>Ga0315336_1000379_pt1 | contig 133030 bp, 130 predicted proteins | sample ASW5metaG_FD_204512 | JGI IMG/M metagenome (GOLD analysis project Ga0315336, IMG submission 204512) | Ammonia-oxidizing marine archaeal communities from Monterey Bay, California, United States - ASW #5 | ecosystem: Environmental > Aquatic > Marine > Intertidal zone | place: USA: California... | reverse complement strand
CACGAAATCTATCGATCGCCGTCTGAAATGCGGAGTTGACATCGCGTTGAGCCGTCGCACGAGCGAGCTTTGCGCCCTGACGAATCTGCGTCGCCAAGTAGGCCAGCGTCGCAACCACCGCGACCGCGCCAACGAGTTCACCAATTGCTCCCAATGCATCCCAGTTCATACCTAAGCCCTCGCGTTTTTGAACGAACAGGTAGCATAGCGATGGTCTCGCACACTGTGAATGTCTCTTGATGGCAGGAAAGCGAAGTTACCCTCTTGCCAGCGAACGTCGGATCACCGCCTGAAAGCAGTCGTTTCGCTCCGCACCCCCGACAGCCGAAAAAGTGCCTTGCTCTGAAATGCCCAACGGACGATCGCTTTAGGAACTGTTGTTCGCGTCGTTGTGAGGAAAATGCTTTCGCGACTACAGGCGACTATTTAAGTGACTCTGTCGCCACTAGTAGTTGGTCTATGTGGTCGCGGAAATCGGCGGTTCCACCGTAACTATTCTCCTTCCACCACTCGCGGTATCCGGGCATAGTTAATATTTCCTTTATGGTTCGCTCTTCAGCTTTCCAAAACTCATCGTGGCCAACAGAATCTCGCATTTCATGAAATAATGTTTCCCAGATATTCGTATACGATAGCCACATCAATCCTGCACGAATCCTTTCATCTGGGGCAAGTTGTTCCATCGACACGAAAGCTTTGTCTAAAATTTGTGGCAACTCGTTGCTCTGAGCGATTGCCATGTTGACGTGGTTAAACTCGGTTTTCGCACTCCGGTATGAAGTCGCTTTCAGCGCGTTCGTATTTTGTCGAACCTGCACCGCCAGATAAATCAATGTAACCACGACCGCTGCTGCGCCGATGATTTCGCTGACTGCAATAGCAACGTCCCAGTTCATCGTCCAATCTCCCGCCGATTAATCCAGCAGGCAGCATATCCGAGGGCATAGGCCGAGTGAACGTCGCATATTGGCCGTTCGCGTCGATTGTGATCGTGAGGTCGACGGTCCGCTAACGAGCGCAAAACCGTCAGCCCCGTGCGGCACCGCAATAGGAATCGGGCGATGGAGAAGTCACGGGCGTGGTTGAGAAATCGGTTACGTGCACTTCTCATCACGCCTCCCGTCTACCTAAAGATTTCTCTATAAATATCCATGTCCTTAATGGCCGGATATCTTTCCATAACGTTTTTTACGTAAGGACGTATTGCGGGCCAGTGGCCGAGCTTTGCGTTAACGTCCTCCAGGTACAGCTGGAACGTTTTCTGGTCCATTTGCCCATGGTCATAGCACGCCTGACAGCTTAGCCAAATACTCGCAAGCCAAACGGCGAAGTTCTCTATTTTCTCGTCTTCCACTTCCGAGTCAGCCGTGTGGCTAGGATCTCGGAGCTTCGTAGCGAGATTAGAGAACTCGGTATTCGTAGCGAGTGCCTCATAGAGATCGATGTACTCTTGCTCAATTTCGCGAACAACTGCCGACTTCGCGATTCGATTCGTTTGTGAAATCTGGTACGCGAGATACGCGAGGGTGATAATTACCCCGGTCGCACTGGCGATTTCTGCTATCGCTACACCAACCTCCCAGCTCATCTTTCAATCTCCCGACGGCTAAACCAGTGAACAGCATATCCGAGGGCTTTGGTAGCGTGAACGTCCGATCTTGGCCGATCACGTCGATAGTGATCGCGGGGCCGAACGTCCGTTTGCGAGAGGATGAACCGACTCTCGTGTTGCGCTGCAATAGTTACCGATCTCGTCAAACCGGAGGATAAGATCGCGGCTGCGCGCTATCCTTTTTGGTCAAGCGTCATCTCCTACTCCGAGGTAGTAAAGGGTTTTATCGCTTAGAACCTGTTTCGTTTCGGTCAACCATTTTCGTCCACCGGGTGTTTCGCATAGCGATTTCAAGTAACCGTTTTGCATTCGGAAAACGTCGTCCGCAATGACTCCTGCGTCATAATGGGTTACGCAAAGCTGATGCGCGTAAAAGACTCTGTCCATATACATTATGAATTGTCGATGTTCGCCCTCCGTTAGGTCATTTGGGCGATGGACTCCGGTATGCCAGATATCCTGATTTTCCTGCGAGTTGTAGATAACAGAAAAGCTATCTTGGGTGAGTGCCATCATAGTGCTCGTCGTATTAAGACGAATCTGGTTAGAGCCATCTCGCACCTGCCGCGCGACGTATAGAAGGGAGAGGATGACAGCAACTGCACCTATTAACTCTCCGACCGAACCTATTGCATCCCAGTTCATCGTGTGTATCCCGCCAGTAAATCGAGTGGGCAGGATATCCGAGGGGAATCAGGACGTGAACGTCCGGTCTTGGCCGTTCACGTTGAAAGTTATCGAGGGATCGAACGTCGGTTCACCAGAATATGAACAGACGCTCATGCTGCATTGCGATAGGTAAAAGAGTATCGACTAGGCACCTTCGTTGGTGTCATTTCGAGTTTGCCTAGTGTCGTAGAGAGGACATAAGTCGAGCCAAGTTTCCTGATCTGGATGTTCGTCCATATAGCCTTGCATCGCATCCCGAACTGTTGGCGTTAGCGTTCTTCGTATATGTTGCCACGCAATTCTCCCTCCGGGCGTTTGCATGATCGAGGTCTGCGTTTGGAGCCAAGCGAGATAATCGACTTCAGGGATCTGTCGTCGTTTGAATAAATCTAAAACATTCTGCATTTGAAATGCCTGTTCGTACATAAACGAGTAAAACCTTCTCTTATCCGTATCGTTGAGGCTCTCGAAGTCCGACATACCACTCGCAAACAAGTCGGTCACGTCCGGCTCTAGATACTGCGGCATGAGGGTTCTTTCGCGACACCCTTCGATAACTGATTGAAGGCTCGAGGCCTCGACGGAGTTGGTATTCGATCGTACCTGCGCCGCTAGATAGATCAGTGAAGCCACGACAGCAACAGCACCTCCGACTTCGCCAATCGCCCCGATTGCATCCCAGTTCATCTTTCGATCTCCCACCAGTAAATCCAGCGGGCAGCATATCCGAGGGCTTCGTCGGCGGTCGAATGTCGGTTCATGGCCGTTTGCGTCGATTCTCGTCGGCGGGCCGAGCGTCCGTTCCGAGGCGGCTAACGGCCATCGATGCTGCAGTGCGATGAGCGATTGGTGAACCAGATCCGATACCGGAGGCCAAGGCCACGGCTTCAACTGGATTTCGTATCCTTACCTCTGGTCATTTTTGCATTGGGAGCAAGGGCATGGATCTCACACCACTAGCAAACGTTGGCGAGTTCGTCGGTGGTGTCGCCGTGTTGGCGACGTTCCCTCATCATACTCCCGCTTGCTACGCCAGCGTGGGGTAATTCGCAGCGGATTGCTGCTGAGATGACAGTCCCTGGGCTGTTCAGTAATCGATCATCCCGCCCGCGGGTCGCTGTGCGGGGCGATTCATTCGTCAGGGGCCATCCCCTTCAGAAATTTGAACAGGTCACTGTCCGTCGATAAGACCACGGTGGTGTTCTGCGCGATGATGGACTTGTAAGCCTGCATAGTGCGCGTGAACTCAAAGAAGGCTACCGCCTCCGGGCTCTGGTTATAGGCCCGCGCGTAGATCTCGGTGGCTTTTGCGTCCGCTACCCCGCGGATCTCCTCGACCTGTCGGTAGGCTTCAGATTGGATCTTGTTCAGGTCACGCACCCGGTTACCGCGGATCCTCGCCGCTTCGCCATTTCCCTCGGACAGGAAGCGTTCGGCGATTTGGCGGCGCTCGCTGATCATTCGATCATAGATTTTCGGGCGCACGCTTTCGTTGTAATTGATGCGCTTGAACCGAATATCAAGCAATTCGATTCCGAACACCCTGACCTTCTCGGCGGCCGCTGCAAAGATCTCCTGCTCGACGAGTTTGCGCCCCTTTTGGATCGGCACGAGAGACCCCATGTCCAGCTCACGCTCGGCGTCGGTCAGCAGCGCGTCGCGCAGCGGCACCCGGTCCTTGGTCGTGCGGATGATCTCTATCAGTTCATGCTTGGCGACTGCGTTGCGCGTTTCGCTGCCTAGAATATCGTCCAGGCGTGACTGTGCACTGCGTTCATCGCGCAGGCGCAGAAAATACTGGAGCGGATCGGTGATCCGCCAACGGGCGAAGAGGTCAACCGAGATATAGAGCTTGTCCTTGGTCGGCATATCCGAAGGGCTACCGTCCCACTCGAGCACGCGCTTATCGATCGGGTTGACCTCCTGGACAAAGGGCAGTTTGACCTTCAGTCCGGCGGAAGTGATGGGTGCGCCGACCGGTTTGCCAAACTGGGTGATGATCATCTGCTCGACTTCGCTGACTGTGTAGATCGAGCCAAACGCCACTAGCCCGGCGACGCCGAGAATCGCGAAGGCCGCAATTCGCGCAGTACCGCTCATGGTTGTTCTTCCTTCTGTGCATCGAGATTCAGCAGGGGCAGAATCCCGTGCGACTGTTGATCGACAATGATCTTCGAGCGTATGCCGGGCATGACGTCCTGCAGGGTCTCGATGTAGATTCGACGGCGAGTGACTTCTGGGGCCTTACTGTATTCCGCTAGCAATGCGCTGAAGCGCGCGACGTCGCCTTCCGCTTCGTTGATCCGTTTAAGCCGATAGCCATCGGCTTCGCGGATGCGCTGATCCTTCTCGCCCTCGGCTAGAGGGATTACTTTATTGTAGTCGCGACGGGCTTCGTTGATGAGTTTTTCCTTCTCCTGCTGGGCCTGATTGACCTCGTTGAACGAATCCTGCACCGGCCCGGGCGGATTGATGTTTTTCAATTGTACTTGGTCGATGCTGATGCCCATGGCGTACTTCGTTGTGAGCGCCTGCATCTTAGTCAGCGCTTCGTTTTCGATTTCCTGTCGGCCGATGGTGATTACCTCGTCCACGGTGCGATCGCCGACGACTTCGCGCATGACGGATTCGGAAACGTAGCGCAGCGTTTCGCTCGGTTCGCGCACCTCGAAGAGGAACTTGACGGGATCAGAGATGCGGTATTGAACCACCCATTCCACCAACGCGGCGTTCAGGTCACCGGTGACCATCTCGGTTTCCCGCTTACCGTCGCGCGGACTCTGGGACGGATCACTGGCCCCGGGGGTCGTGAACCCGAATTCCTGCTTTAACTGTCGTTTGACGGGAACAATCGTCGCTACATCGATGCCGAGTGGCAACTTGAAATGCAGACCCGGCGGGACGTCTTTGAGATATTTGCCGAAACGTTGCACGACCGCCACGGAGTCGCTCGGTACCGTGTAGGCGGTCCATGCGCCTAGTACCGCAAGCGCGATCAGCACAAAGACGGTCGATCCGCGTGAGCCACCCCCCGGTAGGATCTGTCTCAGACGAACCTCGCCTTGCCGGAACAGGTCCTGAATGTCTGGAGGGAGTGCCCCCCCGCCCTGCCAAGGGTCGCCCCCACCGTTTTTTCCTGCCATTGGAATGTCCTCTGTTGTGCAGGGGTGAATTCAAGCGCGTTGTGCGATCACCCCTGTTCCAGCGTATATGGAGAATAAGCCACAGGATAGGACATTCTCCTCCAGGGTCGGACTGAGAAATCAAATTCTAACTGAAACGAACGGTGGTCAAATTTTAGTCTCTCGCTCTCCATTTTATTGTGGCTGGAACCCGTCTTAATGCGAGATTCTTTTTTGCTCGGCGAAGTTCCGTTCCTGGCCGTTCACTGCCTGATTGGCCCACAACCGTTTCGTCTGTTTTTGAGCGCTGAACAGCCGCTCGCATCGAGGAGGGGTACTCGCGGTTTGTGCCCGGTGCGGTACTTTAACGCCGTGAGAACCGTGATAAAAAGTCGGTGTCCGCCGCTTTCTAGGCGGTGCGTCCGTCATTTTCCGAACGATCCTTAATTTCTCGTAACATCGCATCAACAACAGACCGAAACGGTTCAGGTTGTAGATGTCCTTGCCTCGACCACCATCCTTGAACGGCTGGTATTTCCAGAAACGCATCGAGCGTCGTTTTTACAAACGCGTCGAGCCCGGGGTCCAGCCAACCCGAGTGGTGCCCAGTGTCCAATGCCCCAAAGAGTCTGATTAACATCATGCCGAGCTTTTCTCGATCTTCATCTGCGAGCGATTCCCCTGACACAAGCCCGCTGCGCCAGATTCTATAGAGCTCAGGGTTACTCATGACATCGCCGAATAGCTGGCCGACGTCTTGGTGAATTTCCCTATAAGCATTGGCTTTGGCAACCGCGTTGGCATGGCGAACCTGGATGGCAAGATAGCCGAGTGTTGCGACCACGGCGATCGCACCCACGATTTCTCCGATAGCCCCGATAGCTTCCCAGTTCATCTTTCAACTCCCCGCCAGGTCTCAGCAGCATATCTGACGGAATTGCTGGCGTGAATGACTGGTATTGGACGCTTCCAGCCGAATTGGCTGTCCGCTATCGGGGGCAATCGGACCGCATGTATGCTGCGATGCAAATAGGTCAGCGGGGGCCAAACGATCGTGTTCGGCCGAATAGATAGTTTGTATTTCTAACAACGAGGGCGGTAGTTATCCTTATACTGCCGCCGCCAGGCTTTCGAGCAGGTCCCAATGCCAAAGCGTTGAAGCCGGGCTGTCCGGCTGATAGTCCTCATCCGGATGGCACGGATACAGCACCACATGAGTCGCGCCTGCATCGTAATAAGCCTGAATTCTCGTCCGCAGCTGCGATGCATCTCCCCAGGCACAGATTGCGTCGATTAGTCGATCGCTGCCGTTCACCCAGTCAGGTTCCTCGAATCCGAGACCCGCCCAAGCCTTGTGATACGCCGGCATCCCCAGGTAGGCCGCGCACGCGCGCCGCGCGAGGTCTCGCGCTGCTTCGGGATCAGGTTCGAGCGCGCACCGAAAGGTTACGTGGATCTCTTTGGTTGGCCCAAGAATGTCGCGAGCCTGACGGACTGTTTCCACAGATTGCAGATTCAAAAATAATCCGTCCGCTTTTTCCGCAGCTACGCGCATTAATAACGGACCATGCCCGGCGACGATCACCTTTGCCGCCTCGTGCGGATTCGGGCTGTCGATGGGTGCCACAGCCATTCGATCGAGATAGTTGCGCATCTTTTCAATGGGCTTAATCCATGTGTGTCCCCGTGGCTCGACTATCATTGGGTGGGATACACCGAGACCCAGCGTAAAACGTCCATTCGAAAATTCCGCGAGGGTTTTTGCCGCCTGCGCGGCCGAGTCCGCGTCATGCGCATAAACGTTCGCAATTCCGGTTGATATCTTGATACGTTCTGTGCGCGCAAGCAGGTAGCCAGCGGTCGTAAACGGTTCTCGTCCAATGAACTCAGGGAGCCACAACTCGTGGTAGCCGAGCTGTTCGAGTCGATTCGTGGCTTCAACTAATTCGGAGCCAGTTTTCCCCTCGGTAAACTGTATCAAACTCAATGCTCTTGCCATGCTGACACCTCGTGACCGATCGCTATCTCGCTTAACGGAATAATAGGGTATTCGACATAACGTTGTAGGGACGCACTACCGTTGGCGACGCATCATGACACAATTCAACTGCCCGCTAATTCCGGCGCAAATAATTGGCTCGAACGGCTGTTCCTGGCTGAGGCTGTGTAAAAACTATTTTCCATATTGGAAAGTGGGGTGTGCGCCTTAATTTCATCTCGAATTGGAAAGAACGATCCCTAATTCGCTTTCGTCTCAAGACCGCTGTGGGAAAAATTTTCGTCGCCCGGCCTCTTTTCGGAGCTTTTACACAGCCTCGGCCGTTCGCGCCCATTGTAGTTGCAGTGGCATTTGTCTGCGTACGGGCGCTGAACGGTCATTCCATGCGGCACTGCAAAAGGCGTGACCGTGCGCGAGGCGATCATCGGTCTGGGGCGTCAAATGCACCTGAAACCAACGAACCGTCAAAATTATCTACGAAATGGAGATGCTGGAACCCGGCGTATTATTAACGACTCAGACAATACCGGAGTCGCCAACTTCCTGACCCCTTGTTTTTCTACTCCGAGGAAAGCTAGCATCTGACTTTCAGTTTGCTCGGATCGGTGGGTGTAAATCGACGGTGGGTTCGCAATTGTCGACTTCGCCGATATTGCGCCGATTGAGCATCGAGTTCGAACTCAAGTGTTGGGAGGCTTAATATGCGATTAACGAAAACCGCTGTTGGCGTCATTTTTCTCAGTGCCATCTTTAACGATTCCTACGCTGCCTACGATTGGAGTTTAGACTCGCTGTCGGTTTCCGGCGGGGCTGTCTTCTCCGACGACTTTAACGACGGTGACCGCAGTTCGCTGCCAACTTCCGCTCTAATCGATGTAATCGGCACAACGACCGAGGCCGGTGGGTTCTTGCGTCTGACGGACGTGGACGGAACCGGACCGAGCTTTTTCTTTCCTTCCGATTTTGTTATGGATCAAGCGAACTTAGCGAGCCCCTTCATTGATACCAATGATGTCGGGACGATCGTTCAGGCGAACTTTATGCCTGACCTGGCCGCGCTTCAGGCTGGCCCTAGTGGGGTGGGATATGGCGTTGCTGTTACCGGTACGACTGACTTTGTCGGCTTCACGAGTTTCGCTTCACTCGGTGTTTATAGTGACGGCTTCGGCAACGCGATCGCTGTTTTTCAAAACTCCGCATTAGACGTTATCGATTTCGCGTTTGTTCCCACCGTCACCGGCAACATCGTGCTGGAACTCAACGCAACGCTTCAAAGTGACTCAGTTAGTGCCCGGTACAGCACTGACGGGGGAGCGAATTTCTTCGATCTCAATGCGGGCGGGCCGATCACAGTGACTGACCACGGTATCGTATCGGTTTTTGGCTATGGCGCAGCTATCGTTCCAGTTCCGGCCGCGCTTCCATTACTTGCATCGGCGTTGATGGTCTTGGCGGGAGTACGGTCTACGCGAAGAAAGACCTAGTTCCCATTGATGTCCAATTGCATCTTGGCTATATCTGGACGCGTAGAAGAATGGGCCGCCTTTGAGTTCTACTTAATTTGGGCGGCTAGACCACGGAAGGCCAAAATAACGGCTATTGCTCCGACAACTTCCCCGACTGCGCCCATCGTCCCCCGGTTCATCGTTTAAACCACTGCTAGCAAATCGAACGGGCCGCATATCTGACGGCAGCAGCGGCGTGAACGTTCGGTCGTGGCTGCGAGAAGCGAAGTTAAGCCCTTGCTACACAAGGTTGGCTCTGCGCCTGAAAGCAGCCCGCCGATGCCGCACCGCAATATGCGGGAGAGTGCCCGAAGCCGACGTTTTACGTCGCGACGCCTTTTGTGCGGGCCGCTGCTACTCATCAAATCCACTGTATTCGCGCATCACACACAGACGGGATCAGATCTCACAATGCGACATTCTCTAATGTCAGAATGTTAGATCTGACCCTTAGCGTTCTTTCTGTATTGAAGAAAGCGGCTCCTGGTCGGCCTATACTTTTGTCTCTGCTCTCTGGGCGACAGACCGGCGTGCCCCCAGGTTAAAACGTTGGCTGTTAGCAGAGTAGCCTGAAGGCGAATCCGAAAGACGCGCAAAGGAGCGACCCATGACGCAGCACATACCGTACTCGATTCTCAACGACCATATCGGATGGATTGCCCTGTTCAGGGTTACGGACGGCCAGCTCGATAAGGCCAAAGTAATAATGAAAGATTTTATTGACTCGGTTGACCAACACGAACCAGGAGCGCTGACATACCAGTGGTATCTTTCGCCTGACGAGAAGGACATAACGGTCTTTGAGCGATTCAGCTGTCAGGATGCCGCAATCGCTCACGTCACAGGGGAGTGCGCAACTAGACACTTTCCGCGTTTGCTGGAGATCAGCACCGTGGAAATCACCGTGTATGGAACACCTGGGGAAAAACTGTCCGCGACCCTCATCGGCCTGGGCGTCGACCCGAACGGACACACGCACATCGGCGGCATCCAACGCTAGCAACCGCTTCGAATCCGGGTATCAGAAAATTTCGTCTGATGAACGCGGATCAGGCTCAGCCGGATTGAAGCATGGCGACGAACGAGCACAAGGCAGCTCTGAAACGCCTTTCCCGGCTGCGTCTTGCTGGCCGCTTAGCCTTCGTCGGCGCCATCGCGATGGCTCTTGTGGCCTACTTCGCCGCAACGAGAATCACGGCGCTTTGGCCGGGCGGACTTGTTACGGCAATACTGTTTTGGATGCTTTGGGTCAAAATCGTCGAACGCCTCGTACAGCGGACGCGATGCCCCAATTGCCATGAGCTATTCTTCCGGCGTCCGGAAATTGGAAGTCCTTGGCAGAAGCAGGAAAATTGTGCGGCATGCCGTTTCAACGTCTATCGGGGTAACAACATTCGTAGAGAGTCTTGATCAGTTGAAACTACGGGGTCAGATCTCACAATGCGACATTCTCTAATCCTGGAATGTTAGATCTGACCCTTAGGGTTCTGCTAGCCTGTGGCGGCAGGTTACCAATCCAGTCGCAGGCGAGATTTAGCTGGAAACGGTTTCGACACCACTTCTATAATCAGAGCCGTCGAAGCAGGAGTCCTGAGCAGTGTCGAAAACGAGCGAGGAAATTGTTCGGGACGAATTCAGAAAATTGTTGCGGGAGGATTTTTCCGGCGACTTCGACGAGATCCCACTCGCGGAACTTGGCATCGATTCCCTGGAGTTTTTCGAGGCGACGATGATACTGGAGGATGATTTCGGGATCGTCGTGCCGGTAACGGATTTGCACGGCAAAATTACGCTGAAGGAAATACTCTCGATGATTTGAATGCTCTGGTCATGGAATACGACTACATCAAATCCAGAGCCTTGAATCAAAGGGAACGCCATCGGTTGCGGCTGGCAGTCGCCGTCGACCGGCAGGTGGCGGACCCCGCCCGCAACGATCTGACGGGTGCACGAGGGGATAGCCGACGCGAGCGGCTACTCGGCGCGCTCGAACGCCTCGTCTCCAACCCCGCCGAACCGGCCGAAAGCTCAGTGTTGGACTGGGCGCTTTGCTACGCCAGCCCAAAAGCCATCGCGGCGATCATTGACCGGCTCTCCGGTGCGCAAACTCAACCCGGACTGCTGGGCGATCTGCAGAATATGGTACCGGCACGCCTCCTGCTGCGCGAATACATCACGCCCGACTACCAGAGATTTCAAGGTACGTCGGACACGCCGGAACGCGCGCTCATCTGTGTTACCGGAAACGCCTATCGACTCAACATACCTGTGCATCATTTTCATTTACTGGCGCATGCTGCGTTCGACGTCATCATCTATCTGCGCGATGATCGAAAACAGCATTTCCTGCGTGGTATCCGGGGCATGGGCGAGAGCCTGGACGAACTCGCCGAAACCTTGAAAAGGAAAGTCCCGATCAACGGCAGCACAGCCATAATCGCCACTTCATCGGGTGCCATCGCGGCGACGCGCCTCGCCGAAAGGCTGTGCAGCGAACGAGTTGCGCTATTCTCGCCCGAGTTCTCCTTCAAAGGTGTCGCCGCAATTGGTGATCGGTTGGCCCTGACGGCCGACCAGGTCGCCATCTTCGCCTCCAAAGACAATCCGCTGGATGTAACGTTCATGAATGCGTGGAAGGAAACCCATCTCGCCGACTCCATTCGTTGGATCGATGCCGATACGCACGGTACCTTGGCTTATCTCGTGCATACGAAACAAAACGATGCACTGCTGAGTTGGTTGGGTGGTCGCAAACCAGGGACCGGGGGCTCATGAAACAACTTGACGTCATCAACCGGCTTGAAAAGGTGTTCGGCAGGCGTCAGTTACGCACGCATGCAGAACAACGCGGTGTGCTGCAATTCGACACCTCGGGGTTCATGACCTCCATTGTGCTCGACCTGGCCTCGAGCAGGGAAATTCTCTTGTCGAAATCTTTCGAGTCCTTCAATGATTTCGAAGAGGGTTACCGAAAATTGCACGGGTCGCGTTTTCGAATGGATAGCGTTCGAAGTTTTTTCACCGATGGACCGCTGTTTCTCGAAGGCGATTCTCACCGGGTGACCAAGCATGCCTTCAACGAGTTGTTGAAAAGACAGGCCGAGGTATTAGCGAACTCCTCGTCCGCGATAATCGCGTTGATGGGCAATCGTAAATATCGGTTTGACAACGCCCTCGATTTTTCGCGGACATTCGTCGAGATTTGCCTGGCGACAATGATCAGCGACGTCTTATCGATCTCCATGAAGTCTTCCTTACGCGCACTCCGATCGCGTGACAATACGTTCTATTTCCACTTCCATCCGAGCCGACACAGGAACGCGAACGCGGCGCTGGAGCTTCTGGATTCGGCATTGACACAACCACGACCAGACCCGGACTATCCGTTGATGGTGGGCCAAAGCCTGGTCATGATGGCCTACGACCCGCTTATCGCGACCATCTGCGCCTGGCTCGTCGAACGACCGCCCGTTCCCTTGACAGCCGCAGCGGATCGCTATTGCGCAACCTCCTTTGTTACGCGCGTGTGCATCGAACCGATAGAAATAGGCAGCACCCGGTTCGACAAAGGTGACGTTGCGTACCTGTCGCTCGTGGCATCCGAGGACGAAGAATCAAGCGAAGCGCTTTCGTTCGGCTCAGGTACCCATGTGTGCATCGGTAAACGGATTTCACTCCAGATCCTCGGACTGGCCGAGCAGGTGATCGCTACCGGTGATGCCGAAAGCTTCCAACGCCAACCGGCGCTCGCCCCGGACGGTGCGTTTTTATCGTTCAAGAATTGATCCGGTACGTCATCGTCATCCCCGACGAAGGTTGGGGCGGGCAGGTCTCCGCATTCATACGTTTCAACGACGGAACGGTTTTGAATTCGTGCACAATTGCACGACACTATGCGTAAGTACCTGGCGCACTTTTACGACTTCGCGGACTTCGGGGGGAAAGTGCTTAATTGGGGGCACATCCCCTGTAACTCTTCGGCTACTGCGTGTGCTGTACCCGGCGTAACTGCATTAGTGTTTTACCGGACTGGCTGTTGTAAATCCGATTTGCCGCATCCAGCAATTCGAGGGCTGAGTGGCGGATTATAATGTCACCGCTAGCGTCTATAGCACTGCTACCGCTCGAACCGCCAATCGTTATCAACGTCATGCTGGGCGCGCACGATACCTGGCTCCGTCTCTACCCCGCGATGAACCAGATCAACATCGCCAGAAAAGCCGCGGGAAACAGGCCCCGCGCCAAAATATCGACTCTTCTCGCCATGAGATCGCGATTGATGGCGACGAGGTATCCGGTGAACACCACGCCCGACAGTGCCAGGAAGACGAGAACCGTGCAGGCAACCGAAAAATAGTCCATGCGCGTCATGTAAGGCAGCCGCGGCAGTAAGCTGGCAAGAACGAAGCGATGCGCGATCAACGTCAGTATGGAACTGGTGGCGACCCCGATGCGAACGCCGACCTGGCCCCGTTGGACCCAGAAGCCCGCCCACGACATCATCACGACGACGGACAACGGTATCAACACCTGCCAGTAATAATATTCCACGTAGCGTTCGGCTTCGAAACGCAAGGCAAAGCCGGCCGCATTGATCTGTTCGATCGGCTGATACGGCAAGGTCAGGATCTCGAAATCCAACACGTTCCAGTCGGGTAACGAAAGTTCGTCTGCCATCGAACCACCCGACAGGTTGGCATCGAACTTCGAGATGTCTGGAACGAACTCGAGTTCATGGGCGCCGTAGGCGGCCGAAGCAAAGTGGATCGTGAACGTGTGTTTATCCATGGGGAAATCCGCCAGCTGCAGAGGTTGGGAGAGCATCCCGCTGTAGCGTTGACGATAGGTCACCGTGCCGTCGGGATCGACGTGCACGACGTCCGGCAGCGATCGCGAAACCAGGCCCTGGCGATTCGTGAGTATCACCTGCGGATTCCAGACTTCCTCCAGTTGGATCTGACGGGTTGATCCTTGGGGACTCGCCAGACGTCGATCCTTCCAGCGCAAGAGCAAATACACATTGGACGTGAAGCTTTGGTTTGCGTCGTCGATGGCGTCGATATCGAGCACGAAAACCAGAAATCGGACTTTTGTCGGCCCCCGCCACTCGTCTGGACGTTTCGCCTTGATTTCCTGTGCCGCGGCCGTTTCCTCGGCCGCTCTCTCCGCCGCCCGTTCCGCGGCCTTTTCAACGAATTCATTGGATGTTTGCTCTGCGGCCTTTTCTATCGCCTTCTCAACCGCCTTCTCAACCGCCTCACCGGTGACCTTTTCTACCGCCTTCTCCGCTGCTTCCTCAGCGGCCTGCTCCACGATCTCTTGCGTGTCTGCATCCGCGCAGGACCCGCTCGGCGGTAGCAGGAACACACCGACAAGGACACCGACAAAGAGGAACGCACTGCTAATCACCTGCGGCACCTGCTCACTTTGTTTTATCGCCATCATGCGTCGCCCCCTCGCAGTACATTTTCCACCAAACCGTGCGAAGCAGTTATGTCGGCGAAGACAGAAGCAGCGAGACCACCCACAGCCGCACTCACCTCTGCAATGACACCTGTCGCTTCCCACTCCGTCATTCGATCACCCGCAACGGCAGAACGTATTCAACACAGGATATCCGAGAACAAATTAAGCATGAATAACCGGAATTGGCATTAGTTACGCCGCCTACGCAGTCGCACGACAGTCTCTTATCGAACCTGTTCGGTTGAAAAAATTCCTATTAGTATTTGATGCGCAGCCCCAATCCGATTCCGTGGTCGTACGGCCGATCCCCTCCGAGGCCGATCAGCCCCTCCCCGAAGACACCAAAGTGGGGGCTAAACATTTTACCGAGCTGCAATTTGACACTGGCAGGGACGGCATTGTCGTTCTCCCAGTCTATGGGTATCTTGGCATCGGCCGTTGCCCACAGGTTTCCCGGTAAGCCCTTTATGCCGATGAAACGAAATGTTGTCCGGTTAACATCCTTGCCGTTGTAGGAGACGAAGTGCTGAACGACCGGGATCACCGTTAGTCCCCGCGCGGGCGAACTCAGGGCGACGGCGACGAGCGGGGCGAGCTGATCAGCCCCCGAACCAATGCCCTTATCGAAATGATTGAAATCCACGATCCATTCGAGGCCGACCGCGAGCCGGTACTTCCACACATCAAGCTCGCCGGTCCTGGGGAAATAGAGGGGTTTCAGGAGCAGCGTCTCGACGTCGTTTTCACTATGGCCCGTAACATTTGTCTCCCAGTAATGCAGCTCGTATATGAGCTTCAGCTTTGGCTGCAGCATGTAAGCGCCGTCGACGAAGAGATCGTGGCGATCGCCACGGCCAAGGTCCAAGTACTGGTACTTGAGATCGGTATTGTTTACCGGCGCGAGGGGATTGGAGGCATTCTCCTCGCCGTCCGCTGGCGCTGGATCCTTCTCATCAGCAGCAGCGGCTACGCCCGGCAAAAGGGCCAGAACCACAATGGTTAACAGACGATATGCGGCACCAGTTCCAGCTCTCATGTCGTGTCTCGTGTTCTAACGTTAAGCCGAGTTTGCGTGCGCCATGCAAGGTTACGATTGTAGTTTGACACGTTGATCTCTGCTACATGAGTTCTCATTCTCTGGAGTCGATTGCAACTTCATTGAAACGACAGTCGTTGATCTGAATCAACACCTGTCTCCATTTTGCCTCGACGTGCAACCGTGGCAAGTCCCTGATTCCTGCTACAGCCGCGACACAACGAGCCCCCGTGTCTTAATGTCTAAATAGATCATTTTTGACGTTAGTCATAATTACTGGCCTGAAAAGACAAAAGCGAATTACAGACACCCTATAAATTTAACGCCGGATTGAGGCGATGTTGTGGAGGTTGAAGATGAAGAAAGAGCATGCGATACGCGAAACACGAGACAAGGAGGAGGACCCGACAGGAGTCGCGGCTTCGCGCCGGGGATTTCCGAGGATGGGAGGCACGGGGATCGCAGGATCCGGCGGCGCGGCGGCGGGCGTGCAGCACCATCTTCTAGTGACAGTTCTGGCTGTCCTGTTACTGCTGAGTCAAGGCGTGCCGGCGGCGGATGCGGAGCCAGCGGACGCCGAAGCGTTACTGTTCGCCATGGCCGAGAAAATAGCCGGCGCCGAGACGTTCAGTGTTTCGATGGACGTGGCCTACGACACGGTCCAGGATTCGGGTGAAAAAATAAAGTTCACGGAACGCCGGGAGGTGCTCGTCAGGCGGCCCGGTCACTTGCGTTCAGACATCCGTCAAAGTGACGGCGACAGCGGCGGCCTCATCTACGACGGCAAAGCACTGACAATTTTCAACACGTCCGAAAACGTGTATTCGCAGAACGGCCACACCGGCAACATCGGCGCCGGGCTTAATTACGCTGTTAGTGATTTGGGCGCCCGGGTACCGCTGGCCCGCATGCTGTTGCCGGGGTTCCCGAAAAACCTCAAGAAAATCAGCTCCGACATCACGTACGTCGAGAAAAACGTACTCGGAGAAGCGGTGCTGCACCATATCGCCGGGCGCACGGCGACGGTCGATTATCAGTACTGGATCGGCGAAGACAGCCTGCCAACACGCGTCGTCCTGACTTACCGCGAGGAGCCGGGTGAACCGGAGTCTCGGACGGATTTTTCGGCCTGGAATCTCGCGCCTGAAATCCCTGACGGCGCCTTCGTCTTCTCGCCGCCCGATGGGGCCGAGAAGATTCCACATATCCTTCCGGTGCGGATGACGCCGGCGGCGGGCGAAGAGGCCGCGGCGGCGAGCCAAGAAAAAGGAGGTGCGTAATGGCCAATCTCAAGTCGAAGTTGATCCTGCTCACGGTGGTCGTGGTGACCACGATTTTCGTGATCGCCGAAGTCGAGGCGCGTCGGGGTGGCGGACGTGGCGGGGGTGGCTTTAAACGCGGCGGAGCAGCTTCTCACGGCGGATTCAGCGGTCGCTCTCGGGGCGGGTTCAGCAACCGGTCCGGCGGCAGGTCCGGTGGTGGGTTTTCTCAACGGCGGTCGCAAGGCGGCGGCAGGGAGGCTATGGGTCAGAAGCGCCAGGAACGGCAGGATTCTATGGGGCAGAAACGCCAGGATCGACAGGATTCTATGAGTGAAAGGCAACAGCAACGCCAGCAAGGTCGCGACGATGCACGACAGGGAATGGCCGACCGGCAGCAGAATCGCGCAGACCAGCGCTCGCAGGCTCGTGAAGACCGGCAACAATATGGAACCGAGCGACGCGAAGATCGGCAGGACTTCTATGAGGATGAGATAGACGACGGCTGGAACAACTGGGGCGACGACGAAGCGGGCGCATTCGTTGCGGGGGCCCTGGTCGGCGGCGCCGTAGGGGCGGCAGCTTCATCGACGTCGACCACGTATGTCACGACGCTGCCGTGCTCGGCGTCGCCAGTGCTGGTCAATAGCGTCAACTATTACAACTGTGATGGATACTGGTACCAGAGAGGGTACGCAGGGAACCAGGTCTCGTACATTGAAACGGGACCGCCGCCCGGGTATTGAGCGCACAAGACCCGGAAGCGCCAGGAACACGGGTAAGGTAGCGCCGAAATCCCTCCAAATCGAGGGCGCAGTAGTTGGTTGGAATGGGTAGGCGTTTCCTTGTTCCGACCGGTACAACCGGAGCTCGCGATCTGCGCCCCAAGGTCTGCTTCAGTTCAGACACCCTGCCGACGGACGATCCTGCGTCCCCGTGCCCCCCCTTTTATTCAGGGCAGACCCAGCGTGGTATTTCCGTTTTGAAGCAGCCTTCGGAATTGCCCGGGAGTTATACCGCTGATCCGGCGAAACATCCGCGTGAAGTTAGCCTGGTCTTTGAATCCGCTGGACCGCGTGATATCGATGATTCGCCGTTCAGTGTTCCCGAGCTGTTCTTTCGCCACCTCAAAGCGCACGTCATCAACGAGCTTTCCGTAGGAGATGCCGTGGTTCGCCAATTTCCGTGTCAACGTACGCACCGATGTGTCCATCAGTTCCGCCGCTGTTTTCTCGGAAACGTATCCCTCCGGCAGGTAGGCCTTTATCACTTCGCGAAGCGTCTCAACGTAGTCGAAATATTCGTTGACCGCCCGCCCACGCTCTGTGTCAGTTTCCGGAACGGTGCGGCACAGAAACTTTCTCGGTATCGCGATAAAGCCGAATCGCTGCGACACCAGTATTTGCGTGTCCGGTAGTGTCTCTTCCAGTCCGGGCGGGATTTGCCTGGCTTCAAGGCCGATTTGGGTGGGGCTCCAGTCGCGTCCAAGAAAGAAACGTATCAGATCGAGGAAAACGGACAGCTGGTATGCCTGCGAAATATGGTAGCCGGGCATTTCGCTTCGTCCCCAGTAATGGGTATAGAAAAGAACGTCCTCCGGGCGATCGAAAATACCGATGTCGATATCACTCCCCTCCGTTCGAACCAGTGTGCATAGTTTTTCTATGGCACTGAGAAGGGTCGGGGCCTGCTCGATTGTTCGCAACAGATTCGCATTGAGAGCATGGTCGCCAACGAACTTGCCAGCATGCCAGCCGAGGAGCGGGTCCTCCGTCCTGGATGCCTCGTTGAAAAACGCCCACACGCGCATCACCGGCACGAATACATCGGGCTCCTCGCAGAGCGCGGGCAGGCCGTTCTGGCGCAGGTATCGGTCCGCGGGCGCGCCAACACGGCGGAGATACTGCTGGAACGCCATCGGATGGGCAAAGCGGATGAGCGGCGGGGGCGAAGTCATTTTCTTGTGAACGCTCCGGGAAGCATGCTTACAGGGGGCATGCGACACACCCATGTTCTCGTGAGTAAACCGATCCTATTTTGATCCTAATCATGGAATCCGGCCTAAAAAGACAAAAGCAAACCAAGCGCATGATGAAAGCTCAATGCTGGATGGAGAGGACTTTGTGGAGGCTCATGGTGACGAAAGAGTACGAGATACGCGAAACACCGGGTGTGGGGGAAGAGCACACGGAAGTCGAGGCTTCGCGCCGCAAATTTCTGAGGATGGGCGGCATGGGTCTCGCAGGAATCGGCGGCGCGGCGGCGCTGGGCATGCAGCCTTCCGATGCTTACGGACAGCCGCAACGATCCGGCAAAAAACGCGTGGTCATTCTCGCCGACGCCTGGAACCACATGATGCCGGCCCTGGCGCTGGAGATGGCACGCCGGGACCACGACCTGGTCCTCGGCGACGCGAGGGACGAAGGTATGGTCGACGAGCTGCGCAAGCTCGGGGCGAAAGTCGAGGTAGTGCCGGATACAGCCGACCAGACCAAACCCGAAACGATCCAGAAACTTGTCGACCGGGCGATGGACGTCTTTGGTGGTTTTGATTCCGCCTGCATCCGGACCGGAATCCACTTGAACGGGAGCGCCCTCACCGCGAAGCCCGAGGATCTCGACACTGTCTACGATGGAAACATCAAGTCCGTGTTCTACGCGCTGAGAGCACTGCTCCCCCCTTTGGTCGAGCAGAAATCCGGGCAGGTCGTCATCAACACGAGCGCCGGCGCCATGCGGCCGCAGCCCGAGGTCGCGCTCTACTGTGCGACGCGCGCGGGAGCCAACGCCCTCATTCGAGCCACCGGGCTGGAAGTCGCGCCGCATGGAGTCACGCTCAACGCCACCGGAACCTACGGGATGGCCTACCCGAGCTTCCTCGAAATGGTGGGCGCCGACAAGGACCCGGCCAAGCGCAAAGCGGTGGCAGACGCAATGCCGATCGACAGGCTCATCGAGCCCGAGGATGCGGCGAGTTTCGTGGCTGCCCTGATCGACGGCGAGGTCACCGGCCTGACCGCCCAGTTTTTCCCGATCGACGGCGGCTGGAGCTTCATGTGAGCAAGCTCCGCGAGAACGCAAGCCAGACAAATCGCCCAGAGGGGCAGGAGCAGATTTTATGAAACGCAGAGAATTTGTTCAGGCCGTACCCGCGGCGGCATTGCTGGCCACGGGTGCGAGCCTGCGGCCGTCCACTGCAGAAGCGGATTCCCACGCGGCGCAAGCAAAAACGCCGAAGACGACAAAGGGATTCAAGGTCGCGGACTCGGCCTTTGACGATCCGGGAGCGTATGACCACGTGCACTGCGACCAGTTCGGCATCGGCCAGGACGGCAAACCCATTTCGGACAGCATGACCGGCACGGGTTCCAGCACGACAATCAGCCAGCACGATCCGGCCAAGCCGCACAAGATGACCCTGACCCGGGAGGAGCAGGACATCCTCAACGGCAGCCAGGGAGAGGTGATGGCCAAGGTGCTCAAGACCATCGTAAAGCACGGCGAGCTCTTCGGGGCCGAGCGACTGGCCGATTGCGGCGGAGCGCCGCACAGCTCTCTGTACACGGGAAGTCCCTGGGTCGAACCGGTACTCGAGATGTTCGAGGAAATCGCCGACGCGGGACTCAAGGCGTTCGCGCCGTACACGGTCAACCCGATGGCGCTCGACCTCTACCGGATCGGGCAGGATCCGGCCAAGCGCAACATGGAACTCGCGGGCTTCCCGCTGCAGGGCCGACTGATCCAGGTGCATACCCGGCTCGGCGCCAGGCCGCTCAACGTCTGGAGTTGCGCGTGTTACCTGCCGGAGATCGGTAACACCGCTCCGCCGGGCACCGCCGTGACCTGGGCGGAATCCTCAGCCGTCAACTACGGCAACTCGGTGCTCGGCGTGCGCGTCAATCGCATGGCGACCGGCATGGAAGTCCTGTGCGGTATTGCGGGCAAAGTACCAGTCTTCGGCCTGCTGACCGACGAAGGTCGCAGAGCCCAATGGCACATTGAAGTGCGCCTCAGCAAGGAACCTCACTGGGGCATCCTGGGCGGCCTGATCGGCTCGAAGGTCGTCGAGGAGATCCCCTACATCACCGGCATCGACCAGTGGCTGACCCTGAAAGACGGAGGCCCGGACGACACCTCCATGGGGAAACTCAAGGCCATGGGATCCGCGACGGCTTCAAGCGGTGCCGTGGGGCTCTATCACGTGGAAAACTTCACGCCGGAAGCAAGGGATCAGGGGCGCGATCTGATGGTCGACGATCACAAGACCTTCGTGATCGACGATGCCGAACTTGCCCGCTACATCGGCACGTTTAAAAACCTCTGGAAAGAACCGGACGGCGACCCGACGGCGGTGTACATCGGGTGCCCGCACAACACTTACGACGAGGTCGTCTACTGGGCCCGGAAGGTCGACAAGGCCATGAAGGCTGCGGGCCAGAAGAAGCTGGCGATTCCGGTCGTCATGGCGACCCCGGTCATCGTGCAGGGCCGCATGCTGGACGATCACCCGGTGCTGTTCAGCGACATGCACAAGTACGGCGTCCAGTACGTAAACGTGTGCACGCCGGCGATCCAGGGCCTGAAGGGTTGGGCTGACATCGAGCGCGGTGTCACTAATTCGAACAAGGGCCGTTTCTACACCAATCTGCGCCTGTTCAGCGACGATGAACTCGTCCGGATCGGAATGACCGGCAAGGTTCCGGCCTGACGGGCATATCGGCGAAACATAACGTTTCGAGAAAATCGGGAGACATCAGTCATGGCAAAAAAAACGTTTCGCGGCCGCGTGGTCCTTGCGGGCAAAGTCAGCGGCAAGGCGACAGTATCCAGGCAGGGATTCAATACGTCAGGGTCGTACTTCGAAAACATGTTCGCGGGCAGGACCGACGCGGCGCCCTGCACCGACGCCAGTAACGAGGCGCTGTTCGGCAAGGACCTGGCCGGCGCTATCCTCTGCATCCCGACGACCGTCGGTTCGACCATGGGCGGCATGGCCCTGATGGGAATGAAGACGATTGGTGTCGGCCCGGAAGCTCTGCTTTTTTCCAAGCCGATCGACACGCTGGCCGCCGCCGGCGTACTGATGGCGGATATCTGGAAGGAAGAGCGGATCGTGACGGTCGACATGCTTGGTGACGAGTTTCTCGAGACCGTGAACATGGGCGACCCGATCGCGGTCCACGAAGACGGCACGGTCGAGGTCGGCTGAGGCGCTTGCTGGTGAGGGCCAGGCCGGTGGACGCCCGGGTGGGCGGCTTTACATGGCCACCCGCCAGATTCTCCGGGACCCGGGGGGATTACACGATAAGGAACTTCGGATGACGGGATCGGGCGGATACTTGCGGACGCTGCTGGCGTTCTGCGTGGTCCTGGCATGCTTGCCGGTCCAGGGCGCGGCACAGTCCCGGGAGACTAATCCCACGGAGGCCGGCAACGTCCTGGATTCCATCGTCCCGAAACCGGGTTCGGTTTTCGATATCGGCGTGGGCGATCCCTGGTTCGACTGGAAAGACAGCGTCTATGACCGGATCGGCCTGAGGTTCGGAATGAGTTACCAGATACTTGGCCAGTATGCGACCGAGACGCTACCGGACGCGACCAATGACACCGCACTGGGCGACTGGTGGGGATTCCTGACCAAGTGGACGCTGCTCGACCGGGGCGGCAACTTCGAGGGCACGCTGGTCTTCAGCATGTTCGACCGGGGGGCCGTGGGAGACCACCAGGTGCCCGCAAATTTCGGCCTGGTCGATGTCGGCAGCCTCACGACCAACGTCGAATTCACCACCTGGGACATCGCCATCGAGAACCTCTACTGGGAGCAGTGGTTCAAGTCCAAGGAGAGCGAGTTCATGCTTCGGGTCGGCAACCAGGTCGTGACCACGCTGCTCAACCCGTTCCGGTTCAAGGATTCCCGGGTTTCCTATACCACCGGGCCCTGGGCCTTCCACCCGACCATTCCCTACCCGACCTTCGGGTTCGGCACCGGCTTCAAGTGGTGGCCCGAGAAGGAATCCGGATTTTACGTGGCCGGCTCCCTGAACGACCTGAACGGTGATCCGAATCTTCAGGGCTTCGACTGGTCCACGGTTTCGCGGGGCGAATTTTTCTACGGGCTGGAATTCGGCTACGACTGGGAGCGGTCCGCGGACGATCGCGATCACGTGCACATGCTGCTGTTCTACGCCGACGAGAGAAGCACGCGCTCTCCCGCCACATTGCCCAACAAGGCGGGTGGCGGTTTCCGCTTGGCGGGTGAAAAACAGTGGGATCGGTGGGTCGGTTCTGCCGGTTACACTTACAACACGGCCGAGGGTGGCGGTGTGACCGGTACGTTTGCCGAGCACAATGTCACCGTCGGGGCTACCTACCTCAATCCGGCCCATATCCGGGGTGAACTGTCGTTCAGCTTTCTGTACATGAAGCCCCTTGAGGAAATCTTTCCCGAAGCCCGCGACCAATACGGCCTCGAGACGTACTGGCGGATTTCGCTTACCCGGAACATCTGGATCAGCCCCGGCGTACACCTGGTTTTCGATCCTGCTTTAAATCCCCACGACGATTTCATCGCGATCCCGCACATGAAGCTCAGGGTGGCTCTGTAACGTGGTGGGTACAGGCGACTGCGTTCGCAGGCGGCTCGCTAATTTATTTATTTTTTTGTACGAAATTCTTTGTCGAACAGGTGTTATATGTTTTGCCGATTAACAAACGCAGTGATAGTTCCGAGCGCATTAGCGGAACCCCGATATCGACGAACATGCCGGTTCGGTCTGGGCATGCGCGCAAGAAAGTACTCGTTGATGCTCTTTGGCGCCGTCGCGTTGATCGCGAGCGGCGGAACCACGTCCGCAGACCAGGCCACTGCGGCGGGTACCCCGACAGAAACCGGCGGCGCCGCCGCGAAGGCGCAGGCAACCCTGTTCCCGATCCCCGACTACGGCGGTAATCTCTCCTCACGGGCTGCACTCACGGGCGACTGGAGCGGCACCCGGACGGCAATGGCGAAACGCGGGATCCAGGTATCGATCGATGTCACGCAGGCCTATCAGGGCGTCATTGACGGCGGCGCGAATGAGCGCGCCGACTACCAGGGCACGGCCGACTATCGCCTGCGCTTCGACAGCGGAATGGCGGGCCTGTGGCCGGGCGGATTCCTCGAGGTCCATGCGGAAAGTTTCTGGGGCCTCTCGGTCAACACTTCAGAGGGTGCCCTGCTGCCGACAAACTTCAGCGACGCCTTGAGCGCGCCCGCCGGGAACGGCACGTACCTTTCGCATCTCATGTTCACGCAGTTCCTGAGCGAACGGTTTGCGGTCACGGCGGGCAAAATCGACACCTCGCTCGGTGATACGAACGACTATGCGCACGGCGTCGGTCGGCAACGCTTCATGAACGCCGGTTTCGCCTTGAATCCGGTCACCTACTACGCCACTCCGTACGCCCCGCTCGGCGGCGGGTTCATCTTCCTGCTGGGTGACAAAAAGCAGCACATATTCAACATCCTCGCCTGGGACAGCGAGGCAAAGATCGACAGCGCGGATTTCGATTCGCTGTTCGAGGGCAATACGAGCTACGCTGCCGCCCTGCGCTCGCGGACGAGTTTCTTCGGCAAGAAGGGCCACCAGATGTTCGCCGTGATTTACGGGGACGGCACTTTCAGCAGCCTGGATCAGAGTCCGGAGCTGCAATTCAGTGAAGTCGGTGTGCGGCCGGGCATCGATCGGGGCACCGAAGACAGCACGTGGACGTTTTACTACAATTTCGATCAGACGCTCGTAGCGGATCCGGCAAATCCCGGTCAGGACTGGGGTCTGTTCGGCCGCTTTGGCATTGCGGACCAGAAGACAAATTTAATACGGACTTTCTACAGCATCGGCCTCGGTGGCACCGGACTCTTTCCCGCCCGCCCACATGACCGTTTCGGTCTCGGGTACTACCACATGAATCTCAGCAACGAGGTCGATCTGATACCGACCTATGATACTGAAAACGCGCTTGAGCTGTTCTACACAGTACAAGTGCTACCTTCGACCGAAGTCACTGCCGATTTGCAGTTCATCGACGGCGCAATCAAGGGACCGGATAACGCAGTGGTGGGTGCGGTCCGTATTCGGATGATGTTTTAGCCGCGGGTCAAGACCGTAACAATGACCATGCAGCTGCATTCAGCTTTCGGAATCGAACTTCTGAAACGTTATCGAGGCGAGCAATGCCTAATGTTTAGTGAATCACGCAGCAGCCCGTTTCACCGAACCATCGCGCCGGACGAAAATCCAGCGTTGCCAGTATGCACCAGTGAGTTTGGAAGTCGCCTCTGCCGCACAAATGCAGCGAGACGCGGGTCACATCGATCCTGAGGGCGGCAAGGCACGGGGTGAAGGGCAGTGAGATCAGTCACTGGACTCGAGTGCTCGCTGCAGGGGCTCGGCTAACTCGGTACCCGCCTTCTCGACGATAGCCATGATCCGGAGGTTGAGGCCCTCCGCTACGCCAAGATACTCCTGGTAATTCCGGGTAGTCACAAAGATAAGCGACTTGAAATCGAGACCGCGATCACCGAAATCCTCGAAGCGGACGTAGAGGTTTTCCTGGTCTATATCCGGGCGCCCTTCGAGTTCCTCGCGTATGCCCTCGAGCACCGAGCTGATCTGCTCCGGGGTCGCCTTGTGGCTCAGGCACAGATGCGGGTTGTAACGGACCTTTTGGCGCTTCGAGATATTCTCCAGGGTCATTTCGGAAAAGATCGCGTTCGGCACGGCGATCAAGGTGTCGTCCGGAGTGCGTATCCGTGTGGCCCGTAGATTGATCTCCTCGACCGTGCCGAATTGACCACCGAATTTGCAGAAGTCACCAACCTTGACCGGCGCCGACATATACAGCGTGATCGCGCCGATCAGGTTTTCTACGGATTTCTGTGCGGCCAATGCCACCGCGAGCCCGCCGACCCCGAGCCCGGCGATGAGGGTCGTCGCCTTGAAGCCGAGGTTCTCGATCCAGACCATCACCGCGACAACGATCACGACGATTTTCACGACAGTCGCTGCCGGGCGGATTAACACCGTCGCGTGCTCGTTACCGCGCGCCTCCATCCCGTCCGTGATGCGATACTGGACGAGTTCGATAACCCTTAATGTGAACCAGATCAGGATGATCATCGAAATCGTATTGGCCTCGGCTATTACGCGCGCCTCGACCGACGGCCTTAGAATGTCGAACCAGTGCTGCACGAGAACGACCATGATCAGAAGGCGGGTGGGGAGCGCGAGCAGGGTTACGGCGTGACGGGAGACCTCCGATTCGCGCCGCTTCAGGAGGTAGAAGATCGGCCACGTGCCCACGAACCCAATTGCGTAGCTCACGGCAAACAGGCCAAGAAGCATTATCCACTGCCAGGTATGCAGAGCCAGGAACTCCCAATCGGGCAGGGTTTCCGCCAACCACTCGCCCGCGGGACCATAGTTATAGACACTATAAAGCGCCGGGATTTGGGCGATGGTGGCGTTGGAAATTTTCCAGACCCGACCATCGGCATCGCCGGGTACACGCTGCAACAGAATATCGACGTCGGTACCCCGCAGGTCGATCGTCCCGAGGAGATCACGATAGGTCGGCAAGCCGTCATCCTTGAAACCCTCTTCGTCTGTGCTCAACGTATCCGGGTCGAACCACAGGCCCCGCTCGAGGATGATTTCGAGTTGTTCGGCGTAGACCGGTCCCCGTGTCTCGCTCATCCCTTTTGGCAGGCGGCGCAGATCGAGATATTCGGCTGCAACCGTATAGTCGTTCGCATCCAAGGCCTCGCGAAACGCCTCGACGCTCGAACCGGGCGAGTCCCGCCGGAGCGTATCCGTCTTACGTAACGATGCGGGCGGCGGCGCAGCCTGGTCCGCTTCCGCAGGCGCAGTGGGTGTGGGCGTAGGCGCTGTCTCCGTTTCGTCAGGGGTTCCAAGCACATCGGCGATGCTCGGCTCTTCAGCGGTCGACAATGGCGCGGCGATACAGAACAGCGTTACGCCGAGCAGGCAGATTAAGGTCGCGCGATTGGTCATTGAATACAGACGAACGGGTTTAGTGAATTATGTCCGTCGCGGGCAGATAAATCCATCTCCGAAGACTTTGGATCAGCGCGGAATCAACAGCCGCGATTCGGCACCGGCGACTAGCGATGGGGTCGTTGCCTTCCTTCGTGAAGCCGCCGGCGCATTCAATCGATTCTGACCTTATCGTGTATCGATTGTCGATCAGCCCGGAAGCGCGCTATACGTGACAGATGCATCTGCGTTCGCAACCTGTTGCCCGACCGGTGGCCCTTGTCCGATTGCATCAGTGACCAATGTCACTATTGTTTTTCATCCAATCGAAGACAATTCTGATTAAGCGCCAGGCCGGCGACGGCCGGGCGCTTCACGCCCGCTCTCGGTCACCGTGCAGCGAAGCGGATCGGGCAGTGTGTTTGGCACTGGCAGATCCATTTTCGTGTTAATCGGTCATCTCGGGCGCATTAAAGAAACGAACGGTGTGAACCTCCGGACGTCCGGAATCGGGTTCATTTTCAAACGCCATAACGCGAGACCGCAATGTATGGCTAAGCATAAACGTAACGTTTAGGATGCAGATTCGTGCATCGATTGTTGGCTTAGGGAAGCTCTGAACAAGTCTTGACCCGGCATCTTGCACAAATAGTTGCGCCTTAAGGTTCTGACTTAGAGTAATGCCGTCTTCCATCGCCCGTATTGTTGTCGCCGCCGTCACCCTGACTGTTGGTTCCGTCTGTGCCGATGCCGAATTCACTGCGGAAACTGCCATTGAACGCCTCGCCCGGGATCCCGTGACCCGGCTCGAATGGGGACTCGATCGCCTGCGTCGCTCGCTGCTCGAAATTTTCGCGATCGATCCGCTGACGCTGGAACCGGTCTCCCCGCCCTACTTTATCAACGCGGGCTACCGCCCGAGTGACGGTTACATCCTCGTCGAAATTGGCCGCACCCTGCCTTCGATTGGTACGAACGAGGCGAAAACGCTGTGTGCCGAATACATTGCCAGGGTGCGCGGATTCCTCAGCGTGGGCAAAGGCGGCAGACCGGCCGTCAACGGGATCAGCGACCTCGCCGCCGAGTATTTCCACCCGATCGAGGATGAGGACTCACCCGACCCTGATTTCGCACACGCGCTCGACCAGTCCGTCAGGCTGCGAGCGCTCGTCGCCGCGCCGATGAGCGGCGTCTACTCGATTTGCACGGCAAATTTAACGGATTCACCCATCCGGCATATCGAATAAGCCGGCCTGCATCGATCCACGAATAGCGCAACACAACGGCCGCACTACGTCGCGGCTCAGTGGGCGATATAATTACTCTCCTGACCGAATCGGGGAAGACCATCAATGAATGCGGAATTTTGCCGGCGCCTGCGCGACCGTGAACGCCTGCTCGGCACCATCGTGAGCCTCGATTCGATCGCGGTTATGGAAATTGTCGCGAGCAGCGGGTTCGACTGGATCTTTATCGAGGCGGAGCATGCGCCGAACGGTATTGCCGCGCTCGAACGGCTCATTGTCGCCGCTCGGGATACGCCCTGCCTGGTCCGCTTGCCAAACCATGAACCGACCTGGATCAAGCGCGCGCTCGACCTCGGCGCAGCCGGGATCATCGTGCCGCAGGTCAATTCCGTTGGCGAAGCACATGCGATCGCGGACGCGGCCCGGTTTACCCCGATGGGCGAACGCGGGCTCGGCGTGTGCCGCGCCAACGGGTATGGCTATGCCACCGGCGAGTACCTCGCGGGTGCGAACGCGGGAACGGCAGTACTGGTGCAGGCCGAACACGTCGATGCCGTCGCCAACGCAAGTTCGATCGCCAGCATCGAGGGCATCGACGGTGTATTTGTCGGACCCTACGATTTGTCCGCAAGTATGGGGATACCGGGAGAACTCGATCACCCGGACGTCGTCGAGGCGATCGACACGGTGCGCCGGGCATTTAACGCAGTCGGTAAACCTGCAGGTTATTTCAGCGCAGACAGTGCGAATGCCACAAAACGAATCGCCGAGGGCTTCACTCTGGTCGCCTGCAGTGCAGACGTACTGCTGTTGAGAGCAGGCGCAATGGCGCTGTCGGACACGCTGCGGGAGGTGTGAGTATGGCGCCGTACCGGCCCGTGGCGCGGTCGCCGGCAGCCGCCCGCGATGGCATGATAACGAGAGCCGCACAGGAGGCAGAACGATGAGTCAGGCATTGGCCGAAAAAACCGCACCCGGATACAGTGAATTACTGCAGCGGGTAGAGGATCTCCGCGAATTGATCGAGGACGAAGCCGACGAAGCGGAACGTCTCCGGCACATGAGCGATCGAACCTATCGTGCCCTTCACGACGCCGGCCTGCTCCATATGATGACCCCGAGTGCACTGGGTGGCAGCGAACTGCCGTGGTCTGACGGACTCGCCGTGGCCGAACGTGTCGCCGCAATTGATGGTTCGACCGGCTGGTGTCTGATGGTTGCCGGGGTTCAGCACGGCAGTTGCGGGTCGTTGATCAGCGATGCCGGCCGCGCAGAAATATTCGCCAACGGAACGGATACGAATGTCGCCGGACAGGGGATCCCGCGCGGCCTGGCACGCAGGATCAAGGGCGGCTACATGGTCCGGGGTGACTGGAGCTACGGCAGCGGTATTTTTCACGCGAACTGGATTCACAGCGGTTGCGTACTGATGGAAGACGGCCAGCCGGTGATGGACGATCATGGCGCGCCGGTCGTGCTCATCACCTATGTCCCGAGGGAAGCTATCGAACTGAAGGACAACTGGGACGTAATGGGACTGCGCGGCACGGGCAGTTTCGATTATTCCATCGATGAAGAGATCTTCGTCCCCGATGCCCTGTCTTACGTCTACAGCAAGAACGCCGTTGAACGCGGCGGATTTCATTACTCGCTCGGCATTGTCGGTTTCACCGCCTGGGGCCACACGTCATTTGCACTCGGCGTCAGTCGTCGCGCGCTCGACGAGGTCGCCGCGATTGCAAAAGGGAAGGCAGGGCCGTTTGGCGTCCTCGCTGACTCGGCGAGCTTTCAGGAAAAATACGCCCGCGCCGAAGCGCAACTCCGTGGCGCGCGCGCAATGGTCTACGAAGCATGGAATGATCTCGATGACTCCCTCGTGAACGAGGAACCGGCGACGAACGAACAACTCGCGTTGATCAAACTCGGTTTTCGGTATTCGCATGAAGTCATGTCGGACGTCTGCACATTCGCCTACAACTTCGGTGGCGGCATCTCGCTGCGCAAAAGCCGGCTGCAGCGCTGCTACCGTGACGCGCACGCGGGCCTGCAGCATATTCTCCTGTCGGATCAGATCATGCAGGACTGCGGCAAGGTCCTCATGAACCATGTTCCGGACGGCGCGAAAATGCAGCTGCTCGGCTTACATTAGACCTTCCGCCCGTCGCGGCGAATTTCAAACATTAACCAGATATCGGAATAACGAACATGAGTTCAGAACAATACGCAGATATCCAAACGAACGCGCAGGAACTTCAAGACCATCTTGTCGCGTTCATGGACGAGCATATCTACCCGAATGAAGAAAATTACCACGCACAGCTGAATAGCCTCGACAACCGGTTTCAGACCGTGCCACTGATGGAAGAACTGAAAGCGAAGGCGCGCGACGCGGGCCTGTGGAACCTGTTCGTTCCAACCGGGCATGGCGGTCTCAGTAACGCCGACTATGCGCCGCTCGCGGAAATCATGGGTCGGGTCATGTGGAGCCCGGAAGTATTCAATTGCAACGCGCCGGACACGGGCAACATGGAAGTATTCATGAAGTACGGGACAGACGCACAAAAAGAACAGTGGCTGAAACCACTGCTCGCGGGCGAGATTCGCTCGGCGTACGCGATGACCGAGCCCGATGTCGCCTCGAGCGACGCGACGAACGTGCAGACGTCGATACTCAAGGACGGCGATGACTTCGTGATCAACGGACGCAAGTGGTTCATCACGAACGCGATGTACGAACGCACAAAAATCTTCATCGTGATGGGCAAATCGGACCCCGACAATCCGAACCGCCACATCCAGCAGAGTCAGATCCTCGTGCCACGGGGAACACCCGGACTCAACATCGTCCGCCCATTGACGACGCTCGGCTACGACGACGCGCCGCAGGGTCACGCGGAGATCGTGTTCGACAACGTTCGCGTTCCCGCAGAGAACATTCTGCTCGGCGAAGGGCGCGGCTTCGAAATCGCACAGGGACGTCTCGGACCCGGCCGCATTCACCACTGCATGCGTTTGATCGGCTGCGCACAGCGCGCACTCGAATATGCCTGTCGCCGCGCCGTGTCGCGGTCCACGTTCGGCAAAACCCTCGCGGAACATCAATCAATACGCGAGGACGTCGCAAAATCGTTCTGCGAAATCGAGCAGGCACGATTGCTGACCCTGAAAACTGCGCAGAAAATGGATGAAGTCGGCGCCAAGGATGCACGTGATCTCATTGCCGCGGCAAAAATTGCAGTCCCGAACATGGCGCAAACCGTGATCGACCGCTGTATGCAAATTCATGGTGCCGGCGGTCTTACCGGGGATTACTTCATGGCGGAAGCGTTCAACTACGCGCGCTGGTGCCGCCAGGCGGACGGACCGTGCCAGGTGCATATGATGGCACTCGGGAAACAAATCATCCGGGAGTACGCGCCCGCGTGATGAGCGGACTGTCGCGACCGGCTCTCGTGTCGCCGCACTTCACGCGCAAGCCGCGCCTGGGGTGTTCGGGGTCACGAGCGCCGGACGCGTCGTGAAGCCCGATCAGCGATCCAGAGCGACGATGGTCACGGTAACCGGGGCGCTCGTCGCGGCCCCCGCGACCACGGTCGCCTCGGATTACACGCCGCTCTGGTTTCTGTTTCTCGAGGTTCCGGTTTTCGCGCTCGCCCTGCTGTTTTTCGCCCTGGTTTTTATAGCACCGCGAACCGGCGCCGTCGTGTCAGGGTTGTTATTCGCGGCAGCATTTTTCGTTGTCGTCTGGTTTTCGTCGATGGAGTTCTCGCTCCTCTTGTTGTCGTTTCTGGTCAACCTCGCCGCTATCGCAGTCGCGGTTAAAAAGATCAACGCGCCGAGCGACGCATCCGCTCCGGATCAGCCCCCCCCGTCGGCAGGGCACGAAGCCGACTGAATCACCCCGAGCGGGCCCTGACTAAAGAAAAGGTGGCTATTCCCGCCGTATTCCCGCCTGCTAACATGCATGCTTCCAATGGCGGCTTCGACAGGAGCGTGGCATGCGACATAACGAACAGGTACGGCTGCTGAACGAACTGATGGACCGGTTCGAGGCCGGGCGCAATGTCGACGCCGGTGCGATCGTAAAAAACCCCACAACGAGCTATACCTCGCGCGAACTCGCGAACATGGAATGGCACACGTTTTTTCGCGAACACCCGCAAATTATCGGGATGAGCGGTGATCTCCCGTCCGCAGGTTCCTTCTTTACGCTGAATGATTTCGGTATTCCGGTTCTCGCGACGCGCGACGCAGACGGCACATTCCGTGCGTTCGCGAACGTCTGCCGCCACCGCGGCGCAATCGTCGAGTCGCGGGAGCGCGGCACCGCCCGCCAGTTTTCCTGTCGCTTTCACGGCTGGACCTACTCGAATGACGGTCGGCTCACGGGGATCCCGGAGGCCGAACAGTTCGGTTCCGTCGACAAGCAATGCCTCGGTTTATCTGAACTGACGGCGGTCGAGAAATACGGGTTCCTGTGGGTTCATCCTCGCCCCGGCGGCAAGATTGACGCCGATGAACTGCTCGGTGGGCTGACCGACGATTTCGACAACTGGAATTTCGGCGAACTCGTCAACGGCGGACAATCAACCTACACGATGCCGCTCAACTGGAAACTCGCGAACGATACGTTCGGCGAAACTTACCATTTCAAGCGTCTGCATAAAGACACACTCGCAGCGGTATTCGAAGGCGACGTGCAAACCTACGATACGTTTGGCCGCAATCTCCGTATGTCGTTGTGCTACAAATCCATTACGGAGCTGCGTCGCCTACCGGAATCGGAGTGGAACATTATCAACGGTGGCTTCCTTGTCTATTTCCTCTATCCGAACGTCCAGGTCAATGTCGGTGTCACCGGCGTCACGCTCGTGCGTATCTACCCGGATCCGGACGATCCCGGGCGCTCGACCTCGCAGATAACATTTTATATTCGCAAACATCTGCTCGAAGCCGATCCGGAGACCGTCACGCAACGCGCCTACAGCTTCGGGAACATCGTCGAATCCGAAGATTATGCCGTCGGGGTCACGACGCAAACGGCGGCACAATCCGGCGTGCTCGAGCACATACTATTCGGACGTAACGAACCGGCATTGCAGCATTTCCACAATACGTTTCGCGCCGCCCTCGCCATGCCTCCGCTCGAAGAGATGTAAGGCCGGGCGGCGGTCCGGCACAGTGCTTCTGCGAGAACAGTACGGGCGTGCATCGAAAAGCGTGCGCGGTTTAGAATTTCACCAAACGATGACCAACTCACGATGACAACCGACCCAGGGGAGACTCAATAATGGACATGGCCGCACTCGAACAACGAATCACCCGCCTCGAAGACATCGAAGCGATCAAGCAGCTGAAAGCACGTTACTGCGAAATCTGCGACGACCTGCACAACCCCGACCGTATCGCATCGGTTTTCGCGGAAGATGCGATTTGGGAGAGTGAAGCATTCGGCAAAGCGCAGGGACATACCGAAATACAGGCGTTGTTCCAGAAGTTTCGGGATATGTTCAGTTTTTCGCAGCACAACATCATGAACCCGATTATCGAAGTGAACGGCGATCGCGCGACCGCCATGTGGTACATCATGGGGCCGTGGACGCTCACCGAAGGCGACAAGGAAACCTGGATGGCGCTGCGCTACGACGACGACTATGTGAAAGTCGACGGCGAGTGGAAATACCAGCATCTCCGTGTTGTGCTCCGGATGACCGCGGACCGCTAGAGCGCCGACTGACCGGATGAAACGAGCTGCCGTCGCCGCCGCGGTGTTGCTTGTCGCGGCGGGATATTTCTTCGTCCAGCAGCGAATGCGCTGCGTAGGCAGCTTCGGGTTTACTTACACGATGATTCATTCGGGCCCGATACTGCCTGACACCGAGTACTGCCGCGAAGTTACTAAGAGTCTCGTTGATCTCGATACCGCCGCGACGAATCTCGGTGAAACCATCGCACACCCCGGGTGGCACTGGCGGGTTGACGTTCGGGCTGATCCGTCGGGTCGCCCTGTCTGCCGGGTTGCTTACCGCGGCCGGGATAGGAACGAAACCTCGTCGGTGTTACGAGAACTCGCAACGCTTTTCACTGATGCCGGCGTGGTGGTAGCGGGCGACAGACAAATCGGGATGCGGACGTTCCTGCGGGAACAAATCGTGATACTCGGGGACCGCAGAGTGATCGCCGAAACCCCGGAGTCTGAACCGCTCGGCCATCTCGGCGGCTATGCACTCGACACGCTCGACGAACGCCGGCAACAACTCGAAGAACTGCTGGCAGATTCGATGGCGGCCCCACCGGAGGAGGCGTGCGTCGAATATCTCGACTCATCTGAAAGCGCGTCCGCGAGCACGTTGGCTACACTCGCCGCGCGTTGTGCGACATCAACCCCTGCCGCTATCGTGGCGTGGCCTGCGCTGGCGGCTGAATGCAAATGAAAGACGCGTATTACAGCAGCACTTTCAATTTATTTTCGCTAATGGCCGTCGCCTTCTGGTCAATGACACTGCTGCGTCATATCGTCTACTGGCTGAACCATGCGTCGTTCCCGCCTTTGTATACCGCGACCGTTGTTGGCGGCACGTTCGGACTCGCATTGATCGCATTCGTCGCGGCGCGATACTGGAAAATCCGTGTCGGTAAAAACGGACTCACCGGACCGAACCTGTGGGGACGGTTCACGACCATTGCGTGGCACGACATCGGCGATATCGCGGGGCGAGGATTCCTTATCTGGCGGTTTATCGTGATACGCAGTACGGGTAATGCTGCGATATGGATACTGCTACCGCTCGATCGTCCGGAAGATTTTGAACATGCACTCCGGACCCGGGCGCCGGACCATTGAGGTTGGCGTACGCAGCCCATCGACGGCCGCGATCGCTTGCAGGCGCAGGTGACTTGCTGGTGCATAGCTCGCGTAACGGCGGGGTCCGCCTTGTCGTTTCCGGGGGGCTCCACCCGGAAATCCGGACGTAGTGCCCGTGGGATTGCACTCCTTTCGGTGAGCGACCATGCCAAGAACTGAGTTTCGTCATCCGCGTTGGATGATTGCCGCGGGGCTCGGCGCCGCTGCTGCGATGTCGGCCGCCGCTTTTGCGATCCACGACAGCGAGCCGCTCTGGGTCTGGGCAGTGTTCGTCGGCCTTGGCTGTCTTGGCCTGCTCGCGAGTGCAGATGCCGCGACTGCCGCGCTGACACTCGGGCCGCGATCACTCAGCATTCGCAGCAACTTCCGCCGCAGGGAGATCCCGCGGGCAGAAATCGACAGGGTCGCATCCGCAGCCGGATGTCCGGTCATGCTGCTATTGAAAAACGGTACGAAAATCCCCCTGCCTTCATTTGGCGAGAGTAACCAGGGGCTCGTTAACTCGATTCGCGGATGGTTGCGCGTGACCGAAGCCGGGAAAAACAGCGACGAGTCTGTCGGTACGGGCGGGTAACCGCGGCGCGGCTTTCCGTCACAGGGTCGGCCGCGTTGCGGCGGCGTCGGAAAACACGATTTCCCGAACGACGTCACTCGCGCGCTGGTGGAACTCCACGGTAGCAGGATCCATATCAAACGCGGGTCGCGGTGTGTGCGTGAAATGATGGTAACGATCCTCGCCCCGGATCAACGCGGCGCTGTCCCAATCCGCAATCTCCTGCACGGTGTCGGTCGGCATGTAATGAAACGACATGCCGATGCGGGGCTCCGCCGTCGTATTCGGGCCGGAAGCATGGGCGAGTCGAACGTTATGCAGCGATACCTGACCGGCAGTTAATGGCATCGTCACGGCCTCGTTCTCATCGATGTCCCGATCGATCTGCTGGCCACGGGTCAGCAAATTATCGGCGTGGTATTCGTCGCGATGCGGTAACAACGTGTCGCGATGACTGCCGGGTAACACGCGCATGCAGCCCGCCGCCTCGCTCGCATCGGACAGCGCAACCCAGACCGTGACGAGCTGATCGGTGCTCAGCCCCCAGTACCGGGCATCCTGATGCCACGACACGAATGACGCACTGCCCGCCTGCTTGATCCAGAACAGCGTGTTCCAGCACAGGATGTCCGGGCCAATCAGGTCCTCGACAAGGTCGACGACCCGCCGGTCTCGCATCATCTCGTCGACCCAGGTAAACAGCAGGTGCGTCTTGCTGCGCGCCGCCCCGGTGATGGGTCCGCCGGTTTGCGTTTCGTAATCGCGCAATCTCTGCCGGTATCGCGCGACCTCATCGCGATCGAACAGGTCGATCGGGGTGAGATAACCATCGCTCGCGAATTGCGCTACCTGCGCTTCCGTCAGTGCTTTCGGCATCGATCCCGCCCGTCGTTACAGAAGCCAGAGTATAACGCCCTCGCGCTGTCAGGACACGGCAATACCCGCCGACCGACATGCGAAAAACGAGGCAGGCGAGGGCACTTCAAGGCTCGCGTCCGCGCGATTCGGTTCGCGCGCAATCACGTGACGACCGTCAGAAAACGTTCGTTCAGGGCGCGCTCGTAGTAGAAAATATTCTTGCCGAGTTGATCCGGTTGCCACGATCGCTGCGGACTGTCCGGGTAATACATGTAACCGCCGGCAAAGACCTCGTTACGATTACCCGACGGGTCAAAAAAGTAGATCGTCTGACCTCGCGTCGCACCGTGCCGGGTGGGGCCAATGTCGATGGGGATCTCGTAGCGCGACATCAGGTCCGCTGCGTGCCCGATATCGTGCCACGAATCCAGCCAGAACGCGCAATGATGAAATCGTCCGTTTTCGGGGTAGCGCACGAACGCGATATCGTGGGTCTTGTTGCTGCACGATAAGAACACAACCTGAATGTCCCCGTTCTCGTCAAGACCGGATTCGGACACCGAAAAACCCAGACAGTCCGTGAACAACGCCGTCGTCTCATCGAGGTTGCCGCCATACAACAGGCAATGATCGAAGCGCACCGGACGCATGCCCCGGGGTTCATCGCGCCAGATTTCCGGGTTCTCAACCATCGGTCCGTGCTCGGACAAGGCCATATCGGCATACAACTCCAATCGATGACCGCTCGGCGTGACAAACCCGATGCGGCGACCGACCCCGGGTTGTTCACCCGCCGCAATCTCGCTGACGGCGATGCCCCGCGCGTCGATCTTCGCGGCGATCGTTTCGAGTGATCGTTCGTCCAGAACCTTGAACCCGAGGACGTCCATGCCGGGCTCATCGGCTTCGCGCAATATCACGCTGTGGCGATCGAACTCGTCATAGCCCTTGAGAAAAATCCGCCCGTCGTCGCCGCGACCCACCTCGTCGAGTCCGATCCGGTCGCGATAGTGATGTAACGCAGCGTCGGCATCGAGTACACGAAGTTGAATGAATCCTGGTCTGAGTACGCCTTCCATCGCCATGTTCGAATCCCCTGTTGAATTTGTGAGCGCGAAATCCTGCCCGGGCCAGGCCCGAACGTGTCGCCGCGGTACTTTCGCGAGTTGCCGAGACGGTTTAGAGTTTTGCTCATGGATGCACGCAGCGGCAGTATTAAACGGTTAAACACCTGGTTAACGGGTCCGGATGTAACGCCACGACGGGCGATTTCGGGATAATGTCCGAGCCGCTGGATCATGACCGACAGCAACGCGTCGCCGCTGCATTTGCGCGCCTCGATGGCCATACGCTGTTCAGCGGGGCAGATCGCCTGCGCCGGTTACTCGGCTACCTGGTAGAGCAGACCCTGGCCGGCCGCGCCGAACAGCTGCGCCAGACCCCCATCGCCATCGATGTGTACCAACGCGGTACGGATTTTGATCCGTCGACGGATTCAATCGTCCGGGTCGATATGAGCCGTCTGCGGACAAAATTGCGCGAGTATTACGCTATCGTGGCCGACCCGGACGGGGTCGTGTTTACGGTTCCGAAGGGCAGTTACGTCCTCGATATCGCGCTGCCGGATAATGGGGACCGCGAGCCGGCCGCGCGGATTATCGATGAGCCCGCGGGCGAGCGTCCGAACGTGGCCGTGTTGTCGTTCGACGTCCGCTCGGACCGTGAAGAAGATGCAACGATCGGTGAAGTCCTCGCCGCCGAACTCATCGCGCTGCTCGGTCACGACCCGACGATCGACGTGGTATCGCAACGCTATACCGAGGCCGCCCGTCGCACCGAACCGGATATCCGCAAACTCGGCCAACAGATCGATGCCGCCTACATCATTGACGGCAGCGTGCGTCGCACGAAACGGGGACTGCGCACGCTAGCCGCGCTCGTTGACGCGAGCGACGGGCGAGAGCTGTGGTCGCAGACGTTCGAACTGGGCGACGACAACAACGACGACCCCGGATCGATCATCGCAAAATCGATAGGCGGCATCGTCGCCGGCACAGACGGTGCGATCATGGTGACGCACGCTGCGGACTTTCTGCATCGCCCGCTAGAAACGCTGGGCGTATCGGAGTTGTGTGACCGCGCGAGCATGCAATGGGCCGTCAACTACTGCAAGGCAAGCTTTATCGACGCTGAACTCGCCTGTCGTCGGGCGCTCGAACTCGATATCGATTACGCCCCGGCGCATTTATGGCTCGGCAGCGCGCTCACTCACCTCGTCATGAACGGCTGGGCGACGGATTACACAAGCGCGCGCGACGCCGCGCTTCAGCATGTCGATCGCACGCTCGAGCTCGATCCGCGCGCCGCGAATGCCCGTCTTGTCGGCGGCGACTGCCTGTCGTGGCTCGGCGAGGCCGACCGTGGTGCCTCGCTCGCCATGCAGGGACTCGAGTACTCACATTCCGCCGCCGCGTTGTTTCTGGCCGGACAAACGCTCACGCATGTCGGTCGCCACGACGAAGCCATCAGCTATTTCGATGAGGTCTCTTCGATGGACTACCCGATGATGGCGTCGTATGCCCCGCACCATCGCTGCGCAGCCCTGTTCGAGATCGGCCGACTCGACGAAGCCGTGACCGGTGCAAAAGCGTTCGGCGGTGCCTACCTCGGCCAGGCGCATACGATCCCGCCGATCATCTGCGCGCTCGCCGAGCTCGACCGCGTCAACGAGGCGGTAGCACTACGCGAAGAACTGAACCGGGTGAGCCCGGAATACACGCTCGCATTCGCGGAATGGTTTTTTCCCATCGCCTACCCGAACGACGAAGTCGCGGGGCGTTATATCAACGGTCTCCGATGCGCCGGGCTCAACTGATCAAGCGACGCGGTTAAAATCCCGTAGCCGTTACCCGATCGCCGATTTGAACGCATCGATATCGGTCACGACGTCACCGCACTCACCCGCGAAGCACACACTGGCGCTGACGGTCGCATCCGCAGCCAGACCCCGTTCTGCAAGCGCGCCCGGTAACGCGGACGCACCGGCCGGAATCACGTAACTCCGGGCGCGTTGATTCCCGCTGCCGGCCACCGCCTTCACCCACTCCGCGGCCGCCTGCGGCTCATCGACGCGCACAATCGCGCGCGCAGCGGCCCGGGTAAAGTCCATCACGCCGCGGACCAGGGTTGCGTGGGCAGACGGCCAGTCATCCGCTTCGGCGGCCCCGACGCGAAGCGCGCGCTCCGCCGCAGCGATGAACCGCTGCTCGCCGATGAGGTAGCCGAGTTCGAGCAGTCCGATGACGGCATTACCATTGGCCGCGGGGACCGTATCATCGCCGAACTGTTTGGTGCGCTGAATCAGCTGCGCCTGATCGTCTGCATTGGCAAAGAATCCTCCCACCGCGCTATCTTCGAAGTGCGCGAGCATTGCTTCGGCAATGCCGATGGCAAATTCGAGATCTTCGTCGCGCCACTGCACTGACAGCGAATTCATCAGCGCGTCCAGCAGGGCCGCGTAATCGTCGAGGATTGCCGTGCATCCGCCGCGACCTTCATGGCTCGTCGCGAGTAAACGACCATCCTGCCAGTGATGGCTTCGGAGATAGTCGATCGCGCGGGTCGCCGCGGCAGCGCAATCGGGCCGATCGAGATAGCGCGCCGCGTCGACCAGGCCGCGAATCGCGAAAGCGTTCGAGGCCGCGACGATTTGCTCGTCCCGTCCCGCACTGGCGCGCGACGCCCGGGCTTCGAACAACTGCGCGCGTGCGTTTTCATGGGCCGGTGCTACCGGGGTGTCCTGCCAGTTTTCCGGATCGGGCGCTTCGAGCCGCAAGTGCCAGTCGACGCCGAAATTCGCTTTCTTGTCGAGACCGTAGGCAGACGCAAAGGCATCGAAATCGTCTCCAAGCACGGCCCCGATGTCGTCACGTTGCCACACATAGAAACGGCCTTCGTCGCCATCGACGTCCGCGCTTTGACTCGTCGCTACTGCGCCGCTGTCGAGCTGCATTTCCCGCATGATCCAGTCGGCCGTCTGATTGGCCACGGCGCGGAACCAGTCCGACCCGGTACTAGCGGCCCGGCGCGCGTACAAAGACAGTAACGCCGCGTTATCGCTCAACAGTTTTTCGAAATCGGGTGTGTTCCAGGCGTTATCGTTCGAGCGGCCAAAAAATCCGCCACCGAGGTGATCGTACAAACCGCCGCGCGACATCGCCAGCAACGTGAAATCAAGCATCTGCGCGAGCCGATCCGACTTAATCTTCTCATCGACGCACTCGATCGCGTCGAGCATCATTTCGAGGCCCGCCGGGTGAGGCAGCTTCGGTTCTTCGGCAAATCCGCCGTGCTCCGGATCATAACTACTGTCGATCTGGCCGCAGGCGCGATCGACGAGCGTCGGGTCGAAATCCCCGGAAACAGTGTTGGCCGGTTTCGGGGCCAGCGCATCGCGCAATTTCGTTTTGAACTCGCCCATTTTCTCGTTTTTGCCGCCGAATGTTTTCGCAATACCACTCAGGACATCGCGGAAACTCGGTTGCTGCCGGGTTTGTTGCGGAGGAAAGTAGGTGCCGCCGAACAGGGGCAGTTGATCGCCCGGATCGAGGAACATGGTCAGGGGCCAGCCGCCGGGCTGACGATTCAGCAATTGCTGGGCGTTCTGGTAGATGCGATCAAGGTCGGGACGTTCTTCCCTGTCGACGAGAATATTCACGTAATTCTCATTCATGAAGTCGGCCACCTTGTTGCTTTGAAATGACTCTCGCGTCATTTTCCGACAGCGATGATTGGCGGCGTATCCAATCGACAGCAGGATGGGCTTGTTCTCGTTTTTCGCCAATTCGAGCGCCTCCGCGTCCCACGGATGCCAGTCGACGAGGTCGTCCGCGTGTTCGCGTAAATAGTGGCTCGATTCGTGCTGCAATCGGTTCATGACGGTTCCCGGTTTTGACAGCGCGCTACCCTAGCACACGACCGCTCTGATCGCAGACACACCGGCCCGTGGGGACGGTCTTACCGACCGACGGGATCCCGCCCTCACGGCAGATTTTCGTTTAGAATCGGGGCAAAGCACGGAGCCAAATCACCGATGGAACCTGCCGCGAAACTCGATGCCGAGGCCATCGTGACGACGATCGCGGCACTGTCCGGCCGAATTGACGAGCGATTCCCGGGGTCCGGCCTGAGTGCGGTGGGTCACGAACTGCTCTCCGTGTCCCGAACAACCCAGCAGCGTGCGCTCGAAATCGCCAGACCCCGAATAGGCCTGCGCGCCGGGGTGGCAGCGCTGCTCGCCGTGCTCATCGCTGTCATTGTGGCTGCGCCCATTAACGCGAGCATGCCGAATTCATTCGCCGTCTCGGAACTCGTCCAGGTATCTGAGGCGGCGATTAACCTCCTCGTTCTCATCGGCGGCGCCGTTTTCTTTCTTGTCACCGTCGAGCGTCGCATGCGGCGCGCACAGGTGCTCGCCGCCGTGCACGAATTGAGAGGGCTCGCGCACGTCATCGACATGCATCAGCTGGCGAAGGATCCGCAGCGGATACTGCAACCCGAGTACCTGGTGACCCCGTCGTCACCGGTCATCGCGTTCGATGCGTTCGAGTTGTCTCGCTATCTCGATTACTGCAGCGAGATGTTTTCATTGACCGGCAAACTTGCCGCGCTGTACGGCATGCAGCTCGACGACCCGGTGATCGTTGCAGCCGTCAATGATGTCGAAACGCTGACAACCGGCCTGTCACGCAAGGTGTGGCAGAAAATCGTGCTGTTGCACTCGAGGTCGCGCATCACGGACGACAGAATCGCGCGGGTGCCGAATTGAACCGGCCAACGAACCAGCGAGCAGAATCGCGCGCCCGTTCGCGTACAGGGAGACGGCATGTTCGTAGCACCGTAACAGCGATCGTCGTGATGTCGCTGTCCGGGCCCGGTGCGTTCGCGGATCCCGACCTCGACGCGATTCGCGCGAATGACCCGCTCCGAATTGAAATGCCTTCCCTCGACGACATTGGCGAGGATGCTTTCGGTTATGCGATGGACGATGAAGCGGACACCGAACTGACCGCGAGAATTACCGGGATCGCGAGCGACCGGGGCAAGCTGCTGGTCTTCGCCTATGACGACGAATACGCGTTTTCGACAGGCGACTACATGGCGGCGGCAGGTTACGCACAATCACCGGCCACGTCCGGTGCGGTCGTGTTATCGATCGCAGTTGCCGGCACCCCGCCCTACGCCGTATTTGCCCTGCATGACGCGAACAGCGACAACGAACTTAAGGAAGCTCTTAACAAGTCATGACTCGGCATCTTGTGCGTTTCGCTGATCCGCATGACGACCTGCGGGCGCACGCCCTCGTCGTTGCGCGACGAGATTCGAACCGGTGCCGAATCGCCTAATGCATCTCTTCGTGCGCGAATGACAACGGGCACGGCGCCCCCACGCTCTGCAGACCGGTCGCCCATACGAGACGTCCATAACCGACGAATATGGCCATACGCCAGCCGAGCGCCATGATTTCCGGCTGGCTGTAGTAACGCGCGAGGTCGTCAATAACTGTCTTGTCGATACCATGAAAATCTCCGGCCATCGCATCAGCAAACCGGAAAGCCGCTTTTTCGGCCGGGGTGAATAACTCGCTCGCCTCGAAATCGGGTAGCGCCTGCAACATCTCATCGGTCAAACCCTGATGCCTCGCCGAGGCATACACGGCGTTCATTCAGAGATGGCATTGATTGATCAGCGCGACTTTATGCCGCACAAGCTCAGTCAGCTTGACCGTAATTCCGTCTGCGTCCGTCATGATGTGGTCGTAATAAAATTTGACGAACGCCTTATACAGTTCCGGCGTCTGTGCGAACACCTGGATCCACTCCGAGCCACCGAGCGCCGCGTCGCTTTCGACCATGGTTTGCTGCAAATGCTCGTCGAGTTTGTCAAACGGGACCTTGTTGATATGCGTCATTGTCGCTCTCCGGGGCTTAGGTCTGAACAACCAGTTATAGTTGATTTTTCTGCCAACGGCCATGTCGACGCGAAGTCGTGCAACGAGCGCGGGCCGGTGGCTTACCGGAGCAACACGAAGCGGTATCATTCAGACTCTGCAAACCATTCAGGGACGGGTCCAATGTGCCGAAATATAAGAACCCTGTTTAATTTCGAGCCACCGGCCAGCGATGCTGAAATCCGCGCCGCCGCAATCCAGTTTGTGCGCAAGATAAGCGGCACGGCAAAGCCATCGAAGGCGAATTCCGCGGTAATTGATCAGGCGGTCGCGGAGGTCGAATTCAGCGTTAAAGCGCTGCTCGATGCGCTCGTCACGACGGCGCCACCGAAAAATCGAGAAGACGAAATCGCGAAGGCACGGGCACGCGCAGCGCGGCGGTTCGGTACCGCGGCGTCCGGCAACTGATTGATAGCCGACACAATACGAGGAGTCGCACCTGTGAATGAAAACGCCGTCGAAAAACCCGCCACGGCGGGAAACGGGAAGCCACGCAAACTCGGCCTCGCCGGCACCGTGATCGGTATCATCGCGCTCGGCATAGCGATATTTCATTTTTTCTTCGGGCCGCTCGAACAACCACCGTCCGTCGAGGAAGTTGTCGCAGAGACGGCGGTCAAACTGAAGGGTGCATTTGCCGCGAAACTGAAGGGAGAAACTTACGAGGCCGAACGGAGATCCGAGGGCCTGAAACCGGACGATCTGTTACGTCACACGGTGACCGTGCTCGGGTTTGTCGCGATTGTGCTGGCTGCCATCGGGTTCATTCAGCACGAAGACTGGCGGGCCAGCAGTGTTGCACTCGCGCTCGGAGCCGGCGCGATCGTGTTTCAGTTTACCGTCGCCGTCATCGGCGCCGTACTCGCCATCATTCTCGTCGTCGCCGTTTTGGGCGCGATGGGGCTGAGCTGAACAGGCGGGAACGGGCAGGCGATAACCCGCCCCGCCATTCGATCGTCAGATCGGATCCCAGCTGAAAATATCGGCGGACCGTTCGAGTGGCGTGAACGCCGTTTTCAGTGCCGGCTCCATGTGCTCCGCGATGGTATTGGGAGTCCAGCCCTCACCGCGGTGGATGGAACGAATCGGACGATGCTGATTGAACAAAAAAATCTCGTTCATGCGCACGCCGAAAATCTGTCCCGAAACATCTTTTGCCGCGTCGCTCGCTAAAAATACCGCGAGAGGGGCCTGGTGTTCGGGTTTCATTTGCTTGATTTTTTCGAGTCGCGCCTGCTGCTCCGGCGTGTCATCGGGAATAGTGCCAATCATGCGGCTCCAGGCAAACGGCGATATGCAGTTTGAACGAACACCGAATCGCGCCATGTCCAGCGCAATACCCTTGGACAGGCCAACGATGCCGAGCTTCGCGGCCATGTAGTTCGCCTGCCCGAAATTCCCGATGAGTCCTGATGTCGACGTGAAATGCACAAACGCCCCGCTCTCCTGCTCACGGAAATACGTCGCCGCCGTCCGGCTCATATTGAACGCGCCTTTCAGATGAACCGCAATGACGGAATCCCAATCGGGTTCGCTCATCTTGTGGAAGATCGTGTCGCGGAGGATCCCGGCGTTATTCACGACGATATCGATTTTACCGAACGTGTCGATCGCCTGACGGATCATCTCCTCGGTGTCTTTACGCTCCGCGACCGAGCCGGTATTCGCCGCGGCCTTGCCGCCATCAGCGGTGATTTCATCGACCACTTCCTGCGCCGGCCCGGCATCCGAACCGGTTCCGTCGACGCTGCCGCCGAGGTCGTTCACGATGACACTGGCGCCATGTTTGGCCATCATCAGCGCGATTTCCTTGCCGATACCGCGGCCCGCTCCCGTGACCACCGCTACCTTGTCTTTTACCATTTCAGAACCTGCCACCGTTCACCCCTTGCTTTCTCGTAGTGGAAACCCGGTAATTTAGCACTTTGCGGCCGGCTAATGCGCGCCGAACCACCGGTTCGTGCCATTCGGCCGCGACCCTGCCTCAATCGGCCAGGCGCGAAACTATCGATGAGGCCACGACACCGACCGGAGAATCCGATGCCAACGAACGCTTATCGCATCAAGACCGACAACGACATTTATGAATCCTTCAGGATCGCCCAGGCCTACCGGGTGGGCGATCTGATTTTCGTTTCCGGGCAGGCCGCGCTCGATGACGACGGCGCGATTGTCGGGGACGGAGATTTCGAGGCGCAGGCACGGCGCAGTATCGAAAATTTGTCCCGAGTGCTGGCGGCCGGCGGATCGGGGCTCGAAAAGCTGGTTAAGGTGACCATTTTCGTGACGGACATCAGTCAGTTCGAGACGGTACTGGCGCTGCGCGAAGAGTATTTCACCGCGCCCTACCCGGCCGATACGATATGCGAGGTCAAATCACTCGCGTTGCCCAAGCTGATGTTCGAAATAGAAGCCGTCGCTCTCGCCGATGGCGAGATCATCGACGCCTGATGCCGTAGCGTCCGCACCCGCCAGGCGGTGGAAAGCGCTACGGGATTTCCGTGACCCGCGCCTTGCCAGGGCAGGGCGCGGGTCGAATGTCGGTTCAGGCAGCCGCGATAGCAGGCACGATCGGATCCGACCACTGGTTGAGACGCACGAGCGAACCGGGGGTCGCACCGGTGCATTCCCCGTCGATAAACGTAATCACACCGTTGACGATGATCCAGCGGTAACCTTCGGCGCGCTGTATGCGGCGCCATTCGCCCGCCGGAAAATCATGGGCAATTTCGTAGTCGACTTCCGGCACGCGTTTCAGATTTTCCAGATCGTAGACGATGATGTCGGCCGGCGCGCCCGCCCGCAGGAATCCTCGATCCTGAAACCCGGCGGCCTGGGCCGGCAGATAGCTCATATGGTAATGCGCATCTTCGAGCGTCAATTCGCCCGTATCCCGCACCAGCCACGTGATGAGATCCGTCGTGTAGGACCCGCCGGTAAAAAACTTCGTGTGCGCGCCGCCGTCCGAGATACCGGGTATGACGTGCTGATCGCGACACAGCGCGCCGACCTTGACCGGGTCGATGCTGGAAATATCCTGGGTGCGGTAGAGCACTTTCAGTTCCCCGGCGACGCCGATATCGAGCATCGCGTCGACCGGGTGCTTGCCTTCGGACTCCGCAATTTCCCCGATCAGTCGACCGTGGTATTGCGCCAGTTCCGGGTGGTCCGGCGTGTCCTGAACCTTGAGGCCTGCGATGGGACCACCGACGCCTAACGTAATCAGCGATTCGTCTTCGGCGATCATCTGCCGGCGAATGTCCGGATCGGCGAGCTTCACCAGACGTTCCTCTGTGCTTCCCTGGGTTGCCAGGTTCCACGCCGGCGAGCTATCGTAAAGGTTCCAGTGTTCGAGCGTGAACTGGAACGGCGCGCGGACCGTCAGACCCTGTCCGATAATGCGCAGGCCCCGCGCGTTGCAATCGTGCAGCCACTTGATTTGTTCGAAGTGGGACTCCGGAATATCGTCGAGCGCGGTGACGACGTTATACAGTACCGGGCGCTCGCACGCTTCGGCGAAACGTTCGACGAACAGTTTGTCCTCGACGGCACCATTACTCAACGGGTCACCGCTTTGCGCGTTGATCATCTGCACAAAGCCTTCGCCGCGCTCGGCCAGCACGCGTCCGAGTTCGAGCAGGTCTTCGTCCTGCATCATATCCGTCGGCATCGGTGTACCGTCGTGGTCGGCCTGCAGGGAATGCTCGCCGAGACGCTGCACGCCGAAGCCCATCATGCCGCAATCCATTGCTTCATTGAGCAGGCGCTTCATCTCCGCCATTTCCTCCCGTGTTGCGCGTTCCCCGCTCTTGGCGCGTTCGAGTCCCATGACATAGACGAGGAGCGGATTCAGCGGTACGTAGTTCAGCAAATTCACGCCCTTGGGGATCCCGTCAAGATGATCCATCCATTCGGGGAGCGTCTCCCAGTCCCAGTCGAGTCCGACGCCTTCGACCATACTTTCGAACGGGATCTGTTCCGTCCGCGTCATCATCTGGAACAGGCGTTCGCGCATCTCCGGTTTCGCGGGGGCAAAACCGAAACCGCAATTACCGATCGCGACCGACGTCACGCCGTGCCAGCCGGAGATCGTGCAATAGGGATCCCAATGGACCTGTGCATCGTAATGCGTGTGCAAATCCACGAATCCGGGTGCGACGATGAGCCCGTCGGCATCGATGACCCGGTCGGCATCGTTCGTTTTTACCTTGCCAATTTTCGCGATGCGCCCGTCCTTGATAGCGACGTCGCCGCGAAACCTCGGCAAGCCGGTGCCTTCGATGATCGTACCGTTCCTGATGATGATGTCGTAAATGGCCATGAGTGCTGTGCTCCCCTCGGGTGACGGTCGCGGGCGGACCTGGGTGAATGGGTGGCGGTTACGAGCGCGGTCCCGGCATATGGCCAGGACGGGCGGTAACTGCTCATTCGTGCCGATACTATCCGGCTTTAGGGACGAGATCGATGTGCAGCGCAGTAACGCAACACGCGATGGAATTTGCGGCACTGCGGCATCCGTCGGACGGCGCTTTTCGCAATGCAAGCGTGGGCCGGCCGCGCGAGTGTTCGTCAGGTCGTGATGTCGAGCATCGCCCGGTAGTTCTCCCAGAATCCGATGATCGCGGATTCCGTAACGAGGTGCGCGGTATCGCACGCTTGCCCGCCACCCATCGCGATGTAGGAGTGCTTGTCACTGTCCCGAATGACAGCCTTTTGCACGAGTTCAACCGCTTCGCCGTCCTCCATCGAGATGTAGCCAGCCGGACCAATCAGATTCGATTGCTTGATGCGAATTGCGCGCATCTCATCATCGTCATCAGCGTAGCCGAAATGGGTCCAGACGAGTTCAAACCGACCCGGCCCACGGGTCACGGTCTGACGGACTGCCAGCGTGTTTGCGATCTGTTGTACGACGACGTTCGGAAATATCGACATGATCACCAGCGTGATGCCGTCGTCGAATTCCGCGCGACCGGCGAGCACGGACGGATCGGCGAGCGTAAAATCCACATTGAAGCTGCGGCTGTCCTTGTAGGTTTCCTCGTCGAGTTTCGTGTCCGTCGTCCCTGCTTTCGTATACAGCATGCTGTGTTTGTGCGTGTCGTCGATCAGGCTCGCGCTCTGCTGCGAGGTGCTGTAGAGACCAAACGTCGTGTGGAACAGGTGCAACAGGCTCGCGTGGTAGGGATCGCGTGTGTTCTCGGCGTACAGCTTCCAGTTACCGTTCATCGCCTGGCGCTGATCGCCGAGCACTTCGATCGGACGATTGAAGATGCGATCGATGCTGTCGACGATCATCGGTCCGAGGTAATCCCGCAGCGGCGCGATCCTGTCGGAAAATGTCGCAAACAACATGCTGCCGACCTGCTCGACCCGAAGCCTGTCGAGACCGTAGTCAGACATTTCGAACGACGGCGGCATGCCGCCGTTGCCGCGCACGCCTTTGCGAAACGGGACTCCGCGAAGCCGGCCCGCGAGGTCATAGGTCCATTGGTGATAGACGCACTGCAGTGAATCGGCATTGCCCCGCGGTTCACGACACACGAGCGCACCACGGTGCGCGCAGCGATTCTGCATCGCGTGCAGTGCACCGTCATTATCGCGCGTGATGATGACCGGCGTGTCGCCGATGAACGTGGCCTTGTAATCGCCGGGTTTCGCAAGCTCGGCATCGAGCCCGACGAAGCTCCACACCTCGCCGCGAAAGATCTGCTGCTGTTCGCGCTCATAATAGTCCGGGCTGGTGAAGGCGTCATAGGGAACCGAACAACCGACATCCGGCTGTGGCCAGTGATCGGCACGGAAAGCGTCGCTTGGCTTCGCACTCATGGAAGGTCGCTCCTATATCGGCGTCGCGAGCAGGCTGTCGATGACATTCGTATCAAATATCGCGCGTTTCGATCTGAACAGAAACTCACCGTCGTTCGAGACTATTTCGTCGTGATAAATCCCTGCGCTGTAAACTTCCGTGATGCCCGACGTGCGCGTCCGGTACACGACAAAATTACTCCGCACATAAATCGTATCGTCGGCAATGTTGTCGATATGTATACCGCTGACGATGTGGCGGTAATTGTGTTTCTCGTAGATGTTCGCGTTGCGCAGCGAGACGACACGATCGATGAGCATCGCCTTTGAATCGCAGAATATCGCGGCGATCGGCAGGCCGCGATCGGCATTTTCCCTAGCGATCAGCTGGTAGAGGCAGTCGTCGGTGAATAACTCCGGCCAGTCCTCGAGCGCATCTTCGTCGATCACGAGCGCGTAGCGCGCGATCAGGCGTTCAACCCGGAACTGGGTTTCTAGCCTAAGTTCCGTCTCGTCCAGCGAATCGACCATGTGGAACTAACGCTGCGTGGGCGGCGGGTTCAGGCGCTGCCAAGACCCGTGCTGGCCCGGAATTCGGCAGCCGCCGCGTTGGCAGTGGCGGCAGCCGCTGAACCCTCGCTCGGGAACGCCTCGCAATAAGCGACAACCCCGGCTTCGGCCAACGGTACCCATTGTTCCAGCCAACGTTCGAATACCGCACGATTACCGTCGACTTCGAGTGTCATCTTCACGAGCGCGCTGCTCCAGCGACGATGACGTTCCGCATCGCGCATTTGCGCCTGGGTCAGCAGACCCAGCAAGGTATCGTTGTTGGCCCGCGCAAGCTCGCCGAGCTGGGTGAGCAACGCTTCCTCGACGGCCGGTTTGACCACGAGCAGAAAAGCCGTGAAGGATTCCGCCCAGTCCCATGCGGTGAGCGCGCGTTCGGCGAGTTCCCTGAAACCCTGCCATCGCGGATCGGATTCCCAGATGTCCCGTTCGTTCTCGCCGAAACCGCGATCGGCATAGGTATTCGCCAATTCTCGTGTACGATAGGCCGTGTGCGTCAGCCAGCGCAGTTGATCGGCGGTCGTATACGTGGCGCAATTCGTAATCGTACTCGCGGGCGCCATCTGGTGGACGTAGGAGGCCCCCATCTGCAATGCATGCAGCAGATAACGGGACGGGGTGTAACTGCGCGCGAGAAAATCGACCCAGTCAGACTCCAGCATTTCGTCGTGACCGCGATCGTTGAACTGATCGAACAAGCCCGTGACGTAGTTTTCCTGGCCGTCCTGGATGATGTTGTAGGTTCGGTAGATCATCTCGTCCGGATCGCGGAACGAGTCCCAGTCGTCATGCTGCAGCGGGCTACCGTAGCAGTACTGGCGATACCAGTCGGCCATCGGAATGTTCGGATCCAGCTCCCATGGCTTTTCCTTGTTGATCGTGTGGTAATGCAGTTTCGTCGAGACGACCTCGTACTCGCTCGGTCGACGACGGTTGCCCGACAGCGCGGACCACGTTTTTAACGGTTTCTGTTCGGGTGGTGTCTCGTTCATCACCGGGCTTCCATTTTGTGTTGGCGCGATTGTTACAGGGTACTCGTGAAATAGAATCGAAAGCGCTCGGTACCGGACTCGATTTTGCCGGCGAATGAACTCAGGTTAATTTCGAGCTCCGCCATGCGAAACGAGCGTCCGAGGCACAGTTCCATCGATTCTCGCGTCAGGATCAACTCCGAATCCGCGGAAATACGCTGATAGGCGTTCATGTCGTCGACGGTAATTTCCTTGTCCGGATTGTCCATTTCCGCTGCTTCGATCACGGCGTCGGCAATCTCGCCCGAGCGCATGACCGGGCCGACGCGGTTGTTTCTCAGGGCATCATCGGCTTGTGACATGGCAGCTTCCTTCAGGCTCGGCGGTCGATTTACGTGTGCGAGTGCAGCGGCTCGATGCCGTCGACATCGACGAAGACATCATCGCCGTCGACTTTCAGCGGATAGACCGCGAGCGCGCAGTCGTCCGGATTGACGCCCTTGCCACTGTTCATGTCGAACTGCCACAAATGCGCGCGGCACGTCAGCACGTTGCCGTCGAGCGTGCCATCGGTTAATTCGAAATGCTGATGCGGACAGATGTTCTGGAAGGCTTTGAGCTCACCGCCATCGACATGGACGAGTAACACCTCGGTGCCATCGGTCGTTTCGAAGCCGGCCATGTCGCCCTCCCAGATATCATCGAGGGTGCAGATTTTCTCGAACGCCATGAAAAACGGTGGTCAGGCGTCGGCGAAAATGACGTCGAGCGTCTCGGTCGGCCGCCACTCGGCGTCGGCGACTTTCATGTCCCGCGGATAAAATTCTGCTTCGCCATGCTTGCGCACGCGCATCACTTTATCGGGTTGCGGCGCGACCCGGCGACCCACGGAATGGTAAGCGCATTTCTCCGCGACGGCGTCCATCGTGTCGTCCGTATCGACCTCGATGAGCTGGATCACGAAATCGCCCTGAAAGTTTGAGTGGATGGGGAATGCAGCCATCGATCGTCTCCGCTTCACAAAACGCCAGGTATCGTGAGCTTCACGCGGCGGCGATCGGCTGACGGAATTTTTCCGCCCACGCATAACCGTGCGCATCCTGACCCATTTCGCCGGGTCCGAGGCCCATGTAGGCGAGCGCACCGGCAAGGTTCGCGGGCTGGATCTGTCCGGCCAGGAATCGATCGATGATCGACATTTGTCCCTGGTAGTGCGCGGGGTTGATCTCGAAACACCATCGATCGACTTCGGAGCCGAAATGGTACAGGCGGCCTTCGTGTTCGAGCATGTAATCCGTGGTTTCCCAGTCGTCTCCGGGAATATGCGTAATCGGCAGATGGCACATATTGCAAATCGTCGGCAGGGTTTCCGGCAACGTCAACGACTCACGTCCGTTCAGCAGGTTGTCCGTGATCACATCCCAGCAACGACCCCATCGCTTGTTCCACCCGGGATATTTTTCCTCGAGCCACTCGCGTTCGTCGGGCGAGACACCGGCGGCCGGGTTCCACCACACGGTCGGGCGCCAGTACCACACGCCCATGTGCATACCGTGATGGGTAATTTCGATGTCACGCATCAGGGTATCCCAATACCACGGTTTCGCGAGCCCGAGGTCGAGCAGCTGACGTTCGAACTGGGACACGATGAACTCGAGCATGAATTCCTTGAACGACTGTTTGCGCGCTTCGACCGGCGTGTAGTAGTCGATGACCGGGCCGCTCAGCACGCTGAACAGTTTCCACGATCGCCATATCGCAACATCGATCAGCTGCTGGGCTTCGTCGAGCTTGCCGTTTTCAATGAGGATCTGGAGCACGGGACCGCCCTGTTGCGAATGCCGGGATTCGTCCGTCTGAATACTCGAGATAAGACTGGCGAAGGTGTGATCGCCGGTCTCGGCCGCATCGGCGGCCAGTCCGAGGAACTGCAGATTCGTAAACCCGGTTTCAAATGCGAACGTGAGCATGATGGCGGTCGAGATCGCATCGCGACTCGTGACAATGTCGTCAAACAGGGAGCGTGCCGCCACGGCCGCCCATTCATTCGTGCGCAGCCCCTTGTGTGCCCAGTCCCATTGACGTGAGCGCTTGATGTTCGCGTGCGGGAAGAACAACTGTAACTGGGCGTGGCGGTTCTCATCCATCATCCCGAACACGGCCATGTTGCGGTTGCCCGGCGCCTTCGAAAAACGGGCCATCCGCCCTTCGCCGATGCTCGCGAGGTATTCGCCGAGCGGCACGGCGCCGTAGTGTGACTGCATCGTGCTGACCCAGCCCGGATCGGCTTCGTCGACAAATGCGGCGCGCTCGAGCGCGGCCTTGACCGAGTAGGTGCCGGCATCCTTCTCGCGCTGAATCTCGACGTATTCGGGATAAGTCGTTTTATACGGTTCGTCGAACGTTTCCCACGCTACGGCCGGGATCCCCCGTGAGCCACTCATCGACTCCGGATACAATTCTTCTTCGGTCACGTACTTCGGCGTCCAGTTCGTCGTCCGGACCAGGTCGTACCACTGTTCTCTCGGCAGTATCGCCATCGATGCCATCCTCCGATTTGCGGACCGGCCGAGGGGCCGACCGGCTGCTCTGTATCGCCCATATCCTATGGTTTCTTCGACATTTGGTCCATGATCGCGATCACCCGGCGGTCGGGCGCAGAAGACGGGCACTTTCATTTTGCGGCGCAACATTCGCGCGCGCAGGCCACCGCGGAGTTTCATTTCAGGCTGACCGACCCGATGTCGAAACCGATGCGAATCCAGACCGGAATCACCCCGGGCCTCGTCGAACAAGTCACCGCCCTGCACGCGGACTACTACGGACCCGAATGGAATTTCGGCGCGGTTTTCTCAGACCGTGTCCATAGCGAAATGACGGCATTCGTCGCGCGCTACGACGAACGACGGGACCAGGTGTGGTGCGTGGTCGACAAAGAAACCATCGCGGCGTCGATCACGATCGACGGATCAGGACCGGCGCAAGGGACGGCTCATCTGCGCTGGTTTATTGTCGCGCCAGCGCTGCGCGGTTCGGGTTACGGTCATGCGTTGATGAAGCTCGCCCTCGCGTTCTGCACGGATCAGAATTTCGATCAGATTTTCCTGACGACTTTTGACGGTCTCGACGCCGCGCGTCATCTCTACGAGAGATCCGGATTTTCACTCGTCGCGAGCGAACGTGGCTCGAGCTGGGGCACAGAGGTCGTCGAGCAGCGCTTCGAACTCGACCTCCGTCTTACATCGCGGGACTGAGCGCCTCACCTGACTGGCGACGCCGACGTGGATCAGTCGGCGTATTGATCGTGAAGTTTCAGCCAGGCCATTTTGGCACTGAGGCCATCCTCGTCGCGCCCCCTCGGAACAATATCGAGCAGGTGATAGGCGCCGTTCAGCATGTCGAGCCCACGGGCGTAGCACGAATACGTATGATAAATCGCACCGTCGTCGTCACGCAGGAAAACGCTCACCCCGGGCGAGTGTTCGCCATAGTGAAAACCGTCGCGGTAGTTGTAGAACGTCGCCCCTGCCTCGATATCTTCCGGCGTGTAATGCACGAGATAGTCGTGGCTGAAATTACACGCGGCGGCCGACACCCAGTGGAATGTCCAGCCCATGCGTTGTTTGAACGGCGCGAATTCCGCGTATGGCGCATCGGACACCGCGGCGAACGCGACGTCCCGGGCATTGAGGTGCGCAACTGCCGGACTGAACTGGTCGGACCAGAACGAACAACTCTTGCAACCCTCGCCCCACCCCGGTCCGAACATGAAATGCTGCACGATTAACTGGCTGTGACTCCCGAACAAATCAGCCAGCGATTGTGTACCCGCGTCGCTGTCAAACGTGTACGCCTCGTCGACCCGCACCCGCGGTAACTCACGGCGCTTCGCCGACAACGCATCGCGCGCGCGGTTGAACTGCTTTTCTTCTTCGAGTAATTCCAGGCGCGCGCGTAACCATTCGTCGCGCCCGACAACAGCAGGATGACTCATCACAGATTCCTCCATTCGGTTAGTAATGTCGGCATTCGCCGGTTCACGAACGTATCGCGAGGCCAAGACACTCGAGGCTGCTCGACCACCCCGTTTCATGCAATGCAGCGGTTTCTTCACTGTCGAAACGATCATGCACCAGCGTCAGCTCCGTACGCCCGGCATCGATCTTGCGAAGACTGACCGATACCCGGCTGACCTCCGTCGGGTTCGGTTCCCAGAACCCGCTGAAAACCAGCCGCCACGGTCGTTCGATAGCGAGGTATTCGCCGCAGGCCGCCGTATCGGTCGTGCCGTCATCGGAGCGCATTGCAAAACGAAACCGGCCGCCGACCTTCAGTTCGGCCTCCGCACCCGGGCAGTTCACGCCCCCGGGTCCCCACCACGTCGCAACGAGAGCGGGATCGGTGAAGCACGCGAACACGCGTTCCGGCGTTGCGTCGTACGACCGCACAACACGCACCGCATGACCTTCAGTCATCGCATTCATGACGAAGACCCGGTCGGTTCCTGCTCGAGAAACTGTCCGAGCCGGTCGAGCTGGCGATTCCAGAATCGGTCATAGCGTTCAATCCAGCTCTGCAATTCCTGCAACCCGTCACGGCACAACCGACAGTGATGTTGCCGCCCGTCGATCTCGCGGGTTATCAGGCCGGCGTTTTCGAGTACCTTCAGATGCCGCGAAATCGTCGGTTTTTTCATGTCGTACGGTGCGGCTATTTCACCGACAGTCATCTCCCCGTCGAGGAGCCGCTCGACGATGCCCCGCCGGACCGGATGCGCGAGAGCGGCGAAAGACTGATCGACGGCTTGAGTATTCGGCAACATCGGGAATCCTTATTGTTAGCAATTATGCTAACAATATCCGAATCGACGATCAACCATCCGCGCGAGCACCGGTCCATGATCTACACTGCTCCCGAAACCGGGATACGAACGGATCAGACATGGCCATCCGGCACCCGTACGCAGAAAAAACCGCAGTGCTGCTCGATATGAACGGCACTTTCATGTTCGGCGAAGACCGCTTCGACGAGACACAGAACTTCGCCGCCGCCTACCACGCGGCCGACGGCGAGGTAACGGCGGACACGGTTAACCGGATTATTCTCGAGGCTTACGCCTGGCTCGACAGCCGTTATCGGTTGCCACAGTACCGCGAGCACTTCCCGGCCGTGGCTGATGCGTTTCGCGCGGTCATCGGTGGCGACCCGGATCGGGCTGAACTTCAGCGGCTCGTCGCGACGTTTGCCCATCACGAATGCGGACATATCCCGGCGGCGTACGCGACCGCACTGCAACGACTCGCGCAAAACTACCTGATCGGGTTCGTGATCGACATCTGGGCGCCGAAGGCAACGTGGTTACGCGAATTCTCGCGTTTGGATATCGACAACGTGGCGACGGCAGTGTCGTTTTCATCCGACCACGGCATGGTGAAACCTTCGCCGCAGCCGTTCCTGATGGTGCTCGAAAAGCTCGGGGTGAGCGCTGACAAAGCGCTCGTCATTGGTGACTCGGCCGACCGTGACCTCTGCGGTGCCCTCGCCGCGGGTATCGATTGCGTCCTCGTCGGCGGTGCCACTGACCGACGCGCAATCGCCTGCGTCGACAACCTGCTGGGGCTCAGCGAGCGCATCGCCCCGTAACACGCCAATTCAGCCAGCGGGCCGGTATTCAACAAGTCCGTCACGGTTTCGCGCCTCGACGACTGCGAGCGCCGGGCGGATCTGATAACAATGCACCTCATTCAGTCGACTGGTAGGCCGTGCTTTCGGCAACAGGAACCGGACGCAACAAGCGAGAGAATCACGCGATGAAACACCGGACAAACTTAAACCGTGTCAGGACGGTAATCCTGATACTGCTCGGTCTGACCTTGCCAGGCGCAGTGCATGCCTTCGTCATATCGTTCACCCAGGCGGATTTCACGACGAATCCGACGTTCAGCGATGTCACGACGTTCTCCTTCGCCATCGATATCGACGAGCCACTGACCGCAGGACCCTATACAGACCCGGCGTTGACCGGCGTTGATTACGCCGTAAACGGGAATCTCGCCCCGGATACACCTTCGGATTTTCCCGCGTTCGCGCTGGTCCGGGCTATCGATGGTAACGAATTCTACGCGCAGGGCAGCTCACTCGGTTTTACGATTGCCGCCGGGGCGGACCTGAGCGACGGGCTTCAGGCATCGGAACTCGCCGACGGCGCGGGTGGGCTCTTGTTCAACGGCCGCGAGGTGGGCACCGGACGTTACCACCCCGCATTGCTGCAGTTAAATAATGACGGGACGGGCAGTATCCGCAACTCGAACAATACCGGCGGCGTAAACCCGGGTTCCGGAGAGGTGGTTGATGTCAATTTCGGCGAGGAATACATCACGGAGCTCACGTTCGATCCGGCGCAGTTAACGCTCGTGGCCGCGGTTCCGATCCCCGGCGCGATCGTCGGCTTTGCCAGCGCTGTGCTCGTCCTCGGATCGGCCCGACGGCGAGGCCGCGTCGGGATTAAGTACTGAGCGAAATAGATACTCCTCCGCGATGACGATTCGTTTGACCGGCGGATGCCTGTGTGGGGCGATACGCTACATCGTTTCTAAGGCGCCCGAAGACCCACTCAACTGCCACTGCCGGATGTGCCGCAAGGCCCAGGGCGTTGCGTTTCGATCGCGCGCCGCGGTTAAGCGTTCAGGATTGACCATTACCGACGGCGACGATCATTTGCAGGCCTACCCATCCTCACCGGGCCAATGGCGGACTTTTTGCCGGACCTGCGGTTCGCCGATCATTACCCGCTTCGACGACTACCCTGATTGCGTCGGACTCGCGCTCGGTACGCTCGACCACGCGCCGGGCATGACACCGCGACGGCATGCTTACACGGATTCCCGTGCGCCGTGGGATGTCATCACCGACGCGCTGCCGCAATTGCCGGCCGGGTCTTAAGCGACCGCTTCGAGCGCCGAGGTATCGACCCGGTAAAGTTTCGCGGCGTTCTCGTGAAGGATGAGATTTTTCTCGTGCTCACTCATATCGGTGAGTTGTTCGTCGAGCATCTTCTGCGACCATGGCCAGGTCGAATCGGAATGGGGAAAGTCATTGGCCCACATCATCCGTTCGATGTTCACGTAATCCTTGAAGCGGAACGCCGTGTAGTCGTCCTGGAACGTGAAATAAATATGCTCGCGAAAATACTCGCTCGGTGATTTTTCGAGTTCGCGTCCACGCATCCAGTGCCGATGGCGGTTGTACGCGTGATCCATACGATACATGTAATGCGGGATCCAGCCGCCGTCGGCCTCGGCGGAGACGATCTTCAGCTTCGGGTGACGCATGAAGATGCCGTCAAACACGAACATGCTCATGATTTCCTGGTTACCGCGCACGACTGACATGAACGAATTGATTTTCGAGCCGCGAAAATTCTGGAACAGACCTTCTCCCGACGTGAGGATATGGAAACTCGGCACGAGATCGAGTTCGACGACGGCATCAAAAAACTCCGTGTACATTTCGTGCGCGTAGTCTTCCTGTCCTGGCAGGCCGGGCAGCATGACGCCCTTGAATCCGGCCTGTTTGATCGATTCGAGTTCCTCGATCCCTTCCGCCGGCGTCCGCAAAGCGCACTGGCCGAGACCGATCAGCCGGTCCGGGTGCGGCGCACAGAACTCCGCAAGCCAGCGGTTGTACGCCTGCATGCACGCGTGCTTCAAATCGAGATCCGGGATATTGCAGATTTCCATCCCGACGGACGGGTAGATCACTTCGGCGGCGATGCCGTCCCTGACCTGATCGGCGAGCCGCGCATCCGGATCCCAACCGCCGCGGTGTAATTCGTCGAACCGGGCGCCCCACACGGAAAGCTCCTGCGGCGACTTACCCGCTGCCGAGATCAGCGACAACGGTATCGGCGTCTTCGATCCCTCGATACGGTAGATATCACCGCGCTTCGGATCGTTTTCGATACGCGGCGCGCGATCCCTGAATTTCTCGTCAATGTAATCGGCATAACAGTTCGGCGGTTCGCAAACGTGACTGTCGGCGGAGATGATCGGTTTTGTCATTGCTTCTCGCTCTTTCGTTATTGTGCACGGCCGTTGCGCAACAGGCGTCCCGGGAGGGGCCCGTCCGGTGAGACACAGTCCTCGTTGTTCCGGCGCAGCAAACGGCCATTGACGATAACCGCATCGATGCCGACGGCGCCTGATATGAGACGATCGGCGCCGCCGGGGAAATCCCACACACGTTGCAACGGTTCGTCGCCAATAGTCTCGGGATCGAAAATAACGATGTCTCCGGCGAGTCCCGGCTCGAGTCGACCGCGATCCGTGATCCCGAACACTTCGGCCGGGCGGGAGGTGACCATACGCACCGCTTCGGCCAGCGGGATCACCTGCTTCTCACGCACCCAGCGCCTGAATAAATATGTCGTGAGACAGGCGTCGCACAGCTGGCTTGCATGGGCGCCGGCATCGGACAAGCCCAGCACCGTGCCCTTGCTCAACAACAACTCCTCAACTTCGTCTTCCTCGTGGTTGGCCACGGGCATGCGAAAACGGGCGCTAAGATCCGATGCAAGACCGAGATCGAACAGGCACTCCACCGGAGTGACACCTGCCTCTGCGGCGACGTCGAACAGCTTGCGCTCCGCGAGTTCCGGCCGCCCGGGCACCTCCGCGATGATGGTCCCGCGAAAACCGTTTCTGAACGTCTCGGGGACGCGGCCATCGAGTTTCTCCCACACCCGGGTCCGAAACTCGGGGTCTGCATACAGCTTTTTCTTGCCATCATGATCGGCGGCGGATACCGGCCGGAACATGCGCATCGCCTCGAACACGAACGGCGCGGACAGCTGATATTCAAAATTCAGTGGCCGCGGCGTGACCTGCGGTATCACATTCTGACCGGCAGCGATTAACGCTTCGGAACGTTGCAACTGTTCGCTCGCCGTACCTTCGTTGATCGCGGCGCCGGCAAGCAGCGCCGTCCACGTGACGGGGCAGCCGGACACGTCGTTCAATTCGGAGAACTCGTCGTAGGACAGGTCAGGCCCGACCGTCGCCTGAATCACGCCGCCCTGCCCGGTCTCGCGCAATATGCTGGCAATCGATTTGATTTCGTCGAACGAAGCCGCGCGGCTCGGTACCGGCTTGCCGGCATACCCGACATGCGTCACCGCTTTCGACGTGGCAAAGCCGAGCGCGCCGGCTGTCATCGCCTCGCCGACGAGTTCGCGCATCCGGGAGATTTCCGCATCGCTCGCCTCGCGCTCGGTTGCATCCTCCCCCATTACGTACGTCCGCAATGCCGTATGGCCGATCATCGCCGCGACATTAATGGCCGTGCCGCGCGATTCGATCGCGTCGAGATATTCGGGAAATGTTTCGAACGGCCACTCATCGCCGAGCCCGGCTTTCAGCGCGGACACGGTCATGCCTTCGACGTTCTCGAGGGTGCGGATCATCATGTCGCGATGTGCCGGCCGGGTTGGCGCGACGCTGAAACCGCAGTTCCCCATCACGACCGTGGTCACACCGTGCCACGGCGAGATCGTCAGCATCCGGTCCCAGATGATCTGCGCGTCGTAATGGGTATGGATATCGACAAAACCCGGCGCCGCGACGTGGCCGCCGGCATCCAGCGTTTCGGCGGCATCGCCGGGTGCGTCACCAACCGCGACGAGCTTGCCGTCGGCTATGCCGATATCACCGTGGAACATTGTACCGCCGGAACCGTCGGCAATGTTCGCGTTGACTATCCTGAGATCGTATGTCGCCATGCCAGCCACCTCGCTGACGACATCATAGCGCCGCCGCCGCGTGACGGAAACGGCGCCGCGAGCGGGAGCGTCCTGTCAGGGCGTTTGGGTCGCTGGCGTGGCGAATTTCGAAATATCGACGCTTTCCCCGACCATGAGGTCTTCCCGCGCAAGAAATTTCGGTCGCACGAACCACACGAGTGTCGGCAGCGCGACGAGCGACAGCACCATGTTAATCAGCATGATCGCGACGAGCAGAATGCCCATGTCCGCCATGAATTTCAGGTCCGACAGGAAATACCACGGCAGGATCCCCATCAGCATTACCGTCGCGGTGAACATGATCGCCTTCCCGGTCGTCGTTAACGCCGCGTGGATTGCGGCCGCGAGGTCGTGATCATGCGCGTTGTATTCTTCGCAGATCCGCGAGAGCAGATAGATACCGTAATCGATACCGATCCCGACACCCATAACGGCGACGATGACTGCATTAATGTCCATGCCGATGCCGAGTACGTGCATCGATGCGCCGAGCATGAAATTCGACAGGTTGACCGGGATCATCAGGACCAGCGCCGCGACGATCGACTTGTACGCGTAGGCGGAAATGATCATGACAGCGCAGTTCAGCAGACCCAGAATGAACCAGTGATAACGTTCGACAACGGAGTTCATTGCCTGCTGTAACGCAATTACCCCGGAACCGAGGCGGACCCGGAAACGTTCGTGGTCAATTCCCACCGCCTCGACCGCACGTGCCGCGCTCTCGAGCGCATAATCAACCGTTTCCTGTTTGTTGTCCTTGTACCAGAGCGACACCGTCGAGTTTTGCAGCGTAAAGTCGACGACGTGCGAGAAGTTCAGCGGCGTGCTGCCCATCAACGCGCCGAAGCCGGCACCATCAATCGCTTCGGTGGTCAGATCGAGTGGGCCCCATTTGGGATTGCCGCCGGAAAGCAGGCGAAAGCTTTCGCTCATGTAATCGGTAAATGACAATGTTGCCCGCGGCGGCAGCACCGGATCGGTTTCCATGAACCGCTGCAGGGCGGCGGAAACCGCTACTATCTCCGGGGTGCGTCCCGTCGGGTTCGCGATGTCATGGTCTTTCGACTCGAGTACAATTTCGAGCGTATTCATGCCCGGAAAATGCGCATTGATCGCGCGTACCGCCGTGTTGAACTCCGAGTCGTCCCAGAGCAGGTTACTGCCCTCGACAGGATTGCCAATCTTGATTTGTGAATTGAGGTAAATCGCCGAGGCGCCGAGGATGGCCACAACTATCGCCGTGACCCGCGCAGGTTTGTTAACGGAAATACGCGCGATGCCTTCGAGCAGTTTCTCCTGCGCCAGGTGGATACCCGATTCCTTTTCCGCGCCGCCCACGATCGATTCGATATTTTTCGGTACGGGCAGGTAAGACAACACGATCGAACACAGGAACACCCCGGTCGGAATAATCCACAGCGCCCAGAAGCCACAGAAGATCGCGTGGTTCACCATCGTCTCGATCGGTGCCACCGCGATGAAAATGATGCCGAACACGTCCGTCAGGATCCCGAGTATCGATGGCGCCATCATGATGCCCATCGTCACTTCGGCCGCGTGGCGGCGATCCTTCAGGTGCATCAGGACTTCGTAGTAACGCTCGGTGTATTGCACGCAGTGGGAAAATGACCGGGCGACGAGCAACAGCGGCACGATCATGAGCAACGGTTCGATTGGGCGCTCCAGCCAACCGATGAACCCGAACCCCCAGATCCCCGCGACTGCCGCACAGATCATGGGGGTAGCGACCCCGGCGACATTGCGCATGTAAAGCATGAGCGCAATGATCAGCGCCCCTATCGTCACGGCAAAAATATTGTAGGTTTGCTTCTGCAGGCGGTACACCCAGCCCGTCAGCGCAGGCTGGCCTGCCAGGAACACATCGTGGTCGGCATCGCGTGCTTCCTCGACGAGATTCTGCACGTAGTCGAACGCTTCGCCGTAATCGATCGTGTCGTGGAACGACGCATTGATGATCGTCGCGCTCTGATCGTGAGAAATGTAGAACACCTGCGCGTTCGGCGACTTGCCGACGCGTGCGACAAAATCGAGCATTTGTTCCGGCGTCGACGGCGGCTCGTTATCCATCAATGGTTGGGAATCGATACCGAGCGGCGTCGCCCGTGCATAACGCAGCTTTTCCGTAGAAATCGAGATGACCTGATCGTGATCGACATGCGGGGCGAGATCGATGTCGCGGGTCAGCTGATGAACCTTGCGCAGCGTTTCCGGGTTATAGATGTCGCCGTTCTTGCGCTTCACCATGACCGACATCGTCAGCGGATTACCGAAATCGGGATGGTCGAAGAAAACCTGTACGAACGGGTCGTCTTTCGGCAACAGATCGTTGAAGATCGTGCGAATTTCGATCCCGGGGAACGCCGACGTCGCGGCCAGCGTGATCAGGATAAAAGCGATGCCGACACCGGCGCGGTGCCGCATCACCCAACGGGCGAGGCGAAATCTCATAGTCGGACTATCTCCGTTACAGTCAGGCCGTTACGATCAGGCCGTTACGATCAGGTCATCTGATAATCGAGACAGACCGGCAATCAGGGTGCCGAGCGACGCGTTCATCGACGGTGCGTGCTTCGGCGAGGCCGCATTCTAAGCGTATCGCCGTGATGTCGACAAATCGCGTTCAGCCCCGCGCCAAAAAGGTAACATGCCAGATAATACGGCAAGCATTCGATAATTCATGACCGACATCAAATTTTCCGACGATCAACGGACACAGATCACCGACAAGCTGCGGACGTATCTGCGCGATCAGTTCGAACTCGACGTCGGCCAGTTTGACGCAGAGTTTCTGCTCGACTTCATATCGCAGGAACTCGGAGCGGTGTACTACAATCGCGGCCTGACTGACGCCCAGGCGCAGCTGAGCAGACGTATCGATAATGTCCTCGAGGCCATCGATGAACTCGCGCAACCGACGAGTATCGACCGCTGAATGACGTCACTGCAACACGCCGTCACCGGCATCGATTACGATGATATCGACGAACGTATCGAAGGCATTGCTGCCCATGTTCGTCGATGTCAGATCGTCAGCCGTGAGTGCATTCGCCGACGAGCCATTGTCGAGCGATTCGGGCCACCAGCTGAACGGAATCGACACGACACCTGCCGCGGTTGCGTCACCAACCGTCGCCCGCAGTTCTACCTGACCACGCTCGTTGAACACACGTACCCGCGCGCCATCGACCACGCCGCGGGCACTCGCGTCGATCGGGTTCATCGACACCACCGGTTCGAGCCGGCGCTCCGGTCGCTGCAGATTCGCGTATTGCGAATTCAGCGTATGGTGCGCGGTTTTCGCGGAAACCAGCGCGAGCGACGCTGCGGATGACGGCGCGGGCGGCGGCGTATACGTCGGCAAGGGGTCGATGTCCGCTTCAGCAAGTGCTTCTGAATAGAATTCGCACTTACCGCTCGGGGTCTCGAATCGACCTGTCGCGAGCGGCCGCCAGTCGAGCGGCAGGTTGAGACGGGCCCAACCGTCGCGCTCCAGCCGTTCGTACGTCACGCCTTCGAGATACGGATGACCCGTATCGAGCAGCTCCCGGATCCGATCGTCGTCGGCGGTGAACAGAAATTCCTCCTCGTAGCCGAGGCGGGCTGCGAGGCGACGATACAACTCACTGTTCGCCATCGCCTCGCCGATCGGCTCTATCGCCGGCACGTTGAGAGCGAGATACGGCGTTCCCCACGACGGCATCAGGTCGAAATGTTCGAGTTGTGTCGTCGCCGGCAGAACGTAGTCCGCATATTTCGCGGTATCGGTCATGAACTGCTCGTGCACGACCGTGAACAAATCGGCCCGCGCGAGGCCGCGACGAACGAGATTCTGGTTCGGCGCCGCGACCAGCGGATTCGCGTTGTAAACAAACAGACAATGTATTGGCGGGTCGAGCGCACCGGTCAGCGCCCGCCCGAGTTGCGCGATATGGATTGACCGCGGCGGTTCCGGCACCTTGTCGGCTCCCCACATCGCGTCGTAGTTGAGACTTTCCCGGAACAGGTCGACCGTGAAGTGACACAAGCCACCACCGGATTCGCGCCATGCGCCCGTCAATGCCGGCAAACACGCTATCGCGCGAAACATCTCCGCCCCGTTGGCATGCCGCTCCATGCCGACGAGCAGACGAATGACCGCCGGCCGCGTGGTCGCGAATTCGTGCGCGAGTTTTTCAATGTCGGCGGCCGGAATGCCGGTAATACCGGCAACGCGATTCGGTGAATAGGTCGTGACCCGTTCGCGCAGTTCTTCGAACCCGACGGTGTAACGCTCGATGTAATCATCATCACAAAGATCGTCGCGAATGATCACGTGCATCATCGCGAGTGCCAGTGCCGCATCCGTACCCGGTTTAATCTGTATGAACCAGTCCGCGCGCTCCGCGGTGCGCGTCCGCACCGGATCGATAACGACGACGGTCGCGCCGCGTTGTTGCGCCTTGCGCACCACGGCGCTCCACATATGCAGGTTCGTCACGACCGTGTTCGTACCCCAGAGCACAATGTACCGTGAGTTCGCAACATCCTCGGGCATCACGCCGACGAGCGCCCCGTTCGTTTGCGCAACCCCGGTGTAGGCGACGGCGCCGCAGTAATCACCCTCGACCGCGGTCGCGCCGATGTGGCGAAACAACAGACTGCCGGCGTAGCGCTGCACGATGCCGATAGTCCCGGCGAAACTGTAAGGCATAATGCTGTGACCGCCGTGCTCGGCAATCGTTGTTTTAACGCGTGCGGCAATATCAGTGAGCGCTTCGTCCCAACTGACGCGTTCGAATTGCCCTTCGCCCTTTCCACCCACCCGGCGCAGCGGATGTACGATCCGCTGATCGTTGTAAACGCGCCTGACGAAATGCTTCAGCTTGCTGCACAGCGCGCCGGCGGTGAACGGGTGTTGCGGGTCGCCGAGGACTTCGACCGCGGTGCCGTCACGCACCGACACGTTCCACGCGCACTGGTCGGGGCAGTCGTGCGGGCAGGTTCCCTTGACGATGCGCAACTCCGACACGAACTGTATCTCCTGCGTGAATAGCGTGATTCGATTATGCGCCTGCGCCGCGTTAGCGCAAAGCGCGCGACACGGCGCACGTGCGTACGAATGATGATCCGGCGATTGGAATGGCGGCGAAGCGGGACAGCAATTCTACCCCGCTTTGGTCGGGGGTTAACTGTTCCGTCGAGCGGGCCGTAACCGCTACCTAGCGTACAACGCGAATTGGCGGTGGTGCCGACTTGGCTTCGTTCACTCCCCGTGGACGATCGCCGCCGACCGTGACCCGGTGCATGCGGCGGTACTCGGGATAATAGTCGCCGGTCGCGTAATGCTGCGTGGCCCGGTTATCCCAGATGGCAACGTCGTTCTCGCACCATTTGAAGCGCACCTGGAAGTCAGGTTTCAGCAGGTGATCGAACAGCAGATGCAGGAGGGCGTCCGATTCCCGCTTCGACAGTTCCGTAATGCGACTCGTGAACGTCGGGTTCACATACAGCAAACGTTTTCCGGTCACCGGATGGACAACGACGAGCGGGTGTTCGACCGGCGGTGTCTCCTCGCGGGCGCGGCGGATGCGCTCGGCGCCGTCTTTTTGTTTCGTGAAATAACCGCCGTAGGCCTGCAGAAAATCATGTTCGCACGTGAGGCCGTCGAGCATCGCCTGCATGGGCGCCGACAACGTATCGTAAGCGGCGTAAGCGCTGAGCCATAATGTATCGCCACCACTCGGCGGTATCGTTTGCGCGTGCAGTACCGATGCCATGGATGGTTCGGGACGGTAGGTCACGTCCGAATGCCACGAATCGCTGATCGGTGGCCGTTCGGCATCATGTTCCAGCACGGAGATTTCCGGATACCCCTCGAGCGGCGTGAAGACTTCATGGATTTCCATATCGCCGATACGTGCGGCCAGACCCATGTGCGTGTCCGGGGTTAATTCCTGGTCATGGAAAAACAGGACCAGGTGCTCGTGCAGCGCCGCTTTCATTTCGGCGAACGTCTCATCGTCGACCGCGGCCAAATCGACCCCGGCGACATCGGCCCCGATCGCGACGGTGCGGGGAGTGACCTTGATTTTGCGATAAAGCATGGCGTTTATCCTCGATTCGATCGGACTCAGGTGTGAATATGCTCGAGCTCCTGGCCCTTGGTTTCGCTGACCGTCATTAGAATTATAGGCAAACAAACGAACGGAATCAGACTCATCAGCGCAACGGCCTGCCCGACAGACCCGAGCAAGGCGGACAGCGCACCGACAATTGCCGGCGCCAGTGCCATGCCCGTGCGGCCAATCATGTTGTTGACCACGGCGTTCGCGGTACCCCGGATTTCAGTCGGAAAAATTTCGCTCGTAATCGTCGCGGCGATTGGCCACAACGCGTGCATACCGAGCACCACCACGTAGGCCGCGGTAATCACCGCCGCCGATTCTGCCGAGAAACACACGTAGGCGGCAATCGCGCCGATGCTGAAATAAACCGTCGCCGTGAGGCGTCGACCCGCGAAATCAAGCATCGGCCCCGCCGTCACGTAGCCAATAATCGCCAGCGAATAACCGAGTGTCAGCGCATAACTGACGGCCGCCGGCTCCCAGCCGCGCTCGTTCGTCACGTAGTAGGAGAAGAAGAACAGGCAGCTGGAGCTCCACGCGTTGACGGTAAACCAAATCGTCGCACCAGCCAGCGTGCGACGTCGGTAACGGGCACGGAAAACCTCGAACAGCACCTTGAAGCTCGCGAGCAGGGGCACGCCGACTTCCACCGCTCCGCCATTACGGTACCGGCGCGTTTCGCGCAGGCGCGGCCAGTAAAAGATCACCACGGGGGCCAACGACGCCCCGATGATATACAGCATGCGCCAACCGAGTTCGGTATCGACCACATAGGGGAACACGGCCGACCCGACTATTCCGCCGCCGAGACTCGCCGCAAACATCAGCGTGACGGCAGCGCCGCGATACTTCGCCGGCATCTCTTCGGTCAGGATAATTGCGCCGACACCGATTTCGGTCACCATGAACATGCGTGCGACGAACTGGTAGGCGACGAAATCGTAAAGCCCGACGGAGAAGGCACTCAGTAGCGTGAACAGCGTGTAGCCACTGATCGCGGCGAGAAAGACCTTGCGTCGCCCGAATCGGTCCGCGAGCCGGACAGGGATAAACGCAACAATCGTGCCGACGTTAATCAGACCAACGGCGGTCCCGAGCGTTTTCGAATCCGCGCTGAAATCGGTGCCGAGATATGGCAGCGCGAGGTTGATAATGAGCAGGTCATAACCTTCGAACAGCGTGACGAAGCACACGAACGCGAGCAATCCGACGAGGTAGGACTTCTCGTAAGGTGCGACGGGCGCAGCGCTCGCTGGATCGGTCACGACACGGAGACGACGCTATTTCGGCGCGAACCGTTCCCACGCGCGCGCCGGTTCCGGTACCGGCGGCAGCTTGCCTTCCGGATTGGTCGGCAGCTTGCCACCGGTCTCGAACGCGACATGATCGCCGAAGTACATGACATGCTGGTCGTATTTCTTGACCTCTTCGGGGGTCAGCGTAATCGTCGCCGATTCGAGTAATGTGTGATCGTGTTTCGCGGTCCACTCGGCGGCTGACTCGAGGCCATAGGCGTCAGGAATATTCACGCCCTTGACGTAATAATGCCCGGGAATAACGATATTGGCCTGCGACTTCTTCATGACTACGTCGGCCCATTCCTGACTGAGGATATGTCCGTCGTCGCTGATGGCCAGGATCGCGATGTCGATGTCGCCGATCATTTTCCAGACGTGATCCGGCGGGTTCTGACGGTTGTCGCCCCAGTGAAGAATACGCAGACCGCCCGTTTCGATGACATAGATACTGTTATCCCACTGCAGTGTTTCCTTGGGCGGGCACGGGTCCTTGTCGATAAAGTCGATCACGAGCTGGCGGTAGACGTACTCGCCCTGCGTTTCGCAGACGTGTTTTTCGGCGATACCGGTAATACGCACATCGGCGAGTTTGAACTTGCCCGCCATGCGCTCGAGGATCATGTCCGCCTCGAGGCGATCGACCGCGTCGTGATCGAAATGCGCGTGCGTGATCATGCCGATATCGGTACGCACCATCGGCATGTCGCGGATATACCAGGGCGGAAACATGCCCGTGATGTCGTTACGCCAGGGATCGACGAACATTTTGACCCCGCGGGGGGACACAATTTCAAACGCGATATTGCCGTAGAAACTGATCGTGACCGCGCCTTTGTCTTCGTGCAGGCCGCCGTAAACCTGTGCCGCGATAACCCGATCATTGTTGTGTTCCTGTAATTGCGCACTGCCGCCGTGGCGACCGTGCGCCGGCGCATTCGTACTGAAACATCCGATGAGAGCGATAACTGCCAGTGTTTTGATCGTGCTGCGCATAATTCCCACCTCGTATTCGTTATCGTTAATGTCGCGACGGGTTGTCAGAATTCGGGTCGCGGGTCGGGCATGAAACCGTCCCGGTTCGGCATGCGTACCGCGGGCAATGCTACGCGATCCATGACCGCATCATCGGCGATGATACCGTTCGCATTCAACAGGTAGGCGCACAGGCCATAGACCTCATCGGGGCTGAGCGAGCCCGGAGTGAGGAACGGCATGGCGCGGTTGATGTAGTCGAACAGGGTTGTCGCATAAGGCCAGTAGCTACCGATCGTGAGGACCGGTTTCGGATCGGCCAGCGACCCGCGACCGCCGACGAGTACCGGATCGGGGCCTTCGCGGCCGCTCGCTCCGTGACACATCGCGCATTGTTCGTCATAGATTTCGCGCCCGGCCGCGACCGTACCACTGCCATCGGGAAGCTCCTCGCCGGACGGGCCTATGGCGATATCCCACGCGGCGATCGCCGCCGCGTCCGGCACGTGCCCGAGGCCATAACGTTCCTCATCGGCGACACACGCTATCGACCCGGCCAGTCCTGCAACGAAAACAAGCCACGTGTTACGCATTCGCGACCGTCCCGTCTGCGCCGATCCGCCAGGCCTGCACGGCGTTGTAGTGATAGAACGAGCGGCTCCCGCGCGCCGCAACAAGATCGCTGCGCTCGGGCTGACGGTAACCGGTTTCGTCCGTGCAGCGACTCTTGATCACGGTCGCCCGTCCGTCCCACTGCCATGGCGCGGTGAAGCGCGTGTGACACACGGGTAATACTGGCCCGTGCAACGCGGCGTCGCGCCACGTGTTGCCGTCGTCTGTACTGATCTCGACCCGCGTAACCCGGCCCCGGCCGGACCAGGCGAGGCCACGGATTTCACGGAAACCGGATCCGCCAATATGCTGCCCACCCGACGGTGCGGTAATCACCGACTTTGCTTCCATCGTGAAGGAAAACTCACGTGCACGTCCATCCGGCATCAGGTCGGTGTACTTCGAGGTTTCCTCGCGCGTGTAATACGGCGTAGCCGTGACCTTGAGACGGCGCAGCCATTTCACGCTGATACTGCCTTCGAATCCCGGTACGAGCAGGCGCAGCGGATAGCCCTGCTCCGGCCGCAGCGCCTCGCCGTTTTGTGCATAGGCGAGGATCACATCGTCGAGACATTTCGCGAGCGGAATACTCCGGGTCATTGCCGCACCGTCAGCGCCTTCGGCGACAACCCATGCGGCGTCGGACCTGAGGCCGGCTTCGGCAAGCACCCTACCGAGCGCAACTCCGCCCCAGTCCGAGCACGACGTGAGGCCATGGGTTTGCTGCACGTCCTTGCCACCGGGTCCTTTCCATTCGCGATAACTGTTGCCGGAACACTCGAGGAAACAGATCCGGTGGATCGTCGGAAAGCGGCGCAATTCTTCCAGCGAAAATGTGAGCGGCCGTTCGACGAGGCCGTGGACGAGCAACTCGTGCGTGTCCGGATGAATATCCGGCACGCCACCATGGTGACGTTCGTAATGCAGCGACGATGGCGTGATCACGCCATCGAGATCACCGAGCGGTGTCCACGATGCCGTGCTGCTCGGATAACGCGACGGTGTGATCCAGCGCTTGATCGTCTCGAAACGCGAACGGCCGCCGTAACCGCGCACCGGCGCACCCTGGTATTTCGTCGTGTCGATGGCGCCGGCATGGGTCGCAGACGTCGCACCGGCGCTCGCGAGCGCCGCGACCGCGTTGCGCATCCGCCGGAAAAATCCCCTTCGATCATCTTGTTGCATAAGTGTTTCGCCTCAAACCCGTCGCGCGAAGGTCACCAAGTGCTCCCTGAGCATCGCGCGTGCAGTTCGCCACCGCAGTGAGCCCGACCATAACGTGACCGCAGGACCGCCGTCGAGCTTTCGCCTGCCCCGGCACGAATGACGCGGGGGATCACACAACAGCGGGACGACCTGCCGCCGGCAACGGCGAGACTGGTATTTAAATTCCGCCCGGACTAGGGTTAAAAGAATGCATGCGAACGAGACGAATCATGACAGACCCGGTCGAACTCACAGATATTAAACTCGAATATGCCGACATCGCCGACGCGCGCGGCCTGTCCGGTTTGCGCCTCGTCCTCGGCGCTTACGCCATTCCCGGACCGTGGCGGGAATCGTGCAAGGGTGTGTTCCACGTCAAGGGGATCCCTTATACGCCGGTACGTACCGCCGGCGACGGTTTCAGCGACCTGGACTTCGGCGCGGCCGGTGCCGACGCCGAACTGCGTGCGTGGACCGCACAGTCCAGCGCGCCGGTGGCGATGTGGAACGACGAGCGTGCGCGCGCACACTGGATCGATCAGCTTTATCTCGCGGAGCGGATTAACCCCGATCCGCATCTAATCCCGCCCGGCATCGACGATCAGATCCGCATGTTCGGCCTCGCGCACCAGGTCATCGGCGAAGGCGGACTGGGCTGGACGAAACGAGTCGCAATCCTGCACCGCACACTCGTGGATATGCCGGCCGACGATCCGGCCCGCGGATTGTGGGAGCACGTCGGCGAAAAATATTTGTATACACCGGAAGTCGGCGCGGCGGCGCCGGCTCGGATGGCGGAAATCATCAGCGCGCTGCACAACCAGCTCACGGAACAACGCTCACACGGTCGCCGCTATTTCGTCGGGCACCAAATCTCGGCGCTCGATATCTACTGGGCCTGTTTCCTCGCGCTGTTCAAACCGTTGTCATCGGAGTTGTGCCCGATGGGCGAATGGCCATACAGCAATCCCGATGAGGAAGTCGCTGCCGCGTTGTCTCCGTTGCTGGTGGAACACCGCGACTACATTTACGAAAGTTACCTGGAATTGCCGATCGTTTTCTAATGACGAACGCAAAGCGCAAGTCGCGCTGAGGAGGAGCGCCCGATGTCCGACATGATTCTGCATCACTATGACGAGGCCCCTTTCGCGCACAAGATTCGTCTTGTGTTCGGGATCAAGAATTTAAAGTGGCGATCCGTGGTCCAGCCCTCGGCGATGCCAAAGCCGAACCTGACACCGTTGACGGGCGGTTACCGACGCACCCCGGTGCTGCAAATCGGCGCGGATATTTATTGCGACACGCAGCTGATAGCGGCTCTCGTGGAGCGGACGCATCCCGAGCCTTCAATTTTCCCCGGCGGCAATCCCGGCCTCGACATGGCACTCGGAAGCTGGGCGAACGGGCCGTACGTGGTCACGTCCGTCGCGATCTATATGGGGTCGGATGATCCGTTTTCCGGCAGTCTCGACCTGCCTGCGCATTTCCACGAAGATCGGAAAAAGATGTGGCAGACGCAATTCGACACCGACGCACTCGGCCCGCGGCTCGCGGGGTACCGATCGCAGCTCGATGCGCACACCGACTTCATCGTCCAGCAGCTCGCCGACGGCCGCCCTTTCCTCACCGGGCAAAAACCGGGCTGGCCGGACATTCATGCGATGTGGGATCCGTGGTTTCTGTATCGATTTGCACCATCCGAAGCCGAGCGCGCTTACGGGCACCTGCCGGCGATACCCGCGTGGCTCGAGCGGCTCGACGCCGTCGGCGAAGGTACCCGGGTCGAGATGGCGCCCGAGGCGGCGCTCGATCTGGCACAAACGTCAGCGCCGCTTCCCGCGACAGGGATCGCGCCACGCGACCCTATCGGTATCGCCGCCGGCACCGAAGTGTGCGTGTCGCCGTCGGATTACGCGGAAGCAAACATCACCGGCACCCTCGTCGGCACGACGGTATCGAGCGTAACGATTCGCCGCGACGATCCACGCGTCGGTGAGGTCGGCGTGCATTTTCCGAAGATCGGGTACAGCATTGAACCGGTTTAGCCGGGCTCGCGAGTCATTGCAGCGCGGCTTGACCGCGCCTGCAGGCCGATAGCCAGATCCGGAGGACACGCAAACGCCGTGGCAAACGCCCCGAATACCCTGTCGATAGAACCACTGCACCCGCATCTCGGCGCACGCATCGACGGTGTCGACCTGACGCGCGCGCTGTCCCGCGAAATATTCGAACGCATCCGGGACGCATTTAACCGGTATTCCGTTCTCGTTTTTCGCGACCAGCATATTGACGACGAACAGCAGGTCGCGTTCAGCCGGCGCTTTAATCCGCTGGAGAAGATCAGTTTCGGCATTGCCGCGCAAAACCCGTACGTGTACCAGTTGTCGAATATCGACAACCGCGGTCAGTTGCTCGCTACCGACGCCAAAAAGCGGGTGTTTCTTGCAGTCAATGCACGCTGGCATACGGACAGCTCATTCAAACCGAACCCGGCCCTCGCCTCCGTGCTGTCGGGGCGGGAGATCCCGCAACACGAACGCGCCGACACGGAGTTTGCCTCGATGCGAGTCGGGTTTGAGACGTTACCGGCGTCGCAGCGCGAGGCCTTGATCGGCCTCGTCGGTGTGCATCATTACGGATATTCTCTCAGCCGACTCGGCGACGGTGACGTCCCGCGTGAAGAACTCGACGCACTGCCGCCCTGTGAACATCCAATCGTGCGGGTACACCCGGAAACAGGCGAACCGAGCCTCTTCGTCAGCGGGCATATCGAATCGATTGCAGACATGCCGGTCGAAGCCGGGCGCCAGCTGGCCGAAGAGCTGGTCGAATGGTGTACGCGCCCGGAATACGTCTTCGCCCACGAATGGCAGACCGACGACGTCGTCATGTGGGACAATCGCTGCACGCTGCACCGCGCTACCGTAATCCCGGAACGCGAGATCCGGCGCGCACACCGAACGACGATTACCGGAGACGGACCGGTCGAGGCGTTGCAATCGGCGGTGAATCCCGCCGACTAGGCTTGCGCGGCCTTGACCTCGATGCGACGCCGGTGCAACACCGGTTCGGTGTAACCATTCGGATGATGGACGCCGCCGAACACGAGTTCACAAGCCGCCTGGAACGCAACGGAATCGTCGTAGTCGGGCGCCATCGGTTCGTAGAGCGGATCGCCTGCATTCTGTCTGTCGACGACGACGGCCATCCGTTTGATTGTTTCAAGCACATGGGTACGGCGGACGAAATCGTGGCGTAACCAGTTCGCGACGTGTTGCGAGGAAATGCGTAACGTCGCCCGGTCTTCCATCAAACCCACGTCATCGATGTCCGGCACTTTCGAACAACCTATGCCCATTTCGATCCAGCGCACGACGTAGCCGAGAATGCCCTGGCAGTTGTTGTCGAGTTCGGCCTGGATCTCTTCGTCGGTCAGTTGTTGTTCGCCCAGCAGGGGAATCGTAAGAATGTCGTCGATGCTCGCGCGGCGGCGATGTTTCAGTTCGTCCTGGCGTTCGCTGACGAGAATCTTGTGGTAATGCGTCGCGTGCAGGGTCGCTGCCGTCGGCGACGGCACCCAAGCCGTGTTCGCGCCGGCTTCGAGATGTTCGAGTTTGCTGTCGAGCATGTCGTGCATCAGATCCGGTTTCGGCCACATGCCCTTGCCGATTTGAGCGACACCCTGCAGGCCGCAGGCAAGTCCGATATCGACGTTCCAGTTTTCGTAGGCGGTCATCCAGTTTTCCTGCTTCATATCCGCCTTGCGTACCATCACCCCGGCTTCCATCGAGGTGTGGATCTCGTCACCGGTGCGATCGAGAAAACCCGTGTTGATGAATATGAGGCGATCTTTCGCCGCCCGTATGCATTCCTTCAGGTTAACCGTCGTGCGCCGTTCTTCATCCATAATGCCGATTTTCAACGTGAAACGCGGCAGCTTGAGCACGTCTTCCACTTTCGCGAACAGTTCGCAAGTAAATTCGACCTCTTCGGGACCATGCATTTTCGGTTTCACGATGTACATCGAGCCGCTACGCGAATTGCGTAACTGGTTCAGACGCTTCAGGTCGTAGAGTGCGATCGTCGCGGTGATCACCGCATCGAGAATACCTTCCGGGACTTCCTGCCCTTTCCACAGCACGGCTTCGTTCGTCATCAGGTGACCGACGTTACGAATGATCAACATCGAACGTCCATGCAGCGAAAACGGAGCGCCCTTTGGATCGAGAAAGTGCAGATCCGGCGCGAGTGTGCGGGTCATCGTCTTGCCGCCCTTTTCGAACGTCTCACTGAGATTTCCGCGCATGAGTCCGAGCCAGTTGCGGTACACCTCGGCCTTGTCTTCACCGTCGGCCGCGGCAACGGAATCTTCGCAATCCTGGATCGTCGTGATCGCGGATTCAACAATGATGTCCTTCACGTTCGCCTTGTCGACCGCGCCAATAGGATGACTCGGGTCTATCTGCAGGATCGCATGCAAATTATTATTTCGAATGAGGATCTCCGACGGCGCATCGACGCGACCGTTGTAGCCCGCGAATTTTTCCGGAGACACCAGCGTCGTGGTATCGTCGCCGACGGCTACTTTTAACTGTCCCTCTTCGACCGAATAATCCGTCGCATCACGGTGCGACCCGTTCGTGAGTGGGGCGATCTCATCGAGAAACGTTCGACCGTATGCAATGACCTTGTTGCCGCGGACCGGGTTGTACGGTCCGTCCCGGGTCGCACCGTCATCTTCAGCAATCGTATCGGTGCCGTAGAGAGCGTCATACAGCGATCCCCATCGAGCATTCGTCGCGTTCAGGGCATACCGCGCGTTCTTAACCGGAACGACGAGTTGCGGACCCGCAATTCGCGCGATTTCCTCATCGACATTTTCCGTCGTGACCTGAAAATCCGGACCCTCGGGCAGCAGGTAACCGATTTTCTGCAAAAACTTTTTGTAGGCGACCGGGTCGTGTGGCGCATCGCATCGCGCCTGGTGCCACGTATTGATCTCGGCCTGAAGCTGGTAGCGGCGCAGCAACAGGATATTGTTCTTGGGCGCCATCTCGGTAATCACTTCTTCGAGAATTTGCCAGAACGCCGCGGCCTCCATCCCCAGATCGGGCAACATTTCCTTCGTCACCAGGTCGTAAATGGGCTTGCACACCTCGAGGGTCGTGCCGGCGATCGCTTTATGTGTCGAACTGTTGCTGGTTCCTGATTTCATGTCATTTCTCATGCCGTGGTGCTGAAACGCCCGGGCGGGGGCTCACGCGGACCGCGGATCATATATAAAACCGCGCACTTCGCGTAGTAGCATCGTCCGATTCCTTGATCTCAAAGGAAAAATTACGTTACGGGACGCGAAGCCTCTCGTGCCGGAGGGGTTCTGCCGGGGCCATCGAGGACTGGTCGCAGTAGCGAGTTCCTCCTATGATTTGGCCCGCACCCGCTCTTGAAAGTGCGCACACTGCGTCGAGGACATCATCATGACAGCAACAGAAACACCGGAAATCGCCCTGATCGTCGGCGGCGGGCCAGGGGTCAGTGCCAGCTGCACTCGCCTGTTTACGGAAACCGGCATGACCGTCGCCGTAGCGGCGCGCAACCCCGAAAAGCCGGTGATGCAGGCACTGCGCGATGACCATGGCGCCCATATATACCAGTGCGACGCCGCCGATCCCGAAGCGGTCGCCGCGTTGTTCGCGAACGTCACGGCGGATTTCGGCAGTCCGAGACTGGTCGTACACAACATCGACGGGCGAACGCCTGAGATATTCCGCAAGGAACTCGTCGAGGCCGATCCAGCGCTCGTTCTCAATACGATCAAGAACTCAGCATTCAGCGCTTTTCTCGTCGCCCAACAGGCCAGCAAAGCAATGCTCGCGCAACCATTACCGGACGGCGGGCACCGCGGCACCATCATCTTTACGAACGCGAGCGCCGCGACCAAGGGATACCCGAAAAGTGCGGCGTTCGCGATTGCCTGCCAGGGCAAGGCAGGGCTCGCGCAGAGCATGGGGCGTGAACTCATGCCGCAGGGAATACATGTCGTCCAGGTCCCGATCGACGGCGCCATCGGCTGGACCCAGGAGGATGGCAGCCGCTGGCACCGACTCGTCGGAACGGCCGAGAACGATAACCTGCTGCACCCCGATGCGATCGCGGAAACCTATCTGCAACTGCACCGGCAACATCGCTCGACGTGGGCGTGTGAGGTTGTCTTGCGACCGTGGGTCGAAAACTGGTAGGTCGCATCGCATGAAACGGCACCCGTTAATCAACCAACCGTTTGTCACCCACTGAAAACGCCGCGCCGCAGAGCGGGTCGACGGGTCAATCGTGATCACTGCCTCGCACACCGGGTCACGCCGGGGCCGTTGTCGCTGCGCACGCTCCGTGCTAGTTTTCGGGGTCCGTCTACCATGCAGAGGATCGGACTATGGCCAGAGTCAGTGAAGTTCCCTTCGAGCAGGTTCCCGATGATCTGCAGGACATCATGCGTCAGTACGACACGGAGCTCGGCGGTTCCGAGTTTGTGCAGGTATTTGCACACGCACCCGAGGTGTTCAGACAGTTCGTCGATTTCTATTTCGGTCTCGTTCTGCAATCACGCGGGGCACTGACCATGAAAATCACTGAACTCGCGCGTCTCAAGGTCGCGGAGAAAAACGACTGCTTCCTCTGAATCAACGCCCGCTTTGCAGTTGCAGAGCAGGAAGGTTTGACAGAAGCCGACATCGCAGACATCCCGCGCTACGCAGACAGCAATCGCTTTACGGCGCAAGAGAAGGCAGCCATCCATTACGCGGAAATACTCGCCGGCGATCACAAGCAGGCGTCAGAAACGTTATTCGACGAACTGCGTGAGCATTTCTCGGAACAGGAAATCATTGATCTCGGATTTCGCATCGTCACATTCGTCGGCTATGGGCGTTTAATTCATGCGCTCGGACTCGAAATCGGCCGTGCCTGTCCAATCGGCCAGGCGTCGGCCGGCTGATCGGCCCGGGGCACCGGTAAACATGCGGAAACAGACAGCGTGAGAAACAGGGCCCCGATGGGGCCCTTGTTGATCCGGCAAACCCGGCGCGGTTCACCTGTTCCGCTGCCGCGCGTGCGCGTCGGAACGGCTGGCGTTATTTTGAGACCGACGCGAGTCGTAAATCACGCGTCGCGGCACCGAATGAGTTCGCCACGCTGCTCGAGGAGATCGCCCAGTAAAGTGTCGCGATCGCGGGCGGCGATCAGTACACTGAGTAATCGCCACCATACGGGGTCAACGAAATGATAGAAGCACTGAGCTCAGCAAACCTGCCCGCACCCCGGTTTCGATACAGCCCATTGATCAAGGCGGGCCCCTTCTACCAAACCGCCGGCATGATCGCGTTGGATAAAGACAGCGGCAAACTGGAAGCGGGTGGTGTGGGCGCCGAAACCGCGAAGATCCTGGCTAACCTGCAAAAGGCGTTACCGGATTTCGGCTTAACGCTCGCCGATCTCGTCAGCGCACATATTCACACCACCCAATTTCACGATTTCCCGGCGATCAACCAGGCCTGGGAAGAAGTATTCACTAACGATATACGACCGCCAGCGCGCTCCGCGGTAGGCGTCACCGCATTGCCATTGAACGCCAACGTTGAAATGGCATTTGTGTTCTATAAAGATTGAACGATGACAGATAAGGTAAAAGCGACCGTCGTCGCCGGCAAAGCAACGCCGCGCGGCAAGTATCCGCATATCAAACGGGCAGGCGACTTTCTTTTTGTCTCGGGTACGAGTTCGCGCCAGCCCGATAACACGTTCGTCGGTGCCGAGGCCGACGCTATGGGCACGGTTAACCTTGATATCAGGTTACAAACCCGCGCGGTGATTGAAAATATAGAGAGCATACTGAAAAGCGCTGGTGCCGAATTGTCAGATCTGATCGAGATTACAACGTTCCTGGTCAACATGAATGATTTCGGTGGCTATAACGAAGCCTACGCTGAATTTTTCGACTACGATGGCCCCGCTCGAACAACAGTCGCTGTGCACCAACTGCCCCACCCCCATCTGCTAATCGAAATTAAGGCCGTTGCCTACAAACCCGGGTAGACATGGGTAAGAGGCGTTCGCGGGTCACCGGGCAACGTCCATCCTCGTATTTCTCCGTCGGATTTTTCGTTTCCGCTTCACACGGGATTATCGGTAAGACCGGGCAGGAGGCCGGTAGTGATCTGCAAAGGCTGAAGATGGGTCTTTGAACAACCGTAAGTTAACCTTCATCACCAAGAGGAAGCGGGGTGAACGTCGGCTCCAGACCTGCAAGCAGTCGTTCCGGTCCGAGCCATGACAGGCGGTTAAGTGCCCTAAGCGGTCCTTTAGTGATTGCTAATATAGGCGATTTAGCGATGTGAGAGCCGCGGTCGAGCGTCGGTCTCCAGCGACGTGTATGGCAGCTGTTGCCCACGTATTATTTCGCTCGCTCCCTTTAATTAAGCAAGGGAATGATTTGCCTTCCAGATTGGACTTCTCCGAGAACATTGGACAGCACAAAGCCTCATTTTGAGGTCTGCTCATAAGCCTCGGGACAGACACAGCCGAGGTGGCTCTGTCGCCCAGTGTCGTTCACACCAGCGGTCCTGACTACTCCGGAGGGTTGCGGCGGCTGTCACGAAAGCATCCACACTAAATTATTTGGGCCGGCATCTTAATCCGCATTAAAGTTCGCTAATCAGACGGAACGGTGGGCGCTGGAAAATTGCACGTACTTATTTTAGACAGATCCTCTAGGCGAGGGGTACTTGCGCGTTTTGCGGCCTGTACCAGATGTAGGCGGGCAGGCGATCGGCCATGAGCTGTAGAAGTTTCGACTTGATCTGACACTGCACTTGAAAAAGGTGAGGGTTACCGGTTTTGATGGAGTTACCGCACATCATCGAAACCATAAGAGGTAACCCTCATGTTGAATACTAACGAGAAAGTCATTAAGCAGCGCGAAGCCTGCCCTCGGGGTGCAAAGTCGGATTGCTGAATCTGGCTGAAGAGCTGGGAAACGTTTCGAAGGCGTGCCAGGTCATGGGCCTGTCGCGTGATACGTTTTACCGCTACAAGGCGGCGGTGGAAGACGGAGGCGTCGAATCGCTGATCGAACGCACGCGGCGCAAACCGAATCCAAAGAATCGCATCGACCAGATGGTCGAACAGTCCGTCATCGATTACGCGGTCGAACAACCGGCGCATGGTCAGGTTCGAGCGAGTAACGAACTGAGGAAACTGGGTATTTTCGTTTCTCCGACGGGCGTCAGGGGCGCCTGGTTGAGAAATGACCTGGCCTGTTTCCGTGACCGATTGCGAGCACTGGAAGCGAAAGTCGCGGCCGATGGCTTGGTGCTGACTGAGTCCCAGGTCGCGGCGCTCGAGAAGAAACAGCAAGACGACGAAGCCGCCGGTGAGATTGAGACTGCCCATCCGGGTTATCTTGGGTCGCAAGACACGTTCTACGTCGGCACACTCAAAGGCGTCGGTCGTATCTATCAGCAAACATTCGTCGACACCTACAGCAAGGTCGCCGCAGCAAAGCTCTATACGACGAAAACGCCGATAACAGCGGCGGATCTACTCAACGACCGGGTACTCCCATTGTTTGAGCACCACGAGTTACCCATGCTCCGTGTGCTCACCGATCGCGGAACCGAATACTGCGGTCGTGTCGAGCAGCACGATTACGAGTTGTACCTCGCGGTCAATGACATCGACCATACAAAAACAAAAGCGAGGTCACCGCAAACGAACGGCATCTGTGAGCGATTCCACAAGACGATCCTGAACGAATTCTACCAGGTGACGTTCCGTAAAAAGGTTTACGCCGATATCGAAACCCTGCAACACGACCTTGATGTTTGGATACAGGATTACAATACTGAACGAACGCACCAGGGAAAAATGTGCTGCGGCCGCACGCCGATGGAAACATTGGAAGACGGCAAACGGATCTGGCAGGAGAAGAAAATAGCTTAGACTTCGACTAACAGACAGCTCCGCAAAATCGGTAACTGTCAGATCGGGTCTGAACTTCTACACATGAGCGATGCCTGAGGGGATTTGTTAGATGTCCCTCCGCGCGACAGGCGCGCTGGAGGGCTCACGTTCTATCGCTTAGACGAAATGATTTACTGATTGGCTCGAGGCATGAAGCCGAGGCCCTTGTAGAAGACTTCCGAAGTCTCCTCGTCCGTCATACCCATACCTTTTGAACAGACTTTCACCTCATACATGCTGACCGACCCATCTTTGTCGGCATCACAATCTTTAAAATGATCGACCATGAACGGCTGGAAACCGACGAAGTGATCGCTCGAGTTGAATTTCTTCACCTCGTCCATGGACAGCGAGCCGTCGTTATTGGTATCCGCCATCATCATCACATCGGTCCAGGGCATGAACCCCTGGGCAGAAGCGGTTCCGGCGACCAGAAGGCTCGCCAAAAATACAAACAGCAATGTTTTCATGTTGTCCCCTTTATTGAATTTGCTAACCGTAAGACCGAACTCGACTACGCCACCCTGATTCTAACCTGATTTTGTCTTCGGACGGCAATTTGTGACTGAAACGGTCGAGAAGTAGGCCGTCAAGTGAGTAATGTTTTCGACTTGCTACGCAACGGTTCTGCGCGGTAATCGCAGAGGGCCGAACGCGGGAATTCCAGCCGGATTCCACCCCCAAAGATAATTTTTGGTTGGTCAAGATTATAAATACGCCACCCTAGCGATGCCGCATGAATTCCGGTTTCGTTATCTTACGCGATCATTATGAAAGAGACTGTGTTCTTCGCGCTGCAAACCTACCAAGTCGCGGCCACGAACTTAATTTGTTATTTTGTATGTCAAGTGCAAAGGGCGTGTTTTTATGACACACACCGGTAAGTCCAACGGACCTTCCTGTGCTGGGGAGTCCCGATGGTCAAAGTGAATGCCGAATTTCGAAATGAAGATGGCGAATTGCTGTCCAGCCTATTGGAAATGCCCGATGCAAACCCCAATCGTACGCGCTGTTTACCGACTGCTTTAAGTGCTCCAAGAACGTCGCAGCCGCGTCGCAAATCACGCGCGCACGCTTGGCTCACGGTGTTGCAACGTTTCGGTTCGATTTCACAGATTTTAGTAATAGCGCCGGCAATTTCGCCAACTCGAATTTTTCTGCAGACGCTGGGGAGCTGGTCGGAGCCGCGCGGCTTCTTGCAGATTGCCCCAATTCTGATCGCCCACAGCCTTAGTGGCGTGGCGGTGCTTTCCATAGCTTGAACGTCAAACGGGAGGAAAGATCATGGCCAAAAAGACGAGCATCTGCGTGGGGGTCTCCTCGATGGCTATATTGTCGGGCCTAATTGTCTGCGGGTTGTTACTTGTACCCGACCGAACTTCTGCAGAGGATAGGGCAGTCGCCGAGTTTTCCACGGACGGTAAGCTGTTGCGGCCAGAAGGCTATCGCGAATGGATCTTCGTCGGTTCACCAGTGACCCCGCATGAACTGAACGACGGGCGCTCCGACTTCGGCCAGTTTCGGAATGTCTATGTCGACCGCCAGAGTTTTAATGTGTACGCCCGTAGCGGCAAGTTCCCCAATGGTACGGTTTTCGTAAAAGAAATTCTGAGTGTTGGCGCGAACACGGCGCCGAGCGGCAATGGCTATTTTCAGGGCGAGTATCTCGCCATGCTTGCCAGCGTAAAAAGTGCCGCGCAATTCCCCAACGAGCCGGGCAATTGGGCGTATTTCGACTTCCGTTACTTCCCAAACCTCGCGTCGAGCGCGCGCGCCAAACCGACGGCGGACTGCAACGCCTGCCATGCCGCGACAGCAGCGGAAGACTGGGTGTTCACGCAACATTGGCCCGTGCTTCGAGCGGCCAAACCAGATTAATCGATCTGGGTAGCTATAAGGTTTGTTGGTCGATCTACCGTCGTTGAAGCCAGCGGGTAGCATATCCGAGAGCATTGGCGGCGTGAATGACTGGTCGTGGCCGTTAGCTTCGATTCTGCATCAATGCGCGACCGGCGGCTCTGCTCTCGATAACAGACCTTGCTGCCCGGACCGTCGAACGTCGATAAGTGCCCTGAACCGATGTTCGCCTGAAAAGAATGGACATAATTTGCAGATACGTTGTTCGGTGCCGCCGATTTTGTCACAAACATCGCAGCAAGAATTCTGCGTGTTTGCGACCTATCGCACCTGCGTTGTCACCTCCCGCGAAAAAAGTGAGCGCCGGGGTTGTCCGCGTGCTAAATGGACTACTCGCCGGCGATCGTAAACACTTCCTGGGTTCCGGAGACGCCACGGAGATCGAAATGTCCGAGTGAGGCCAGCGGTCGGCGTACACGTGAGGCAAATTCACGCGACACGAGTAGTGGCTTGCCGGCGTCCTTGGTGAGTGATTGAATGCGCGCCGTTTTATTGACCGCCGGACCTACCACATTGAAGGCCAGTCGATCGGGCGCGCCGACATTCGCGTGTGTCACTTCCCCGACATGCAAGCCTAAACCGAACTCGATCTCAGGCAACGACGCGCGCCGGCGGCGGCGGTTAACGACCGCGAGAGCGTCGAAGGCATCGACCGCAGCATCGAGTGCGGCCTCGCAAACTGCGTCGCCATCCTCTTCGTCCGCGATCTCGAACACGATCAGGCTCGCGTCTCCGATGAATTGCAGAATCTCTCCGCCGCGCGCGCCTGCGGCCGCCGCGCAAAGCTCGAAATACTCGTTGAGTAACTGCAGCAGATCGGGTGCAGGGAGCGATTCGCTGAGCTCAGTGAAGCCGCGCAAATCCGAATACCAGTACGCCGCCTGGATTCGGTTACCGTCGCCGCGCTTGACTTGGCCGTTGAAAATGCGAGCGCCAATCCGCGGACCAACAAAAGTATCCAGCAGCCCGGTCGCCGTACGACGTAGCGCGTGCACTTCGAACATTTGTCCAAGCATAGGTAGCACCTCATAGATTTCGCCAAGGTGGGCGGTACCAAACCCGCCCTTCGCAAACGAGGTGATGGATAACACGTTAATCTGACCGTCGGAGAATCGAAACGGCATCGCGGCATAGTCCGTAGCGCCCTCGCTGTGCAGCTCGCGTACCGATGGGAAGTCGAGCTTGCAATCTGGGTCCTCGAGCCGACGGCGTACGCCGCCTTGCCCTTGGATGATCGGTGCGAAGGGGCTGTCGGAGAATTTCGGCTGCAGCAGTATGTCATGCGGCTCGTAAACTATCCTGATTCCTGGTGTGTCTGCTCGCCACACCAGAACGGTGGCGAAGATCTGCGGGTGAAGGGTAGGAATAATCACCGTGCAACGCGTGACGGGGTACCCCGCGGCTTCTAAAAATCTCAGAAACCGCTCGGCGAGATCGGCGATCGATGCGGCTTTCCACGCGTCTTTCAGTACCCAGTTAGCGAGCGGATTACCGTGCGCGCCGTGGACGCTCTCGCCTCCAGCTGGGATCTCCTTCTCGTCCGAGTAGATCGCCGATACCTTATTTTGGTAGAAGGAGAGATAGCCGTTAATCGCCGCGGCCTCCGGGTACGGGTCCGGGTAACTCCACGCGACGTTCTCTGCTATTCGATCGCCGACTCGTAACGTCCAGTAGCTCGCGTTTCCTTTAAATGGGCAGTGAGTGCTGAAGTCGTTCGTTTCGAGCAGATCCATGCGCACATCGGCGGGCGGGAAATAGTACGCGGGCGGTAGCCGCGTCTCGTGCACTAACAATGCGCGTGTGGTGTCTGCGATACAAACGCCGTTGAACTCAACGCGGACATGCTGACTGCACGGCTCAGTGCGGATTTCGTACTCGCCATGGATCTCGTCGGTGCGCATCGGTGCATGATCTACGTTGTGGGTCAGGATTACCAGTTACCCGATGAGTGCGGGCTCGAGCCGCCGCAACCATCGACCAACGGCGCATGGCCGGGCAAGGGACTACGCCACGCTGTGCGTATGACGTGCAGTGATCACCGCTCCTATGCGGATTAGCAGATTCGAACGTCTGAAAATATTCACGCTACCGTCCGTAGATGGCCGTTTTGCGCCTTATCGGAGTTTGATGTGAGCGTCTGCTTTTGAGTCGGGAGCGGAAGCGGTTTATCGCAGCGCAATAAGCGGCACCCGACCCTAACTGGACCTTAACTAGGCGACAGAAAAATTACAGTCGGTTGTTAGGCGTCAGTTAGGAGCGCGATCCCTCTGCAGTGAACCATGGCAATGAAACACCGATTCGGGCAGGCAACGTCGCTTCGTCCGCTAAGCGGCCCTCAATGTATTCGCGGGACAACCGAAAAAATAGGGGCTTGCAGGCCTCCCAACAAGCCATGCCACCTGGTTCTTGTATATAAGCAAGACAGATATCCCCGAAAATATCTACGTTGTCCTGGGTCTCAAGGCCACGTTCCTTCATTCGCAGGACCAGCTCCAGGTGATTAATAAATGGGTTAATCATCGTTTGGAATTCAGTTTTCTCTGCATCCGATAGATTCCCGAAATCCCCCAATCCCCGTGTCCATAGATCTGGAGCACTACGTATGCGGTCCAAATTTATATTAAAGCCGTTCATCAGTTCGCGTTGGGTTGCCCCAGAAGCAAGGTTATTGTTCTGGCGGACCTGAGTAGCTAAGTAGCCTAGGGTAGCAACCGTCACTACCGCGGCAATCAACTCTCCCAAACTACCGAGATCTTGAATAGTCATATGGCTGACTCCTAACAGTTAATGTACAGGCCAAAAGGTCCGTATATTCGCAATAACGGGGGCGGCCGCTTCACGGTGCGACGGTTTCGAATTGCTTGAAGTTCACCTCGACTTTATCGAACACGCCTTATTGATTACAGGGGCGACGCAGACGATGTAGACGCCGTAGGCTATTAGGGGCAAGAATCACGTACGGAAAGGTCCGCTCCTGGCCGTTCGCGTCGATATTGAGGCGACTAGCGACTGTCCGCGTTGGGGCGGCTAAGCAGACGGTCATGCGGCGCTGCAAACGCGCTCCCAAACTGACACTGTCTTTTTGACCAAGTAACCTATCCGCCAGAAAGACGGAGATACTTGTATGAACTGGGATGCAATTGGCGCTGTGGGGGAAATTCTTGGCGTTGCCGCCGTCGTTATTTCTGTCGTGTACCTCGCAGCGCAGGTTAGAAATCAGACCGTCGAGTCACGTTTGGCTGCAACCCGCGAACTAGCCGAGAAACGCACAGACATAATGAAACTAATGGCCACGGAAGATGGAATGGCCAGACTTTGGTTAAAAGCCATTTACGATTATGAGTCATTGCGAGGCGAAGATCGGATGAAGGCGAGTCTGCTGTTTCATATGGCTATGCGAATCTCCGAACAGGACTTCATCCATATCGGTACGGGACATGCCGACGACCCCTACCTTGAGTCCGTTGACCGTGTTTTATCTCAGAACGTCGCCTTTCGGGGCATAAGGCAATGGTGGGAGACGACTGGCGATGGATTCAATCAGGAATTCCAAGACCACGTAAATGTTCTTATAGCATCCACCGACGAACGCAGTCCGAATAGCGCGTTCGATGTTATCGAAGAAACTGAAGGCGCTTCTTAACAAAGCGTTGGACCTGGCGCGATAGTTTTTCCCGTGCTACCGATTCGGTAAGTTGTCGTTAGGCATGGTTTAGCTGGCTCGAACGTCCGCTTCCTAATAAACGAATGACCGTTCCTGGCCGTTCGGTTCGAAAGTTATCGCGAAGCCCAAGGTCTGTTATGGAGAGGCTAATCCGACGTTCATTGCAAAAAGCGAACCGGGGATTTTGAATCACAGTCGCTGATTGGGTGGCACTATCATCTTTCGGAAGATCCTTTTCTCCGCGTATCGTGCATGAAGTACAAGCTAAGAGTAATCACCGAGAGAAAAAGCAAAATTGAGAATGTATGCCACACAGTTGCGTCCCAAATCATGAGTTTGTCAATGACTGCACTAGATGCCGTCGTTTGTATTTCTCCCATCGCTTGCTGTACAGCGAAAACGGTTAGTCCTGTCGACGCGACCGACGCGACGTATAAAACTGAGACCGCAATTGCTTGAAACTTACTAAGGCTCGGTCCGGCTAGATAAGCGACGGTAAGGTATGCGAATGTAAATGAGAAAAAAACGGTAAAAGCGGTTAGCCCGCTCGCGAGCAAAGCAGATATCCCTTCAATCGATTCAGCTTCAGTCATCTTGTCATCACCCATCATCAATTCCAGCGGACAGCATATCCGACAGGCGTGGAGGGGCGAACGTCTGTTTGTGGCCGTTCGCGTCGATTCCGCATCTATGCGCGACCGGCGGTTCTGCTCTCGATAACGGACCTTGCGGCCCGAACTGCGGGTCGGCGATCAGTGCCTCTATGCGACCGCCGAGTTCCGCAGGCGGGGAGCGCACTCGTGACGGAACTTCGCGCCCTCTGGAAGCGCGTAGCCGAAGGCGGTGCAGGTCATTCGGTTGTCACTCGAGTCCCGCCTTGCGTAACGCGTCGTTCCGCCGCGCATCCACCTCGTGTCGAGAGACACCAAAATAGTTCTGCATCAGTTCGAGGGATAGTTCGGGGTTTACTCCGCGCCCTTCGGTAATCGCCGCGCGTGCTTCCTCAACCTGCCCTAGCGCGACGGCGCTCATCGCAATGTAAGCGTAGCCCGGAAAATACGTAGGTTGTGTCGCGACTAACCGGCGTGCCGCCTCTAGCGCTTCGCCGTAACGGCCAAGCTCCCAATGGGCCAGTGCGAAATTATCGTAGATCCACACCATAGGCCCCTGGGGGTTGAGCCGCTGAGCTCGCACAGTCGCTGCGATCGCGCCTTCTGGGTTACCAGCGAGGATTCGGGTAAAACCGAGCCAGATCCAGGCCTCTGGCATACTAGGGTTGAGATCGACGGCCCGTTCTATCGATTCGAGCGCGTTCGTCAGTTCAACCCCGGCCAAATAAGACCCGGCGAGGCCGAGGTGCGCCGCCGGATCACGTGCATCCAGCTCTACCGCACGGCGCGCGCTCGTTGTCATGTCTGCAACCAGTTCCTCGCGCGGCCCGCTGTATCCGAGCATGATTTCCGAATAGCCAGCAATAGCCACCTGTCCAAGTGCAGTCGCGAAACGAGGGTCAAGTTCCGCGGCTTGCTCGAAAAGCCGGCGTGCTTCGGCGAAATCATCGAGCGTATAACGATCAAAATGCTGTAAGGCTAATTGATAGAGGCTCCATGCTTCCAGGTTATGAGTCCCCCGCTGGCGCGCTCGCTCACCCTCGGCGCGCGTGAGGTCGCCTACTAACGACGCCGCAATTGTGGCGCTCATTTCGTCCTGGAGTTCAAATACGTCGGTGACCTTCCGATCGTACGTTTCAGCCCAGACGTGCTCGCCCGAAGGGCCGTCGATCAACTGCGCTGCAACGCGGATGCGATCGCCAACTCGGCGCACGCTGCCTTTAACAATGTACCGCGCCGCGAGTTTGGTACTGGCACGCTGCAGGTCTACGTTCCCGCCGCGGTACTGGAAGCTGGAATTGCGCGCGATCACCGGGAAGGCGCGCCAGCTCGACAGACGTGTGATCAAGTCTTCAGCGAGACCGTCGGCGAAGAAGGCCTGCTCAGGGTCGGGCGAAAGGTTGTCGAAGGGTAATACCGCGATCGCCGGCCGACCGCTAAAGCCGGGATTTTCGGCTATGTCGTTTGTCTCCCGCGGCGTGGAAATGGATTTCCCCGCGATGGCAATGTCCCGCTGCGGAGCAGATTGGGCGACATCCATAGGAGGCGTAGTGGCGGCGGTTTCGGTCTCACTCGCGGGACCACGCATTGCAAAAAACATCACCGCGGATCCAGCGAGTAATCCCGAACCCGCCAGAATCGCGGTTTTCCAATTCACCCACGCAATTGCAAGGGTGACGGGTAACCCGGCAATGAGAAAATACAAAATGGATTTTTGAAACTGCGTAGAACACTCGAATGCCGGGCATGTTGTGCCGACCACCTGCCACAGCAACCACGCCACCGCCAGATATCCGGCCGTTATGCGGAACATCTTGCGTTGGTAAAGCTGCTGAACGATCGAGTCGGTCAAACCGTCCTCTCCAAATGCTGGCCAGCGGATTCTAGCACTGGGGTGAAGAGACCTAAGGATTTACCTCTGCGCGCTCCGCATCTGGATGTCGGCTTCTGGCCGTTAGCACTAGGTCGCTTAGATGGCTCTGAGCGTCGGCTATGTGGAAGTACACCGGACGGTCGTACGATGCCGCGCTGCAACAGGTGGTAAGCGACTGGTCGCAGTAATCCGCTGGACTCCTGTAAATGAACACATGCATCTCTCATGCGACAATACGCACGAAAAATAAATGCTTAGATGTTAAATGGCGAGCGTAAACGAATGAATTGGGAAGCTGTAGGCGCGATTGGCGAGATTATAGGCGCCATCGGTGTAATTGCGACGCTCGGATACCTCGCGATCCAAGTTCGACACAACTCTGAATCTATGCTCTCAGCATCAGAATTAGGGCTTTCCGAGCGGAGTGCCGATTGGATGTCTCACATGACCACGAGTGCCGAGCTAACGGCACTCTACGATCGGGCCGCCGATGAGCCGGATTCACTTACGGCGATGGAACGAGTACGATTTAAATGGTTGATTGGCGAACTTTTCATGATTTTTGAAGGCTACTTTCAACTTTACTCAAAAGGACGCCTCGCAGAGGACTCTTGGAGAGATAAAAGCCAATCAATCTATGGGCTACTTCAGAACCCAATTATTGCAGATTGGTGGGAAATGCGACTGACACCGTTCAGTTCAGAATTCGTCAATCACATCAATGCAAACCGATCTGATTTTGATGATTCGTGGCAACACGTCAGGGAGGAAGGGATCGCGAGGCGATCTGCCACGTAGCCAAGCGATGAACAGTGACACTTGACAGTCGCCTTCTTGCGCGGCCGCTCCGGTCGTTTGCCGTCGAGCGAACATTAGCTGACTCGAACATCTGATATTAATTCAGCGACAGTCCGTAATTGGCCGGTTTCTGCCCGATTGAGATTTTATGCGACTGTCTGCTTACCGGTCGTGAACTGCCGTTTAATTATTTGCCGCAACAGAGCAATCTTGCAACGGGGCAATGACGTGACTAGGCCAGTACCATGGGCAAGCCAAGGTATTCGGCGTACATGAAATCGCGATGTTCTATCAAGACCGGATCCAGTGACGGACGTATTTCCGGGTAAGGAAAATCAAACGCTGCGCGCAACACTTCCATGATGTTGCACTGTTCGTGAGGCAAAGGCTTAAGCAACGCACAAAACGTTGCCCAATAGAAATCAACAGCGCTGACCTCAGCACCCATCAAGAACCGATTGCCTTTAGCCTGTTCAGCCTTCAGTCGTTTAGCCAGCACATTCAGAACGCCTACAACACGCGCTGTCGCTTCCTCGCGGATGCCAGCGTGGTAACCGTATTTCGAGGCTAAGTACTGCCCCATCTCCGGCGGTACCGGGAATTCGATTGAAGGGTCCAAAGCGAAATCAGCGATTAGTAATCGACTACTCCAACCGAAACCCATCTCGCCGCAGATTTCGTGCGCCAGGCCCATCATTACGGCGCGTTGTTCAGGATCAGCCGGGATCAGTGCCGGCTCCGGTGCGAGCCGTTCAAGCAGCAGCAGGATCTCAGCCCAACCGGACCGTGGCAGCTCGTCGTCATACATAACACTCGGCGCGCTGTCTTCGCCGGTCCATTCAATCAATGCCTGGTTTGATGACGCACCGACCTGATAGAGGGTTGCCGTATACGGAATACCCTTATATTTCAGCATGCCTTTGAGTGCTTCTCCCCAAGGACTCGGTGCGTTGGCAACAAACGTTGCGCGCAAACCTGCCGCGTTCTTCGCTTCTTCTACACTTACATAGTCCATGTCTTAATTTTTGCCTTAACGGTGAATCGGCAGTGTAACCGTGAAGCGTGTAGCGATGAAGGTCGGTTCTTGGCCGAGAAGCGAAGTTAGGCTCTTCCCGGCTAATGTCGGCTCCGCACCTGATAGCAGTCACCGGTATGCGGCATCGCAACGGACAGGAGAATGCGCGAACGCAACATTCGCTCCGCTTTCGCAAAGCCCGCCTAGGTCCGCTACGATCGCCCCCGTGAAAGTCGAACCCGAATAATTCTGGCATAGTTGGTCACTATCCCATCGACCTACGAGGGCTGAATCGATGCGCTTTGGTATTACCGCAGATTTTCGCAATCCACGACAATGGCGTCGGCCGTACCCGGATTTGTATCAGGATCTATTTGTACAAATTAAGCGGGCCGAGGAACTAGGCTACGACAACGTATGGTTGACCGAGCATCACTTTACCGAAGATGGTTATAACCCATCCTTACTGCCGAGTGCTGCCGCGATTGCAGCGCAGACCACACGCATCCGTATAGGAACGTTCATCCTGTTGCTGCCCTATCAACATCCGGTGCGAGCTGCAGAGGACGTCGCCAATGTGGATATTATCTCTAACGGCCGTTTTGACTTCGGGGTCGGTCAGGGGTACTCATATCACGAGTTCAACGCTCTGTGTCTGGACCGCGGTACTCGCGCGCGTCGCCTGTATGAGGCACTCGACATCTACAAACGACTGCACACAGAGGAGCGCGTGTCGTATCAAGGTGAATTCACGCAAATCGAAGAGCTGCACCTGTCGCCGAAACCGGTACAAACACCGCACCCTCCGATCTGGATAGGAGCTCGCGGGCCGAAGGGCATCCGCCGCGCTGCACAGCATGGTCACCACCTGATGGCGACATTCGGACCTGACCCAGCGCCGCTTTACATTGAAACGTTGAAGGCAGAAGGGCGAAACCCTGATGACTTTAAAGTTGCGCAATTGCGCATGATTTACATTGCCGACAGTGAAGATCAGGCCTGGGATGAATGTCAGGATCACTTGTTTCACCTGCTCGAGTTCTACCAAGACATTCTCGAAGGCGCAAAGGACGCTGAAGGCGATGACGCACCGCTCCCTGTGACGCGGCCACAAGATATGCGTGATTCCATTCTCAAGGACGTATTCATGGTTGGTACTGCGGATCAGGTTGCAGAGAAGATCGAGACGTTTTACCGAGATTTTGTCTGTACGGACCTCGTCACTTATATGCAGTTCCCAGGTATGGAGGTCGCCAAGGGCACGCGATCGATGGAGCGGTTTGCCCAGGAAATCATGCCGGCTTTCCGTAACCGGTGATAGTGGCGAACCCTAGAACGAACTCGCACGTGGCGCTCGGTTTCAGGTCTCGCCTTTTGGTTCTCTAGCTCGGCTTTCCCGGCGCGTGCCGCGCTAAGTTGGCATTTCCCAGTGCCTGAATGCCCCGCCCGACAACCACTACAGCCGGAAGAAACCGGGGCAATCGATGGAGGTAACCAGATGGTTGATACTTTCCGCGTCGAAGGTCGGTTATTGGCCGGTTTCGTACATATGGGTCTTACCGATGAACGGCCGTTATCGGCGCGTCAGCGCCCGTTGCATTTCACTGGGACTCTAAGCATCAATGTCGATGCGCTTCGGCTTAAACTCGTCTGCTGCGGTTTCCGGTGTAGACCTGATCAGGTCATTTACATAGCGCTGGAAGTCATCGTGAAATATTTTCTTGTTGGCTTCCCAAAAATCGCGGACACCTGGATAGGTTACGGTTGCTTCAAATGCTCCAATTTGGGCTTCGAAATACTTGCTGCTAATCGTATTCTCTTGGAGATGTAGGTATTGCTGCTCGAAGGCCGCAAGCATTCGGTAAAGCATTTGCCCGAATCTGAATCGGTCTGCGTGAGTTAATCGAGATCGATCGCGAACGCCGACGAGCCATATTTCTGTGATGATGTCGTCGGCACTATTAGCAGAAACAGCTAAGTGAAATTCGGAGAATAAGTCTCTCGTTGCCGCGAGTTTCGCAGTTCTCGTGCTTTCTCGAATCTGAATCGCAAGGTATCCAATCGATATAACGACAGCTATGGCCCCAAATACTTCTCCTGAAGCACCAATCGCATCCCAGTTCATCACGCCTTCTCCCGACAGATAATCCAATCGGCAGCATATCCGAGGGCGTTGGAAGCGTGAACGTCCGAAACTGGCCGTTCGCGCTCATTTCCCTCGCGTAGCTGAACGTCCGTTACAAAGAGGATAAACAAACGCTCATGCTGCGCTGCGAAAGGCGGTAGGCGAAATCCGACGATACGCTATTCTTGATGCATCCATCGGTTACAAGGGGGGCGCATCATGGAAACAATCAACTGGGAAGCCGTTTCGGCAATCGCTGAGCTACTTGGCGTCGTCTTAGTTGTAGCGTCGCTTGTATTTGTCGGTTGGCAATTGCTGCAAAACACGCAGGCGATAAAAACCTCTACATCTCAATCGCACGTTGACACTTTTATGACAATCGCAGTAAAGGTTTCCGAAGAACGTGAATTTGCCACTGTATTTCACACGGGGGCTTTTAATCCGGAGGATCTCGACGACATCGATAGGGTTCGCTTTATTGGATTTATGAGCGCCATCTTTCGCTACTACGAAGTGTCGTACATCCAATACAAAAAAGGCAATCTCGACAGGGAGTTTTGGGAATCCTTGGAAATTCAATTGTCCGAAGTTACGGCAACTCGCGGATTCGAGTTCTGGTGGGCGGTGCGCGAACAATGGCATTCGCAGGATTTTAGAAATTTGGTGAATGAGCGAAACAAACTTGAGCAAAAGCCAATAAATTACCGAGGAAAAGAAAACGAAAGCGCCACTTAACCCGTCGCTTCGGACAACCTAATGTTTTGCCATTCATTCGCCGTGATATTCCCCTTCCCGCAACAGCGAATGTCGATTTGTGGCCGTTCGCGTCGATCTTGAGGCTACTGGCGACCGTCTCCTTAGCCGCTCCAACGCGGACGGTCATGCGGCGTTGCAATAAGCGTAGTTAAACTGACACCGCCTTTTCCACCAAGTAACCTAATCGTCGGGAAGACAGAGGTACTAGTATGAATTGGGACGCAATTGGCGCTGTTGGGGAAACTGTTGGCGCTATCGGGGTTATAGGGTCGTTGATCTATCTTGCGTTGCAGATTCGCAAGAGCGATCAATCGGCTCGTGCCGAGAGCATGCAGGCTTTATGGGATGGTTCCCGCGACAGGCTACTTGCGCCGGGTTCAATTAACCCACAACTACGTGACCTGTTCGCCAAAGGCCTAACCAATTTCGAAGCGTTGAATAACTCGGAGAAGCGGCGGTTTTATTGGTTTTTCTTTGAGCAATGTTTTCAGGCGCAACAAGCCATCGACTTGTACAAAGCCTCGCCAATTCCGATAAGTGACTACAACGCTTGGATGCATTATGTGGCAACGCTGATGCAGACGCCGGGTGGCAAGCAGCTCTGGCCATATATCGAAAACACTATCACTTCGACTACAAAAGACGAATTGCTGAACTGGCTTTCCGAGCATCCGGAAACACGATCATTCATTGAGCTGAACCCATTCTTTTTTGAGCCAGCGGACTCAGCTCAATGATTTGGCGATTCGCAATTCGAGCAGATTTAGATTTCCAACTGACGGGTTATCGGAGGAATTGCAGAACGTGAACGTCCGGTTGTTGGCCGTTCTCGTCGATTCCGCATCTATGCGCGACCGGCGGCTCTGCTCTCGATAGCGGACCTTGCGGCCCGACGGTCAGTGCCCATAACCGACCTTTAACGATAGCCAATATAGCCACCACATCGATGATTCCGGCGGGGTGATAGGCCGGGATTGTCAAAACTCTTTACGTACCGCCGGCCAAAAACTTCCCAATATTCTTGGATTCTTTACGCCCGCCTTCTCGCTGTGACGATAACTTATTGATTATTCGCTTGGTTCAAAAGTGGTATGCGATTTGCAGATGAACTGACCTATCCAACGAACAATAACGTTCCGGCCAATTAAAATGAAAACTGAATTCACGGAATGATTGGGTATTGTGAGGCGCGTCGAATTAACGGAATAATAGTCACTCCGGGTTCATAAGCTATCACCGAGGAGTTCGCTAATCGTTATGCGTATTTCGCTCATCCTCTGCACGATACTGGCTGCCTATGGGTCGCCGAGTTCCGCGCTCGAGCTTGACGTTGCGGTTAACGAAGTTACAGCCACTGCGGCTGCCGGGGGCTCGTCTGGAGTCACCGACGACAACACGATAGAAACCGTCACCGAATCGTTTACGGAATCTCTATTCGCTGAAGATTCCGGAACGTCGAGCGTTGCGGAGATCGAGTGGATTCTCGATGGCCCCAGTGTTGTCATTAGTGTCAACAGTACATACTTCATCAATGGTCTGAATCCGGGTATAGAATTTGTAGGAACTGAGATCGGTTCTATTGGGTTTTCCCCAGATGTCGATTCGACTTATGAGATCAGCGGGTCACTAAGCTATTCAGGCCCATCCGGATTTTGGATCAGGTCGGTCGTCGACCTGCGTGATCTTTCTCTTCCCGTTGGCGACCGGACACTATTCGAAGACACGGCGGAGTCGATCGCTACCGCTGATGAGAGCTTTGTTGTCGGCGGTGGCGCTGAAGGCGACTTCCTCAATATTGACGTTGGCAATGCGATGGGCAATCTGAAGGGCGGTACAACATACGTATTTTCCGTTATCCAACAGATTTCGGAAATCGACGAGACGACGGCTGGCATAGATTTGAACGGCAATGGAAATATCATGTTGCGTATCGAGGAATTGGCGCCGGTCCCATTACCGGCGAGCATACTGTTATTTTCGCCAGCATTAATAGCGTTAGGGGTATGGCGATGCAGATAATGCGGGTCCGCGCCGAGGGACATCACTTGAGGAGGTGACGGTGAGGCTGGTTCGTCTTTTGGTTTTCTCAGCGCTTGTTTGGTTCTCAACGACAGCCCACGCGGAATCTATTTACGACTTTTTGAGCCAATCACTCGTTTTTGTTTCGGACAGGCCGGTCCCTTCGGGAAGCTACTTGCCGACGGATACGATAACGGGGTTTATTGATTTATCGTCGGCGCTAGGGCCATCCATGCCTCTGACGGATGTTACTTCAACTGTCCTTGACTACTCATTTTCCGATGATCGTGGCGCGATAAACCCTGGTAATGCCGATTTTTTTTCGCTGAGTTTGGGAACCGATGCGTCGGGAGCGATCGACGCGCATCAAGGTTTCATTTTTTATGAGGTAGATTTTGACGATCCGAGCGCGCAAGCCTACGCCTATTATCTCGACAGCCTTTTGGGCGATGGGGCGGAGCTGGCGCAATGCTCCGCGGTCATTGGCGGAAATTGTCAAACAATCTCTTCGGACAGTGCGTTTAGCGTCGAGGTGGCACATGGAGGTTCCCCCGGTACCTGGACTCTCCGCCCTGTTCCCGTGCCACCCGCGTTCCTCTTTCTCGGCTCAGGGTTCGCGGCTGTGCTGTTCAGGCGCAGGTTGAGTTAAACAGACATCGACAGCCGTTATGTCTTTCCAAACAAGTCCAAATATCCCGGCCCTTGCCATGCTTGCGTATCGGCGCAGTTCCTCAATAACGTATGGAATCATGCCCGGATAAAGCTCCACGATGTTCTTGAAGTCGTCTTTGTAAAATTCATATTCAGTCGTACTAATTTGACCGTTGTCGAAGGACATCTGCGCCGATGCCCAAACGTTTATCCATCGATAACCCAAATGCCGCAGCACTAAAACAAACGCACGGGGTCAGATCTCACAATGCGACATTCTCTAATGCTGGAATGTTAGATCTGACCCTTAGCCATTCTCACCGTCGTGGGATCGAGTCGCTGCAAGGATGGCGCCATTACGGCTGCGGATCGAGCAGGTATTCGTCGCCCTCACGTATGTGGTCCTGAAGCCAGGTGGCGGCGTCGGGCTTCGTCGGCGTAATGACCGATAGCGGCTCGCGTTCGGCGGCGACCTTTCCGCGCAGCTTTACCGTCGCTTCCCGATCGACGGCCAGCGTGTCCAGGTGCAGGACCACCCCGTAGACATCCCGGGCCGTCGCTAACGAAATTATTTCGTCTCGCACGTGACAGCGAACCAGTTCGGCGTCGCGGTCGAGTGGATCGCCGTAACCGCCGCCCCCGGATGACACGCCTAGCCAGATCTGGCCTACGGCGATTTCCAGATAACCTTTACTCGAACAATACGTCCGATGCCCGCTCTCGAGGTCCTCGCGGTAATTACCGCCGCCGATGCCCGGAGTCCCGCCGAAGACTCCGAACGGCGGGTTCGCCGCGCCGTCACCAGTCAGATGGCAATCCATTCCAGTACCGTAAGGGCGAAGGGCGAACCTTACCCCTGCGCCTCCAATGGTATTGCCGTGACCCATCGAATCCGTCTCAATCTCTTGATGGTCAATCATGACGGGATAGAGCATCTCGAACATTTCCGTGCTCAGGATCTTAATGGCGCCCATCCCGGTCGAAGTCGCGATCAATGGCCAGCCGTCCGCATTTTTCGATGCGCCGCCGCCCGAACCGCCGTTGAAGATCATCGCTGCCCATTCGCTCGGTTCCTCGCCGCGTTTGTCGACGCCGGATATCGACGGAGCGCAGTGAAATCCGCCGTAACCGGCCGACGTGCGGTCCGGGGCGGCCAGAGCCAGTGCCTTCCAGACCGCCTCGTGCTCCTGGCCTGCAGGACATAGTGTCGCCATTGCTGTCGATGCCGGATATTTCGCCTTCACAATGGAGCCTTCGGGCGCATCGGAACTGATATGTCGAAGGCAACCGTCGTTGTGCGGGATCTCGGGGTCGATACTACACAGTATGGGGATCCCGGCGGATGCTTCCATCACGCCCTGTGTACCGTTTGTTCCGCCGGCCCCCTGTGGTGAGCTGCCCGCAAAATCGACGTGCATGCGGTCACCTCTGACCTGGAGTTCCGCTCGCACCTTAAGGTTAGTGTTACCCATGCCGTCGGAGTCGATCCAGGCCTCGCCGACATAATCCCCGTCGGGGATATCACTGATCTCCTCACCCGTCCGACGGTCTGCGTAATCGAAAATCGCCCCGATGTAGTGCGTCACTTCCTCTCGGCCGTACTCGTCGAGGAGTTCGAGGATGCGGCGTCTGCCGGTCCAAATCGAACCGAGCTGCGCCATCATGTCTCCATAGAGCATGTCGCCATAGCGAACGTTCGCGAGATACATGTTGATCACGTCCTGACGCGGTTCACCTTTTTCGTAGAATTTTATCGGCGGCAACTGAAGGCCTTCCTGCCAGACGTCCTTCGCGCTTGGCGCCACACTCGTCGCTTCATACGCACCGCAATCGAGTTGATGTCCTTTCGTGACGGCCCAGAACAGGTGCTCGCCCTCGTAGAACACCGGACATGCCGTTACGAAATCACCAACGTGGGTGTTCCCGCTATACGGATCGTTGCTGACGATGACGTCGCCTTCGTAGACCTCACCTTCGAAGGCCTTCGCCATGGAACCCAGGATGATATGCAGTGAATTGCAGTGGATCGGCACCGCATCCATCATGGCAACCTGGCGCGCCTTGGCGTCGTAGATTGCACAGGAGAAATCTCGCGCCAACGCAAGGATGGAAGTCCACGCAGTGTATTCGAGCGCGAGTGTCATTTCGCGCGCTATGGTGTTGAAGCGGTTCAGAATGACAGAAAACGTAATTGGATCGATATCGGAATCATTGATCAATGGAACATTGCCGGGCCTGATATCCAGACCGGCCGAATTCTCTACGGTGCTCATGGTTGTTCTCCTCTGCTCACTGGATCGATTGACTTAAAGTTCCAATTCGAAATCGCCAAATTTATTCACCGCGAGTTTCTGGCCCGGGAACACGACAACGGTCGTATCCGCCTGCTCGACGACGGCGAGCGCACCCACTATTACGCAGACTGCGCCGGTCGCTTCCCAGCTCATTCTTCGTCTCCCCGCTGGTGAACCCAATGGGTAGCATATCCGAGTGCTTCGTCGGCGGTCGAATGTCGGTTGCTGGCCGGTTGCTGCCCAATCGAGATTTGATCCAACCGTCCGTTCTCAAGCGATAAGCGGTCATGGGCCAGGCCGGCGGCTCGGTTCGAGCGCGCGTGCTCAACGCATCATCCGCGCGCACGGCTCGGCGCTTGCCCGGGGATTCTTGTCGTCGTGTGAAAAAAATACCAAAGCGCGCTTAGAAACAGCGCGGCCATGACCACGCTAACGGAAAAGAATCCGGTTGGCATTATCCATGACGGTTCGTACACAGCGGTATGCCACGTCACCGACTGTTCCATCTCGCCCCGAATGTCGACGCACACGACACTTTGCCGTTGAGCGATGCCCATCAGGACAATGGACGTAATCGAATAAAGCGCTACGACGACTTTACCTAGTCCCGAAGAAAATTCGCGTGCAGCAAGGTACGTCGCCACCAAAAAGGCCGATGTCGTCGAAACAAAAGCCATAAAGATAGCGAGCAACGTTTCCAAATGAGAATTGAATAGATCAACCAGTTCGTATTCGCTCAAAGCTGCCTCCTGACTGATTAGTTGCCGGTCACCAGAACTTGCTGACAATCGACGGGAGCGAATGTATCCATTTTTCCATTGCGCCCCGCGCCGTCTTCCGGATTTCCGTTCGGAAAGCGTACCGTCAGAATACACGTCGATCTTGATAGCGTGAATTATAAAGAAGTTGTGGACACGATTTATTCAGATATCAATAAGGCGTACGGTACCGATATTCCAGCACCGCAGTAATCCGGCGTAATGCGGACGTAACAACAAAGCGCCGCCCTTCGGGGCGGTTTCTAGTGGAGGCCCGCGAGATTAACCCTCGGATTGGGCATCAACTGCCGCCTGGGCCCGGTCTAGACTTCTCGTCGTTCGAACAAAACGATAGCGGCCCATAACGGCACAGCGACCCACGCCGCCATGATGCCGAGTAACAACGCGGGGCTCGTGGCATCGAATCCGGAGACCCCGGCCATCCCTGAGACAAACGCCGCCGCGCCGCTGCCGCCGAGATTAAAGATGCGATAGACGTCGACCGGGTTGGCGTGGAGCAACGCACCAATGAGTTTTCCGCCGATGAGATCCCCGTCTTCGGCCAGTATCAAGCCGAGAATCAGGAAATCGTAGAAAACCGCTAATGCGAGCCACAAACCCAACGCGGCGTTGAGAGCGGTCGCCGGCGAACGAACAATGACACTCAACAGATAACCCAACGAGAGAAATACGGCGCCGAGCAGCAGGGTGCTGCCGAGCATTGCGCCGTAGACCGTCCAGTCCCCGATAACAGTTTCGGTGCTGAACACGATGTACAACGCGGCCGCCCCGAATCCTGTGAGTACGGCTTGAGCGAGGATGACAAAATGGCCCAGAAACTTTCCGAGCAACACCTGCCTGCGCGTCAGCGGGTAGGTCAGCAACAGTAGTAATGTCCCGCGCTCCGCTTCCGCACCAATCGCGTCGAACGACAACATGAGCGCCAACAACGGAACGACATAGACGCTCAGGCTTGCCAGGCTTACCGTGATTACCGCCGGTGCGCCGGCTTTGATTTCGCCAATCGGTGCCGTACCCAGCACGGCCAATGACATGGCGAACAAAGTCAGTACGCTGGTCGCACCGAGGATCCAGCGGTTGCGCATCCCTTCGCGAATTTCGGCCGTCGCGATGAGCAGAGTACGTCGCATCACGCGGGACCGACGTCAACGAAATGCGTAAACAGATCATCCAGTCGTGGCGGGATCAGGTCGAGATCGACGATATGCTCGCCGGCCTGTTCGAACAGGCGATTCACGAGCTGGACTTTTTCATCGCGGTCGCACCAAATCTGGACGAGATCCCCGGCCGGTTGTTCGCAGCGGTAGGTGTCGCCAATCGCCGCGACAATCAGGTTTCCGCCGCCGGACCGGGTGACCACTCGCACTCGCACGGGAAGTCCCGAACGCAGACGCAGATCTTCCAGGCTGCCCAGTTGTTTAAGTCGGCCGGCCTGCAGTATCGCGATGCGATCGGTTTGTGCCTCGATCTCGGTCAACGAATGCGACGACAAAACGATCGTCGCGCCCAATGATTGCTGCTGTCCGATCAATTCGTAGAACTGGCGGCGAAACTCCGGATCGAGACCCGATGTTGGTTCATCCAGTATCAGCAGCCGCGGTGTACCGAGCAACGCCTGTGCCAGCCCGAGACGCTGCCGCATACCCTTCGAATACGTACGAACTCGTCGGTCGGCATCCGTGCCCAGACCGACAACCCCCAGCAGTTCGCGCACCTGGCCCGGTTTCGCGCCCTTGAGAGCCGCGTAAGATGAGAGAATTTCGCGGCCGGACAGATGTCCCTTGAACGCGATCGACTCGGGCAGGAAGCCGACGCCGGCCGCGGCCTGCGCCTTGTATTCAAGCGGCGGCATGCCCCAGACCCGCAGGCTGCCAGTGGTCGGTTGCGTGAGTCCGAGGATAAGCTTCAACAGCGTCGTCTTGCCGGCACCATTGTGACCGATCAACGCAAGTGACTCGCCTTCGGGCAGGGCCAAATCCATCGCGTGCAGTGCCTCGTCGCGGCCGTAGCGTTTAGCGGCTGCCTTGATGTCGATCGCGAGGCCCGCAACTGCGTTCATCGATTGTCGCTGATCGCTGCAAGACCGGGCGGGCGCATCAGCGGCGCGCTGTCGGTCACTCCGCCCGGATGCAGCGCGGGAAACCGCGACTGAGCCCATCGCAGCACGTCGAAGACGGGGCTATTCGCGAGAATTTTAGCCTGCGGGTAGCGCCAGAGTATCTTGTCGACGATGGTGTTCGGGCGATATGGCCGATCGGCTATGTCGTCGGCGTCGAGATCGAAGGCCGTATGATCACCCCAGTAATTGCCGCGGCCATTGTCCGACCATTCGAGATAACGCGTGCCGACGTATTTCACTTGCGTACGGTTACCGGCGATGGTGTTTCCTGCAAACGTATTCTGCTCGGAGCCGGCGGTAAAATGGATACCGATGTCGCATTCGCGGAACTCATTACCGTGAAAACCGTTTTTGTTCGAGTTGTAGATAAACACGCACTTCTCGGCCCCGCCCCGTACGACATTTCCGGAGATGTTCGAAAAATTTGCATAGTTGAAAAACAACCCGCGGTCTCGATCGCCGATGGACAGGTTATCGTGAACCTCGAGATGATCCGAAAACATCAGCGCGTAGGCGGCGTGATTATTCGCCGACTCGTTGCCGCTGACTTCGCTCCGATTCGTGTACATATAGTGAACGGCATAACGCAGATCGCTGATTTTGTTCTTTCGAAACCGGTTGTCCCTGCTGGTGGTGACGAAAATGCCATCGCGTCCAAACCGGATCGTATTACCTTCAACTATCGAACCCGGCGTGTTCCACAGGTGGACGCCGTTGCCGCGTTCGTTCATACGGAGATCCTGTCGACCGATAATGGTATTCGAACGCACGATCGCGTTGTCCGGACCCTTCAGGTACACACCGATCAGACAATGCTCAATCCGGTTGCCCTCGATCAGCGCGCGGTCGCCCCGCTTCGTCACGAAGATGCCACTGTCTTCGACAGACAGGTCCGCCCCGGAATGGCGGATCGCGATATTGCGCACGACGACGTCCGGCGCGTCGATGGTGACGACCCGCCCGCCTCCGCCCGCGTCGATGACGCTGCCCTCGCTGCCGACGAGCGTCAGCGGGCGGTCGATCAGTACGGGTCCCCGAAACGTACCCGCCGCGAGACGCAAGGTGTCACCCGGCGCGGCATTCCTCAAGGCTTCGGCAAGCGCGTCCGGTGTCGCAACGACGAGTTCGTCCGCGGACGATGGCGCGCTCAGGCACACGAGAGCGAGCATGGCGCCGCACCAGCGCGCGGCGCCTTTAGCGCGATCAGCGTTGCTCACACTCTGGTCTAGGCGCTTTTCGGCTTGACCAGCATGCGGCCACGCATTTCCATATGTAATGCATGGCAGAACCACTGGCAATAATACCAATGAACACCCGGGCGATCGGCTTTGAACGTCGCCGACGCCGTGGCCTGCGGACCGACCTCCATACATATGCCGTAATTGGCGACCGTCAGCCCGTGGGTCAGGTCGTCGAACGTATCCATATTCGTGACATAAATCGTCACCTCATCGCCCTGCTGCACCGTGAAATCCGTCATGCTGAAATTCGGCGCTACCGACCACATGTAGACGCGCACCTTGTTGCCGTCGCGTATGACCTCACTGCCTCCCATCAGGTTGACACCGTCCTTCCTGGCCTGCGCTTCGGCGTCGGCCCACATCGGATCACCGCGGGTCCAGGTCTGCGCCGGGTTGACGATGTCGGCGCGCACGATGATGCAGTCATGCGGTTCGGCGAACGTCGGACCGTCGTGCACGATCTTCATTTTGTCGCCGGAAATATCAATCAACTGTTCGTTTTCCGGCTTCAGCGGACCGACATTGATGAAGCGGTCTTTCGAGAACTTGTTCAGCGAGACCAGCCACTTGCCATCGGCTTCCTTCGTTTCACCCATGGTGGTGTGGTTATGCCCTGGCTGGTATTGAACGTCGACCTTGTCGAGGATCGGATTGACGCCCTTGCCCTGGAACGCCTGGATCGCCTTTTCCATGTTCCACTTCGCGACCTGGCTGTCCAGGAACAGGGTGGTATAGCAATTGCCCTCGTTGTCGAACGCGGTGTGCAATGGCCCAAGACCCAGTTCCGGTTCGGCGACGATCACGTCACGCGGTTTGATCTTGTCATCGAAAAGATCGGGTAGTTTCGTGACATCGATGACGGAGACCGTCGGCGAGAGCTTGCCGTTAATCACCACGTGACGGCCGTCCGGTGCCGTGTTGCACCCGTGTGGGCTGTTCGAAACAGGAACGTAACGGGTATACGGGGAGCCCTTGCGGCCGTCGATCAAGGGTACACCGCCCGTTTCTTTGAAATCGCCCTTTTTGACTGCTGCTTCGATCCGCTTGATGTCGAAAACCACTGCCCAGTCCTGCTCGTTGCTGGTCATCTCCGCCAGCGTCACGCCGCCCTCGGAGTTGTAGCACGTCGAAAAGGCATAGAGACCCTGGTAATCCGCATCGCAGTTGTCGAGGTTTCCATCCACCATGACCTGCCAGGCCACGGTCATGCTGTCACCGTCGATCGCAGAGAAAACGGCATGATATTTATCCGGCTCGTCGAGAACGGAACCGTCGTTCGGGATCGGCACGCGATGTTCGCCGTTCGCGAAGACGTAACCGGTGCGTGGATACTTTTGCGGCCGCAGGCCGTGGATATCGGAGGCATTCGGAATTTCGATGATCTTGTCGCACTTCATAACGTCGAGGCGGATCCGCGCCACGCGCGTGTTGGCCTTGTCGTTGATGAAGAGATAACGGCCGTCGTACGTTCCGTCCGTAAACGACATATGGGGGTGGTGCGCGTCACCGTTCAGCCACGTGCCTCCGTTATTCTCGAGGTACTTGCGGGTCTCCGGCAACAAGCCTTCGGTCAGTATCTTGAGACTTTCGTTCGTCTGTCCCCAACCGGTCGCACTGCAGCGGTTGAACACCGGGATACGCATGAGCTCGCGCATCGACGGAATACCGATCACGCGGACTTCGCCGGCCTGGCCGCTGCTCCAGAAGCCGTAGTACTCGTCGAGATCGCCGGGGCCGACATGTGCGCTGGTTGCAGCGCCGGCCGCATCGGCCCGCGACGGTGCGAGAACCCCGCCCACTGACAAACCGCCGGCAGCGCCGGCCGAGCTCAACAGCACCTCGCGACGCGTTAAACCCGTCGATTCTTTGTCTGATTTCCCCATAATGGCTCTCCTTTGTGACGTTGTCGGTTATCGAAACTTGTACTGTCAATTACGCAAACGGTCCTCGTTTCAGGACCGTCGGTTATCCAATTCGTTTTCCGCATTCCGCGAGCGTTTGATTTCCGCAATGATGTCTTTCGCCTGTTCGGACGTACCCGCCGAAACCTGGGCGGCGCGGCGCTCTTTTTTCAATCGGCTTTCGACGGCGACGGGGCACTTGTGTGCATCGAAATACAGTTGCTGGCAATGCAGGCAGTAAATACATTCGTTCGGATTGATCTGACCCTCGGGGTGAATGGCCTGCACCATGCACGTGCTGCTGCAGATCTGGCAGGGGTGCCCGCATTGGCGATAGCGTTTCAGCCATTCGAACATGCGCAACCGGCCGGGTATCGCGAGCGCGGCGCCGAGCGCGCACAAGTAGCGGCAATAGAAGCGCTCGATAAACAGACCCGCGGTGAGCAAGCCGACGGCGAACAACACGAACGGCCAGGCGCGGGCGAACTTGAGTATTATTGCGGTCTTGAACGGCTCGATTTCGGCCAACTGTTCGGCCATCGAGAGGGAGTGCAGAGACACACCGAACAGCGCCAGGAAAATCATGTACTTGACCGGCCACAGGCGCTCATGCAGGGCCCACGGAACCCGGTATTGGGGAATACCGACCTTCTTGGCAACCCTGCTCAAGAGTTCCTGCAGGGCACCGAATGGGCATAGCCAGCCGCAGTAGGCGCCGCGCCCCCAGAACAAAAGCCCCGCCGCAATGCTGCCCCAGCCAATGAAAATCAACGGCTCCATCAGGAAGTAACTCCAGTCGAATCCCGTGACCAGCGCGTTGAACACCGTCAGGATATTCACGACCGAGAGCTGCGCGTTGGCGTAGAAACCGATCCCGAACGCGGCAAACACCATCAGACCCAGGCGCAGGCCGTCGAGCAGCCGTGGCCGCTTCGCGAACCACGCCTGAAAAAAGAAAATGCACGTGATCAACACGATGGCGAGGAGCAGAAGAACCACCTGCCACCACTTGTCGCGCCAGAGACCTTGCCACAGCGGCACGTCGTCGAGTCCGGGCAGGAGCTCCTGCCGCGACGACACGGCCTCGTCCGGAGGCTCGCCCGTTTCAATTTTCTTCAGGTATCGCGGCGGCAACTCATAGGATTCGCTGAAAGTATGAAATGCCTTGTCACGCGGACCGAGTTCACGACTTACGAGCAGCTCGAGTTCCCATGCGGCGGCGGCCTCGAAATCCGCGTCGGGCGGGATCCGAAACACGTCGACGTCCCGCAAATCCGGCGCACCCTCGGCGGCGATCCGACGCAGACGTTTGTGCTCCGTATCTCTGAACCGGATCGCGCTTTCGTTTTGGATGAGTTCGAATCGATCGAAGATGCCTCCACGAACATAGGCCGAGCCTTTGAACGAATAAGGCCCGTTCGCGGCGACCAGTATCGCGTGTTGTCCGGGGGCAAGGCGCCGCTGAAGGTTTTTGTATTCGGCGTCGCCGAGCAGGCTGCGGCCGATGGACGGCACCGAGATCAACGCCGTATAGAGTTCGATAAATACATCGTCCGGCGCCCCGGAATCGCGCCCCTTCACTTCGACACCCTCGGCCGCGAACGCTTCGTCGACCTCCTTCATCGTCAGTTTGAGGCGACGCACAGCGCCTTCCTGAATGAGTCCGATCCAGTCGCGCACGTCCGTGATTTCCATGTCGACCTCGAAAGCCGGCGTCCTTTTCGCCGATGCGGGGGGTTCCAGGCCACCCAGCCCCCGATTCCGCGCGATCCGGCCCGAGGAACGTATGATGCTGTCGTCGATGACTCTGACGGTGACGGTTGCCCCACTCAATGCGTCATACGGCAGGCGGCGAGTTTCGCCGCGCAGGACCTTGACAATGTCGACCCCCAGATAGCGGTCGATCACGGCGTTGACCTTCTCCTCGGGGATACCAATCAGGACAATCGGTTCGTGATGTTCGACCAGGCGCAATGCACGAATCACGCCGGCCATATCGAGCCCGACGATTATCTGGATCGGCTTGCCGGAATATCCCGTCGCATTCACGAGATCCGTATTCAAATAGACGAAACCGATTTGCTCCTCACCGGCGAACGCGAGCGCCGAACTCGCATCAGGTTCGGCTATCGATACCCGATCGGCGCCCGGAAATATCGAGGCCGCCGGGGTTACAGTGAGATAATCCGCTAACGTCGTCGCCAGACACGGCGAACTGAGCAGCACGCCGGTAAGCAGCAACGCACAGCACGCACCGACGTAACGCCGGGCATGCGCGAAAAGACTGTCCGGGCGGTTAACACCCACAAAGGAAAACGAACTCGGCACGTGATTGTGGCCCTCCCCCTTAGTAAGGTATTACTTGTCTCGCGCAAGACATTGATCGCGGTCAATTAGGCCCGGTCGGACCCTGCAGCCGATGGTAGTAAAGGGGACACACTTATTATTCTGCCGATCGAGAATCGATATGCGTTCATGAAATCGTTCGCGGCAGCATCGCCGATGGAACCATCAAATTGCGCCGCCATTTCTTCATAGTGCGATTCGATATTATTGAATTTGACCCATCGCCGACGCATCGCGCCGTCAGAGGCCATTTTCAGCAAGATCTCGCAGACGCCTCGCGAGGGATTTAATCCGTTCGAATCTGTCGCCGTGCGTTGAGATGCTCACAGTTGCTGAGCGACAGTCACGAGTGATGCGATGACGCCCGATGCAGCGACCGGTTCTGCAGGTGCTGCTACAACATCCCGGTTCATTTATTTGTAAAAAACCAGACTTGTTCTCGCAAATACAGAACTCGAGTTTCGACCGGATCTGTCAACCGGCGAATGTCTCTTGTGCTCCATAACAGACGTTCGCGGGGTGCCCCTGAGGGTCGGAAACGTGCCGATTCTGTTGAAAAACTCCGTTTTTCCGGAGGACAAAAATCTAAGGCCGCCTAAGCGATTCAGATTTCAATAGAGACGAAGGAGTGTGCGGAACGGCTACTCTCTCGACCTGGATCTGCTGGCGCACCCCTACGTAACACATCGATGGATTTCCCAGACTGATTGCCGCTCGGCAGAAAACTTGCGTCCTCAATTTTTCGAGTTTTTCAACACAATCTGCCCATAACGGCCTGTTAGCGATTGCCAATATAGTCGGCTTAGCGACCTGAGAGACGAGGTCAACCGTCGGACTCCATTGGCTTGATGGGTGGCGATACTACCCGCGACGCCTTTGCTTCGTCCGAAATTCTGGCCCAGGAATGTATTTCAAGAATGCTCGGCGGTAGAGATTTCCGATCTCGCAATCGGGCTTCTACGTAAGCGCGTGAAAGCGGGTAATAATATTCTCGAGTCTGTTCCCAAATATCCCAACCTCCCGGCACCTGTAGAAATGCGACGCAGATATCCCCATACATATCGACGTTATCTTGTGTTTCCAACCCTCGTTCGAGCATACGAAGAGGTTGCTCAAGCTGGTTCAGGAACTGATTAAAGATAAAACCGAATTCGAATTTCTCAGAATCCGTTAGTTCGCCGAGTCCATTCAACCCTCGCCTAACCAACTCCGGTTTTTCATTATTCGATCTAATTGAGATTGAAATGAATTCATCAGCTCCCGCTGCGATTCCCCAGCGGCGAGATTCGTATTTTGCCTAATTTGCACTCCGACATAGCCAAGCGAAATGACTACGACCAACGTACCAATTACCTCGGCAATTCCAATTATTGAATTCCAGTCCAATTAGTTTCCCCAAGCGCCTGATGTCGCAATAACGTGCGCTTGATAGTAGCCGACCGCAGCGGCGGCGTAAGAAACATGCTGTAAAGGGTCAGATGGAGCAATTGGCAGTGCGACCTGATTTTGGAAAACATTGCAGGAAAAGGGAATTGGTCGTTACTATTGAACTCGCCGCGTCCGTTAGCCCAGCGCCGGAATATTTGGCGTCAATATTGGTCCCGTCGAAAGCGGAGGCGAGAGTGTTGGCGAGGTACATGCGCCTATGTTTGGGGAAGCGTTGGGATCGTGAGACACGGACAAGCAGACTGTTGGGAGAATGCGCCATGGCGGAAGCAGGAATTCGTGACCTTGCCTGGATCGTTGAGAAGCTGGACGAGATAGGGAGGCTTGCCAGGGTTAAAAGCGTGGTCGATCCGGACTTCGAGCTGGCCGGCATTGCAGCTCGCTATGAAGGAGAACCATTCGCAGTGCTATTCGAAAATGTCAAAGGCAGGGACCATCCGGTTCTGGCAGGCCTTTACTGGTCGCGCGACCTGCTGGCCGATCTGCTGGATATCGAGGAGACCGAAATGGTCGGGTCAATCCTTCGGCGAATAAAAAAATGGCAGGCCGACCCGGTCGATCCTATCGTGATTAAATCCGGACCGGTGCTCGAGGTCACGCAAAACGAAATCGATCTTTCTTGTATTCCCATTCCGTTTCATGGTTTGAAAGACGGCGGACCGTATATTGACGCGGGTGTCGTCATTGCCAAAGACCCTGAGACAGGCGTTCGCAATGCTTCCGTTCAGCGCTTTATGCTCGTCGACAAGGAAAAGCTCGCCATTAGTATCGACGCGGGTCGGCACCTTGAGCTTTATTTCGACAAGGCTAAGGCGCGGGGCGAATCGCTGTTTTTTACGCTCAATATCGGGATCGGGCCAGGTTTATTATTCGCAGGCGCTACACCTAGCTCCGTCGCGCCGGCCGATACTGACGAACTCGGCATTGCGAGCGAGTTCGAGGGTAGTGCGGTTCGCCTCGTTAAAGGCACTGCCTGCGATGTCGAAATGGCGGCGGACGCCATGTACGCTCTGGAATGCGAGATTGTCCCAGGTGAGCTTACGCCTGAAGGCCCTTTTGGCGAGGTCACAGGTTTTTATGCGGGCCGGTTTGACAAGCCGGTGGTTCACGTTCGCGCCGTTCACCACCGCCAGCAACCAATCTTCCATACCGTGATTTCCGGTATTGAGCTTTATAACATGGTCGGATTACTTGGCGAGGGCGCGGTCCTCGACTCACTTCAACGGCAGGTGCCAGGCGTGAAGGACGTGTTCTGCAGCCACGGCGGCGGTGGATTCTATCATGCCGTCGTACAGATGGACCAAAAAAAGCACGGTCAATCGAAAATGGCGATGGCCGCGGCCTTCGCCGCTTTCGCGTCGCTCAAAATGGTTACGGTGGTTGACGATGATGTCGATATTCGCAACGCCTCCGATGTCGAATGGGCGCTCGTTCAGCGCCTGGATCCGATGACCGATATTGTGCGTATTCAAAACGCTTTCGGCCACGAACTACACCCCGGCTTTCGGGGGTCCGTCGGAACCAAGGTCGGGTTCGATGCAACCCGGCCGGTGCCGCGCGCAGACGATCAAGATCGCATCCGCTACGCAGACGTGACGCTGAGCGACCACAAGATCGACATTCCGCGACGTTCTTAGCCGACATGCTTCACGTCGTTAGAATTACTTGGGAAATGGGCCATTGATTCCTGGCTTTCCAGAGTCGTGATCGTCCAACTCTGTTCCAGCGAACTTCAGGGCGCGGCCGTTCGCACTCGTCAGCGCCTGGAACGCAGTAGCCCGTTATGGGGTAATGGACGGTCGTCCGTTCGGCACTGCAATTGCCAGCGAACGGAGCCGTTAAAGTATTTGCTCATTCTTCGTTGCCTTCGTCGGCGAATATGATCTCGTCCTCAGGAGTGTGTTTTCCCAGCAGGCGTGGACGTTCGATCAGAATGTAAAGCGTAAGCCCGATGCCGATGGCATAGATCGTGGATTTCGGATCAGGCATCGCCAGGGTAACGGCAACAATACCAGCCACACCTCGTTCGGACGGATTATTGAGTTGTTCCATGCCAACCATGATGCAGATATAAGCGGTCAGAATTAGTGTTAGTGAAAGTGCGATCGGCAATACCGGCTTAAACATCGTCACCAATGGCAGACAGAACAGTGCCAGCAGGCCGGCTATCCACAAGGTGCCGGCGCCACTGTAGATGGAGTCCATGGTTTTACGTCCCATCGCGTAACGTTCAGCCACGGTCGCGTGGGCGGCCGCAAATAACGGCCCCGCCAACCCAGGCCACGGAGCAAAGAAAGCGTGCATCAGATTACGAATCGACGTCACCAGGTGCACTCGGTCAACGCTGACCTCGATTTTTTCGTCCTCCCGTGCACGGTCGACCCGCTCCACCAGAGTACGGCCAACCAAGATGTCACCGAAGGCGATCACGTAGGCAATCAGTGCGGTCGGGATGGCCAAGAGGAACATATTGAGCTCCGGAAAACCGACGGCAAATATCAAGTAATCGGTCATCAGCGCGAAGTCCGGTTGAGTGATACCCCATTCGATTTCCGGGAGTGGGTATTCTCCGATGGCCCAACCAACAATCATTGCGACCACCATTCCCGGAACCATGCCGAAATTGGCGATACGACGCGCAAGCATGGACTGCTCAGCCACGTTTTTGAATGACAATGAGAACAGAATATAGGCGGCAACAATAGAACCCGCTATCAGGGATACGGGCGTTGAATCGACGCGACCGCCGGATTTCAGCTCACCCATCATGGCGGCAATTCCGGCGCCAATAATGATGCCTGACTTGAGCGAATTCGGAATGACATTAACCAGTTTCGAACCCCAACCGGTGACACCCAGGATCAGGAAAATCAAAGTCACCTCAATCTGCAACGCGAACATGGCTTTGATGGCATCGGGGCCCGGTTCATAGCCGCTTAGGAACAACAAAACCATCGGAATGGCGGGGGTAATCCATCCAGGGACCAACGGGACGCCGAGCAAGGCAGGCAGGGTGTAACCAAGACCGGCTATAAAGGTAAATGCCAACGCCGCTTCATATGGCATACCCAGATATTTCTCCAGCAGCGGGACCATCGCGAGTCCGACCACAAACATAAAGAAGCCCTGGATCATCTCCGGGAACTCCCAGCGGTAATGGACAAAAGGCAGGCGGATCTGGAACGGCCCGGCCGGCCAGTAGGGGTGTTCAGCACCGTGCTCACGTTGCATAGGCATTACTCATCCTCGCTCATCGTTGCTCCCCTCAGAGCTTCAACGAGCCAGAATTAATCCGTAAAGATTTAACCGCAACCTGTCTCATGGATGCTGACGGGGAACACACCAAATATTTCCAAATTCATCGCTCGCACCCTAAATCTCTGAATAAGAGGGCAGCATACCCGAGGGTACAGACAGCGTGAACGTCTTAATTTGGCCGTTCGCGTTGAAAGTTTACGCTGAGCCGGATGTCCGTTATGGAGAGGCTAAGCCGACGTTCGTGCTGCGCCGCGATAGGCGGCGAGCGCAATTGGACCTTAGGTTTGATCGCCCGACAAGAGCGGACAATTACCGGAAAATCCGTACGCGTATCGATTACTATCAACGAGCACAACTGAACAGGCAAGAGCCGATGAGCACTGTAGTGAACAGAGTAGGTCTCGTGGGAGTAGCCATTGTGGGGATATTAGGTTGGACCGGAAACGTCCGAGCCGCCACCATCCTGAATCCACTCGGTCTCTCCCCAACGGAACTCACCGTTAGCGCTTTTCGCGGCACCAACAACGCCACGGATACTCTGTTCCCCACCGGGCTGCCGTATACCAATTCGCACTTCGTCACCAATGTCGACGAAGAATCGTCGGGCAGCTACGACCTGAGCGGGGATCGATTCAAGGTCAATTTCGATCAAATTGGCAACAGCGCCCGTATAGGGACCGGGGGAAAGACCCGGGCTGATGGCGTGCGCTTCTCTGCCGGCATTCAGTTTTCCGTCGACATCGATACGCCGTACACCATTACCGGGCACTATGATGTCACCGGGGACCGAAATAAATGGCTCTGGGTCCAATTGAGGGATAGTTTCGGCGGTAAGTCGTTTTCGAACCTCCAGGAGAGCAACCCAGGTCCGACAGTCCAGAACTTTGTCCTTGGCGAGACGGCTGGCACCGCCAACAACGAGCTGATCGGAAGTATGACCGGAATGCTGAATGCCGGGTGGCTTTATACGTTGTCTATCAACGCGGAGTTCTATAATCAAGTAAACATTGATCCGCCCGCGACGGGTGTCGGGTCGGGAACTGTAACCCTGTATCTCGGGGACATCGCTCTTGTACCTCTTCCGCCCGCGATCTTCTTTCTGGCGTCGGGGTTAGTTGGGCTGATGTTCAGGCGCAGGGTGAGTTAAAGCGAAATCGACTCCTGTAAGGAAGCCCGCGCTTGTAGCGGGTATTCTTTTGCGCCGTGAACTTCCGTTGTTGGCCACCTCCTGCCGAAGGCTACCGAAACTCTTTGGTCCGTTATCGAGCGGTGAACGGACGCGTAATACCGTAAAGCAATAGAAATGGGCGACCCAAAGTGGCCGTAATGGTGAGGTCGCTATCCGGCTGTCTAGTGAGTGGTGGATGTTAGGCCAAACGTAAATCCAAGCGGCGGTCTATAGACATGCATCGGGAGTAGGCATACCGGTCACCGCTCACGGCGCTTTCCTCTGGCGCGCTGCTGTCTTGGGATTTCACGCCTCCAATAGAAGTGAAATTTTGGCTTCATAATCAATGCGTCTAGGACCATCAGCATTCTTTCCAGCCAGCTATAAGTACCAAAGGGGCGGCGAAACTGATCGAGAGCAGCCTTCCATACGGTGGGCCGTACCCAATCGATGTAACCGTCCACCGCCGACTGCAATTCGCGCTCCGTCAACTTGTAAACCGCGTCGCGAGCGTCCAGGAAATCCTTTTCCAGAAAACGCACACGTAACGGGACAGCCTCGAATCCTTCATAGCTCTCGTGATGCGACTCAAACTTTCCAGGAAGGTGAGCACCCATCAGATCGTAAGCTTGCTCGGTGAGCAATAAATACTCTTTACTGTCTATAGAATTTTTCAGCAGCTTATGAGTGAGGATGACGTCGGGGCTAGACACTTGGTTACGGCCTGCGACCTCGTGGAACATTGCCTCGCCCACATGAACGATGATCTTCAAACCTAGCTTCTCGGCATTACGACAGATTGCACATGCGCACGGGGTTGATTCGGCCGTGACGCCGAACCCCGCGATGAACGCGTCGAAAAACTTTGCAAGCTTACGACTGACCTCTTCAACTACGCCCTGCCAACCTTCCTCATCGCCCGGGTCGGCCGCATAGAGAAACACCGCATCGCCTTCGATTTCCTGTAGGGTCAACGGGATATCGACTTGGTCGAGAATCGATTCGATGAGGGAATTGATGCATGCCTGCCCGTGAACCGCAGCCGTGCGATTCTCCAGCATGAACTCGGTATAGCCGCTGATATCGGCCAAGATAATTACGATCCTCTTCTGTTCCATTATGGTCTCCGGATAAAGGTCGAACGGCATTCAATCGGAGCCGGAAGGCAATCACAGCGGCCCAATAGATCCGGCCACAAATCGTATTTGGGTTCAACGCCTGCCCGAGCCGACTGCCTATTAAATAGTATGGGACAACGGGTTTTTTTGGCTACTACTCCGCGAGTTATCTAAGATTGCCAAAGGACATCGACGTGCGCAGCATATCCGAGGGCTTTGTCGGCGGTCGAATGTCGGTTATTGGCTGATTCTGTTAAAAAACTCCGTTTTTCCGGAGGACAAAAAATCCAAGGCCGCCTAAGCGATTCAGATTTCGATAGATACGAAGAAGTGTGCGGAACGGCTGCTCTCTCGACCTAGATCTTCTGGCGCGCCCCTACGTAACACATCGACGGCTTTCCCAGACTAATTGCCGCTCGGCAGAAAACTTGCGTCCTCAGTTTTTCGGGTTTTTCAACACAATTGGCCGTCTCAGGCCTGACGAGAAATCTGCGTGACCGTCCATTACCAAGGGTGAACAGCCGGACGATGCCGCGCTGCAATAGACGGAAGAGTGCGCTTATGCGGCGTTCATCTGAGCACCCGAAAGCAAACGTCCGAGGGTAAAGAAGTAGTCTATGTTGTGTTTGCCACGCTGAATATGTGCGGGTAAATCAGGGTCCGTAATTTCCGGCTCATCGATGTCCGAACTGCAAGTTGGGCCGGATGTGAGATCCTCGACCGCGTCGAGGACTTCCGTGGGGTCTATTCCCTCGCGCTCGTTCTTCTCGGGACTCGCCTCCAGAACTGGTTCATGATCCATTTCTGCACCCATGATGCGCGGCTGCATCGCACGATGTAGCCCGCGTGCGCGAAGAAGCGGGTGAGCCTTACTGGTTATCCGAGCCGGAAAGATGCTCCAGATCGACAAAAATACCCTTGATGTGCTCGCCACCGTCGTCGGTCGAAAACATCGCCCACATGTTTTTCTCCTCGCTTAACGGGCGACCGTCAATAAGGTCGGCTTCGGCGAGACGAGCGCGTGCTTCATCGACCTTCCCGAGCTGCAGTTGTACGCCTGCCAGGAGTCGTAACAGTACCTGATCCCCGCCCTGAAACATGCGGTTTGCGGTGATGAGCGACGTCTCCGCGTCGGCAAAGTTGCCGTGGTGAGCGAGGGCTTCGGCGTACAGCCAGTGGTACCAGGCGAGCTGCGGTGCGTTCGGCGTCAGCCGGATGCCTTTTTCGAAATAGGGAAGCGACTCTCGCGATCGACCGTTGTGAATGAGAATGTCCGCGTAGTAAATCAGGCCTTCAGCATAGCTCGGGCTGATCCTGGCCACGCGCTCGGCGTAGGGGAGTGCTTCCGCTGGGTGCCCCGTGACGAGCAGCGTGTGCGCGAGATACGCGAGTACTTTCGGGTCGTCGGGGTCGATCTTTGCAGCGAGACGTGCTGCTGATTCGGCCTCTCGCGCGAGTTCAGCGTCCCGATCGTTAAACCATTTGAGAGCCAATGAGCGGCCCAACACGGCGTGTGCGAGCGCGTACTCTGGGTCGAGCGCCACGGCCTGGCGTGCCTTCGACGTTGCATCGTCCCCGCCCGAACCCTGGTGAGCATGTGCAATTTCGGCCTGGGAAATCAGCGCCCAGGCGGTGAGGTTGTCGGTCCGGGATTGATTGATCTCTGAGTATTCCTTTTTAAACACCGCATCACCCACGGCGGCTGCAACACCGAGGCTGACCTCGTCCTGGATATCGAAGAATTCACTCTGGGGACGATCGTACTTCTCCGCCCAGATATGTGCACCAGACTTTGCGTTGATGACCTGGACGGTTACCCGGATGCGCTCGCCAAGCTGCCGGATGCTGCCTTCGATCACGTAGTCGGCCCCGAGGTCGCGGCCGACGTCCCGAATATCCGGATTCTGATCCTTGTATTTGAACGTCGAGTTCCGCGCGATCACCTCCACCCCGGGCGATTGCGCGAGTAGAGTGATCACGTCTTCGGTCATTCCGTCAGCGAGGTATTCATTCTCCGCCAGGCTCGACATGTTCGCGAACGGCAATACCGCCAGCACCGGATTCGATGTGCGGCCCTGTTGAACAGCGGGTGGTTGCGTATCTCGTGGGGAATCATCAGACATGAAGTAGTGGTAGGCGCCAATCGACATCAGGAATGCCAGTAGAATCGTTGCGACCGGCGCCACCCCTTTCGCGGGCCTACTCTGCCGACCACGCTCAACTACCCAGATGGCGGCGAGCGTAACGGGGAAACCTGCAAGTATCACGATCAGTAAGGTTTGCATTACCCAGGCCGGCGACTCGAATGCTTCGAGCACGATGTCGGCGACCTGGATCAATGACCAACCCACCACTGCATAGACGGCAGCTATTCGAAACAAGCGGTGTTGTTTCAGAGCGGCGACTGGCTGATTGGGCGCTTCGGTCATTTCAATCGGGGTATCATTGCCCAAGCGAGTGTACGACTTTAGCCCGATCTGCCCAACAGATTTGTCGGCGTATCGCCAGGCCGCGTCCATGGCTACTTCTCGTTCCCGAACATCTTAGGTCTCGTTTGCCAGGTGGGGCGTGTGCTCTGGGCAGCCGGCGCTCGACGGAGCTTTGCACTGCTCGGGCGAGTGCCCCATTCTGAATCGTGAGAGCCCGACGGCAGTTCTGTGCGATAAACTGATGAAGGCGTTTGAAATTGACCAGGTGCCAATCGTGAACCGGTCACAAAAGCGGGCTTCCGTCGCCTTTTCAGCTAACGCAACTTACACATCCGATTTGAAAGGAGATACCCCATGACCGACCCTCTCGAATCACCCGGCCGCCGCGAGTTCCTCGGCTACTCCGCTGCTACGTCGTTGTTGCTGAGTCGCTTCGCTACCGTATGGGCAGGCGAGACCGGGACACCAACCGCGGCAGCCACTGAGCGCGCGCTGCGGGATCTGGCCGAGAGCGTAGATGGCGATCTCCTGCTGCCAGGCGATGCACTGTTCGAACCGGTCCGAAACATTGGTTGGAACGTCATGGTGCCGAAGCGGCAACCCGATTTGATCGTGCGGGTCGCGAACCAATCTGACGTTGTGCGCACGCTCGCGTTCGCCCGCGCGCAAAAGCGCCAGGTAGTCGTACGCGGTGGCGGCCACAGTTGGTGTGCATCGGCCGTCCGCGAAGGCGGGATAATGCTCGATCTCGGGCGCCTCAACACAATATCACTCGACCCGGCCTCGGCGACGGCAAGCGTCGGCCCCACCGCGCGCGGCACGGAGTTACTGCACGAACTCGCCCCACACGGGCTGGCATTTCCAGTGGCGTACTGCCCCACCGTGCCCTTGGGTGGATTCTTGCTCAACGGGGGGAATGGCCTCAATTACAACCGCTGGGGCAGTGCCTGTAGTAACGTTCTTGCCATCGACCTCGTCCTGGCCGACGGCCGTGAGGTAACTGTCAGTCGCGACGAGTATCCGGACCTGTTCTGGGCAGCGCGCGGTGCGGGTCCGGGCTTTTTTGCCGTCGCGACACGTTTCCACCTCGCGCTGCGGCCGCTCCCGCGCGCGCTCACCTTGAGTAGTTTCGTTTTTCCTTATGCTGAAATCTCGACCGCCTGTCAGCTGGTCGACGATTTGTCGGCCCGCGTATCGCGCGACGTAAACCTGGTACTGGGAATCACTTCTGCTCCCGTCGACACCGCACGCTCGAATGGCGTGACCGCCAACATCCTTGGCGTCGCATTCGTCGATACCAGCGACGAGGCCGCCTCAGTGCTCGCGCCGCTCAACGATGACCCGAGGGTAAAGCGGGCGCTGTCCTCCACAATCAACGCGCCCAGTGACCTGAACGCTCTGCACGGCGCCGTTGGCTCGGCCCTCCCAGGCGGCTATCGTTACGCGGCCGACAACATCTGGTCCAATCAGCCCTTGACGACTGTGCTCGAGGGAATGGCGGAGCACTACGCAACGGCGCCGTCCAGTGTTTCGAACATCATGGCGCCGTGTTTTCACCCGGATTTCTCACTCGACGGGACCGCGCACTCGATGTGGGGCCGCCAGCTCGTCTACCAGTACGCCATATGGACAGACCCGGCGACGGATACGGCGAACCAGGCGTGGCATGCCGGCGTGATGGCGCTCCTCGATCCACACATGGTCGGGCGATACGTAGGCGAAGCCGATCTCACCCGGAGCCGTGACTCCGCGCGCGAGTGCTACGCGCCTGAGGCATGGGAACGCCTGCGTACCCTGCGCGGGATTTACGATCCAGAGGGATTGTTCTTCGATTACCTTGGCATGGCTTGATGAATCGTTCGACCCGCTTCGCGTGTATCAACCCGGTGATATCTGCAAGTATTGCCAGGCAGCGCCCGGCTTGTGGCGCCGATGGTAGCGGGAGTTCGTGGCTTTAACCTCTGCAACTTCAACCTGACAAGCGACTGTGATGCCCTCACCTTCGTTGCGGAATTAGCTTGTCGCGGATCATTCGACTCTCGACCGTCGGCTCTTGGCCGGTTGCGCTCATTGCAGTCGCGGCGGTATACGTCTGCTTACCAGCATTGAACGGTCGTTGATTCTGCATTGCAACAACCGACAGGGTGCCCAAAGCAAAAGTAATGCCCTAATTGCTATCGAGCCAAAAACCCTCTTCCCAAAACACGACTATTGCTGTGATGATGGACCTCAGGCTTTTTACCCGCGGCTAGTGAGGAATCTGTGATGGCGGATAGTCCAGAAAAGCGAATCATTGAAGCCGTCGGCTTTATAGGGGTTGTCGGTTCTCTTATCTTTGTCGGTCTTGAGGTGCGGCAAAATTCAATCTCAATTCGGGCCGCGACAAATGCCGCTGTAGCAGAGACGTATGTAGCGGTAAATTTGGCGATGGCATCCAGCCCGGAGCTATCGAAAGCTATGGCTCGAAATGCGGTGAATCCCGAAGGCGCCTCCGTGGAAGATAAGGTTCAAATTCTTTCAATATGGCGAGCCCTCTTTCACACATGGTCTAACGTGCATCGGCAGCATATCAACGGTACTATCGACCCAGCGATTTACCAATCCGTAGTACAGGAAGCTTCGGTTTATGCTGGTAAATTGGCAAACCTCGAAATGAGTCAAGAACTCGAACAAAGGGCGCAAGCTATGCGTTGGGCATGGGCGAATGAAAGATTTCTTTTCAACCCTGATTTTCAAGTCTTCGTCGACGGCATACTTGCGACCGAGAAATTAACGGTCCAGTAGATTTTCATTGGATACGGGCCAACGTCGGTTCTTGGCCGAGGCCGTTTACGCTCGGGTGAACAGCCCATCAGGCGGCACTGCAACAGGCAGCAGGTTGCGCTAAGCCGGCATCGGGGCTCTCATCAAACGCCAGCGCAAACTACGTTACTTGTCCGCACCCCGAACATCATTGATTGGCAGAGTCACCCCGGGCTTGTGTCGGCGCCGCTAACGTCGCGTAGGCAACCTCGCCTGGTGCCGGCTTGTAGAGTGTCACCAGTGATGCGCCAATCACGGCCAACAGGATGCCCGCATAGAAAGGAAGCGGTATGGCTTTCCAGCCGCCGTCCGGTGGATGGAGGCTCAGGGCAACGATGGCGTTGACGATAGGCGCGCCGGCAAAGATGATGGTCATCACCGTGGCCGGCGTTCCCTTGGCCCCAAAGGCGAGCAGAACGCAGAAGGCGCCGGCCGCGCCGACCAGGCCCGCTATCAGCGATAAAGTCACCCCTTGCATGGGAAAAGACCAGGTGGCGCCCTTGGCAACGAGCATGCCGGCCGGCGCCAAAACCGCGACCAGTAAATAAGTCAGTCCGACGAAGAAAAATGCCTTGTAGCGGCCGTTCACCGGGTCGGACATGCCTATCTGCCCGGAGTGCAGAAAGATGCCATAGAGCCCCCAAAAAAGTACTGCCATCAGTGCGAAGGTCAACCACATCAATCCACCGCTTGCGCTTACGTTCGACATCTCTTTGTCTCCTGTCGGATCTTGGCGCGCCCGTCGGATGGCTCCCGGTAAACGGAGTCATCCGGACAACGTGGAATTCCACTTGTCCCGTCCGGTGCGCCGGTTCGGCCGCTATTAGTCCAATTGATGATCGTTTGGGTTATTGGGGACAGGCCACAGTTTTCCTGAATTCTATTCGATCAGGCAACCGTTCGACCGCGACGCGAACGTCCGTCGTTGGCCGCGCGCGTCGATTGTGCAGCTGTAACCGACATTCCGCGAAAGAGCTAATCGGGTACTGCGAATCACAGGCCCTTGTTGGGTGGCTCAGCGGCCGTCGCTGCACCCGGGCTTTCGCGGTATTCCTTCATCGTCGCTTCGACAAAGCATCTGAAGCCATTATCGAAGCTCGATTTGGCGAAGACGCTGTGTTCCCACGAGTAGGTCATCGATGGCGAGTACGCATAAGGATGTATGACCAATTTCAAATCGTCCAAATCTTTCTTATCTGTCGTTGACGAAAACTGGCCCCAGTGGAGCCAGAACCAATATGCGTTCATACAATCGTTCGCGGAAGCATCTTCGATAGAGCCATCGAATTGCGCCCCCATTTCTTCATAATGGGATTCCATATCATTGAATTTGACCCATCGTCGGCGCATCACGTCATCAGAAGCCATTTTCAGAAAGATCTCGCAGACGCCTCGCGAGCGATTTAATCTGTTCGAATCCGTCGCCGTGCGCTGAGATGCTCGCAATTGCTGAGCGACATACACGAGTGATGCGATGACGCCCAGTGCGGCGACCAGTTCTGCAAGTGCTGCTACAACATCCCAGTCCATTTGTTCTCTCTCCCCCGGTAAATCCAGTGGGCAGCATATCCGAGGGCATTGGCGACATGAACGTCTGCGAGAAGAGCACCCTCAAAGTACCTGGACCTTTGCGAACAAAGCTCGAAATTTCGACGATCCCGGCGCGAGCGCTGGAACCCGTTGGGTAGTCCGCCGATGCGAACGGCGAATGTCAGAAACCGCCCGCGAAGCGACGCTGCGCTCTGCTTGTCGAACCCAGGGCCTGCGCGAAAGCAGTCAGCGCATTCAGCAGGTAGTCAGGCCATGATTCGTAGTGCTGAGCGACTGCTGCCTGTTATCATTTTGGCGACGAGGCTTATTGGCCGATTTTTCGACCATTTGTTCATATCACCATCAGGTTGCGGGGTAGCGGAGTCGGATTTCCGTGAAGCTCCGCCCGGGGTAAAAGTTATGGCGACTATTAAGTGCAAATGCGGGTCTGTCCACATCGACTTTCCCGTCGAGACGGAGCTGTTCCGACACGAATGTTGTTGCCACGATTGCATTTCGGCTCTGTGGTATTCAACTCAATGCGGAGGGCCGGAATATCCACACGACCTGTGTGCAGACTGCTGCTGGCTGCCGAACGACTTTCGCATCGTGACGGGAGAAGACAAACTCGGCGCTTTCATGAATTTCGAGGGCGCCGATACCACACGGTTCTATTGCACCTCGTGTTGGACGGTGTTGTTTGGCGATCATCCGATCTATGAGAAACAAATCGTAGTGTCTCAAGTGGCCGCGTACAAGGAATTCGTCGGCCTGTCGAATGTCGTTCGTATGGAGCCGCAGGCGCGGCACTTTCTGGCGGATCTGAATGAGGAACAGGTTGCGGGACTACCGCCGTGGTCCGGCGACCCGTCGCACGTTTACCAGAGCGTTGCAGAAATCCTGCTTGAACGTTTTCCTGTGATGAAAGCCGCAGGTGGTGAGGGCGTCGAGATGAATGCCCAGATTCTCCTGAAACGGATCGGCGAGGCAGTCATACCGACCAACGAAAAGCGGTTATCGGCCGGTCCACCCTCCTACATGCAGCAGATGGCCGCGCAGACCGACAACGACATCACCACGTGACGATCGGGTCTAGGCTCCTCACGCAAGTAGCAACGAAGAAAGCGTAGACGATTGAATGCCGGCCGTTCGCGTCTGAATCATATCTCGCCGCCACCTGCGCCTCTGCTCTCGATAGCGGGCTTTGCAGATCGAACCGCGACCCGACGAACAGTGACCAAACGGGTTCGGTCGATGTAGCTAATGTATGCGCCGGGTTGAGCCAACTACGAACCGCAAAAACGCTCGCTCAACGCATCCGGCTGTCCGCGAGCTAGCTAACGAGACTCAATTTGGACTCGTTACGCAGAATTTCGTCCGGCAGCGCAGGCATGGCGGGGGGTTGGGCCAGCAGCAGGTGTGATTCGAAGTAGGCATCGTCCGAAGACGTCAGGTCCGCGCGGTCGAGTGCTTCGTATTCGCGGCGTTGCTCGGTTGAATTGGCAAATCGACGCTGGCGTAACCGATGCTTCAGAACCGGTTGGATCACGTACCCGTGAAAATCGAGCAGCGCGCTCAAATCATCAAGCTTCGTGTGCAAGAGAGGGAAACCGACGACCCACGGTTTGGCAGTACCCGCTTTATCCACCGCAGCCAGGATCTTTTCGAACGTGTTAACGCCAATGAAGCTGAAACCACCGGTAATCGTGATCAGCGAACAATCGCCGATCGCATTTTCGATCGGTGACGGTATCGGATCTGTCTCGAGGTTGATCGCACAGACATCGTCCATAAACCCTGCCGCATGCCCGTAGGCCAATGCGTTCGCGGCGACGTCCAGACCCACAACTTTCAGATCTTCGTCGGTATCCCGGGTCATCAGAGACAGCCGGTCGAAAAACGGATCGCACGCCGTGGCCGGCGTCCTATCTGCTAAATAACTATAGAGATGATCGAGCGACCGCTCGCTTTTCATTAATGCCCCGTTGATCCCGTACCCGGCACACAAATCCAGAACCGTCAGCTGGCGGGTACCGCGCAGCCGCCGTATCTCCTCAATGCACCAACGATAGATGAGGTTAGCCGAAGCCGGGATCTGGTAATCCAGTTCCTTCATTCGGCGAAAGTACGGGCGCGATGACTCCAGGTTGTAGAGCGAACTGAAATCGTCGTTCGGTTGATCTGGCTTATCGGAGTGCCGATTCGGTGCGGCATTAAGATCGGTTACGCGACTAACGTCAACCGGTGCCCGGTCCTCGATTCGGGCGACATCATCCCAATGAGCGACGAGTTCCAGCATAGCGGTCGGATTCTCGAACCGACCGGTTAAAGACTCCCGATAAGCGGCTTCTTCTTCACTTCGCGAGGATCCGGACTGCACGCGAGTGTGTGCAATTTCGCGATCAGGCGTTTCGCCACGACCAAGCAAATCGGCCACGCCGCTGCCTTGATCGAATTGAGATTTTTCCCGCCACACGACGTCATCAGGCAGGAGGTGTTCGAATGCTTTGCGCAAGATCCACTTTTCGATGCGGTTCTCCGCGGGCAGCTTCAAGGCGACGGGGATGCGAAAAGCCGTATCGAGCATCGTACGATCCAGGAACGGGACTCGCGCCTCCAGGCCATGCGCCATCGTCATGCGGTCGACCCGCTGGAGATTGATGTTGTGCATGGTCAGGACCGAACGACGTAACTCCTCCTGGAGCGCGCCCGGATGTTCATAATCTTTGTGATAGTCGTAGCCGGCAAACAGTTCATCTGCGCCCTCACCGGTAAGCACGACTTTCACGTGTTGAGCTGCGAGGCGGGAAACGTAATAGCAGGGCACGGCGCTGCGCACCAGGTCCTGATCGAACGACTCCAGGTGATACAGGATCTGTGGCAAGTCGCGCTCGATCTCTTCCGGCGACAAGACGTACTCATAGTGATCAGTACCGAGATGTTCGGCGACGCGTCTGGCGGCTATGAGATCCGGGCTGTTATCGAGGCCGACGGAGAAGCTCTTGAGTCCGTGGCGGTATTGGCACGCTACCGCGGCAATGATGCTCGAATCGAGTCCGCCGGACAGGAATACACCAAGCGGTACGTCTGACCGGAGCCGCTTTTCGATCGCATTGGTCAGGGTTTGCTGGATTACCCGGATCGCTTCGTGCTGATCGCTGATGTCGTCGGTCGCCGCCGGCAGGGTGTAATACCGGGACATACCACGGCTCGAATCGAAGACATGGCCGGGCGGGAATTCGCGAATGTCATCGACATACGGGCTGAGCGCCTTAATTTCGGAAGCGAAGCAGTAGGCATCGTCCCGTCGCCCGATATACAGTGGCTTGATCCCGATGGGGTCCCGCGCGGCGATGAGTTTGTCGCCCGTGGTCATCACAAATGAAAACATACCATCGAGGTCGGCGACCCCGGCCGAACCGCGATGACGGCAAACCTGCAGGATGGATTCCGAATCCGAATGCGTCGCGAAAGTGCTGCCGCCAAATACTTCCCGAAGGGCCAGGTCGTTGTAAATCATGCCATTCGCGATGAGCACGGCACCGTCTTTCCGATCGGCGATCGGCTGCTGCCCGCCGTCGGGGTCGATGATCGAGAGCCGCCGATGTGCCAGGGAGACATTGAATTCGGGTATCGCCGTATGGCCGGACCCATCAAGGCCTCGGTGGGCGATTCGCCCGGCCATCGCTTCGGCCAGACTCAGGGGCACGTCACCCCATGTAGCTGTAATTCCACACATAATTTCAATCGGTAATGTTTACGAACCGGGCGGCGCGAGCCGCAGAGCAGCGCTCGCGTATTTTCGACTAATATATTGAATGTCGAAGTATATTCTATTGCGCGGCCAAATCATACGGGGTGAAAAACTGCATTCCTGACGGAATCTAGCGGCAACAGCGATGAAACGCTCATCAGATTGAATATGTTATGTATTGACTATCGATATATTCAGTTTTCGTTCGCTGCAGCGCCGATTCCGGTATCATCGGCGCAATCGCTACCGGGTGAGACGCTTGGATAATTATCAACACCTTCTCGTTGCCCTTCGTCGCATCAACAAGGCGACGGACCTGAACGCCAAACGACTCGCCAGGGCCACCGGTTTGACGACGCCCCAGCTAATGGTGATGCAGTCGTTCAGTGAAGCCGTATCGTTGACCGTGAGCGACGTCGCCCGCGAAATAAATCTGACGCAAGCCACCACCACGTCCATTGTTAACGGTCTGGAACGCAGAGGGTTTGTTCACAAGCGTCGTGACGCGACTGACAAGCGCCGGGTTATCGTCTCTCCAACGCTCGCCGGGCAGCAATTGATCATCGATGCGCCGAAGACCCTGCAAGATTTGCTCGAACCCGAATTCCAGGCACTCGAACAATGGGAACAGTCGTTCGTCGTCGCCGCATTGCAACGTTTGGCGAGCTTGATGAATGCAGGAGAAATCGATGCGGCACCGCTGCTCCATCCCGGCGCGATAGAGCAGGTCGACGACGCTCCTGCTCAGCCGGACGTTGAAATGCTGAAGGCGAAAATCTAGGCGCAGGTAAATCGCAGGCCGACTTCCGTCGGTCACTTGTGAGAGCGTAACCTTGGAATCGAGGCCAGCAGATAAAAGCCGTAATTTCTACGGCCGATCGCACCCGGTTCTGCGCATAAACCCGACTAATCCCGAACCCAGCAAAAGGATCGTCGACGGAAGTGGAATGGACGAGACAACCGGGGCAATACTTCCCCCACTAAGAAACCCCTGATCCTTGAACCCGTTGCCACAACACTCGAACGCACTCAACGTCGTGTCTATCATAGCTGCTCCAGCCGGCGTCAGGGCGGGTGAGAACTTGAGGTTGATGCCATACCCCTCATCGTGCGTACTGGGAAGGCTGTCGCGGTTAAATTCGATAGAATTTTTGATGTCGAATGTGACCGTCAACGAATCATAGTCAGTCGAACCCCAGTACGGGATTACCAGCTCGGTAAACTCGCCGGACCCACCTTCGAAGTCATCGGCGTCGTACGTCCAGTCAAATTTACCCGTCATCGGGCTGCCGTCTTCCAGGAAGACGTTATTCAAATTGTAGGTCACCGTATCGGCACAGGCGTTGGTGCTCGCGGCCGCCAGGCCAAATACACCCAATAGCGCACAACCGAAAAAGCGCTTGACAGGGTGTAGTGTCGCTCGATGCGCCGTGGTTGTTTTCGAGGGGAGATCCGTCATTGTTTGCAGCCGCCTCCTTGCCAAACCATCCAGCGTGCAAGCTACAGTTTCAGTGCGTGGAAAAAACTGACGTAGATCAATAATCGGAGGCGGATCCCAGTCTGGCTCTCAAAACTGTGACGAAATACCGCGCCTTACGCAATGCTGTCGTCAACGTCGGATACCGGATGACAGAACGACCACGGATTGCATCTGGCAGTGGTGAGCCAGGCGAGCAGGAATTGACGCTCAGCGACGCCGACTTCTCTATTATCGTTGCCAGTAGCGCGGAGCAATGGGCCGTGGTTTTCTCACCGACTCATTCTGACGAGTCGACGCGGGCTCAGATGGCGGAGGTCGCGGGAGCAGCGCCAATTCACCGAGGGGCTGGTCAGGATGAGTTTATCCAGCTATTCGCTAAACGGCGCGCGTGCCAGTTTATACCCGAATCCCAGCCGCATCAGCCCTGCGATATGGCAATCGGGCTTAGCATTAACCTGTTCTCGCAGGACACGGGTGAAGTCTGTTTTGAAGTTGCTACGTGGCCAGGCATCTACGATAGCTGCCCGCGTGCTGGCGGTAATGTCCTCGGCGCGAACACCCATGACATCCACGCCTGCGCCGAAATGTACCAGCGCGCCTTCTACTGAGCCTTTATCTGCTTTCCCTACGGCGGCGTGTAACGCGATTGCCTCGTGAACCATGTCAGCCCGCGCCAGGGAAAACTCGTGATCAAGCAAAAACTCACGCGAGGTTCGTGCGCCGATTAGTTCGAAACTACCCGGCAGGTCGTCGTAAGGCGCAACCAGGCCGATGTCGTGCATCAGTGCCGCCAGATAGAAAACCTCGGCATCGAATGTCATGTTGTGATGGGAGGCGATAGCGGCGCCGAACAGGTAGGTGCGCATCGAATGGTTGAGAATGAAGTCGGGTTCGCACCCGGTGACCAAAGCGGTCGCATCACGCGCAATTTGTGAGTCGGGAACAGGCAGATCATCGACGTCGATATCAAGCGGCCGGTGCACGCCGAGTACCCGCAACAAGCGCCTCACCGCGCCACGCATTTCGAGGTTCGCAAGCCGCAACGCGAGGCCTACGGTCGGCGGTCGCCGAAGTTCCGTAGTGAGCGCCATCGCCGTCAGGCTCTGACCTGACTGGCCGCGCGAATGCCGCCGCCGAAAAGTCGCTCCACCCGAGATTTCGCCCTGAACGCGTAGTGGAACAAACGATTCCTGGCGAGCACCCCGTCTTTGAACGCGGGTCGGGCGCTGACCCGTCGATACCATTCGGCGAGATACGGGAAATTTTCGGCGAACGGATAACCACATTCGACCAGGCGTAGCACTTTGATCGCCCAGATAATGTCGGCGGCGGTCAATGTGTCTCCGGTCAGAAACTGACGACCATCGCCTTTTAGCCGTGCGTCCTGTGCCGCGTATCCCGTCTCCAGTGCATGAAGGTGCTGCTGGAAGGTCTCGGCTTCTATTTCTCCACTGCTGAACCGTGCATGAAAATCGGCAAGCTGCTCCGGTGAGTCCGGCTGCTCCAGGGACTTCGCCTGGGCCTGCAGCTCGGGGCTTATTTTTCCAACCGGGCCCAACGACCAGTTAAATGTGATGTGGCGGATTGACTTGTGCAGGCGCTTCCCTTCTTCAACTAATTCCTCGTTTAACCGGGCGCGTTCGGGGTCGGTCGGCAGCAGTGGATTTTCCGGCCACCACTGATCAAGCTCCGCAATGATCTCCATCGACTCGATGTGAAGCTCCCCGTCGTGGACCAGGGCAGGCACCACCAGGTTTGGCTGAATCGCAGCGTATTCGGTGGTCAGGTTTTGATTTTTGACCAGCGACACATTGCGAAACGTATAGGTCCCGGGATCGCTTTGCACGTGTTTCGGCGCAGCAGAATTCCAGGGAACACTGCGGCCTCTCATGACACCTTTTTCCGCCAGCGCGAAAGCAACGCGTTGCGAGCATGGCGCGCCATCAAAACCGAAGAAATGGGTGCCTACAATTTGTTTGATGAGTGGGCTTTTCGGATCGACGATATGGGTCATGGGATTTCCTTATTGGGTGGTAACGGTCTTCAATGCTCGAACTGGAGCATCGTCTCGTAATACGTGATCGAGTTCATCGCCGGGAGCTCTTGCGAGCACATGGATTTTTTTAAACTGGCTTGCTGGCCAACCCGGCAAATTCACCGGCCGGCTGACACCCTGCCTAGCCACCTGCAATGCTCGCGATCATTTCTTCCAGAGTCATCGGTATTGTAATCCCCTTGGCCACTGCGTCCCGTTCGCCGATGACATCGATCCAGCGCTGCAGGTGAGGCTTGTCCTTGACATCAAGGCCGGGCATTGCGTGAATGCGCGCCCAGCTCCAGTTTGCGATATCGGCGATCGAATAACTGCCTGAAAGATACTCACGATCGGCAAGTCGATCATTCAACACCCCGAGCAGCCGATTACTTTCCGTTTGATAACGTTCGATCACGCTGGGGATCTTCTCGGGGAACAGGTACATGAAGACATTCGCTTGTCCGATCATCGGGCCGAGATTGCCCGTCTGAAACATCAACCATTGCAGCACTTCGATGCGCTCGCCGGGATTTTCCGGGTACAGGCGCCCCGCCTTCTCTGCGAGGTAAATCATCACTGCGCTCGATTCGAATACGGTCGTGTCGGTATCCGTATCGACGATCGCGGGGATCTTCGCATTTGGATTGATTTTCACGAAGCCCGGGTTGAATTGCTCACCCTTCATAATCTTGATGTGGTGCACCGTGTACGGCAAACCAAGCTCTTCCAGCAGTATGGTCGCCTTGAATCCGTTCGGGGTGGCTTCGGTGTAGAGTTCGATCATTTTGTCGCTCGCTGAAAAATATTATTTGTACTACGTCGAACATGACTGATTGCCCGGCGAAAATATCGCGGCCTTAATCGGTTTCCTGTCGAGCGCGGGCATGTCACCGCTCGGAAAAATGCGGCTTCGATTTAAATATGCGAATCAGTACAATAATACATCATTTATTTATGCGATCAAGTATAAAATAATGACTCTGAAGCGCGGGCGCCCGCGCCAGCAGAAGCAACGACCCACCGCTGAATTGGGAGCGACCTCGGAAGGTAATCGAGAAATTTGATCGCGAGCTCAAGGATTTACACGAATTCGACACCGCGACGCGGACGCAATCGTTCGTCGGACCTGCGGGACTACGAAATTCTTGGAAAGAGAAAAGATGCCCGCCGGGGCAAATTAAAACACCAGGGTCAACGCCGCGATCGCGCGCCAACTCGATGCGCCGCGCGGCCTCACGGCGTTATAACCGGCTTGCCCATACGCCTGGAACTGCCGTCCGCCAATCTTGAATTGCCGGCCGAAACCGCCGCCTATCGGTACCGTCCATTGGTCTTCGTCGGATGCTTCCCAATCCGCTTCCATGGTCCAGTTCGTGATGAAAAACCAGTCTTTCGGAAACAGGTACACGGCCTGATACTGGAACGAGAATTCGCTGATTTTTTCTCCGGAACCGGCGAACGACCAGACATTGTCGAACAGTCCGAAAATAGACCAGTTACCAGGTTGGACACCAAGAATTAACGCGGGGCCGGCTGCCCACTCGTCGTTGCCGAGACGCTTATCAGTATGCGTAGGGGCGACGAGGGCCGGACCGAAGCCATAAATGAGATCACCTTCATTAGGCGGCACGAAATAACCGAAAAATGTCGAGTCACCAAGCCCGTTGGTGCGGTCCTGTCCGCGGGCGCGTCCGGGCTCCGAGACCACCGGGATAATCGAGTAAGTGACGAGTTTCCAATCGTTACCGATATCGAAAGGCCAAACGGGTTGCACCGTTCCCTCCCACGCGGTTTTGTCGTTCGATCCCTCGTCCGGAAGAATATCCAACTGGAAGATGACTTCCTTCAAATTACTCAGCGGATTGTGAAGCTGCTTCGCCATCGCGGACGGCGAGCGTTGGTTCGACCCATCGGCGGCCGGTTGCTGCGCGTGCAACGATGCGCTCGCAGTGGCAATCGCGCAGGCGATAACGATCATCCGTAAGTTGTTGCGACGAAGGTGAGTTTTACGGGGATTTTTTCGTTGAAGAAATGTGAAAATTTGTACGCTCCTGATTCCCCTGAAAACGAGGGTCAGCAGCGGTGTAAAACGTCCGCCGCTGAGCCCGTTGTTAACTAACGCTACTTATCAGCCTTTTTAGCAGCCTTTTGAAAATCCGGGAGAATCCAGGTCTGATCAATGAACGGCTGCGTTGGGGAATATAACCGGAAGTACGGGAACCATGCTTTACCCGCCACTGTCTGTACCCAGTTCGTTTCCTTGCCGGCTGGCGCTTCAGGACCGAAGTAGAGATCAAAAGAGCCGTCTTTGTTCTTTTGAAGCGCAGGCTTCTGAAGTGACGTCACGTCGCCCCTTTGTGTTTTGTTATCAATAAGGGTGCGCGACGATATGTCATAAACACTAACCGACCAGAACGTTTTAGCAGGCGGGTTGGCAGGCACGTGCAGAACGTAGTCCGTTCCGCCGTCCAGCCAGTCGCCATCAGCATCTTTATAGGCACTCATATAGACCTGACCCCAACCGGTCTCCTGACCGTGCATCGACTGATCGTTGGTTACGGCTTCGTAGAGCCATGCTGCTGTTCCATCTAATTCCTGATAGTACTCGGTGCGCGAATCCCAGTTTGCGGTTGTTGCGAATTCCCAGTGTGAGTCGTCGCGGTAGTGCGCCTTCTTGAGTCGCTTGCTGTGGTCATTGACCTTTGCCATCGCCTCGCCCACGAGCAACGCATCCATCAGGATTTTTTTCTGGCGAGCATTGGGTTTGAACGGTTTCCCTTTTTCAATGCCAAGCGGCTTGAGCATAGCCATAAAGTAGCGATCCATCTCGCGTACCGGTTCGCGGTTGATGCTGGTGGAAAGCGCTTCCCAATAGTCCATGGTGCGAGGCTGGCGTGCTTTCCATTTCTTAGCGCCAGGTATTATGGGCTTAAGTTGCTTAGGGTTTTTGCGTTCGCTGAAAGGATATATCTTGACCTTATTCAATATTGCATCTCGCGCTTTCTTGTCCGCGGACATAAGTCGGAAACCAACAAAGAAGTTGTTCATGGGGCTGTGGGTAATAATATAACCGTCGTCCTCTGCGCCGATCGGGAGCTGCTGATCGGGCCCGAGGAACAGGTATTTGCCAGGGCGTGTCAACTGCGTCATCTGTATCTGCCACATGTCGGACGCCGCGCCACGCACCTCGCCGCGAGGCATTTCGACCACCATTGGGCCAGACTCTTGCAAGCTAACAAAACCCGTAACATAGGGTGTTGTGGCATTGAGGGTCAGCATGGCCAGCCTCTCGTCGTAATCATTGATATACAAGAGTTGTCCGTTTTTGGCATTAAACAGTTTATTCTGAACAAGTTGCCAATTAACGAAGCTTACCAGCGGGAGAGACCACATATACGCCTGTGAAGCGCGCTGGAAGTCCATCTCGTCGTAGACTTTCTTCACCGTCGCGTCGGTGGGGTAGCCGTTTGCGAAGTCCTGGGTGAACTCCAAGGTGCCGATGCGGGTCTCGACCTTTGTCGGCGCCGCAAGTACTGGACCGCCCGATATAAAAGTTACCGACAGCAGTATTGCTGTCATTTTTCCTAGTTGGCACTTCATGTGCGTCTCCTCACTTTAGTTCTTTAAATTTTTTCTCTAACTCAAACGTCGGAACCCGGCTCACCTGATGCTGCCTGGGCTCACTTAGCTACCGGAGCGGAATAAGGGGTCGGTGAAAAAAAGCGTGCTCAGCTTGTACAAATCCATCTTCAATACTCCTCTGATTCGTTAGTTCCAATGTCTGGCGTCATGTCTGCTATTTCACCTGCTTGATCACAGGCAGCTTCCAGCTCTTGTCCAGAATGGCTTTGCCCGGCCCATAGGTTCGCAGGATTGGCCAGAAGGGTCCCTCGGGCGCCGGCAACCAGTTGCTTTCCTTGTCGTTGCCGGGCGACTTCGCCTGGAAGTAGAGCGTGATCGATCCGTCCGCGGCCGTCTTCAATCCGGGGGTCGCGCTGCCGATGGAATACCGGTTGATCGGGTTGTCCACGAGCCAGCGCTGCGGCAGCTTGTACATCGTGAACGACCAGAAATTCTTCGCCGGCGGGATCTGTTCTTTCGTGAACGTCAGCGCGTAGTTGTGCTTGCTGCCGTCAAACAGTTCGCCCTTGTCGTCCTTGGCCGTGGCAAAGTACACGGACACTTTCTTCACGTTCCCAAAGATGCCGACATCGACACCCAGGGCGCGGTTGAAATAGTCCTTTTTCAGATCCTTGCGCGAGCGGAAGAACAACGAAGGATCGGTGATGTGCGTCGATCCTTTCTTCAGCTCGGCGAGCGCATCTTTCATGCCCTGCTGCATGGCCGCCTGGATTTCCGCGCTCGGTTTTTTCGCATTAGCGCCGAGCCCGATCTTCGCCATCTTGTCCAATACCGGCTTGTCTTCCGGATTCGGTGTCGTCAGTGGCAACAGGAAATTCACAAATTCCCAGAATTCGGCGGTCTCTTGCACACCGTCTTTCCACGGCTTCCAGTCGATGGCCGGTGCAGCCTTCGGCGCCGGCTGGCCGAGGAACGCGCTCAACGGTTGCAGCTTGTATTGTTGCTGTATCTTTTTAACGTTCGGCAGGTCTTTCGGTTCCAGCAATTGCGTGCGGGTGAGCGTGCCGAGAAACTCGGAGTCGCCTTGAATGACGCGTTTCACACCCTTGGGCAGTTCTCCTTTCCAGGTCGGCGAGGCGAGCAACACGCTTACGCCATCATTGCCATCCTCGACCGAGCCGGGGTTGTCGAGCACGAAACCCCACAAGTCATCCCACTGGCTCGTATAGAAGCGGTTCTTTTCGATCTTCGGCATCGTCAGAACCCACGGCTCAGCACGCGAATCGACCCAGGAGTAGGAATACGGTGAGTCGTTGTTCGGTGACACGATATCGGTGTCTTTCGGCGAGGATGTGCCGAGATGCAGCCACTTGCCGAAGCCGCCGCTGTAGGACTTCGACTTCGCGTCGATCGCCTGAAGATACATGGTGCGATACATCATCACGAGCGGGTAGTTGAAAATGTACGCTTCCTTCGCGATCGCCTGTGCCTCCACGGCAGTTAATTTCTGCTCGGCCGCCTGCGCCGCTGGCGGTAACGCATGCATCACTACGAGTAACGTTATTGCGCCCACAAAGCTCAGCAGCAAGTCATATTTGGTTCTCATCCTTTTCTCCAGGTTGCTAAATTCTCGTTGCGCTGACCTGGCATTGACGTCAACCCCAGCGTCCTCGGATCGTTACCCCACGCAAACTGACACTTTCGGGGGGG
>Ga0315336_1000378_pt1 | contig 133189 bp, 116 predicted proteins | sample ASW5metaG_FD_204512 | JGI IMG/M metagenome (GOLD analysis project Ga0315336, IMG submission 204512) | Ammonia-oxidizing marine archaeal communities from Monterey Bay, California, United States - ASW #5 | ecosystem: Environmental > Aquatic > Marine > Intertidal zone | place: USA: California... | reverse complement strand
CTGGGGTGGCTGGGGCGGCTGGGGCGGTTTCGCTGGCTTCGCCGTCCTCGCTGACCTCGCTGCTCTCGCCGTCTTCCGGCTCAGGCGCCGCCTTGGGCTCGAGCAGGATGAAGCGGAGTTCATCGCCGACCAGATCGGCCAAGTCGTCGAGTGTTTTGATCCCGGCTTCGCCCAGTTTGACCAGCATTTCCGGTGAGACGCCGTCGACCTCGCCGACCGCATCCTCAACCCCCAGCTTGCGGCGTGCGGCCGTGAACTTGGCATCGCGTTCGGTGAGATAGTTTCGCGCCCGTTCGCGCAGCGCATCGACCAGTTCGTCGTCGAAGCCTTCGATCGCCAGCAGGTCGTCCTTGGGCAGGAACGCCACTTCCTCGACCGTGGAGAAACCTTCAGTGACGAGGATGTGCGCGATCATGTCGTCGATGTCGAGCGACTCGATGAAGAGCTTGGAACGCTGGTTGAACTCCGTTTGGCGCCGCTCAGATTCCTCGGCTTCGGTGAGAATGTCGATGTGCCATCCGGTGAGCTGTGAGGCCAGGCGGACGTTCTGCCCGCGCCGCCCGATCGCCAGGCTGAGCTGATCGTCGGGCACGATCACCTCCAGCGCGCCGGCGTCCTCGTCGAGCACCACCTTGCTGACTTCCGCCGGTGCCAGCGCATTCACAACGAAGGCGGCAGCGTCCTGCGACCAGGGGATGATGTCGATCTTCTCGCCCTGCAGCTCGGCGACCACGGCCTGGACGCGGCTGCCGCGCATGCCGACGCAGGCGCCGACCGGATCGATGCTCGGATCCTTGGAGATCACCGCGATCTTGGCGCGCGAGCCCGGGTCGCGGGCAACCGCCTTGATTTCGATGATGTTGTCGTAGATTTCCGGCACTTCCTGGCCGAACAGCTTGGCCATGAATTGCGGGTGTGTGCGCGAAAGGAAGATCTGCGGCCCCCGCGTCTCCTCGCGCACATCGGCGATGTAGGCGCGCACCCGGTCGCCCTGGCGGAAGTTCTCCCGCGGGATCAGCTCCTCGCGGCGGAGCACCGCCTCGGCGCGGCCGAGATCGACCATGACATTGCCGAACTCGACACGCTTGACGAGGCCGTTGACGACTTCGCCGGTGCGGTCCTTGTACTCCTCGAATTGGCGCGAACGCTCCGCTTCGCGGACCTTTTGAACGATCACCTGCTTGGCGGTCTGGGCGGCGATGCGGCCGAAGTCGATCGGAGGCAGTGGTTCGATCAGAAAATCGCCGAGGCCGAGCGACTTATCGTGCCTGGCGACATCGGGAACCAGGATCTGTGTCGACTCGTCCTCTTCTTCCTCGAACTCCTCCACGACTTTTCGATAACGATAGATATGGATTTCGCCGGACTTCCGGTCGATGGTCGCGCGGATGTCGAGTTCGTGGCCGTACTTGGAACGACCGGCTTTCTGGATCGCCTGCTCCATCGCCTCGAGCACCTCCTCGCGGTCGATGCTTTTCTCGCGTGCGACCGTATCGGCTACTTGAAGCAGCTCCGGGCGGGCGTAGGCGCCACTAATCTCGTATTCCATTTGGGTTGCTTCAGCCATTTTTATCCGTCCCGTTCTTGTTGCGCGGCTGCGGCCGCTGCGAGCAATTCGTCGGTGAGCATCAGTTTGGCGCGATAAATCGACCCGAGCGGGATCGCGGCCTCTCCGGTTTCCAGTGCCAATCGGACATCGTCCCCATCCACGCCGAGCAACCGCCCGCGAAAACGCCGGCGCCCATCGACCGGTCGGCTCGTCTCGACGCGCGCCTCATGGCCGGCAAATCGCTCAAAGTCCTTGCGGCGTACCAGCGGCCGATCGATGCCGGGCGAACTCACTTCCAGTGTGTAGGCGCCTTTGATCGGATCCTCCACATCGAGGATGGCGGAGACGACGCGCGAAATATCGGCGCATTCGTCGACATTGATGGTCGAGCCGTCGGCCCGGTCGGCCATGATCTGCAGCGTCGGCCGATCGCCGCCGGTCAGCGCCACGCGCACCAGATCGAAGCCGTTCGCTTCCAGCGACGGGCCTATCAGCCGTTCAATCTTCTGCGTGACGTCGGTCTGCGGCAATCCTGTCGGTCCTATGGGGCCAGCGGGCCCTGTCACATGTTGCCGGATCGCAGCTTGAAAACAGAAAACCGCGCTGCGGCAACAAAAAAGAGCGGGCTTTTCGGGCCCACCCTTTGCTTTCGGCTCTTCCGTCCGGAAGTTCCAGACGGCGGCCCTATGGGATTTGATTGACTTATATAGAACATCCGCCGATCACCGCAAGGGCGTAGGGCGGATTGGCCCTCACGAATCCTGCGGCCGGCGGATCAACCGCAGATAGCTCGGGTGCCGGCCGGCGCGGATCGCCTTGGCCTCGAAGCGCGTTTCAGGCCAGTCGTCGGGCCGTTCCAGCCAGTCACGGGCGCCGCGCGCGGTCCAGGTGAAGTCGGGCGATGACAGGATGTGCTGCAGCATCCAGACCAGGTAGCTCGGATCGTCAGTGGCCAATCGCAGCTCCGCTCCGCCGACCAGAACACGAGCCAGTTTGGCCAACCCAGTTGTGCTGACCAAGCGCCGCTTCCAGTGTCGCCGCTTGGGCCAGGGGTCAGGAAACAGCACGAAGGCCCGGCTGATCGAGCCGGGTGGCAAGGCGTCCAGCAGCGCCGTCGCATCGCCGTGGTGGATGCGCACGTTTTCTTGTCCTTCCCGGTCCAGTGCCGAGAGCAGCGAGCCGATGCCGGCTTCGTAGACTTCGGCACCGATAAGCCCGATTTCCGGGTGTTGAGAGGCCTGCCAGGCCAGGTGCTCGCCAGCCCCGAAGCCGATCTCCAGCCAAGTCTGGCGGCTCGTGCGGCCCCACAATTTGCGCAGGTCGAGCGGACCGGACGTGGGCAGCTGAACGCTGATCTCGGGCAGCCGCACTTCGAACAGCCGGCGACGCTCCGCCCGCAGGGGGCGGCCACGCTTGCGGCCATAGGATTGGCCGGGTGGGAAATGACGGCGGGGTTCGGCCCGGTCCGTAGTCATGGCTGTTGCGCTTGTCGAGTTCCGACCATTGGGCGCATCGGGCGCGCCCGCGAGATTACCGCCAAGATGCGGATGCGGTGCAGCCGGCAGGCGCAAATTTGCGCCTGCCGGCTGCACCGTCAGCCACTATATCGTCGATCCCGTGAGGAGAGTAAGCGGGCGTCAGCCCTTTTCGTCGGCTTTCGCCAATGCCTTTGCGAGCTCGAACAGCCGTTTGCGGACTTTTTCGCTGCGGATGCGATAGTAGGCTCGCACAAGCTCCAGGGTCTCGCGTTTGGCGAGCGTGTCGGCCTCGTAGACCGTCGTCTCGGCGTCTGAAAATCCGAAGGGGCGCTTGCCACCGGTCGCGGCCACCTCAGGCGACATGTCGTCGAAGAAAAAGGATACCGGCACGTCGAGCACTCTTGAGAGCTCAAATAGACGTGATGCGCCGATACGGTTGGTGCCGCGCTCGTACTTTTGCACCTGTTGGAAAGTAAGCCCTATCGCCGCCCCTAGCTTTTCCTGGCTCATGCCAAGCATGGTCCGCCGCAGCCTTACGCGCGAGCCAACATGGACGTCTACAGGACGCGGGCGACCTAATTTCGGGCTGGCATCGCCGCCCGGTTCCGGATTGGTCATTGCAAGCATTTCTCACCGAGTTGAAGTGGTTAAAGAGTGGTGTTGGGCACAGCGAATAACATCAGCTCAAAAATGACCGTGCCGAGAATAAGTCAGTGTACAGACATTATATACACCAACTTGCTCAAGAATCGACTTGATACTTTCAAATTCCGACACCCGCGGAGGTGTCCGCCAGCCATGACCACGCAGTTCGCCAACGCAACTTTAGCAACGGTCGGTTTAGCGATGGTCAGTTAGTCAACGGGCTAAATACCCCAGTCTCCGCCCGTTCGTACCGCACCAATACGCGAGTATGCTAAAAATTGCAAGCAGCGGAATCAACGTCCAATTGCCTAGCATGCTGAACACGGTTCGGCTTCGCAATGGTTGTGGTAACGGCGCGTCCAGCACGCCAACCCGGCCCAAATCAAGCCGCGCAATGGTGCGGCCGTAGGCGTCGAAAACCGCCGAGATTCCGGTATTGGCAGCGCGGATCAGGGGTAGGCCCTCTTCAACCGCCCGGAAGCGTGAAGCGGCCAAATGCTGGTGCGGCCCGGCGCTGCGGCCGAACCAGGCGTCATTGGTTATGTTGAGCAGCCATTCAGGGCGGCGCTCGGCCGCAGCCACCACCGCGCCCGGGAAGATCGCCTCATAGCAGATCAGCGGACTTACCGGCGGCAGGCCGGGCATGGTCAGGGTGACGGCGCCTGGCCCACGGGAGAACTCGCTATCGCCGCCGGCGACCTTCTTGATCGGCAGGTAGCGGCGCAGCGGTACGTATTCGCCAAACGGGACCAGATGGTGCTTGTCGTAGGTGGCCACGACGCGGCCGGCATCGTCGATGGCGTGCAGACTGTTCCAGAACCGCAATGGCCGTTGGGCGGTGCGCCTGACTGCGCCGGTAATCACCAGCCCGCCCTTGGGTGCGACGGCCGCAACTCGGGCCCGGGTTGCGGTGTCGATCGAAAGAAAATAGGGCACCGCGGTTTCCGGCCAGATCACGTGGGTGATGCGCGAGAAGCCAGGTGCGCGGGTGAGGGCGAGGTGGCGTTCAAGATGAGCCAGGCGAAGTGCGCTCCGCCATTTGTGGGTCTGCGCCACGTTGGCCTGGACGATGCGGAGTTGAATGCCGGCGACATTGCCCGGCCGGTCTCCCATCAGGCGTACATTGCCACTGGCCATGACCAGCGACAGCAAGGCGAAGCTGGCCATCACAGGTCTCCAGCGCCGGAGCGGCGGGGTCAGCCGTGCCGAGTTGCCGGCGGCCAGCATCGCCGGCATGGCGGCCGCAACGACGGTCAGGAACCCCAACCCGAAAACGCCGATCACGGACGCCGACTGCAAGGTTATGTGCGACCACGCCCAAACCGAACCAATCGGATTCCAAGGAAATCCAGTCAGGGCGTATCCACGAAGCCATTCCGCCGCCGTCCAGGCAATGGCGAATGCGAGAACGAAACCGACACCCTTTGCGCGAGAAACGTGCGCGGCCAGGGCCGCCAGGCCAATGAAAATCGCCAAGCCGGCAGCCAACGATGGCACCGCGATCGGCACCATCCAGCCGAATCGTTCAGGATCGGTGAGCAACGCATTGGTGATCCAATATAGCCCGGCAGCGAAGTATCCGAAACCGAAGGCCCAGCCCACCGCGAAGGCCCCGCGCCGGGTCTCCACCCCACCGAGCAACCAAAGAAAGCCACTGAAGGCGGGAATGAGCAGCGGCACGACAAAAAGCGGAGGCAACGCTCCGATGCAGAGCGCCCCGAGCAGCGCTGCGAGCCCAAGCCGCGCGACACCGCGCCGGCGTTCGAACCCTGCCGCAATCCGGTCAAGCCGGGATAGCGGTATCGAAGCGACAGGCTTCATTCATCGAAGCCCGGATTGCTAATTGCCAGGCGCCAGAGTGCGGCGCGAACACGGGTCGCCGATTTGGCGGGACGAACCCAGATATCGGTCAAGATCGATAGCGGTCTTCCGCCCGGAGCGACCTGATTGGGCCTTGCCATTTGTCGCCTGTTCGCTGGCCTCACTCCGGAGCCGACCGTTTGCGTGGCGGCAGGTTTCGGACACGAAGCTTCCGCACGCGGCGCCGGTCGGCGTCCACAACCTCGAATTCAAGCCCGGCCGGATGTTTAACCAACTCGCCGCGACCGGGCACCCGTCCGGCCAGCGCCGCAACGAGGCCGCCCAATGTATCGATGTCGTCGCGTTCCTCGTCGCTCACGCTAGGCCCGTAACTTGCCTCGAAGTCTTCAATCGTAACCCGCGCATCGGCGAGCAATACGCCTGTGCCCTGGGATTTCATGGCCGGCGCTTCGGCTTCGTCGAACTCGTCCTCGATGTCGCCGACGATCTCCTCGACCAAGTCTTCGATGGTCACAAGGCCGTCAATGCCGCCAAACTCGTCGACGACGAGCGACATATGGATGCGCGTCTCGCGCATCTGTGCCAGCAACTCCAACACCTTCATCGAAGGCGCGGCGAACAGGACCTTGCGGAGGATCTTTGAAAGCCGGAAGGGTCGTCTGCTGCTCTTGTTCGCCAGCACGTCCTTGATGTGGACCATGCCGATCACGTCGTCGAGGTCGCGGCGGAAGACCGGCAAGCGCGAATGCGCTTCCTTGGTCATCATTCGCACGAGTTCATCAAGCGGGGTCTTCTCCTCCACGGCAACGATGTCAACGCGGGGCACCATGACGTCCTCGACGCTGAGTTCATGCAGGCTGAGGATGCGTTGCAGCAATGCGCGCTCATCGGCATCAATGACGCCGCCGGCCTCGTCGTGCTCCTCGATCACCGCAGCGATCGAGCCGCGGAGGTCCTCACCGTTGCGGCGGCGTCCCCCAAGCCAGCTCCGCAGCGTGTCGAAGAGCGTCGACGCCTCGCTGCCGTTCTCGCCCCGAGGTTTGCCGTTGGGTGGTTTGCTACTGGGTAGTTTGCCGTTGGGTAGTTTGCTGCCGGATTCGGACATCGTTGTCGCCTGCCTCAGGAAATTGCCGGTGACGCGGTCAATTCCGCATAGGGATCGGCAATACCAAGCCGCGCCAGCGCGGCGACCTCCAGGGCTTCCATTGCCTCGGCGGCTGGTTCGAGTTCGTGATCGTGGCCGGCGAGGTGCAGGACGCCGTGGACGATCATATGCGCCAGATGCGCGGTCAGCGCAATTTCATTACGCGCGGCGTCGGCTGCCGTGGTTTCGTAGGCCACCACGATATCGCCCAGCAGTCGGGGTTGGCCGGGTTGAACCGGCATGTCAGTACCGTTCGTCTGGGGGAAGGAAAGCACGTCGGTCGCACGGTCGCGGCCACGATGATCGCGGTTGAGCACGCGTATGAAGGCGTCGTCGACCAGTACGACGGATATCTCGCCCGGCGCGATCCCGGCCGCAGCGACAGCGGCGCCGGCGGCCTCGCGACAGATCGCCTCGGCATCGGCCAACGCCGTGCTCCAAGATGGCGCTCGCAGGTCGACCACGATCTCTGGCCCGTCGCTCATCGCCTGGTCCCGGTCTCCCCGCTTGGCGCTGTCGCGGAATCGGCCTGGTCGTAGGCGCGCACGATGCGCGTGACCAGGGGATGGCGGACCACGTCGGCGTCGCTGAAATGCACGAAGCCGATGCCCTTGACGCCCTCAAGGATATTCAGCGCTTCGCGCAGCCCGGAGGTGGCGCCCTGGGGTAGGTCGATCTGTGTCATGTCGCCGGTGACCACCATTCGGGCATGCTCGCCCAGTCTGGTTAACATCATCTTCATTTGCATCGGCGTGGTGTTCTGCGCCTCGTCGACGATGATAAAGGCATTCGCCAGCGTGCGGCCGCGCATGAAGGCGAGCGGCGCGATTTCGATCTCGCCCGAATCGAGCCTTTTTATCACCTGGTCGTTGGGCAGCATGTCATAGAGCGCGTCGTAGAGGGGCCTGAGATAGGGGTCGATCTTGTCGCGCATATCGCCGGGCAGGAAACCGAGGCGTTCGCCGGCCTCCACGGCCGGGCGCGACAGGATAATGCGGTCGACGCGGCCTTCGATCAGCATCGACACCGCGCAGGCAACCGCCAGATAGGTCTTGCCGGTACCAGCGGGCCCCAGGCCGAAGACCATGTCGTAATCCTGCATGGCCCGCAAATAGGCGGCTTGTTTGGGCGAGCGCGGAGAAACAGTTCGCTTTCGAGTTTTCAGGGTCAGATCGCCACCGGCGAAGGCGGCAAGGTCCACGGAATTGCCGCCCTGCTCGGCGTCTGCTGCAAGGCGGATCGCCGCATCGACATCGGCTGGACCGACCTCCAGGCCTTGCTTCAAGCGTTCGTAGAGCGCGCCGATCGCAGCGCGCGCCGCAGCCGCCGCCCAGCCGTCACTGCCGACGATCTTCAGCCGGTTGCCGCGCGAGGATAGGCTGACATCCAGTTGCTGTTCGATACGCGCCAAGTTGCGGTCGTGCTCTCCGAACAACGTCGGCAGCAGGCGGTTGTCGTCGAACTTGAGATGAATCGTCTGGTCGGCTTCCGGTTTTGCCGCGGTGCTCAAGCGCACACCCTTTCGTTCGGTCTGTCGCTGACTTCGCCGTGTGGGACCAGGCGTCCCGCCACACTGTTCGCCAGCGCCCTGGTGATCGTCACCTCGCCGATCCGGCCAATCAGGTCGTCGCCTGCATCGACGTGAACAGCCTGCATATGGGGACTGCGTCCCAGCATTTGACCCTCCCGCCGACCGGGACGTTCGAACAGAACCGGCACCGTGCGGCCGACGCTCGCCTCGTTGAAGGTCGCCTGCTGGCGCCCGAGCAGGGCTTGCAGGGCATCGAGACGCGCCGCCTTCTCCGGTTCCGGCACTTCATTTTGCAGTGTGGCAGCGGGCGTGCCCGGGCGGGCGCTGAATTTGAAGGAATATGCCTGGGCGTAGCCGACCGATCGCACAAGGGCCAACGTCGCCTCGAAATCGCGCTCGGTCTCGCCGGGAAATCCGACGATGAAATCGGAGGAAATGGCGATATCGGGGCGCGCCGCGCGCAGAAGTGCGATGATTTCCAAATAGTCCGCCGTTACGTGGCCGCGGTTCATCGCGGCGAGTATGCGGTCGGAGCCCGACTGGACCGGCAAGTGAATGAAGGGCATCAACGCCTCGACCTCGCCATGGGCGGCGATCAAGTCGTCGTCCATGTCGCGGGGGTGGGAGGTCGTGTAGCGAATGCGGGCCAGCCCGTCGATATCAGCGATTTCGCGGACCAGCCGGCCGAGCCCGGCAGTACGGCCATCGGCAAGCGCGCCGTGATAGGCGTTGACGTTCTGGCCGAGCAGCGTGATCTCGCGGGCGCCCGCCGCCACCAGCCGCTGCGCTTCGGCGCGGATATCGGCGACCGGCCGCGAAAACTCCGCACCCCTCGTATAGGGCACGACGCAGAAAGTGCAGAATTTGTCGCAGCCCTCTTGAACGGTGAGAAAGGCCGAAGGGCCCTGGGAGGCCGTCTCATCAGGCAGGTGGTCGAACTTGTCCTCTGCAGGGAAATCCGTATCGAGCACCGCCTCGCCGCTCGCCCGGGTGGCGCGCGCCACCATCTCGGGCAGTCGGTGATAGGTCTGTGGGCCGAACACCATGTCGACCCAGGGCGCCCGGCGCATGATCTCGCCACCCTCGGCTTGGGCCACGCAGCCCGCCACGGCGATCACGGTCGAGCGGCCGTCGGCTTCTCGTTGGCGCTTCAGAGTGCGCAAACGTCCAAGCTCGGAGAACACCTTTTCTGAGGCCTTCTCGCGGATATGGCAGGTGTTGAGGATCAACATATCGGCGCCTTCGGGCGCCTCCACGATTCCATAGCCCAAAGGCGCCAGCACGTCCGCCATGCGCGCGGAGTCGTAGACGTTCATCTGGCAACCATAGGTCTTGATGAAAAGCTTCTTCGACAATCCTTGTTGTCCTGGCCCCGGCCTGTCTTGCCGGGCCTGTCCCGCCGGGGCCCGCCTTAAGCGCCCTGGTCGCGCCTGAAATGCCATGAGAAAACCTAGCATTGAACGGGATTGTGTCAAGCGAACGGCGGCGGCCGTTTATCCGGGCGGAATTGAAATCCCCGCCGAACATTGCGTTCCGTGGACCGATCTCGCTCCTTGCGCGCTGGACGTTGGCCTTAGGGGCGCCTAAGCGACAAGCCGCCGATCAGGCCCTTACGCTGCCGTCTCGATGATGCGCTGCTGCGGCCGACCGGCGATGGCGCTGGCGACGCCGCCGGCCACCAGGGCCCAGCAACGCTGCGCCAGGACTTTGCGGGTACCGGCCTCGGCGACCGTCATTGGCGGGTGGAATTCCACCACCACCCGAAGCTTGCCCAGCGCCATCATCTGCCAAATATGCGAGGCCATATCCATGTCGCCGAACCAGGTATAGAAGGGCCGGAAATGGCGCCCCAGCGGGATACCATCCAGATGGGTGTAGGCGATCGAGATCGGCTGCACCTTCACCGGCCTGCCGTTGATCTCAATCTCCGCGGTCGAGAGCAGTGCGCTCTTGAACGGCAGCACCCGATTGCCGTCGCTGGACGTACCCTCCGGAAACAGCACGAGATCGTCGCCTTGTTCCAGGCGTGCCGCCATCTGGGCGCGTTGTTCGACTACGTTGCGGACTTGTCGGTCGACGAAAACGGTGCGCTGCAGCTTGGCCAGCAAACCGTAGAGCGGCCATTGGGCGACTTCCGACTTGGCCACGAACGAAATCGGCATGAGGGCGCCGAGCACGGTGATGTCGAGGTATGAGGAATGGTTGACCGCGAACAGCACCGGATGTTTGCGATGCCGCTTGCCACGGAACTCAACGTCGATGCCGACGATCTTGAGACAGGTGCGATGATAGACCATCGGAAACGTCGATCGCAGACGCGAGCGCAACAGCAACAAGATCGCTTGGACAGGGATGCACAAGAACGTCCAGCCGAGATAGGTGATAAGCCGCAGGGCGCCGCGCAATGGCGAGGCGATACCGCTCACTTCGCAGCATCCTTGTGTGCCGCGTCTTTGCCGCTGCCCTTGCTGGCTTCCTTGGTTTCCTTGGGATCCTGGTCGCGGGTGTAGTGGCGGAAGTACTTGCCGGTCACCAGGTCGGTCTTGACGATGATGCAAACGTCGGTGGTGTTGAACTGATGGTCGACCACCGCGCCCTCGCCGACGAAACCGCCCAACCGCAGGTAGCCCTTGATCAGCGGCGGCAGCGCGGCCAGTGCCCGCTTTCGATCGATCTCCTCCGCCGGCAGCAGGTTCATGTCTACCATGCGTCCGGAAACCGCACGCGGCCGCAATTCCGGCGGCGCCAGGTGGAAATGGTGGAGGTAGGCGAGCGGTAAGGCGAGATCGTCCGGGTCGGTCCCGTGCAGGCTGGCGCAGCCGAACATCACACCGACGTCATAGTGGATCACGTATTCGGCGAGACCGCGCCACAGCAAGTTCATCGTTGCCCGAGTGCGGTGGCCTTCACCGACGCATGATCGGCCAAGCTCGAGAATCGGCCCGGGCCAGTTGAGCAGTGTCTGCACGTCATATTCGTCTTCGGAGTAGAAATGTCCGTGCTGCGCCGCGGCTTCACGACGGATCAATCGATAAGTCGCGACCACCGCCTCGGGGCCGTCGCCTATGGCGCGGTCAACCACAACCAGATGATCGGCGACCGCGTCGAAGTCGTCGAAATCCTGTTTGCGGGCCGCCATCTCAGGCGATGGCTTCGCCTTCATTTCGTCGTAGAATACCGTATAGCGCAAGGCCAGCGCAGCTGCGATCTCGGCCTCCGACTCAGCGAGCCGCACGACGAGATCACCCGCCTCAGCTTCCACGACACGGGCCTTGGGTTTGGTAGGCGGATTCATGCTTCCACCTGCCGCTGCCATGGTCCCCGACTTGCGCCGTTCTTCGTTGTCAACGCCTATGCTTCCTATTCGAGAGCGCGCGCTCCGCTGCCACTAATCCTTCTTGGCGAGCTTGGTGTTGCTGTTGGCGGATAGGCGGGTGCCGTAGAGCTCCAGCCTGTGGTCAACGAGCTTGAAGCCCAGTCGCCGTGCGATTTCAACCTGCAGCGCCTCGATTTCCTCGTTGTGAAACTCGATCACCTCGCCGGACTGCACATCTATCAGGTGGTCATGATGGTCTTCCGGCGCTTCCTCGTATCGTGCGCGGCCGTCGCCAAAATCGTGGCGCTCCAATATGCCGGCCTCCTCCAGCAGGCGCACCGTGCGGTAGACGGTTGCGATGCTGATGCGTGGGTCGAGCAGCATAGCGCGCCGGTAGAGTTCCTCAACATCGGGATGGTCTTCGGCGTCCGACAGCACACGCGCTATCACGCGCCGCTGCTCGGTCATCTTAAGGCCTTTGACTTGGCACAGATGCTCCAGACGAGAGGGCATGCGATCCGATGACGATGAATGATTTCGGACCAACAGTATATCCCAGTCGACGGCGGACACCATATCGACCATAGCGGCAGTTGCCTGCGAGCTCGCAATGCTCCAGGGCAACCGGTTTATCGGCGGCGGCGGCCGCCCTTGGCACCCAGCCCGATCTCTTTGGCAAGTTCGCTGCGACGCGCGGCATAGTTCGGCGCCACCATCGGATAGTCCGAGGGTAGGCCCCAGCGTTCGCGATATTCGTCCGGTGTCATGTTGTAGGCCGTCTTTAAATGACGTTTCAGCATCTTCAAGCGCCGGCCGTCCTCCAGACAAACGATATAATCGGGTGTAATGGAGCGACTGATTGCCACTGCCGGTTCAGGCTTGGCCGGCTCGTCAACCGCCATGAATTGCCCGCTTAGTGCAGCGTGCGTCTCACCTATCAGCTTGGGCAAGTCTTCGACCGCGCAGGTATTCTTGGAAACGAAAGCCTTGACGATCTCGACTGTTCGCCGAATCAGTTTAGCTTGATCTGGGGACTCGGTCATGTTTACTCCACAAAACTCCTGTTGGGTTTAGAAGTTATACAGAATTGTGCAGAAATACAAATCCAATTTTATAAATATAGAATACCAAGATTACCGCAATTTTCGATATTATATTGAAAAAATTATGCCAAATTCCAATTTAACAAAAGTAATAACCCCTTACTCATCAAGTCCAGGACCGGCGATCGGCCGCGCCAGAATGCACGCATCGCCGCCGGTTCCAGAGTAGTAGCCGGGCCGCTCGCCGCATCGCATAAATCCAATCCGAGCGTAAAGGCGGAGCGCCGGACCGTTTCCGACGCCGACTTCGAGCACTTGGCGTTGCGCGCCCAGGCGGGCGCCTCGCTGTGCGGCCTGATCGAGCAAGACGCCGCCGATGCCGCGCCGACGCGCTTCGAGCAGAACCGCGACCGTGAGGACTTCGCAATCTTCTCCAGCGATCCGGGCAAGTATCATTCCGACGGCCTGCGCCCCGTCCTTGCCGATCAGGCCAAACGTCCCCGGCATGGATAGGAGCTGACTGAAGGCGGCCGCGTCCCACGGCGCATCGAAGCAGTCGGCGTGAATCGCTGCCAGGACTTTGCCATCGTTCACGCTCAATACCGTGACGCCGGGCTCCGCTGCTGCCCCCGCGGCGCTGTGCGCCGTCCGTATTTTCCCGCTCATGGGCGCAGCCGGCCGCCGCCGGTGGGTCTTTTGGCGTCCGGTGGGCGCAGGTAGAGCGGCGCCGGAGGCTCAATCGAGCAGCCCGACGCCTCGGCTTCGCGCAATCGACCGGCGGCCAGCACGGCCAGTACGCGGGCGTCGGGATAGGGGCCGGAGGCGCTGGGCCGTATGCGGGTGGGACTGCCCAGAGCCTGGGCGGTGCGTTCCGCTGCATTGCCGGCCACGACGATGGGACCGGCCGGAAGGGTCGCTTCCAGCGCTTCGGGCAGCACGGCCGCGGGCGGACCAAGGGGTGTCAGCGCCGTATCGAAGCACTGGAGGTAGATGTCGGCGCGCTTGCTTTCCACTGCGGCGGCGACTGTGGCGCCGGAACGCTCCTCGGCTGGCACCGCCGCGGCGACCGTTTCCAGCGTGCTCACCCCGATTACGGGAATGCCGGCGGCGAGACCGATCCCGCGCGCCGCCGCCAAACCGATTCGCAGGCCGGTGAAGGCGCCTGGCCCCATCGTCACGGCGACTGCGGTCAGGTCGTCAAAGCCGAGCCCGGCCCGGTCCAGCACCGTCATGACCATCGGCAAAAGGGCTTCGGCGTGGCCTCGCGCCATAACCCGCGAGATATGCGCGCCAATGTCTTCACCCGCGAGCAGGGCCGCGGAGCAAGCGTCGGTCGACGTGTCGATGGCAAGGAGCGTGGACATGGGTCGCGCCGTGAAGGCCGTGCGGAGGCGGCCGGGTGCTGTTAAAAGGATTGCGCCCAGCCTACGCTATCAGCCGCGCATATTGGAGCCGGCGTGCCGCCGCGCAAGGATACCGGTCCGTCCCCCATGAACTTGATAGAAATTTCGCCACCACAGTTCGATGTCGTCCTCGACATTGCGTATGCCCGCCCGGACAACTTCACCGGCAAGCCGGTTTACCGGCGCGCAGCGGCCTATCTCCACGCCGATGCCGCCGAGCGCCTGCAGGAGGCCATCCTGCTTGCCGCTTCCGCCGGCCTGAAGATCAAGCTCTTTGATGCCTTCCGGCCGAGCGAGGCCCAGTGGGTGCTGTGGAACCACACGCCGGACCCCAATTACATCTCCGATCCGCGGAAAGGCTCGCCGCATACGCGCGGGGTCGCGGTGGACTTGACCTTGCTCGACCCAGATGGCGCAGAGCTGGCGATGGGCACCGGGTTCGACGACTTCAGCGACCGCGCTCATCACGGCAACCGAGATATCCCGGCCGATGCCCAGCGCAAACGAATGGCCCTTCTCGGCATCATGACGGCGGCCGGCTGGGACCACTACGCGTTCGAGTGGTGGCACTACCAGCTATTCGACCCCGGCAAATATCCGCTGCACGACGACGATGTGCTCGAAGAGGGGCTGATGTAGCGGGGCAACGCTTTCTCTGGCTGTTGCCGCGCATCGGGCGCTCTTTGCTTCTGGCGGTGACCGCACCAGCCCGCTCCCCCACCCGACCACCCACGGGATCGTTTGCTCATGGGTGGTCGGGTGGGGGAGCGGGCTGGCCATGGCTCCGGCAGAGCCAAAGAGATCCTGCTGCAACGCACCTGCCGAGCAAGCCCGGGCAAGGGTACAAATCGAACCCGCGCCCGACTACCCTATCGCTTGATGACGTGGATCGTGGTGCCGGACCGCAGCTTGGCGCCTTCCAGATCGCGTAGCTTGTAGTGGGTCATTATGGTCCGGATGGTCCGAACATAAGCGTGCCCGCGTTCCGAATAGCGTAGCAACGTGCCGGCCAAAGCGTGCCCGTCCGGAGTTTGCGCCCGCGCCCGCATCATCGCGCGCTCCGATCGCATCTTTTTGTAGGCCGGATGCGTGTTGAGGTTGCGGGCATAGGCGTCGACGGCGGCCAGCAGCGTCTCGAAGGTTTTGATCTTGAAGCGGCGGCCTCGGTATTTGCCTGGCATCGCATGGACGGCGGAGAGTGAGGTCTCCTGTCCGAAGATCGCATTGCCTTTGCGGGCATAGCGCGAGGTGCCCCAACCACTTTCCTCGATGGCCTGGGCGAGCGCCAGGGATGGCGGAATCGCGTCGACCCGATGCAGCAGCGCCTTGAACCCTCCGCGTTTGACTTTGTATTCGAGCGCCAGCGACCACAGCCAGCTGGCATCACGGGGGCTGAGGGTGATCCCGATCGCGCGTTTGCGCTTGAGTGCCAACAGGCGCTTGCGGTCGCGCAGGATGGTCTCGTTTGCGTGCAGGATGAGCGGCAGCAGGATCTTGCGGAAAACCTGGGTGCGGCGCTGCGGCGATTTCATCGCTTTGATCCCATCGGGGATCTCGGAAACCAAAACGCGCGGCACGGGCACGCCGTAGGGTACCGCCGTCAGATCGAAGCCGAGACCGTCGAACAGGCGTTTCAACGAATCCACCGAGCGGGTCCGCAAAGTGACCGCACCTGCCGCGGCACCCTCGCCGGTTCCCGCTTTGGCGCCCAGCATCGGCCTTAACTCAATGGCCGACGCGCCCCCGGCGCCGGCGCACATTCCCCCGATCGTGATCGCGGCGGCGAGCGCCACGCCCCATCGGTTCGTCCTGATCATGGCAGACCTTCATGTTGTTGCATCCCGGTGCGGTACGGACCAGGACCGGAATACGTGCCAACTTTTATTTTCGGATTGATGGGCCCAGCCAGCGGCAGCCGACCGGCCGTGTATGAAGGCGGCTATGTGTGCCTAAGGTCCTGCGATTGGAATGCGGCAGGCTGTCGCGGTGGCGGCTGGCGGCCCGTTTTGCCGGGCAAAACCCTAGTAAACCGGGCGGACCTCGGTCACTTCTGGAATGTAGTGCCGCAGCATGTTTTCGATGCCCATTTTCAGGGTCGCCGTGGAACTCGGGCAGCCGGCGCAGGCGCCGTGCATGGTCAGATAGACGATGCCCCCGTCGAACCCCTCGAAGATGATATCGCCGCCGTCCTGGGCCACGGCGGGCCGCACACGGGTCTCAAGCAATTCCTTGATCTGGGCGACCACCGGATCGTCATCGGCCGAGGCTTGGCGCTCCGCGGCGGCGGCGTCCGCGGCCTCCTGCAGGATCACCGGCTTGCCGGCCGTGAAGTGCTCCATGATCGCGCCCAGGATAGTCGGCTTCAGAACATGCCACTCCTGGTTTTCCGCTTTGGTGATGGTGATGAAATCGCTACCGAAGAAGACCCCGCGCACACCTTCGACCCGAAACAGCGATTCGGCCAGCGGCGAAGTGTCGGCTTGTTCGGGCGCCGTGAAATCGGCCGTTCCGGACGCCATGACCGCGCGGCCCGGCAGGAATTTGAGGGTCGCCGGGTTCGGCGTCGGCTCTGTTTGGATGAACATGGCTGAAATTGGTCCTTCGGGCCGGAATGACGGTGGTTGAACAAAGACTTGGGCCATCGCTGCGCCATCGTCAAGTTCAGACCGGTCCTCGACCGTCTAGGCAGGCCGGGTTCAGGTGACTATCTATGGAACCAGGGCACGTAATCATGATCGCCGTAGCAGTCGCGCAGCCTGGAAAAGCGCGGCTGTCTGCACATTCCGGAACGACGGGCGCCATGGCCAAAGTCAATCAGCGGGACAAGGGAGGCAAATCGGCCGCGAAAGCGGACAAGCGCGGCCCCGCGGACGCGCTTGCTGCCGAGCGCGAGGCGATCACCCACTGGCTGCTCGACGAGGCGCGGCATATGAAGCGCTCGCGCGACGTTATCGAGCAGCTCAGCGAGCGGCTGGTCGGCGCCGGCGTGCCTTTGCTCCGGGTGATGATCAACATCCGCACCATCCATCCCGAAATCCTGTCCAACGCCTATCGCTGGAATCGCGGCGAGGCGGCGATGGTGCTCAACCGCGGCCACGACCTGCTCAACGATCCGATGTATCTGGAGAGCCCATTCAAAGTGATCCATGATGGGGCCGGTGGCATCCGGCGGCGGCTCAACGATCCACAGATCGAGCTCGACTTCGAGGTTCTTCGCCAACTGAAGGGCGAAGGCGCCACCGACTACCTCGTGGTTCCGCTGGTCTTCAGCGACGGCACCATTAATGCCGCGTCTTTCGCCGCCGACGGGCCAGACGGCTTTGCCACCGATCAGCTGGCGCTGATCTACGACGTGCTGCCAATTCTGTCGTTGATCCTGGAGGTGCAGGCAACGCATCGCCAGGCGATGACGTTGCTCGACACCTATATCGGCCACCACGCCGGCGAGCGTGTGCTGATGGGCCAGATCGTGCGCGGCTCGGGCGAAACAATTCACGCGGTCGTTGCTTATTCCGACCTACGCGGCTTCACGGCGATGTCGGCGGCCAAGCCGCGCGACGAAATCATCGCGCTGCTCAACGATTACTTCGAATGCATGATCGACGCCGTCCAGAACCATGGCGGCCAAGTGCTGAAGCTGATCGGCGACGGCATGCTGGCGATCTTCCCGCTCGGCGATGCGGCTTTCGAGCCTTATGTCTGCCGCTCCGCGCTCGATGCCGCCGCAGACGCCGAGCGAGCCATCGAGGCGCTTAACATACGCCGCGCTGAGGCCGGAAAGCCGCCGGTGCGCTTTGGATTTGCGCTTCACAAGGGCGATGTGATGTACGGCAACATCGGGTCGCCCAACCGCCTCGACTTCACCGCAATCGGCGAGGCGGTCAACTGCGCCGCGCGGGTGGAGGAGTTGTCCGCCCAACTGGGCGAAAGCATCGTCGTCACCGAACCCGTCGCCCTGGCCAGCGGGCGCGAGCTCAAATCATTGGGCTCCCACAAACTGCGCGGCTTCGCCGTACCACAGACGCTTTATACCGTAGCGGAGACGGACCGGCTGCCGCGCCCCGGCGCGCCCAAGGCATGAGCCCGCGCGCCATAGACATGAGCCGTGCGCCGACCGGTTGAGATCAGGCGGAGCTGGCTCTTCGTGCCGGGCGCCGATGCCCAAGCCCTGGCGGCGGCCCCGGCGAGCGGCGCCGATGTCCTATGCCAGGAGCTGGAGGATTTCACCCCGGCCGAGCGCCGGCCTGAAGCGCATGCACTGGCACCGGAGCTCTACGATCGTTGGCGCGAAGCCGGCGCCGTGGCGGCGGTCAGGATCAATCCCTTCGCCGATGGCGGCGAGGACGATTTGGCCGCGGTGATGCCGGGGCGGCCGGACGCGGTCTTTTTGCCCAAGGTGGACCGTCCCGAGCAGATCGAGGCCTTGGAGCGCGCCATCGGGGCCCATGAAACGGCGCTGGGAATTGCCGCGGGCTCGACTGAGATTATCCCCAATGTCGAGAGCGCATACGGCCTGATCCGCACCTTCTCGATCGCGCGTGCCAGCCGCCGCGTTACCGCCTGCCTGGTCGCGAGCGAGGACATGGCCGCCGATCTCGGCGCGGAGCGTAGCAAGGACGGCGCCGAACTCGCTTATGCGCGGGCGCGCTTTCATCTGGAATGTGTTGCCGCGGGCGTGCTCTCGGTCGACTGCCCATACACTTGGGGCGACGAGGCCGGCGCGCGCGGGGAAGCGCTCCATGCGCGACGCCTCGGCTACCGCGCCAAGAGCGTGGTTGCGCCGGGTCACGCGGTACTGATCAACGAGATCTTCACGCCAAGCGAAGCGGAGATTGTGAATGCCAAGGCGATCAGTGCCGCGTTTGAGGCGGCGCGCGCCAAGGGCGCGGTCAATGTCGAGCACGATGGCAATTTGATCGAGCTGCCGACCTATTCCACGGCAATTCGCTTGTTGGAACGGGCAAAGGCCTTCGAGCTGGCCTAATTGGCTTCTCGGCCAATCGAGCTTCGGCGATGCCGGCGTCCTGCATCCATCCTTCGAGGCTCGCTGGCGCTCGCACCTCAGGATGAGCATTGGCTCGCGACAACAAGCAACGAAGCTCATCCTGAGGTGCGGAGCCGCTTTGCGGCGCAGCCTCGAAGGATGGATGACGGGCAATACTTCCGCCCCGGCCCGTGACACCGCCGAAACGCCCTCTCAAGCATGCCCTAGCCGTATGAGATGCGGTAGGTCGACAGCAGAATGCCGACCAGAACCACGCCGAAACCAGCCAAATGGTACAAATGCAGTTCTTCGCCCAGGAAAAGGATCGCCAGCGCACTGCCGAAGACCGGCATCAAGTGAAAGAAAAAGCCAGTGGTGCCGGGGCCAATCCGCGCAATTGCGGCGTTGTAGCAGAGCAGCCCCGCCACCGAGGCGAAGAGCGCCGTATAGGCGATCGTCGCAAGCGCCGGCAGGTTGAACGCCACCGGTCGCCCGGCCGCAGTCTCCCAGGCATAGACCGGGGCCATCAGGATCACCGCGATCACGCACATGTAAAACAGAAGCGAACCGCCGTCGATCTCCGGCGGGCGCCTTTTCAGGAGGATGGAATAGGCGCTCCAAACGAACAGCGCGGCCAGCACCCAAAGGTCGCCTGTGTTGAAGCGAAGTTCGGTGAGCGCGGTCGGCTCGCCTCGGGAAACCAGCACCACCGCGCCGGCGAGCGATATTGCGATGCCGACGATCTGGCGTCGGGTGACCGTGTCCCGAAAGACTGCCCAGGCCATGACGATTATGATCACCGGCGCGGCCGCGTTGAGCAGTAGGGCGTTGATCGCCTCGGTCGAGCGCAATCCGACATTGATCATGGTGTGGAAGACCGCGGCACCGGTCGCCGCCAGTCCCAGAAGCACCCGCCAATTCTTGCGTGCCGCGGGCCAGTCGCGGCGCACCGTGCCCCAGACGAATGGCAGCAGCACCAGCGCGGCAACTAACCAGCGCCAGAAGTTGAGCCCGACAGGCGGGACCTCGGACCGGGCCGCGCGTACGACCACCCAGTTGCCGGCCCAGAACAACATCGCGGCGGCCGCCAACCCGTAGGCGAGAAGCGCGGCGCGACCGAGCGCGGTCTTGCGGTCTTGATCTTCTTTCGGCATCACACCGGTATTCTAGGCGCGCACCAGGTTCTGCGCTCGGTTCATCTTCGCGCGGTTCATTGTCGCGAGTGCGCTTCGGCACCGATCATTGAACTTGACAACGGCGAAAAAGAAATCATCTATTTCAGTAATAACAGAAATTACTGAATACCGTCGGAGATTTGCGATGGAATTGACGCCGGCCATGGAGCGCTACGTGCTGCATTGGGGCGAAATGGGAACGCGCTGGGGCGTCAACCGTTCGGTGGCGCAGATCCATGCCTTGCTCTATTTGTCGCCGGCGCCGATGCAGGCCGAGACCATCGCCGAAACGCTCGGCATCGCCCGCTCCAATGTCAGCACCAGCCTTAAGGAACTGCAGAGCTGGGACCTGATCAGTCGGGTTCACGTGATGGGCGACCGGCGCGACCATTTCAGCGCCGTCACCGATACCTGGGAGACGCTGACGCTCATCGTGGAGGGTCGCAAGCGCCGGGAAATCGACCCGACACTCACCATGCTGCGCGATGTGGTGCTCGAGGCCCGCGCCGACGGCCGGACACCTGGCGAAGTCCGCGCGCGGCTGGAGGACATGCTTGGTTTCATGGAGACACTCGCCGATTGGTACCAGCAAGTTCGGAAGTTACCACGCAAGACGCTGATATCGCTGGTGAAAATGGGTGCGAAAGTGTCCCGGATGGTGGCTCGATGAACGCGGTCCCCCAGAGTCGCCTGGATGCAGGAACTGCGCTTGCCGCGATATTGCCATGCCGCGCCATGTCGCCGCCCGGTGCTGCGCGTTTTTTTGCCGCAATAATTCTGTCCATACAGAAATTACTGACGAAAGTTCCGTCGATTCCAACCCAACCTCTCTCAGCCAAAGGAGACAGCGCATGGCTCGTTTGATCTCCGATTTCGCCCGCAAGCCGCCGACCAGCGTGACCACGTTCTTCGACGGCCGCTGCCCGGTCTGCCGAAGCGCGGTGGGCCGCTACAAGCGCGCCGCGCGCGGCGGCAACCCAGACCTGATGTGGCGTGACATCCGCCGTTTTCCCGATGCCCTGGAGACGTTCGGAGTTAGTCGCGCCGCCGCCCATCGGCGTATCCATGTGGTCGATCGCACTGGCGCGCTGCGGGCCGGGGTCGACGCGATGATCACGATCTGGCGTGAGTTGCCAAGGCGGCGCTGGCGAGCGGTTCTGCTCGGCTTACCGGGCGTGCATCTGGCTGCGGGGCTCCTTTACGACCATCTGTTTGCGCCGTTGCTGATCGCCTGGAGCCGCGCCCGCGTCCCCGACGGCGAAACCCAAGGCCAGTTCAAAGCCCAAACCGACAGGAGGAGAAAATGAGCTCTGATCGCAAATATTCCGAATCCGGTACGCCAGAACCGCCTGCCTCTGAAAGGACATCCGCTGGGCCGACCGTCACCGGTTTCTACAACGGGTCTTGCCCCGTCTGCCGGCCGGAGATCGAGCATTACAAGGCGCTTGCCCGGCGTCGGCCGGCCGAGCTCGACTGGCGCAACCTGAGCGCCGATCCCGAGGCGCTGGCCGCTCACAATGTCAGCCCCGAGGCGGCGCGGCGGCGCTTCCATGCCATCGACGAGCATGGCGCGCTGGTCTCCGGCGTCGATGCCTTCATCGCCGTCTGGCGCAACCTGCCGGTCTACCGGCATCTGGCAGGCGTGGTCGCAATGCCGGCGGTTCGTCCCTTTGCCGACTTGGCTTACGAACGGGCATTGGTCCCGGCCCTCGCCCGCATGAATAAGCGCATCGCACGCCGGCGGGAGCGCGACCCCCGGCCTGATACACCAGGCGAGGCCCCTCCGAAGTCGGGTGAGCCGGCATGATCGCCAATGTTGCCGCCATTTTTTATCTGAGCCTCGCCGTGGCTGCCGTGTTGGTGGCAGGCCATGTCCTGCGCAGCAATGGGCGGACGCTGCTGGTCGCGGCCTGCCCGGAGGGCAACCGAAGCGGTGCGGAGGCGGGAATGCGCCTGATCATGGCGACCTTCTATCTGTTCGGCTTCGGTTTCGTCTTTCTGATTGCCAGCACTGGCAATGCGCCGGCAGATCTTTTGGCCGCGCTGCAAGTCTTGGTGATGAAGCTGGGCAGCGGAATGGTGCTGCTGGGCCTGACCTCGGCCGGTGCGTCCCTGTCGATCCAGGGCGTGGTGACCCGCGCTGCTACTCGGGCCAGTGCATCGGCTTAGTTTGTTTGGCCAGCCGGCGTAGAGAGAGCTCGCAGGTTGGTCAGGAAGACCAGGGCGGCAGCGACCGCGAAACCTGCGACGAGGATGAGGATCGGCAAGGTGGTACCGTCGAACAGGATCCCGGCCAAGGCGACCGACGCCGTGATCCCCAGATACTGGCCAAAGCCGGCGAGAGCCGACGCCGCACCCGCATCTTCGGGATAAGGCGCCATTGCGCCTGCGGCGCTCAGGCCGAGCGTCATCCCGTGGCCAACGGCCACTCCGATGATCGGGATCAGAATGGCCCATATCCCGCTGAGGCCAGCCAGCGCCAGCGTCAACCCGACCAAACCCGAAGTCGCGCCGAACAACAGCCCCGGCACGATCAGGCGTTGCACAGGAAATCTGCCGGCGAGCTTGCCGCTTAAGAACGACGCAACAACGAAGCCTGCCACCGTGACCGGCAGGATCAGGCCATATGCCGTCCCGGAATAGCCGTACACCTTCATGATGATGAAGGACGAACCCGCCAGCCAGGCGAAGAACGCCGCCTGCATCAGCCCGCCGGCGACAACGAACACCAGCACTTGGCGGGTCCCCAGCAGCTTGGCGAACACACGGACGAGCGCCCGCGGGCTGGGGCGGATGTCGGGGCCGCCCTCCGGTCGCGTCTCGGGCAGCAACAGCCAGCACAGGAGCGCCGCGATGAAGCCAAACCCGGCCATGCCTATGAAGCTCGCGCGCCAGTCGAAGGCGTCGACCAGCACGCCGCCGAGGAATGGACCGATGATGGCGATGATCCCGAAGGCGCCCATGACGTAGCCCAGCATGCGCGCCGCGCTCTGGCCGCCATGGACGTCGCGGATTGCGGCCCGGCCGAGCACCGGCCCGGCGCAAGCGCCCACGGCCTGCAGCACACGCATCGCCGTCAACATTTCTATCGAGGTGGACAGTGCGGCGCCGATGCTGGCCAAGCCGAAGAGCGCCATTCCGCCCACGATCAGCGGCTTGCGCCCAACCCGGTCGGAGACGGGTCCGTATACGAGTTGGAGGAAGCCAAAGACCCCCGCGAAGGTCGACAGTGTCGCCTGTACGGCGGCGACCGGGGCGTTCATCGCACGGCCGATATCGGGCATGGCTGCGAATTGCAGGTCCATGGCGACGACGGGGATGATCACCAGCATCAGGACCAGTGCGCCGACGCCGGGCGATCGGGGGTGCAGCATGGATGCTCCGTTTGACACGCCCGGTGATCGGACACCTGCCGCTTCTAGTGCATTTGCCAGCGGGTTGGAATAAGCCGGGCGGGCCCGAGCCCGTCGAACCCTGCTCTAGTCCAGCGGATAAGCCGTTCGCTTGCTGACCGTACGCAAGGTGAAGGACGACCGGATGCGGGCGACGCCCGGAAAGCGCGCCAGATAGGTCTTATGGATGCGTTCGTAATCAGCGGTGTCGGCCGCGGCGACGCGCAGCAAATAGTCGGCCGCGCCCGCCATCAGATAGCACTCCATCGCCGCCGGACACTCGCGCACGGCGGCTTCGAATGCGTTCAGCGTCTCCTCGGCCTGGCTCGACAGGGTGATCTCCACGAAGATGTTGTCGGGCAACCCCACCGCCGCCTGGTTCAACACCATCGCATAGCCTTCGATTACGCCGATCTTCTCCAGCGCCCGTACACGGCGCAGGCACGCCGAGGGCGACAGGTTCACACGCTCTGCGAGCTCCGCATTGGTGATCCGCCCGTCGCCCTGGAGCACTGCGAGAATTCTTCGATCAATCGCATCGATCGGAGTTTGTTGCATAATATTGCGCCAATATTAGATCTGATCGCAGATTATACGATCAAATGGTCTGTAAATGCATTATTCGCAACCACCTATCTGCGGGTTTCACTTAAGCTCATGGGACGTTTCAGGCGTTGGTGCAGGGTCGCCCGGCGTATCGGGGCCGGCCTGACGAGGGAGGGATGAGGCATGCTGATCGGCGTTCCGAAGGAAACCAAGGTTCACGAATACCGTGTCGGGCTGACCCCCGGCAGTGTGCGCGAGTTCGTGGCGCATGGTCACGAGGTGATCGTCGAGCGAGGCTGCGGCGCCGGCATCGGCGCGGACGATGCCGACTTTACCGGTGCCGGAGCGCTGATCGCCGAGACCGCGGGCGAGGTCTTCGAGCGTGCCGATATGATCGTCAAGGTGAAGGAGCCGCTGGCGCCGGAACGCGCGATGCTGCGCGAGGGCCAAATCCTCTTCACTTACCTGCACCTTGCCCCCGATCCCGAGCAGACCCGCGAACTCGTTGCCAGCAAGGCTCTAGCGATCGCATACGAAACGGTGACGGACGGCGCCGGAGGGTTGCCGCTCCTGAAGCCCATGTCGCAGGTCGCCGGGCGATTGTCCGTTCAGGCCGGGGCGCGTTGCCTGGAACGGGTCGAGGGCGGTGCGGGCGTGCTGCTCGGCGGCGTGCCAGGCGTCGCGCCGGCGAAAGTCGTCGTGATCGGCGGCGGGGTGGTTGGCGAGAACGCGATCCAGATGGCGCTGGGCCTCGGCGGCGACGTAACCGTCCTCGACCGCAGCACCGACGTCCTCGACCGGCTGGCGCGCACCTACGGTGCCGGGCTCAAGACGATTTATTCGACAGCGGATGCGCTGGAGGCCAAGGTGCTGGAGGCCGACCTCGTGATCGGCGCGGTGCTGGTCGTCGGCGCCGCCGCACCGAAACTCGTCAGCGCCGACTTGGTGCGGCGCATGAAGACGGGCTCTGTTCTGGTGGATGTGGCGATCGACCAGGGTGGCTGTTTTGAGACCTCGCATGCGACCACTCATGCGGAACCCACCTTTATCGTAGACGGCGTCGTCCATTATTGCGTGGCCAACATGCCGGGCGCGGTGCCGCGCACGTCAACCTACGCCCTGAACAACGCCACCCTGCCTTTCGCACTTGCTCTCGCCGACAAGGGCCCCCGTGCGGCGCTGATGGAGAACTTGCACCTGCTGCACGGGCTCAACGTCTGCGGCGGCGCCGTGACCCATGAGGCGGTCGCCCGCGACCTCGGCTACGACTACGTAACGCCCACCGAGGCGCTTGCGGCCTGAGGAACTGTCGGGCGACACTCCTCTCGGACGCCGGCGCATCATCGCCGGCACCGTTGCGAGGAAGGGCCGCCCGGCATGAATTACGACCCCAAAGATACGCCGCTCAGGCCTTTCGCCATGGCGCGGGCATCATTTGGCGATGGGAACGACACACCCCGCGACTTTCTGGAACGTTGCCTGGGAGCCATCGAAGCTGATGAGCCGGCGGTCGAGGCTTTCGTCACACTGAACCTCGAAGAAGCGCGCGCGGCGGCCGACCGCGCGTCGGCCCGTTACCGTGAAGGCCGGCCTTCATCGCTCATCGATGGCATGCCTGTTGGCGTCAAGGACGTGATTGAGACCAGTGACATGCCGACACAGATGGGCTCACCACTCTTCGAGGGCTGGCATTCGCATCTCGATGCCGCGTGCATCGGCGCGCTCCGTGACGCAGGCGCGGTCGTGCTCGGCAAGACCGTGACCTGCGAATTCGCCGCGATCCATCCCGGTCCGACGCGCAATCCATACGATCCCGCCAGATCCCCAGGGGGGTCGAGCAGTGGTTCGGCTGCGGCGGTGGGCGCCGGCATGGTTCCGGCTTGCCTCGGTACGCAGGCGTTGGGCTCCATCGTTCGGCCCGCCAGCTATTGCGGCGCCTATGGGTTCAAGCCGACGCTGGGGGCAATCAATCGCCACGGCGTTCACGATCACGTCTCGCAAAGCTGCATCGGCGTCTTAGGCGCGAGCCTGGCGGATTGCTGGACGGTGCTGGCCGCCATTGCCGAACGGGTTGGTGGCGATGCCGGGTTCGCCGGACTGATTGGGACTTCGGGACCGGTCGCGGCTGTAAAGCCGAAACGCCTGATCCGGCTGGCGACGGCCGGTTGGGCGGATGCCGATGACGAGGCGAAAGCCGAGTTCGAGGGGGCACTCTCCGCCATCGAGGACGCAGGCGTGGAGGTTGTCTCGCGAGACGGATCGGCCGTTGTCGAGGCGTTCGAGGCCGCCATGACCGAGGCGACGGCTCTGACCCGGCGGATCAATGGCTGGGAATTTCGTTGGCCGCTTTCCCGGTTTCGCGAGCAGGGCGCGGAGCACATAAGCGCGGATATGCTGCAGCGCCTTGAAGCGGCGGAAGCGATGGACCCGGTGGACTATGTCGCTGGGTTAGAGGCACGCGACGCCTTGCGCATTCGATTCGCCAATTTGGCAGAGATTGGCGATGCCTGTGTGTTGCTGGGGGCGACCGGGCCAGCGCCTGAAGGTATCGGAGCCACCGGCAACCCGAACGTCAACGTGCCCGCTTCGCTTTTGGGCGTGCCGGCCATCGGACTGCCGCTATTGCGCGCCGAGCGACTTCCACTCGGCCTGCAACTCATGGGGTTTGCACATGAGGATGAGGCGCTGACCGGGTATGCGAGCTGGGTCGAGCGGCGGCTGACCGGTTGAAGCGTTGTTCGCCAGCTGTGGCGAGGCCGGCCGGTGAAGGTCGGCGACGTCCTATTTCGTGGCCTGTTTCTTTCTGGGTTTGCTGGGCTTGTCGCTTGCCTGGTCGATGATATTGAGAATGCTCGCTGGATTGTGGTTCTGGACAATCTTGGCCAGGGCTGGAGCTTCGACAGGTTTGCTGACCAGGTAGCCCTGGCCTTCATCGCAGCCCAGTTCGGCGAGGATTTTGAGCTGCTCGCTTTTCTCAATGCCCTCCGCTATGACGCTGAGGTTGAGGCTGTGTCCCAGCTGGATCACGGAATTGCAGATCGCGGCGGAATCCCATTTCGTATCGATCTCCGACACGAAGGATCGATCGATCTTCAGCCGGTCCACTGGAAATTCCTTGATATAGGACAGCGACGAATAGCCCGTGCCAAAGTCGTCGATCGCCAGCCGGACACCCAGATCCTTCAATCTCTCAAGCAGCCGCACCACGTCGGCGCCACCAGCCATCACCATACTTTCGGTGATTTCCAGCTCAAGTTTGTCGGCGCTGAGACCGCTATCCCGAAGAATGCCGCCGATCTGGCCGAGCAGGGCGTCCTGCTTGAAATGCAGCGGCGACATATTGACCGACACGGAGATCGAACCGAGTCCAGCCTCACGCCATGCCGTGGATTGCGAACAGGCGGCGTCGAGGACCCACTCGCTGATCGGAATGATGAGGCGCGAGCTTTCGGCCACCGGGATGAATTCATCGGGATACAACAGGCCGCGATCGGGATGCTGCCAGCGCAAAAGCGCCTCGGTCCCGACGATCAGCCCGCTCCGCAGGTCGAATTGCGGCTGATAATGCAGCCGCATTTCGCCGTTCTCCAAGGCTTTGCGAAGATCCAGTTCTACCGATCGGCGTTGGTGTACGCCGCGGTTCATTTCGTCGTCGAAGAGCCGGTATTGACTGCCGCCCTCAGCCTTTGCCTTGTAGAGCGCAAGATCGGCATTGCTGATCAGTTGATCGACTTCGCTGTCGTCGTGGGGGTACACGGTGATCCCGATACTGGTCGCCGTGTGGACCGTCGGCCCTCCGAGATCGAATGGTTTCGATAGCTGCTCGACGATACGATCGGCGAATGTCAGGAGGTTGTCGACCGACTTGGCGTTGGTGGCGACGATGGCGAACTCGTCGCCGCCGAGCCGCGCGACGGTGTCCGACTTACGTGCGCATGCCGTCAGGCGTCCGGCGACTTCCACCAGCAGTGCGTCTCCCACCGGATGCCCCAGCGTGTCGTTGACGGACTTGAAGTCGTCGAGGTCGAGCAGGATGACGCCAACCAGGCGATCGGTACGTTGCGCCTGGTTCAGGGCGTCGAGCAGGCGATTTCGAAATTGCACCCGGTTGGGCAAGCCGGTCAGTGCGTCTTCCAGAGCCATGCGCCGGATCGTCTCCTCTGCGATCTTGCGCTCGGTTATGTCCATATAGGTGGTGATGAAGCCGCCCTCGGCGACAGGCTTACCTTCGATTTCGACAATCGTCCCGTCGGGGCGGGTGCGCTCGAAGCGATGCGGTATCAAGGACTTGGCGCGGACCACACGGATCCGCACCTGCTCTTCGGCGTCTCCTGGACCATACTCGCCGCGATTGGCCTTGTGGCGAACGATGTCCTCGAAATTCGCCCCGATCCGGAAGACCTTCGAGGACACGTCCTGCAGCTCATAGGCTCGCTGATTGAACGACACCAGGCGAAACTCCGCGTCATATTGGCAAATGCCGATATCGACGTGATTGTGGACGATCTCCAGAGATTGGGACTTGGCGGCCAGCTCCTCGGCCTTGCCGGTCGCGGTGTTCTGGGCGTGGCGGCGCTCGGCGATTTGCTTGCGCAATAGCTCGTTCGTCTGCCTGAGCTTGATCCGGCTCTGTTCGACCTGACGAAAGCTGCTGTGCATGCTCACCAGCAAGCCGGCCAGGACCAGGCCGTAACTCGCGATTTTGAGGGTATGGGCGATGTCGAAGGCGGCGTCGAACAACTGGTTCGAATACGCCATGTAAGCCGCTTGGCCGAACAAGCCTGCGATAAGCGACAGCACCAGCCAATGATCGACAGGATCGGTTCGCCAGTCACCTTTCCTCAAAAACCCCGCCAAAGCCAATAAGAAAAACAGCGCTGGCACGAACTCTTCAGGCCGGTGGAAGAGATATTGGTCGTAGTAGGCGGGAGGAAGCGGCACGAGGGCGAAAAACAAGAAGCTCGCCGCCGTTAGGACAAGTGCTGCCAGATACACGGCTCCATGTCTGATGTGGCCATGGTCGCGCGCGCGGGTTTCGCGCCTCCAGGCAACCCAGCTCAGCCACAGGAACACGGCAAGGAACAGCCGCGAGGCGACCCAGCTCCACGGGATCAGCGAAGGCAGATCCGACGGCATGAAGGGTTTGAGATAGGCGGATGTGACGAGGGCGTGATAGCCATCGAGGAACCCGGTGCCGAGGAAGGCGGTGCCAATGAAAAGGATGGTGGTGTTCTTGCGGCTGTAGAACCGCACCAGTGCCATCACGCCCACCATCAGGGCGAGCAGGGTGGCTGTAACTTCCAATACCGTGTGGAAATCTGCGCCGCTCGACCAGGCACTATTTCGCGCCAGGGCGAATACCGCGACAAGACTTGCGGCCAAGCCCAGATAAAGCTGAGCCCGCCGATTGGACAGCAGTCCGAGAAAACCGGGAATCGGCACCGTTGTCCGCGTCGCAGCGGATGTGTTTTGCGGACAACTCATGATTTCGTATATTTATCGTCAACTCTTAATGCTCACTTAAAGAGCAGGCGCGTTGATTAACCGGTTGTGTTGCCACACCCCAATTCAGGAAATAAAACTGACCAGCTCGCCGATTCTGCTCAGTCTTCGGTATCGAGCGGTTGCCAGTTATGCGCCCAGACGATCTGGCTGTTGCTTGCCAGGGTGCGTGCGGCCGGAAGATAAGCGAGGCCGTACGCTGCGAGGGCTTGCTCTGCCGCGCGCCGGGTCCGGGCGTCGTCGGATGGCTCGCGGCGCCGCCGCGGCCAGAATGTCGCGGCACCAACCAGCGCGGCGCAGGCGACGGGCACCGCGGCTTCCAGCCAGCCGGCGCCCTTCTCGAACGAAATCCAGCGCAAGGTGCCCATCGCCAACCCGTAACCGAGGGCACCCGCGAACAGCCCCAGTACCGTACTCTCGCGCCAGCCGAAGTGCGGTTCGCCCGCTTTGGCGGCCAAGGCGTCGAGCGCGGTCTTGGCCTTGGCGATGGGCGCCGTCGCGTCAGAAGGAAGCGGGCGCACTTCGGCGTAGGACGGTGTGTGCTCATCCATTATTCAGGCCTTGCATTGTCTGCCGTGGATCGTAGCGCGTGCTACCCAATGGCGACAATGCCGTGCGAAGCGTCTCACCGCCCCGGCGCGATGCGGCGGTAGCTGAGCGCCTCGGCCACGTGCAGTCGTGCCACGCCGTCCGCCCCGTCGAGATCGGCCAACGTCCGCGCTACACGCAACACCCGGTGATAGCCGCGCGCGGAAAGCTTCAGTCGGTCGATCGCCTGGGTGAGCAATGCCTGGCCCGCCGCATCCGGCGTGGCGACGCGCTCCAGCAATTCGCCGTCGGCTTCGGCATTGGTGCGGATGGCGACGTCGTTGGCACCGTCTCCGCCATCACGGTCCGTGGCATTTTTCACATACCGCTCGCGCTGCACCGTCCGCGCCTTGGCGACCCGCGCCGCCACTTGCGCCGAGCTTTCGCGCGCGGGCGGCAGCGTCAGGTCGGCGGCGGAGACGGCCGGCACGTCGACATGCAGGTCGATGCGGTCGAACAGTGGCCCGCTGATCTTGGCCTGGTACTCCGCGGCGCAGCGGGGCACGCGGGCACAGGCTTGCGCAGGGTCGTCCAAATAGCCGCAGCGGCACGGGTTCATCGCTGCTACGAGCTGGAAGCGCGCCGGATAGGTGACGTTGTGGTTGGCGCGGGCGACGTTGGCCTTGCCGGTCTCCACCGGCTGTCGGAGCGATTCCAGCGTCTGGCGGGCGAACTCAGGCAACTCGTCGAGGAACAGCACGCCCTTGTGGGCCAGCGAAATCTCCCCCGGCCTCGCCCGCAACCCGCCGCCGACCAGCGCCGGCAGTGAGGCCGAATGATGCGGGTCGCGGAAGGGTCGCCGCCGGGTGAGCCCGCCCTCGCTCAGGAGCCCCGCCACCGACTGGATCATGGAGACTTCCAGCGCCTCGGCCGGGTCGAGCGGCGGTAACAGCCCTGCCAAACGCTGGGCCAGCATCGATTTACCGGCGCCCGGCGGGCCGATCATCAGCAGGTTGTGCCCGCCGGCGGCCGCCACCTCCAAGGCCCGTTTGGCGGTTTCCTGGCCCTTGATGTCGGCGAGGTCGGGATAGCGGGCGCCGTTTTCGGCCAGCTTGGGTTCCGGTGGCGAGAGCACTTGCGTGCCTTTGAAATGGTTGATCAGCGCCAGCAGCGTGTCGGGCGCCAGCACCTCCAGATCGCCGGCCCAGGCCGCCTCGCCGCCGCATTTGGCGGGGCAAATAAGGCCGCGACCATGGGCCACCGCGCCGATCGCCGCCGGCAGCACGCCGGCCACGGGGGCGATGGCGCCGTCGAGGCCGAGCTCGCCCAGCACCGTGTAACTGGCTATGTCCTCGCCCGGCAGCACTTCCATGGCGACCAGCAGACCGAGCGCGATCGGCAGGTCGAAATGGCTGCCCTCCTTCAGAACGTCGGCGGGGGCCAGGTTGACGGTGATGCGTTTGGGCGGTAGCGCCAGACCAAGCGCATGGAGGGCGGCGCGCACGCGTTCCCGCGATTCCGCCACCGCCTTGTCCGGCAGCCCGACCACGGTGAAGGCCGGAAGCCCGCCGCTCATCTGAACCTGGACGTCGATGTCGAGCACATCGATGCCCAGGAACGCCACCGTGTTGACCCGTGCGACCATTCATCTGCCCTGGCGAGCGCGCGCCTGACTGCCCGTTGGGGTTGCGATGCCGGAGCGATCTTAAAGTGATGGGCCGGCCACTGCTAGGGGTAAAAAGGGAACAAATGTTCCGGGGTGGTAGTGCTCAGGTGGCAAAACGGTCCTTGAACCGAAATACGGCCAGGGCAAGCACCGCTTTTGCCGGAGGGCGACTGGAAGGCGTCATCGCCGCCCCGGCGCACAAGGAAGTGGCGACGTCGACTGGCAGTATCCGCGCGCCATAACGGGTGCGGCCTGGGAGAAGTGCTTTGCGCTTCGGTTCGCTCAATCGGTTGTCGGAATCCGCCGGCGGGTAGCCGCAAGTCTGGAAGCCCAAGACCGTCTGCCGACCGTGGCCCATTAATCCGCCAGTTTGGCGAGGGCGCTTGCGATTGGGCTCCGATGCGATAATCTGTATCTCCATGCCCTTGCCTGGAATTGTGCGGACGGGGGAGCGATCGATGATTGGTTGGATTACTGCACGAATGGCCGGATTGGCCTCGCTTGTCGTCGCGGCCGGGGTGTTCGCGGCTGGAGCGTTTCTTGGCGAGCGGCCACCCGCAGTTGTTGGTCCTTCGGCCGGCCCGGGCAAATCGCTGGAGGTCCGGCTCGATCCCAAAGGGCCGAAGCCCGAGGCGATCACGCCGGCGGCAGCGAACCCGCGACTGTTCCGACCCAAACCGTTGCAGTCGAAAAAGCCACACCCGAAAAAGCCACTGCCGAAAAAGCCACGGCCGCGTCTCCCGAAGCCCGGCGCAGCCAAGCACAGCACACCCAACATGGATCACGTGGTCGGCGAAGAGCTCTGCTGAGCGTGAGATGGCCGGTCAGCCGGCGCTCCCTCACCGCCGATTGTACTTGATGAACGGCGTCGCCTTGCCGATGCGGTCGTAGAGCCTGCGCGCCGTCTCGTTGAAATGCTGGGTCAGCCAGTAGACTTGGCTGGCGCCGGCCTCGTCGGCCGCGGCATAGACGGCCTCGATCAGCGCCCTCCCCGCGCCGGTTCCACGTGCGGCCTCGTCGACATAAAGGTCTTGCAGATAACAGACGGGGCCGGGCGTCCAGGTCGAGGCGTGGAAGAGATAGTGGACGATGCCGATCATCCTGCCATCTGCGCCAGCCCCGCCATCGAGCGCGGCGAGACCGTGAGGATCGCTCGCCGGGTCCATCAGCCGCGCCCAGGTGGTTTCGGTCTGCGCTTCGGGCAGCTTGGCTTCATAGAAGATCAGGTAGCTGCGCCAGCGTTCCTCCCAATCGGCACGGTCGTCGGCGGTCAGGGCGCGCGTCGTCACGGTCATGTTGCAAACCTCCTGGCGGTCTCGAGACGCGCTCGATTGGCGCTTGTCGGGCCGTACAAAAAACCGTAGATCGATAGGTGCCGCTTTACCTGAACGCCGTCATCAGACCCAAGGGGAACCGTCATGGCCGACGCCTATATCATCGGCGCCTTTTCCACCCGGTTCAACAAATGGCCGGAGAAGTCCCACAAGGATCTGACGCGCGAGGCTTACGAGGGCGTGCTCGCCGACGCCAAGCTCGAAGCCGGCGACGATATCGAATTCGCCTGGTTCTCCAACTGCGCCATGTGGGCGCAAGGCCAGGGCTCGATCCGCGGCCAGGTTTGCTTCACGCCGCTTGTCCGCGAAGGGCGTTTCCCGGAGCGTGTGCCGTTGATCAATGTCGAGGGCGGCTGCGCCAGCGCCTCGATGGCGCTGCACGGCGCCTGGAAGGACGTGCTGGCCGGGCAGTCTCGCTTGAGCTTGGCGATGGGCGTGGAGAAGACTTACGTGCCCGACGATCCGGCGGCGCAGAAGGCGGCATTCGAGGCCGGCATCGACTGCCTCGATCCTGACGAATGGCGCGAATACTATAGGGCGGCGGGCGATCAATCGGGCAAGCCCTTCGAGGAAGGCCCGGGCCGCACGATCTTCATGGACACTTATGCCATGCAGGCGAGCCATCACATGAAGACACACGGCACCACGCAAGCGCAGATTGCCGCAGGCGCGGCCAAGAACCACAATAACGGCGCGCTCAACCCGCTCTCTCAGTACAAGTTCCAACTCACCCCCGAGGCGGTGCTGGAGGACCGTGAGGTTTCCTACCCGCTGACCCGCTCGATGTGTGCGCCGATCGGCGACGGGGCGGCGGCGACGCTGGTGGCCTCCGAAGACTATCTGAAGAGCCTGCCCAAGGCGGTGCAGGACCGCGCCGTGAAAATCACCGCCAGCGTTCTGACCGGCGGCAAATATCGCTCGCTCGACGAGCCGGGGCTCTCCCGCCTGGCCGGCCAGAAGGCCTATGCGATGGCGGGGATCGAACCCACCGACGTCGACGTTGCCGAAGTCCACGACGCGACCAGCTTTTGTGAGATCTACCAGGCCGAGATGCTGGGCTTCTGCGAGGATGGGACGGGCGGCGATTTCGTCGGATCGGGCGCCACCGCGATCGATGGCGCGCTGCCCATAAACACCTCCGGCGGGCTCGTTTCCAAGGGCCATCCAGTGGGCGCCACGGGTCTCTCGATGATCTATGAGCTCGCGGCCCAACTGCGTGGCGAGGCCGGGCTGCGGCAGGTCAAGGACCCGCGCATCGCGCTGGCGGAGAACGGCGGCGGAGTGATCGGCTTCGACGAAGCGGCTTGCGGCGTGACCATTCTGGAACGCCTGAACTGAGAACGTCTGAACTGAACCCCGAACCGAACAAGGCGGAGGGTAAGCCAAATGAACGCCCATGATTTCTCCTTCGATGCACTTGACGGAAGCGGCGAGATCGCGCTTCGGGATTTCGCGGGACACGCGGTGCTGCTGGTCAATACGGCCTCGTTCTGCGGCTTCACGCCGCAATACGAAGGGCTGGAGGCGCTCTGGCAGCGCTTCCGCGACAAAGGCTTGGTGGTGCTGGGCGTGCCCTCCAACGACTTCGGCGCGCAGGAGCCGGGCAGTGCCGACGAGATCGCCGATTTCTGCGCTACGAAGTTCAGTGTCAGTTTTCCGTTGGCCGCCAAGGCGCCGGTGATCGGCGGCCATGCCCATCCGCTCTACGCCTGGATCGCCGAGGAGCTGGGCGAGGATGCCGCGCCCAAATGGAACTTCCACAAATACCTGATCGGCCCCGACGGCGAACTCGCCGGCGCCTGGCCCTCCAAGGTCGCGCCGCTCGACGGCGAAATCACCGGTGCGGTTGAGGCCGCGTTGGCCGCCTAGCCTGTCCGGTTCGTTCGGTGGGTCGGTGCCCTCGGGTGGAGTATGCCTCCAGCTCACCACGTGATTGTATGCAGTTAGTTGTGCAAGTAAGCATTCGTTAGCAACTCATTAGTACACTTCCAATCTAGGACCGACGAGTGAAGCGACCGGGGCTTTACCGCCTCGACGGAAATCGCCTCCGCGATTTGAGACGACCGCGGGCGCCGATGGGGGTGGAAATCATGAAAATGCCGATACCAGGCTCGCGACAGAATTCTGTCGAGGCCGAAAGCGTGGATGCCGATTCCGATCCGATGTTGGGCGAAGTTTCTATGGAAGACGTGGCATGCTGAACATCAAGATGAAGATTGGCACCAAGGTCACGGCCCTAGTCGCCGGATTGCTTGTCGCCCTCCTCACCGTCAGCGGATCCGCAACCTTCTTGATGCTGGAGATCGGTCACGAGCTCGAGGAAATCTCCAAAGAACATATTCCACTGTCCCAACATGTGACCGAGATCGCGATAAACCAGCTTGAGCAGGCAATCGTTTTTGAAAAGACGCTTCGTCACGCCGAAAATCTGTCGAAGAACCCGGCGAAGGCCAAGCTCGTCGCGGAGCTGATCGCGAAGTTCCGCAAAACCGGCGCGTTGGTCAACAAGGAGTTCAAGGCAGCCGAGCACATCGCCGAGGAAGGTGCCACCCTGGCGGCCTCGGCCGAGGCTCGGGCGAAGTTCAAAGGGTTCCTGAAGGCGCTGAAGGCGCTCGACCACGATCATGCCAGCTACGAGGAGCACGCGCTGGACCTGATGACGCGGCTCGCGAAAGGCGAGTTGAAAACCGCCGGCTCGCTAGCGGCAAAGGTCGAGGCCGAGGAAGAAGCCATCGACCACAAAGTCGCGGTTCTTGTTTGCCAGATCGAAGCTTTCACGAAGGCGTCCACCGATAACGCCGGCGCCCACGAGGCGACGGCATTGATGATCGTCCTGGTGCTCACCGGCATCGCCCTGATCCTCTCGATCCTCGCCGCCTTTTTTATCGTGCGTGGGATCACCAAGCCCTTGCGGACCGCGGTGCAGGGCATTGCGTCGCTTTCCGAAGGCGATACCAGCATCGAGATTGTGGGCACGGAGCGCGGCGACGAAGTGGGCGACGTCGCACGGGGTCTGGAGATCTTCAAGGCTCAAGCGATCGAAAATGCGCAACTGGAGACCAAACAACAGGAGGCCGCCCAGCGGGCCGAGGAAGAAAAGCGCGAATCAATGAACAAGCTTGCCGATTCGTTCCAAGGCAGCGTGGGCAGCGTGATCGACACCGTTACCGCCTCGACGACGGAGATGCGGTCCAGCGCCGAATCTCTGACGGCGACGGCGGAAAGTGCCAGCCAGCAGGCGACCACGGTTGCGGCGGCATCGGAGCAGGCGACGGTCAATGTGCAGACCGTGGCCTCCGCGGCGGAAGAGATGTCGAACTCGGTGGCCGAGATCAGCACCCAGGTGACGCGCTCCACGGAGATTGCCGGCCGCGCCGTTGAGGAGGCGAACAAGACCAACACAACCGTGGAGGGACTCTCTGAGGCAGCCCAGAAGGTTGGCGAAGTGGTGCAGCTGATCTCCGATATCGCGGAGAAGACCAATCTGCTGGCCCTGAACGCCACCATCGAATCCGCGCGCGCCGGCGAGGCAGGCAAAGGTTTTGCGGTGGTCGCCAACGAGGTCAAGACACTGGCCGAGCAGACCAGCAAGGCGACTGATGAAATCGGCGCTCAGATCACCGCGATCCAGACCGAGACGGGTCATGCGGTCGATGCAATCGGCGGCATCGGCAAGACCATTGAGGAGATCGCCGAGATTGCCACGTCGATTGCCTCCGCGGTCGAGGAGCAGTCGGCCGCGACCCAGGAGATTGCGCGCAATTGCCAGGAAGCCGCCAAGGGCACCAGCGAGGTGTCGGGCACGATCGGGCAGGTGAACCAGGCCGCCAACGATACCGGGTCGGCCGCCAGCCAGGTGCTCTCGGCCGCAAGCGAGCTTTCCTCACAATCGGAAGGTCTGCGCCAGACAGTCGACGAATTCTTGAAGACCGTGCGGGCCGCCTGATCCCATTCGCTATGCAGCGTTCTGTTGGCGCCCGGCATTCGCTCCGGCGGAGGTCGTCTTGGGCGCCGCGAAACGAAATGCTGCGGCGGTGCATCAGAAGGCACGAAAGCTAGACCGAAACCATAAGTGTCGGAGGACTCACGAATGATACGCAAGACTCTCGCTGGTGCGACCGCGCTTGTTGTTGCCGGAATTTTTTCGGTCAGCACCGCGATGGCGGAATCGAGCCACGTGGCCAACAAGGGCGGCGCCCATGGTGCGGCCAAGGGCGGCCCGGTGCATTGGGGCTACAAGGGCGCCGGCGGACCGGCCAATTGGGGCAAGCTTTCGGCGGCCACCGCCATCTGCGGCAGCGGCCATCGACAGTCGCCGATCAACGTCTCCGGGCCGACCGAGATGGCGCTGGCCCCCATCAGGGTCAGCTACAAGCCGACGCAGCTCAACCTCGTGAACAATGGACACACGATCCAGGCGAACTACGCGCCCGGCAGCCACATGCGCGTGGGAAAACGAACCTACCGGCTGTTGCAGTTTCACTTTCACGCACCGTCCGAGCACCAGGTCGACGGCCGCAACTACGACGCCGAGGTGCACTTCGTACACAAATCTGACGATGGCAAACTTGCGGTGCTCGGCGTGCTCTTCAAGGTCGGTGCGGAGAATGCCTTCCTGAAAGCGATCTGGTCGCAAATGCCGTCCAGCAAGGGCACACGCAGCGATCCAGCGGTGATGCTGGATCCCAATGCGTTCCTGCCGGCAAATCGCGACTATGTGCGCTATTTCGGCTCCCTGACCACGCCGCCGTGCAGCGAGGGCGTGAACTGGTTCCTGCTGAAGACCCCGGTTGAGTTGTCGCGGGCGCAGCTCGAGCGATTCTCGGGCATTGTCGGGCCCAACAATCGGCCCGTACAAAAAGTTCATGAGCGTTTCGTCCTGCGCAGCAAATAATTCCGGTCATCCTCAAAGGATTCGGCGCGGAGCAGATGATGAATTGATGGATTGACGACTAGCCCGATCACGGCCAGCACAGACCGGTTGAGCGACATCAACCATTCTGGCCGCGATCGGATTTTTGGAACGAATGAGCTCGGCGATCGGGCACCATCGAAATTCGTTCCAAACCTGGGGGGGAACTTCGTAACGGTACCGCACAGCCTGACAGCGGCGGCGGCCAAGATGCCCAGGAGTAGTGAAATGCCGAAGATCAAACTGAAGATCGGGGCCAAGATAGCGGCCTTCGTCTCAACTTTACTTGTCGCGCTTATCGCGGCGGTTGGCTTCACGATCTACAAGCTCGACGACATCGCCGACCGCAGCCATCGGATGGTCGAGCTGCGGATGCCGACGGCCATGGCCAGTGCGGGCCTTGTCAATGACATCAACGCCTCGCTGGCGTCGCTTCGCGGCTGGATGCTGACCGGTAACACATCGTTCAAGACCCAGCGCGCCGCGGTGTGGGCAAGCATCGACAAGCGCCGCGCGGCGATCGATCGTCTGTCGGCGAAATGGACCAATCCGGCCAACGTCGCCAAATGGCGCAGCTTCAAGGTGACGCTGGGAGAGTTCCGGGCGGCACAGGCGCAGGTCGAGCGGATCGCAAGGTCGCCGGCGGAGTATCCCGCGAACCAGATCCTGGTCACGCAGGCCGCGCCGCGCGCGGGCGTGATGGTTCGCTCGATCACCCAGTTGATCGACATCGAGAGCCGTCAGGCCGGCACCCCGGACCGCAAGGCGATGCTGGGCATGATGGCCGATGTGCGCGGCACGACGGCGCTGGCGCTGGCCAATATCCGGGCGTATCTGCTAACCGGCGATCCGAAGTTCCGCAAGAATTTCAGTGCGATGTGGACGAAGAATACGCGCCGCTTCGCCGATCTTGGATCCCAGGTCCATCTGATGACGGCGGCCCAGAAGGCGGCCTTTAAATCCTATTCCAAGGCGCGGGCCGTCTTTGCGCCGCTGCCGCCGAAGATGTTTCAGATCCGCGGCTCCAAGCGCTGGAACATGGCGAACTTCACGCTGGTGAAGGAAGCGGCCCCACGAGCCGGCAAGCTGCTAGGTATCCTGGCGGGTCCGATGGGCGCCGGCGGCGCCCGCTCCGGCGGCATGGTCGACAACCAGCGCAGCCTTCTGCGCAAGGATGCGACTGCAACGGAGACCGCGATTTCGGATCTGGAGATGATCGAGATCGTGCTGCTCGGCATCGGCTTGCTGTTGGCCTGCGGCATAGTGTTTCTGATGATGCGCGTGATCGTCAAGCCGATCGTCGGCATGACGGCGGCGATGGGCAAGCTGGCCGAAGGCGACCATTCGGTCGAGACACCGGCGCTGGGTCGGGCCGATGAGATCGGCGAAATGGCCCAAGCGGCCGAGGTCTTCAAGGCGAATGCCATCGAGAAGACGCGCATGGAGGAGCAGCAGAAAGCCGCCGCTGAGCAGGCGGAGGTCGAGAAACGCGAGGCCATGAACAAGCTTGCCGATTCGTTCCAGAGCAGTGTCGGTGAGGTGATCGACACGGTCGCGTCGTCGACGACGGAGATGCGGTCCAGTGCGGAATCGCTTACCGCTACGGCGGACGGTGCCAGCCAGCAGGCGACCGCGGTTGCAGCCGCTTCGGAACAGGCGACGGTCAATGTGCAGACCGTGGCCTCCGCGGCGGAGGAAATGTCGAACTCGGTGGCCGAGATCAGCACTCAGGTCACGCGCTCCACGGAGATCGCCGGTCGCGCGGTGGAAGAGGCGAACAAGACCAATACCACTATTGAAGGTCTCTCCTCAGCCGCCCAGAAAGTCGGCGAGGTGGTGCAGCTGATTTCCGACATCGCAGAAAAGACCAACCTGCTGGCCCTGAACGCCACCATCGAATCGGCGCGCGCCGGCGAGCAAGGCAAAGGCTTTGCGGTGGTTGCGAACGAGGTCAAGACGCTGGCCGAGCAAACCAGCAAGGCAACCGACGAGATCGGCTCGCAGATCAGTGCGATCCAGACCGAGACGGGTCATGCAGTCGATGCGATCGGGGGCATCGGCAAGACGATCGAAGAGATCGCCGAGATCGCCACCTCGATTGCGTCTGCCGTCGAGGAGCAATCTGCCGCGACGCAGGAGATCGCACGCAACTGCCAGGAGGCGGCCAAGGGGACGGGAGAGGTCTCCGGCACGATCGGGCAGGTGAACCAGGCCGCAAACGACACTGGCGCGGCCGCCGGTCAGGTGCTGTCGGCCGCAAGCGAACTGGCAGCCCAGTCGGACGGTCTTCGCAAGACCGTGGACGAGTTCCTGAGCACCGTTCGGGCCGCATAACCCGGGGGGTCTGTTGTTCCCGCCGCCGGTCGTCTTCAAACGGCGCGGGCGACAGAAAAAAGGGCCGGTCCCGAGGGGGGACCGGCCCTTCTCCGTTTGGCTTGGCGAAGCGGTCGGACTAGAAGCCCATGCCGCCCATGCCGCCCATGCCGTGGTCGTGGCCGCCGCCAGGCATGGCGGGCGCCTCATCCTTGGGCCTTTCGGCAACCATGGCTTCGGTCGTCACCAGCAGACCGGCCACCGAGGCCGCATCCTGCAGAGCGGTTCGCACAACCTTGGTCGGGTCGATGATGCCGGCCTTCACCAGATCCTTGTAGGTGTCGTCCGCGGCATCGAAGCCGAAGTTGTCGCTCTTGGCGTCCATGATCTTGCCGACCACGATGGAGCCGTCCTCGCCGGCATTCTCGGCGATCTGACGGGCCGGAGCCTTGAGCGCCCGACGTACGATGTCGATCCCGACACGCTGGTCGTCATTCTCCGGCTCGACCTTGTCGAGCGACTTGATGGCGCGCAACAGCGCCACGCCGCCGCCCGGGACGATGCCTTCCTCGACCGCGGCGCGGGTCGCATGCATCGCGTCGTCGACGCGGTCCTTGCGTTCCTTCACCTCGATCTCGGATGCACCGCCGACACGGATCACAGCAACACCGCCGGCCAACTTGGCCAGACGCTCCTGCAGCTTCTCACGGTCATAGTCGGAGGTGGTCTCCTCGACCTGCGCCCGGATCTGACTGCAACGGCCTTCGATGTCCGACTTCTTGCCGGCGCCGTCGACGATGGTGCTCTCCTCCTTGGTGAGGATCACGCGTTTCGCTGTGCCCAGCATGTCCGGCGTCACGTTCTCCAGCTTGATGCCGAGATCCTCGGAGATCACCTGGCCACCGGTCAGGATGGCGATATCCTCCAGCATCGCCTTGCGGCGATCGCCGAAGCCCGGCGCCTTGACCGCCGCGACCTTGAGGCCGCCGCGCAGCTTGTTGACGACCAGGGTCGCCAGTGCCTCGCCTTCCACGTCCTCGGCGATGATCAGCAGCGGCTTGCCCGACTGCACCACGCTTTCCAGGAGCGGCAGCATCGCCTGCAGGCCGGAGAGCTTCTTCTCGTGCAGGAGGATGAAGGGGTCCTCCAGCTCGGTGATCATCTTCTCCGCATTGGTGACGAAATAGGGCGAGAGATAGCCGCGGTCGAATTGCATACCCTCGACCACGTCGAGCTCGGTCTCAAGGCCCTTGGCCTCCTCGACCGTGATCACGCCCTCATTGCCGACCTTTTCCATGGCTTCGGCGATCATGGCGCCGATCGAGGCTTCACCGTTGGAGGAGATGGTGCCGACCTGGGCGATCTCGTCCGACGTCTTGATCTTGCGCGAGCGCTTTTCGATGTCGGTGACGACCGCATCAACGGCCAGATCGATGCCGCGCTTGAGGTCCATCGGGTTCAAGCCCGCGGCCACTGCCTTGGAGCCTTCGCGCACGATCGATTGCGCCAGCACGGTTGCTGTGGTGGTGCCGTCGCCGGCCAGATCGTTGGTTCGCGAGGCGACCTCGCGCACCATCTGGGCGCCCATGTTCTCGAACTTGTCTTCCAGTTCGATTTCCTTGGCGACCGTGACACCGTCCTTGGTGATACGCGGAGCACCGAACGCCTTGTCGAGAACGACGTTCCGGCCCTTGGGGCCGAGCGTCACCTTGACCGCGTTCGCCAACGTGTCGACGCCGGCCAGCATCCGCTGCCGTGCGTCCGACGAGAATTTTACGTCCTTCGCTGCCATAGTATTCTGTTCCTCTCCTTGCCCAGGTTGCCTTAGGCGGCCTTCTTGGCCGCTCCGGCGATCTCAATGATGCCGAAAATGTCGGATTCCTTCATGACGACGAGGTCCTCGCCGTCGATGTTCACCTCGGTGCCGGACCACTTGCCGAATAGGATGCTGTCACCGGTCTTGACGTCGAGCGGAACAAGGTTGCCCTGCTCGTCGCGGCCGCCGGGGCCGACGGCGACAACCTCGCCCTCGGTCGGCTTTTCCTGAGCGGTGTCAGGAATGATGATGCCGCCAGCTGTTTTCTGCTCGTCGTCGGTACGCCGAACCAAGACGCGATCTTGAAGCGGTCGAAATTTCATGGCCAAACCCCCGTCTGGTAATCGTGATGAATGTGGTGGTCATACGAACCGGCCAAGGTGCCGTTGGCACTCAAGGCCGGTGAGTGCCAGCGATGTATGCGGTCCGCGGGCTGCTTTCAAGGGGTTCGGCGTGAAATACTTCGTTCAGGCCCTGATTGGCAGCAGTCTCGCATATGGGCTGCTAACATACTGATATTATTCAATTTTACTTGCTGTTTACCGGCATAGGGGGACAATAGCGATAGCAAGAGGCTGATCATGAGGAGGATCGCTGATGGCGAATTTGGACCGGCAACTAAAGGGTTACCGCTTGACCCTCGCCGAGATCATCTATCGCATGCCCGACCATCCAGGCCTGCTGCAAACTTATCTGTGGCAGGATCTCGATCTGGCACCGCGATTTCCCGTACTGCACCGCTTCCTCGACTTCTGGAGCCGCAATCTCGATGGCCCGCTGCATCAGGTCCGGGTGGCCCATACGGAGTTGATCAAGCCCGCTGAACTCCACTACACCGACCACGAACTGCTCCTGCACTAAAGCCCGTTTCCTGCTGTACCGCCGATTTGCGGCGCGCCCTTGATCTTGAGCGCCAGGTTCCGCAGTCCGCGTAGCGTCGGGTAGAGCATCCGCGCGCGCCTCGGGCCGCGCATGACCCAGGCAAATGCCTTGCCCATTCCGCCACCTAGACCGGCCAACATGGCGATCGCGGTCAGCGCTTCGGCGCCGACGTAATCGCGGCCGCCGAACGAGAATACATTCGCGCGGTCTAGGTCGATGCCCTTGGCGCGCAGGCGTTCGACGACCGGACCGCCGGCACGCGCGTCCACCAGCGCAACCTCACCCACTGCGGCCCGCAGCCGGACCATCGTTGCGAAGCGGGTGCAAAAGGGGCATTCGCCGTCATAGACGAGCGCGGCGTTTGCCGGAGCGGAAACCGCCGGACTGGCGGAGGCGGCTTGGTCCGGTGGGTTTGACTTTCCTGGCAAAGCTTGAGGCTCGGTCATGGTATCGGATGCTCGTGGATTGCCACGATCTGTAAGGATTATAGTTCGCGCGCGGGCACAGAGCATGCGCCGATTTCACGCATCTTCGGTTGTCAACGACGCGCCGGCGGTGGTCATATGGGCCCGCCGGTTGGCCCCGGATCGCGGGGCGGGTGAATGAATGAACGGAGACGATGGCGCAACAGCATCACCACTCGCTGCCGAGCGGCTTTGAGATCGAGGGCTATCGCTTCGAGAAGGTCCTGGGGGCAGGCGGTTTCGGTATCACCTACCGGGCCCTGGAAATTGCACTCAACCGCAAGGTCGCGATCAAGGAATTCCTGCCCAAGGGCTTTGCCGGGCGGGATTCTGAGCACCTTACCGTCCATCCGCTGAGCGAGGCCGATACCGGGAGCTTCGACTACGGCCTCGACCGGTTTCGCGACGAAGCACGAACCCTGGTCAACTTCCGACACCCCAATATTGTCTCCGTCCATCGCCTCTTCGAGGCCAACGGCACCGCCTATCTGGTGATGGAATACGAAGACGGGGAACCGCTTGATGCCATTCTCGCCCGCGACGAGACACTGCCCGAGAGCGAGGTCTGGGAGGTGCTCGACCCGCTGCTATCGGGCCTGGAGCGAGTGCACGCGGCGGGCTTCCTGCATCGGGATATCAAGCCCGCCAACATTTATATCCGCCGGGACGGTACGCCGATCCTGATTGATTTCGGTGCTTCGCGCCAAGCTTTGGGCGAACACAGTCAGACATTGTCGGCCATCGTCACCTCCGGATATGCGCCATTCGAGCAGTACATGACCCGGTCCAAGCAGGGACCATCTTCCGACATCTACGCAATGGGCGCGACGCTCTACCGCCTGGTCATAGGCCAGAAACCCCCGGAATCGACCGAACGCGTTCATGAGGACACGATGGTACCGGCCGTGGTCGCCGCCGCTGGGCGCTGCGGCGAAAGGCTTTTGAAAGCGATCGACTGGGCCCTTGCGGTTAAGGCCGGCGACCGGCCGCAGAGCGTGGCGGCCTGGCGCGAAGCCCTCACTGGCGCGATCGAGCCGCCGTCCGTGGCCGCGCTTCCATCGTTGCAAGGGCCTGTGCGGGGCTCAGAAGATCCAACCGGCCCGACGGGGCCATCTGTCGGGACCCAGGGATTCGAAGCGGAAACCCGGCGCGGCGAGCGCACTCCGATGATACCGGACGATCAAGATACCGGGCCCGGCGGCCTGCCTCCCGCTGGCCAAGGGCTTGGTTCGCCGGCTGCGGCGCAGGGCGGGGCGGGACGCATAATCGGCTGGATCGTTGTAGGTCTGCTGGGATTGATCGTGGTCGGCGGTGCGATCTACGGCTATTCGGTCTACGACGAGCGACAGACGGCGCAGAAGGCGCGCGCCGCAGCAGAGAACCGAGCCGCGGCCTTGGCACGGCGCCGTGCGGCCGCGGAAGCCCGCAGACGCAGGTCCGAGGAGGCGCTGCGCCGCGCCGTGCAACGCAACCGCACGTCGGGCGAAACAAGGATTGTGGAAGAGCGCCGCCGCAGGCTCGAGCTCGAACGCCGCCGCCGCCAGGAGGCCTTGCGACGGCAGGGTCGAACGGGTGGCGAAAGTACCGGCGGGGCGGCGGCGCATCTGCGCGGCCGGCAGATCTGGGTCTCGGTGAAGGCGAGGACGCCCTCGCGCGATTACTGTGCCATCTTGCGGCGCGCCGGCATGGTGGTTGAGTGCGACTATGGCTACAAGGTACCGACGTCGCTCCACAACACCATCATCGTCGAGTGTCCGACATTTCGCGACGACGCGGCGGCGACCGTACTCAAGCTGGCGGGGCTGAGCGGCCGGGTCCGCATCCTGGACTGGCGAAAACCCAGCAAAAGAGCAAAATGCAAAAACTATTTTGGCATCAAGCTTCGTCTTCCCAACTGAGCCCATCCTTGAACCCACCACCCAAACCGCCTGGCGGCGTTCTTGACTTCGTCGCTTGATCGCCCGGCCATATGCACTAGGTTCACGCGGCGGCGCGCAGGTGTGCCGCATGCGTGTGGCAGATTGTCGGGGGAGCATCGATGCCCGTGAGTGTGGCGATTGTCGGCTCGGGACCGGCCGGTTTCTATACGGCCGGCGCTCTCTTGAAGTCGGGTGCCGACGTTGAGATCGACATTATCGAACGCCTGCCGGCGCCTTACGGCCTGATCCGGTTCGGCGTAGCCCCCGACCACGCCAAAACAAAGAACGTGCAGGCCTCTTACGCCCGCATCGCCGAGGATGACCGAGTGCGCTACTTTGGCAATGTTGAGGTCGGCCGCGACGTCTCCGTGGACGAACTGCGCGAGATGTACGACGCGGTGGTGTTGGCAACCGGTGCCTCAGTCGACCGTCCGCTGGGGATTCCAGGCGACGACAAGGAAGGGATTGTCGGCGTGGCCGCATTCGTCGGCTGGTACAATGGCCACCCGGACTTTCGCGACTTGGATCCACCGCTGAACACCAAATCCGTTGTTGTGATCGGCGTTGGCAATGTCGCAGTCGACGTCGCGCGCGTGCTGACCAAGACCCCGGCGGAAATGGCCGCGACCGATCTCACCGACTACGCAGCAGCGGCGATCCACGCCGCCCCCGTCGTCGACGTCCACATGGCCGGCCGGCGCGGACCGGCCCAAGCCAAGTTCTCCAATGTCGAGCTTCGCGAGATGGGCAATCTGGTGGATTGCGCCCCGGTGATCGATGCCGCCGTGATCCCGGATGCGGTTCCGCCCGACGTCTCCGAGCGCGATGCCCGCCTTATCGAGCGTAACCTGGCGACATTGCGCCAGTTCACCGAAATCGACCCCGGCGGCCGGACCAAGCGCGTCCATTTCGACTTCTTTGCCAGTCCGGTGGAAGTATTGGGCGGGGCGCAGGTCGAGGCGGTCAAGTTCGAGCGTACGACCGTCGACGAGGCGGGGCGCGCCGTGTCGTTGGGCGAGTTCTTCGAGGTGCCGTGCGGCCTCGTCATTCCTGCGATCGGATACTACTCGGAGCCGATCACCGGCGTCCCTTTCGATACGGGCCGCGGGCGCGCTGAGAACAATGACGGTTATATCGATGAAGGGTTCTACTGCGTCGGCTGGATCAAACGCGGTCCGTCGGGCGTCATCGGATCGAACAAGCCCGATGGCGACAAGGCGGCCGAGATGATCCTTGAAACCATGCCCCGCGGGGCAAAGCCAGGCCGGGGCGCACTGGAGACGCATCTGGCCGGGCGCGGCGTTCGGATTGTCGATTATGGCGACTGGAAGACGATCGACGCCGCTGAAACCGCGGCTGCCACCGACGGTGCGCCCCGCGCAAAGCTGACGCGGATAGAGGATATGCTTGCGGTGTTGGACGGCTGATCGCGAGCCCCGCCCGGTTCGTCTTGAGACGATAGGGTCGGCGGATCAGCGTTGGCGCCTTAGTCGTCTCAGTCCGGCGTGGGCGCGTTTGTCTGCGGGGGCCAGGGCCCGTGCAGCGGTGAAATCACGGCGCGCGGCGGCGATCTCTTTCAAAGCCTCATGGGCCCGGGCGCGATTTATATAGGCGTTGGTGAATTTCGGGGCGATTTCGATAGCACGGGTAAAGTCCGCGATAGCCTTTTGATGTCGCCCGATCTGCCCGAACACGGCCCCGCGATCATGGTGATAGGCCGCTACTTTGGGATTGAGCGCAATGGCCTGATTGTAATCGTAGATCGCCGGTCCGAACTTGCCCATCCGCCGATGGATGTCGGCGCGACGGAACACGTAGGCCGCATTCTTGGGCTGTAGGCGCATGGCGCGGGAACTGTCGATCAGCGCCAGCCGATATTTCTTTTTGGCCGCATGTGCGCGGGCACGGCTGAAAAAGGCATGCGGCAGTTCCGGATTGATAGCGGCGGCGCGATCGAAATCAGCGATTGCGGTCAAATAGCGCTTGCGGCCGAGATACACCAAGCCGCGGTTGAGGTAGGCGAAATAGGACCGCGGATTGAGTGCAATCGCCTTGCTGAAATCGGCGACCGCGCGCCGGTTCCATCGAAGCTTGGCAACGGCAATGCCGCGCTCAACATAAGAGTGCGCCCGTTTCGGATCGAGCTGGATCGCCCGGTTGTGATCGCCAATGGAATTTCCGGTCTGGCCGAGCCGGGCATAAATCTGGGCGCGCCGAATATAGATCGCCGGATGGCGCTTGATCTTCAACGCCTTGGTATAGTCGGCGAGCGCGCCTTTGTTCTGCGCCAATGCCGCACGGATGTCGCCGCGCTTGACGTAGAGCGGTTGGAAATCGGATTTCAGCGCGATTGCCCGATCGAGGTCAGCGAGCGCCTTTTGGAAGCGTCCCAGCCGCTGATAGCGCGTGCCGCGATTGCTGTGGGCCACGGCTTCCGAAGATATTGTGAGGTCGCCCGAAGCGATCAGTCGGGTGCAGGCCGCGATCCCAATGAGCGGACTGCGGTGCCGGGCGCAGTCGCGCAAGTCGCTTTCAAGATCGGCGCGCGCCGGCAGCGTGGCCAGCAATGACGCCAGTCCAACACCGCACAGGAACACGCGCAGAATTCGTACTGTTCGTTTTTCGATTGTCGTAATCCTCGGCTCCGCCAGCCGCCAATACAACTTTGCGCGACAGCCCCCGCCTAGGTCAAGCGGCAAGCCCTGACATAGATATTTTGCGATCTGGTTGCGATCCTGGCGAAATAATTCGATTGCTGATAGTTTAAGCCTATAATATATACCGGGTTCCAGCGGCCGATTGGGCGCTGGGAGGCATAGGATTGTTGGTCCAGCGGCGCTCAATTGCCCGTGATTGGTAATGACATTGGTGTTCGTCAGGTCCATATTTCCCAATTGCGACAAGAAGCTGAGGCGAAAAAGGCAGCGCCCGGCCAGGATGCCGGGGCGCTAGGAAGGAATTCGAACCATGTCGACGGCCACCGCGGCGGTGCAAGAGGCGCCGCCCCGTCAAGAACGCGACTCTGCGGTTATTCGCTTCGCCGGCGATTCCGGCGATGGCATGCAGCTTACCGGCACCCAGTTCACTGCCGCCACGGCGCTGGCCGGGAACGATCTGGCGACGTTTCCCGATTTTCCGGCCGAGATCCGGGCGCCCGCCGGCACCACGTACGGTGTTTCGGCGTTTCAGATCAATTTCGGCGCCGGCAACATCAAGACCTCAGGCGACGAACTCGATGCCCTGGTGGCGATGAATCCCGCCGCGCTCAAGGTCAACCTCGACGACGTCAAGCCGGGCGGGCTCGTGATCATCGATACCGGTGCGTTCAACGATAAGAATCTGCGCAAGGCGGGCTACGACGAGAGCCCGCTCGATGACGACAGCCTGTCCAATTATCGGGTCTTCAAGGTCGACATGTCTCGCCTGACCGTGGAATCGGTGAAGGCGTTCGGCCTCTCGAACAAAGAGGCGCTGCGGTCCAAGAACCTTTGGTCGTTGGGGCTCGTCTACTGGCTGTTCGGTCGCAGCCGCTCGGCGACCGTCGACTGGTTGAAGACGAAGTTTGCCAAGCGGCCGGAGATCGCGGAGTCGAACATTGCGGCGCTCAATGCCGGGCATGCTTTCGGGGAGACTGCCGAGCTGCCGAGCGAGATCGATGCGGTGATGATCCCGGCGGCGGAGATCGCCCCCGGCACCTACCGGACGCTGACGGGCACCGAAGGTGTCGCATGGGGGCTGGTGGCCGGCGCACATCTGGCGGAACTGCCGATGGTGTTCTGCGGTTATCCGATCACGCCCGCTTCGGGACTTCTGCACGCGCTGGCCTTGCTCAAGGCCTATGACGTGACGGTCTTTCAGGCCGAGGACGAGATTTCAGCGGTCTGCGCCGCGATGGGAGCGTCCTATGCCGGTTCCGTCGGCATGACCGCCAGTTCCGGTCCGGGCGTGGCGCTCAAGACGGAAGCTCTGGGCCTGGCTATATCGACCGAGTTGCCGCTGGTACTCGTCAACGTTCAGCGTGGCGGGCCTTCGACAGGGTTGCCGACCAAGACCGAACAATCCGATCTGTTTCAGGCCGTATGGGGCCGAAACGCCGATTCGCCGATCGCTGTCGTTTCAGCGAACTCCCCGGGCGATTGCTTCGAGGCGGCGATCGAGGCGGTGCGCCTGGCGACCAAATACATGACGCCGGTCATCCTTTTGAGCGACGGTTACATCGCCAATGCCGCCGAGCCGTGGCGGGTTCCTGATTTCGACGATTTCGAGCCCTTCCCGGTGACCAATCGCACCGATCCGGACGGATTTCAGCCCTATCTTCGCGACGAGAAGACGTTGGCGCGGCCTTGGGTGAAACCGGGCACGCCGGGTTTGGAGCACCGCATCGGCGGTATCGAGAAAGACTACAACTCCGGCAACATCTCCTACGATGCCGATAACCACCAGCTGATGACCGATACGCGCGCGGCCAAGATCGCCGGCATCGCCAACGACATCCCCGAGCAGACGATCGATCAGGGCCCCGACAAGGGCACATTGCTGGTCGTCGGCTGGGGCTCGACCTACGGGCCGATCAGCCGGGCGGTCACCGACTGCCGCGACGCCGGCATGGACGTCGCCCACGCTCATATCCGGCATATTTGGCCGTTGCCGCGCAACTTGGGCGACCTGTTGAATTGTTACGACCGCGTGCTGGTGCCGGAGATGAATACCGGCCAGCTCAGCACGCTGCTGCGCGCGGAGTACCTTGTCGACGCCGAAGGGCTCAACAAGGTCTCCGGCAAACCATTCAAGATATCCGAAATCGCGGCAGCCATCGCCGAGCGGCTCGGAAGCTAGAAAGAGGGACGACCATGAACGTCCAGACACCGCCTGAAAAGCTGTTGCCCAAGGACTATGCCTCCGACCAGGAGGTGCGCTGGTGCCCTGGCTGCGGCGACTATGCGATCCTGAAAGCCGTACAGAAGACGCTTGCCGACATCGAGGCCTCGCGCTCGAACACGGTGTTCATTTCCGGCATCGGCTGCGCGGCACGCTTTCCCTATTACTTGTCGACATACGGCTTCCACACGATCCACGGCCGCGCGCCGGCGATCGCGACCGGCGTCAAACTCGCCAACCCGGAGCTCAACGTCTGGGTGGTCGGCGGCGACGGTGACGGGCTTTCGATCGGTGGAAACCATACGATGCACGCGATCCGCCGCAACGTGAACATGAACTACCTGCTCTTCAACAACGAGATCTACGGGCTCACCAAGGGCCAGTTCTCGCCGACCTCGAAGGTCGGAACGCGCTCGCCCTCCACGCCGATGGGCTCGGTCGCCAATCCGATCTCGGCGCTGTCATTTGCGATGGGCGCCTCGGCGCGTTTCATTGGCCGCGGCATCGACCGCGATCTGAAACGCCTGCCCGGCCTCTTCTCGCGCGCCAACGACCACATCGGCTGTTCCTTCGTGGAGGTGATCCAGAACTGCATCGTCTACAACGACGGCGTTTTCGAGCATTTCACCGAAAAGGACGTCGCGCCCGACAATCAGGTCTGGTGCCAGCACGGCGAGCCGCTGCGCTTCGGCAAGGAAAACCAGAAGGGCCTCCGCTTCAATGCGCAGTCTTTCTCTCTGGAGGTCGTCACCATCGGCGAGGACGGCGTCACCGAGGACGACATCCAGATCCACGACGAAACCAACCGGACCCTGGGCGTGATGCTGGCTGCGATGGACCCGCCAGCCTTCCCGATCGCCATCGGCGTGATCTACTGCGACCCCAGACCGTCCTACGAGGGCGCTGTGATGGCGCAAAACGAGCAGGCCAGCGCCAAGTTCGACGGCAAGAAGCCGACGATCAACGACCTCCTGCGCGGCGGCCACACCTGGACGGTGAGCTAGAGCAATTCGGCGCTGTCCGGGGCGTCATGGTCGAGACGTTTTGCGGGGGGCATCAATCGAAAGCGATTGGATCTGGCTCGTCCTCAGCGTCGGCGCAAAACCGTGCCGGCCAAAGGATTGATCCCTTAATGATTGCGTTCCTGCCCCGCACCTAATCAGCATTTGGGTCGGCGGAGACATGAGGTTGCAAGGGCAGTCTGATGATGCAACTTTGCCCGTCGACCGCCCCACAAAATCCGAATAGACGAAAGAAGGAGGCGCACGCATGCGGGCCGAAATTGTCGCTCTCTCGATTGCCATCGGACTTGTTGCATCGCCGATCTTTGCCGGTGAGCGATCAGTGGGCATGGTGGAAGCAAAGCCTCAGCAACAGCTCGCGCAAGCCGGTCACACCCGCAGCCGGTCGTGGCACCAGTCCAACCGCAGCTGGCGTGGCCATATCCGCAACCGGTCCTGGAGGTCCGGCTCGACCGGCGGCCAAGGTCGCAAGGCCGGGCCGAAGGCGGGGCCGAACAGTGGTGCGGGGCATCGCGTGGGCCGGAGCTGGCGGGGCCATGTCTCCGGCAAGACCTGGGCGACCGGGCGCGGCGGCAGACATGCTCGTAGCCGGTCGTGGCACCAGTCCAGTCGCAGCTGGGGCGGCCACATCCGCAACCGGTCATGGCGGTCCGGCGCGACCGGCGGTCAAGGTCGCAAGGCCGGGCCGAAGGCGGGGCCGAATAGTGGTGCCGGACATCGTGTGGGCCGGAGCTGGCGGGGCCATGTCTCCGGCAAGACCTGGGCGACCGGGCGCGGCGGCAGACATGCTCGCAGCCGGTCGTGGCACCAGTCCAGTCGCAGCTGGGCCGGCCATATCCGTAATCGATCATGGAGGTCCGGCTCGACCGGCGGCCAAGGTCGCAAGGCCGGACCGAAGGCGGGGCCGAACAGTGGTGCCGGTCATCGCGTGGGCCGGAGCTGGCGAGGCCATGTCTCCGGCAAGACCTGGGCGACCGGGCGCGGCGGCAGACATGCTCGCAGCCGGTCGTGGCACCAGTCCAGCCGCAGCTGGGCCGGCCATATCCGTAATCGATCATGGCGCAACTGACGGCCCAAGCCGGTCAACGGAAAGCCCGGCCGTGATATGGCACCGGCTCGCCGCGGCCGCGGCCGCGAACGAGGCGGGCCTGGCCGCGGACTCGCTGTAGACTATGGATGCTGTCGGCTTCGCAACGGCGTGCGACGAGCGCTGCAATGATCGTGGCTTGGTTTCGCCGCGAAAGTCAGCTCGTTTTCGGGCTGCGCGACCGGGATCGGCCAGTGTCCTTGACCTGCACCGGTACCGTTTCCGCTGAGCGGATATGCAGATCTCGTTGCGGGAACGGGATCTCGATGCCGGCTTCCTTGAGGCCGTCCCAGATGGCGAGCAGAATCTCGCTCTTGACGTTGGACGTGCCGGCCTGCGGGTCGCCTATCCAGGCACGGAGCTCCAGATCGACCGAGCTGTCGCCGAAACCCATCAGCAGGCAACGCGGCGGTGGGTTATTCAGGATACGGTCGTTTGCTGCGGCGGCCGCCTCGGCTATGGCGATGCCATCGCGCGGTTCGGCGTTGTAGGAGATCCCGAAAGACAGGCGCAGGCGGATCCGGCGATGGCTGAACGACCAGTTCTCCACGCGCTCGGTGATCAGCGTCTCGTTCGGGATCAGATGTTCGGTGCCGTCCCGCGTGATCACCGAGGCAAAGCGCGCATTCAACGAGTTGATCCAGCCATAGGTGTCGCCGATCGCGATCACGTCGCCCGGTTTGATCGAGCGGTCGAGCAGCAGGATGATGCCGGAGATGAAGTTCGAGACGACCTTCTGCAAGCCGAAGCCGATGCCCACACCGATGGCGCCGGAGAATACCGCGAAGGCCGTCAGGTCGATGCCGACCGCCGATAGCCCGGCGACGATGGCGATGGTGACCAGCAGGATCTTCCCCAGCTTGACGATCAGCACCTGGACCGAAGGCGTCAGCGATTCCACCGCGCGGATGCGGCCTTCGAGCAGGTGACTGAGCGCCGTCGCGCCCCACAGCAGCAGGCCGAGGGTGATCAGGCCTTTGATGATGGTGAGCGCGGAGATGCGCAGCGTACCGAGAGTAAAGGCGGCCTGATCCAGCGCGGCGGAGATCGGCGATAGCAGGCCCAGGATTGAGAGCGCCGCGATGGTCCAGGCGATGGGTGCGATCAGCCGTGCGATCGTCGGATTGGTGAGCAGCCCCGACAGGAAGCGGATGATCACCCAGGCGGTCAGCAGGCTGAGGACGATCGAGAGAACCCGGCGCGGCTGTTCCAGTCCGGTGGCGCCGACGACCATCAGCCATTGCAGGATCAGCCAGATCAGCGGGATCGAAACCGCCCGCGTCACTCTCGCTAGCCGCCTGAGCCCAGCGTGAAGCTTAGGGTCGACGCGCCATTTCGCCAAGCGCGGGCGGATCGGCAGGGCGATCAGGCAGGCGACCAACAAGGCAGCGATGCTGGCGCCGAGCTGAGCCGCGGCGGCCCAGGTCAGCACGTCGCTCTTGATGGTCAGCCAGATGAATTCCAGCCAGGCCGTGAACTCCCCCCAAGTCAGCGCCTTCATCGCCCCCGTTTCCGAAAATGTCTCATAGTGGTGGTGGCAGTTTAGGGAACCGGCCGTGTTCCCGCGATCTCTTTTGCGCCCAACCCGGCAGCGATTGCCGAGTGTAGGGTTAACGCGGTGCTTCGTAAGGACAAGTTTCGGCGGAATTCAAAGCTCTTGGTCGGCCGGGTGCTCGGCACGGACATTGCTTCCTATGAGCCGAGCGGCCGCCGCGTCAACGTGTCTAGCCGCTCCAACAAAACGCTACACCAAGCCAAGAACAAGAAGGATAATCCCCATGACCACCATCGGTTCCATCGCGCCCGCAGTCCAGCTCCCGGCCGACGCCGGCTTCAAGGCAAATCCCCCGGTCCGCCCGGATCGCCCTGACCAGGCTTTCCGCCTCGAACGCGCCGACGAACCTCTGCGACCTTTACGACCTGAACGCCCCGACCGGCCGGATCACCCGCAGGGCGGCCCGCGCGGCAAACTCGCGCACCTCACTCGCCGCTTTGTCCACGCCGCCAAGGAGATCCTGCAAAAGGGCGGCGATTTCGAGGACATCGCCAAGCTCGCCCGAAAGGTCGTGGGCGAATATCCGGCGCTGAAGGAATTCCCGCCGTTCCAGAAGATCATGGAGCGCATCGCCTATCATCTGGGAGGCGACCAAGGCCCTTTCGTCGGTCGGCCGGTCCCGGCGCCGGAACCAAAGCCGGTTCCGGTCGACGGCGTGAAGGTAAGCGACGCCAGCGTCGCGAACGTAATTGAGCGCGTTTCGCTAACCGTCTGAGCCACCCAAGGTCATATGGAAACTCTGGCTGCTGGCGATTGAGGGCACCCCCTCGGTTCCTTCGCGCGGTTGGACGCTTACCGATTGCGACGATCCACAGAATCCTGCAGTGTCGCAGGCATTGCGATTGCTGCTGGGTCGAGCGATGGCGATGCTGATCGTCACCGAATCACCGGCTGGAATTCAGCTCAACGCTGTTGCATGGTCAAGCCGCAGTTCGCTCCGCTCGCATCATGTCGAGGCACGTGATTTCCATGCGACGCCGTATCGGCCAAGCCGAAGGAGAGAAGGAAAGGATCGCCTTTCCATTGACACTGTGCAGGGCGAGACATGACTACGCGTTTGAAACCGGGGTACACATCGACGATGCGACCGGCAAACGGATCATAACGGCCCGGTTTGACATGGAGGCCATCCGGCGCGGCGAACCGGTCGACCTGTACGATGGGGCCGAAGACAATATCGTTCGGCTGCGTCTCTCGGTGATCCAGGCATCGGACGTCGTCGCTTATTCGGTTGGCTCGGCGAGCGACCCGGAAATCGGGCGCCTGATCGCGGCGTTTCGCGCCGAGTCGCGGCCCAGCCTGCATCTTTATCGCGCGGATGGTGCGGAATGCGGCCGGCTCAAGTCGATCGGCGCCTGGAAGCGATTCGTAGGGCTGATCCCTTTTTTGGATACGGTGGCCGCGTTGAGTCCCGGCGATTTGGGGTTCCAGCCTCGTTACACGGTCGAGATCGATGGCCGTCCTGGCTTAAGCTTGGCGGCGGTCGAAAATGAAGGCGGGGAACAATATGCCGACGCCACGGTGTCGCACGCGATCGCGCACAAGCACCTTGCATTCGGTGTAGTCGACGAAGAGCTGGTCCTTGCGGGCTTGGCGGCGCTGGCCGGCCATTCCGAACTGGGCGCATTGACAGGTTTGGGTGGTATCTACGTGCCCGGCCTGCAGAACTAGATCGCTACATATACCCCTCGACACGCAGACGCTCAAAGGCGTCCTCGGCCTCGTGGTCCATGGCGCGGCCGGAGCGTTCCGGGGTCTTGGTCGTCTCCAGCTCTTCCACGATCTCAGCGATCGTCGAAGCTGTGCTGGGGACGGGATTGGTGATGTCCTTGTCGCCCAGGGAGCGATAACGCAAGCCCTTACGCGCGAAGTAGAGCGGCACCGTCGGAATGCCCTCGCGCTCGGTATAGCGCCAGATGTCGATCTCGGTCCAATGCAGGATCGGGTGGATGCGCACATGGGTGCCCGGCGGAAACTCGGTCTTGTACTGGTCCCAGAATTCGGGCGGTTGGTCGCGGAAATTCCAAGCCGCGTTGGCGCCGCGCGGGCTGAAGACGCGCTCTTTGGCGCGGGTCGCTTCCTCGTCGCGCCGGATGCCTGCGATCACGCCTTCGAAACCTTCGGCCTCGATCAGCGATTTCAACCCGGCTGTCTTGCGCGAGGCGGAGCGCGCCGCCGGCGGCAGCGAAGGATCCATCTCCTCCACCGGCGGGCAGTCGCCGGTGCGCAGGTCGACGGCCCATTCCTTTGAGTACTTGTCGCGGAAGTCGTACATCTCCGGGAACTTCATGCCGGTATCGACATGGACCAGCGGAAACGGCACATGGCCGAAGAAGGCCTTGCGCGCCAACCACACCATGACGTTGCTGTCCTTGCCCAGCGACCACAGCATGGCGAGATTGCCAATACGCGCATAGGCCTCGCGCAGGATGTAGATGCTCTGGCTTTCCAGCAGATCGAGCTCGCTCAGCACGGCAGGCTCGGCTTGACCATTGCCGCCATTGCCGCCATTGCCGCTGCGTTTCGTATTTCCGTTGGGTTTAGCCATCGGACAACACCATTACCGTCTTTCCTTCTGTCCCAGCGCTTCGCGTTGTTTGGATATCTAGAGTTTTGACCTGCGGCTGCAAGCGGCTTTGTGCAAACGGCGCGTCTGGCCGGCCCACCGTCCTACCGCGAAACAACACCAGTGCCCCTAGAGCCCGATCGGCGAGAAGTCGATGTCGTGGTAATAGCCTGCCAGCGCGCGGATGCGGTCTCTCTGTGGCTCCGACAGCTCGGTCCCGCGGCCGGACTTGCCCTTGTTGAAGCGCGTCTTTTCCTTGTCCTCGTCGCCTTCGATGATCGTGACGGCGGCTTCGCAGTCGTTCGCCGATGCGTCGAAATCGTAAAACGCCGCCAGTCGTCGGAGCGCGCCCGGCTTGTCCGCGATCATATCCTCGTAACACAGCAAGTGGCAGTCGAGCCGGCCGGCCGCCATCGCGTCCGACCAGGATGCGAAGAATGCCAGGTACCATGGCACGAAGTGATCGATCATCAAATCGAGGCGCCGATCCCGTTCCAGGGTTTCCCAGCGTCCAGCGAAAAATGTGTTCACCGTGGCCCCGGTGTCGAAGAAGTCGGTGTAACTGACGATCGTGTCGAACAGATTGCGCACGAGTACGATCGGCCTGATGTCGAAGGCCTGCATCATCTGGATGTTGGGTATTGTGGCCCGGCAGTGCTGCTGTGTGACCGTATCCTGGCGAGCCACGGAACGAAGGTGCGGCAGATAGAGCTCTTCCTCGTTCTGGAGGAAGGCGTAAGTCAAGCTCGCCTCGCGCCATCCGGTCAGCTTGCACAGCGCGTGCTTCAGGAAGGTTGAGCCGCTCTTGGGCATGCAGGCGATTAAGATATGCCGGCCCAAGTCCGCTTCGCTCAGTCCTGGCGCATAGTCGGTGAGCTGCCCCAGCCCGCCGGAGTTCATCACGCAATGGATAATGACGTTCGGAACCGATTGATGGTCGGGTTCGACCTTGAGGATATCCCGCAGGGCGCCCAATGCGCCGTCCCAGTCGCCGCGGCCCATTGCCTCGTTGGCGCGGGCTTCCATGCCCTGGCGTGCGGCAGCCAGATTGCCGATCGCGCTTATATCTTGCGGGGCCAACTCGCAGGCCCTCTGGAACAACGGGTAGGCCTCGACCAAACGGCCTTGCTGGGCGGTGGTTGCGCCGAGCGCATTCAGGATCTGATAGTCGTCCGGCCGCTCGCTTAGAATCGTGGTGAGGAGCGCTTCGGCCTCCAACAGGGCGCCGTTTTGCAGCAGGCGCATGGCCTCTTGCTCGCGAGGTCCGGAGACTGGGTTTTCGGCGGCGCCATCGGGCATCGCAGCCTGCCAAGTGTAGCGATTGCAATTGTGTTGGGAGCCTACCTAGCGGCGATTGCCATAGGGTTAATGAAGGACGAAGACGTGGCATGGGAGGTCGCTTCTATGGGGCTGGATCTGTGCGTCAGACCGCCGGCGAGGCGACGTGAATACCGCACTCGGTCTTGTCCTGCTCCGCCCAACGGCCCGCGCGCGGGTCCTCACCGGACGTCACCGGCCGCGTGCAGGGCGCGCAGCCGATTGATGGATAGCCCTGTGCGTTGAGTGGATGGCGCGGGAGTTCGCGCGCCTCGTAGTAGCGTTGCAGGTCTTCTGCCCCCCAGCGCGCCAGCGGGTTGACCTTGATGCGTCCATCGGCGGCCTCGACCGCGGGCAGTTCGCCGCGCTCGGCAGTTTGGAAGCGTTTGCGCCCGGTGAACCAGGCAGCGTAGCCGTCCAGCGCGGTCTCCAGCGGCCATACCTTGCGGATGGCACAACAGGCATCGGGATCGCGTGCATGCAATGTGCCGTCTGGATCGTGGGCAGCGAGGTCGGCCGCGTCGGGCCGGATGTCGCGCACGTTCGTGAGGCCCAGATGTTCGGCGAGTGCGTGGCGGTAGGTCAGGCTTTCGGCGAAATGCTTGCCGGTCTCCAGGAACAGCACCGGCGTCGCCGGGTCGATCCGTGCGACCAAATCGAGCAGCACGGCCGCTTCGGCGCCGAAGGAAGAGACCAGCGCGATTTGCCCCGCGAACTCTGTTTCGATCATGGCGCGCACGATCATCAGGCCGTCATAGTCGCGGTAACGCGCCAGCAAGTCCGCCGCACGGGCTTCCAGCGCCAATGCGGCATCGTCGGGTAGCTCGCCGGCCGCCGGTCCTGCCAAGGGGGCGGCCAGTGTCGTGATGTTGGCGCCGTCGGCCATGATTGCGCGCCCTACTCCGCGGCGCCGCCGACCAACGCCGCCACCCCGCCGTCGCTGTCGCCGAGTTGTCCGAGCGGAGCGAGCGCTGCAGCCGTGACGGGGCGATCCACCAGCTCCTCCACGGTATCGAGCCACAACGCCAGGGCTTCGCGGTAGCCCTCCAGGTCGGCTTCGCCATTGGCGACCCGTGCAGATCGTTCGGCGTCGCGGACACCGTCGAGCGTCTCCAGCAGCGGGTGGTCGCCAGCGTAAGACGTGGAGACGCGGGCCAGCGTCACCTCAACCAGTTCGTCGTCCTTGATCTCCTCGCCGAGACGCCCAAGCAGGCGGTGGGCTGCGTGGCTGGCGGCACGGCGGCCGTAGTCCAGAACCCGGTCCTTAAGGCCGGCATGGATCGAGCGGTCGACATTGATCAGCCCATCATCGGCAAGGTTCTGGTAGAGGTTGTCGAGAGGGAAGCCGGCCGCGCATTCGGCCTGCACGGCGGCCGGTGTCACGAAGGCTTTGGCCTTGCCGAAATCGACGTACAGCGAGTCCGATGCGCCGTCTCGCTCCGCCACTTCGTCGCCAAGCGGGGCCAGGATCGCGCGCAGACCTTCCTTGCCGATCTCCAGGGCCCAGTCGCGCACCGACCGTCCGGCTTCACCGGCCGGAGTGTAGGCATCGAGTAGCAATTCGAATGCACGCCGCGCCTGGCGAGCCGGCACCACGGGGCCACCGACCCCGATCGCGCCGACCTCGCGGTCGTTGCCGCCGACATAGATCTGGTAATGCGGCGCGTTCTGGCCGTCGATCTTCTTGCCCATGCCGCGGAAACCGAAATCGGCCACGTGATGAAGCCCGCAGCCGTTCTGGCAGCCGGAGATGCGCACCGTGAGGTTCGGCTTGGGTGGGAATTTGCGAGCGACTTCCACCAGCTCGCGGCCGAAATCCTGGCTGTTTGTGATGCCGATGCGGCAGGTCGTTGTGCCTGGGCAGGAAACGAGATCGGGCTCGTCGCCGATCTGGTCCTGCACCGGCAAGCCGATCTCCCGGATGGCGCTCGTCACCGCCTCTTCGTTTGCGGGATCGATGCCGATAAAGGCGATGTTCTGGTCGCGGGTGGTGCGCATGTGGTCGGCGCCGAAGACCTCGCCGATTGTCGCCAGTGCCTCGAGCTGGTCCGCGGAAAGCAAGCCGAGCACCGGGCTCACGACGATGGAGGTCTTGCCGTCATGCTGGGTGAATACGCCGGCCGGAGTGGCGGGGGCTTCCGCCTCGTCGGGCGCGCGCCACTCAAGCGGCGTCCAAGGGCGTTGCGGCATGGCCAGAGCGCGCTCGAACTCTTCCTCGAAGAGCTTCCGGAAGGTCGCCTCGCCAAAGCGCTTGAGCACGAATTTGAGCCGCGCCTTCTGTCGGTTTACCCGGTCGGAGTACTTCTGGTGCAGGCGCACCAGCGCCTCGACCACGGCCGGCAGTTGGTCCTCGGTGACGAAGTCGGCCACCTCTACGGCCGCGATTGGCTGACCGCCTGTGCCGCCGCCGGCGAGCACGCGGAAACCTTGTTTCCCGTCCTTCGTGGTGGCAATGAGGCCGAGATCGTGGATGCCACCGGCTCCGCAATCGACGGCGCATCCCGAGACCGTCGATTTGAACTTGCGGGGCATGTTTTGGACCAACGGGTGGCGAATCCACGACTCGGCCAACTGGGCCGCCGCCTTGCCCGCATCGGTGTGCTCCTTGGGGCAGACGCCGGAGAACGGGCAGGCGGTGAAATTGCGTAACGTGTTGCCGCAGGCCTCGCGCGAGGTCAGCGCGCCGGCCGCGAGATCGCTCAGCAGGTCCGGCGTATCGTCGGTCGGCACATGATAGATCTGGAATGCCTGACGCGTGGTGACATGGATGTCGCCCTGGGCCCATCTGCGGTTCGCCGCCGCGACCGTGCGCGCCCAGCCGAAGGGCAGCACCCCGCCAGGCACCTTGATCCGCACCATCTGCACACCCGGCTGCAACTGGCCATATATGCCGCGGCGCAAGCGGAAGGCGGTCCAGGTCTCGTCATCCCATTCGCCGGAGCGGAACTTGGCCAGGGCGCCGCGCAACTCGTCGGCGTCCTCCATGCGGGCGAGCGGCTCGGTGTCGGGCCTCCAGGCGCTGCGGACGGCGGGCGGCGGCGTGATCGATCCGGGCATCGTGGCTCTCCCTATTCACATGAAAAACATGTGAGTTAACTGATTCCACGATAAGATTACGTGCAATAACGGCGAAATCAAGGTTCAATGTGAAATAAAATGATTTCACATAGTATATTTGTTATTGGAATTTTCGGTTTGGAGGCGGTCCAGGCGCGAGGTCCGCCCGCCGCTTCGTCTAGCTGAACAATCCCCCGACATCGATGCTGGAGCTCTCGCCCAGCTTGGGGAAAGCGTCGTCGAGCCAGGCTTGCGCTGCGGCGCGGCCCTTGGAGCGCATCCCCTGAAAGAAGCCCCATTCGGCGTTGAAGCGCTGGGCGACATCGAATTCGGGATCGTCCGCTTGCGGCGCGACCGCGTGCATGTTGATCCTCCGCAAGCCAGACGCTTCGCTGACATGGCCGCGTTCGATCAGTTCGGTCACGAAGTTTATCGCCCGCATCTCGCGCATGAAGGCGGAAGTGAAGCTCACCTCGCTCACCCGAGTCAGGATATCGGCCGAGGATTCGGGCCGCTCTTTGCGCCCCAACGGCGTGGTCAGCACCATGACGACATCGGATGTGGCGCAGTGATAGATCAGCGGGTAAATGGTCGGATTGCCCATATAGCCGCCATCCCAGTAGCGTTCGCCATCGACTTCTACGGCGTCGAAGAGATAGGGCAAGCAGCACGAGGCGCAGACCGCATCCAAGCTCACATCCGCGTTGTCGAAGATCCGATTGGCGTTGGTCGCGACATTGGTCGCGTTGACAAAGAGACGGATGGTCGAAGACTGGCGCAGTCGTTCGAAATCGACCATCGCTCCAATGGACGACCGCAATGGGTTCATCGTCTGCGGGTCGAAGTCGTAGGGCAGCAGGATCCGCGACATCAGGTCGAACAGCGCATCCTTGCGCGAAATCTGCATGATCCGGGAACGCGCTAAACGAAATAGCATGCCGACGGTCCAGCGCCGCTCCTCGCACGCGTCGCTGACATGCCGCCAGAAGCGCGCCAACAAGTCTCGCGCAACGGTCCGGTCTCCACCGATCATCCCGGAAGCGAGCAGGACCGCATTGATGGCTCCCGAGCTTGTGCCCGAGACGCCTTCGATCTCAAGGCGTTCGTCTTCCAGGAGCCGATCGAGCACGCCCCAGACGAAGGCGCCGTGGGCGGCACCGCCCTGCAGCGCCAGGGTAACCGACTTGGTTTTCGCAAAGGGAGGTTTGTCGGGCGCACCGCCGGCCGACCGTTTGGCCCGCGCCGTCTTGGATGATGCCCCGTCGGGCGCCTTGTGTCTGGGAGGCACGTCGCTTCCTCTCGCGGCCTTGCTGTCGCGATGCCCATACTCGACCGCGATCCGCCGCCAGGCAAGTCGGCGGCAAAAATGTCGCGCTGCCCCACGCAATTGGCCGTGGGGAATTGGCGTGACCGAACCGTGCTGCTAATGTCCACGCGAAAGGTCTTCGTAAGGCAGCGAAGACCATCAGGGAGCGGCATCACGGTCGGACCCGGGCAGAATTGCAAACCTGGGCGAAGGATTGCACGTGCTGGCACGTACCATCACGGTCGGCCTTGCGTTGGCCATTCTTGGGACCACGACTTTGGCGCCGGCCGCACGCGGCGCCGCGGTCGATCCCGAGCTTCGCCGTATCTACCGGCAAATCCTCAACAACCCGACTGATACGAAGCTCAATCTGGCCTACGCACGTCTGGCCGAGCGCAAGCGTCTGCATCGCAAAGCGTTGGCCGCGTACGAGCGCATTCTACTCATTGACCCCAACAACGCCGAGGCGCGAGCCGGTCTGCGCCGCATCAAGGCGCAGCTCGAACCGGACTTCACAACGGTCTATCTGCATCTGGGCGCGCGCTACGCCACCAATGTTCGATTGCGCACTGACCGCTTTAATCAGGATAAGGGGGCGCCGATTGGCGACGGCCGTCTGGTATTGCGCGACGAGCGGCGCTGGGGCTCGCGGCGCTGGCGCACGCTGGGCCAGGCTTACGGAAACCTGCATGGCGGCGGCGCGCGGAACCTCGACTTCGGATTCATCGGCGCCAATACCGGACCCCTGATCAATCTGCCCGGCGAATGGCGGTTCCGCCCGGCGTTGGGCGCGGCCTTCTCCTGGCTCGACCGCCGCGTACTTTTTACAGAGCTTTCCGTGCTGCTCAACTTCGAGGCCCAGAACGCGGGCGCGTTCCAGCGCCTCGACATTCGGTTGTCCTACGATTTCATCGGCTCGACATTTTCCGATCGCGACGGTTTCGTGATCGACGTGGCCCCGCGGTTCGTGTTCCCCAACATCGCCAGACAGGGCGACGCGGTGACCCTTCGCCCACGCTATTTCTTCAACGGGGCCACCGGCCGCGAACCCAACGACATGCTCGTTCAGGGCGACCTTTTCCCGGAGCGCTATCACCAGGCCGGCATCGAGGCGAGTTACTTCGCGCCGATCTTGAACGGCCGGGTCATCATCGGGCCGACCATCGAGGCGAATGTGCGATTCTATCGCTCGAACAAGCCGAGCTCGGGGAAAAGGCGACGCGACCTTTATATCCGGCCGGGCGCTCAGCTCATCGTGCCGAACGCCTTCCGCAAGGGCCATACACTGGTCTTTCGTTATCAGTTCGAGAACAACGTCTCCAACGACGGGCTGCGCAATTTCCGCAATCATGTGTTCGGCGTGCGCTCGGTGTGGCGGCTCTACTGACGTGGCCATGGCGGACCACCGCGCTTGGGCGCTTGGATGACGCTGTCGGTAAACTTTTCTGGCTGGCGCCCGCACCGGCAGTGCCAAAGAGTGGTCGGCCGCTTACATGCCGTCGCCGATTCACCCCAACCAGACAATGCTCTAACATTCCGTGATGCGCAGCCGTATCACGACCTTCCTTCCTTACATCATGCTGGCACTGGCGCTGCTCCTGCGCATTCAGGATCCTTGGCCGATCCAGCAACTTCGCCTTCTGGTCTTCGACACCTATCAGCGTATCAAGCCGCGTGACTTCGACATGGCCCGCTCGCCGGCGCGTATTGTCGCCATCGACGACGTCTCATTGAAGCGGCTGGGTCAGTGGCCCTGGCCGCGTACCGTGATCGCGCGCCTGGTCGACAATTTGCGCGAGGGCGGCGCGGCGGCGGTCGTGTTCGATGTGGTTTTCGCCGAACCCGACGAGCGCTCGCCCGAGCGCGCCGTGCGCCACTGGCCGAAGACGCCGGAGGTCGAGGCGCTGAGAAAGGCCGCCGGTGGACTGCCTTCGCATGACGCTATGCTGGCGGCGGCCATGGCCAAGGCCCGGACCGTCACGGCCTTCGCGCTCACCGCTGAACGCAACACGGCTCAGCCAATCAAGAAAGGCGGGTTCGCATTTGCCGGCGCCAATCCGGGGCCGGTACTGCCGGCTTATGCCGGCGCAGTTCCAAGCCTACCGAGTCTGGAGCGCGCTGCGGCCGGCAACGGGTCGATCAGCTTCCGCCCCGACCGCGATCTGATCATACGCGCCGTACCGCTCTTCGCGCGGGTCGGCCGTCACATTTATCCCGGCTTGTCGGCCGAGGCCTTGCGGGTGGCCTCGCGGGCTCGAGGCTATCTGGTGAAGTCGGTCGGCGCATCCGGGGAGGCCGGCGGCGGCGTCGGCGTCGTTGCCGTGCGGATCGGGCGTTTCCAGATCCCGACCGACCCGCGCGGGCGGGTCATCATGTATTACGCCAAGAGTTCGCCCGCCCGCATCATTCCGGCTTGGCGAGCGGTCGCAGGCCAGCTGCGGCCCAAGGAGGTCGCCGGGCGAATTGTGTTCATCGGTGCGACGGCCGCAGGACTGAAGGATCTGCGCGCGACCAGCCTCGAGGCCGCGGTCTCCGGCGCCGAGATCCATGCCCAACTGATCGATCAGGTGATCATGGGTACGTTTCTACAACGCCCGGATTTTGCGCGCGGGGTTGAGCTCGTCTTCACGCTCATTGCAGGTCTGGTGGTGCTCGTGTTGTTGCCGCGGATCGGGGCCGTCTGGGCGGGCTTGCTCGGTTTGGCCGCAGTCGCCGGCGCAATCCTGATTTCCTGGTTTGCCTTCGCGCGCTTCGGCTGGCAGGTCGATCCGATCTATCCCTCGCTTGCGGTTGTGATCGCGACGCTGACCGGCACCGTTGTGATCTATCTGCGCGCCGAGGCGGAGCGCGCCCAAGTCCGCGCCGCCTTCACGCGCTACATGTCGCCCGACCTGGTGGAACAGCTGGCCCGACACCCCGAGCGCTTGCGCCTCGGCGGCGAGAACCGCGAACTCACCATGCTGTTCTGCGACATCCGGGGCTTCACGGCGATCTCCGAAGGATTCGCTGATGCGGCCGGACTGACGCGTTTCATCAATCGCTTCCTGACGCCAATGACCGAGATCATCCTGGCGGAACACGGCACCATCGACAAATACATGGGCGACGCGATCATGGCGTTCTGGAACGCGCCGATCTCCGATGCCAAGCACGCCCGCAATGCCACCCGCGCCGCGCTCAATATGATTACCGAATTGGCCCGCCTCAATGAGGGGTGGGCGGCCGAGGCGGCGGCCGAGGATCGCACGATCAGGCCGGTTCGCGTGGGCATCGGTCTCAACACCGGCATCGCCTGCGTCGGCAATCTCGGCTCGGAGATGCGCTTTGACTATTCGGTCATCGGTGACGAGGTGAACCTCGCCTCACGCTTGGAGGGTCAGTGCAAGGCCTACGCCGTCGAAATCATCGCCGGCAAGAACACCGCCGACGCGGTACACGACTTCGCGCTGCTCGAGCTCGACCTGATCAGGGTCGTCGGCCGGGAGGCTCCCGCGCGCATCTTCACGGTGCTGGGCGATGCCACCCATGCTGCAAAAAAGGACTTCAAAGCGCTGGCCGCGGCGCATGGCGCGTTCCTCGCTGCCTACCGCGCGCGCAAATGGGCGACGGCGTTGAAGCATCTGCGCAGCGCACGCGATCTCGGCGGGCCGGCGCTGGAAGGCCTATACGACGTCTTCGAGATCCGAGTGGCCGGTTTCCGCGCAACGGAGCCCCCTAAGGATTGGGCCGGCGTGCATGATGCCGAAAGCAAGTAGGCCCATGTCGCGTTCGGTGTATTTTTCTGGCCGGCAAAGCCGATATGCCGGAGCGCTTGCTTATCGACGCGGCCCCACGCGAGAACTCTTTGGCTCTGCCGGTCCATAGCCGGCCCACTCCCCCACCACTTGATCCGCTTCGCGGCCCAAGCCCACGGGATCGTATGCTCATGGGTGGTCGGGTGGGGGCGTGGGCCGGTGCTGCAACCGCCAAAGGCAAAAGGAGCGCCAGTGCAAAGCGTCAGCCAATCGGGTCAACGCGCCCGGCGACGCTCTCGCGCGCAGGGTCGACTTACCCGATCATGAGCTGCGCGCCGTTGAGTTGATAGATTGTGCCGGTGGTGTAGCTCGCCTTGGGGTCGGCCAGATGGCGTACGGCGTTGACCACTTCGTCCATCGTGGCGAGGCGGTGCAGCGGAATTGCACGGTTGTACTTGTCGAGCTGGGTCTCCGCGAACTGGTCGGCCATGGCCCCCGCCACGATCGATGGCGCGATGGCGTTGCAATAGATGCCGTGCCGGGCGCCGGCGAGGGCGTAGGTCTTGGTCAGCGAATGGACGCCGGCCTTGGAAGCGCCATAGGCCGGATGTGGCCCGAGACCGCCGAGCTGACCGGAGATCGAGCCGATGTTGACGATGCGCCCTCCGGCCGGCTCCTGGGATGCCATGACCTCCAGCGCTGCCGCGCAGCCGTGGAAGCAACCGGTCAAGTTGACGCCGATCACGCGGTCCCAGTCGGCCTCGCCGGCCGCTTCGATGGGCGTGACCACGACGATGCCGGCGGCGTTCACCCAGACGTCGACCCCGCCCTCGTCGGCAGCGCGCCGCGCCAGCGCAAAGACCGCCTCGCGGTCGCTCACGTCGAGCAAAACCGGGACCAGGTTTTCGGCTGGTTCGACCTTACGGATATCGCCGGCATAGACCCGATATCCATCGGCCAGGAACGAGCGCGCCAGGGCGCCGCCCATGTCGCCGGCGGCTCCGGTGATGACGATGTTTCTGACGTCGCTTTGGGCACCACTTGGCATGGCGTCGGTCCTCCGGGTCCGAGAATTGTCTGGCCAGCTCTGTTCGTGCTGGCGTACGCAACTTAACGGACTATACGCCCGCGCCAAACGCCACAGGCCGCGCGCCAGGACGGCAACGGTTTTGCGATGGCGCTCGTTGAAACCGCCTGGATGTTCGGATTACTTCGTTTTTGGACAGCTGTCGGGATGGCCCATGCGCGTGACCACGATGGTGGTGCCCTGCATGCAGTTCGAGATTGTGACGATGCGGCCGCAGGCGCAGATCTCGGCGCCGGTCTTGGCGACGACCTTGGGTTGGCCGAGCGTGTAGAGACGACCGTCGTTGCTGCGCATGGCCTGGCACTCGATGCCGCCGCCGGTCAGCCGGCCGCGCAGGCAAATCTGCTTGCCGCCGGCATCGCGCAATCGCAGCTGCGACGTGCGCCAGCGCCAAGGCAGGGTGAAACGCCCGCGCCACAGCCCGGCCTTGCGGGATTTCGCGGATCTCTCGATCTTATCGTAGTAGCGCCGCCCGTAGATCGGGTCCGCCAGGGCCCAGCCCGTATGCACCATGTTCCAGGAAAGATCGACGCCGGTCGCCTGGCAGAGCCCGATTGTGGTGCCATGCGAATCGCGCTGCCCGGAGAGTTTCGCGCGCGCGCCGGTGACCGGCCGGCAGCTCACGCGGGCGCCCGCCACAAGGTCCATCAATGCCGTGCGCGCCACCGCGCCGCAGGGATAGGCGCGCCCGAAGCGCTCGCAGACCTGACCGGGGTCGGGTGCATCGATGCCAAAGAGACGGTAGCGGGCACCTCCGACGACGAGGCTCACCGCATCGATCACCTTCGCCGGCCCGCGATGGCCCGGCTCGGCCGCGCCGGCGACCGGCGATAGCGAGACGGCCAGTGCGAAAAGAACGTGATGGAGCAATGGTCTGAGCATGACCCAATCCTAGCGCAAGGCGTGTTCCAGAGGCCATCATGACGTCGTCAATATTCCGCGAGCGCTCCCGATTGCGGCCTCGAAAGCGCCGCATTCGCAGGCCAGTTTCCCCGCCAACCCGGACGATCGAACACGCTCTCTCACAGGCGCGATAGTTCCAACGAAAGAACGCCGGGGCGATTGGGGTCCACCGCTGTTGGCGGTGCTGTCATATGCTAGTCTTGGCCCCATCGCCCGGTGCGTAGATATGCTTTCGCGCGCGCCCGCCACCTGGGACCTGAAAGGGAGCCTATCCGATGCGTCCGATCCGCTTTCTCCTGGTTGCCCTGCTAATGTCCGTCTCCTCGACGGCGAGCGCCTACGAAAACCCGCAGCTTGCCCGTGATGCCGCCCGCTACCTGCGCGCGATCTCGGCCAAGTTTCCCGGCAAGATTGACGCTCAGCGCGCGCTCAATTCGTACAATGAGGCGCGCACCCATCTGCGCGGCCGGCGAATGAAACGCGCCGTTGCTTCCTATGAGCAGGCGATCGCGCGCGGCAGGCGCCATCCGGACACCTGGTACCAGCTCTCCAACGCCTGGACCCGCCACCGCCCGCCCAATCGGAACCTTGGTTTGGCCGCCGCCTACAATGGCTACCGCGCGTCGCGCGCGGCACCGGGCCGCGCGCTTGGCCTGTGGCACATTGCATCGCACTACGAAAAATCCGCCCGGCCGAAGCTGGCTCTCGTCGCTTATGAGGCCTCGCTCGCAGAGAACAACGACCGCAGGGTCAAGGCCAACTACGACCGACTGGTCGCTAAATACAAGCTGGTGGTGCGGCGCATCCGCACCGAAACGGAGAGCAACGCGCCACGTATCTGCGTGGAGTTCAGCAAGACCCTACGAAAGTCTGCAGGCCTTCGCTTCGGCGATTATGTCCGCATCAAGCCGCAGGTAAAGATGGCCGTCGTCGCGCGCGGCCGCCGGCTTTGCATCGACGGCGTAACCCATGGTGCCGCCTACGAGCTGACTTTGCTAAAGGGCCTGCCCGGTCAAAAAAATCTCACCCTTGAGAAGACGGCGCGCTTCAACGTCGTCGTCCCCAACCGAAAAGCCAGCATCGCCTTCAAGGGTCGTGCGTTCATTTTGCCGACCAAGGGCCGCCAGGGCTTGCCGATCACCTCTGTCAACGTCAGCAAGGCGCGCATCGAGGTGTTGCGCATCAACGACCGCGCCATCGTGGAAATCATCAAGAAGCGCAAAATCACCAAGCTGCTCTCCGGTTACGACGCCAGGAAGCTTCGCGATACGGACGGCGAACGGGTCTGGGTCGGCACGCTCTCGATCAAGTCGGTACAGAACAAGGACGTGACGACGATCCTGCCGGTGTCGGAGATCCTGAAATCGCGGAAGCCTGGCGTCTACGTCGCCGTCGCCAACCCGATTGGCGGCAAACGCGTGGCGTCCTGGAAGAACCGCGCCACCCAGTGGTTCGTCGTCACCGATCTCGGTGTCTCGACCTATATGGCGCGCGACGGGCTGCATCTGTGGTTGCGCTCGTTGGCCTCGGCAAAGCCCATCGTGAAGGCCAATGTGCTGCTTATCGCTCGCAACAATGCGGAGCTGGGGCGCGGCTTTACCGACGAGAGCGGTATGGTCAAATTCGCGCCTGGCCTAGTGCGCGGCGCAGGCGGACTGCGGCCGGCCGCAGTGATGGCATTTGGCGAAAGCGGCGAGTTCGTCTTCCTCGACCTGACCCGCCCGGCCTTCGATTTGACCGACCGCGGGGTCGGCGGCCGCAAGCCGCCCGGACCGGTCGACGCGTATTTGTACACCGAGCGCGGAGTTTACCGGCCGGGCGAGACGGTTCATGCCGTGACGTTGGTCCGCAGCGACCGCGCCGCCGCACTCGCCGATCTGCCGGTGGTCCTGAAGCTCGTTCGCCCTGACGGTGTGGAGGCACGGCGCTTCCGACTGCGCGCGGGCGAACTCATCGGCGGCCACAAGGTCTCCATTCCGTTGGCCAGTTCGGCGCGCACCGGGCGCTGGACGCTTAGCGCCTATGTCAATCCAAAGGGACGCGCGATCGGCAGCGTCGGCTTCCAGGTCGAAGACTTCGTGCCCGAACGGCTGGAAGTGAACCTCAAGCCCAAGCGGCCGGTGCTTGTCGCCGGGACGCCCAACGCCATCGTCGTTGACGGGCGTTTCCTTTATGGCGCGCCCGCTGCCGACTTGCGGGTCCAAGGTGAACTCGGCCTGCAGATGAACATGCGGCCCTACAAGGCCTTTACGGGCTACGAGTTCGGTTTGGTTCAGGAAACCTTCCGCGTCCGCCGCGTCCCGTTGAAGCCACTGCGCACGGGCAAGGATGGCAAGGTCGAAATCCCGCTGCTGCTGAAGGCGCTGCCGCAGACGTCGCGTCCGTTGGAGGCGTTGGTCCGGGTCTCGGTGATCGAGCCGGGAGGACGCGCCACGGTGCGCCTGGTCAAACTGCCGGTACGGCCGGCTGGCCTCACCATCGGTATCAAGAAGGCCTTCGAAGGCTCGGTGCAGAACGGCAATGAAGCCGGGTTCCAGGTTGTGACGCTCGACAAGAACGGTGCGCCAGCGGCTGCGCAAGGTCTCAAATACGAACTCGTTCGCGAAGAGTACCGTTATCACTGGTACTATCGGAGCGGCCGGTGGGGCTACCGCGTGACGATGGAGGAGGGCGAGAGCCGCAAGGGCACGCTCAACGTCGCCAAAACGCCAGCCAAGCTTGGATTCCGCCTGCCGCCGGGCGCCTATCGCCTGGAGATACGTGACAAACGGTCCGGTGCTGCCACCAGTGTGCGCTTCCGGGTCGGTTGGTGGGCCAGCGCATCCGCCGGCAACGTGCCCGACAAACTCAAGATCACGCTGGACCGCAAGTCATACAAATCCGGCGAGACGGCCAAGGTCTTCATCAAGCCGCCCTTCGACGGTCGGGTCCAGCTCGTGGTCGCCGGCGACAAGATCCACGAGGTTCGTAACATCGAAGTGCCCACGGCCGGGCGCATGGTCGAACTTCCGGTCGGTGCGTGGGATCCTGGCGTCTACATCCTGGCGACGGCCTTCCGGCCCGGCGAGCAGACCGGCGCGCGAGGCCCTGCGCGGGCGATCGGTCTGGCGCATCTGAAGACAGATATGAGTGCCCGCACGCTCGCCGTTGCGATCGGCGCGCCCAAGATCTCCAAACCCCGCCGCTCCGTCGAAGTGCCGATAAAGGTGACAGGTATGACACGCGGCGGCCGCGCTTTCGTGACCCTGGCCGCAGTCGACGAAGGTATTCTGCAACTTACGAACTACAAAAGCCCGAAGCCCGAGAGGCACTACTACGGCAAGCGCCGGCTCGCGGTCGAGTTGCGCGACGATTATGGGCGTTTAATTGATCCGGGCCGGGCCGCGTTCGGTCAGCTGCGGCAGGGCGGCGATGCCGCCAGCCGGCGCCACCTTTCCGGCCTCGACGCTTCCAGTGTCAAGACGGTGGCGCTCTTTTCGGGGATCGTCCGGGTCGACGGCGAGGGCAATGCCAAGGTGACCCTCGAGATTCCCGACTTCAACGGGCGACTGAGGTTAATGGCGGTAGCGTGGGACGGCGACAAGGTCGGCTCCGGCGAGTCGGCGTTGACCGTACGCGACGACGTCGTCAGCGTGGTCACGCTCCCCCGCTTCCTGGCGCCGCGCGATTCGGCGCAGATGACGGTCAGCCTGCACAATGTCGGCGGCGCCCCCGGACCATATAAGGTCACGGTCACCGGCACGCTGGCCAAGCCCGTCGGTGGCGCCGGCCAGCGCACCTTGCGCCTGGCCAAGGACCAGCGCCAGGTCATCGCACTGCGGTTGAGCGCCCCCAATGTCGGCGTCGGCCGCGTGCGCATGGTGGTGACGGGCCCCAACGGCTACCGCATCCAACGTGGCTGGGACTTGGCCGTGCGGCCGGCCCAGACGGTGGTCACGCGCCGCTTCGTCAAGCGTGTCGCCCCCGGCGCTGCGGTCGCCTATAACCGCGCCTCCCTGGCAAGCTTCGTGCCTGGAACGGCCGAGGTCGTGGTCGGGTTCTCCACGGTCCCGAACTTCAATCTCGCGGGGCTCCTCAAGCGGCTCGACCGCTATCCCTACGGTTGCGTGGAGCAAACCACGAGCCGGGCACTACCGCTGCTCTATGTGGCGGACGTGGCGCGTGGGCTCGGCATCGCCGAGGACCGCACCATTCTGCGCGGTCGCGTACAGCGGGCGGTCGGGCGCATCCTCACCATGCAGCGTTCCGACGGCTCGTTCGGCCTCTGGTCCTCGCGGTCCTCGCGCGAGGAGTGGCTGAGCGCCTATGTCATGGACTTCCTGAGCCAGGCCAAGCGGCTCAAATATCCGGTGCCCGACCACGCCCACGAGGCCGGGCTTGCTTTCCTCGCCCGCCGGGTCGCCGATCCTAATTTCCAACCCTGGCAGCTGCCGGCAAAAGCCTACGCGTTCTATGTGCTGGCTCAGGCCGGCAAGGCGCGGATCGGCGACCTGCGGTACTTCCACGACACCTATCTGAAGCAGATGCCGTCGGCGCTGTCGATGGCGCAGACCGGCGCCGCCCTGGCGCTCGCCGGTGACGAGCAACGCGCCTCGGCCGCTTTTCAGGCCGCCTTCATTTTCAAGACACGGCCGAAAAAGCTATGGCGCAACTGGGCCTATTGGGATTACGGCTCGAACCTGCGCGACCGTTCGGGGCTGGTCTATCTGGCCTCGGCCAACCGCAAGGGTTCGACGCGGCTACCGGCGGCGATTGTCGATCTGGTCCAGCTCTCCCGCGACGATACCTACACCTCGACGCAGGAGCAGGCCTGGTTGCTGTTGGCCGCCCACCAGCTGAGCGGCTCGGCCAAATCGATGACCCTCGATGTGGCAGGCAAACGCATGACGCGGAAGAAACCGCTCTTCATGCTGCGCCGCGCGTCGGCCCTCGGCGGGGCCGGGCTCGTCGTGCGCAACCGCGGCAGCAAGCCGATTTGGCATTCGGCGACCGTCAGCGGCGTGCCGAAGGTCGACCAGCCCAAGGCCAGCCGGGGCTTTGTCATCAAGCGCACCTTCTACACGCTCGACGGCAAACCGGCCGATTTGACGAAGCTGCGCCAGGGCCAGGTGATGGTGGCGGTGATCAACGGCGAGTCGATCTCGGGCCTGCGCCATCAGGCGTTGGTGGTCGACCTGCTGCCGGCGGGATTTGAGATCGAGAACGCCCGCCTGCGCGGCCGCAAGTCGACCAAGGAGCTGAAGTGGCTGCCCAAGCTCGCGAAGACCGTCCACGTCCAGCCGCGCGACGACCGGTACGTCGCAGCACTTAACCTCTCCGCTGGCGGCAAGCGCGCCTTCACCCTGGCCTATCTGGTGCGTGCGGTGACGCCGGGCACGTTCCGTCTGCCGGCGGCTTATGTGGAGGATATGTACAAACCGCGCTTCCACGGCCGTGACGCCATGGGCTCCGTGACCATCACCGCGGTGCGGTAAGGGCTCGGGGTCGAACGTGAAGCGGCGGATATTGTGAGCGCAGAGAAGGATAAGACGTCGTTGGCCGATACGCCGAAAGGCGTTTCGGCCGCGGCCGTTCCTGACGGCGACGCACTGGAAAGGGCCGAGGCGAATGCACCCACGCGCGGCTTCTGGGTGCGGCTTCAGCGCATCGCCGCCCGCTTTGGTGCGGGTTTCTTCGTGTTCCTGCTCGCCGTTTTCGCATTCGATCGCCTTGCCCCGCCCGACCTTTCGCCCCTCGCCCGGACCTCGACCTTCGTGGTCGACAAGGATGGCCAGGTGCTCCGCGCCTTCACCAACCGTGACGGTGTCTGGCGGTTGCCGGCGACGCCGGACCAGGTCGACCCGCTCTATCTGCGCATGCTCCTCGCTTACGAGGACAAACGCTTCCACCGGCATTGGGGCATCGACCCGCGTGCCCTTGGCCGGGCATTGAGGCAGGCGGCGGAGGCCGGGCGCATCGTCTCCGGGGCGTCGACAATAACCATGCAAACCGCACGCCTTCTGGAGCCGCGGCGGCGCGGTTTGCCGGCCAAGCTCGCAGAGATGGCGCGAGCGTTGCAACTCGAAGCGCGGCTCACGAAAAAGCAAATCCTGGCCGCCTATCTGACGATGGCGCCCTATGGCGGCAATATCGAGGGCGTGCGCGCGGCCTCCCTGGCCTATCTCGGCAAGGAGCCCACGCGGCTCACCCCCGCGGAGGCGGCACTGCTGGTCATCCTGCCCCAGTCGCCGTCCAGGGGCCGGCCCGACCGCCATCCCGAGGTGGCGCGCCGGGCCCGCGACAAGGTTTTGCGCGTGATGGTGCGCCGCGGCGTACTGACAGCGGCCCAGGCGCGCGAGGCGATGGAGACACCGGTGCCGCGCCGCCGCCGCGCCATGCCATTCGATGCCCCTCACCTGACCCGCGGGCTGGCTGCCGCGCGGCGAGATGGTGTCGGGGCGAGCGGCCCCCGCATTGTTCGGACCACCATCGACGCCGAACTGCAACGCTCGATGCAGCGCATGGTGTCGCACGCGGTGGGCAGCCTCCATGCGAATGCCGGCATCGCGGTCCTGGTGGTGGAGAACGCAACCGGACGCATCCGGGCTTACATCGGGTCGCCCGATTTCTTTGCCAGCCGGCGGGCCGGGCAGATCGACATGGTTCGCGCCGTACGGTCCCCTGGCTCGACGTTGAAGCCGTTCGTTTACGGCATGGGCTTCGACGACCGCATCATCCACTCGGAAACCGTCATCGCCGATGTGCCGACGCGTTTCGACGACTATCAGCCGGAGAACTTCCTCCGCGTCTATCACGGCGAGGTCAGTGTGCGCGAGGCGCTGCGGCAATCGCTGAACGTCCCGGCCGTTGTGGTGCTCGACGGCGTCGGCCCGACCCGCCTCGCCAGCCGCCTGCGCCAGGCCGGCGCCACGCTCGTCTTCGACAAAAACAGTCCCAAGCCTGGTTTGCCTCTGGCGCTCGGCGGCGTGGGGCTGACGTTGCACGATCTGGTGATGCTTTACACCGGCCTCGCCAATGGCGGGCGTGTGCGTCCGTTGAGCGTGCTGGCGCGCGACGGCGCGGCGTTGCCCGAAGTGCGGCGCATCGTCAGCCGCGCCGCGGCGTGGCAGTTGGCCCGCATCCTGGAGGGCGCGCCGCCTCCCGACGAATATGTCGCCGCCCAGAATACCCGCGAGCGGCGGCGCATCGCCTACAAGACCGGCACCTCCTACGGCTTCCGAGATGCCTGGGCGGTCGGCTATGACGCCACCCACACGATCGGCGTCTGGGTTGGCCGGCCCGATGGGACGCCGAGCCCGGGACGCTACGGCCGCAAGACCGCGGCCCCGATCCTCTTCCGGGCCTTCGGGCTTCTGCCGGTGGTTGACGGGCCGATGCCAGGGCGCGCCCCCGCGGGCGTGGTACTGGCGAGTCGTGGCGGGTTGCCGCTTCGCCTCCAGCGCTTCGGCAAGGCGGCGCGCCAGGGCGGGCTGCTGTCTGCGACCCGTCCGCTCACCATCGCATTTCCGCCCGATGGCGCCATCGTGGAGTTGAAGCGGGCTGGTGTGGGCAACGCTTTTCGAAAATTGCCGCTGGCCGCTGATGGCGGGCGCAAGCCGCTCAGATGGCTGGTCAACGGTCGTCCGATCTTGAGCCATCCGCACCGCCGACAGGCACGCTGGTCACCCGATGGCGTGGGCTTCGTACGCATCACCGTGATCGATGCCGATGGCCGCGTCACCAGCGCCGCCGCACGTCTCAAGTAAATTCAACGCCTTAAGTCACGTCGCCGACTGGCATCGCGTGCTTGCTCCGGCTCGGCCTGCCGGGTAGAGTGCGGCGCACAATTTTTGCCGCACTGCAACATAGCTCAACATTGCTGGGAAATGCCGATGGATGCCAAAGTCGAACCGATCGGAGATGCGCCGGTCAAACCGCTAGCGCCGGTCGCTCCGGACCTCGAAGCCGAACTGCACGGGTACTATTTCGAGGACCTCGAAGTTGGCATGACAGCGATCCACGCGCGGACCATCACCGATGCCGACATCGTCATGTTCTCCGGCATCTCCGGCGACACCAATCCGCTGCACCTGGCCGCGAACTTCGCCGACGGCACCCAGTTCGAGGGCCGTATCGCGCATGGCATGCTGACCGCGGGTTTCATCTCCGCCGTCATCGGTACAAAGCTGCCGGGGCCGGGCTGCATCTATATGAGCCAGAGCCTGCGCTGGAACGCACCCGTGCGGGCTGGCGATTCGGTGCTCACCCGCGCCACTATCAAGAGCCTCAATCCGGAAAAGGGGCGCGCCACGATGGAGACGACATGCATGGTCGGCGATGAGGTGGTGATCGAGGGCGAGGCGCTTGTGAAGATCCCATCGCGGGCGGGCAACGGCTGACGTTTCGGTCGCCGGGTCGATTCCACGAGAGTGGAAAATACTCTAATCTGTCGCCGCATTGCATGAACGGCGCTGGATCGCTTCGATCTGGCGGCGTTTTCTGACGGCTCGGGACGGCACGATATGCGGATCCTCCGCCACACCACCGGCGTCGGCGCCCAGGACAAGGGCGCGGTCGTCGCCATTGGTAACTTCGACGGTGTCCACCGCGGCCACCGCGCGGTCATTGCTGCGGCATCGCGGATCGCGCGCGAGGTTGGCGGGCGCCAGGCGGTTTTGACCTTCGAGCCGCATCCGCGCAGCGTGTTCCAGCCCGATATTGCGCCGTTCCGCGTCACCCCCTTTCGTTCCAAGGCACGTCAGATCGAGCTGCTCGGCGTCGATATCCTGTACGCGATCCATTTCGACCTGGCCTTTTCGCGCCAGTCGGCGGAGGAGTTCGTAGCCCAGGTGCTGGTCGAAGGGATTGGTGCCGCGCATGTCGTGGTCGGATCCGATTTCGTGTTTGGCAACCGGCGTCGTGGTACGCGCGATTTCCTGGCAGAGATGGCCAAACGGCACGGCTTCGACGTCACCTTCATCGAGCCAGTGATCGGCCCCGACGGGCTGGCCTATTCCTCGACCAGGATCCGTGAGCTGTTAAGCTCCGGCCGGCCGGGCGTGGCGGCCCAGATCCTTGGCCGATTTTGGGAGATCGAGGGCCGCGTGGAGCAAGGCGACAAGCGCGGCCGCACCATCGGTTTTCCGACGGCCAATCTGGCGCTCGACGACTATCTGCGGCCGGCGACCGGCGTTTACGCGATCCGGGCCGGGCTCGACCGCTCCGTGGAGGGGGCCGACGGCGCGGAGACCGTTTGGATCGACGGCGTTGCAAACCTTGGCCGACGCCCCACATTCGGAGGCGACGATCTGCTGCTCGAAGCCCATCTCTTCGGTTTCTCAGAGGAGATTTACGGGCAGCATCTGAGGGTCGCCTTGATCGAGCATCTGCGCCCGGAGAAACGGTTCGACGGGATCGATGCCTTAAAGGCGCAGATTGCCGAGGACGCGACCCGCGCGCGCGAGCTGCTCGCGACGCATGGGCCGGCGCCTGCCGGCGGCGAGCGAGTGGAGCGATGAGCACGGATTACAGATCGACCGTCTTCCTGCCGAAGACCGAGTTCCCGATGCGCGGCGGCCTGCCCAAGCGTGAGCCGGAGCTCCTCAATCGCTGGGCCGAGCTTGGCCTGTTCGAGCGCCTGCGCGAGGACAGCAAGGGCCGCGAGAAATTTATCCTCCATGACGGCCCGCCCTACGCCAACGGCCACCTCCATATCGGCCACGCGCTCAATAAGATCCTGAAGGACGTCATCAACCGCTCCCAGCAGATGCTGGGCAAGGACGCCAATTACGTGCCCGGTTGGGACTGCCACGGCCTGCCGATCGAATGGAAGATCGAGGAAGAGTACCGCGCTAAGGGCAAGGACAAGGACGAGGTCCCGATCCTGGAGTTCCGGCGCGAGTGCCGTGAATTCGCCGAGAAGTGGGTCGCCATCCAGTCCGAGGAGTTTCAGCGCCTCGGCGTGGTCGGCGATTGGGAGGATCCTTATCTGACGATGGCGCTGGAGGCCGAGGCGCGCATTGCCGCGGAGATCATGAAGTTTGCGGAAAACGGCCGCCTCTTCCGTGGTTCAAAGCCGGTGATGTGGTCGGTCGTGGAGAAGACCGCTTTGGCCGAGGCCGAGGTCGAGTACCACGAACACACCTCAACGACGATCTGGGTGAAGTTCCCGGTGATCCAAGGTGCGGGCGATCTCGTCGACGCGGATGTGGTGATCTGGACAACCACGCCCTGGACAATCCCGGCCAACCGCGCGGTCGCCTATTCCGCGGACATCACCTACGGACTCTACGAAGTGACGCAGGCGGCCGATGAAAACTGGGCCAAGGTTGGCGATAGGCTGGTCATTGCCGATGCCCTCGTGGGCTCGGTAATGGAAGCGGCACGGGTCGAGGCTTACGAGCGCAAGGCCGAGGTCGATCCGTCGAACATCGCGCGTTGCGCGCACCCGTTCCGCGGCGTCGATGGCGGTGAGGGTTATTGGGACTACGACGTGCCGATGCTGCCAGCCGATTACGTGACCGACGAGGCCGGCACGGGGTTTGTTCATACCGCTCCCGGTCACGGCGCGGACGATTACAACACCTTCGTCGACAACCGCGCGCTCTTCGCGCAAGTCGGCTTGATCGAGGTTCCCCACACGGTCGGCGAGGCCGGCCAGTATTTCGACCATGTGCCGCTATTGGCCGGCAAGCGCGTCTACAACCACAAGGGCAAGGAAGGGGACGCCAACAAGGCGGTGATCGAGCTCCTGTCAGCTGCGAGCGCGCTGATCGCGCGCGGCCGGATCAAGCATCCCTATCCCCATTCCTGGCGCTCCAAGGCGCCGCTCATCTTCCGCAACACCCCGCAATGGTTCATCTCCATGGGCGACGAAAAGGGTGCGGACGGTTTGCGTGCGATTGCGCTCGAGGCGATCTCGAAGACCCGTTTCGTGCCGACGTCGGGTCAGACGCGGCTCCACGGTATGGTTGAGAGCGGGCCCGATTGGGTGATCTCGCGCCAGCGCGCCTGGGGCGTTCCGATCACCGTCTTCGTACGGCGCGCCGACGGCGAAGTGCTGGTGGATCCGGCGGTCAACTCACGGATCTTCAAGGCGTTTGCCGAAGACGGGGCAGATGCCTGGTTCAGCGACGGCGCAAAGGCGCGCTTTCTTGGCAATGATTACGATCCGGACGAGTGGGAGAAAGTCGACGACATCCTGGACGTCTGGTTCGAATCGGGCTCGACCCACGCCTTCGTGCTCGAAGAGCGCGAGGCGATGGCATGGCCAGCCTCGCTCTATCTTGAGGGCACCGACCAGCACCGCGGCTGGTTTCGCTCATCGCTGTTGGAATCCTGCGGCACCCGGGGCCGCGCGCCCTTCGATGCGGTGCTGACCCACGGGTTCGTCATGGCGGGGGACGGCCAGAAGATGTCGAAGTCCCTCGGCAACATCGTCTCGCCGCAGGAGGTCATCAAACAGTTTGGCGCCGACATTCTGCGCCAATGGGTGGTCGCCTCCGACTATGAGGAAGACCTGCGCATCGGCCCGGAGATCATCAAGCAGCAGACCGACATCTATCGCCGCCTGCGCAACACGCTGCGTTATTTGCTCGGCAGTCTCGATGGGTTCGATGCCGCCGAGCGTGTCGATCAGTCGGGCATGCCGGAACTGGAGCGCTGGGTGCTGCACCGGGTGCAGGAAATGGATCGGGCGCTGCGCACGGCTTGCGACGATCTGGAATTCCATCCTTTCTTCACCGCGCTCCACAACTTCTGCGCCGTCGACCTGTCGGCCTTCTACTTCGATATCCGCAAGGACGCGCTCTACTGCGATGCGGGCGACGCTCCAGTCAGACGCGCGGCCCGCACTGTGCTCGATATCCTCTTCGACCATTTGACGGCATGGCTCGCGCCCTTTCTTTGCTTTACGGCCGAGGAAGCCTGGATCAGCCGCCACGACGGGGATGAGAGCGAGCCGGTCAGCGTGCATCTCCGTCATTTTCCTGAGGTGCCGTCAGAATGGCGCGATGATGAACTCGCCAGGAAGTGGGAGAAGGTGCGCGCGCTGCGCCGCGTCGTGACCGGCGCGCTGGAACTCGAACGCGCCGAAAAGCGTATCGGCTCCAGCCTACAGGCCGCGCCCCTGGTCACCGCCCCGGCTGAGTTCGTCGAGGCGGTGGCGGATCTCGATTTCGCGGAAATCTGCATCACCTCCGGCATCGAAGTCGCCATCGGCCCGCCGCCCGCCGGCGCCTTCACGCTGGACGAACTGCCGTCGATCGGCGCCCAGCCGGCCCTTGCTGATGGAGAAAAATGCGCACGCTGTTGGCGGGTGCTGCCCGAAGTCGGTCAGCTCGCTACGGCACCGGAGGTCTGTGGACGCTGCGCGGATGCGGTCGCCGGGCACGAGCCGGTTGCCGCCAATGCCTGAGGCCGGCTCGATGCCCGGCGCGGATGCCGGGCTCCGTCGGCGGTATCTCAAGTTGGGCCTCATCGCGGCCGTCGTGGTGGCCGTGCTCGACCAATTGAGCAAATGGTGGATCGTCGCCCAGGTCATGTCGCCGCCGCGGACCATCGAAGTCACCTCATTCTTCAAATTGGTGATAGCCTGGAATCGCGGGGTCAGTTTTTCGATGCTCAACATGGGCGGCGAAACCGGCCGCTGGGCCTTGTCGGCGCTGGCGCTGGTGATCGTCGCGGTGTTGTTTATTTGGCTTCGAAAAGCGGTGCGCTGGCTGCCCGCGCTGGGGCTGGGCCTGGTGATCGGCGGGGCCATCGGCAACGTCATCGACCGGGTGCGCGTCGGCGCTGTGGCTGACTTTCTGCTCTTCCATTGGGGCGATGCCTACTGGCCTGCCTTCAATTTGGCGGATTCAGCAATCACAGTGGGAGTTGCGGCACTCTTGATCGACGCCTTGTTTGGCGCCCGTGAATCGCATAAATAGAGGCAACGATGCTCGACCGAATGGGGTCATTATCATGTTGAGAGTCATAGTAGTGGTTGGCGGAGCCGCAATTGCGCTGGCCGGATGTAGTGCCATTGAGGACGTTCAGGGTCTCGTCTCCAAAGGCAATAAGAACAGCGAATACCGCGCCGTGCGCAATCAGCCGCTCGTCGTGCCACCAGGCTTTGACCTTCGGCCGCCGCGCGGCGGCGGCTCGGCGACGAGACGCGCGCGCTCGACGACCGTCCGGGCGCGTCGGACCGTACTTGGAAGCACCGGACGCACGACGACGGCGGCCGGAACCGGCGAAAGGGCGCTGGTCCGCAAGGCGGCGCGCGGCGTCTCGGGTACCGGCAACCTCGTGCGCGGGGAAGTTGACAAGGAATCCAAGGACAACAAAAAGCGCGAACGCAAATTCACCGATAAGCTGCTGAAATGGGAAAACCGCGGTGGCGCTTCGGTTCGTAAGAATCCGCTCGGCGGCAAGACCGACCCCGTGATCAAGCGCAAGGGTCAGATTTTCTAAGCCGGCCCGGCCATCCAAGGTCGGAACGAAGCGTCGCGCACCGGTCAGGGGGCTCCGGTCGGCGTGGCGGTTAGGGCGTCCGCGACCGCGGCCGTCCCATGCAACCAAACAAAGGGCTGGCATGTTTCATCCTGTCGCTCGCTTACCCCTTCCTACTTCGATCCTTTCAGTACTTTTCGCTGCGCTAGCCGGCCTGGCTGTGCTCGGTCCACCGACCGCATCTTCAGGCGCGGCCAAGGTTTTCGATCCGGAAACCTTCACTCTCAAGAACGGCATGCGCGTCGTGGTCATCCGCAATCCGCGCGCCGCTGTGATCACCCACATGGTCTGGTACAAGGTCGGTGCGGCCGATGAAGCGCCGGGCCAGTCGGGTATTGCCCATTACCTGGAACATCTGATGTTCAAGGGCACGAAGAACATGAAGGCGGGCGAGTTCTCAAAGATCATCGCCCGCAACGGCGGCCGCGAGAACGCCTTCACCAGCCAGGATTACACGGCCTACTTTCAGGTTATCGCCTCCGACAGGCTGGAGTTGATGATGCGCCACGAGGCCGACCGCATGACTGGTCTGATCCTGAGCAAGGAAGAAATTGAGCCCGAGCGCGGCGTTGTGCTTCAGGAGCGGCGCAGCCGGACTGATTCCAGGCCCACCTCGATCCTCTGGGAGCAGGCGCGCGCGGCGCTTTATCAGAACCACCCCTACCGGGTGCCGGTCATCGGCTGGGCGCACGAGATCAAGGCGCTGACCCGCGATCGGATCATCGCCTTCTATCGCCGATATTACGCGCCCAACAATGCGATCCTGGTGGTGGCCGGAGACATCACCGCGGCCAAGCTGAGGCCGCTGGCGGAAAAGTACTACGGTACGATACCGGCCAAGCCGGTGCCCAAGCGCATCAGGCCCAAGGAACCGCCGCAGAAGGCGGCGCGCCGCGTGATCCGCCACGACGCACGGGTCCGCCAACCGACATTCGGCCGGCTTTACCTGGCGCCGAGCTATAGCGCCGGTGAGACCAAATACGCCTACGCGCTTCAGGTGCTGTCCCAGATTCTGAGCGGCGGCGCCACCAGCCGGCTCAACCGATCGCTGGTGATCGACCAGAAGATCGCCGTCAGCGCAGGGGCTGGATATGACCCCATGGTGGTCGATAACGGAACCTTCTACGTCTATGCGAGCCCGCGTCCGGGCGTGCCGATCGAGAAGGTCGAGGCGGCGATGAACGCCGAACTCGCCAAGCTGCTGACCAAGGGGATAACGCAGGAAGAACTCAAGCGCGCCAAGCAGCGCCTCCGCGATGCCGCCATCTATGCCCGCGATTCGCTCTCCACCGGCGCGCGCATTCTGGGTCAGGCGCTGGCCGTCGGGCGTACCATTGCCGATGTCGAGACCTGGCCGGACAAGATCGGCGCCGTCACCCTCGCACAAGTGAACGCGGCTGCCAGACACGTGATCCGGCGCAACAGCTCGGTCACCGCTATCCTGAAGCCCCAGCCGCGCCGCGCCAAGGCGCCCGCGTCACCTCGCGCCAAGGCGGGAGCGAAGAAATGAGCACGCCCATGAAAACGCTATCGTTGGCCCGCGGTCTTGCCATCCTCACTGCCATTGCCTGCGGGTTGGCATTCGCCTCGCTGCCCGCTGCCGCCGCCGTCAAAGTCGAGACGGTGAAGAGCAAATCCGGCGTTGGCGCCTGGCTGGTGCGCGACCAGCTGAACCCGATCATTTCGATGACCGTGCTGGTCCGAAACGGCGGCGCCGTGCTCGACCCCGCCGGCAAGGAAGGTCTGGCACGGATCACCGCCTCGCTGCTCGATGAAGGGGCCGGCGCGCTCGATAGCCAAGCCTTTCAACGCCGTCTGGAGGACCTCTCCATCACGCTGGAGTTCCAGGCCGGCGCGGACCATCTCACGATCCGGTTGCGCACCTTGCGGCGCAATCGGGTGCAAGCCTTCGCGCTACTCAAGGCAGCGCTCAGCCAGCCCCGTTTCGACGCCGAAGCGGTGGCGCGCCTGCGCAGCCAGTTCCTGGCTGATCTGGCCCGCCGCTCGGTCCGCCCGGGATACATCGCCAGCCGCACCTTTTGGCGGGCGGCTTTCCCCAAGCACCCATACGGGCGCCCGGGACGTGGCACGCCTGTCACCATCAAGGCAATCGCCAAAGCCGATCTGCAGGGTTTCGTGAAAACGCGGATTGCCCGCGACGCGCTCGTGATCGGTGTGACCGGAGATGTCTCGCGCGAGGAGCTTTCCGGTCTCTTGGAGACGACCTTCGCCGGTCTGCCGGCGCGCGCGGCGCCGGTCAAGATCGCCGCCGCCACGCCCGCAACGAAGGGCATGTTGACGGTAATCCGGCGGCCCTTTCCGCAGAGCATGGTGATCTTCGGCCAGCCCGGGCCGGCGCGCTCCGACAAGGATTTTTACGCCGCTTACGTGATGAACCATATCCTGGGCGGCGGCTCGTTCTCCTCGCGTCTCTATACCGAAATCCGGGAAAAGCGCGGCCTGGCTTACAGCATCCGCTCAAGCCTCAGCCCGATGCGCCACGCCGCCATGATCACAGGTTCGGTGGCGACCAAGAATGCCAGCGTCAAGGACACGATCGAACAGGTCCGCCTGCAGTGGAAGCGCATGGCCGAAAAGGGTGCCTCCGCCGAGGAGTTGAAGGAGGCCAAGCTGTACATCACCGGGTCCTATCCGTTGCGCTTCACCAGCACCGCGCGGATCGCGGGCACGTTGGCCTGGCTGCAGATGCTCAAGCTGGGGCGCGACTATTTCGAGCGCCGCAACAAGATCATCGAGGCTGTGACCCTGGCCGATGTGCGCCGGGTCGCCAAACGGTTCCTTGACACCAACAAACTGTTTTTCGTGATCGTCGGCGAGCCCAAAGGTCTCGGCAAGAAAAGCTAGAGGCATAGCGCGCGACGCAGAAACGGGTGGGGTGACGTCCGTCGCCCTTCCAAACAATCGAGTCTCCAATGCCTTATCTGCAGGATATCGACGCCTGTTTCTCGGCGGCCCCTGGCGCGCTGGCGCTCGACAAGCGTGTATTTGCCGATCTGGTAGCGAAAACCGGTGACGCGCTCGACAAGTTGCGTGCTGCGCGCGCCGACGGCTCGCTGCCGCTTTTGGATTTGCCGCACGCGCGCGACGACTTGGCCGCGTTGGCGCCGGTCGCTGAGCGGCTGCGTGCGGCCTGCGACGATATCCTGGTCCTTGGCACCGGTGGTTCGTCGCTCGGCGGCCAGGCGATCCACGCCTTCGCGCCGCCCGGCACGACGCCGCGGCTGCATTTCCTCGACAATATCGATCCCGCGCGTTTCGAGGCCGTGGTCGGCTCGATCGATCTTGGGCGCGCCGGCGTGCTGGCAGTTTCCAAATCGGGTGGCACGGCGGAAACCCTGACCCAGCTGTTGGCGGTTCTGCCGCGCCTCGGTGCTGATCACTCCGATGGCGGACGATTGGGCGAGCGCGTGGTCGCGATCACCATGCCGGGGGACAGCCCGCTACGCCGCCTTGCGGTGCGCTACGGCCTCACGGTGCTAGACCACGACCCGGGTATCGGAGGGCGCTTCTCCGTGCTCTCACTGGTCGGGCTGTTGCCGGCGATGATCGCCGGGCTGGACGCCGAAGCCATCCGCGGGGGCGCCGCCGAAGTGCTCGACGCGGCCCTCGATGTCGACGATCCGGCGCTCGTGCCGCCGGCCACGGGGGCCGCGCTCAATGTCGGCTTTTCGCGCCAACACGGGATCAATCAAACCGTGCTGGTGGCTTACGCCGATCCGCTGGAGCCCTTCGCGCGCTGGTTCCGCCAACTCTGGGCGGAGAGCCTGGGCAAGCAGGGACACGGCACCACACCGGTTCCGGCAGTGGGCGCCGTCGACCAGCATTCGCAGTTACAGCTCTGGCTCGACGGACCGGCCGACAAGCTTTTCACCCTGGTGCTCGCCGATCGCAAGGGCGCCGGCGCGACGATCGAAGCCGATTTGGCGGAGGATCTGCTGGGCCGCGATGGGCCACTCAATTGGCTTGCCGGTCGCACTATGGGCGATCTGATGGAGGCCGAGCAGCGCGCCACGGCGGATACGCTGGCCGCCGCCGGCCGCCCGGTCCGCATCCTGGGGCTCAAGCAAGTCGATCTCAGAGCCTTGGGCGGATTGATGATGCATTATATGCTGGAAACCGTGATCGCCGCGCATCTGCTCGGTGTCGATCCCTTCGACCAGCCGGCGGTGGAAGAAGGCAAGGCGCTGGCGCGGCGCTACCTTGGGGAGATGCCGCCCTGCGACTGATCTCGGGATGCGACTGATCCTGGGATGCGGCTGATTGAGGGATGCGGCTGATCTGGGGATAGGCCAAGTCCCGGCAAAGATAGGAGAGCGGAAGGCATGACCATCCGCCTGTTGCCGACGGGGCTCGTCAACCGCATCGCGGCCGGCGAGGTGATCGAGCGCCCGGCCGCCGCCGTAAAGGAACTGGTGGAGAATGCCATCGACGCGGGTGCGTCCCGCATCGAGGTGGTGCTGCGCGACGGTGGACGCAGCCTCATTTCAGTCAGTGACGACGGGCGCGGCATGAGCCGCGAGGAACTTACGCTCTGCGTGGAACGCCACGCCACCTCCAAGCTGCCCGACGACGACCTGGTGCATATTGCCACGCTCGGCTTTCGCGGCGAGGCGCTGCCCTCGATTGCCGCCGTCGCCAGGCTGGAGATCGCCAGCCGGGCGACCGGCGCTGACGATGCCTGGATGATAACCGTGGCCGCGGGTGACGTGGCGCCGGTCGCGCCGGCGGCGCTCGCGGCGGGCACCCGCGTGGCGGTGCGGGATTTGTTCTATGCCACCCCGGCGCGGCTCAAATTCCTGAAAGCCGAGCGCACCGAGCGGGGCCATGCGGTCGACGTGATCAGCCGGCTCGCCATGGCCCATCCCGCCATCGCCTTCAGCTTGGCCGACGGTGAACGGCGTCTATTGGACTTGCCGGCCGCGCGCGCCGGGCTGCTCGATGGAGCAGAGGAGGGTGACGGAATTGCGGCGGCCAGGCTTAATCGGCTCGGCGCGATCATGGGACGCGACTTCGCTCAGAATGCGCTTGCCATCGATGCCGAGCGTGAGGGGCTGAGGCTGCGCGGCCATGCCGGTGTGCCAACGCTCAACCGCGGCACCGCGCGCCACCAGTACCTGTTCGTCAATGGCCGGCCGGTCCGCGACCGTCTGCTTGGCGGCGCGGTGCGCGGGGCTTACGCCGACTTCCTGGCCCGCGACCGCCACCCGATGGTGGCCCTGTTCCTGGAGATTCCGGCCGAAGCCGTCGACGTGAACGTCCACCCGGCCAAGACCGAGGTGCGTTTTCGCGATGCCGGCCTGGTGCGCGGACTGATCGTGGGTGCGCTCAAGCATGCCCTCGCCGAGGCTGGCCACCGCGCCTCGACCACGGTGGCCGCAGCGGCGCTGGGGGCGGCACGTCCTGGCGGTGCGCCATTGCCCTATGCCGCTTCGGGCGGCGGCTATTCCGGTGGCCGCGTGCCCCGGGGATTGGCCGAGGCCGCGGCGCGCTACCAGGCGCCCGACGGCACTGGCACGATGCCCGGTTTCGACGCGCCATCGGCCAACGCTTCTGAGGCCGCGACAGACGGTGCTGCGAGCGACGGTGATTACCCACTGGGCGCGGCGCGCGCGCAGGTGCACGAGACCTATATCGTGGCGCAGACGCCGGACGGCATTGTCATCGTCGATCAGCACGCTGCGCACGAACGCCTCGTCTATGAGCGCATGAAGGCCGCGCTTGCCAATGGCGGGGTCGCGCGCCAAGGGCTGCTGATGCCCGAAGTGGTCGAACTCGACGAGGCCGCCGCCGAACGCCTCGCCGAGCGCGCCGATGCCTTGGCCGAGCTTGGCCTGACGCTGGAGCGTTTCGGGCCGGGCGCGGTCATCGTGCGCGAGACGCCGGCGCTATTGGGCGAGGTTGATATCCAAGGATTGGTTCGCGATCTGGCGGACGAACTGGCGGAAATGGGCGAGGCCTTCGCGCTCAAGGAGCGACTGGAGGATGTCTGCGGCACCATGGCCTGCCACGGCTCGGTGCGCGCCGGCCGGCGCCTGAACGCCGCGGAGATGAACGCGCTGCTGCGCGAGATGGAGGTCACCCCCCACTCGGGCCAATGCAACCACGGGCGCCCGACTTACGTTGAGTTGAAGCTCGCCGATATTGAACGGCTGTTCGGACGCCGCTGAGCGGAGCCTCGGGTCATTCGTCAGGTGACGCTGCGCCGAAGCTAAGGATCACCAAATCCGCCGCGCCATACCGGCGCTGCTCGATAAGTGTGACGCCGGGCGGCGCTTCCATGTCTTCGCCGGTCGCTTGCTCCAATACGATGATCGCGCCCGGCGCGAACCAGCCCTCGGCCGCCAGCGCCGTTAGCGCCGGCCGGGCAAGACCTTTTCCATAAGGCGGGTCGAGCAGGACGAGGCTGTGTGCGGATGGTGCCGGCGGCGGGTCGCTCGCATCGACGCGTAGAAATCGCGCATGGAGCGTTTCGCCGAGCGCCTCGGCATTGGCGCGGGCGAGGTCGAGCGCGGCTTGGTCGCTATCGAGAAATGTCGCTGCCGCCGCGCCTCTGGACAATGCCTCCAAGCCGAGCGCGCCGGTGCCACAGAATGCATCGAGCACGGTTGAACCATCAATCGAGAACCCTGTTTGGGCGACCGCCGGGCCATGCGCCAACAGATTGAAGATCGCCTCGCGGGCGCGGTCCGAGGTCGGCCGGATCGCTCGGTCGCGCGGCGTCTGGAGCGCGCGGCGCTTATGTTTTCCGCCGACGATCCGCATTATCGGATGGCATGGCCTGGGCGCCGATCTGCTCGCGCAGCGCCTTCTCCGGCACTTCTTCGATCGCGCCCTCATCCAGATGACCGAGCTGGAACGGGCCGTATGAGATACGGATGAGGCGGCTGACCGGATAGTCCAGGTGCTCCAGCACGCGGCGCACCTCGCGGTTCTTGCCCTCGCGCAGACCGACCGTGAGCCAGGCATTGGCGCCCTGCTGGCGGTCGAGCGTCGCCTCGATGGGGCCGTAACGCATCCCGTCGATGGTGACGCCTTTCTCGATTTTCTTCAGATCGCCGGCCTGTACGCGTCCCTTGACCCGCGCCCGGTAACGCCGCCGCCAGCCCGTCGCCGGCAGTTCCAGATGCCGCGCCAGCGTGCCGTCATTGGTGAGCAGCAGAAGGCCCTCGGAAGTGAGATCGAGCCGACCCACGGTAACCAATCGCGGCAGCCCGTCGGGCAGCGCATCGAAGATCGTCCTGCGGCCTTGGGGATCGCGGTTGGTCGTCACCAATCCACGCGGTTTGTGATAGCGGAAGAGCCGCGCCCGTCCGGCGCGTGGCAGACGTTCGCCGTCGACGGTGATGCGGCCCGGATCCTCGACCGTCACGCCGGGCGTCGTCAGCACCTTGCCGTCGACCGCAACCCGGCCCTCGGCGATCAGCGTCTCTGCCGCGCGGCGCGAGCATATGCCGGCCCGGGCGATCAGCTTGGCGACGCGCTGGGGCTTGGCAGGCTCGGCTGCCTGGACGGCCGGTTTATCCGCTGGCGGCAACGAACGCCTCCATGATCCGGGCATCGCCGGGGCTGATGGTGAATTCCGGATGCCACTGCACCCCGAGGCAGAACCGGTAGCGTCCGTCCTCAATGCCCTCGATCACGCCGTCCGGTGCGGTGGCGTTGACAGCCACACCCTGACCTGTCGATTTGGCGGCTTGGTGATGCGAGGAGTTCACCGCCATCTCGTCGGTCTTGCAAATGTCGTGCAGGCGCGTGCCGCGCGCGATCGCGACCGCGTGGCCCGCCTCGTCGCGCGAATTCTCTTGCTCATGCTGAAGGGCTCCCGGCACCTCGTCGGGGATGTGTTGGATGAGAGTGCCGCCGAGCACCACGTTCAGAAGCTGTTGGCCGCCGCAGATACCGAGCACCGGCATGTCGCGCTCCAGCGCCTGGCTGGTCGCGGCCATCTCAAAGCCGGTGCGCGCTTCCTTCAGCAAAACTTTCGGGTGCCGCTCGCCCGCGCCGTAAAGAGCTGGATCGACATCGAAGGCACCGCCGGTCACGATCAGCCCGTCGAGCCGGTCGAGATACTCCTGCGCCAACGCCGCGTCATGCGGCAGCGCCACGGGCAGTCCGCCCGCCGCAACCACGCTGGCGAAATAATTTTCCCGCAACGCGTACCAACGGAATTTGGAGTACTCGCCTGGATCTTCCGAATCGAGGGTCAGCCCAATGATCGGCCGCTCAGCCATCGTCGTCCTTCCGGTTTGGTCGAGCTTAGCTATCTAGGCTCGCTCGCCTGCCGACGCAAACGATTCGCCGATATCGGCTTGACAGCAAGTCACGATAAGTGCATATACACGTTCATGGCACGCCAGAAAAAACACCCAAAGGACCATGCCGCGCCGAGCGCGATGTACAACTGCACGGCCATGAACCTGCGCATGGCGACGCGCGCGGTGACGCAGTTCTACGACGGCTTTCTGGCGGAGACCGGGGTCAGCGGGCCGCAGTTTTCCCTTTTGGCGATACTCTCGGTCGTCGGGCCGATCGGGATGAGCCGGCTGGCCGAGCGCATGGTCATGGATCGGACCACCCTTACGCGCAATCTGAAGCCGCTTGAACGCGACGGGCTGGTCGAAATCCGCCCGGGCGAGGACCGCCGTGCGCGCCTCGTTGCCATGACCGACGCCGGCCGAGCGGCTTTTGAGCGCGCCCGGCCGCGTTGGGCCGCCGCCCAGTCGGCCATCCGGAAACGCCTCGGCGACGACGACTGGCAATCGCTGATCGCACGCCTGCAGTCGACCGTAGCGGCTATCCGCTAGAGCGGGCCGTTTTTTTGGGCCAAAAAGTGTAGATACACTTAATTGTGGAAGGCAGACGGTAATGAACCAGACAATGACCCTCCGCCACTGGCCGGTCCTTCTGCTGACCGCGGCGCTTTTCGGCAGTTCCTTCCTGTTCATCAACATCGCGGTGAAGGAAATCCCGCCGCTCAGCCTGGCCGCCGGCCGCGCATTGCTCGCCGTGCCGATCGGACTGCTCATGCTGCGCGCCATCGGGCTACGCCTGCCTCGGCTGGGGCGCGCCTGGTTGCCATTGATCGTTCTGGGCATCTTCACTGCGGCGATCCCATACGCCGCCATCGCCTGGGGTCAGCGACATATCGAGAGCGGGCTTGCCGGCATTCTGTTCGGCACCATTCCGGTGTTCAGCGTCGTCCTGACGCCGTTGCTCGCCCGCGACGAGCGGTTTTCAAGTGGCCGCATCCTGGGTGCGCTGATCGGGTTCGCAGGCGTGGTCCTGGTGATCGGTCCCAAGGCTCTGGGCGGCCTGGACGGCCAGCTTCTGGGGGCCGGCGTGACCCTTGGCGCCGCGCTCGCCTACGCGCTCGGCGCCATCTATGCCCGCACCAAACCGGACATCCATCCAGCCCAGATGACGGCGGGCCAGCTTGTCGTAGCGAGCATCGTTCTGAGCGCCGGTGCGCTCGCCTTCGACACGCCGTGGCAGCTTGAGCCGAGCCTGGCCGCATTGGGGGCCGTGGCCTGGACGGCGGTGCTGAGCACAGCCTTGCCGGTGATCCTGTTGTTCTGGCTGATCCGCAATGTCGGGGCCACCAATGCCTCCATCGCGACCTTTTTCATGCCCGTCGTCGCCGTCGCATTGGGCGCGCTGTTGCTGGGTGAGCAACTGCCCTGGCAGGCCTTTGCCGGCCTTGGGCTGATCCTCCTTGGGGCGCTTGCCGTAAACGGCGTCATCCCCGGGCTTCGGTCTTCTCAGGCCGCGGACGGGCGGGCCGGCTGACGTGCCGAGCCGCACTGTTTTCAACCACCTCCGTCGCAAGGAAAGGAAATGACCATGACTGCCATCGCACAGCCGCATCAAGACGCAACGCGGACAGGAAGCCTCCGCCCGGCGCTGACCGCCATCACCGTTGTCTGGTTCGGCGCCGTCTTGCTGGCATTCTTTGCCGGCGGGTTCGTGAACCAGCCGGGCCAACCGCCAATCCATTTCCTGATCTCGGTGGGCGCACCGATCGCTGCGTTCCTGGCGGCCTACGCCGCAATCCCACGCTTGCGCGCGGCGGTGCGAGCCGCCGATCTCGCTCTGCTTAGCGCGGTGCAAGGCTGGAGGGTTGCCGGTTTCGTGTTTGTCGCCTTCCTCGCATTCGACAAATTGCCTGGCCTGTTCGCCTGGCCGGCGGGTCTGGGCGATGTGGCGGTCGGTCTCGCCGCGCCCTTTGTGGCGCTCGCCGTTCTGCGCCGTCCCGACACTGCAACAGAACCACGGTTTGTCCTTTTCCATTGGCTGGGCATTCTCGATCTCGCCGTCGCCGTTTCGGCTGGTGTGTTGTCCAGCGGGCTCGTCCCCGGGCTCGTCGGCGAGATCACGACTGAGCCATTGACCCGAATGCCGTTGGTTCTGATCCCGGGCTTCCTGGTGCCAATGTTCGTGATCCTGCACCTGACGGCGATCCTGAAGGTGCGTCAACTGATGCGTGAGCAACGCGTCACGCGCGGCTGAACGGCCATCTGCCAGCGGGCGATCGCACCGGCCTGGCATTGGCGGCGGTCCCAATAGTGGGGCCGCCGCCGTGTCGTGCCGGTTGCACTCAAACGGCAAGCCCTTTATCGCTCCCGTTCGATGACATCCGAACAGCCCTCTTTCATGGATATGGCGCTTGCGCAGGCCGAAGCCGCAGCTGCCGCCGGCGAGGTGCCGGTCGGCGCGGTGATCGTCGATGCCGCTACGAACCGGGTACTTGCCCAAGCCCACAATCTGGTCGAGACCGACGGCGATCCGACCGCCCATGCCGAGCTGCTGGCGATCCGCGCGGGCGTGGCGGCACTGGGCTCCAACGAGCGCGGCAAAGCGCTCGCCGGCTGCGATCTCTATGTGACGTTGGAGCCTTGCCCGATGTGCGCCCAGGCAATTGCCTTTGCCCGCATCCGCCGCGTCTATTGGGGGGCGTCCGACCCCAAGGGCGGGGGCGTGGAGCACGGGCCTCGCATCTTCGATCAGCCAAGCTGCCACCACCGGCCCGAGCTCTATCCCGGTATCGGCGAGCGCCGGGCGGCGGCGCTCCTGAAGGCCTTCTTTGCCGCGCGGCGCTAGTTCACTTCTTCGTGCGCCCCCGATGACGTCGTGCGCGTCCGACCCTAGGTTCAGGTCCGTTGATGCTATCCGCCGCGAGGGCCAACTCCATGAAGCGAATTCTTCTCATCTGCGCACTTCTCGTGCTGCCGAATTCGGCATACACGGCGGAGAAATGGCGTGGCACGAACGTGGCGGCGCTGACCCCACCCATGCAGGCGCGTCTCGCCAAGCTCAAATACCTGCATGGACCTCGCCTCGCGCCGGCGACGTTTCGAGACAAGATCGTGGTCGTGACATTCTTTGCGAGCTGGTGCCCGCCCTGCCATGTCGAGTTCAAGCATCTGAAGACGATCCATGCCAAATACGCCAAACGGGGCGTGCGCATCATTGCGATCAACTGGTTTCAATCCTGGGAGGGACTCGGCGGACCGGAGAAGCTGCAGATCTTCCTGGAGCGTTACGATCCACCTTTCGCCGTCGTCGAGGGTGACAAGACCACCGTCCGCGATTTCGGCAATGTCACACGCATCCCGACGCTTCTCGTATTCGCGCGGGATGGCAAGAACGGCTTTCATTTCGTCCATCGCTACAAGGCCAAGAAGACCCACGTGACCCTGGAAGAGATGGAAGCGGCCATCAAACCGTTGCTCTAGCGGTCACACCTTCAAGGCGCCGGCATCGCAGTGTCGCTTTGTTGGCTCTGCCGTTGCCATGGCCGGCCCGCGCCCCCACCCGACCACCCACGGGATCGTATGCTCATGGGTGGTCGGGTGGGGGCGCGGGCCGGCTACGGTCCGGCAGAGCCAAAGAGCGTGGTCGGGTGGGGGCGCGGGCCGGCTTGGCAACGGCAGAGCCAAAGCAAACGCCGCGCCGGCAGCGTTTCATTCCCGGCAAACAATGCGCTACCTTTGCCCGACCTGATGTGAGCTGGCGAGACATGGGCATATTGACCGAAGAAATGGCGGAAATTGTCGCCGGTGCGAAGCTGAGCTTCGTGGCTACCGTCAACGCCGACGGCTCGCCCAACCTTTCGCCCAAAGCCTCGCTCGCGGTTTATGACGACAACCATCTGGTTTTCGCCAACATCGCTTCACCGGGAACCGTAGCCAATCTGCGCCGCGACCCCGCCGTCGAGGTCAATGTGGTGGATGTCTTCCTGCGCCGCGGTTTCCGCTTCAAAGGGACTGCGGAGCTTCACGACTCGGGCCCAGCCTTCGATTTCGTGGCGCTGCCGCTCTGGGAAAAGCAGGGCAAGCAGTATCCCGTCCACGAGGCCGTGGTGATCCGCGTCGTGGAAGCGAGTGCATTGCTCTCGCCGGCTTATCTGTTCAATGAGGATATAGACGAAACGGCGCTGCGCGGCGCTTGGCTGGGAGAATACGGTGTTGAGGATCTAAGCGCGCGCTGACCGGGTGTTCGGGCCCGTTGGGGGGCGAAGACCGTCGTTCCGATCGGGAGATCTTTTAAATGAGCCGCCGCTGAATGGGGCGACTGTGAGCTGGTCGTCTTTCGCGGGGCCGGTGGAAACGTGGCCGGGCGTCTTAGCTGACCAGCATCAGGGCGGCGGCGGTCTGGGCGACCAGGGTCAGGGCCAGGGCGGCGGGGACCAGAGCGATTGTGTTGATTTTGGTGGTGATGGTCTTGGTCATTTGGGGGCCTCTTTCTCTCCGGGGTGTGTCTTGTTGACCCCACTTCTAAGGCCCGAAGCGTCGACCGGGTATGACGGCTGTCACACCTCCGAACTTTTTTGTGATTTCTTTGATTTTAACCGGTCTCGCCGGATGTCGGAGGCCGTTCCGCGATCGTCAGCCGACGATAATCAGCGCCGCTGCGGTATGGGCTACAAAAAGAATGGCGAGAATTGCGGGAACCAGCACGATTCCATTGTATCTGGACATGACGACCTCTCCTCGGTTCGTACCCATGATCCCTTTAAAGCCGGCTACATGCTCGGCTGGGTGCGGTAGTCGCCACACCTTGAGGCGAATTTATTAGAAGATGTATGAATCTTTGATTAAACCCGTAGGAGTAGTGGTGTGTGCAGGTCCGGAGGCCTTACGGTCGGCCTGCCGGTACGTCAACGTTTGTGCGGTGATAACGGCCTGTTTGAGGGGGATTTAGCTAACCAGCATCAGGGCTGCGGCGGTCTGGGCGACCAGGGTCAGGGCCAGAGCGGCGGGGACCAGGGCGATGGTGTTGATCTTGGTGGTGATGGTCTTGGTCATTTGGGGGCCTCTTTCTCTCCGGGGTGTGTCTTGTTGACCCTGTTCTAGCGCTCAGACGGTTGGGCCGGGTATGACGGCTGTCACACCCCCCGGAAATTTTCCTGGTTTCGGCAGCGCGGCAGGCGCATCGCGGGCCACGCCGGCGCGTTTTCGGCTATTGTCGGCCGATGCAGACCGCCTTCACGCCCGCTCAGCTTGAGGATCCCGGCATCGCCGAGGCTGCCGTGATCCTCAAGGATTGCGTTCATTACGGTTTCTGTACCGCTGTCTGCCCGACCTGGGTGTTGCTGCGCGACGAGAATGACGGGCCGCGAGGGCGCATTGACCTGATCCACGAGATGCTCGAAGCCGACGCGCCGCCAAGCCCCAAGACGGTCCGCCATATCGACCAGTGCCTATCGTGCAACGCCTGCATGACCACCTGCGCCGCCAAGGTCGACTATCTGCATCTGGCCGACATTGCCCGCATCCATATCGAGCGGCATTTCAGACGGCCGCTCGCCGACCGGATGTTGCGGGCGCTGATCGCCGCCACGCTGCCCGATGCCCGGCGGTTTCGGCGGGCGATGGCAGCGGCCCGATTGGCTCGGCCGCTTTCCGGTTTGCTGCCGGGTCGTCTGGGCGCTTTGCTCGACATGGCGCCGCGCCGCCTGCCGCCGCCAACGCCACTCGGTCCGGGCGTTTATCCCGCCGAGGGCACGCGCAAGAAACGCGTGGCGTTGCTCGCGGGCTGCGTTCAGCAGGCGCTGGCTCCGCGCATCAACGAGGCGAGCGTGCGCCTCCTGACCCGCCATGGCTGCGAGGTCGTGATTGCGGATGCGGCTTGTTGCGGTGCGCTGACGCTTCATATGGGTAAGGAGGATCAGGCGCTTGATGCTGCCCGGGTCACAGTTGACGCGTGGCGGGCAGCGGACGAGGAGGGCAGCTTCGATGCGGTGATCGTAAATGCCAGCGGCTGCGGCACCACGGTCAAGGAATACGGCTACTTATTGCAGGATGACCCGGACTACCGGGACTTGGCCGAACAATTCGCCCTCATCGCCCGCGATATCACGGAGTTCATGGAGACATTGGGGCTGATGCCGCCGGCGGTGCGGCGGCCGCTCAAAGTCGCCTATCACGACGCCTGTTCGCTGCAGCATGCCCAGCTGGTCACGGAACCGCCGCGCGCTCTCCTGCGCCAGGCCGGATACCTCGTCGTCGACGTGCCCGAGCGGCATTTCTGCTGCGGCTCGGCCGGCACCTACAACATGCTGCAGCCCAAGATTGCGGGCGCCTTGGGTGAGCGAAAGGCGGCGCATATCGAAAGTACGGGCGCCGCGGTGGCCGCCGCCGGAAATCTCGGCTGCCTGACCCAGCTCAGCCAGCATTCGGAAATGCCGCTGGTGCACACGGTCGAGTTACTCGATTGGGCCACTGGCGGGCCGATGCCGCCAGCGCTTGAAGGCGTGGAGATCCCCGAGCTGGTCGAGGCGGCGCCGGCAACGACCGCAGATGACGGTGGCGGGGTCGGTATCTGGTAGCATGGACTAGAGATAGAGGGGGGATTGAGACATGGCTGGTGCGAAAGTCCTTGAGGTGTTCTTCGGCGACGTCGCAGCGGCGATCGGCAAGGACAATATCGATCGGCGCGACGAGACCCTGACGCGCTTTGGCGAGAACACCATGCCGGCGGGCGACCGGCGGCCAGCTGGCGTAATCTTCCCAGGCTCCACGGAGGAGGTCGCGGCCGTCGTCGAGCTCGCCAACCGGCACGGCGTGCCGCTTTATCCGATCTCAACAGGCTACAACCAGGGCTTGGGTACACGCTCCGCCCCGGCCGCAGGTATGGCAGTCGTCGAACTCGGCAAACGCATGAACCGAATCCTGGAAGTCGACGAGACCCTGGGCTATGCCGCCGTCGAGCCCGGTGTATCCTTCCAGGCCATGGCCGACGAGCTCGCACGGCGCGGCGGCCAATGGATGATCTCAACGACGAGCGGTCCGCCCCAAGGCGGCATGCTGGGCAATGCCATGGACAAAGGGGCGGGTTACGGCCCTTATTTTGACCATTTCGGCTTCTCCTGCGGCATGGAGGTGGTGCTGGGCTCCGGCGAAGTGATTCGCACCGGTGACGGCTCGATCGACCATGATGTCGGCGAGCTCTTCAACTGGCACGTCTCCAAATACAGCTTCGGTCCGATCCTCGACGGGCTTTTCGCGCAGTCGAATTACGGCATCGTCACGCGCCTGGGCGTCTGGCTCTTGCCGCGCCCGCCAGCGATCCGCTCATTTCATTTCAGTTTCCCCGACGACGACGATCTGGAGGCGATTGTCGACCTTTGCCGGCCGCTCAAGCTCAGCAACTTCGTGCCGACCCTGTTTCGCGTATGCAACGACCTCTATTTGATCGGCACCGAGGAGAGCAATCCGGAATACACCGCGAGTGGCGGGACGAAAAGCATTTCGAACGATGCCCGCAAGGCCCTGCAGGAAAAGCATGGTGTCGGCTCGTGGACCGTCTCCGGCGCCTTCTATGGGCCTTCGATGGAGGCGATTGAGCCACAAATCGCGCGGGTGCGAGACCATTTCGGCAGCGCAGGCAAGGCGACCTATATCGACCACGAAACGGCGCTTTCAATGCCGCCGCTCAAATGCGCCATCGACACTTTCTCCGGCGTGCCGACGACGCAGGAGCTGGGCATGCTGAAATGGCGTCCCGGCGGCGGCAATGCCTGGTTCACTCCGGGCACGCCGATGGATGGCAAGCTTGCGAACGAGTTCCAGAAAATCGGCCGAGGCATCTACGAAGAAAACGGCCTCGACTACACGATCATGAATGTCTGCGGGCCGCGCTTCGCCCGGGGACTGCACGTGCTCAGCTTCAATCGGGAGGATGCTGACGAAAGCGCCCGTGCGGCGGCGACTTACGAGGCGTTGGCCGATGCGTTTGCAGCGCGCGGCGTCCATGTCGGTCGCGCACCCATCGACTTCTACGGATATCACATGGAAAAAGCGATGCCCGCCTTCCGCGAGGCCTGCGAGGCAATCAAGCGGGCCCTCGACCCCAAGGGCGTGATCGCGCCGGGCAAATACGGGATCGGGTAGGAGGGCGGCGTCGGGCCCGCCAGCCCAAGACTCACTTAGCCCACGAGAAGGTCTTATCGCCTCGAACGTATCGATAAACGTCAAGGACATCGAAGATGAGGCTGATGAGAATGGTTGCGGCGACGTAGTACGCCCAGCTTTTCAGCGCCACAGAGTGCTCAAAATTCTGCAGCCGATAGACAAGCCAAGGCAGCAGGGCCAACCAAGGCAGATGACAAATTCCGACAAGTCGTGAGAACCGCTTCCGCTTGTGGATCTGTCCTGCGATGACGAGGGTCAAGACGATCGTTGCCAGAATGACTTGGCCTTCAAGCGCTGTAATGAAGAGAAGACCGCCTATCAGTTGAGGGATATTGAGCAGGCCACCCCATGCAAAAATGGCCCAGCCTTGGCTTCGAATGTCGCGGATCATTTTGATCGGGTCGAGCAATAGAAACATTGGTGATCCCTTGAACTTCGCCGGCGATTTGCCGCGCCTCAATCCGGCGGGCCAATAGGCTGTGGTAATGCCCAGATCAGAATGCCCACAGTGCATGAGCCATGCAAAATGGACCAACGATGTTTCTGGGGTCCATGGTGCTAAGTCTCTTGTCGGCTAGATCCGGGCGTTCGACGAGTGCGTGACGATGGCGCCCTTCGAAGGCAAAGCGGAAATGTTTTTCGATACCTTCGATGTCCACACATGACCCTAAGCGGACATTGGCAATCTTCAATGCTAACCTTGCCGATCAGCTCAACCGCAGGGCGGACTTTCGATGCCTGGATATTTCGGCACACATCGGCAAATGGATCTGCAAGCCCGGGCTGAAGGTGCATTTCAATGGATGGCGCAAACACCGGGCGCCTGTAATCCTGGCCGCTTTTTGGGCACGGACGATCCAAGCCGTCTTGGGTGGAACAAAATATTTGAAATCATGGAACGCGACGAAACTTTCAGTTTTCAACTTGTCCGGTCCGATGGGTTGGATGAGATATCGAGAAAGCTCGATGAACGCGAGTATAGAATTCACTTTTGGGATGTGTTCGTTGCCACCCGTTCGGAAGCAGAAGCCGCGGCGTCATCTATTGTCAACGAAGGACTGTCCAGCGAGTTTCGGATAATGACAGCATCTGAAGTTTGTGAACCCGGCAATATTCAGAACATCCAATCCTTCCTCGCAACCCACGGTATCGCGCCGTTCTCAGCGTCTATGCTTGCTGGCGAACATGGACCAGCAACGACCGTGGCGATTTGCAATGGCGCGGGAGACTTGTCTGCCGTCGCACATGGCTACTTTCCGCACAACGTCCACAGCCCGCACCACCGGAACGCTTGGGGAGGATTGGTGGCGGTCGCATCAGATCAACGCAAGAAGGGATTGGGCAAATTCGTCAATGCCCGTTTGATTGCGAATTGCATTACCGAGCTAGGAGCCGGGATGGTGCACCAGTTCGTTGCGCCAAGTAATACGCCGTCTCGCAAAATGGTCGAATCATCAGGCCTAAAGCTAGAGCCGAATCTGCTATGCGGCCTTGCGGTGGCGGAAAACGAGAGATTCACCCGCTGATGTCTCCTTCTGGCTAACAGCGGCCGTTCCCGCCGCTGATCTTGGTGTTCGCTTCCTGGTGCAAAGCGGTCGTGATCTTCGGCATTCACGATGCGTCCATTTGACCTGAAGCGCGAAACCGTCCGTCGCGCAATCCCCGCTGCTACTCGTAAGATAGTCAGGGACAAAACCGGCATCCTGTCCGTCCGACAATATGTACACACCGTGAATCTGTTTGGTGGTGTAAGTTTGCAATACATATGGGGTCAGACATGGGCCGTTTTCCAACAAGTCGTTGTCAAGCAACGCTCCTCGCAATCGCCGCCGCACTGACCGTTTTTGCAGCAGGACCCGCTTGGTCATGCAAGAAGTTTCCCGCCGCGCCGGACCCGGCAGAGCTTGTTCGCGATACCAAACAAATTGTTCTTGCCCGGGTTATCGGCATCGAAATGGACTCGAATTATGCCGAGTACCGCTTCAAAGTACTGAAGGTGCTAAAAGGCGGCCCAGAGAATATCGGGCGCTTCGTCCGCACTGAAACCCGCATACGCGCCACCTCGCCCTCCCCTGGGGGCGATTTCGACGCGCACCGCGACCCGCGCTTCTGGAACGGCGAGATCGACAGGCGCTCGGAAGGGGCGGGCACGGACTGCCTATTCGGCCAATCTTTTCGCATTGGGCGCAGCTATCTCATTTTCCGCGGTCAGCGAGTTCGCCGTGCTGCAGAGCTCATAAAAAGGCCGAACGACCGGTGGCTGGCAACCGTGCGCCGGCTCGCCAACAGGTAAATTGGACGTAGATATCCCCGACGGCCGAAATGAAATAGACACGCACTGTTTGAGCATTTGCCGGCGCCTCGGCCAGCCCGGTCCCAGGCAGACAATCTGCTTTCAGGGATTGCTTCGCGACCATCAGGCTCCAAGCGCCGCGCCGAAGCGAATATTGGAAATGTCCGCTTTCCGGTGCAGAGCGGATGTGTTGTCCGTTCCCTCAGATGGCCAGTAATGACCCAAAGCGGAGGTTTCTCGCGTACCGGCAATGGATGTCCGAGTTCCAGCAAGCCGGCTGTTGAGTCATGCTTCGGCGGGCGCTGCGACGTAATACTCGTTGGATACGACCGCGATGGGTGAGGATTTGCGCTTGCTGAGACGCCGCGTGTTTGTGAGAAACCGAGCCGTCTCAATTTCGTCGAGTGCGCCGGGCGGGGCGTCTGCGCCGCGCGGGTCGAGGCTCGCAATCGTCTTCGTGTCCATGGTCAGGATGACGGTTGCAATGTAACGGCCTGGCGCCGGTCTTATCGGCTGGGGCTCCGGCATCAGGTAGAGCATGTCGCCATCGCGCGTCGGCGTTAAGGGCGAGGGAAACCAGAGCACGGTCTCGCCCCAGCGATGCTCCCACGCGGGTTTGCCGAGCGTCTCGGTGTCGCGTGCAACGAAGGCGTAGGTCGCCGCTGGATCGCCCTCAAATCCCGCCACGGCGAGCCGGCCGAGATGGCGGCCCGGCTCGAACACGATCGGCCCGTCACCGCCGGATGGCACCAATCCCTCAAACGAGCGATCGACCGAGAACCGCTCGATGTCGAGGCGCGCCGGGGTGGGCCCTGGCGCGGCCGGTACGAGCTCTGCGATCAATTCCCGGTGCGCCTCGTTCAGCCGGTCAGGATCGGCTACACCGGAAACACTGACCAGCTGCTGTGCGAAATCGTACACCGGGGCCATAAGTTCTGCAGCGCCCAACTGGGTCGTGCCGTCGACCGGCAAGCCCTGGGCTTTGCGGAATGTTTCGATCCGGGCATTCATTAGCCCGATCACCTCGGCCGCGATCTCCGGCCGGCAGCCATAATCGCCGTAGAGCAGCTTGGAAAAACGCACCGGTCCTTCTTCCTCGCCGAAGATGGCGCGGGCGATCTCGGCGTCGCTTCGATACTCACCGACAAGCGAGCGATAGAGGCGCCATTTGAGATAAAGGTTCGGAACGTTGGACATGGCCACATCCACTCCGTTGCTGGGCAAAGCCCGGCATTGCGGAGAACGCCCGGCCAATTCGATTCAGACGCATTTGCCGCCAAAAGGAAGCCCATACGCCATTGTGGACCATTGCGGACCTTTGCGGCTCATTTCAGATCATTGCACGGCCTTACCAGTCGGACTAGCCGATGCTGCGAAACCACGTTTATTGTTCCGTCTGCTTCAAATGGACACGAAACCGGACAGATCCCAATCGAAGGCCCACGGTTATGACGATCGACCTAACCACCCGCGAAATAGTGGCGTTGCTGGACCGGGAGCTCGACGGTTCGGACCGGGCAATCGCGACACTCGAAGCAGCGATTGAGACCGTGGCCAGTTCGGACGATTTGCCCGACCCCGAGCCCCGAACGATCATTCTCGGACGTCTCCAACTTCTTGCGGGCGACGCTTATTGCGACCGCCTCAACGGCGATCCAATAGAGAATGTTGAGTCGGCGCTCGCCTCTTATGAGGCTGCTGGAGTCAACCTCGATCCAAAGACAGAGCCGACGCAATGGGCCCGTCTCCATATCGCAATGGGACGCGCATATAGGAAACGCATTTGCGGCAATCGCACCAAAAACGCTGAGCGCGCCTTGAAGCACTGCGAAAACGCGCTGACGGTACTAACTCGCGACGCTCAGCCGAACGACTGGGCGAAAGCCCAGTTCAACCTCGCCAGCGTCTACCGCATCCGTATTCGAGGGGATCATGCCGAAAATCTAGAGAGCGCCATCGGGTGTTGCGAAGCTGCTTTGACCGTTCAATCAAAGGAGGCGTCGCCAATCGATTGGGCGAAAACGCAGCTCTGCCTTGGGATCGCATATCGCATCCGTATCCGAGAGGACCGGGCGGAGAATCTGGAACGCGCCATAAGATTCTGCAAGGCCGCCCTGACGGTTCAAATCAAGGAAGCGTCGCCAATCGATTGGGCCAAAACGCAGCTCTGTCTTGCGATCGCATATCGAATTCGAATCCGGGGAGATAGAACCGAGAATAGGGAGCGAGCAATGGATTGCTGCGAAGCCGCACTGACCGTTCAGAATCCAGATTCATTGCCGTTTGATTGGGCGGCGACTCAAAACAGTCTCGGGTTGGTCTACTTTGACCGCATTCGCGGCGATCGGGCCGAAAATCTGGAGCGCGCTATTAATTGTTACGAGGCAGCGCTGACGGTTCGCACCAAGGAGACTTTGCCTGAAGCGTGGGCAGTGACCAAAAGCAACCTCGCCACTGCTTACCTCAACCGAATTCGTGGCGAGATGTCCGAGAATATGGAGCGTGCGATTAGTTGCTGCGAGTCCGCTTTGGCCGTTCGCACCCAGGAGACATTGCCGGCTGGATGGGCGCTGCTCCAGCTCAACCTAGCCGTAGTATACCGTGACCGGATACGCGGTGATCGGGCCGAAAATCTGGAGCGAGCTATTGCTTGCTGCGAATCCGCCCTGACGGTCCACACCAGGAAAGAATTACCGTTCGATTGGGCAATTACGCAGGACATCCTCGGGACCATTTACCGCAAGCGTATTCGAGGCGATCGTGCCGCCAATCTAGAACGCGCAATAAAGTGCTGCACATATGCTTCGGAAATCCGAACCAAGTCAGTTCTACCCATTGAGTGGGCCACAACGAAACACAACCTTGCGCTGACATACCTTGAACGAAACAAAGGTTCGGCATCGGATAACATTGCGCGAGCCATTGAGTGCCAATTGGCCGCGCTCGCTGTCCGAACAGCAGAGACGTTGCCCGAAGACAATCTTGCTACGCTCTGTTTGTTGGCGCGAACCTACCTTGAAGCCGGCAAATGGTCGAACACCATAACGACGACGAAAACCGGTCGTGCAACGTATCATCTCTTGCTTGGTGAGAGCCTTGACGACTTAGCAATTCGAAATCTCATTGGCACGGTCGGCGCGCTCTTCGCGGACGGCGCTTACGCCGCACTGGAGCTCGGGGAGACAGATCGTGCTCTTGAACTTGCGAGCGAGGGTCGAGCCCGACTGCTCGCTCTCGCAATCCGGTTGCAGGCAATTGAGATGGACCTGGCTGATCGCAATCGGGCTGACAAGCTGCGAGAGGAGATCCGGAACAACGAACGGTTGCTCGAATCCACAGGAGGGCTCGAACGTGGCGCCATCCTCGACCGACTAATTGCTCCACGCACTGAGCTAAACACAATATTGAGGGACGCAGAAATGTCCCGCCCGCCGTCCGTTCCCGCGAATGAACAACTCCTGTCGCTCGTTCCCACGGGCGGGGCGATCGCCCTCTCCATCGTCACCGACGTTGGTGGAAAGATATTAGTCGCAACTGGTGCCGGTATCGTTGTTGTTGATTGTCCCGATCTGAAGTCCAGGCGATTGCACGATATGTTGAAAGGCGATTTGCGGACTGGCGAGCAGGGCTGGATCGACAAGTTGCAGTCGCCCATCGAGAACCACGGCACGGCTACGCCGGCGCGGCTTGCGGCAATCGACGAAATTGGCGGCACTCTCGGGGCCTTGTTCGGTCGAGCCCTTGACCATGCCCTACGAAAGTTAGGTGTACAGCACGGTTCGCGCATAGTTTGGCTGCCGAGCCAAGGACTGGGCGGTGTCCCGCTTGGTTTGGCGGAAACGTCGACATCTGGCGAGGGGTTCATCGATCGATACGAAATGACATACGCATTGAGCCTGGAGTCGCTTGAACGAGCACAAATGCGAGCACGGGCCGCTCGAGATCGATCGCTCACCGCTGTTCTCAATCCAACCCGCGACTTACCCTTTACTTCGACTGAGGCCGCTTCGCTCGATCGGCATTTCGATAGTTCGTGTACCAAGAGGCTGGATGCTCAGTCTGGCGATCCGAGTACCGTCCTCGACGCACTTGGTTTGGCGTCTTATTGGCACTTCTCGTGTCATGGCGAATTCGACCCGGAGAATGCGCGAAATGCCTCGCTTGTCTTGAAGGACGGCGCGCGCCTCACTGTCGGCGACCTGCTCGACGCCCAAGGAATTGCCGCACCTCGGCTTGTGGTGCTTTCGGCGTGCGAGACCGGCCTGCACGATCTTGAGCAAACGCCAGATGAGTTCATAGGCCTTCCAGGCGCGTTTACAACCTTGGGCGCGGCCGGCGTGCTTGGCACGCTTTGGCGGGTCGACGATCGCGCAACCTCGCTATTGGTAAGTCGATTCTACGAGCTCCATCTTGGCGACGATCTGGCACCAGCGGGTGCGCTACGGGCCGCGCAGTTTTGGCTTCGCAATTCAAACGCAGCCAAGCTTGAGGCTTATGAAGCCGAGTTGCGGGAAACCCCGGCGTTTGATGTTGATCTGGCGGAACCAGCGAAAACCGTCCTGGCGGCAAGCCCATCACGCTTCGTCGGATTGATTGACGGCGACCAAAAGTCCAATGCGCCATCGCCGCCGCCATCTGAGGGAAAACACTTTGATTATCGCCCCTACTCACATCCCTACTACTGGGGCGGGTTTGTCCTGACCGGTCTCTAGACGCGCCGTCGGGCCGACCGGAAAGTTCGCGATAATAGTCGCAACCGACTAGCGCGGCAGCTAGCCTCGCGCACTTCTCATTTTTCCAAATCTTCTGGTTCGTCGCGCCATCCGGTTCGTCGCGCGGGTATTTGCACGCCTGCGCAAGACCGCGCAAGCGACCGCAACGCGCAACAACGTCGGACAATTCTGATCGGATCGTCACTGGGGCATAAACCGCCTCAACGCAACCCCAGAAGGAGCCGATCCGATGCAAACCCCCATCATTAACTTCCTCCAAGTCTCATCCACCTACCACCCAGCTCTCACAGGAGATCGCGCCAAGACTACCGGTATAAAGAACGACCTTCGCCCCCTCGGCCAGACGAGTGTCGCTCACGACGGCAGGAAATCTCGTCGCCGCTTCACCATGCTAGCCGCCTCCGTCGCCCTCCTCGCCGCTGCTGCGGTCCTGCCGGCCGGCAGCGCCGGCGCAACCGGCAAGCTGGGTTTCAAGGCCCGTGCCAGCGTCAGCCAGCAAGGAACCCTCTTCATTCGTTATGACGGAAGGATCACGCGGAAAACCGCCGGCCATCTCCGTCGGATTTTTCGGAAGTATGGTCCAAGCTCGTACCGGGTCATCCTGATCCTCAATTCGGGCGGAGGTTCCGTGGTGGGCGGCGAGCGTGCCATCCATGTCCTGCAAATGATCAAACGGACGCACAGGCTCAGCACCGCCGTCATGCCGGGTAGACGATGTGGATCCATGTGTGTTCCGATTTTTCTGCAAGGTCAGCAGCGCTACGCCGCACGCACGTCCATCTTTTTGCTGCATGAGGTGACCGGCCGTCTCAGAAACGGCCGCAAGGTGACCAAACCGGGCGAAACCATGAGGCTGTTTCGGCGCTACTATCTTCCGGCAGGTGTCTCGGTCAAATGGCTTAATGCCATCTTGCCAAAGTTGAAGAATTCCAACTATTGGTTCTCTGGCCGAGATCTCCTTGAGAACAAGACCGGCGTCATCACCGATGTCCTCAAGAGCAACCGCCGCCGCGCCGGCCTCGCGAAAACGCCTCGAGCCTTCTAGAAGAAACGGAAAATACGATCGCGCTTGGATGGGCCGGCTCTGTGAGCTGGCCCATCCTCGTTTGTCTCCTTATGGCTATAAACGGACGTTTCCGCCGCCGATCATGATGTCCGCTTCCCAGTGCAAAGCGGTCGTAATCTTCGGCATTCAGGATTTCTCCATCTGACCTGAAGCGGGCAACCGACTGTGATAACAGGCGGCCCGCCGGCGTCGGGCTTGATCGAACTGCGCAGTCGCATCGCGCGATCGAAACAGCCAGTCTGAATGGTGTTGATCCGTTGGCGTGGCTGACCGACACACCGGCCCGCATGGCAGTTAGACAAGGTCACGTGTCTGGACGACCTCTGCGTCATCACGCACAGAATTGAATGCAACTGCCGCTGCTGGAAAGTGATAAGGGCGGCCACCCAGACGGTTTCCGCGGAGTAGCTTCACGGCTATGAGAAATGCGTAAGCGTGATAGCGGGCTATGCATTCGTTGGACCCTGTTTGAGGAGACACATTGGGAATGTCGGCTGAGTAACAGTGCCGATCTTGGTGCGCCGTTCCTAGATTGGCGTCGGAAACAGCACCGCCATAAAATCACTGGCCAGGAGAGAAAGCTCCTCAGGATTGGCACCAACCCGCGCACGCGTGGCAAATCCATGCGTGATCGAGATGACCATCCGGGCGAGGGCATTCGGGTCTGACCCCGCAGGTATCTGCCCCTGATCCCGAGCGACAAGGAAGCGGTCGGCAATAACCTTGTCGGTTTCGGCAAACATCCCGGAAAGTTTGTCGCGGACCTGGTCGTCTTTTTCGGCCTGCTCCGTAGCGACACTGGCTATCAGGCAACCCCTTGGTTGATCCTTTGAGGTGACGCAGCGAATACTCGTCTCAAAAAACGCCACGACCGCTTGCCTAATGTCCGGCTCGTTCAGGAGTGCATTTGTTGGTTGGCAGCCAAGCGTCCCCGCATAGCGGTCAATCACCTCCACGAACAGATCATGTTTGCTGCGGAAAGTTGCATACAGGCTCGGCCGATTGATGCCCATGCCATCGGTGAGATCATCCAAAGACGCGCCGCTGTAACCCTTCGCCCAGAACGTTGTGATGGCGCGGTCCAGAACCTCGTCACGGTCAAATTTGCGCGGCCGGCCGCGAGGCCGTGGCGAACTATTTTTCATACTGATCGGTACATAAATCTTGACACCTCATGCTTGCGCCAATATTGTACCAATCGGTTCAAAAAAAACAAGTCGCCTCTTCTGGCTTGTGGTTGTCCGGTCCCTGGGCAGCTTCAACCACTTCGAAACTTGAAACGCGGGAGGAATTCACTGTGGTCAACGTCAAGCAACTCGTAGTAGCAGGGCTCGTTGCGCTGTCTCTTCAAGTATCAGCTTTTGCCGAACAGGCGGCGGCGGCAGATACCACGAAGGTGGCTGACGGCGTCTATGCCTATTCGCCGGGAGACGGTTATGTCTCAATGTTCGTGGTCACCACCGATGGTGTCGTCGCGATTGAGCCGGTGGACACCAAACATGCCACAGGCATGCTCAAGGCGATCAAATCCATCACCAATAATCCGGTCCGCTACTTGCTCCACAGCCACAATCATTGGGACCACAGCCGAGGCGGCAAAGTGTTCCGGCAGGTCGGAGCCAAAATCCTGGCCCACAAAGAAGCCTATACGTGGATGAAGGCGAATCCCCACCGCGATATGGTGCTTCCGGATGAAGGCTGGGGCGGCAAGCGCAAAGATATCAAGCTCGGCAATACAACAATAGAACTGCACTACATTGGCATGAGCCATGGTCTCGGTATGACCGTGTTTCGAGTGCTCCCTCAGAAAGTCATCTATGTCGCCGACATAGTTACGCCAAAACGCGTCCTATTCACCATCGCACCGGATTTCAACATCAAAGAGTGGGTGCGCTCACTTGCCGATATTGAGAAGATGGATTTTGACAAGGCTGTCTTCTCGCATACCCATGCCGCTTCCGTCGTCGGCAGCAAGGCCGATGTCATCGCGAACAGGGAATTTATCCAGGACCTGCAACGCGCCATTGTTGCCGAATTCAAGAAGGGCACCAGCTTTGGAAAAATTCCCCAGGTTGTGAAACTACCCAAATACGAAAAATGGGCCATGTACAAAGAGTGGCTGCCGATGAACACTTGGCGCGTCATGTTGGACATGTGGATGGGACCTTTCCCCTGGCGCCCAGCGCACAACTTCGAGAAGTAGGACCGGCGTAACAAGCGCCTGACGACGCTGGAGGAATGCCTGCCTATTTGGCGTTAGCCCGTGGCGAACAGGTGTGGTGAACGCATTGCCCTGATTGTTGTGCCGCGTTTGCCGCCGTCGGCTGTTGACAGTTGTCCGGAAATGCAAAGGGCGGACCGTAATGGTCCGCCCAGAGCGCCGACTGGAAGCATCGCCTCCACTCATTCAGTCAAAGCCCGTCGAGAGATCATCTCAAGGGCCTTCCTGCCTCGATCAATTAAGGTCGAAGCGATCGTTGTTCATGACCTTGGTCCACGCTGACACAAAGTCATTCACGAACCTCTCTTGCGAGTCCGCGCTCCCGTAGATTTCCGCAAGGGCGCGAAGTTGCGAGTTCGACCCGAAGATGAGATCGACGCGGGTGCCAGTCCATCTGAGGTCGCCCGACTTTCGGTCGCGCCCCTCAAATACGTCGTCGGTGTCGGAGGACCCGCTCCACGTGGTGCTCATGTCGAGCAAGTTGACGAAGAAGTCGTTCGTCAATGTCTCAACCCGATCGGTGAAGACACCGTGTTTGGACCCGCCGTCATTCGTCCCAAGGACACGCAGGCCGCCGATGAGGGCCGTCATCTGGGGCGCGGACAGTGTCAGCAGTTGCGCCCGGTCGACCAGCAACTCCTCAGCCGATACGGTGTATTTGGCCCTTTGGTAGTTGCGGAAGCCGTCCGCAATGGGTTCGAGCACGGCGACCGACTCGACATCGGTTTGAGCCTGCGTCGCGTCGCCGCGACCCGGCGTGAACGGCACCGTCACGTTGTGTCCGCCCTTCTTCGCCGCTTCTTCGACCGCGGCGCTGCCACCGAGTACAAGCAAGTCAGCGAGCGAGACCTGCTTGCCGCCCGATTGCGTGTCATTGAAAGCCTTTTGTATGGCTTCCAGCTTCTCGACCACGGTCGCCAGCTGGGCCGGCTGGTTGACATCCCAGTCCTTCTGCGGCGCGAGGCGAATGCGTGCCCCGTTGGCGCCACCACGCATGTCAGAGCCGCGGAAGGTCGACGCCGACGCCCAGGCGGCCGAGACCAGTTGCGAAATGGACAGGCCGGAGGCCAGGATCTTGGCCTTGAGGTCGGCAACGTCCGCGTCGTCGATCAGCGCGTGGGTGACCTCCGGGATCGGGTCCTGCCAGTCCAATTCCTCGGCCGGAACCTCCTTGCCGAGATAGCGGGCACGCGGGCCCATATCGCGGTGGGTCAACTTGAACCACGCCCGGGCGAAGGCGTCCGCGAGCTCGTCCGGGTTCTCGTGAAAGCGCCGGGAGATCGGCTCATAGATCGGGTCCATTCGCATGGCCATATCCGCGGTCGTCATCATGGGCGCGTGCCGTTTTGACGGATCGTGCGCATCCGGAACGGTGTCTTTCGCAGCAGGGTCCTTCGGCGTCCATTGGTGCGCACCCGCCGGACTCTTGGTCAATTCCCACTCAAAGCCGAACAGAGTGTCGAAGTAGCTGTTGTCCCATTGGGTCGGCGTCGCGGTCCAAGCACCCTCGATACCGCTGGTGATCGCGTCGACGCCTTTTCCGCTGCCGTGGCTGCTCAGCCAGCCCATACTTTGCGCCTCGATCGGCGCTCCTTCGGGTTCCGGGCCGACATGCGCCGTATCGCCCGCGCCATGGGCCTTGCCGAACGTGTGGCCGCCAGCGGTGAGCGCAACGGTTTCCTCATCGTTCATCGCCATGCGCGCGAAGGTCTCGCGAATGTCGCGGCCCGAGGCGACCGGATCCGGCTCGCCATTCGGCCCCTCAGGGTTGACGTAGATCAGGCCCATCTGAACGGCAGCGAGAGGACTTTCGAGTTCCCGGTCGCCGCTATAGCGTTCGTCGCCGAGCCACTCGCCCTCCGCTCCCCAATAGATGTCTTCCTCCGGCTCCCAGATGTCTTCGCGGCCACCGGCGAAGCCAAACGTCTTGAAGCCCATCGACTCCAACGCGCAGTTGCCGGCGAGGATCATCAAATCGGCCCAGGAGATCCGGTTGCCGTATTTCTGTTTGATCGGCCACAGCAACAGGCGTGCCTTGTCGAGGTTGCCGTTGTCGGGCCAGCTGTTCAGCGGCGCAAAACGTTGGTTTCCGGTACCGCCACCGCCGCGGCCGTCCGAGGTACGGTACGTGCCGGCGCTATGCCATGCCATGCGAATGAAGAGCGGCCCATAGTGACCGTAGTCGGCCGGCCACCACTCCTGCGATGTGGTCATGAGGTCGAAGAGGTCTTTTTTCAGGGCATCCAGGTCGAGCTTCTTGAATTCTTCGGCGTAGTTGAACGCCGCGCTCATGGGGTCGCCCGCGGGTGGATTTTGGTGGAGAATCTTCAGATTCAATTGGTTAGGCCACCACTTGCGGTTCGACATTGCCCCGTTCGAGGTTGGTACTTGATGCCCATGCATGACAGGGCACCTGGCTTCGGTGGTTTCAGGTAGTTCATTCATGTTTCTTTCCTTTCACTCCTGGCTTTGTCTGGAGCGCCCCGATTGGACAGCATTCCAGGGCTTATTGATCCGAACCGCGAATTTCCATCGCTCCGCCCAAACTGTCCTTGGACGAGAGCTTGACTAACCTTTGGCGGCGCCCTTTCGTCAGGTTCCAGCGGTCGGAATGCCGGTAGATTTGGCCGGTCAACTCTACGCAAGACGGCAACTCTCTTACTGATGAGGTCATCAACCTACGCCAAGTCGTAAAATAGGAAAAATCGTTTAAAAGTATTTTTTTAATCAGAATTTCCGATTACATTCGTTTTCTATCGGTTGGCGGGTTCGCATTCGCAATACACACAAGCGGTACTATGAACACACGGGATCTTGAGTATCTCATCGCCGTCTCCGAGGAGCTCCATTTTGGACGCGCCGCGGAACGCTGCCATGCCAGCCAGCCGTCTTTGAGCGGGCAGTTGCGCAAACTTGAAGACCGTCTAGGTGTGAAAATCTTCGAGCGCAACAAACGGAATGTCCTATCGACGGAAATAGGCAAACAAATCGTCGAGCAAGCAAGAGCGGTTTTGTATCACCTCGATGCGATGGAAAAGGTGGCTTCGGCGCACCGGGATCCGCTTGCCGGGACGTGCGCGCTCGGCATGCCGCCGACAATTGGCCCGTTCCTGACCCCGCTGCTGCTGCCGGCGCTAAAGCACTACCTGCCGAGCCTTAACCTCGACCTTGTAGAAGATTTCACCGATCACCTGGAAAAACAATTGGTTGATGGGGCGTTGGACATTGCGATCCTCGCTACGTCCCCGACCCGCGGGACACTGGCGGAAATCGTTCTGTACGAAGAGCCGTTTTGGGTGGCGATGCCCAACAACCATCGACTATCCCAACACGACGTCGTCGATATCGAGAAAATCGAGCCGAGCGAACTGTTGCTACTCTCCGATGGCCATTGCCTAAGGGATCAGATCTACGAAGTGTTCAAACTGAACAAAACACGAGCGCCCGGTGACCCTGGCCCGAAGACCCAGAAAACCAGTCTGCCGACTATTCTGTCGCTGGTCGGTTCGGGGAACGGTATCACGCTCGTGCCGGCGATGAGCTTGTCAGGCGCTTGGGTGACAGATGCTGGCATCACCGTCCGCCCCGAAAAAAGCGGAACCGCGGGGCGTACTGTCCGGTTGACCTATAGAAGAGAATACCCGCGCATGGCGTTGATTGAGAAACTTGCGGACATCGTTGCCGGGATCGTGCCGAACACGGTCAACCCCGCCCGGCGTTAGGAAACGTCCAAGTCGATCGGCAAATTCGATTGGCAATTTCGATCAGATTGATACGAAGAACCAATTTTCCGGTTTGTCGCGACATCGTTACGTTTTCTGCCTGATGAACCGCAGTTCATGCGGCAATCAAAGCTGAAGCCATGTAGAAAAACGACAATGCAACTGCAGTCAGGATGGATCTGGTCGCCAATTCCTGCCTCAACGGCGTTTTTCATGAGCCTCGGCTACATGCGGACATTCCGCCCCTTCGCAGGTATTGGTAAGCACTATGAATACCGCGCCTCAAGAAACGCCGGATGTCGCCGCCGTCCTCGCCCTCTATGACGAACACCCGATCTCTGCCGAGCAGATTCTAGCCAAGGTGAAGGCCGAGCACGGTTCGCTCGAAGGCTTGACGCCGGTCGATCTTTATCCGCACGACCAGGACCATTACGGCGGACTAGCTGCCAACGATAAGCTGCTCGATTGCGCGGACGTGCGTACCGGCAACCGCGTGCTCGATCTCTGCGCCGGCCTCTGCGGTCCCGCTCGTTACGCTGCCGCCGAACGAGGCGCATCGATGGTGGCATTGGAATTCAATCCCGGCCGTGCCGCGGGGGCGGCGCACCTCAATTCGGTCACCGGCATGGGCGGACACGTTTGCGTGGTGCGCGGCGATGCCCAGGCGCTGCCTTTTCCCAATGCCTCGTTCGATGCCGTACTGGGCCAGGAAGCGTTTCTGCATATCCCCGACAAGGCGGCGCTACTGGGCGGTGCCTACCGCGTCCTCAGGCACGGCGGCCGCATGGCCTTCACCGACTGGATCGCCAAGCCCGGCCTGTCCGACGAGGACCGGACGCGGCTCGCCAAAGGCATCGCCGCGGTGGATATCGGCGATGAGCCCGGCTACCGGGCGGGCCTGGCCGCTGCCGGTTTCGAAGGTATTGAGTTTGAAGACTTGTCAGGTGAATGGGCGGTGATCCTGACCGAACGCCTCGCCATGTACGAACGCTTGCGCGAGGAAGCCATGAGCGCCGATGGCGCCGACCCCCATGCCAGTTACGTCGCGGTCTACCGGCATTTCGTCGAATTGGCGACCGGCGGCATGCTCGGCGGCATGCGGTTTTGCGCCCGGCGACCCGCTCCGCGCTAACGCTTCGTTAGTCATTCCCGCGCCATAGTCAGGACTTGGTTAAGGTTAATCGGGACGGGGTGACCATGACGCGCGTACAAACCCATCGGCTTGTCTGGAACGGAGTGATCTACGGCACGGCTTTCGCCGCGGCGATGCTGATCACCGCCTTCATGGAGCCGCCTCTTAAGATTGAGGGCGCCACGGCCACGCTTCTGTCGCCGCACCCGGTCGCCCAGATCAGCCAGCCCGTCGTCGCGACCAAAGCGGCGCTACGCTAGAACTCGTTTCTTAGTTTCGGCACCGGCAGAGCCAAAAAGCGCGCCGGCGAGTTCCGGAAAACCTTCCTACCGCTGCACGGCCCGCCAACCGATGTCCCGGCGGCAGAACCCCTCCGGCCAATCGATCCGGTCGACCGCGGCATAGGCCCGATCCTGAGCTTGCGCCACCGTATCGCCGATCGCGGTGACACCGAGCACACGGCCGCCCGTCGCCAGCAGCTTTCCATCCTTCTCCGCCGTGCCGGCATGGAAGACCGTCACTGCCTTGTCGGCCTCCGCAACCCCCAAGTCGCCGATCTCAGTGCCCTTGGCGTAGGATCCGGGATAGCCCTTGGCGGCCATGACGACGACCAGCGCCGCGTCGTCGTGCCAGCGCAAATCGAAATGCTCCAGCACCCCGTCGCAGGCCGCGACCAGCGCCGTCACCAAATCCGACTTCAGGCGCATCATCAGCACCTGGCATTCGGGATCACCGAAGCGCACGTTGAACTCCAACAGCTTCGGGCCGTCTTTGGTGACCATAAGCCCGGCGAACAGCACCCCCCGGAACGGCATGCCGTCGGCGGCCATGCCCTCGACCGTGGGCCGAATGACTTCCTCCATGATTTGCGCTTCAAGCTCCGGCGTGGCCACTGGGGCGGGCGAATAGGCGCCCATACCTCCGGTGTTGGGCCCGGTATCGCCCTCGCCGACCGCTTTGTGGTCCTGTGCCGAGGCAAACGGCACGAAATGCCGCCCGTCGCAAAGCGCGAAGACGCTGATCTCCTCGCCGACCAGGCACTCCTCGATCACGACCTCGTCGCCGGCCCCGCCGAATGCTTTGGTCTCCATCGCCTCGGCGATAGCGGCTTCGGCCTCTTCCATGGTTTGCGCGACCGTCACGCCTTTGCCGGCAGCGAGGCCGTCGGCCTTGACCACGATCGGCGCGCCATGTTCGTGGAGATAGGCGCGCGCCTTTTCAGGATCGCCAAAACGCGAATAGGCGGCGCTCGGAATGCCGTGACGGGCGCAGAAATCCTTCATGAAGCCCTTGGAGCCTTCGAGTTGCGCGGCCGCTGCCGAAGGCCCGAACGCCTTTATGCCGGCGGCGTCCAGCCGGTCCGCCAGCCCCGACACCAGCGGCGCCTCCGGTCCCACGACCACCAAGTCGATGGATTCCGTCTCAGCGAAAGCGACGAGCGCTTCGACATCGTCCGCGGCGATCGGAACGCAGGTCGCATCCTGCCCGATCCCGGCATTGCCCGGCGCGCAATAGAGCGCATCGCAGAGCGGCGAACCGGCGATGGCCCAAGCCAACGCATGTTCGCGCCCACCGCCTCCAACGATCAGAATTCTCATGCTTCTCTCCCCAGCCAAGCGCCGAAACAGAGCGGTGGCCGGCTGCGCTGTCAAGACCAGTGCGGCGCCGGCCTGGCAGTTTCCACGCGTGTGTTCCCGTGCGCGTGTTTCTGTATACTCGCGCCGACGATGACGACGCCCCCGAACATCGACGCACCCCCGGCCGGCGGCTCGAACCTGCCGGAGTACACCGTCGCCGAAATCTCCGGCGCGCTCAAACGCACGCTGGAGAGCGAATACGGCCATGTCCGGGTGCGCGGCGAGATCTCAGGCTTCAAGCGCCACACCTCAGGGCACCTTTATATGTCGCTGAAGGACGAGAGCGCGGTGCTCGACAGCGTCTGTTGGCGCGGCACGGCCGGGCGCCTCGCCATCGCACCGGAAGATGGCTTGGAGGTGATTGCCACAGGGCGCATCACCACTTATGGCGCGCGCTCCAAATATCAGCTTGTCATCGAGGCCATGGAGGTTGCCGGCGAAGGCGCGCTCCTGAAACTGCTAGAGGATCGGCGCCGGATGCTTGCCGCCGAGGGTCTCTTCGATGACGACCGCAAGCAGGCGATCCCTTTCCTGCCCGCCGTGATCGGCGTTGTCACTTCGCCGACAGGCGCCGTTATCCGCGACATCCTCCATCGGCTCGCCGACCGCTTTCCACGGCATGTGTTGCTGTGGCCCGTTGCGGTGCAGGGCGACGCGGCAGCCAGCCAGGTTGCCGCCGCCATCGAAGGCTTCAACGCATTGGCGCCCGATGGGCCGGTGCCGCGTCCGGACTTGCTGATCGTCGGTCGCGGCGGCGGCAGTCTGGAAGACCTTTGGGCTTTCAACGAAGAGATCGTTGTGCGCGCGGCGGCCGCGAGCCGTATTCCGCTGATCTCCGCCGTGGGCCACGAGACCGACACGACGCTGATCGACTTTGCTTCCGACCGACGGGCGCCGACCCCGACCGCCGCGGCGGAAATGGCGGTGCCGGTGCGCACCGAATTGATCGCGCAGATGCTCGACGATGCGCGCCGGCTTGTCGCGGCGATGGGCCGGGGCCTGGAGGACCGGCGCGTGCGCCTGGAAGGTCTGGCGCGCGGGCTGCCCGAGCCGGTACGGCTCCTTGAGGCCGCCTCGCAGCGCCTCGACGACTGGACCGAGCGACTGCGCAACGGCGCGCAAAATCTGATCGCTGGACGCCGGGCCGCGCTCGACCGTCTGACCGCCGGGCTGCGTCCAACCGCGCTCGCCGGCGAGATCGCCGGTGCTGGCGAACGCGTCAAAGGGCTCGGCGAACGACTCGGACCGGCCACGGCGCGGTTGCTCGAGCGCCGCGCCGAACGCCTTGAGGGGTTGCACTTGCGGCTGCAGTCGGTCTCCTACGAGCGTGTACTTGACCGTGGTTTCGTGCTGGTGCGCGATGCACGGGACGAGCCGGTCGTGAGCGCCGCTGCGCTTGCCGCCGGCGACAATATCGCGCTTCGCTTCAAGGATGGTGAGGCCCGCGCCACTGTGGAAAATACCGGCGCCGTACCGGCTCGCAAAGCCAGACCGGTGAAATCGGCGACCGAGCCCAAGTCGGATTCCAAGCCTAAGTTAGACCCTAAGCCCAAGGCGGCACCCAAACCGAAAAAGCCCGATGAACGACAGGGGAAGCTCCTGTGATCCGAGTTTTTCGCGCAGCCATGCTGCGAGGCCTTTCGATTGTCTGTCTCTTCGGACTGGCGGCGGGCGCGGCCCAAGCCCAGCGCTTCACTCTTGACCGCACCGTCGAGCAGGGCGCGCTCGTCTTCGGCCGCACGGCGCCGGGGAGCAAGGTTACGTTGAACGGTAGAACCTTGCGGGTCACGGCCGATGGGCGTTTCGTATTTGGCGTCGACCGCGATGCGAAAGACCCCTTGAAGATCGTCCTCGCCTATCCTGATCGCACGGGCGAGACGACGTATCTGGCGGTCAAGCCGAGGGCCTGGCGCAAGCAATTCATCACCGGCATCCCAAAGGCCTTGGTGACCCCGCCGCCGGCGCTCATGGAGCGGCTCAAGCGCGAATACCTGCTGATCGTTGGGGCGCGCAAGAGCGACAGCGCGCTCACCCACTGGACCAGTAAGCTGCGCTGGCCGGCGCGCGGCCGCGTTTCGGGCGTGTTCGGCAGCCAGCGCTTCTACAACGGCAAGCCGCGCAGCTACCATTCCGGCGTCGATGTCGCCGTACCAAAGGGCTGGCGCGTGCGTGCGCCCATCGGCGGCGTCGTCACACTCACCCATGAAGGCATGTACTTTGCCGGTAGGACGGTGATGGTCGATCACGGCCACGGTGTGCAATCGACTTTCATCCATTTGAGCAAGATTCTCGTGGCCAAGGGCGACCGCGTGAAGCAGGGAGACGTCGTGGGTCTGGTTGGCCGCACCGGTCGCGCGACCGGCCCGCATCTGCATTGGTCGTTGAGCTGGTTCCAGACTCGCATCGACCCGCGCCGCGTCGTCGGGCCGATGCCCCGCCCCAAGGTGAAGGCAAAGACGAAATCCAAGGCAAAACGGCGCGGAAAGCCGCGACGGAAGAAAGTCAAACGGCCGACCGGCGGGTAGCTCACTCGTTCGTCATTCCCGCGAAAGCGGGAATCCACGGGATTGCGGGCGATGCATTATTCGACCACGATGGATCCCCGCTTTCGCGGGGATGACCGAGGAGCCTGGTTCAAGAACTCACCCCGTAAGCACCTTCGTGAGTAGGGCGTCCACCGCTGCCTCATCGGCGAATTCCAACGTCACCGAAAGCGTGTCGATCATGGCCCGCGCCTCTTCGGGCAGGCGCACAAAATCCTTGAGCGTGGTCACTGGCTTGGTACCCAGCGTCGACGCGATCTCGGCCAACCACATGATGTCGTCCGGTTTGTAGATATGGTGGTCCGGGAACGGAGCCGCTTCGATCAGCTCAACGCCGATACCTTTCAGCGTCTCGAAGAACTTGTCGGGCCGGCCGATGCCTGCGAAGGCGACGATTGATTGGCCGGCCAGGAACTCCGCCTCGGGTCCCGGCAGGAACCGTGCGTCCAGTCGGGCAACGCCTTTTGGAATGCGCGAAGCGGCCCCGCTTCGGTCGTGGCCGATCACGACGGCGGCATCGGCCCGGGCAAAGCCGCGCGCCAGCGGCTCGCGCAAGGGGCCGGCGGGCATCACCAATCCATTGCCGAAACCATAGCCTCCGTCGATGGCGAGGATAGAGAGGTCCTTCTCAATGGTGGGATTCTGAAAGCCGTCATCCATCACCAGTACATCGGCGCCGGCCTCCGCCGCGGCTTCGGCGCCTTGGCGACGATTGCGGGCCACCCATGTTGGGGCGAGCCGCGCCAGGAGCAACGCTTCGTCGCCGACCGCGCGGAAATCGTGACGTGCCGGATCGACCCGGAGCGGTCCGGTCTCGCGCCCGCCATAGCCGCGGGTCAGGAAATGAACAGCCACTCCGGTTTGTTTCAGCCGGTCGCCGAGCGCCAGGGCGAGCGGCGTCTTGCCGGCCCCGCCGGCGACGAGATTGCCGACGCAAATTATGGGTATCGGCGCCTGCCAGGGCCGCGCCCATGCACGGCGCAACGCCCCGATGCGCGAATAGAGCCAGCCCGCCGGCAGCAGCAGGAACGGCGTCACCGTGCGTCGTCGCCAAAAGTCAGGCGCGCGCACGGCTGACTCCCTTGATGGCCGTTGATTTTCCGAAATCCTTACCGCCAGCGAGCGCCGCCAAGCTCGGCGCCAGAGCCTCCATGATGCGGTCGAGCACGCCGGCTTCGCCAGCCGCTACGTCGGCCGCGGCGCGGGCCTGGGCTTGGCGCTTGGCCTTGTCGGATAGCAATGCGTCCACCGCGTCAGCCAGACTGGCTGCGTCGTTCACGGTCGTAGCTGCCCCCGCGTTGGCCATGGCGGTTGCGATCGGCGCGAAGTTGGACACGGCAGGCCCATGCAGGATGGCACAATCGAGCTGACCGGGTTCGAGGAGGTTCTGGCCCCCATGCGGAACCAACGATCCGCCGACGAAGGCAATCGGCGCAAGGCGATAGAAAAGCCCCAGTTCGCCAAGTGTGTCGGCGAGATAGATATCGCTCGCCGCATCCGGCGCGTCGCCGCCCGAACGTTGGGCGACCCGCAATCCGGACCCGGTCAACTCCACGGCGAGTGCGGCGCCGCGCGCCGGGTGGCGCGGCGCGATGATGGTCAGCAATGTGTCGTGGCGCTTGCGCAGGCGCGTGTGGGCCTCGGCAACGATCGCCTCTTCGCCGGGATGAGTGCTTGCCGCAATCCAGGTCGGCCGCGCGCCTAGCATGCGTTTGATCTCGCTCAGAACCTGTGGGTCGGCCGGCAAGGGTGCAGAGGCGAATTTGAGGTTCCCCGGCGATGCGACGTTCTTTGCACCCAGCGCCGCCAGCCGCTTGGCGTCTGCTTCGCTCTGGGCAAGGCAGCGTTGGAATGCGCCAAGGAGCGCGCCCGCAAAGCGCGGCGCCCTCTGCCAGCGGGCGAATGAGCGCGCCGACAGTCTTCCGTTCACCAGCACCATCGGCACGCCGCGCCGCGCAGTACGCGCCACGAGGTTCGGCCACAGCTCCGATTCCAGCCACAGCGCCAGATCCGGCCGCCAATGGTCGAGGAAACGGTCCACCGCGCCTGGAATGTCGACCGGCACATATTGGTGGATGGCGCGGGGCGGCAGGCGTTCGGCCATGAGTCGGGCCGAAGTCACGGTGCCGGTCGTCAACAGCACGTTCAGTGTTTGGTGATTTGCGAGCAGGCGTTCGATCAACGGCAGCGCCGACAGCGCCTCGCCGACGCTGGCGCCGTGCAGCCAGACCAGCGGACCGTCTGGGCGCGGACGCCCGGCCCGCCCGAGCCGCTCGCCCATGCGCTCGCGGTCCTCCTTGCCGCGAAGCCGGCGCAACGCCAGCACGATGCGCACCGCCGGGCCGGATATCGTGGTGGCAAAGCTATAGAGCGCTGCGATCATTGGTCCGCCACAACAGTATTGGGATCGGCCGGTAGTGCGGGGGCGGGCTCGACCGGGTCCAATCCGCAAGCCTCGTCGGCCTCGCGCGTCGCTTCATTCAGCGCCGCCTCGATTCGTTTGCGCGCTGCTTCAAGGGTCGCGGCATCGGCATCGCGCGGCACTTCGAACGGGCCTTTCGAGACAACAACTGCGCGTCCGAATGGTAACGGCAGCATGAAACGGTCCCAGCTGCCGAACAACCGGCGGCGCGTGGCGGCGCAACTGACCGCGAAAACCGGCACGCCGGACAGGCTGGCTGCGCCCGCGACGCCGGTGCTGGCATGCATGCGCGGTCCGCGCGGTCCGTCCGGCGTGATCCCGACCACGTGTCCGGCCTTGACCACGCGAACCAGCGACCGTAGCGCGGCGCCACCGCCGCGGCTGGTCGACCCCGCGATCGTGCGCACCCCCAGATGTCCAATGACCCGCGATATCAAGCGCCCGTCGCGATGCAATGAGACCAGCATGTGAGCGGTACGGCCCTTGCCGACGCGCCGCCAGAGTCCCGGTATCAAGACCATGCGGCCGTGCCAGAAGGCGGTGATGAAGGGTTCGTCCCTGGCGAGGCGTTCGTGCATCGGATCAAATCCGCGCAAACTCCAGCGCGTGGTCAACTCGACCAGCCGGATGTAGCGCGCCAGCAGCCAGCAGGCGATCGCAGTGGCAGCGCGGCTTCTCGAAAAGCGCTTCAACAGGCTCATCCGGCGACCATCGGAGAAGCTTGAGGGCAGGTCCGGATTTGGCCGCCGATTGTTTGCGTATCTATTTGATTCGGCAAGAGTTTGTTCCGGTCGCAAGGACTGCGGGACATTACCACGGCGCTGTCGGCGGGCAAACGACACGCAAACGGTCGGCAAAGCCCGGCCAGAGGGCGCGAAACGCCTTGCGGCGTATGTCGAGATCGCCATATTGATATGGCAGTCGGCCTCTCGCCAATCCATGAGCGGTTCGCCGGATTGCAACGGCCGCTTCGTTCAAGAGAAATCAAAAGGATGACAGTCAATCCGGTATCCCAAACGGTGTCGGCGTTGTTCGACCTGTGCGCTCGCACGTCGACGATGAAGGCTTGCCGGTGACCTGGGCTCGGCGGTGGTCGTGGCCGACCGGGGCGCGCGTGTGACCGGGTCCGGCAACACTCCGGTGCAGAAGCCGGTTACGGGAAACACTCGTGCCGATGGGCCGCGGCCGATTGGTGGCGTTGCAGGGTTGCGCGGTGCGCCGTTGATGCTGCGGCCGGCCGATCAGGCGGGACGACGCAACATTCTGGTGATCTACAATCCGACGGCCGGCTGGCGGCGGCGAGCGCGTTTCCGCAAGACATTGCGTCATCTGGCTCGGCTTGGCTGTGTCGTCACGGTGCGCGAGACATTGGCACAGGGTGAGGCAAAAACATTCGCGGCGGAAGGCGCCGGCCAGGGCTACGACGCCATCGTCGTCGCCGGCGGCGACGGCACGATCAACGAAGCGGCGGGCGCTCTTGCCTTCACCAGCGAACGCGTGGCCGTGATCCCAATCGGCACGGCGAACGTGCTGGCCGGCGAGCTGGGCCTGCCGATGAAGCCGGAAGCCGTCGCGCGAACCATCGTCAATGGCGCGGAACGGGCGATCCATATCGGCCGGCTCGGCGAACGGCATTTCATGATGATGGCCGGCGTCGGTTTCGATGCTCATGTGGTGGCGGCGATGGAGTCCGGGCTAAAAAACGTGCTCGGCAGATACGCCTATGTGCTCGCCGCGCTTCGGCAGTTGTTGCGCCACAAGTCGACCCGGTACACCGTTCGTCTCGATCAGGAGACGGTCGAGGTTGCCGGCGCGATCATAGCCAATGGCCGCCTCTATGCCGGTCGCTATGTGGTGGCGCCGATGGCCAACCTGGAAGAACCGGTATTTCATGCCGTCCTGTTTTTGCGGCGCGGGCGAATCGCGGCATTTTTCTATGCGCTCTCCATGCTGCTCGGCGCGCTGCCACGTTCGCGCGGGGTTCGGATTGTGGAAGTGCGGACAGGCACCTTTGAAGGTCCGGAGGGCGAGCCCGTTCAGGCCGACGGCGACCCGGCCGGCGCGGCTCCGGTCGAGTTCCGCATTGCCGGCCGTCGTCTGACTGTGATCGTGCCCCGATAGACCGAGCCATCATCCCTTAGGATGAGCCCGGGCACTCACGCTCCGGCTACGGTCATGCCATCGATTCGCAAGGTCGGCGCGTCCGCGCCATAGCGGAACACCAAGTCGCCGGCGGGCGTGATGTTCTTGAACATCTCAAGCAGGTTGCCGGCGACCGTGACCTCGCTGACGGGATAAGCGAGTTCCCCGTTCTCGATCCAGTACCCTGCCGCGCCGCGGCTGTAGTCGCCGGTGATCATGTTAACACCGAAGCCGATCAGCTCGCTTATGTAGAAACCGTTGTCGATGGCGCCGATCAATTCGTCGCGGCTGAGCGTACCGGGCTCCATGTAGAGGTTCGTCGCCGACGGCGACGGCGGCGAAGTTGTGTCGCGCGATGCGTGACCGGTGGTCTGCAAGCCAAGCTGATGCGCGGAGCGCATGTCGAGCAGCCAAGTGGTCAGCGCGCCCTTGTCGATGATCGCCCGGCGTTCGGCCTTGACGCCTTCACCGTCGAAGGGCTTGGAGCGCAGGCCCCGTTTGCGATGCGGGTCGTCGATGATTGTGATGGACGGATCGAACACGGCGCCGCCCATCTTGTCCTTGAGGAAGCTGGTGCCGCGCGCGATCGCGGCGCCGGAGATTGCCGAAGCCAGATGCCCCAATATCCCGCCGGATATGCGTGGATCGTAGATGACCGGCACCTTCGTCGATTTGACCTTGCGCGGTTTCAGGCGCTTGACCGTCCGTTCGCCGGCGCTGCGGCCGATCTCCGCCGCCGAGGGCAGATCTCCGCCGTGGACCGTGCTTGCCCAGTCGTAGTCGCGTTCCATCTCCAGGCCTTCGCCAGCCAGGACAGCGACCGCGACGCTGTGTCGCGACGAGCGGTAAGTGCCGGAGAAGCCGTTCGTGGTCGCGAGGGCGATATTTGCAGCGCCCCAACTCGCATCGGCGCCTTCGGAATTCGTAATGCCGGGAACGGCGCGCGCCGCGTCTTCCGCCGTTCGGGCGCGCTCGATCAGGACCTCCGGCGAAGGTTCATCCTGATCGATCATGTCGAGGTCTTCGATCTCTCCAGCGATGAGTTCGGCGGGTGCAAGGCCGATATGGGGATCTTCCGGGACTGCGCGCGCCATCGCCACGGCGCGCTCGACCAACTCGTCGAGTGCGGCGCTCCCGTGATCCGTGGTCGAGACGATGGCCTGGCGTTGGCCGATGAAGACGCGGAGGCCGAGATCCTGCGCCTCGGAGCGTTCCATTTTCTCGATCTCGCCAAGGCGCTGGGAATGGCTGAGCGACACGCTTTCGTAGTAAAGCGTGTCTGCGGCATCGGCCCCCGCCTTGCGGGCGCGGACGATCAGGTCTTCTGCGAGCGCGAGCGGGTTGCGTGTTGCGGTGTCTGACATGAGAGCGCGGAACCATTTAGCAGCCAACGGGACGGGCGCTCACTATACGAAAACACCCGTCGCTTGCACGTGCTAACAGGGTGGCTTCAACGTCATGCCGCAATCAGGCCGCGCCGGCGAAGCCAATCGATGCTTTCGCGCAACATCTCTTCCAGCGGCACCGCACGGTAGCCTAACTCACGTTCGGCTTTCGACGAATCGCCAAAGAGCTGGCGCGATGCTAGCGCCGCACTTTCAGGCGAGACACGAGGCTCCTTGCCCGTGACCGCTGCCACGGCTGCGGCCAACCTGGACACGGCTTGCAGTTTCCAGGGCGCGATGGGTTTGCTCGGCACCTCGCGGTCGAGCAGCCGGCCGATCATCTGGACCATGTTGAGGATGCTGTCGTCGACACCGCCGAGCAGATAGTTCTCGCCGACCTTGCCCTTGTCGACCGCAGCGATATGCGCCTTGGCGACTTCTCCTACCTGAGCGAAGGAGTTCGAGCCTGGCGGCACGCCCGGCAACGACCCGTCGGCGATCATGCGTATGAGCCGCGCCCAGCCGGATTGGTCGTAGGCGCCGATGATATTGCACGGATTGAGGATGGTGGCCGGCAACCCGCGGCCGACGCCGGTTCGCACTTCTTCCTCGGCAAGATACTTGGAGCGCTGATAGCCGAGCCAGGAAACGCGACCCAGCTGTTCGGCGCTTTCGTCAATCTTGCCCTTCTGCAAGCCATAGACTGAGATCGAGGATGTATGGACGAGTTTGGCGGCTCCCGCCGCCAGGGCCGCCTCAATGACGTTTCGCGTGCCGCCGACATTGATCTCCTCCTGCTCGGCGTTCTTTCGGGACCACAGACTGATGCTGGCGGCGACGTGAAACACCGCGTCGAGATCCCTCGGCATGGCGCGGGTCAGCGAAGCGGCATCGATGATATCGCCTTCCGCCAACGTCACTTTTCGCGATTTCAACTCGTCGAGCTTGGAATTTGTCCGGTGCAGTGCCGTGACCGTCCAGCCGTCATCGAGGAGGCGGTCGATCAGGTTGACGCCAAGAAACCCAGTGCCGCCGGTGACGAAGGCGGTGCGGGATTTCGGATTCGCCGAGGCGGGCGGTTTGCCGCCGGGTTTTGCTGCCGTCATGGTCGCCTTGGGCTGTACGGTTTCGGCCCTCGCAACAGGCGTTTCACTTTAGCGAGGGTTCTCGTGTCGGTCAGTAGAAACGAATCGGGGCGCCGCGACCGGATCGCGACGCCCCTAATGGTTGGGCTAGTGGTCGGCCGGCGTCAGGCGGCGGTGCGGTTCAGCGTCACGAGCCCCTTGGCGACGGCGCGATTGATGGCGCTCATCGTGCCCTTGAGGGACGCGGTGACGATGTTGCCGTCCATCCCGGCGCCATGCAGCGTGGTGCCGTTGGTGCGAAGTTCAACATAAGCCATGGCGGACGCGTCCGACCCCTCGCTCACGGCGTGCTCGTGATAATCGGCGACGCTGACCTCGATTCCGTAGGCCTGGTTGACCGCGTCGACGAAGCTGTCGATGGGGCCGTTGCCGTGCCCGACGATCTGCTTTTCCACGCCCTTGTCGCGGATCGAAGCGGTCATGCGCCTCGTATGCTTGCCCTTCATCTCCGGCACCGTGGTGTGGTCCAGCATCTCGAATGGGTCGGTGGCGTCGAGATATTCGCGCTTGAACATGGCGTAAATGTCGTCCGGCGACTGCTCGGCTTCAGTTTCGTCGGCGGCCTGCTGGACAATCCCGGCGAATTCCATCTGCAGGTGGCGCGGCAGTTCAAGACCGTAATCCTGTTGCAGCACCCAGGCCGCACCGGCCTTGCCGGACTGCGAATTGACCCGGATCACCGCCTCGTAGGAACGTCCGACATCGGCCGGGTCGATGGGTAAATAGGGGATTTCCCAGAATTCGGAATTCTGCTTGTCGCGCGCGGCGAAGCCCTTCTTGATCGCATCCTGATGCGAGCCGGAGAAGGCCGTGTAGACCAATTCGCCGCCGTAAGGGTGGCGCGGATGCACCGGCAGCTGGTTACAGTATTCGACCACCTCGACGATCTCTTCGACATTGGAGAGGTCGAGCTTGGGGTCGACGCCTTGCGTGAACATGTTGAGCGCCAGCGTGACGATGTCGACATTGCCGGTGCGCTCGCCATTGCCGAACAGCGTGCCTTCGATGCGGTCGGCCCCGGCCATCACGCCAAGCTCGGCGGCGGCCACACCGGTGCCGCGGTCGTTATGGGGATGCAGGCTGAGCACGATCGAATCCCGACGCTCCAGGTTGCGGTGCATCCACTCGATCTGGTCGGCATAGTTGTTGGCCGAGGCGATCTCCACCGTGGCCGGCAAGTTGTAGATGACCGGCCGCTCGGGCGTGGGGTCCCAGATTTCGGTCACCGCGTTGCAGACCTCGCAGGCGAAATCGAGCTCGGTCTGGGTGAAGCTCTCCGGCGAATACTGGAAGCGCCAGTCGGTTTCCGGATTGGCCGCGGCGAGGTCCTTGATGAGCTGTGCGCCGGAGGTCGCGATGTCGCGGATGCCGTCGCGGTCGAGCTCGTAGACGACCCGGCGTTGCAATGTCGAGGTCGGATTGTAGAGATGCACGATGGCGCGGTGCACGCCCTTCAGCGCCTCGAAGGTGCGTTCAATCAGGTGATCGCGGGACTGCGTCAGCACCTGGACCGTCACGTCCTCGGGGATCATGTTCTTCTCGACCAGCTCGCGGGCGAAGTCGAAATCGGTCTGCGAGGCCGAGGGGAAACCGATCTCGATCTCCTTGAAGCCGAGCTTGACCAGGGTTTCGAACATGCGCCGCTTGCGCACCGCCCCCATGGGATTGACGAGGGCCTGGTTACCGTCGCGCAGATCGACGCTGCACCAGATCGGCGCCTTGGTGATCTGCGCGCCCGGCCAGGTACGGTCGGGCAAGTCGACCGGGGTGAAGGCCCGATACTTCTCCGTGGGCATGGATTTCATCTTGGTTCTCCGCCTCGTCGCGGCGATTGAACGCGCGCGCGGGCTAATAATTCGTTAACCATGTTCGGCTGGCTTGACGCTCGCCTGGGGTGAGCGGCCACAAGTTCAGCGCCGCCGGCGGCCGCGAAGTGCCCGGCGGCGGCCCATAAGTCGGAGGGACGGCAGACGAGCAAGATTGAGAGCGCGCGCCAACGACCTGTCGGAATTCACGGCACAAATAAAAGGGTCTGACATCGTTCGACTTTCGGGGTTCGTCTTTCGGAGCCTGGCCTGGAAGCAGCGGGATTACCCGCAAACAGCGTTGTCCCGACGCTACCTAAAGCGCCGGGCCAGTAAGGCCGAGGAGCAGCTCCGAATTTTCGAACGAACGTGTCATGGCGCGAAACCTAGTGAGGGGTTTGTGGGCTGTCAAACGGAAATCACCGTAACCCGACCTCCCCAGGCATGTTGAGTTGAATGCCCAGTATTATGCGCATAGACTATGCGCATACGTATACGCAACAAGATGGACGCTATGGGCAAAGCAAGGGTCAACCTGACGGTGTCTGAGGAATTGGTGCGCGAGGCCCGCGCCGCCGGGGTCAATCTATCCGGCGCTCTCGAGGAGGCGCTGACGGAGAAATTGCGGGTGGCGCGCTGGTCTCGGTGGCGCGAGGAGAATGCGCAGGCGGTGCAGAGCTACAACGACCATGTCGCCGAGCATGGCGTGTTTGGGCGCCGCTTCCGGCGTTTCTGATGCGCCAGTTCGACGTTGTCGAAGCGCCGGGTGAGGACCGCGGGTTCGTTCCCTACTTGGTCGTCCTGCAATCGGATCTGCTCATCGATCTCGATACGCGCCTGGCGGCGCCGTTGCTGGCGCCCGACCGCTTCCAGCCCATCCGCCACCTGAATCCCGTTTTCGAGATCGCCGGCGAGCCATGGATGATGGCGACCCAGATGACGGCCGCCGTGCCGCGCGGCGAACTGGATGGAATTGTCGTCATCAACCTGGCCCCTGAGCGAGACGCCATCATCCGAGCGATTGATTTTGTTCTGGCCGGCGTTTGACGCTGCCAGGGGGCAGGCGGAAGCGCTCAGGCATGCGCGGTTCAGGCGAGATCGCAGGCGAGCACGGGCAGGCGGCGGTCCGGATCGATTGGCGAAACCCGCCAGCCGGTCTCCGTCATGCCCATGCGCTCATAGAAGCCGCACGCATTTGGGTCGCTTTCGACAACGAGGCGCCGCGCGCCTGCCGCCTTGGCGGCGTCGCAGGCATGGGCGAAAAGCTGCGCGCCGAAACCGGCACCGAGGCGGGCCGGCTCCACGAATAGCATATCGAGTTCAGCCGTTGCGTCGTCGCCGAGAGAGAGGATGGTGAACCCGGCGGCCCGTCCGCCGACTTCCAGAACAGTGACTTGCCCGGCCGCGATCATGTCAGGCGTGACCGTCAACACTGGCCGTACCCGCGCCATGAAGTCCCGGTCGTAGCCCCAATGGGCCTTGGAGCGCATCGCGAGTTTGGATAGGTCGTGCGCCTCGCGTGTTAACGCCGCTCGGATGCGCGGCGATCTGAGATCGTTCGCGTCTATTTCCAAATTGTCTTGCCGCTCCCTGGCAGCCCCAGCGCGCTCCACATCTCATCCACCCTGGCCACCACCTCTTCGGACATGGCGAGTTTCGTACCCCATTCGCGGGACGTCTCGGGTGGGATCTTGTTGGTGGCGTCGAGGCCGATCTTCGAGCCTAACCCGCTCTCCGGGCTGGCGAAGTCGAGATAGTCGATGGGCGTGTTCTCGATGATGGTTGTATCCCGCGCGGGGTCCATACGGGTGGAGAGCGCCCAGATCACGTCGGGCCACGAGCGCGCGTCGATGTCGTCGTCCACCACGATGACCCATTTGGTGTACATGAACTGCCGCAGATAAGACCACACCGCCATCATCACGCGTTTTGCGTGGCCCGGGTAAGCCTTACGGATGGAGACCACCGCGACCCGGTAGGAGCAGCCCTCCGGCGGCAGCCAGAAATCGACGATCTCCGGGAATTGCTGCTGGAGGAGCGGCACGAAGACGTCGTTCAGAGCCTCGCCCAACACGCTCGGCTCGTCCGGCGGGCGCCCCGTAAAGGTCGAGAGATAAATCGGGTCGCGCCGGCGCGTGATCGCCGAGACGGTGAACACCGGAAATTTTTCCACGGAATTGTAGTAGCCGGTGTGGTCGCCGTAGGGACCTTCGTCGCCATAGTCGTCGAGGCTGACATGGCCCTCAAGGACGATCTCGGCTTGGGCGGGCACCTTGAGGGGCACGGTCTTGCAGTCGACCAGATCGACCTTCTTGCCCCGCAGGAGCCCGGCGAATTGGTATTCCGACAGCGTGTCGGGCACCGGCGTTACCGCAGCGAGGATGGTGGCGGGGTCGGCGCCGAGGACGACGGCGGCGGGCAGCGGCTCGGATTTCTTTTCCTTGCTCCAGCGCGCGTGGTGCTGGGCGCCGCCGCGATGCCTGAGCCAGCGCATCAAGGTCGTGTTCCTGCCCGTCACCTGCATGCGGTAGATGCCGAGATTGAAATCGTCCTCGCGCTTGACGCCCGGGCCCTTTGTTACGACCAGCGGCCAGGTGATCAGCGGCGCCGGCTCGCCGGGCCAGCAGGTCTGCACCGGCAGCGCGCCGAGGTCGATCTCGTCGCCGGTCAGCACGACTTCCTGCGCCGGGGCGCGCTTGACCGTCTTGGGCTTGGAGGCCAGCGCGCGTTTCAGGAGCGGCAGCATCTCCACCGCCTCGCGCCAGCCGCCGGGTGGCTCGGGCTGGCGCAGGAAAGCGAGCATCTCGCCCACTTCTCGCAGTTCTTCAGGTTTCCGTCCCATGCCGAGCGCCACCCGCTCCACCGTGCCGAACAGATTGACCAGCACGGGCATGTCGAAGCGCCGACCGTCTTCCACGACGGTCTCAAAGAGAACGGCCGGGCCTTGTTCGGCCAGCAGCCGGGTCTGGATCTCGGTCATCTCCAAATTGGGCGAGACCGGTGCGGCCACGCGCACGAGCTGGCCGTCCGCCTCGAGGCGTTCGATGAAGTCGCGGAGCGAGGCAAAGGCCATGCGGGCGAAGCTCGTTTGGGTGGCCGGGCGGGGGAGTGGGCCGGTCCGGCGCCCACGCAAGTGAATACAGCCCTAGAAAACCATTTGGCCCCGCCCGCACCAAGGGATTTCGGCCCTGCTGTGGTCGTGGCATGGTGTCGCTTCGAAACCTGCCTTCAGCCGACGCACCGGGAAACGCCGCATGGACCACACCGCCAACGCCAATCAGGAGATCGACGCCAAACCGGAAGTCATCTTCCCCTGGCTGACCGAGCCGCAAAAGCGCCTGAAGTGGATCGAAGGCTGCTCGGAGATCACGCCCATAAGCGACGGGCCGCTTGACGTCGGTGCGCGTTGGGTCGAGGTCCACGATATGGGCGGCCGCGAGTACGAGTTCGAGTTCGAAATCACGGATTACGATCCACCAGGCCGATTGCGCTGCACCGCCCATGCCCGCCCGAAGTTCCGGAGCGTTATCACCTATATCGTGGAAAGCGGGCTGTCGGCGCATTCCGTGACCATCGTGCACAAGACACGCTTTCGCGGCTGGATCCAGCGCTTCCTCGGCCGGATCATGGCCAAGGGGCTCGACCACAAGATCCAGCGCGACCTGGAGCGCCTGAAGGCGGTGATCGAAGGCGCCTGATCGACAGTCCGGATTTTTGCCGGCACGTCGGGTGCGGATACGCCATTTCTTAACCGTATTCGGATAGCCTGACTTCTGGAAATCGGTCGCCGCTGGAAGGCGATCGAACCGGCCGGAGGTCATACGCGATGTTACCCCAACAGCACGCGCCCCATGTGCGCGAAGAGCCCGACATCGAAGCGGTCGCCGAAACGGCAGCACTGCTGGATGTCGGCGAATTCGATGTCTTCATGCTCGCCTACAAATACTGGCACGGCGAACGTCCGGCCGAGCGCATGATTGAGCGCCCTTTCATGCGCCAATTGAACGGCGGCGCTTGCCCGGCCTATGTCCGACACTTCACGCGGCTGGTTCGCCTCCAGGCCGAGCGCGGCCGGCTCGACCGCACGGAGTACGGACTTTCGGCACCGGCGCCAGAATCGATGCCGGCCGAAATCATCGTGCGTTTGAGTCTGGCGCTTTACGCCGGCACCATTGCCGCCATATTCTTCATGGTTCCGATGCTGGGTGGCGGTGCCTAATCCGGCTTAACACAAATCGGCTCGTCGACATTACCGGCATTTATCCGGCTGCCCTTGATGGCGGAACCGGGGAGTGATGCGCATGGGACTACCGTTCAAGCGAAATCTGATCAACCGGCTTCGGGCGCATTCCGAACAGCTGGCCGACCGCATGGTACGGCGCATGGACGCCGACACGTCTGAGGATGCGCGGCTGGTGATGGACGCTGCGGCGGCGCTGCAAATTCGCGAGTTCGATGTCTTCGTCCAAGCGTATCGGCGTTGGCGCGACCGCGACCCGCTGCCCGATCGCATCGAGGACGTGTTTGCCGCCTATATGTTCGCCCAACAAGTGCCGGCCTATGTGCGCCAGTTTGCGCGCGAGGCCGTCAAGCAGGAGCGCGCCGGGACGCTCGATCCGGCTGATTTCGGCATCGAGCATCCGGCGGCGGCCGGCCCTGACCCCCGCGGGCCGCTGCTGGTGTGGGGCACGATTGCCTGTATCATAGGATTCTGCGGCCTGCTGATCGCCACACCGGTCGATGCGGGTCGCGGGGGTGGCTTGTTCTGTGACCGGGGGCCGGGTTCGAGCTATGTCGCCACGGTGGCGCGGACCTTCACCGGCAAGACCGACCCCTTCCGCTGCCGCCGCTGACAGCGCGGTTTCTTCAGCGATCAAGCAATAGGAGCGTTCATGGCCGAGCAATACTGGGTCGTCGGCGGCGAATATACCGACACCGAATTCCGAACCATCCGCGACGGCCGGCCCGAGCAGCGTCACGGTCCCTACGACTCTTTGGAGCTGGCACGCGCCGAATGGGCCGGGCTCTCCATGGACCAGGTCGATAACGCCTTCGTCAAGTTCCGCATCGAACATGGTGGTCAGAAAGAGCATTGGGTAGTCGGCGGACGCTACAAGACGACCGAGTTTCTGATCATCGCCGATGGCGGCGAGGAGGAGCGGTACGGCCCCTACGAAAGCTACGACGATGCCCACAAGGAATGGCAGGCCAAGTCGATGGCCCGGGTCGACGACGCCCATGTGCGCTACCGTATCGAGCAGATGTGAGCCCGGCTAACCCACGCCGCCCATGCCCGAACGAATAGCTCACGCCAAAGCCTATCCCTTCGATATCCTGGAGCATTCCTTCCTGCTGAAAGACGGCAGGGTTACGCGCTTACCGCCGGGCGAAGCGCACCGTGTTGGGCGCACTGCGGTGCTGGCCACGGGCTCTAACCGCAGTCACGAGCAGCTAAAGCGCAAGTTCGGCGATGATCCCGAAGGTGTCGCCACCGAGCGCGCCTGGCTGGCCGAGTTCGACGTCGTCTACGCCGCGCATATCACGAGATACGGATCGATCCCGGCAACGCTCCAACACATCGGCGGCATGCGCGTACATCTTGCGGTCAACTGGCTGAGTGCGCACCACCTCCAAGCCATGCACGCCACCGAAGGCAATTACGACTTCGTCCGATTGGAGCGCATCGCACTGGCGACCGAGGCCGGCCCGGCGCTCGATGCCGCCCATGTCTACATCGCGAACAACGGTCACCTGACCCATGAGGGCGCGCCGGTCGCGCTGCGCGCGAACGAAGCCGAAGACCGACCCCATCCGGCGCTTTCCCAGCACGAAGCCCAGGCGCTGGTGCACAGCCGGGTCGGTAATGGCGGCGCGCTCGACGGCTTTATTAGAGAGAACATCGAGGACGAAGTGGCGCGCCGGGAGCGCGGCCGTCGCCTGCACGACCCGGCCACCGTCTTCGCCTGGCCGCACTGGCGGATGGCTTAGAAATCTACCCCAAATCCCTCAGCCGTTCGATCCGAAGCGACACCGCCGGGTGGGTCGCGAACATGGCGGCGGCCTTTTCGCCGAACTTGCGGAACGGGTTGGCTATGAAGAGATGCTGGATCGCCTTGGGCGCGCCTTTGAACCTCTCTGGCGAGGCTTCGATCTTCTGGAGCGCGCCGATCAGGCCCAGCGGGTTGCGGGTGAACTTCACGGCCGTCGCATCGGCGAGGTATTCGCGCTCTCGGCTGATCGCCATCTGCAGCAGCTTGGCCGCGATCGGTGCCAGGATCAGGAAAACCAGCAGCACCGCCAGTATGACGAGCGCAGCTGCGCCGCCGCCCTTGTTGCTACTGCTGCTGCTGCGCGAGCGCCTGCCGAAGCTCATGAACCGCATGGATCGCAGCCCGATATCGCTGATCAGCACGACCATGCCGACGATCACGCCGACCGCCGTCATATAGACGATGTCGTCATTGGCGATGTGCCCCATCTCGTGCCCGACCACACCTTGGAGCTCGTCGCGACTGAGGGCTTCCAGAAGACCGCGGGTCACGCCGATGGCCGCTTTCTTCGGCGTCAGGCCGGTCGCGAAAGCGTTCAGCGCCGGCGTCTCGATCACATAGACGCGCGGCTTGGGCAGGCCGGCGGAGATCGCCATTTCCTCCACGACATTGTGCAGGCGTTGTTCTTCGTCCTTGGTGACTGGTTTGGCGCCGGCCAGGCCGAGCACGATCTTGTCGCCGAAGAAGAGCGCAACCAGCGTCCACAGCGTGCCGAATACGAGCATGAAGCCGCCGCCCAGAAGCCCACCCATGCTTTGCATCCGGAGGCTCGCTTGCAGGGCTGCGTCAGGGTAGTCGGAGGTCAGGACTTCCGCCGCAACGCCGATCACATAGCCCAGCATCCCGCCGATCAGGATCAGGCCGAGGCAAAGGAACGTCGTGCGCCGCCTGTTGGCGCGGATGGCGGCGAAGAAATCGGTGCCCTTGAGGGCGCCGGTGGCAGTGGGGCTATTTGGGTTTCGGTCCGCCATGGGTGCAGCTGAAGGGTCCCCCCACCCTAACCCTCCCCCCTCCGGGGGGAGGGGACGCAATTGCGCAGGCCTCGCTTGCTTTCCCTCCCCCAGAAGGGGGGAGGGTCAGGGTGGGGGGCTGACAATCGCTTTCGCATTACC
>Ga0315336_1000377_pt1 | contig 133488 bp, 115 predicted proteins | sample ASW5metaG_FD_204512 | JGI IMG/M metagenome (GOLD analysis project Ga0315336, IMG submission 204512) | Ammonia-oxidizing marine archaeal communities from Monterey Bay, California, United States - ASW #5 | ecosystem: Environmental > Aquatic > Marine > Intertidal zone | place: USA: California... | reverse complement strand
CAAGAAGGCCACGCGCAAGAAGGCGACTCGCAAGAAGGCCACGCGCAAGAAGGCGACTCGCAAGAAGGCCACGCGCAAGAAGGCGACTCGCAAGAAGGCGACTCGCAAGAAGGCAACTCGCAAGAAGGCGACGCGCAAGAAGGCAACTCGCAAGAAGGCGACTCGCAAGAAGGCCACGCGCAAGAAGGCGACCCGTAAGAAGGCTGCCACGCGCAAGAAGGCCGCTCGGCGCCGCTAGGGTTGGTCCCAAGGCGCAGAGAAGACCTTCCAGGAAGGTCTTTGGACCCCGGCCGGCGGTGACGCCGGCCGGGGTTTCCTTCTTCCGGGCCATCGCCTAGCCTGAGCCGCTGTCCCACCAGAGGTGCCCCTGGGGGGCCTCGAGGAGCCACCATGGCGCGAATCACGATCGAAGACTGCACCAAGAAGGTCGAGAACCGCTTCCACCTCGTCCAGATGGCGGCCATTCGCACCAAGCAGCTCAAGAAGGGCGCCCGCGCGTTGGTCCAGGCAGAGGACAACAAGGAAGTCGTGACGGCGCTGCGTGAGATCGCCGCCGGCTACATCCAGCCCGACTACGCGCCGGATGAGGACGTCGCGGAAGAAGAGTAGAGGGTCGGCGTTCGCCAACGCTGACCGACCTCGGTCGGCCGATCTCTCTTCGGTCTAGGCGATCACCTGGACCGGAATGTCGAATCGGAAGGTCGAGCCGTAGCCGACCTCGCTCGACAGTTCGATCTCGCCGTCCAGCAGCACCAGCAGGTCGCGGACGAGTGCGAGTCCCAGTCCCGACCCGGTGTACTTGGTCGAAGCGAGTTCGTCGACCTGATAGAACTCGTCGAAGATCACTTGCTGGTCGTCCGGGCAAATCCCGATCCCCGAATCCTTGATCTCGCAGATCAGGCGATCGCCTCGGACGCGCGCCACGATGTCGATGCGCCCGTGAGGCGTGAATTTCACGGCGTTGTCGAGCAGCAGGAACAGGACGTGGTTCACCTTGGCGAGGTCCGTGCGCAGCTTCGGGAGCGGCTCCTGGAAGTCGCGGTGGATGACGAGGTCCTTGTCCCCGATCGCATCCTGCACGCTGAAGATCGCCTCCTCGACGACCTCGCGAATGTTGACTTCCTGAGCCTCGAGCGGCAGTTCGCCCTGCTTGATCTTCCACAGGTCCAGAATGTTCTGGAGAGTGCGAAGGAACGAGGTCCCGTCGTCGAGCGCTTGCCGGAGCCCGGACTTCGCGCCGTCCGAGAGGTGCTCATTCTCCCCGGCGAGAACTGAGATGATGGCCTCGATGATGCTGTTGAGCGGAGTGCGCAACTCTCGCGACATCTTCTCGATGAAGTCGTTCTTGAGCTTCTCGACCTTGCCGAGCTTCTCATTGTTCCGGAGCAGCTCGATGTCCTGCGCGAAGAGCGCTTCAGAGAGCTTGAGAATCTCGTCGTTCTCATCCGCGCCCGGCTCGGGTTCGGAGCGAGTCAGCTGGGCCAGGCGGTCAGCCAGGTGCAGGTGATCGAGTCGAACTGCGACCGAGCGAGAGAGAAGTTCGAGTGCGCGCCGGGTGTCTTCGTCCGGAGGCGTGGGGCACCCGATGACGAGCGCTCCGTGCACACGGCCGTCGAAGCCGAGCGGGGCGATCCACAGCCCGCCCGATGCGGTCTCCCCCAGCGAAGCCGGGCTGTCCGCGACATGGACACGGTCCTGCTCGATGACGTCGAAGAGGCTCGGCCCGACCGCATTCGCGGCCGCCCGGGCTGCGCCAGGAGATTCGAAGCCGGCGGCGGCGCGGAGCGGTGGAAGCGGAGCCGGAGCCTCGGCCCCAGGAATCTCCGCGAAGAGCAGGGCGATGCCTCCGCCCGCGAGTTCGGCGCCTCGCGCCGCAGCGCTGCGCAGCGCTGCGGCCAGTTCGTCTGCCCGAGACGGCGGTGTGACGGCCGGGGCGGCTTGGGTGTTCAGCTCGGCTGCCATCGCTAGAACCGCCCGTCCGCGTCGATCTCGAGCGGCCCGGAGTCCTTCACGTCGCCCGTCCCGTCGCCGTTGCCATCGCCGTCGAGTGCGAGCTTCGTCTGGAAGTCGGTCGGATTCGACGCCGCGGAGAGCGCGGTCTCGACCGAGATTTTGTTCGCGCGGAGGAGGTCGAGGAGATGCTGGTCGAAGGTCTGCATCTTCTCGGACCTCGAGCGGGCGATGTAGTCGGTGATTTCCGGGGTCTTGGCGGGATCTCGGATGCACTCCTGGATCATGCGGGTGCTGCGCATGACCTCGACCGCAGGGACTCGCCCCGACTCCTTCTTGTCGACGAGAAGTCGGAGGGACACGATCGCCTTCAGGTTGTCAGCGAGGCGCGCACGAACCTGCAGCTGCTCCTCGGTCGGGAAGAACGAGACGAGACGCCCGATGGTCGAAGCGGCATCGGCCGTATGAATGGAGGAGAAGACCATGTGGCCCGTCTCGGCCGCCTTGAGCGAGGTGTCTACCGTCTCGAGATCGCGCATCTCTCCGACCATGATCACGTCGGGGTCCTGTCGAAGGGCCGCCTTCAGCGCGTCGGGGAACGATGCCGTGTCGGTACCGATCTCGCGCTGCGTGATGATGCTCTTGTCGTGAGTGAACACGAACTCGATCGGATCCTCGATCGTGACGATCTTGCACCGTCGGACCCGATTGATCTCGTTGATGAGCGTGGCGAGAGTCGTCGACTTGCCCATGCCCGTGGCACCGGTCACGAGCACCTGGCCGCGACGGAGGTTCGCGAGGTCTCGGAGCGAGCCCGGTAGGTTCAGGTCTTCTGCGCTCTCGATTTCGAGCGGAATGACACGAAGCACGATGTTGAAGAAGCGGCGCTGCCTGGAGATGTTGACGCGAAAGCGGCCTTCGCCTGCGAGTTCGTAGGCGAGGTCGATTTCGTTGAACTCCGTTCCTTCGCGTTCATCCCCCTCGAGCAGGAGTCGCGCGATCTCTTCCGTGTCGGAGGGCGTGAGCACCTTGTAGCGAAGTTCGACGAGGTTCCCGTTGAACCGATACAGGGGCAGATTGCCCACCTGGAAGTGGATGTCGGATGCGCCTTTTTCGATGCCGAGGCGCAGCAGGCGATAGAACTTCTCCCGGTCCATCGCTGGGATCCCTCCTGCGGGCGCAAGACGCCCGGAAGTCTTCCTACGTATCGGCCGCGGCTGCGTCTGCTTGACTCCCGTGTGCTGGGGGGCTTCGGGTCGGGGGCTCTTTTGTGCCGGGGGGGTCGGCTATCTTCGAGTGCTTGCAACGCCGAGCCGTCCCGCTCTTGTGCCTTCTGTGGATCGCTTTCGCGTCTGCGGGCCCGGTCGCGTCGGAGACCCCTGCGGATCCTGGCGTGACCCCCTCGGGGGAGACATCCCCCACGCTCGATCGGCTCCTCCAGCTCCCGTCTGGACTGAACTACGGCGGTGGCGAGAAGGGGGGCATGACCCCCGGCGAGTGGCGGCTTCGGTACCGAGAGTTGAGGCGGGGCCTCGAGTACGAGGAAAAGGCTCTCGAGGACGCGCAGGCTGAGCTGTCCAAGATTGCCAGCACGGCCGACGCGTGGACCCTCGCTGCGCCGATTCCGGGCGGGGGCGCGGCCGCCGCCGACGCGCCGCTCGACTATCAGCTGCGCCAGGAGATCAAGCGCCACAAAGCCGAGGTCGAGCACCTCGAGCGTGCATTGCGAGAGCTCGATGTCCGGGCGGATCTCGCTGGCGTGCCCGCTGAATGGCGCCAATAGGGCCAAACGGCTAGGGTGCGGGCCGCGAACGCCCGGGCCGCGAATGCCCGGGCCGCGCTCGCCCGGCGCTGCCGAGCGGGGAGGAACCACCGATGAGCGAGAATTCCGAAGGCGAAGAGAACACCGGCCGCGTCGATCTGGTCTCGATTCTCTACATCTTGGGCGGGATCCCGGCGATCGTCGGTTTCATCGTGATCCTCTTCATGCTGGCTTCCTGGATCGATATCTCGGCCTGAGCGGGCGGGTTTCGGGGCGGGCTGCTCGCTCGGCGGGAAGCAGGGTTGTCGGCAACCCTCTGCGGTGTTGTGTTTTTCCCTCGACCGGTCAATTCTCTCTGAATCTTCGTACAGTTAGAGCGATGTCGCTCCGAAGGGCAGGGGAATGTCTCCTTTCGCCCGGAGCTTCCGAAGCCGCTTCATCGCGCCGGTCCTTGGACTCGTGCTCGGCTGCATGGCGGCGTCCGGTCTGGCCGCCGAACAGTCGCTCGACTACTTCGGCGCCCCGGGACCGCACGACCCCTGGTCTGCGAAAATCGCCGGATGGCAGAGCCGCGAGCTGAATGAAGCTCCGCACGGCGATGCGAGTTCGCCGGCCTCCGTCTCGGTGGCCGGGCGTGACGCGAGCGCGGCAGACGGCGACGTGCCGCTCCGCGCCAAATTCGATGCGTTCCGCGTCGACGAACGACGCGGGCTCGCGCGCCGGGTCGCGGCCTGGATCCAATCCGAAGCGCGCAGTCACTACTTCCCGGATGGCCAGGCCGATCACTGGGCCACGCTCGAGGAGACGCTCGACCGTGGCGGAGACGATTGTGACGGGCTCGAGCTGCTCGTGAACCGCGCACTTCGAGACCTCGGCTTTTCCGAGAACGAGGTGTTCCGCGCCATCGTCTTCCGGCCCTCGGATGGGCAACATCACATGGTCACTTTCTGGTTCGAGGATCCCAGCGACCCGTGGGTGATCGATCCCACCGGAGCGATGACGGACGGGATGCCCCGGATGTCCGCACTCGAGGAGTGGCGTCCCCTGAAGGTGTTCAGTGAGCGCCGTGAGTTCACCGTGCGGTCGTTGCGCACGGTTTCGCGCCCCTGAGGCGAGGCTCGCCGGCCCGTGTTTATGCGCCGACTTCGCGATCGCGCTCGTGCTCGAGGAACGGGTTGATATCGAGGTAGCGGGACAGCCACGCGACGCCCAGGTAGAAGGGCACCGTGTCGAGCAGCGCCACCACGAGCTTGAAGACGTACCCCGAGAGAATGAAGACCCAGAGCTGGGGCCAGACGGGGGCGTTCGGATCGAGCGGGAGGCCGTTCGCCCAGTAGTGGGTGACCGTGATGACGGCGAACGAGTCGACCATCTGGCTGACGAGCGTCGAACCGTTGTTGCGCAGCCAGAGGTGGCGACCCTGGGTGAGCCGCTTCCAGAAATGGAACAGCTGGACGTCGACCAGCTGCGCGGCGAGATACGCGATCATCGAGGCGAACACGGCCCCGATCGTCAGCTGGCGGACCCGAAAGAAGGCGTAGTCATACGCGCTCGGATCGGGCAAGCCCGCGGCGCTCAGCTCGGGTACCGGCGGCAGGACGCCGCCGAGCCACAGGAACGCGACGACCCAGAGGTTGAGCAGCAGTCCGACCATCACGACGTGATTGGCGCGCCGTCGTCCGTAGAGCTCACTGATGAAGTCGGTGCACAGAAACGTGACGGGGTAGGGGAGGACTCCGACAGCCAGCGAGAATGGAATGCGAGTCCCGAATGCGGTGAACGACATGTCGAGGAAGCGCGAGACCCCGAGGATGTTGAGCATCGTCATCGAGCCGAGGAAGAGTCCGGCGAGTACCAGGAAGACGCGCTCGCGGCGTTCGTGGAGCTCGGGATCGATCGGGGGGGCGGCGGCGTTCACGGGACGGCAGTGTAGGAGATTCGCGCGTTCTGCCCGAGGTCGACCTCCGGGATCGAGGCCGTGCGGTAGAGTCGCAGGGACTGACGCGACCGACGCATTGCGGAGGAAAGATGGCGGAGCGCGATCTCGACCCCGATCGGATGAAGGAGACCATCCGGCTCGTCTACGGGACGATGCAGGGCGCGCTGACTGCGGCGATGCTGCATCTCGGCGATCGGCTCGGGCTCTTTCGCGAGCTCGACATCGGGGGGCCGGCCACCAGCGCTGAACTCGCCGAACGGACGGGCCTCAGCGAGCGGTGGCTCCGTGAGTGGCTGCGCCAACAGGGCGCCGCGGGGATTCTGGAGTTCGACGCGGACGAGCGCTTCACGCTCGGCGCGGAGGGGGCGGCGGTCCTGGCCGACGAGGATCATCCAGCGTTCGCCGGTGGCGTGTTCTCCCAGCTGCCCTCGACGATGGCGGTGCTCGAGCGACTTCCGGAGGCGTTCCAAACCGGACTGGGTCTCCCGTACGATGCGTTCGGCGCCGAGGGCGCGCGCGGAGTCGAGCGCGGTTTCGCGCCGTGGTATCGCAACTTCCTCGTGCCGGTGGCGATCCCCCGTCTGGAGGGGGTTCAGAAGCGGCTCGAAGCGGGCGCGTCGGTCGCGGACGTCGGGTGTGGAGGCGGTGTGGCGCTCCTGCTCCTGGCGGAGGCGTTTCCGGCCTCGCGGTTTCGTGGCTACGACGTGTCCGGTCACGCGCTCGAGCGTGCGGAGCAGAACTGTCGAGAAGCGGGCCTCGACAACGTCACGTTCCACGATCCCCGCGCGGAGCCGCTTCCGAAGGACGGCAGCGTCGATCTCGTGCTCACGTTCGATTGTCTCCACGACATGACGCAGCCCGCCGAAGTGACCGCCGCGATCTACGCGGCGCTGGCGAAAGACGGTGTGTGGCTGATTGCGGACATCAAGGCCCACGACACGTTCCATGCGAATGCGGAGGAGAATCCGATGGCCGCGATGATGTACGGCTTCTCGGTGATGTCGTGCATGTCTTCCGCGCTTTCAGAACCCGGTGGCGCGGGGCTCGGGACGCTCGGTTTTCCCGAAACCGTGGCGAAAGAGATGACGGAGCGCGCCGGCTTCACGCGATTCCGTGCACTCGACCTGGGGCACCCGATCAACGCGTTCTACGAGGTGCGTCGGTAGTCGCGCTCCGCCTCACCGTCACGGTGCGGGGAGCGCCGCCGGGTCGCGGCCGATCTCCAGCTGGAGCTCCTTGCGTTGGTCGTCGGCGCGCGCCTGCGCCGCGTCGCGGTCGCGCTCGATCTGCAGCGCGAGTTCACGGCGCATGTCGTCGGCTGCCCGCAGATCGACTTCCTTTCCCTGGCGTTTGAGGTCGAGCAGGCGTTCCTGGAGGAGTCGGTTCCGGCGCGCCACGTGCTGGGGGGGGAGCTCCGGCATGTCGGCGCCCGGTGCGTGTTGAAGCTGAAGTTCCCGCCGCAGGACTTGCCCGTCGCTGGACGTGACGGTGACTTCGATCTTGTTCTTGCCCGGCTCGAGCGGGACGAGCGCGCTCCAGGAGCCGTCGGCGCTCACGATGAGTTCGTCCGCATCGCGGTCGTTCGTGAGGTTGCGGACCGTGATCTCTTCGATATTCGCGAGATTGACCAGCTCGATCGCCGGCACGATGTCTGCCGGATGTCGTACGGGGGTGAACTCGCCGCCGGTGCGCGCTGCGATCTCGACCGGTGCGATCGGGCCCGCGAGGGCCTCCGGCCCGATCGCAAAGGTGTGAATGGTGACGCCGACGCGAGCGCTTCGGTTGGCGGCCCGCAGCGTGGCCTCGACGTTCGCGCGAATCGCATTGCCGTCGTAGGGCAGGGTGGGGATGCCGTCGGTCAGGAAGAAAACCACTTTCTCACTGCGGGCGTCGACCTTGGAGAGCCCGCCCGGGAGCCCCTTGAGCTCGATCATCGCCTGATCGACGCCTGCCGCCATGTGCGTCTGGCCCCACGGGCCTCGCGAGAGCACCCGATCGAGTGCGTGATGAATGCGGTCGTGTTGCGAGGTCAGCGGCTCTTCCGTCACCGCCGGCGCCCCGCGGCCGCTACCGCCACCGCCACCGATCGTGATGCCGCGGCCGCCCTGGGGTGGCGCACCGGCGAAGGTGACGAGCGCGACCCTCGCGATGCGCGGGTCGAGGCTCTCGAGCAGTCGACGCGCCGCCGCGATTTCGGCGGCGAGAATCGAGTCGCCCGGGTCGGTCTGCCCGAACAGGCCCGCGAACCGATCGGTGCCGATGATGCCATTGCCGTTGATGTCGGAGCCGGACGACGCGACCGTCGACCCCGAGGTATCCAGGACGAGCACGATGTCGAATCGCTGTAGCTCGGATTCCGACGCGATCGCACGCCCGGTCAGGAAGCCGCCCGCCGTGCCGCCAAAGATCGCCTCCTCTTCCGGGTACTCGATCTCGAGCTGCAGTTCCGGGCGCGACTTCGTCGCGGGGCCGAGCAGATGGAGGTTCTCGCGGCCGCTCGCGTCGAACGCTCCCGAACTCTGCAGCACGGTTTCCGGGGGATCTTGTCCCGGGGGTGCAGGGGACTGGCGTGCCGCTCCCGGGATCGGAGCGGGCGCCGGTCGCGCGGCCGCTTGCGCGCGCGGCGTCGGGCTCGGCGGTGGCGGCGCGACGGGCCAGGCGCTCGGCGGGGGCGTCCCTCGTGCCGCGGCGCCGGTTGGAGCGAAGCTCGCGAACGGTTCGCCGCGTCCGCCCGCGAGGGGCGCACGCAGCGCGGCGAGAATCGGGCCGATCGGAGCCGCGCCGATGCGAAGCTCACCGCGCTCCGGCCACTGCGCCTCGACGAGACCGATCACGCGGCCGCTCGACTCGGCGACGACGGGAGCACCGCCCCAACCGCGCAGGCTTGCCGGGGCGTCGAGCGAGAGCTCGATTCGTCCGGTCGCCACCCTCGTCACGGTGCCGAGGATCGAACCCTGGTCGCGGGGAACGGTGGCGGGAACGCCGAGGAGACGGACACGATCGCCCGCGCGCACTCCTTCCGGTCCGATGGCCTCGAGCGGGGTCACGCCGTCTGCCGGCCCGTCCAGCGAGAAAACGACGAAGTCGTCCGCGAAGGAGCCGGCGACATCGGAGAAAGGCTTGCCGGGGGCAATCGGGAAGCGGCTCGAGCGGGCGACGGCCCGGCCGGAATGCCCCAGCCGAAACTCGACTCCCGGAGCGCTCGCCAACTGTCCCATGTCGAACGAGTGCGCGGCGCCGATCACGACGACCGGGCCGGAAGCGGGTTGGAGGAAGAAAACCGTCCCGCCGACGACGTTCTGGCCGGGCGCTCCGCCGAGCAGTTCGGGACGCGCCACGTGGATCGCTTGCGCGGACGTTTCGCTCCCGGAAAGGGTGCCCACGAGCCCGATTCCGAGTGCGCCCAGCAGCACCCAGAATCCCGTTCCACTGATTGCGCGTCTCATTCGACCTCCACGATACCGGGACGGGGCAGGCGCCGCCGAACCCCACGGGTTTGATACTCTGGAGCCGCTCCCGGTTCATCCGCGGGGCGGGGGTGGGAAGAATGCGGCGGCCCGGCGAGATCGACGCAGGGGTGGAGTGGGCCTTGCGAGGGTTCATGCGAGGGGGTTTCGTGATCCTCGCGCTGCTCGCTCTGGGCTCGGCTGCGCCTGCCGGGGCCCGCTCGGATCAGTTCGATACGGTCGTCATCGATGCAGGGCACGGCGGCGACGATCAGGGTGCTCGGGGGTCGGGCGGGCTGATCGAGAAGAACCTCGTGCTCGATGTGGGGCTGCGCGTTGCCCGCGAGCTCAAGGACGCCGGACTCCAGGTCGTACTCACGCGCACCGAGGATCGCTTCGTCGGACTCGAGGAGCGCACTTCGGTCGCGAACGACGCCGGTGCCGACTTGTTCGTGTCGATCCACGCGAACGGCTCCCGCGCGCGTCAGGCGCGTGGGATCGAAACGTTCTTTGCTGCGCTCGACGCGACCGACGAGTCGGCAGCCGAGTTGGCGCGCGCAGAGAACGAGGCGTTCGGTCCGGACGGTGCGGTTCCGGTGCCGTCCGACGATCCGCTTGTGGCGATTCTCGGCGACATGATCGCGACCGAACACCTGAAGGACTCGCAGGAGTTCGCGCGATTGGCGCAGCATGCTCTCGTCGACGAGAGCCACCGGTCGCGGGGCGTCAAACAGGCCCCGTTCGTCGTGCTGATGGGCGTCCAGATGCCCGCCGCGCTCGTCGAGATCGGGTTCATTACGAATGCTCGCGACGAACGAGAGCTCGGGAGCGCGGAACAGCGCGCCCGGATTGCGGCGGATCTGGCCGGTGCGATCCTCGAGTTCGGTCGTCGCTTCGATGCCCGGCGCGGGGACGCGGCGGCGGCAGAGCCAAAAGAGAGAACGGGAGGCAGATTCTGATGAGGGTGGACGGGCGCACGCCCAAAGAATTGCGAGATCTTCGACTGGAACTCGACTTCACGGAGAATCCGCTGGGATCGGTCCTGTGTCGGCTGGGACGGACCGTGGTGCTGTGCACGGTGTGTGCCGAGGAGTCGGTCCCGCGCTTCCTGCAGGGCAGCGGTCGGGGCTGGATCACGGCCGAGTACTCGCTGTTGCCGGGATCGACGGACCGTCGGGTCGACCGGGAGGCGAGTCGTGGAAAAGTGACCGGTCGAACCCAGGAGATCCAGCGACTGATCGGTCGCAGCCTGCGTTCGGTGGCGGACCTCGGGGCGCTCGGCGAGCGCACGTTCCATGTCGACTGCGACGTGTTGCAGGCCGACGGCGGGACCCGGACCGCGTCGATCATCGGGGCCTATACCGCGCTGGCCCATGCGGTCGGTCGCCTCGTCGAAGACGGTGTGCTCGATCGATCTCCGCTGCGCGAGGGCATCGCGGCGATCTCCGTCGGGATGGTCGGCGGCGAGCCGCTTCTCGACCTCTGCTATGCGGAGGACTCGAAAGCCGACGTTGACATGAATGTGGTCGCGACCGCGAGCGGACGCCTCGCGGAAGTGCAGGGCACAGGCGAAGAGGCGACTTTCACCCGCGAAGAACTCGATGCGATGATCGGGCTCGCACTCGACGGGATCGGCCGGATCGTGGAGATCCAGCAGAAGGTGCTCGGCGGCAGCGCGTGAGGCCCAGGCTCGTCGTGGCGACCGGGAACCGCGGCAAGCTGGCGGAATTCGCGGCGCTGCTCCTGGACCCCGAGATCGGCGGCGGCGCTTCCTGCGACCTGATCAGTCTGGCGGACGCGGGCGATGTCGTGTTGCCTCCGGAGGGCGACGAATACGAGCCCAACGCGATCGCGAAGGCGCGCTCGGCCGCGCTCGCACTCGGTCTTCCTGCTCTCGCGGACGACTCGGGCCTAGAGGTGGCCGGGCTCGACGGGGCCCCGGGTCCGCTCTCGGCCCGGTACGGGGGCCCGGGCCTCGACGATGCGGGCCGAGTCCGTCACCTGCTCGCCGAACTCGCCGGGCGCGGCCCGGCGGACCGTTCCGCACAGTTCGTGTGTGTGGCGGTGCTGGCGTTCCCGGACGGAGCCGTCGAGGTCGCGCGCGCAGTCTGTCCGGGTCGGATCGCCGAGGCGCCGGCCGGGGCCGGCGGGTTCGGCTACGACCCGATATTCGAGGTCCAGGCGGACGGGGTTCCCCCCGGCACGACCATGGCCGAGCTCCCTGCCGAGCGGAAACAGGCGCTCTCTCACCGGGGTCGCGCCGTGCGCTTGCTGGCACCGGCGCTCGCGCGCCTGGCCGGCGGTCAGCCGAGCGCGGCGAAGCGCTCGTAGGGAGTCGGGAGCGCCGGGTCGTAGCGGTCGAGCTCGCGCCGCAGGACCCGGTGGCGGCGTTCGGACAACGCGATCCCGCGCGACTGGAGGAATTCCGGCAGGACCGCGTCGCAGAGGCTCCTCAGCTCGCCGCCCGTCAGTCGCTCCGGGTCGATTCCGGCCTCGTGGAGCGTGAGCCAGAGCTGATAGCGGGGAAGTCGCAGGCCCGCGGCCACCGAGAGTTCGGCGAAGAGGTGATCGAAGCGGCGGCGACCCACGCTAAGGAGTGGGGCTAGAACGGCGATCGTGGCGTAGCTTGCGCCGGTGCCGCGAAAGTTTTTTCGGTGGGGAGCCCTGTGCGTGGCGACCACCGCCGTGGCTTGCGTGTCGGCGCGCCTCGCCCCGCTCCCGGAGGCGCTCCTCGACGAGCTCACAGCACGGGCCGAACTCGCACGGGAGCTTCGTTTCGAAGCGCCGGTTTCCGCCTGGGGGGTCCCGGAAGAGGGCGTGGCGGCTGTCCTGCGCCGCGAACTGGAGGTCGGCTGGAGCGAAGCCGACCTGCGCCGTTCCGAGGCCTTGGGGGTCGAACTGGGGCTCCTTCCGCTCGGCACCGATCTGCAAAGGGCGCTTCTCTCGTTTCAGTCGGAGGCCGTCGCCGGGTTCTACACGCCGCTGGCGGATGCGCTCTACGTGGTCGCCCCGGCGGGGCGCCTCGCTTCGCTGACGGGAGCCGATCGGGCGATCGTCGTGCACGAGCTCGTGCACGCGCTCCAAGCGCAGCACACGCGTCTGCTCGACGTGACCGTCGGCCTGGACGACCACGACGATCTGGTGTTCGCGCTGGGCGCCTTGCTCGAGGGCGATGCGCTCTGGGCGTCGTTTCAGGATCGCGAGCGATTCGAATCGATCGCGAAAACCCCGGCTGCGGATTTCGCTGCGGAGTTTGCGCTCGAATGGTCGGTACCTCCGCCCGCCGGCACTCCGCGTCTCATTCGAGACTCGTTTCTGATCCAATATCCGACCGGCTACACGCTCACCGAGGCCCTGATCGAGCGGGGCGGGCTCGCCGCGCTCGATGCGGCCGAGGCGGATCCGCCGCTCAGCAGCGAGATGCTCCTGCACCCGGAACGCTACCTCGACCGCTCTCTCCGGCGGCCCCTCTCGCTTCCGATCCTGGATCCGAAGGATGTCGCGCCCGGTTGCGAGCCGGTGGCCCGGAACCGGTTCGGGGAGTTGGGTCTCCGGATCTGGGCGCTCGAGGGAGGGCGTTCTGCCGCACACGCCGAGGCGGCGGCCGACGGCTGGGACGGCGACGCCGCGTTGCTGGTCGAGTGCCCGGCGGGCTCCGCGTTCGCGTGGGTCATCGACTTCGATACCGAGGTCGATGCAGCCGAGTTCGAGCGCGAAGCGCGTCTCGCCGTCGTCGGTCGCGCGCGGGTCTCGGTGGAGCGCGCCGGTGCGCGCGTGCTGCTCTCGCGTGATCTGCCTGCCGGCGGTACGGCCGCCGCGCTCGGCTCGCCGGTGGAGCGCTTCGGCGATCTCGCGGAATACCTCGAAGCGAGGCCGGAAATTCTCGAGCGGGCCCGGGAGCGCCGGGACCGCGCGAAGCGCTGAGCGCCCGCGGCCCGAGGTCAGCGGCTCGTCTTGGCCTTGCCGTTCTTGCCGGCCTTCGATCGGTAGGTCACGTCGTGATCCGCGGTGAAAGTCGAGCCGCCGGCTTCGAGGGAAAGCGGGATCGTCGCCGCTTTGCTTTGCTGGTTGTCCTCGTCGAGCAGTCCCTCGTCCCCGAACGCCGCGTCGAAGTCGTTCTTCTTGCGCGTGAGCTTCAGCTTCCAGGTTCCGTCCTTCTTCTTCTGCTTGAGCTTGAGGCGGTCGCGCTTGTCGGCGCTCTTGTAGCGGCCTTTTTCATCGAGCGGCGCGTCGAGCGCGGTGCCCCCGACGTCGATCTGCAGGTCGGCGCCCGCCGCTGAGAAGCCGTCGCCGAGAACCAGCCCCTTGATTCCGAGAGCGACCGAGTCCTTCTGGGGCTTGTCGAACCGCAGTCCGATCTTGAGCTTCACCGCGCCGACGAGGGGCTCGGGGAGCGCCGCCAGGCACGCGTTGCTGCAGGCGTCGTCGTCGATCGTATTCCCGTCGTCGCACTCCTCCGGAACATCGCACCCGTCCTGATCGACGATCCCGTTACCGCAGCGTTGCTCGAGCGCGCAGCTGTTCGGGCAGCCGTCGCAGTCGACCGTATTCCCGTCGTCGCACTCCTCGCCGGCCGAGGGTGCCACGATTCCGTCGCCACAGATCGCCGTGCAATCCGGCTCGCAGCCGTCTCCGGCCACTGTGTTCCCGTCGTCGCACTGCTCGGGGAAGGTCGTGACTCCATCGCCGCAGACGACGTCCGACGTGCAGTCGTTCCGGCAGCCGTCGCCGTCGACCGTGTTGCCGTCGTCGCACGCCTCGTCGCCCTCGATGGTGCCATTGCCGCAGAAACTCTCCGTGAGTGCGTCGATCTCCCAGATTCGCGGGGCGTTGCCGGTTCGTGTGAGCTCGATTCGAAACGTCGAGCCCGTGACCGGTCCGCCGAAGGGCCGCGGGAATTGGAGAACTTCTGCATTCGAAGGGCCCGTCGCTCCGTCATTGTCGAAGAAGTCTTCCTCAGCGCCGTCGACGAGGAAGCGCACGAGCTGCGCTGTGCGCCCGACGGCATCGAGTTGGGTGAGGACCAGGTGGTAGCCGAAGATCTCGACCGCCTCGCTCGTCTGCCACTCGATGAAGTCGACGGTCTCTCCGCCATCGCCGAGGACCTGGTTGCCGCTGTCTGCGGTCCCCGAGTCGCTGAAGATGAGGGTCGACGGCTCGACTCCACCGTCCTGGTTGCCGAATGCGTCCTCGATCGTGTCCGTGCCGCTCTGCACCGGGCTGGACGAGTAGTTCGTTCCGAGCCCGGGAACCTCATCCACGAGTGGATCATTGCTGGCGGCGTTGAAGAGCACAGGGTTCTGGACGCCCGCGGGCGGGTCTCCCGCCTGCGCAGCGGAGGCGAGAAAGACGGTCGCGAGCAGCGCGGTGACGATTCGAGCCAGCATGGAGTCCTCCAGAATGAGCGCTCAGGTTGCCCCAGTCCTCCCGCGGCTCACATCCCCTTTCAAGGGGATCCCGCTGCGGGGTCTGCATAGATGTCGGCGTCGAACTCGCCCTCGCTCTTCGCGACGATGCAGCTGACGCTCGCATCGCCGGTCACGTTGACCGCCGTGCGGGTCATGTCGAGCAGACGATCGACGCCGATGATCAGGCCGATCCCTTCGACCGGGAGATTTACCTGCCGGAGCACCATTGCGAGCATGATGAGTCCGACACCGGGGACACCGGCTGTGCCGATCGACGCGAGCGTCGCGGTGAGGACCACGAGCAGATAGTCGGTGAAGCCGAGGTCGATCCCGTAGGCCTGCGCGATAAACCCGGTGGCGACCCCCTGCATGATGGCCGTGCCGTCCATGTTGATGGTTGCGCCGAGCGGGACCGTGAACGATGCGATCGTGTTGCGGACGCCCATGCGGGTCTCGACGGTGCGCAGCGTCACCGGAAGCGTCGCGTTGGAGCTGGCCGTACTGAATGCGAGGGCGACGGGGTCGCGCATCTTGCGCAAGAAAACGAGCGGGTTGAGGCCCGCCAGGACCGTGAGCAGGGTCGGGTACGTGACGAACGCGTGGACGAGCAGAACGCCGAGAACCACGAAGAAGTACCAGGCGAGCGGAGCGATGGCGTCGAACCCCTGGGTCGCGAAGACACGAGCGACGAGGCAGAAGACCCCATACGGCGCGAGGACCATCAGCATCATCACCAGACGCAGGATCACCGCGTTGGCATCCTCGAGGAACGCCTGGAGCCGCCGGCCGGGTTCCCCGGCCATAGTGAGCGCGAGTCCGAAGAGCCCGGCGAACACGATGATCTGGAGCATGTTCCCGTCGGCCATCGCGCGGACAGGATTGGTCGGAAAGAGGTTGACCAGGGTCTCCACGAGCGAGGGGGCTTCGGTCGCCTCGAACACGACGTCGCTCTCGAGTGCGAAGCCGTCGCCGGGCTGGATCACGGCCGCCGCAACGAGCGCCAAGGTGATCGCGATCGCGGTGGTGACCAGATAGAGCCCGAGCGTCTTGCCGCCGACGCGTCCGAGCCGGGTCACGTCGTCGAGCGCGGCGGTCCCGCAGGCCAGCGAGACGAACACGAGCGGAACGACGAGGAGCTTCAGGCTGGCGAGGAAGATCGCGCCGCCCACCTGGAGGATGCCGTCGACTCCCCACGTTCGGATCGCGCCGTCGTTTCCGATCGCGTTGATGGCCGTGCCCAGCAGCAGCCCGAGGGCCATGCCGATCACGATGCGTCGAGTGAGGCCTTCGGGGGCGGGGGCTGCTTCCACGGCCGCAGGATAGCCCGCGGTGCGGGCTATGAAGCCCCAGTCTCGAGAACCGCGGCGAGCCGGCGTCGGGCCCGGAACGCCCGGCTCTTCACGGCGGCCGGATGCTGGCCGCGCGCGGTCGCGAACTCCTCGTACGACAGCCCTTCGAGATGGCAGGCAACGACTACCTGTCGATCCTCGGGCGTCAGCGCGGCGAGGCCCTGGTGCACGCGGTCTCGATCCTCGGCGTGCCGGAGAGTCTGGAGCGGAGAATCGCCCGGATCGGGCAACTCGAGTGTGCCGGCTTCGCTGGCGTCGATCCGTCCGCGGCCCCTGCGGGTCTCGGTCCGGAGCCACATCAAGGCCTCGTTTGTGACGATTCGATGGAGCCAGGTCGAGAAGCGCGCACGGCCCGCGAACTGCTCGCGATGTCGAAGCGCCTTTTCGTAGGCATTTTGAACCACGTCGCGCGCCGCCTCACGGTCCCTCGTGAAGCGGAGCGCGACCGCCCGCATCCGGGGCTCGAGCCCCTGCAGGACTTCGCCGACGGGATCGATTCCGTGTGTTGCTTGGCCGAGCCGAGGAAGGCCATGCGCCGCTTGGCCGAGCCGTGAACTGGACTGCATTTCGCCTCCACTTTTAGGTACGCGCGGCTCGCGGGAGAGGTTTCGGGCGTCTGTACACTCTCTTGATGCGCAGATTCGCTGGGCTCCTGGTTCTGTTGTCCGGAGGGCTGGCCTGCTCGAGTCCTCCGCTCCGGCCCCCGCCGGCGACGGGCTGGGCGCGGGTCGGGCCGGAAACGCGTCCGACACTCGAACGCGAGGATGGGAAGGTGCTCGTCCACTTCCCGCACGGCGCCTGCGCGACCGCCTGGCTCGAGATTCAGGTGCTCGGCGCAGCATCTGACGGGGACCCGCCGCGCCGTCACTGGGTCGCGCATCCGGACGGCGATCGTTTCCGATCCGGAGCGTGCCGCTACGAGGATCCCGGCCGGTTGCTCAACGAGACGCGCGTGCGGTGCTACGACCCCGCGGCTCAGCGGGCGCCGTCGTCATGGATCGTCGGGGTCAACCTCGACGGGTCGGACTCGCCTGACGACTGTTCGGAGGGGTTGCCGGAATGACCGACCTGCAGTTCGTCAGGCACGGGGAGTCGACGTGGAATGCCGCGGGTCGCTGGCAGGGTCAGGCGGATCCGCCGCTCAGCGAAACCGGCCGTCGGCAGGCCAAGGCAGCCTCGGCAGCTCTCGTCGCGCTGGGCGCGACGGTGATTGCGTCCAGCGATCTGGCTCGGGCGGCGGAAACCGCGCGAGAGATCGGTGCGGTCGTCGGGCTGGCGCCCCGCTGGGTCCCCGAGCTCCGCGAACTCGACGTCGGCGCCTGGAGCGGGCTGCGGCACGAGGAGATCGCGCGGCGCTTTCCGGGCGAACTCGCGCGCTTTCGAGCCGGCGATCCGGACGTCCGGCCAGGCGGCGGCGAGACACGCGCAGAGCTCAGGGCGCGCGTCACGGCTGCGCTCGCCGCATTGGCCGCGGAAGCGCCGGGCCGAGTCATCGCGGTCAGCCACCTCGGTGTACTGCGCGCCATTCGTCCGGCGGCGGAACTCGCGAATGCGGCTTCGGTCGCGCTGACCCTCGAGGAGCTGAAGGCGGCTCCCGGTCGTTACCATGGAGAGCGACGGAACCATCGACTCTGATTCACCGGCCTGTGGCATCCTGGTCTCGCCGAGGAGAAACTCGTGCTTCATCCCCGCTTCGGCTTCTGGATCTTCACCATGGCCGCCCTCGCGATCGCCGCGATCGGGCTCGGCGGTGGCGGGCTTCGGATGGTCTTTGGAGTCCCGGTCGGTCTTGGGCTGGCCTTCGTGGCGCGCGCTCTTCGGCATCCCGCGGCTGCGCGCGCGCCGCGGCTGCCGCGTCAGGGGGTCGCAGCAGGGCTCGCCGCAGTGACGCTCGGCGGGGCTTGGGTGCTCGGGGGCGTGGGATTCGGGGGCTGGGCGACGCTCATGCTCGGGCTGGCCGCGGTGGCCGAAGGGACTCAGTTGTCGCTCGCACTGGAACCCGTGCCCGCGGATCTGCCGTTGCCGTCGACCCGCCGGGTTCGCCTCACCGCGGCGGTCGCAGCGGATGAATGGGTGCGGTTCTCGTGGGATCTCGGCGGCCGGATCACACCCACGGGAGAAGCGGGCGCGCTTTCCGCACGTCTGCGACTGGCCGCCGAAAGAGCCCGCTCCGAAGGCTGGGACACCGATCCCGCCGCTGCGCATCCGCGTCCGCCGGCACTCGACAAGCCGGAAGTCCAGCGGACGACACTGCGCGGGCTCGGGCCGGTCGAGCATCTCACGTTCGAGAGCGAGTTCGAGCCGTTCGATCCCGAAGCTCGCGACGGCTACCTCGGCGTGGCGTCCAACCGCGAAGCGCATGCGTGGCTGTTCCGCTCGCCGGAGCCAAAGCCGACGCTCGTCTGCGTGCACGGCTACGGGGGCGGTCGCCCGGGCCTCGACGCGCGGATGTTCGAGGTGGCACGGCTGCGCAAGCGTCTCGGAATCGATGTCGCGTTGTTCGTGCTGCCACTGCACGGTGCGCGTGCGATTGCGCGTCGCTCCGGCCAGGGCTTCATCGATGGAGACCCGTTGTGGACGAACGCCGCGATGGGGCAGGCGGTCTGGGACCTGCGGCGATTGACCGGTTGGCTGCATGGGCAGGGGGCACCCGTTGTCGGTGCGATGGGGATGAGCCTCGGCGGCTACACCACGGCTCTCTGGGCGTCCCTCGATGAGCGACTCGCCTGCGTGATCCCGATGATTCCGGCGGTCCGGCTCTCGCGGATCGTCTGGAGCGGCTTCGAGCCCGCGCGGGCTCGTGCGCTCGAAGCCGCCGGTGCCAGCGAGTCGCTGCTCGAACAGGCGTGGGTCACGCACGCGCCGCTCCGCCACCGTTCGGCCGTCGAGCCGGATCGCGCTCTGTTGATCGCAGGGCTGGCCGACCGCATCTGCCCGCCCGCCGACGTGCGTGACCTCGCGGAACACTGGGCGCGGCCCGCGCTGCATTGGTTCCCCGGGACGCATGTGGGGCACGTGGGTCGAGCGGGGATCCGGCAGGCGGTCGATGCGCACCTACAGCGGGTGCTTCGCCCGCCGGAAGCAGGCGGAATCGGGCCCGGGAATTCGGCGGGAGGGGACGCCGCGCCTCTCAGTCGCTTCCGTTGGTCGAGCTGAATCCGGACGAGGTCAGCCCTCTTGTGCGGTGGCGGGCGGATCGTCCGGCTGCACGCCCGACAGCAAACGAAGTCCCTCGATCAAGACCCAGACGTCGGCAGCCAGGACCACACTCCCGATTCCGGCGAGTAGCCACTGGTCCGAGAAGTTCCCCCAATAGCTCCACACCTCGCCGACCATCGCGACGAGCGTCGCACCGCCGACCAGTAGCATCGGGACGAGGGTGTAGACGATCGGGCGACCGAGCCGGCGGAGCCAGACCGAGACCACGAGGAGCGTCACGCCGGCCACGAGCTGGTTGGTCGTTCCGAACAGCGGCCACAATGCCAAGCCGCCTTGGCCGCCCGCCTGAGTGAGTGCGAGCAGCAGCGCGGCACTGATGCCGACTGCGCCCGCGGCATATCGGTTGGTGAGCGGCTTCACGCCGTAGTGCTCGGCGAGTTCGGAGATCACGAGGCGCTGGATGCGAGCGCCCGTGTCGAGAGACGTGGCCGCGAAGGCGATCACCATCACGGCGATGAAGGTCCGTCCCGTCTCGACGGGAATGCCGACAGCGGAGACGAAGTGAGCGCCGCCGTTCACGAAGGCGCCGAGCTTCGCAGCCAGCCCGTTGGCATCGCCCCAGCTCGCGTAGTGTCCGGACCACTCGCCGAACGTGGCGAACCCCGCGGTCGAAGCGAGGACCGCCAGCATGCCGAGCGAACCTTCGCCCAGCATGGCGCCATATCCGATCGGCCGGGCGTCGGTCATGCAGCCCACCTGTTTCGACGTCGTGCCCGACGAGACCAGGCCGTGGAAGCCCGAAATCGCCCCACAGGCGATCGTGATGAACAGGAACGGGATCATCGGCGGGGCACCGACCGGGTTGGGATTGATGGCCGGTGCGACGACGGTCGGCTGGAGGATGACGAGGCCGAGCGAAAGGAGCGCGAGCCCGGTGAGGAGCTGGTGGGCGTTCAAGTAGTCGCGAGGCTGGAGGAGAAGCCACACCGGGAGGACGGACGCGACGAACGAGTAGACCAGCAGGACCCAGACCCACGTTTCGACGGTGATCTCGGCGACCGCGGGAAACGCGGCGACGAATGCGTCCCCGTAGAAGATCGCTGCGAGGAGCACTCCATATCCGATCAGCGACGGTGCGAGGATCGGCACGTCCCTGCGATAGACCAGCCAGCCGAGGAGCAGCGCGACGACGATCTGGATGTTGATCGGGAAGATGGCGCCCGGGTTCGAAACGAAGAGTGTGCCGATGATGAACGCAAACACCGCCAGCACGATCCAGATCAGCAGGGAGATGATGAGGAGGAAGAGGGCCTGGACCCGAGGTCCGATCACCTCGCCGGCGATGTCGCCAATGGTTCGCCCGCGCTTGCGCAGGCTGATGACGAGCGCGGAGAAGTCGTGGACTGCGCCCATCATCACGGTGCCGATCGCGACCCAGAGCAACGCCGGCAGCCAACCCCAGATGACTGCGATCGCCGGCCCGACGATGGGCGCGGCGCCGGCGATCGACGTGAAGTGATGCCCCCAGAGCACGTCCTTGCGTGTCGCGACGAAGTCGACGCCGTCCGCCTGCTCGATCGCCGGGACCGGCTCGTCGGGGGAGAGGGCGAACACCTTTTCTGACAGGAACCGCGAGTAGAACCGATACCCGAGCGCGAAGACGGCGAAGGTACAGGCGGCGAGGACGGCTGCGTTCACCCGAGCAGGCTACCAGAGCAAATCGCGCCGGGGAGTCGCTTCGGGTTCATCACGGTGCCAGGCCCGGGCTGGCGTAGGTGAGCGGGCCTGCGGGTCCGAGCGGCCAGCCGAGCGCCACCCAGATCAGCAACAGCGCCGACCAGGTGACTCCGAATGCGATCGCGTACGGGAGCATCAGGGCGACCAGGCTGCCGATCCCGGCGCGCGGCACCCAGCGCTGCATGAAGACGAGAATGATCACCACGTAGGGGTTGAGCGGGGTGATCACGTTGGTGACGGAGTCGCCGACCCGATAGGCGGCCTGGGTGAGCTCAGGGCTGATTCCGACCTGCATGAACATCGGCACGAACACCGGCGCGAAGAACGCGTACTTGGCCGACATCGAGCCGATCGCCATATTTGCGGCTGCGACGACGCCCACGAATGCACCGATGAGCGCGGGCGTTGGAAGGTCGGCCTGAGCGAGGGCCGCGCCGCCGGCGATGGCGAGCATCTCGCCGAGCCGGGAGTGGCTGAAGTAGGCGATGAACTGGGCCGCGAAGAACGCCAGCACGATGTAGGGGCCCATGCCAGCCATGGTCTCGCCGAGGACTCTCGCGACGTCCCGGTCGGAGCGGAGGCGGCCGGCCGCGAAGCCGTACGCGAGGCCGGGCACGAGGAAACCGAGAAAGATCAGCGGGACGATCGCGGAGACCCAGCGCGGGAAACGGCCATCCATTCCGGCGAAGGGCGCGCCGGGAATCCAGGTCAGGAGCGTGAACGCGCCGAGAGTCACGACGGCGGTGGCCGCGCCCCAGCGCAGACCGCGCTGCTCTTCCGAGGAGAGCGCAGTCGTATCGGCGTCCTCGGGGGCCGCGGGTCCGCCCTCGTCCGCGGGCTTGTTCGCATAGCGCGGCTCGACCCAGAACGCGGTGACCGCCCAGCCGACCGCCGTCAGGAGCACGGTCGACGCGATCATGAAGTGTAGGTTGGCGGTCGCAGCCACCGCGTATTCCGGGTCGATCAGACGTGCGCCGGCCTCCGAGAAGCCTGCGAGGATGGTGTCGAGGCTCGTCAGGGTCAGGTTGGCACCGAAGCCGGCGGCCACGCCCGCGAATACCGCACCCAGGCCGACGAGCGGCGAACGACCGACCGCAGCGAACAGCGCGGCGGCAAGGGGGGGCAGGACGACGTAGCCGGCGTCGAGAGCGATCGACGAGATCACGCCGACCAGGAAGACCGCGGGCGTCAGCAGGGCAGGGGGAACGGCGAGGAGCGCGGCCTTGAGCAATGCGCTGATGAACCCCGTTCGATCGGCCAGCCCGATGCCCAGCATTCCCACGAGTACGATCGCCAGCGGCGGGAAATTCTTGAAGTTCGCGACCAGACTCGAGATCGAATAGTAGATCCCGTCGCTGTCCAGCAGACTGCGCGCTCGGACCGGGACGTTCACGAGTTCGCGGAGCGGTTCGCCCGTCGCTTTGTCGACGGCGACGACGGTCAGCGGCGAGCCGGACTGGGGGTCGAGCACGGGCTCGCCGCTCGGACCGAGAACGGGAACGCGGACTTCCTGAGAAATGGTCCTGCGGACCTCCCACTCGAGCGAGACGGCGACCTGCGACAGCACCATCACCGCGAGGGCTCCGACCAGAAACAAGGTGGTCGGGTCGGGGAGGCGGTTCCCGAGGCGCTCGATGCGGTCCAGGAGACTCATGCGGACCTCCTTGCGAGAATCAGCCGTGCGGTGAGTGCGACGGCGGTCGTGGCCCCGGCCATGTCGATCGCCACGTCGCGCAGGGAGCCCGTGCGGGTGCTCAGCTGCGCCTGGCGGGCCTCGTCGCCAAACGCGACGGCGATCGCCCAGAGGAGCGCGCACAGGCCCGCCGCCGGCAGGCCCACGCCGGCGAGACGCAGGGCGCGCAGGACGAGAAATCCCAGCACCGCATACTCGACGAAGTGGGCCCCTTTCCGGGTCCAGAAGACGAACGGGCCAACCTCCGCACGCGAAATCCCGAGCCACGACCAGAACTCGAAGACGACGCCTCGTGTGGCATCGGCAGAGAAAGCCTCTCCCGATGCGGTGAGCACCAGGGCGGTCCAGAGGCCGACCAGCAGCCAGGCGCTCGCGCGGGTGATGAGGCTCCGCGGGTTCTCGCCTGTCATCTCCACGCGTACGTTAGCGTTCCGCCATGAAACGAAGGCTGGGACTCGTCTTCGAGTTGCGAGGTTCGCTCGCGAACGCGGCGGCGGGGTTGCCGTTCGATGCGGACGCACGCCTGCCGGCCGACGCGGACGCAGAGTACGAACCCGAGGAGACGATCGTTGCACTCGAGGAGGCCGCCCGTGCCGTGGGCTGCGAGCCGGTGCGGTTGGGCAGTGCGCGCGACCTCCTGGCGGCGGGTGAGCGTGCCGCGCTGCCCCCGGTGGACGCCGCTCTCAACATCGCCGAGGGCTACGGGACTCGGAACCGGGAAGCCTGGGCTCCGGTGCTGCTCGAGCTGCTGGGGATTCCCGCGCTCGGTTCCGACTCGCTTTCGCTCTCGCTCAGCCTCGACAAGGCCTGGTGCCGCGATGTGGTCGCGGCCGCCGGGGTGCCCGTCGCTCCGGGCCTCTCCGTGGAATCGTTGGGTGAGGCAAAAAAGTTCGCGAAAACGAATGATTACCCTCTCTTCGTGAAACCTCGATGGGAAGGGACTGCCAAAGGGATTGGAGCGGATTCCCGGGCCGACGACGCGGGCGCGCTTCGGAGGGTCACCGAGCAGATCCTCGAGACCTACCGCCAGCCGGCCCTGGTCGAGTCCTTCCTGCCCGGCGCCGAATACACGGTGACGGTCGTCGGGCACGCTCCACCCCGGGTGCTGCCGGTGCTGCAGCGCGCGCTCGATCCCGCGACCGGCATCGGTGCGCATGCGCTCGCCGACGAGGAGCGGAGCGGAGAACCGCAGGTCGTCGGAGGTCTCGATGCCGCGCTCGAGCAGAACCTGGGCGACCTCACCCTGGGCGTCTGGAGGGCGCTCCGGCTGCGAGATTTCGCGCGCGCCGATTGGAAGCTGAATGCGGACGGGCTCCCGTGCTTTCTCGAGGTGAACCCGCTCCCGACCTTTGCTCCGGACGGTTCGTTCGCAATCCTCGCGGAGCTTCGCGGAGAGACGTACGAATCGCTGGTGGGTGGTGTGATCGAGGACGGATTGCGGAGACTCGGTCTGTGAGAGAGCCCGGCGCCGTCCCCTTCGCGAAGGCTCCGCGGCCCGCCGACGTCGCCGCGGCAGACTGGCAGGATTGGCGCTGGCAGATGCGGAATCGCGTCCAGAGTGCCGCGGATCTCGCGCGCTTCGTCGACGTGTCGGCGGACGAGTCGGCCGCGATCTCTCGACTGGCGGACCGCTTCCGCTTCGTCATTACGCCGTACTACGCGTCGCTGATGGATCGCGCCGATCCTGCCTGTCCGGTGCGCCGGCAGGTCGTGCCGCGGACTGCCGAACTCGATGATCCGGCCGGGCTGGCCGATCCGCTCGACGAGGTCGCGCATTCTCCGGTGAAGAATGTGATTCGCGTCTATCCCGACCGGATCGCCTTCTGTGTGAACAACGAGTGCGCGCTCTATTGCCGGTACTGCCTCCGCAAGCGAATGGTCGGGGAGCCCGACTGGACGATGAAGCAGCGCGAACTCCGGGAGGCGCTGACGTGGATCCGCGCGACCCCGGAGATTCGCGACGTGTTGCTCACGGGTGGAGATCCGCTCGTCTTCTCGGACGATCGACTCGAGTGGCTCCTCGCCGAGCTGCGCAGCATCCCCCACGTGGAGATCATCCGGTTGGGTACGCGTCTGCCGGTGACGCTGCCGTTTCGGGTCACGCCAGAACTCTGCGCGATGCTCGAGCGATACCATCCGATCTGGGTGAACACCCACTTCAATCATCCGCGCGAGTGCACCGCCGAGGCGGCGGAGGCGTGCGACCGGCTCACGCGCGTGGGGATTCCGGTTGGAAACCAGAGTGTGCTGCTGTCGGGCATCAACGACGACGTAGAAACGCTCAAGGAACTCGGAGAGACGCTGGTTCGGATGCGGGTCCGGCCGTACTACTGCTACCAGGCGCAGCTGCTGGAGGGCACCGACCACTTCCGGGTGCCGATCGAACGCGGTGTCGAGCTGTTCCGCCAGCTGCGGGGTCGCACGAGCGGGTTCGCGATCCCGACCTACATCCTCGACACGCCTCATGGCAAGGTTCCGTTGTCGCATGCGTGGCTCCGGGGCCGCGAGGGCGACGACGTGCTCGTCGAGACGTGGGACGGGCACATCTGGCGGGAGCCGAACCCGCTTCCAGAGCGAGACGAACGGTGAGCGGGCCGAGCGAATCCGATTCGCGTCCCGCCGTCCAGGGAGTCTCGCTCGCAGCGGCCCTGCTGGCCGCGAGCGTGCTGTTGTCGCGCGGGCTCGGGTTGGTGCGGGACGGGGTGCTCGCCGCGCAGGTGGGCGACTCGGCCGCCGCAGACGCGTACAACGCCGCGTTCCAGATTCCCGACATCCTGAACTACTTCCTCGCCGGCGGCGCCCTCGCGATCGCGTTCGTACCGCTCTACACGAGCGCCCGAGCACGCGAGGGGCCCGAGGCAGCGGAGGCACTCTTTCACAAGGTGCTGGGGACGCTCGGAGTGGCCGTCGTTCTCGCGACCGCGGCGCTCTGGTGGTGGGTGGACGAGCTGATCGCGTTCCAGTTCCCGCGACTCGCGCCCGATGTGCGCGCTCTGACGGCTGACCTCACGCGGATCGTGCTGCCCGCGCAGGTGTTCTTCGTCGTCGGCGGTGTGATTCGCGCGGTACTGATGGCGCATGGCCGATTCTGGGCTCAGGCGTTCGCGCCGCTGCTCTACAACCTCGGCATCATTCTCGGCGGAGTGCTGCTCGGGCCCAGCCTCGGGATCGCGGGCTTTGCCTGGGGGGCGCTCGCCGGCGCGTTCCTGGGTCCGTTCGCGGCCGCGGTGATCGAGCTGCGGGGACGGGTCCGGCTGGGCGCGCGCTTCGCGCCGTTCGACCGCGACGTGATCATCTATCTGGGGATCGCCGCGCCCCTGATGGCCGGAGTCACGCTGCTGACGGTCGACGAATGGTACGACCGCTGGTTCGGTCAGCTCGGGCCGGAGGGCACCATCGCCGTGCTCGGCTACGCGCGGCGGCTCATGCAGGTCCCGGTCGCGGTGGTCGGCCAGGCGCTCGCAACCGCGGCGCTCCCGACGCTCGCGCGGCTCTGGAACGAGAACCGCCGCGAAGAACTCGACGGGCTCGTGCTCGGGACGCTGAAGGCCGGTGTGGCGATCGGCGTCCTCGGCGGTGCCGCGACGTGGGTGTTGGCCGATCCGATCGTCACGATCGTGTACCGCCGCGGCGCCTTCGACGCCGCGGCCGCGGAGCGCGTCGTGGCGACGCTCCGTATCTTCGCCTTCGCGGTCCCGGCGTGGATCGCCCAGCAGATCGCGGTGCGGCCGTTCTATGCGCGCGGGGACACCTGGCGGCCGATGCTGCTGGGCACCGCGGTCGCCGGAGCGGCGATTCCGCTCTACCTGAGGTTGGCGGAACTCGGTCCGACCGGACTGGCGGCCGCCGGGGCCATCGCGATCAGTCTGAACTCCGTCGCCACGTTGATGCTCGCTCGCCGTGTGCATGGCGCACCCCACCTCGGTGAACTCTCGTGGTCGGTCGCGCGCGTCGCGGCCGCCGCGGCGTTGGCTGCGGCGGCGGCTGAGTTCGTGCGGCCGGGCGGGGTCGGGCTCAGCGGTGCGTTTGTCGATCTCGCGCTGGGCGGCGGGGTCTTCCTCGGCGTCGCGACGGCGGGAGTGTTCGTCTTCGCCGATGCAGCGGCTCGCGATGCTTGGCTCGGGCTCCTCCGGGGGCTCGCCCGCCGGCTGCGGGGCCGGGCGGCCGGGTGACCGCGCAGCCGGATCGCGATCCGGCCGGTTCCGGAGCCGCTCCGGAGCCCCGCTGGACGTTTCTCGTCGATCGCGGCGGGACGTTCACCGACTGCATTGGTCTCTCTCCAGAGGGCATCCTGCACTCCCACAAGTGCCTCTCGTCGGAGACCGCGCCGGTCGAGGCGATCCGTGCCGTCCTCGAAGCGGCGGTGGCGTGGCCGGCCGGGCGGGCCCTGCCGCCTGCGATCGTCGAGCTGGGCACGACCGTGGCGACCAATGCGCTCCTCGAGCGCCGCGGCGTTCCGACCGTGCTCGTCACGAATGCCGGGCTCGGTGACGTGCTCGAGATCGGCACGCAGGAACGGCCCGAGCTGTTCGACCTGGAGATTCAGCGTCCCCCGCCACTCCATTCGCGGGTGATCGAAGTCGCGGGCCGCCTGGCGGCGGACGGGAGCGAGCTCGCGCCGATCGATCTGACGGCCGCGCGCACCGCGTTGCGGGCCGCGCGGGCCGCGGGCTGCCGGGCCGTCGCCGTCGTCCTGCTTCACGCGTACGTCGATCCCGCTCCGGAAGAGGCGCTGGCTGCCGTCGCGCGCGACGTCGGCTTCGACTGTGTCGTCACGTCGGCCGATGTGGCGCGGGAGATCGGGCTTCTGGCGCGCGGCGAGACGACGGTCGCGGACGCCTACCTGACGCCGCTCCTGCGGGATCACGTTCGCGTGCTCGAGCGAGAGCTGTCCGGGTCGACGCTTCGCTTCATGCAGAGCTCGGGCGGGCTCACGGACGCCGCGCGCTTTCGCGGCCCCGCAGCGCTGCTTTCCGGGCCGGCCGGCGGAGTGGTCGGCGCGACGCGCGTCGCCCGGGACGCGGGCTTCTCTCGCGCCATCGGGTTCGACATGGGCGGGACCTCGACGGACGTGTCGCTGCTGGACGTCGCTGGTGGAGAGCGCGCGATCGAGACGCGCGTGGCGGGCGTTCGCGTGCGTGCGCCGATGCTTCGCATCCATACGGTCGCCGCGGGGGGCGGTTCGCTGTGCCGCTTCGATGGGTTTCGCTTCACGGTCGGTCCGGAAAGCGCCGGGGCCGACCCGGGGCCGCTCTGCTACGGGCAGGGCGGTGCGCCGCTGGCAGCGCGCTTGTCGCTCACCGATGTCAATCATCACCTGGGCCGGGTCCCGACGGATCGGTTCCCGTTCCGCCTCGCGAGCGCCCCTGTCGCTGCCGCGCTCAGAGAGGTTGAGCGTGAGCTCCGCGCGACCGGACACGACTACGACGCCGACTCGATCGCCGCGGGGTTCGTCGAAATCGCCAACGCCCAGATGGCGCAAGCGATCCAGGAAGTCTCGGTGCGCCGGGGAGTCGACCCGCGCGAGTATCCGTTGGTGGGCTTCGGCGGGGCCGGGGGACAGCACGTCTGCGCGGTGGCGCGGCGTCTCGGGATTCGGACGGTGCTCCTGCATCCGCTGGCCGGGCTGTTGTCCGCGTTCGGAATCGGTCACGCCGAGCGGACGTGGGATCGGCAGCGGGATGCGGGGCGCCAGCCGCTCGTCGCGGGCCGCTTGCCCGAGGACGTCGAAGCGGCGCTTCGTGCCCTCGAGGCGGCGGGGCGGGATGCGCTGCGGGCGGAGGGGGCGGACCCGGTCGCCACTTCCGCTGAGCGCGCAGTGGATCTCCGCTACGTCGGGACCGACACGGTGCTGACGGTCCCTGCGCCGCCGGCGACCGATCTCGACGCGGCCTTTGCAGCGGCTCACCGCGAACGGTTCGGCTACTTGCGGCCGGGCCGTCCGCTCGAGGTCGTGACCGCGCGCGTGCAGGTGCACGCTGCGGCGCCGGTCCCGTTTCCGGCGGGAAGTGCCGAGGAACGCCCGGCCGGTGCGGGGTCCGTCGCCGGGCGACGAGTCTCGCGCGCGTGGTTCGCAGACGCGGGCTGGTGTGACGCGCCGGTCTTCTGGCGCGAAGACCTCGCGGGGGGCGATCGAATCGAGGGCCCGGCACTGTTGCTCGAAGCGACGAGCACGGTCGTCGTGGAACCGGGCTGGTCCGGAGAGATCGACGCCGCGGGGACGCTGGTGCTGCGCGACGTGCACGAGGGCGATCGGGGCCACGACCTTCGGGACCTCTCGGATCCCGTACGCCTCGAGGTCTTCGGCTCCCGGTTCATGTCGATCGCGGAGCAGATGGGGGCCGTGCTGCGCAACACGGCAGTCTCGACGAACATCAAGGATCGCCTCGACTATTCCTGCGCGGTCTTCGACGGAGACGGGGGACTGGTGGCGAATGCGCCGCACATTCCTGTGCATCTCGGGGCGATGGGGGAGACCGTTCGGGCCGTCCTCCGGCAGGTGCCCGAGATGGAGCCAGGCGATGTCGTCGTGACGAACGACCCCTTCTCGGGCGGGTCTCACCTTCCGGACGTGACCGTCGTGACTCCGCTCTTCGAGCGGGGCCGCCCCGCATTCTTCGTGGCGAGCCGGGGACATCACGCCGACATCGGAGGCAAGACCCCGGGCTCGATGCCTGCGGACTCCCAGACGCTCGAGGAAGAGGGCGTGCTGCTGCCGCCGTTCCGGTTGGTGCGCGCGGGCGTGTTCGAAGAGGCGGAACTGCGAACCCGGCTCGGCGAGGGGCGTTGGCCGGCTCGCGCTCCAGACGACAACGTCGCCGATCTCGAAGCCATGGTGGCGGCGAACCGGCTGGGGGCCTCGCTGCTCGACCGACTCTGCGAGGAAGAGGGCACCGTGCGGGTGGCGGCCACGATGGCTGCCCTCCAAACGGCTGCGGCGGGCAAAGTCGCCCGTGAGATCGGTCGGCTGCCGGACGGCGAGAGCTCGTTCGCCGACGCGATGGATGATGGAACTCCCGTCGTCGTGCGGATTCGCGTCGCGGGAGAGCGGATGGAACTCGACTTCTCTGGGAGTGGGGCGGCCTCGCCGGGGAACCTCAACGCGCCCCCGGCGGTGGTCCAGGCGGCCGTGCTCTACGTCCTGCGAGCGCTCGTCGCCGAGCGGATTCCGCTCAACGGCGGCTGTCTCGACCCCGTGACCGTGCGAGTTCCGGCGGGCTCGCTGCTCGATCCCCCAGCCGGTTCGGCTGTGGTGGGGGGCAACGTCGAGACCTCGCAGCGAATCGTCGACGTCCTGCTCGGGGCGCTCGGCCGGGCGGCCGCGAGTCAGGGCACGATGAACAACGTGGCGTTCGGGAACGAACACTTCGGCTACTACGAAACGATCGGTGGTGGAGCCGGTGCGAGCGCCGGGCACTCGGGCGCGTCCTGCGTCCATACCCATATGACGAACACGCGGATCACCGACCCGGAAGTCCTCGAGAGCCGCTTTCCGGTCCGGCTGGTCCGGTTCGCGCGGCGGCGGGGCTCGGGCGGCGCGGGGCGCCAGCCCGGCGGCGATGGGCTGGTTCGCGAGTACGAGTTCCTGGCTCCGGTGACGGTCACGCTGCTCACCGAACGGCGAACCCGCGCTCCGTTCGGGCTGGCGGGCGGGGAGAGCGCGACGCCCGGACGCAACCGCGTCGAGCGAGCCGGAGGGGGCCGTGAGGATCTCCCTGGGCACGCGGAACGGATGCTCGCCCCGGGCGATCGGCTCGTCATCGAGACGCCCGGCGGGGGCGGCTGGGGGGAGCCGGCGGGGGGCGACACAAGGCCACCCGACGCAGGAACGCGCCTCGCGGCGGACTCTCTCCGACGAGACGGTTGAACGGGTCCCGCGGGTGGCTACATTCCGCGCTTCGAGGGCGCGTAGCTCAGTTGGTAGAGCAGCGGACTCTTAATCCGCCGGTCGTAGGTTCGATCCCTACCGCGCTCACCATCCTCACGCCGGGGTGGCGGAACTGGCAGACGCAGTGGCCTTAGGAGCCACCGTCCTTCGGACGTGCAGGTTCGAGTCCTGTCCCCGGCACCACTTCTCTCTTTCGAGCGCGGAGATCGCATGGCCGACCCCCAGTCCGGTGTACACGCCACGTCCGAGATCGAGAGCCCGATTCTCCGGGTTCTCTCCGTTCAGGTCGACGAAGCCCGCGTCGCCAAGGCATTCGACAGCGCCTATCGCGACCTCGGAAAGCGGGTCAACGTGCGCGGCTTCCGGCCGGGCAAGGCGCCGCGTTCGGTGCTGCAGAAGCTCTACGGTCCTTCGCTGGCCGAAGACATCGAACGCACCCTGGTGGCGGAGACGCTGCCGGACGCGGTGGGCCAGGCGGGCGTCGAGCCCGTGGCCGAGCCGAGTATCGATGCCGAGCCGCCGGTATTGGGCGCTCCGTTCTCGTACACGGCCAAGATCGAGGTCCGCCCCGAGATCGAACTGCCGGATCTGACCGGCCTGAAGGCCGAGAAGCCCGCAACGAACATCGCGGACGATGCCGTCGATACCGAACTCGAGCGCCTGCGGGAACGCCACACGTCGCTGGTCGATGAAGAAGGCGACGCGGTGCTCGCGGTCGGAAGCTTCGCGGTGATCGACTATGTCGGGCGCATCGACGGCGAAGGCTTCGAGGGCGGCTCCGCGCAGGGAGCCACGCTCGAGATCGGTTCCAACCAGTTCATTCCCGGATTCGAGGATCAGCTGGTGGGGGCCGTGATTGGCGACGATCGGGAAGTGCGCGTCACGTTCCCGGAAGACTACGGAGCCGAACACCTGGCCGGAAAGGAAGCGGTGTTCGCGGTGCACATCGCCGGCGCCAAGCGCAAGGAGACCCCCGAACTCGACGACGAGTTTGCAAAGGGGCTCGGAGAATTCGAGACGCTCGCCGCGCTGCGCGAGCGGATCCAGGAAGATCTCGTCGCGGCCGCCGATCGCGAAACGCGCCAGGCGCTCCGGAAGAGCCTGCTCGACGGACTGCTCGAGCGGTTCGACTTTCCGGTGCCGCCGGGCCTGGTCGACCGCCGTCTCGGCTCGCGTCTGGAGATGGCGCATCGCGAGCTGCAGCAGTCCTTTCCCGAAGACGAGCTGCACGCCCAGCTCGGCCGCTGGCGAGAGGAGTGGCGTCCGGATGCCGAGCGGGACGTCCGCGAAGAACTCGTGCTGGACGCAGTCGGCGCCGCGCAGGGCTTCGAAGCCACCCCCGAAGCGGTCGACGAGCGGCTCGAAGAGCTGGCGCGGGATCAGGGGATTGACCCCCAGCGGCTCCGGAAAGCGTACGAAGAGGGCGGCATGCGGGAGGCGCTCGGCGCGTCTCTGGTTCGGGACCTGGCCTTCGACTGGCTGACCGAACAGGCAGAAATCGAAGAGACTTCAAGCAGTTAGTGTTCGGGGCTGCGCATCGGGCCGCCGAGCGCGCTAGCTTTTCAGGGTCCGGGTCTCCCCCCGTTCCGGGCGGATAGAGTCTACAAGCGCGATGTTCTCGAAGGGCGCACGCCCATGCAGCCGATGGGGGCTGTGGGGAGCGAAGCGCGGCAAATGGAGACCCATGCCTCTGGTCCCGATGGTCATCGAACAGACCCACCGCGGCGAGCGCGCGTACGACATCTACTCGCGCCTGCTGAAGGATCGGATCATCTTCGTCGGGGGTGGGATCGACGATGAGATGGCCAATCTCATCGTTGCTCAGCTGCTGTTCCTCGAGGCGGACGACCCCGATCGAGACATCGCGCTGTACATCAATTCGCCCGGGGGCTCGGTGACCGCCGGCCTCGCCATCTACGACACCATGCAGTACGTGCGGCCCGACGTGTCGACGCTCTGTATGGGCATCGGCGCCTCGATGGGCGCGGTTCTCCTGGCGGCGGGTGAGGCGGGCAAGCGCGTCTGCCTCCCGCACTCGCGGATCATGATCCATCAGCCGTGGATGGGAGGGGTTCAGGGACCCGCAAGCGACATCCATATCCAGGCTCAGGAAATCCTGAAATCCCGCGAGCGGTTGAACTCGATCCTGGCGCAGCACACCGGGCAAACACTCGAGGTGATCGCGCGGGATACCGACCGTGACTATTATATGTCTGCCGAGGAGGCGCAGTCCTATGGGCTGGTCGATTCGGTCGAGAAGGAACGATCCGTTGGGGGGAACCCGACGAACGGTTCCGGCAACGGATCTGACAACGGAAACGGCTGAGCCAGTCGAGGGAGCGGCGAGTTCGTGAAGAAACGCGACGACAACGCGAATCTGTCCTGCTCGTTCTGCGGGAAGAGTCAGAAGGAAGTCCGCAAGCTCATTGCGGGGCCGACTGTCTACATCTGCGACGAGTGCATCGAACTCTGCAACGACATCATTGCGGAGGAGTACGGCCAGGAGGATGCGCCGGCGGCCCACTCCAAGCTGCCGAAGCCTCGCGAGATCAACGAGATCCTCGACGAGTACGTGGTGGGGCAGGCTCGCGCCAAGAAAATCCTTTCGGTGGCGGTCCACAATCACTACCGCCGCGTCGAGAGCCAGCAGCAGCAGGTCGGGGATGTCGAGCTTCAAAAGTCCAACATCCTTTTGCTCGGACCCACCGGTTCGGGCAAGACGCTCCTGGCGCAGACGCTCGCCAAGATCCTGGACGTGCCGTTCACGATCGCGGACGCGACCACGCTCACCGAAGCGGGCTATGTCGGCGAGGACGTCGAGAACATCATCCTCAACCTGCTTCAGGCCGCGAACTACGACGTCGAGAAGGCCCAGCGCGGCATCATCTATATCGACGAGATCGATAAGATCGCCCGCAAGAGCGAAAACCCTTCGATCACGCGCGACGTGTCGGGCGAGGGGGTCCAGCAGGCCCTGCTGAAGATCATCGAAGGGACCACCGCGTCGGTCCCGCCGAAGGGCGGCCGCAAGCACCCTCAGCAAGAGTTTCTGCAGATCGACACCGGCAACATCCTGTTCATCTGCGGGGGTGCGTTCGTCGGGCTCGAGGGCGTGATCGAGCGCCGGATCGGCGTGAAGGGCATCGGATTCGGGGCCGACATCCAGACGAAGGACCAGCGCAAGATCGGCGAGGTACTCCGCGAGGTGCAGGCCGAAGACCTGCTCAAGTTCGGGCTGATCCCCGAGTTCATCGGCCGGATTCCGGTGATCGCGACCCTCGAGGAACTCGACGAGGACGCGCTCGTCTCGATCCTGACGGAGCCGAAGAATGCGCTGACCAAGCAGTACCAGAAGCTTTTCGAGTTCGAGGACGTGCGGCTGCGCTTCACCGACGGGGCGCTGCGTGCCGTCGCGCGTCAGGCGCTGGCCCGCAAGGCCGGCGCGCGTGGCCTGCGCTCGATTCTCGAGACCTCGATGCTCGACCTCATGTACGACCTGCCTTCGCGGGACGACATCGAGGAATGCGTGATCAACGAAGAAGTCATCGAGCAGGGCGGCGAGCCGCTGCTCGTATACAAACAGGAGGCGGAATCGGCCTGAGGGCCGGTACCCAATACCCATGGCGTTCTTTCGGGACGACGATCAGCCCCCCTCAGACCAGAACCCGCGCGAAGAGAAGGTGCTCCCGCTGCTCCCGCTCCGGGACATCGTGGTGTACCCCAACGCAGTCGTGCCGCTCTTCGTCGGTCGGCCGAAGTCGATCAAGGCGCTCGAGGAGGCCGTCGCCGGAGGGCGCGAACTCGTCCTGTCCGCGCAGCGGGATCACACCACCGAGGAGCCGCGCGAAGAAGATGTGTTCCGGCTCGGCACGCTCGGAACGATCATCCAGCTGCTGCGACTGCCCGACCAGACGGTCAAGGTGCTGGTCGAGGGCAAGGCGCGAGTCGAGATTGTCAAGTTCACGCAGAGCGAGCCGCACTTCTCGGTCGACGTCGACGTGGTCGAGCAGGACGACGTCGAGTCGCCGGAATCCGAGGCGCTGATCCGGAGCCTGCACGCTGCGTTCGAGAACTACGTCAAGCTCAACAAGAAGGTCCCGCCCGAGATCCTCAACACGGTGACCCAGCTGGAGACGCCGGGCCGCCTGGCGGACACCGTGGCCACCCATCTGAACCTGAAGCTCGAAGACCGGCAGCGGCTCCTCGAGGTCGTCGATCCCGCGAAGCGGCTCGAAGAAGTCTTCGGGTTGCTCCAGGCCGAGATCGAGGTCCTCGAAGTCGAGAAGCGCATCCGCGGCCGCGTCAAGAAGCAGATGGAGAAGTCTCAGAAGGAGTACTACCTCAACGAGCAGATGCGGGCGATCCAGAAGGAGCTCGGCGAGCGCGACGAGTTCAAGAACGAGATGCAGGAGCTGGAAGAGCAACTGCAGGCGAAGCAGATGCCCGAGCACGCCCGCGAGCGAGCCGACAAGGAGCTTCGCAAGCTCAAGATGATGTCGCCGATGAGCGCGGAGGCCACCGTCGTCCGCAACTACATCGACTGGATGATCTCGCTGCCCTGGCTCGAGTGCTCGGAAGAGAACCAGGACGTCAACGCGGCAGAGGAGATCCTCGACGAGGACCACTTCGGCCTGGAGAAGCCGAAGGAACGCATCCTCGAGTACCTCGCGGTGCAGGCGCTCGTGGGCAAGATGAAGGGCCCGATCCTGTGCCTCGCCGGCCCGCCTGGAGTCGGCAAGACGTCTCTCGGCAAGTCGATCGCGCGCGCGACCGGTCGCGACTTCGTCCGCATCAGCCTCGGCGGCGTGCGCGACGAAGCGGAGATCCGCGGTCACCGCCGCACCTACATCGGGGCGCTGCCCGGCAAAATCATTCAGGGGCTGAAGAAGGCCGGCTCGAGCAATCCGATCTTCCTACTCGACGAAGTCGACAAGATGTCGATGGACTTCCGCGGCGATCCGTCCTCGGCGCTGCTCGAGGTGCTCGACCCCGAACAGAACCACACGTTCAACGACCACTACCTCGACATCGACTACGACCTCTCGCAGGTGATGTTCGTGTGCACGGCGAACGTGCTGCACGAGATTCCCCGGCCTCTCCAGGACCGCATGGAGGTCATCCAGCTCCCCGGCTACATCGAGTCGGAGAAGCTTCAGATCGCCCGTCAGTTCCTGGTGCGCAAGCAGCTGGAGGCGAACGGCCTGACCGAGGAGCAGATCGAGTTCACGGACGCGGGTCTGCTCGAGATCATTCGGCGCTACACGCGGGAATCGGGTGTGCGGAGTCTCGAACGCGAGATCGCCTCCGTCTGCCGCAAGGTCGCTCGCGAGGTGGTCAAGCAGGGCGAGGACTCGAAGCGCGCCCGGATCTCGGCTGCGGCGGTGAAGCGGATGCTGGGCGTCCCGAAGTTCACCCATGGCCGGGCGGAAGAGGAAGATCAGGTCGGCGTGTGCACCGGGCTGGCGTACACCGAGGTCGGGGGCGAACTGCTCCAGACCGAGGTTTCCGTCACGCCGGGGCGGGGCAAGCTCCAGGTGACCGGACGTCTCGGCGAGGTGATGCAGGAGTCGGCGAACGCGGCGATGTCGTACGTCCGCTCACGGGCCAAGCAGCTCGGGCTCTCGCGCGATTTCTACTCGAAGGTCGATCTGCACATCCACGTGCCCGAGGGCGCGACGCCCAAGGATGGCCCGTCGGCCGGGATCACGATCGCCACCGCGATCGCTTCCGCGCTGACCCGGGTACCGCTACGGGCGGACGTCGCGATGACGGGTGAGATCACGCTACGGGGCCGCGTGCTGCCGATCGGCGGCCTCAAGGAAAAGATGATCGCCGCCCATCGTGCCGGGATCCGCACGGTCATCATTCCGAAGGAAAACGAGAAAGATCTGAAGGATATCCCCGCACAGGTGAAGCGGAACATGACCATCGTGCCGGTCGAGCACATGGACGAAGTCTTGAAGACCGCGCTCTCGCTGGAGGATGCCGCCGGGTTCCTTCAGGAGGGCGATCACCTCGTCGAAGACATCTTCGACCTCCCGGTCGCCACGAACTAGAGCGCTCCCAGGGGTCGCCGGGCGCCGCTCACTGCCGCACCCGCACGAACTCGAGCACGATCTTCCAGACGGTGGACGACGCGGTCGGGTTGCCCGCGGAAGCGTCCACGCTCTTCTTCTCGATCTTCACGAGGCTCGTCACCACGGGGAGTGCCTGGCTGAGGTCGGTCTTCGGAAAGGCCGCGTCGGCGAGCGCGACGATCTGGTCGCCGAGGTCGGTCAGGTTCTCACTGGCGAATTGGAAGGCGGTCATCGACGAGTTCGTGAAGTTGATGCCGCCCTGCAGGAGCCCGGTCTCGACGCCGATCGAGTTCCAGTTGCCGAGCTTGCTCCCCTCGAACAACTCGAGCAGCCGCACCTTCTTCTTCTTGATCTTCAGATCGAGAATGAGCGCAGTCTCCTCGGTCACGGCGGCATTGGCGCCCGAACGGGGCGTGTCGTCGTAGATGATGGTGACCGTGCCCTTGAGCCGCACCTTGCGGACGAAGTCGAGCTCGCATTCGGCTTCGAGCCCGGCCGGCGGGCATTCTTCGGCCGTGTAGGGCGCATCGGCGAACCCACCAATCTGGGCCTGGCAGGTGACGTAGTCGTCGTCGCCGGGCTCGGCGTCGACGCAGACGTGCTGGAGACCTTCCCGGGAGCGCTGGTCGAGGTTCCCCGGAATGCTGGCCAGTGCCGGGGCGGCGAGCGCGAACGCCCAAAGCCCCGCGAGGAGCTTGAATCTCTTCATCGTCGATTCTCCAAGGGGGCCGGAAGCTGAGTGTCGGTCGCGTCTGGAAAGGTGACAATCCCCCGGCGATCGCGCTCGCTGCCTCGCGGGAGCGGGGCCGCTAGGCTCTCTCCGCTCGCGAGACCGCGGGCGCGTAGCTCAGTTGGCTAGAGCACCTGGTTTACACCCAGGGGGTCGGCTGAGATCGGGGGCCGAAGCCGCTGTGGCTGCAGCGGAATTGGTGGGCGGTTCAGGCGGGCGAATCGCTTCCCGAATCGCCGCCGCCGCACTCCCGCCGCCGCCCGCCCCTCACCGTTCCCTCACGCCCCTAGGGGGCTTGAGGGGCCGCTTGCTTTTCCGACTCGTCGTGGGGAGCGCTGCGAAACTTTGAGAGGTCGAGAATCGCCCTCCGGATGGACCGGTAGTCGTCGGGAGGAACCTCGATGAACATGGGTGCCGGTCCGGGTACGTCGGAAGGCAGTAGGCCGATCGGCGCCTTCGCAGTCGAGATAAGGTCCACGTAGCAGCCGTAGTCGAGCTTGTACGCGTCATACCGGATCCCTGGCTGATCGTGCGTGGAGATACCTCGCTTCAGGACGTGAAGCACACGCGCGTCGTAGAGGTCCTCCACTATAGGGTCGCTCACGCTGCTCTGGAGCAGGAAGGCTCGAGCTCTACGCCCGGCGATGACTTCGTCGATAATCCAATGGAGCAGATCGTGGGCAGTCTGGTTGGCCCGAACCGCCGTGTCCTTGTCCCGCTGGTACCAGTTCTTGGCAGCGACGCGGACGTGTTCGATCGAGATTGGATCATCGATAGCCTTCTGTGCTGATAGACCGAGTATGTTGATCGCGTCGCGCGGAACACCTTCCGAAGCCCTGACGAACTCGTCGAATGCCCGAAACTGGGTGAAGGCGCGACGGATGAATTCGTTGGCCGATTGGATCGGCTCACTAGGAGTAGCGGCCTGGTAGTGCCGATAGAGCAGGTCGCGGAAGAACGCCTTGGCCCTTTCCGCGTCGTTATCGAACACCATGAAGTCGTCCAGATTCACGTCCGCCGACGCATCCGCTCCGACCTCAATGCCTACATAGTCTCCGTCCGCACGCGCGAGTTGGAACCTGGACCGCTGCTCGATAGCAGCGATCTTGACAGTCACGCCGGGTGTGGGGAGCAAAGACCGCCTGACCAGATCCGCGAGGTAGGGCTGCAGTTCCGCGGGGATGCTGCTCCACTCGTCGAGGAGGATCCAGACGCGCCTCTCCCCCATCTCCGCGGCGATCCGGCGGAACGCAGCCCCAGTCGAACCAAAGTTCACATAGAGGCGTTCTTCGCCGCTGCGAGTCACGCGAGTCTGTCTTTCGCTGCCAGTATTCTCAGCCGCGTCATAACGCAGCTTCACTGAGGGCTTCTCACCTAGATCGACAGCTGCGCCAGTCGATACTGATGCGCCCTGTTCCTGGCGATCCAAGTCCTCGGTTTCGATGCTCCCGACTACGCGAACCTCAGTTATGGAATCTGCCAGTGCGTCGAGTGAGGGGCCGGCCCTTGCTAGGTCAGGGGCAAGCTCTGACTCAATGAAGTACGAAAGCAAGCTCTCATGAACGGCGGAGAGCGCGTCGACGAGTAGGCATGTTGCCCTCTCCGCCAGCGACCGCGACTGGTCGGAGTACATCCCGGCACTCGAGCCGACGTTCCTTAGATCGATATAGGCAACAGCGTCACCAGCAGTCTCGCGCCGATCGGCAAGGTAGGTGAGGGCATGTGTCTTCCCGGTTCCGCGGCGGCCGTAGAATATCTGGTGGTCCGAGCTCGATAGAAGTGCGAACAGCGGCCCGACATCGACGAATGTCTGAATCAATTTCTCACGATCGCTGGCTTCGGCGCGCCTGGAAAGGCTGAGAAACACGAGGTTGATTGCGGAGGTCATGGCTGGGTGCAGATGGTACCACCTCAATGTGCGCCTTCGACCGCGGCTCAAGGTTGGAGCACCCGGCCGCCAATTCCTGCGGACCGGGTGGAGGTACCCGCAATCCTGGAGAGAAGATCAGGAGGCAGCTCACTCGCGGACAGCGCGATGGGGTCTCGGTAGCGGACGCGGTACCCGTGGCCATCACCCGGGACCCACTTCGCGTAGTGCCGCGCCGTCACTGCAATGTTGGCGTGTCCCAGCTGCTGAGATACGTAGCCGAGCTGGACTCCGGCCGTGACCAAAAGGCTGGCGTACGTGTCGCGCAGGTCCTTGGGTTTCCGGTGGCCAAGTTCGGCACAGTCGCAGGCGCGCCGGAACGCACGGCGGTAGTTTGCTGGGTCGAGTTCGACAACCCGGTCGGCCCGGTCGGCCGAGGCAAGCTGCCACTCGCGAAGTAGTGCCGCGAGCCGATGCGAGAGATCGACTCCTCTCTCTCGACCTGACTTCGGCTTGCCGAGGTGCTTGCCGCGGGCGAGTGCCTGGCAGACGTAAATACGTCGGTCCCCGAGGTCGATGTCCTGCCACCGCAGCGCGAGCGCCTCACCGAGGCGGAGCCCAGCGTCCAGCAGGAGCACCGTGACCACGTGGACCTCTCGACCACAGGTCCGGCGCCGCTGGAGAAGTGCGGGGTTCCTGGCCGAGGGACCTTGGGCGTACGGATCGCGGTACCCCGCAGCCGTCACCTCGAGCAGGTGGGCCACCTCCTCAGGCCTGAACGGGCGGACATGGTTCTCCTGCGCGGCGCGTCCGCGCTTCGTCCGCTGGTCTTTCTGCACGTCGGCCCGGAACGCGCGCAAAGGCGAGCGAGACAGCTCGTAGCTTGGGTACACGCGCTCCGCGAACCGAAGCAGCGCGCCCAGATGATCCAGATAGAACAGCCCTGTCTTGAGGCTGCGCTGGCCCTCGATGAAGTCCATCCACCAACGGTGTAGGTCCGCCTTCGAAAGCTGGTCGAGCCGTATGGAGCCGAATGCGGCGACTAGCGGCCCTTCCGTACCGAGGACTCGCTCCCGGTCTTCCCACGTGCACGCCGACAGGCCTCGCGGCCCACGGGCTAGCAGGTCCGCGGCGGCATCCGCAAAGCTCGGCGGTTCTCCCGAAGTGAGGGCCTGGCGCGGAGCGAGCCAAGCGAGTCCCTCCTGCTCCGCGAACGCGTCGCGGACCTTCGCCGCAAGCTGCCAATCCTCCGTGCCTGTCGAGCGGCGGTAGGTCTTCACACTGCCGTCAGCCCGACGGACCCGCCGTTGGTAGTAGATGATCGCGCGCCCGCCGCGAGGAATCGCGATGAGGTTTCTATAGCGACGACCCTTGGGTCGCTTAGCCACGGGGGCACCGGCGAGCCGCGCGGAGCGCAGCGCGGCGCGCGAACTCGCCGAGCGTCGTCGAGTTGGCGGCATCCTCCAGCGTAGTCAGCTCCTCGTCTGTGAGGAGGAACGCGATGCGGTTCCGCCGAATGTTGGCGCGCGTCTTCGGCTTCGGGCCGCTTCTGGGTCGATCTCCGTCGCGCACTCCTACACTCCCTTATGATCGAACGAGCGGTACGATCGCCCCTGCCCGATACTTTCGACAAGCCCCAGGGCTAGGGCATGCAACCCGAATGGCGCCTCGCTCCGGCGCCTGCCCTGAGGCTCCACTCGGAGCGCCGCCAAGGAGCACGCGGCACGATGTCGAAGCGCGAGCCCCGGTACCTGGCTGGCGATACGCGTCAGCTGGCCGTGAGCGAAGACCAGTTTGCGCACCGTCGTAGGCTGCTCCAGCGAATCGCCGAGATCGCACAGGATCCTGCCGATTACCTCGAGCCGACCGGGCGATCCCAATTTTCCGAAGTGCGCGCCGGCGCCCAATCCGTGTTCACGGAACTCGCCGACCTGCACACTCTGGAGGCGCCTGCTGACTACGAAGAGGCGTTGAAGGCCTGGTCGCGAAAGTTTGGCCTGACGGAGGCTTGGTGCATAGACGTTGCGAGGTCCACAGTGGAGTGGGACTCGATTGACGACGCCGAAAACCCCGAATTCGGGTGGGTTTTCGGCGACGGTTACGTCGTGCCATCTGTTGGCAAGCTCGCGAACGACGACGAGTTCGTCATGGCCTACGGGTATACGAGAGGGCGCCTGAGCCCATCATGTGAGGAGCTGAATCCGATGGGATTTCTCAAGGATCTCGACGAGCAGCTGCGGGGCGGCAACCCCGAGGCGTGCTTTGGGCGATATGTCTGCGCGGAGTGCTTCGCAGACGACGACCTTCGCGCCTTCGTTGAGAGCAATGCCTCGCGCACGCAGTGCGATTTCTGCGAAGCAACGTCCGAGTATCCCATAGCGGCACACCTTCTCGACGTCGTTCAGCACATGAACCAGTGCCTGGACCGCTACTACTCGACCGCTGAGAACGAACTTCCCTTTGAGTCGGCCGAAGGTGGCTATCAGGGGCAATGGTGGGACACGTGGGACTTCGTCGAAGGAGTTCTTGGGCTCGAGTTTCCCAAAGACACTGGCGATCTCGAGCAGGCGATTCGGGACTCGCTCGGCCAGCGAGCCTGGTGCGAAAGAGACCCATTTGGTCTCGATGAGGAAGCGCACCTTTGGCTCAGCTGGGAGCAGTTCTGTGAGGTAGTCAAGTTCGAGCGACGCTTCTTTTTCGCACAGCAAGGCAGTTCGAGTATAAGTGGCCCTCTCAATCCACGGGCTACTCTGGCAGCTCTAGCCGAGGTTTTCGCCGAACTGGGGCTGATCGCTGACCTACCTGCAGGAACGGAGATCTGGCGAGCCCGAGTCCAGCGCGGCGGTGCGACGCTGCAGGGGCCGGCTGACCTCGGCCCGCCGCCCCGCGAATTCGCGCGGCAATCTCGCATGAGTCCGGCCGGTGTGGTGATGTTCTACGCGGGGGAAGACGAAGAGACCGCTCTCCGCGAAACGGCCAATGGCGCCGGAGATTTCGTGATGGCGAAATTTCGGACACTCCAAGCCACGAGAGTGCTCGATCTCGCAGCCATCCCTCGGCCTCCGAGCATCTTCAACCTCGACGTCGAGGTCAGCGCGCGGCTACGCCACCGATTCCTCAGTAGATTCGCCGACGAGATCGCGCAGCCGGTCGAGCGAGATGATCGGGTTCACATCGACTACGTGCCTACACAGGTGGTCACAGAGTTCGTGCGATCTTCGGTCGGAAGCGGCGACGGCCAACCTGTGATGGGAATCAGGTATGCCAGTTCAAGATCTCCTGGCCGAAGCGCGCTGGTGCTCTTCGCAGACCGGCGCCATGTAGTCGGTGTTGAGCCAGAACTCGCGCGAATCCTCGGTATCGAACCGTGGATCGAGCTTGTCCAGAGTCAGAGCCGTGTGTTGAGTCCAGCCGAATGGGCCGCGATGCGGCTCTGACGGTCGGGTCGAATCTCGATGCGAATCTCGCCGCTCGAAATCGCATCATCTGGGCCCGTTTCTGGACGACAGAGGGACGGGCCATGCGCCGGGCCCTGGTACGCAAAACACTCGGAACCAGCCGACGCTCCAGGGCTTTCGGCTATTCTCACACTTCGAGGGCGCGTAGCTCAGTTGGCTAGAGCACCTGGTTTACACCCAGGGGGTCGGTGGTTCGAGCCCGCCCGCGCCCACCACTTGCGCTTTGGTAGTGTTCTCGAGCGTCGTTATCTGATTGGAGGATCCCATGGCCGAGTTTCCCGCGTCCCCTCTCTCTCCCGCCGAGTTTCTCGAGCAGTGGCTTCCCCGGGCGTTCGCAGAGGCCGACATCCCTGACGAAGCGCGCAATGTAGACCTCCAGGTGGGGGTGTGCCTGCACGGTGACGCCGGTGGAGAGTGGGTGTTCGAGGTGACGGCCGGCGTGCTGGCGGTTCTGCCGGGCTCACGCGACGAGTGTGCCTTCACCTTCGTGCAGACGGTCGACGATTGGCGCGGCGCGCTCTGGGAAGGGCGGGGCGGCGCGATCGGCCGACAATCCGTGGCGCTCTTCAAGCCCGGCAGCCAGCCGGCCGCCGCGGCCCCCGGTCAAATGGGTCCCGGGCCGCCGAACGCCGCAGCGCTCGAGGAGATGCGAAAGCTCGATGGCGTGATCCGGATGTGCGTGACCGGTGCCGAAGGCGGCGACTGGGCCGTCGGGTTCAAGCTCGGGCCGGGCCCGATCCCAGAGGAGCCGACCACCATCGTGAGCATCACGGCCGAAGACGCGGCCGCGCTCGAGAGCGGCGAGCTCGACCCGATGCAGGCCTTCATGGGCGGCAAGCTCCAGGTCCAGGGCGACATGACGCTGATGATGCAGATGCAGGCGATCCAGATGCAGGCAGCGGCTGCGGCGGCCGCGCCTCCTCCCGCTTCCGAGGAGAGCTAGCGGGCGCCAAGGCCCGGCCTTTGCGCCGGGCCGTCCGGTTCGTCAGAATCCTCGGCTCCGCGGGGCGGTAGTTCAACTGGTTAGAGCACTGGCCTGTCACGCCAGAAGTTGCGGGTTCGACTCCCGTCCGCCCCGCCACAAGTCCTTGGTATTGCTCGCGTTTTCAGGCCGATTTTCGCTGAGCCACAAGTGAGCATCAACTGCGGGTCTGCGCAGGATGTCCACGATGCCCTGTCGTCCGAGTTGCGCGTATCGCTTCGTGGACGCCGGATCGCGGTGACGGAGCGCCGATTGGATGGTGTCGAGTGAGACGCCTCGGCGTAGCGCATCCGTCGCGGTCGAGTGTTTCGTGCCCTCGTACATCCGAACCTTCAAACCCACTCGCTGTGCGGCACGATTCCATTCTTCGCGCAGAGCGTTTCCCAGCCACCGCTTTGCAGCGATGCGGCCCAACGGGTTCACGAAGAGCGGAATCTCGCCTTTCACTCGGTCTTCCAAGCTCACCTGATCCAAGCGCCAGACGAGCCAGTCGAGCAACTCCTCGGAGACGGGGCACCATCCGGGCTCCCGGCCTTTTGTAACGTCGGCCGGCTCGTGGGCGTTCTGACCCTGACAGGCGCTGTGAACTCGAAGCCAGGTACCTGTCTCGTCTTGCACGACATCAGAGAGATTGAAGGCTCGGACTTCACCCGGCCGCGCACCGCAGGCGGCTGCGAGAAATGCCCCGCGCCGGTCCCACGGGATCTGCTCAAGCACGGCGGTCTGCGCGTCGTGAGAGATGATGGTCGGCTCGTAGCCCTTCTTTCGGATCGGCGGGAACGGGGGCTCGCTGGGTATCTCCTGGCGGCGCACCAGCCAGCGCACGAACGACCGGAAGGCGTCGAGTGCCTTGGCCTGCGTGTTCGGTGAGAGCCCCTCGTCCGTCTCGTTCCCTTGCCGATCCAGCTTGGGCCGCTCGGCCAGGTAGGCCCCGAAGTCGTCCACGGTGGCCGCGTTGACCTGATGGATCGTGCGGTCCCGCCAGAAATCGAAGTAGCCCCCGGTCTTGGCGTAGCGGCGAAGTTCGCGCAGGTAGGTGGGAGACAGCTCGCCGCCCGCCTGCCGCTGCTCCATGCGCTTCAGCCACTTTGCGAGGTACGTGTGGACGAGAAAGACGGAGCCCGTCTTCCTCCCTCGGTACTCGGCGATCACAGCGGCAAGCGGCCTTCCTGCGATGACCTTGGCAGCGATCTTGTCGCGGAGCCGCTCAGCTTGGTGGCGAGTTTCGAGCGGTTGGCCCTCGTCGGACCAGATGCTTCCGACCGGCCTGGCATCGAGGAAGTAGGTCTTCTTCCCGTGCTGGGTCCGAGATCGGATCTTGAGTAGGTCCTCCACGCGCTTCCAGCGTACCCGTTCATCCCCCGGTGAAGCGAGCTTCGCCTCCACCGTGGTTGCGGGGCTCGTCCCGAACTCCCGACGAGCGGGTGTGCCGCTGTCCGCTGAACGTCCTATTGCAGCCACCTGGACCCAGGGAACTCGGCACGGATGTCGAGGAGGGCGCGGAGTACAGCGGGGCTCTTCGCCCTGAGCCTCGGGACTTCCTCGAACAAGAGAACCGGGAGGCCCGGCGGGATCTTGCTCGCCACTTCGCCGTCTCTGGCGAGCCACAGTTCGCGGCCGAGCAGTGCGCTCCAGATGCGGACAGCTTCAATGTCGCCACGGGTTTCTAGGATCTCGTCGCCGTGCTCGGAGTCCGGCTCGTTCTCATACTGGACTGACAGAACCGACAGAACCCGCTCAGGGGAAGTTTCGTCGGTTCTGTCAGTGAGGATCGGGGGCCGCCACTCCAGCCAGCGCGACTCGAAAGGCTTCACCACGCCGAGTCCTCGCGGTCAAGTCCCGTGCCCAGAAGGTCGGGATGCAGACGCACAACGCGGCTTGGCCGACCGCCCGCCGGCCGGGGAGGGATCTCCTCCACCAGTATCCAGTTCGCGTTCTCAAGCGCGTTCAGCGCGTCTGGCAGTTGGGTCCTGTCCAACCTTGACCAATTCTTGCGCTCAATTTCGCGGACCGGCATTCCGTCGCGGACCGCACCCGTCTCGATCTTTCTCGCCAGAGCGTTAGTAGGCGCGACGCCGGGTGCGATCTCGTCGGCGTAGACCTTCCTGGCGTGGCCGTCGAGAAAATCGACCCATGCGGCGGCGTTTCGTGCTGCGTCCAGCGAGACGCTCCCCCCTGCGTCGCGCTCTCCCACCGCCTCCACCAAGTGAAACAGCAGGGCCAGCGCGGGCACTAGCGAGCGGTACTTCGCGCGGTGGCTTGTGTAGGCCGGTGACTCATCCGCGTCGCGGCGGCAAGCTACCTCCAGCTCCTCGCGCCAAGCGTCGAACAGCTCTTGCGCTTCGGACGTGAATCTCAACGCCGGGACCCCGCCGTCGGTCGGCATTCCTGCCCCGACTTTGGCGGCGTCGATATTGTCGAGCATCTCGAAGATGGAGCAGGCGAGCTGGCGGCCCGCGGAGTCAGGCCAACGATCGACGTTCACGAAGTCAGGCAGTTCGTCAGGCCAGACGAGGACCTGCACACGCTGGAGCAGCCCGTCCGCCTGACTGCCTCCCCTGACGGCATCCCCCACGAGTCGGCGCAGCGGCCCGGGCTGGATTCCTCCCAAGATCGAGATCGTTAGGGCGGGGATGTAGCTTGAACCCCGCCCGATCCGATCGACGTAGAAGTCTCCGGTCCCGTTCCACGCTTCTAGGTAAAAGGCACGCGCACACTCCTGTCCCTGCCGGTCGAGGGATTGAATCCATCCTGTCAACTCGTCTCTGAGCACCAGCAGCCCACGCGGATTGTCGGCCAGCAGCTCGCCCAGCTTCTCCACCGTCGCATCCGATGTGAGGTAACGCTTCTGGATGGCGCGCGTTTCGTTCTTCTCGCGCGTGAGCCTCGTGATATCCCGCGCCACGGCATCTGCTTGGTCAGGCTTGGCGCTTCGCTTGAGGCCCCGGATCTGTAGATCCAGACTCTCGTGTCGGATCGCGATGGCCTCGGCTCCGGCCTTGTGAGCCTCTGACGCTGCGGCCGCCATCTTGCGGCTGAAACGTGTTGCTTCGTCGAGCGCCGGCGTCTTCAAGATGCCGGAAGCCCCCACGACTCCACCCCACAGATTCGGCACGACGAGCCAGTCATCCTGCCGCTTGGGATGGATGCCCAAGCTTCGGCCCACGACGGCTCCGAGGGCGACGATGGCGGGAGCCGCCAAGAACTCAAGCGGTGCGCACATCCGCTCGGCCGCGTCGCAGAGCCAGGGGCGGAGTCGTGCAGGAACAAGGTGGTCGGGAAGCGACGGAGCGACGGCCACCGCATTCGGGATCGGGCTTCGCTTGGGCCATCCGTCACCCGTGGTGACCCTATGCTTGATCTTCTCCTCGAACTGCTCGAAGCGTCTCTCCGCACCTTCGAGGCTCATCGCGCTCGCCTCGGGTTCTGCTCGGTGCTGGTGTCGCCGGCCTTCTCTTGTGCGCCACTAGTGACGAGATCAAGCACCCGATTCAGGAGCACCGCGCACGAGTCGGAGTTCGCGTCCACGGTGTCTCGAAGGTCGTGCAGTTCGCCGAGGATCTCGTGAAGGACTCCGCCCTGCATGTCTAGCCGGACCTCAACCTCTGCTAGATGGCTGGAAAGCAAGTCGAGCGTGAGGGGCGGGCGGCGCGATCGGCACCGCTCCGCTCGGGCTCGCCGTTCCGCATCGTTTGCGAAGAAGGTCGGACTCTTGCTCATCGGTCCGTGGCCTTCGGCGAGACTCCGGTCGAGAGATCGTCCAGGACGCTCTGGATCTCATCGCCCGCCGGGACCAAGTCGGACGATATTTCGCTGGAGCCCAGTGCGGCCTCGAAACTCACACGGGGGACGACCCAGCGGCGTCCAACCCGAAAGGCACCAGGAATCTCACGCCGCTCGGCGGCTTGATAGGCCACGCGCAGGCAGACGCCGAGTCGCTCTGCCACCTCCCGCATCGGTACGTTCTCAGAAGCGTTTCTCGCTGACATTGAAGTAACCTCCCGGCCACTATTTTCGTCAACGAGACGTAGAAAACCCTGAAGGTCTTCCTCTCAGAGCTAAGACTTTCGCGGGCGGCCTCCCACTTCAGGCCTCCGAGGTGTGATGCCGACGGCCCTAGCGGTTTCGCGAACGGCCGTAGCTACGGTTGTGCGGCCCGAGTACTCTGGGTCTGGGTCGCCGGATTCTTCGGCGATACGGCGAAGGTTCCAGCCGAGTACTTGGTACTGCACCAGCCAGGTGTAGTGCTTTCTCGCGCTTTTCGATTTCGCAACGCGCTTTCCGCCGCCCGTGACTGCGAGTTCATCCATGCGGTCGAGATAGGCCGTCAGTTCGGATCGAAACTCTGTCTCCAGTCGCTGTCGTGCGCTTGTTCGGTCTTCGTCGAACGGGTTGTATCCACGTCGAGTGTCGGTTGGGGAGGGAGAAGTTCCGAAGGTGAAGGATGTTTCGTGCGGCTCGATCTGGGCACCTCGGACGAAGGAGTGCTGTTCCCACGCCCGTGCCTCTTGAGCCGCTGGGCTCGCGTTCCAGAGGGAAAGGGTCTGAAGCGCGGCATCGCATAGCCACGGTTCGCCTAGTCCATTCATGCGAGCCCATCTCTCGACCGCCATCCGCAGTTCCAGAAGTTCGGGATAGTGTGAACTAGAGGCAATTCCGACAATCTCCCACTTCCGCAGATCGACATGAGTGACGACATGTTCTGAGACCTCGAAGTTGTTTCTCAGAGCCCGCCGGAACTCCCTGGCGGTTCGTGGTGTGGTCAAGTGGTTGTGAAGTCGTTCGTAGCTCGGCAATGCGGCAGAGGCGAGGTCGTCCACCGCGGCTGGAGCGTTGATAGACAACGCAGTGAGGAATCCTTCGCGCGCGGCCATCGCGCTCCGCGGGTGTCCCTCGTCGTGCTCGTACTGTGCGATTCGCACTGCCGTGTGCTCCTCACGGTCTACTCCGTGGGGACCTCGGGGCAGGCCGTAGGCGCTGACGCCCGTTCAGCGCAGGGGATCAGCCCGCGCCTGAGCCCCAAGGTGTGGGGCAGATTGTCGCCAATGCGGGGGGCGCGGGCGACCACGATTTGGCCTTGAGCGATTGCCAGTTGTGCTGTCCTCGGGCGAGAATGAGGCGTGGCTCGCCCGAGACCCTGCACACACTTCTCTTGGCGCTCGGTCTTTCCGATCGCATCGTGTCGCACGCGGGGGTTCGTGCAGCCAGGAGTGGACTACTCGGTGTTCTACCAAGACCTTCGCGCGTGTGAAGCCGAGGTTTTGCCCAACTGGTCGTTCTGTTGGGGTCAGGCGTGTAACCGGCAGGCGAACTACATCAAGAAGCGCCGGAATCAGTGCATGATGGCGCGCGGCTGGCAGCTCTCTAGGAGCAAGGAGGCGTTCCGGCCGTGATGGACTCCAGCGCGATACTCTGGCTAGCAGCCACCCTGCTCTACGGCGGAATATGGCTTGCCTGGGGCAGGCGGGCAGCCGGCTTTGCGATGCTGGGGACGTTTACGCTCGCCGGCCTGGCTCTGGCCGGGTTTCTCGCGGTCGGGGAGTGGCCAGAATATCTTGGTCGGCTGGCCAAAACCACGGTGGACAGAGCTAACAAAGTGGACGCTGCTGCAAGAGACTCCGAGGAGGACCGAGCTTGCGCAGCCATGTCGGCCGCGTTTATGGAAAGGGTAGAGATCGAGTGGAGCCGCGAATACTCCAACCGCCGGGTGCAGAGTTTTTACAGTCCGAAGGTTGACTCCTGCATCCATGTCGAGGCCACGATAATTGGCAACGAGTTAGAGATCCGCGACCTCTCGCATTCGATCCTGCGAGACGGTGGCGACCGCAACCTGCTGCTCTCCTGCGATAGCGCCGGCGCTGACAGCGTTGTACTTGATGCTGTGCGGTCACGAGGTGGGCTCGTCTATTCCGTTCAGTACAAGGAGTACCTAGACGACGGATTCGGTGGGCCGCCGAGGACTCTCAAGACCCCTGCTCGCCCCTACACGCGCGAAGACTGCGAGCGAGTTCTTGACAAGTGGATGGCCATCTTGAAGTCCTAGTCCCCTTCGCTTCCTGTCGAAGGGCCCCGCTGATCACATCGTCCTACCACGCTCCACGCAGCGGACAGGCTCGCTTCGCGTCGAGTGGTCGTGTGTAGAGGCGGACCATCGCGCTGCTCTTGTGCCGGCTCTGAACCATGATCTCGGCCTCGGTGCGCCCGCGCTCGGCCAGAGCGGTGACGAGCCCGGCGCGGAGGCTATGCGCGGAGTAGCGGCCCTCGAATCGGGCTCTCCGGGCGGTCTCGCGGACGATGTGGTCGATGGTGCGTTCGGGGATGCGTCCCAGCACCGTGCCGCCCTTCCGCACCCGGCGGAAGAGAGCGCCTTCGGTGACTCCCGATGCCTCCAGCCACACAGTCAGAGCGCGAACAGCGCACAGGGTCGGATTCCCCGCCCTCGGGACATGCAGGTGGGCACCTTCGCCAGTCTGGTCGGTCTTGCTCCGCGCGATTCGGACCATGACCCCCTCGGCGTCGAAGGTGAGGTGTTCCACGTCGAGCGCGGCCAGCTCGGAGCGGCGAGCCCCCAGCGCGAGCCCGAGTGCGAGGAGTGCCGCATCCCGCTTCCCTTTCACCGTGTCGCAGTCGAGGGTGGCGAGCATGGAGGCCAACCGCTCAGGCGTCACCGGATCGGCCCGCTTCCGCTCGCCACCGCCCTGAGCCCATTCGCGACGGATGCCGTGGAGTACCTCGCGCACAACAGGGTGCTGGCAGGGATTCGGCAGGTTGGCGGCCTGGTGCATCGCCCCGATGGCGGCAGCCCGGAGGGACACCGTGGCGGGTGCGAGCCCACGGCCATCCTCGGCCGCCAGGAACGCGGCCACCACGTCGGGAGCTACGGCGGGTAGTGGGTCGATCCCGCGTGTCTCGGCCCATGCCACGAACGCAGCCACACCCTGGCGGTAGGCGCGCTGCGTGTTCTCGGAGCGAGCGGCCTTCCGCTTCTCGCGGGCACGCTCGGCGTCTGCCTGAGCCAGTGCCGACAGGGTGGAATCGGTCGAAGCGATGGGCACGTTGGGGGCGGTCATCCGGGGCTCCTATAGCTGCCGACAATTGCTGCTATCGGCAGCTATTGTAACCAAGGATCGGTTACGTATCGACCGATCAGTGGTTACGCTACCCGTGGGGCATGGCCCAGCCGAAGACCTGCCCGACCTGTGGTCGCCCCATGCTCCCGAGACGCCGCTGTGCGGTCTGCAAGCAGTGGTTCCAGCCCAAGAGGAGCGATGCCCTGTACTGCGGGAATACGTGCAAGGTGAGGGCACACAGGGCGCGCGAGAAGGGGAAGATGAAGTGACCGCAGAGGAGTTGGGTCAGCGCCTCGCCGGGCGACGCTTCTATGAGCCGATGAGGCAGGCCCTGGAACTTGTGCGCCGGGGTGAGAGCTACCGCGCGGCCGCAGAGGCAGCGGGCGTGGACTACCGCGAACTGCACCGGGCAGCCTCAAGTGTGGCTGGGCTGCTCGACCATCACCGCGTGGCATGGCGGGCGGGGTGGGGTGATCGCTTTCCGGGAGTCTGGGACCGTCACCTCGCCGACCCTCGTCCGCGTGGCGAGTGCCGGCTCTGCGGGACGCCGCTCTCGGCTCGCCATCCGAAGGCGGAGGCGCACACCGAGTGCCAGCGGCAACGTCGTACCGACGCGGCCAAGCTGCGCGCCGACAGGTTGCGACGGGACATAGGGGCGTAGGGGGGCCTGGGGGGCCCCGCCCCCCCCTTGCGTCAGGGACAGAACCGCGCACGAATGTAGAGAGAGAAAAAGCGGGCGACCATCTTCCTAAAAGTCGGATCGCCCTCTCGCTCGTGATGCCGATATGGCCCGCTGCTCCCGCTCTCGACTCTCTGGCGAGTGTTGGAAGTGAGGGCATACAGTGCAATGCCAACCGTTAGGCTCTTCTGTCATCCGAACCATCCGATCATCTCCGTCGGAGCACTTGGGGCAAAAGGGGCCGACCAGATCGTCGCCCTCCCGTTTCCAATAGACGTTCTCCCTCCACTCCATTGCCGCCCTCGCCTCAACACTCGCCACGAGTGATCTGTGCTCCTCCCAAAGCTCTGAGTACGCTCCAACTACGTCGAGTAGCTTGAGACGCACCTCGGCGAGTTCGGCTGCGACCTCTGCGTTGTCGATCTTCTTCTGAATTTCGCCGAGACTCCGCAAGAGCGGAATGCCGTGCTTCATTGCCGAGATCGTCGTTGTAAGGTCCATTCGGTTGTTTGTTCCTCTGAGCCGTTCTACTCGCTCGCACCAGACCCTGCGGTGTTTGGGCGGGCAGCCCATGGTACACATGTGAGGCCACAACGACTGCCTGGAACGCAAGGCTCACCGTTGCCCAGGCCGGCCGGAAACGCGCGACCTAGAAGCAATGGGGCGCTGACACCCGGTTCAGGAGCTTGGCGCACGGCATCGGCGGGGCTAGTTCCGGCGCGCGAGGCAGGGAGAGGTCCTGGACCGCTTGCGTGAATTAGTCAGAGAGTGGAGAGACCTCCACCCCCCTTTCTCGGGCGTACCAGCAATGTGCGCTGGAACTGGAACTGGAGCAGGTGCTGGAAACTGATGGGAGCCTTACCTGCAACTGGCCTCGAGATTCAGTTCTACGAACACCTCAGTCTTTGGGTTGTAGGTGAAGTCGAACGAGGTACCTCTCGTCTCGCCACTTGCCGAGGACTGGAAGTCTGCCCGTCCTCTGACAAGGCTGTCACTAACCTCGTGAAGCCTGACAGAGTACAGAACATCCTGGCCCATGAATCGATACCGAATCTGCCCATTCTTCAGCGGCAAGGAGAAATTCAGGTTGTATGTGGACTGCCCACCACTGGATACACACTCCTTGATGACATGGTTGGGGTTAGCCAAAGCCAGCACCGGAAAACACAAGAGTCCAACTACAACAATAAACTTCTTCATCGCTTCCTCCGTTTGAAAGTTCTGTTGCCAAACTATGGGGACGAAGATTTGTTCACGGACAGGATCGGGCCGATGAAGAGCGAGCGAATGGCTAGGACCGGTCGTTTCACTGACCAAAAACGGTCATGCGCACAGGTCCGAGAGGGGCCAACCTCAGCTCCATGTTCGGCAACGACTGGCTGGAGTGCGCGTCCTCAATGCGGGCCGGACGCTGACGGTGCCGGCCAATTTTTCTGCCCTCGGACTGATCGCCGCGACCCTCTGCCTTCTGCAGGTAGGTTGCACAAGCTCGTCGGCGTTTCGCTTGGACGAGGGAGAATCGCTGCCGTCCGGGATCGGATCAGTGTCGGTGGAAGTCAGCGCAGACCTCCCGGCCGATCGGGCTTCGCGCCTCCGTGAGGCAAGCGGGATCGGGCGCGTAAGACAAGCTGTGCTGGACCAGCTGGACGAAGCGAATCTCTGGAAGCCTGGCCTCGAGACCAGTCTCAAGGTGGTGATTGTCGGCGTACGTGTACGGTCGGGTGCCAGCTCGACCATGCTGGGTGGGATGTCTGGGGACGACTACCTCGCGGTCGAGGTGGACGTGCTAGCAGAGGATGCAACGGTCGCCCGGCTTCAAGCCTCCGCCTCGTCGGCTCGTAGTGGCTTGTTCGCCTACAGCGTAGGCAAGAGACTCGACAATCTCTGCCGCGCGACCTCGAAGGAATTGGTTGGGGCGCTTGCCGAGCACTAGTGGAAGGATTCCCTAGGTCCTCGACTAGTGCCGCTCCGCCTCCACCACCGGGTCCACGTACACCTTGAAGAATCCTTCCACGGCGTCCCGCCACAGGCGCTCTTGGAGCCCTGCCAGCCGGTCCTTGGGGAGCGCGCGCACAGCTTCCAGGACAGCAACCTCGGACTCCTCACGGGTGAGCCCGTCTTTCTTGGCTGCGGCGTCGCGAAGGGCCTCGGCGATGAACTCAACGAGTTCCTCAGAAGTGGCGGCGTCGGACATCTAGCCACGGTAGCAGCGGTGCTAGTTCAGCCGCCGTCTTCGCACCGCCAACCCCGCGAGGCCGAGGCCGAGGAGCACGGCGGTCGTGGGTTCGGGGACGGGGGCCCAGACCGCGTAGACGCCCTCTCCACTCTCGGTCCAGTCGTACGTGTTTTCGTTCACGGAGGTGTTCCATATCCAATCCTCAAACTCACTGTCCCCGTCATTGTTATACGCGGCAGAGATGTCGACTTTGATGGCACCGCCTTCCGGCCTGGGCGCATATGGCGTAAAAATGAGGCATCGGTTCAGGGCCTCTATGTGGCAGCCTTGTGTGAGTTCGGGCGCGGAGTCGAACGCCCCTTCCCCAACATCCAATAGGACCATGTCGAAGAGCGACTGGGACGCTGCGATCGCCGAGGCGAGGTCCTGGAACGCGAAGTCCGACACCGCGTCGCAGCCAGCAAAGAGGTCAACGCAGCTGCCGTCCTCGAACGCGACGTTGTAGAGCTGCCCGCCCACGTCCACATCGAACGCACCCACGAGCTGCCCGCCCACGACGTTCAAGGTCACGGCGCTCGCACCTGACGCGAACAAGAACAGAACAACTGAAGCCAAGAGAACTCGATAAAGCGGCATGAGAAACTTCCTCCCAGTGAAGCCAGAATGATTCGGGAGGAGGCTTCATCGTCACTGAGCCCGCGGTCGAGAGCGCCCACCACGGAGCGTGTTGGCCGCGATGGGACTGACGCCCCTTCCCGTGGTCATTTCAACATAAGCGGGCAACGGAATGCGCCCTATCTCTGAATCTCCACCGGGAGTGGGCGAGCTTCCGGTAGGCAGAGCGGCGAACGGCGTTCACGCACCTGACTTTCGATGGCGCGCCCCGCGAGCGATGGCATGACCGGGGGATACCCTGATTTCGGATCAGATCGACTGACGGCGACGACGAACTCGCTCAATCCCCCGGTTTTCCAGAAGAGCCGAGCAGCTCATCGTCCGCCACCGGGCCGAGGTCGCCGATCATGCACCTTGGTCGGAAGCGACGCAGAGACGTGTAGTTGCGTCTCCGCCCTCGTCAGCGCCGGTCAGTAGCGGCCTAACCCGGTCGCCAGCACGGCCCGACGGCCCTATACGGCCCCTCGAATTCGCCCCCCCCCCGTCGGGGTCCCCCCGCCCCCCGGCGTCGATGACAGAACCGCCCGCGCAATGTGCGGGAGAAAAGGGCGCGGTGGACTCTGCTAGCCGTGGGCTCCCATGCGTCGCCGCAGCCACATCAGTCCGGGCAGCAGCAACGCCAGTTCGAAGCCCAGCCCACATCGCCGGAAGGGAGGCAACTCGCTATTGCGCCAGGCCTTGCCGACGCAATCCGGGTCCGCTGCTCCCACCGCCGGCGTGGCAGCATTGAACTGGGCATCTACGAAGCCATCGCTGTCGAGGTCAAGCGAGGCGCCTCCGTCGAAGTCGAATCCTCCCGCTGAGTCGTTGTTCAGGCCGTCCTGGCACGCCGGATTCTCAAGAGTCCATGTCGGGCGCAAGCACCCGGGGTCGCCGACTCCCTGTGCCGGGTTCGCGAAGGTCGCGGGATCGAAGTCGCTGCGGCCGTCCCCGTCGTTGTCGGCGCCGTCGTCGCAGGGCCGCGAATCGGACCGCTCGGACTCGTCATCCGCGGAGTCACAGCCCGGGTCGCCGGGCGTCGAGCCGTCCGTGCACATTCCGCTCGCCGTGTCGCAGCGGCCGTCGCCGTCGTTGTCGATGCCGTCACTGCAGTCGGGCGTCGGATCGGGGTCGCCGGAAAACTTGACGACGACGAACTGATCGTCAAGATCACCTGCAACAAGAATGTCGCCCGCGGAGTCGATGGCTACAGCATTCGCCGTCCCAAGACCGATCGATTCGCGCCAGAGGGTCGTCCCATCGGCTCCGGCGAGCTTCGCCGCGCTGAACATCCCTGCGATCTGTCCGGCCGCGGCCGCGTCTCCCGATGAGTCGACCTCAACCGCAGCCCAATCGCCTGAACTTTCACCAATTAGGCGGCGCCACCGCTCTGCGTAGGGAAACGAGCCGGAGATCTTCACCAGGGCGAAGAATGCGTTGTTGGAGCTATCCCTGAGGGAGCCAACAGCGATCACGTCGCCGGCGGCGTCGACCGCGACGTCGTGGGCCTCGTCGTGAAAGGGCGTGCCGGGCGCTCCGTTGAGCTGATGTATCCAGACGGGCCCAAGATCCGCCGCGCTCAGCCGCGTGATATAGAATTCGTCCCCGCGCCCGGTTCCGAAATTCATGTTGCCCGCCACGACGACGTCGCCACTCGGGTCGAATACCAGCGATCGAGCCTCGCCAGAGTCGGCGTTGTAGTCGGAACTCATCGCGAGGAGACCACCATCGACGCCTGCCAGCTTCAGGACTGAGAGCTGATCAGCGAGTCTCCCTGCTGCAAAGACATCACCCTGCGCGTCCGCCGCCACCGCCATTCCTACATCTGACCACCAGTTCACTCCACCGTCGAAGTCCTTTCGCCAGAGCAGGGAGCCGAGCGGATCCAGCTTCAAGACACCGAGGTCAGAGTAAGTGCCCCCGTTTTCGAAAACGCCCGCGACGAGAACGTTGTCGCTTTGGTCGGTTGCGACGGAAGAGGCCACGTCCCATAGATCGATGGGGCCCACGAGGCCGTTGCTCGCTCCCGGCGCGCTCGGATCGCATGTCTCACCGAGACCCGCGTCGAGAACCCCGTTTCCGCATGTAGCCAACGTAATCGGTTCACAGAAGGAACAGTCGCTGGCGCAGACATCTCCCGCCCCGCACCCTGCGAACCCGTCACAGGCTTCGCCAGCATCAACCACCCCATTGCCGCATTCGTAAGGTGCCACGGCGCAGAGAGTGCACTGGTAGCAAGCATCGGCATTGGGACAGACAGCCGTCCCACGAAACATCGATTGCCAGTCTTGCAGCGGATCAGCCGCGTGACGCTTCTCGATGAGGAAGTCGATGCTCGTGTACGCGATTGGATCGGCATACCCTGTCGAAACGACATTCCCGCCCGAGTCGACCGCGACTGAAAGTGCGTCCCCAAAGTTGAGAGAAAGGGGCTCCCAGATGACGTCTCCCGTGCTGGAGAGCTTCACGACCGCGTAGTCGGCGGGGTTGCTTTGTCGACCCACCGCGATGACGTTGTCAGCCGAGTCCACGACCAGCGAGTTGGCGTGGCCTTCGATCGCGTACCGCCAGAGCTCGCTCGTCTCATAGGCGCCGATGTCACATCCGTCGCCGACCGGCCTCGGCCGCCCCCGCTGGTCGGCACCAAGGTCTCCGGCCGCGCCGATCTCGGTGCAGCCCGCCGGGTTGCCTGCGTCGTGTGCCGGACTCAGGGAGCTCAGGTAGTAGCTGAGGCTCGGCCCGCCGTTGTCGGTGACCTCGTTGGGCAGATCGGGATCGATCGGGAGGGGCTGGCCACAGGCGCCACCGACGAGATCCGTGCTCGGGCATGTGTTCTCGTCCGGGGTGAGATTGCAGCCTGTGCCGTCTCCGATCAGGTTGTAGCCCTCCGAGACGAAGCTCGTCTCGCCACCGCAGTCCGGGGTCCCGCCGCCCGTGTTCTCGGCGATGAGGGAGTTCTTCATCGAGAAGACCTCGGAGGGGTTCCCGATGCGAAGGCCGCCATCTCCGAAGCCCGCCGTGTTGTGCGCCACCGTCACGTTCGCCAACTGCATCGTGCCGACGCTCGAGAGGCCGCCGCCCGAACCGGTCACTGCCCGATTCCTGCTGACCGTGGTGTTCGAGATCCGCACGGTGTTGTTCACCGCCGAGAAGACCCCGCCACCATTCCTGGCACTGTTGCCGACAAATGCGCTTCCCGAAATGTCCACCTGCGCGGTGCCGGCGTCCACTTGGAGGCCGCCGCCGTCCGCGCCGCCGCCCGGGGTGCCGGGGCATGCGGCCAGTGCCGTCCCCGCGCAGTTGTCGAGGATGTTCGAGTCCTCGATCTTGAGCGTGGCGTTCACGAGGTAGATGCCGCCCCCCGTCGCACTGCTCGCATTCTCCCGTACCACCGTCTCGATCAACGTCACCAGAGTGCCGTTGTCTCCGATGGCGATCCCCCCGCCCGACCCCGCCGAGTTCCGGTAGACGTCGCATTGGGTCAGCGTGGCCGTCGCACCGCTCTCCACTCGCAGGCCGCCGCCATTGTTGCCCGTATTGTCGCGGATCACGCAGTCGGCCAGATCGAGGATCGTGCCGGAGCTCCGCGCGCGCACCGCGCCGCCGTGTCCTCCGGCTCCGTTCCCGTTGCGAAGCGTGAGCCCCGAGGCCGTCAGCTGTGCACCTGTGGCGACGTCGAAGATGCGGCCCGAGCCGCCCGCGTCGAGCGTGAGCACGTCGGCGCCAGGACCGCGAATCTCCACGATCTTGCCCGCCCCCTCCACGTTGATCGTCGCGCCGAGCCGCACGGGGCCTGTGACCCAGGGCTCGAACGCAACCGACTCGTACTCGTCCAGGGGATCGGCCGCGGCCGCGGCGATTGCGGCTCGGAACGAGCCGCTGCCACTGTCTCGGTTGTTCGTGACCATGATGTCGCCCGTCGGAGGAGCCGGTCGCTCGCTCACCCCGGCGCTGGTCAGGCAATCCGGGTCCACACTGTCCAAGGGTCCATCGCCATCGTTGTCGACCCCGTCGTCGCACTCCGGGCTCTCGGTCGGAGCCAGTGGATCGCCGCCGCAGCCCGGGTCGGGGGCGCCCACGCCGCCCCCATCCCAGTCCATGAGGCCGTCGCCGTCATTGTGGATGCCATCGCTGCACTCGGGGACGACCGGGAACTCGTAGGCCCCCGCGTCGCACGCGACGCCCTGTACCCGCGCGGTATCGGTCTGGTCGAGCGTGAGCACCACATTCCCTTCGGAGTTGGTGCAACCCCCAGGGTGCCCCGCGTTGAACGCAGGGCTGGCCGCGTCGATCGCGTGCACCAGAGGCGGCGAGCCGTGCGGGAGAAGCGGGCCCCCTTCATTCGAGAGGGCCGGCAGCCCGACGGGCACGCCGAGCTGGTCGCCCGGGCCGGAAATTACGTTGCAGCCCGCCATGTCTCCGATGACGTTGTAGTCCCCCGAGACGAGGGCCGTTTCGCCGCCGCAGTCCGGGCTTCCACCGCCGGTGTTGCCCGCGACGAGCGAGTTCTTCAGCAGGACGACCGTCGCCGCGCTCCCGACCCGGATGCCTCCCTCGCCGGCGGATGCGGTGTTGTCGGCCACCGTCACGTTCGCGAGCTCCAACAGCAGGCCGCTGCTCGAAAGGCCACCCCCCGACGCCGACATCGCACTGTTCCCGCTGACCGTGCTGTTCCAGATCGAGACCGTGTTCCCGACCGAAGCGATCAGCGCGCCCCCGGCCTTCGCCGTGTTGCCCACTAGCGAACTCCCCGAGATCTCGACCTCGCCGCTCCCCCCGTCCATGTAGATGCCGCCGCCGTCCTGGCCGCCGCCTGGGGTGCCCGGACACGCGGCCAGCGCCGTCCCGGCGCAGTTGTCCTCGAGGCTCGAGTCCTGCACGACGAGCTTCCCGTTCACGAGATAGATCCCGCCACCCGAGAAGCTCGTCGCATTCTCCCGTACCACCGTCTCGATCAACGTCACCAGAGTGCCGTTGTCTCCGATGGCGATCCCCCCGCCCGACCCGGCCGAGTTCCGGTAGACGTCGCATTGGGTCAGCGTGGCCGTCGCACCGCTCTCCACTCGCAGGCCGCCGCCATTGCCGCCCGTATTGTTCTCGATCACGCAGTCGGTGAGCGTGAGGACCGTCCCTGTTTCTCGCGCCCTGGCCGCGCCCCCGTGCCCTCCGCTTCCGTTTCCGTTGCGGAGCGTGATGCCCTCCACCGTGAGCCACGAACCTCCGCTGACGTCGAACACCCGGCTCGCGTTCCCCGCGTCGATTGCGAACAGATCCGGCCCGTCCGCCCGGATGGTGAGTGCCCTCCCATCGCTAAACGCAAGGTCACCCTGGCTCACCACAGCCGAGCCGGCCGCCACCACACTCGGACTGAACTCGATCGAATCTCCATCGGCCGCAAGCTGCATCGCCTGCCGCAGGTAGCATGCGGTCGCCGCAGGAAGCATCCCCCCCTCTGACACCGGCAGACAGTGCACGCCGTAGGGCAGCGGAGGATCCGTGGCCTCAGTCACCGTCCAGATTTCCGCGGACGAGGGAACTGCCGCGAAGCTGAAGACGATGAGAGCGCGAAACAGCGGGTGAAATGAAGAGGGGGACATGGGCAACCTGAGCCGCGGTGCGGGACGAACGCCGCAATCCGATGAATCTCGATGCACCCGTAGCCTAACACCGTGAGGTGGCCCGAGAGGCTCGAAATCCCCAAACCGAAGTCTGAACGGTGTTCAGTCTACACACGGCCGCCGTTGGGTGGCCGACCAGCTCGGCCACCCGGACCCAGGTCTCACGCTTGGCTCCTACACGCACGCTCTTCGCCAGGAAGAGTCGGACCTCTCGTTCGCCGAGTTCGGCGACCTCAGACGGCTCTATGCGGCCCCTACTTCGAGCGACCGTGAAGCAAGGTGCGCAAGTGCCCGAAAGCTGGCGTCCCCGGCACGACTCGAACGTGCGACAGTCCTGACCCGTGCGCCGCTCCGAGCGAAAAGGGGCTGAGCTACAAGCGAGCAACAAGCCTGCTCAGGACGAACCCTTGCGATTCCGCGGCTTTCCGCGCTTACGGTGCCCCTTCGACTCCCGTCCGCCCCGCCACCGACCTTGAAGGCCTCCAGGGTCGCTGCCACCCCGGCGATCGCGTCCTCGCCGCCGGACCGATGAGAGGACCCTCGGGCTCCGCGTGGCAGGACGCGCGTCGGGTTTCCTATGCTGCCGCGACGGCCCCCCGGAACCGATCACATTCCTTGTCGGGGGTTCTAAATGCGCATTCAAACCGTCGCCGCCGTTGCGGCCCTTCTGCTGGTGTCGTCCGCGTCTCAGGGTCAATCCTGGTTCGACTTCGAGTGGCGCCAGCGCATCGAGGTCCAGGTCACGGAGCCCGGAGTGGCGGATCGGACCAACGAGTACGTCGACGTGGTCGTCGACTTCTCCGGCGCGCAGTTCACCGACCTCGCGAGCGAGGTTCGCGTGGCCGACGCGGCGGGGGCCGAAGTGCCGTCCCTGGTCTACGCGATCGAGGGTTCCACCGCCCGTGTGGTGTTTCCCGCTCCCGATGCGACGACCGGAGGCACGCAAAGCTTCTTCGTCTACTGGAGCAACGCCGCTGCTCCGGTGCCGTCCTACGCGTTTCCGGCGATCCCGCTGATCTTCTACACGGATGACGCGGTGTTGCCGGGCGAAGACGACAACCGGAGCATCACTGGCCTCAACACGCTACTCGCGCACGGCGAGATTCCACTGGCGGTGACGTTCGTCGACGGTGAGGTCGTCCCCTACAACAGGCCCCAGGCGCTCGGATTCCGGATTGCGGGTATCGGAAGCCTGTGCTCCATCCACTTCAATCTCGACTCGAGTTCGATCCGGCAAGATCTGTCGCTCTGGGGGTTCACGGACGGGAACTGCGTCGAGGAGATCATCTTCGGCCTCACAGATCCCGGCGTCGCCAGCGGCGGCGTCGAGGCGCGCACGCCCGCGATCACGAGCTATATCACCCAGGACTTCGTGGGGAACGAACTCCTGGGCTTCGTCTGCGACGAACCCGCGGAGCCGGATGCGGGAGGCGTGGTCGAGGTGGTGGCTCCCCCGGGATCGCCCGACGGCTGCCATCTGCGCTGGGATGGCGGCCACGTGCTTCCCAACGGTGAAACCCTCGCCTATCGGTCGTTCTTCACCGGGCAGGTGGACGCTCTCTGGGAGGCCGACCAGACGGCGATCATGACCCGCTCGCTGGAGTTCCTGCTGCAGGAGAACCGGCTGGGCTCCGTGTTCCCCGCTCCGGCCGAGACGCGCAACTGCCCCGAGGTTCCCCAGACCGGCTGCGGCACGGCCGCCAAGAGCAGCCTCGCGATCAAGAACAGCGGCACCGACAAGAAAGACAAGCTCACCTGGAAGTTCCAGAAGTCGACCGATGCGCTCGACATCGGCGATCTGGGCGACCCGATCTCCGGTGACGCGCAGTACAGCCTCTGCCTATACGACCACAGCGCCGGGACCCCGCGTGTGCCTCAACGCTTCGTGGTTGGCGCGGGGGGCACCTGCGGGAGCAAGCCCTGCTGGAAGTTGAACGGGAAGGGGACGGCGCTCAGCTACAAGGACAAGGCGAGCACCGCAGACGGTGTGCAGAAGATGTCCTTGAAGAGTGGCCCGGCCGGAAAGGGCAAGCTCCAGCTCTCCGGAAGGGGCGCGGGTCTCGCGCTCGCTCCGGTGTCGGGCGTGCAGTTCTTCGATCTCGATGGCGAGCTGCGGGTGCAACTGCTGGAGGCGGACGGATCGTGTTGGGAGAGCACCTTCGACGCCGCGTCCACGAAGAAGAACACCCCGACCTCGTTCAAGGCGGTGGCCAAATAGGAAGTGCTCGGCGGCCGAGCGCGATTTGGCTGTTCGGGCTCCGGCTCCGTGACCCGTGGTGAGCATCCCGGTGGGATACGAGCTTCATCGCCATCGGCCGGGTCGCCGCGGGCTACTGCGGCTCGATGTAGTGGAGCGCCAGTACCGCGCGCTTGTCGATGCTGTTGATGAACGGTACCGCCTCTTCGCGGATCAGGTGCCGAAGCCTCGGGCTCATCCACGCCAGTTTCCGTCGTTCGACGGGACTCGACCGGCGCAGCCGGTAGAGCAGGTTCGCCATCAGCTGCTCGCGAACGCCGTCGAAGTTCACCTCGTTCATCATTTCGTCGAAGACGCTCTGTCCGCTCTCACCCTCGAAGATCTGCCGGACGATCTCGCCCTTATCGACGTCCCAGTTCTCGCCGAGGTCGACCAGGAACGAGCAGTGCTGGCGCAGCCCTTCGAACCGGGCGTGTTCGTTCAGCAGCTTCCGGAGGCCGAGCTGCAACGCAGGGCGAAGCACCGGCGGCGCGAGGTCCGCGACGTCGAAGGGATTACTCGAGCCGACAGCGAGGTTGTGCATGTTCCTGAAGTCGCCCACCGGCAGGCGTGTCCCGTCGAGAGGGACGACCCCGTCCTCGGGATTCCCGACCGAGATCGCCGAGCAGTCGAAGGGAATGAACGCTCCGCGCAGGGCCTTCAGGAACTCACTGCCGTGAAGCATCTGGCTCACGCCGGGAATCCAAGTGTCGATGATGCACTTCACGTCGTCTCGGCGGAGGGCCTTGTAGAGCCCGCCGCCGGCTTCGGGGAGGCTCCGGTCGATGCCGTCGAAGGGAGCACCGAGCCCGATGGCCAGCGCTATGGGGCTGTAGCGGTGGACGCGACCGCTGCGGGGCGAGTAGAGGAAACGCCGCGAGTCCTTCACGCGGACGCGCCGCATCCCGAGCTGCATCGCGCGGAGGGCCACCAGACCGCCCTGGCTGTGACCGATCAGGAACATTCGCGGCGCCAACTCATCGAAGACGCGATTGACGATCTTCAGCGCCTTGTCGTCGGCGATCGGCTGGGAAACACCATGGTCGTCCACTTCTTTGTCTGGGATGAACGACGCGAACTCGGTCCGGAAGCGACCCTCGATGTCGACGAAATGGCTCGCAGTCGAGGCTGCCTGCAGTCTGGCGAGCGGGGCTTCAGGGATGGCCGCACCCTCCACCGCGAGTCGCTCGAGGAATCGGGTCTCGGCCATCCGGACCGCGATGCGCTGTGCGACCGCCGAGTCGTCGAGATAGAAGATCTCCCGGATCACGTGGGGGCGGTCCTGGTCGCGCCGCGCCGAGTCCGTCAGGTAGTCGACGACCTGCCCGATCGTATGCTTGAACTTGACCGCCCGGGTGACGTGGACCTCTTCGAGCTTGCGCTTCGAGCTCTCCTCGAGATTCTGCGCCGCCATCACGCCCAGGTTGGTCCGGTTGACGACTCGGCGGACGTTCTGCTCGCTCTCGAGATGGTCGGTGAGGCCCCGGCCGCTGGACGCGGGACCGAATGTGCCCGCGATGAACTCGACGAGATAGTTCTTCGGCAAGATAGACGGGCGAAGCGGCGCGGCTTCGCCCGTGTTCTTGCGTTCTTCCTGCCCGATCCCGGAGATCGAGGCGAGGGCGCGATCGAGGGCCTCACGCCAAATGGCTGTGGTCATCGGGAGCTTCCGGTGTGGAGAAGTCGTTTGTGAGCGTTCGAAAGTCTAGCGGTTGTCCGGCGAGCACCCCGCCTCGCATTGGGCCCGCGATGTCTGCGATCCAGCGCGGAGCAGGCGACAGGCATGGGCACCTGGCCGCGAGAAGGGGGATGATGCGACGGGGAGGGCACCTGAGATGAGTGAGTCGTCCGAGCCGCGCGGCGGCGCGCCGGCCGGGTTCGCGCGCTTCGGCGCGGAGCTCGAGGTACTGCTCGTTACGAAGGGGCATCCCTTCGAGCGCGACCCCTTCTTTGCGGTGTTCGCGGCGCTCGCCGTGCGCGGCGAGATGTTCTCGCGTCGCGACTGGTCGCACCCGCCCGGAGAGGCGCTCGGTGGATCGACGTCCGAAGCTTTGCCGCACGCGCCCGATCCGATTCAGGACGGGTCGGGGATCCAGCTCGAGTGGAAGCCCGACACGACCCGGCGCGGGATGTGGACCTCGGCGAGCGGCTCGTCGGCCACGTTGGCGGCGTCGAGGATCACCAGATAGCTGGTGTCCGTCTCCGGCTGCCAGACATAGGTCATCAGGTAGCCGTCGTCCTCGGCGCTGCCGCCTTCGCGCGGTATGAACACCGACTCGCCCGGCTCGTGGCCGGCGGGGAACTTGTGGATCTGCTTGCTCGCACCATTTCCGAGATCGTACTTGTTGATCTGGCCGCCGAGGCCCGCGGTATCTGCGCTGGGATCGCCACCGAGGGAGTAGCCGAACCGCATCGGGTGGCCCTGCAGGCTGGCGCGGATGCGCGGGAACTCGGAGGGGGCATCGTCGAGGTAGCGCTCCTTGACGGCGCCGGAGGTCATGTTGAAGCGCCACTCGTGGAGACGCGGCATGTCTTCCGGCTTGCCGGGCGTGCTCATGTCCATATTGGCCGAGTCGCGCCAGATCTCGGGCACCCGCATGCCGTAGACCACGACCTCGTCGCCCTCCTCGAAGGCGTTCAGGGTGTGGAAGCAGTAGCAGGGCTGGACGTCGAACCAGCGGACGTCGGCGTCGCCGCCCTCGCGGGGCATGATGCCAAAGCGGGCCGGGTAGTCGTCGCTCCAGCGAATCGGCATGCCGCCCTTCATCGCAAGCTCCATGTCGAAGATCGCGGGCAGGTCCATGAAGATGGCGTGGTTCCGGGTGGCCGCGAAGTCGTGCATCATCGTCGGACCGGTCACCGTGATCTCGGTCTTCTGCACCATGTTGCCCTGTGCATCGACCCGGAAGTAGGTGAGATACGGGGGGACCGGTGCGTAGCCGAAGCCGAGCATCTCGCCCGTGTCGGGGCAGAACTTCGGGTGCGCCGTGAACGGGCCGGTGAGCTTGCCGCCGAAGGTGTGCGGCCCCACCGTATCGAGCTCCTTCGTGAGCTCGTAGGGGAACGATCCCTCTTCGAGCGCCAGGATCTTGCCGCCGTGTCCGACCACGTGCGTGTTCGCGGCCGAGACCGAGTAGTCGAAGGTGAACTTCTCGGCGTCGAGCGCCAGCGTCAGCCGATCGACACCCGGGTGGTCGAACATCGGGGTGCGCACCCAGCGGTTCCGGTACCAGCGAGCCTTTCCAGCTGCGAGCTCGACGCCGTGCAGCATGCCGTCTCCGATGAACCAGTGCTCCGTGTAGCCCGTCTGCGGATTGGCGGTATTGCGGAAGTAGCGGCCGTTGAGCTCACGCGGGATCTCGCCCTTGACCTCGAGGTCCGTGAGGGTGACTTCGTCGAGGACGGGCTTGCGGCTTTCGATCAGGTGCCACGGTGCGTCCGGGCCCTGGCCACGGGGGTCGAGTTCAGCGCTCATGAGGTGCTCCTTGGTTGGATTCTCGCCCGGATGCGGGCGAGTGTTCTTCGTTACTGGCTCTTCGTCCTGCGGCCCGCCTCGCGACGGACCGAGGGACGCATGGAGTGAAACAGCGCGGGGCGCTCGGCGGTCGTCTGCCCGGCGTCGACCAGCAAAGTGTGGCCGGTCACGAAGCGCGCCTCGTCGCTCGCCAGGTAGAGCAGGGCGTGAGCGATGTCGTCCGGATGGCCCGCGATGCCGAGCGGTGAGCTCTCGCGCAGCGCGGCCTCGGTGGTTGTGGTGTCGTCCGGATCTCCGGCGACCAGCGCCGATGTCATCGCGGTGACCGTATTGCCGGGCGCGACGGCGTTGACCCGGATGCCCTTCGGTGAGAGCTCCGAGGCCACCGAGCGGGTCAGGCCGATCACTGCGTGCTTGGCCGCGGTGTAGGCGTGCGGTCCGAGCCCGCCCGTGACGCCCGCGGTGCTCGAGAGCGAGAGGATGACGCCGGACTCGCGAGGCAGCATGACGCGGGCGGCATGCTTCATGCCGAGGAACGTGCCGCGCAGCAGCACGTCGAGCGTGGCATCCCAGGCATCGAGGGGTGTCTCCGCGATCGATCCCACTGCGCCCACGATGCCCGCGTTGTTGATCATGACGTCGAGCGCGCCGAAGCGATCAACCGCCGTGTCGATGGCCTGTGCGACGTCCGCTTCTTCCGTGACGTCCGTGCGGACGAACAGCGCCGCGTCGCCGATCTCCTCGGCCAGCTGCTTGCCGGGCTCCTCCTGCAGATCCGCCAGCACGACGCGGTAGCCACGCTCGGCAAAGAGGCGCGCGGTGGCTGCACCGATGCCGCTGGCGGCGCCGGTGACGACCACGGCTCTGCCGTTCACGTGGCTCACGCAGACTCGCCTTCGATCTGCCCGAGGCACCAGTGGATGCCGCGGCGGAGCATCTCGTAGTACTGCGGGTGCTCCCAGGAGCAGCGCTCGACCTTCGGGTAGTAGTCCATCGCCGGCTTCATGTCGTAGTGCCCGCGGCAGTGGCCGAGGGTGTTGTACAGGACGGCGCCGTCACCGAGGGGCCGCAGGTATGCGACGAGGTGGCGGTCGGCATCGGACCAGTCGGAGACTGTGAAGCCCTTCGCCTCGCCCGAGTACGAGGTCTCGAACAGGGGCACGAGCTGCTCGCGGTCGTGGTAGTCGCACAGATACAGTTCGTCGTCGGTCTCGAACGCATCGATGCCGCGGACCAGCGGGTGGTCGGGCGCCACCGGCTCGACCTTGTAGGGCTGGATCGGCGGATGGGCGATGAACTGGCTGCCAAGCGTGAATGCGAGCCGGTCGATGATGCGCGGGGCCTCGACCCCTTTCTTCGTGAAGTCGAGCACGGAGTTGGTGCCGTGGAGCGCCAGCCAGCGCCCGCCCGTCGCCACGAAGTCGTGCAGCGCTTCCTGTTCCTCGGGGCTCGGGCGCACATCGCAGGTGTAGGTGACGAGGAAGCGGCTCGCCTGGATGGACTCGACGTCTCGATAGTCGGATCCCACCCGCGTGCGGACGTGCGGGTGCTCGGCCAGCAGCTTCAGCAGCTCCATCCGCGCGAAGTCGATGTCGTGGTAGCGCCCTCCGGCGACCAGGTAGGCTTCGATGCGTTCGGTCATGCAGGACCTTTCGGGCTCAGCAGGGCGGGGCTAGACAAATCGCGCCGCTGGATCGGACCGTGATCGCGACATTTTAACATGATCTAATAGGCTCCCGCACCCGGATCCGTGGTTCATCAATCGTCGGGCGCGCTGTCGACCACGGCTGCGTTCCCTTCAGTCCAGAGCACTTCGAGCTCGCGGGCGCGAATGCGCCAGCCGGCGGCTGTGTGAGCCCACTTGTCGCGGTAGATGCCGGCGACGATGTAGTGGGCGCCGCCCTCGACGCCTCTGCGAGTGTGCTGGGCGTGGAAGTAGCAGCGAGAGCGTACGTCTCCCTCGCGGGCTTCGATCTGGTGGTTCGTCACCATGTGCTGACTGGTGTCGAGGGGCGTCAGCACCCGGCGGACGAGAGCCTGGATCTGCGGCAAGCCACGGATCACCGGCATGAACCCGTAGTCGGCCTCCGCGTCTTCGGTGAAGACATTGGCGAGGTCGGTCCAGTCGCGGGTATCGATGGCCCAGCAGTAGCGGACCGTGACGTCCACGATCGCCTGCCGATCCTCGAGAATGAGCGCGGGGCCAGCCGTCTGCATCTGTCCGAGCCTCCATGCCGTCGAATCCGAGGATTTCTGGCGGATTCCGCGCCCCACCGAAGAGATATCGGCCTAGAATATCGTTCGCTTGAACGTGTTCAAGTCCGCACATGGAGAGGGACCGGTGTCATCCAAACCGTTTCGATTCGGGGTCCAGTCGTTCCACGCCGAGTCCGCTGCCGAGTGGCGGGAGGGCGCACGCAAGGCCGAGGAGCAGGGCTACTCGACGCTGCACCTGGCCGACCACATCATCGGCCCCGGCCCGGCGCTCGAGGCCACCCACCACCCGCTGCAGAGCCTCGCTGCGATGCCCGCGATGGCGGTCGCGGCGGAGGCCACGACGACCCTGCGCATCGGCTGTCGCGTCTTCTGCATCGACTACCGGCCGGCGGCGGTGCTGGCGAAGGAGGTGGCGACGCTGGACTTCTTCTCCGAGGGTCGGCTCGAGGTGGGTCTCGGGGCGGGCTGGCTGCAGGGGGAGTACGAGGCGATCGGCATCCGCTTCGATCCCATCGGGACCCGCATCGACCGCCTCACCGAGACGGTGCGCTTTCTCAAGGCGCACATGGCGAAGGGCCAGCTCGACATCTCCGGCGATCACGTGACGGCGCGCGGCTATGAGGGAGCGCCCCAGCCGGTCCAACAGCCCCACCCACCGATCATGATCGGAGGGGGAAGCAAGCGCGTGCTCTCGCTGGCGGCCCGCGAGGCCGACGTCGTGAGCCTGAACTTCAACAACCGCAGCGGGGTGCTCGGCCCGGACGGCGTGAAGAGCGGGACTGCCGACGCGACCGCGCAGAAGGTCGGCTGGATCCGGGAGGCCGCGGGCTCGCGCTTCGACGCGCTCGAGCTCGAGATCGGCGCCTACTTCACCTTCGTCGGCCCCGGGACGGGGAAGATCGCCGAGGGCATGGGCGGCTCGATGGGCTTGTCCGGTGACGAGATGCGCGCCCATCCCCACGGCTTGTTCGGCGAGGTCTCGGAGATCTGCGAGGAACTCGAGCGGCGTCGCGAACTCTATGGCATCTCCTACGTGACCGTCGGCGTCGCCGCGCGCGATGCGTTCGCGCCCGTGGTCGCGCAGCTCAGCGGAAAGTGAGCGAGGGGATCATGGCGAAGGTCATCGTTGCAGGAACCGTGGACCTGGCGCCCGAGCAGCGCGAACAGGCGATTCGCGATGCGAAGCCGCTAATCGACGAGGCCTTGGCAGAGCCCGGCTGCATGGCGTACGAGTGGACCTTCGATCCGTTCGATGCGGGTCGCGTCCACGTCTTCGAGCAGTGGGAGAGCGAGGAGACGCTGAGCGAGCATCTGCGGGCGCCCTCGTACCTGAACATGCTCGCGCACCTGGGCCGGGTGGGGATCCGGGCGGCCGCGACGCGCAAGTACCGGGTCGACCGCGACGAGCCGGTGTACGACGAGAAGGGTCGGCCGAGAGGCGACTTCGTCACGGCCTGAGTTCGCGGATGTCGACCGGACGGGAAATCGACCAGGCAGCGTGGGCCGCTCGCATTCGCGCGCAGATGGAGTTCGAGTCGAAGCGTGAGGGCCCGCCCGGCGGATTTCCCGCACTCACACCGCTCGCCACCGGTCGCTACACGGATCCAGCTTTCTACGCGCTCGAGCGGGAACGGATGTGGAAGCGGAGCTGGCTGCTCGCTGGGCGCGATGAGAATTTTGACGGACCCGGCAGCTTCCGCCGCTTCGATCGGACCGGATCTCCGCTGCTCATCGTGCGCGGCCGCGATGGCACCTTGCGTGCGTTCTTCAACACCTGCCAGCACCGCGGTGCGCCGGTGGTTCGCGCAGATTGCGGAGTGGCCCAGCGGCTCCGCTGCCAGTACCACAGCTGGACCTACGATCTGGACGGGCGCCTCCTGCAGGTGCCCGATCGTCGCGACTTCCAAGGGCTCGACGAGTCGAAGCGAGCGCTCAAGGCGATCCGCTGCGAGGTCTACGACGGGTGGGTCTTCGTCAACGAGGATCCGGAGGCTCTGTCACTGGAGCACTGGCTGGGCCCCGTCGCTGCAGAGTGGTCGCCGCTGCGGGGGAGAGAGCTTCGGGCCCACGGAACTCGCAGCAAGCGTGTGCCGGCCAACTGGAAGATCGTGGCCGACGCCTTCCTCGAGACCTACCACGTGCGCACGATCCATCCTCAGACGGTCGCGAAGCTGCTCGATCACCGGGGCGCCGCCATGGGGCTGTTCCCGTTCGGTCACTCGCGCATGGTGACTCCCAAATGGGAGGCAGCCGTTGCGCGACAGCGAGCGGCCTCGAAGCTGCTGCCCGACATCCCGGGCCTCGACCCGCTGTTCTCCGATACGAATCCGGCCTACAGCTTGTTTCCGAACTTGATCACGCCGCTGGATACAGTGGGCTTTCCGATCATCCAGTTCTGGCCAGTGGATCTCGAGACGACGGATGTCGAGTGGACGTTCTACGGTCCCCCCGGCGAGACGACGGAGCAGGAGAACGGGTGGGCGCTACTGCTCGAGCTGTTCGACGGTGTCATGGACGAGGACTTCAGAAACCTCGAGCCGATGCAGCAGTCGATCGCGTCGGGCGCGCTGGAGTCGATTCCGCTCAACTACCAGGAACGCCGGATCTACCATCTCCACGAGGAGATCGACCGGCAGATCGGACCGGAACACGTGCCCGAGGCTCTTCGGGTCGAGCCCCTGCTCGAGCCGTTCTGGGAGCGGGTCTAGTCACCGAAGGAACTTGAGGGAGTTGGAGATGAACGTCGCAGAGTTGTTCAGCTTGGAGGGTGAGGTCGCCGTCGTGACCGGGGCCGGTCGCGGGATCGGCGAAGGGATCGCGCGGACACTGGCCGGGGCCGGGGCCTCGGTCGTGGTGGCGGCGCGGCGCAGCCACGAGATCGAACGGGTGGCGAAGTCGATTCGGGAAGAGGGCGGACAGGCCCTCGCGATCACGACGGACGTGACCGACGACGAGAGCGTCGAGGCGCTCGCCCAGGGCGCCGTCGATGCGTTCGGGCGTCTCGACGTGTGGGTGAACAACGCCGGCGGCTCGCCGATCCAGGCTCCGCTCTCGGAGCTGCCTCGCGAGGAGTGGGACGCGAACCTGCGGCTGAATCTCACCGCGGTCTGGTCGTGTTCCGTGATCGCGAACCGCCATCTGGCCGACGGCGGGCGCATCCTCAACATCTCGTCGAAGGCGGGTGCCGATCCGGTTCGGGGCAGCGGTCACTATTCGGCGGCCAAGGCGGGTGTGAACTCACTGACGGTGAGCTTCGCGCGCGAGCTCGGTCCGCGCATCCGCGTGAACTGCATCATGCCGGGCGCGGTGCCGACGGAGATCATGATGAAGGCGCTGCGGCTCGAGGAGAAGGATCTCCCCAAGCTCGAGAAGGCGCTGCGGATGCCGACCGGGCGTCTGGGAACGCCCGAAGACCTCGGCGCCGCGGCGCTCTTCCTCGTGTCGCGCGCGTCCGACTGGATCACCGGCGAGGTCATCAGCGTCGCAGGGGGCATCTAGGTGACACGCGTCAACCGCCGGGTGGTGCTGGCCCGGCGACCGGAGGGTCTCCCGACCGGGGCTGACCTCCGTCTCGAGGAGGAGACGGTGGGGGCGCTGTCCGACGGTCACGTGCGGGTCGCCGTCGAGCATCTGTCGATCGACGCCTTCATCCGGACCATCCTCGACGAGTCGAGCTATCACCCGTCGGTGGCGATCGGAAGCCCGGTGACCGCTTTCGGTGTCGGTCGGGTCGTCGAGAGCAACGCCAAGGAGCTCGCCCCGGGCGACGCCGTGCGAGGCCCGTTGTTCGCGCAGACGCTCGCCACGCTGCCCGCCTTCATGCTCGAGAAGGTGGACGCCGACCGCGCTCCGCTGACGGCATACCTCGGCGTGCTCGGACTGACGTCGGGCGTGACCGCCTATGTGGGCGTTCGGGACGTGGGCGCCGTGAAGCCGGGCGATACCTTCGTCGTCTCCGGGGCGGCCGGTGGCGTCGGCTCTCTCGCCGGACAGATCGCACGGATCGATGGCGCGCGGGTGATCGGAATCGCGGGAGGCCCGCACAAGGTGCGGCACCTCGTCGAGGAGCTGGGCTTCGATGCGGCCATCGACTACAAGCACGAGGACGTCGATTCCCGTCTGCGAGAGCTCGCGCCCGAAGGCATCGACGTATTCTTCGACAACGTCGGAGGGGAGCTGCTCGACGTCGTGCTCGATCAGATCCGGGTCGGCGCGCGGGTCGTGATCTGCGGCGCGATCTCCCAGTACCACGGAGACTTCTCCAGCGGCGTTCGCGGCCCTGCGCTCTACCTCCGGCTGGCGGAGCGCAACGCGCGGATGGAGGGCTTCGCGATCAACGCATGCCCCGAGCGCCAGCCGGAGGCGGCAGCGGCGCTGGCCGACTGGTTGGCGCGCGGCGAGATCCGGCTGCACGAGCATGTCGAGCACGGCATCGAGCACTTCGGCCGGACGCTGGGCCTGCTGTTCACGGGCGACCACCTGGGCAAGCTGTTGCTGGCCGTCTGAGACGCGTGCCCTGCGGCTCCCCGGCACGCGCGAGGCAGTGGGTGCTGACCGGCTACCGCGGTCTCCCGTGGCGGGGCCTACGCTCCCTTCCGAACGACGTCGACCTCGAGTGCCTTGAGTCCGCGCAGGATGAAGCTCGGCTCGTACTCGAGCCTGGTTCCGGGAGCGAAGTCGACCGACTCGAGCTGTTTCGCGAGTTCCTCGTAGAGCACGCGGATTTCGAGTCGCGCAAGCGGTGCGCCAATGCAGAAATGGGCTCCGCGCCCGAAGGCCAGGCTCTCCTTCAGATTCGGGCGCCCGGGGTCGAATCGATCCGGTTCGGGAAAGACCCGCTCGTCGCGGTTGCCCGAGCCGAACATCACCCAGAGCCGCGCCTTCTTCGGGATCGCGACGCCCGCCACCACCGCGTCTTCCTTGCAGATGCGGAAGAGGCCCTGGTTCGGGCTGGCCAGACGCAGGCCTTCGTCGACCATCGCGGGGATCGCCGACGGATCTTCCTGGATGCGCTTCCACTCGGGAGGGTGTTGCACGAGGAGCTTCATGATCTCGTTGACGCCCTTGGTCATGGCTTCGTTGCCGGCGACCATGAGCTGCTGGACGATGCTCAGCATCTCGGGGATCTCGAGCTTGCGCACCTGTCCCGTGGCATCCTCGAACTCGGCGGCGACGAGCTCGGAGAGGAAGTCGTCGCGCGGCTCCCGCTGCCTCGCTTCGAACAGCGACGCGAGGAAGTGCTGCATCTCGACGATTCCGCGAGCCGCGTCGAGCGCACGGTCTCGAGTGAGCTCGACCCCGAGCGCTGCTACCGAGTCGTCGGACCAGCGCTTCACGTCCGCCTCACGCTCGAGCGGAATGCTGAGGAAGTCGGCGATCACGCGCACGGGCAGCGGCACCGACAGCTGGCGCATGAAGTCGACCCGACCGCGTGCCGGCCAGGGCTCGAGCAGTTCCTGCACGCGCTGCCGGATCCTCGCCTCCATCGACTCGATCCGCCGCGTGGAGAACGCCTTCCCGACGCTCTTGCGGTAACGAGTCTGCAGAGGGGGATCGAGCGTGAGCATGGTGCTCACCGCCGGGTATCCCCCGCTCATGATCTCGCGGGTCTCTGCCTCGGCCCCGGGCACGGAGGGGGCGCCCGCGCTGACGCCCCACTGGGAGGAGAAGATGTTGGGCTGGCGCAGCACCTCGACGATGGCGTCGTGGCGCGAGACGAAGTAGATGCCGCCGCGTCCCTGCCAGACGGGAGCCTGCTCGCGCAGCGCCGCGTAGGAGGGGAAGGGATCCTGCTGCGTCGCGGGGTCCATCGGGTCGTAGTGGTCGAGCGAGGGGAGGCTCATGGAGGAGATTTTAACACGTGCAATCTAACGTGGACACCCTGCTAGACGTTCCACCAGGGAGACATTGCGAGCTGCACCCGCTTCGAGAGCAGCAGCGCGTGCAGTGGCTCGGGCTCCACATACTCGGCCCAGCCCGAGCCGTCCCGGATCTCCAGGTCCCCGGTCGGAACGCGCCACAGCGGTGTGTTCGCGAGCGCCGCGTCGTAGAACGTCCTGTCGCAGATGCCGTTTCGCCAGTAGATGAGGTCGTTGGCCTCGATCCACTCGGGCGCGGCGCGCAGCGTCTCGCGGACGTGGGCGGCTGGCAGGCGCGCCTCGAGCGCGAACTCCCCCTCGTTCTCGCACGTGATCCGCGTGCGCAGAGACTCCCCGACGAGCTCGTGCTCCATGCGGCCCGCCCGGGTCACGATGTGGACGGGGTCCATCGACCCGACGTTCGATTGCGCCTCGACGACGAGGTACCGGGGCACGCCCGCCGCGTCCCGTACGTAGACCGACCATTCGGCGCGCACGCCATTGACGAGGCCGGAGACCCGGTACGCATTCAACGTGATGGCATGGAACGGCTCCTCGCCGTCGATGCAACGGACGGGGGTCAGCACCAATCCGTCGGGGAGGTCGAGTCGCTCCGCGAGGAGCTCCAGGCGCTCGGGGCGGATGCGGAAGTTCAGGTAGATCGAGGGCGGATCGCTCTCGACGTTGAAGAGGACGAGGGGCGCACTCTTGCCGAAGAAGATCATCAGCGACTCGCGGAGGTAGAGCTGCGAGTAGATGAAGCGCTTGAGGGTCCGACGAAGAATCCGTCCGCTGCGTTCGAGCTTCATGGACGGCAGTTTACATGGATTCGGCGTGCGGCCGAGCGGCGCGACCGGATGCAACGGTCTACGTTGGCGAGGTGCCGAAGCGGCCGGCGAAGTCGGCGCGACTCGACTTGGAGGGTGCAGTGAAGTTTGGACTCGCGTTCGCCAGCAGCGTTGGCACAGATCCCGGGTCGGCGCTCGAGATCGCTCGCCTTGCCGAGTCGCTGGGATTCGATTCGATCTGGGGTGGCGAACACGTCGTACGCCCGGCGCGAATTGCGTCCCCGTATCCGTACACGGAAGACGGGAAGATGCCCGGCGACGCCGAGACGCCGATCCCCGATCCGCTGATCTGGCTCGCCTACGTGGCAGCCGCGGCACCCTCGGTGCGGCTCGGGACGTGCATCCTGATCCTGCCGCAGCGGAATCCGGTGGTGCTGGCGAAGGAACTCGCGACCCTCGACCACCTGACGGGCGGGCGCGTGGAGCTGGGCATCGGAGTGGGTTGGCTCAAGGAGGAGTTCGACGTGCTCGGGATTCCGTGGGAGCGGCGCGGGGCGCGGACCGACGAGTGCATCGGGGCCCTGCGGGCGCTCTGGGCGGGGCCCGACGCCGAGTTCCACGGGGAGTTCGTCGACTTCGAGCCGGCCACGTGTTCGCCGCGACCGGTCGGCGGCTCGATTCCCATCATGGTGGGCGGCGATACGCCGGCGGCGATCCGCCGCGCTGCCCGACTGGCGGAGGGCTATTTCCCCGGAACGAGCGACTCCGAGGAGCTCGCGCGGATGATCCTCGAGCTGGATGCCGCCGTCGCCGCCGCGGACCGGCCCCGCGGTGCGGTGCACGTGAATGCCATGTTCGTCACGCAGATGGGCGACCCCGTCGCCGGCGCCGAGCAGATGGCGGAACTCGGAGTGTCGCGGGCCATGCTGCCCGCCTTCTTTTTTGCCGGCCCGGGCGGTTTGGATCGTCTCGCCGAGTTCGGCGAGAAGGTCGTCGCTCCCTTCTCGGACTGAGCGGAGAAGCCGATCGGCGGATTCCGCGGCGGCCCGGGCCTCCGGATCGCACCCGACCGGGGTATCCTCTGCCGATGCCCGAGACGCATAAGACCTTCTGCCGATTCTGTCACGTGTTCTGCGGTCTCGAGGTCGACGTCGAGGACGGGCGTGTGCTGGCCGTCCGCGGCGATCGCGACAACGAGGTCACCCGCGGCTACAGCTGCGAGAAGGGACGCGCCGAGGCCGAGCGCATCCATCACCCAGATCGGCTGCATTCGAGTCAGCGCCGCGACGGCGACGTCTGGACTTCGCTCGGCCCCGAGCAGGCGCTCGACGAGGTGTCCGAGCGGCTGGGCGACATCGTCGCGCAGCACGGGCCCGACGCCGTGGCGGTGTACACCGGCTGCGGCGGCCACCGGACTTCCGCGGGCGGACCGTGGTTCGTGGGTCGGTTCCTCAAGGCGCTGGGATCCTCGAGGATGTACACGTCGTTCACGATCGACTCCCCGAGCCTCGCGGTCGCCGGCAAGCGCTTCTTCGGCGGTCCGATTCCGTGCAATCTGCTCGACGTGGAACGCGCCGAGTGCGCGATGTTCGTCGGCACGAACCCCGCGCGCTCCCATCAGCTCAACATGGCGCAGTCGAGCCCGTCCCATCGCATCAACGAGGCGAAGCGCGGGGGGATGAAGATCATCGTGCTCGATCCCCGCCGCTCCGACGTGGCGCGCCGGGCCGACATCCACCTGCAGGCCCAACCGGGAGAAGACTCGGCCGTGCTCGCCGCGATGATCAAGGTGATCCTCGACCGGGGCCTGCACGATCGGAAGTACGTCGACGCCTACGTGAGTGGCGTCGAAGCCCTGCACGCGGCGGTAGCCGACTTCGACCTCGAGTACGCCGAACGCCGCTCCGGCGTGCCGAAGGAAGAGATCGAGGCCGCGGCCGTGATGTTCGCCAAGGCGCGCACGGGCGGCGCGATCAGCGGCACCGGCCTGCACATGGCAGGGCATCACAATCTCGCAACGCAGCTCGTCATGACACTCAACGGCCTCTGCGGCCGCTACGACCGACCCGGTGGCATGACCCGGAGCGAAGGACCGCTCGGGCACGTCTTCACCGCGGAGTCGCAGCCGATCGGGGCCGGAGACCCGCCGCGCTCGCGCATCCGCGACATCCCGGGGTTGCCGGGGCTCTTCGGTGCCTACTCTGAGCTGCCCACGAGCACCCTGGCGGACGAGATCCTGACTCCCGGCCCGGGCCAGGTGCGCGCGTTGATCGTGAACGGCGGCAATCCGGCCCTCGTGTTCGCGGAGGCGGAGCGGGCGCGCAAGGCGCTCGGATCACTCGAGTTGCTGGTGGTGGTCGACCTGTTCCGCTCGGCCACGGCCAGGTTCGCCGACTACGTCTTTGCGGCGCGCCACCCGTTCGAGCGGCCGGACGTCTCGAAGATGATGGACACCGGCTACCCGTTCCCGTTCGGCCACTACACGCCGGCGCTGGTCGAGGGACCGGACGCTGCGATCGAGGAGTGGCAGGTGTTCTGGGGGATCGCCAACCGTCTGGGTCTGCCGCTGCGGGTGGGGGCGCTCACGGCCGAGGACACGCCGACGACCGACGAGCTGCTCGACGCGCTGTACCGGCACTCGCGCGTTCCGCTCGACGAGCTGCGCAAGCACCCGAGTGGCATCTCCACGGGCGAGCGCACGATGCAGGCCGGGGGCGTGATTCCGAACATGATCGGACACCCCGACAAGCGGCTCGCTGCGGGCCATCCGGAGGTCCTCGAGGAACTGGCCGAGGTCCGCGCAGAAGACGCCCATGTGGGTGGTGCCGGGAACGCGTACCCGTTTCGGATGATCACGTACCGCATGGCGGAGGTGTACTGCACGCAGGGACAGAACCTGCCCTCGCTCGCGAAGAAGCGCAGCTACAACCCTGTGCTGATGCACCCTGCTGCGATGCTCGAGCGCGGTCTCGCCGACGGCGATGCGGTCTGGGTCGAGAACGAGCACGGCCGCGTCGAAGGCTACGTCGAGGCCAGTGACGATGTCGGCGAGGGGACCATCGCGTTCGCATTCGGCTGGGGCGATCCCGCCGATCCCCGACCCGCGCGCGAGAAAGGCTCGAACGTGCAGGAGCTCACCTGCGCGGACGAGGGCTACGACCGCGTGACGGGCCTCGCGCTGCAGAGCGCCATTCCGGTCGACGTCCGCCCGGTCGCCTAGCAGGGCGGAGGATCGGGCACTGCTGGCGCGCGGGAGCAGCCCGGCTCGGCCCGTCTGACTCGTGCACATGACGGAGAGGCGATCGTAGAAGTAGGTCATCGGGTTTTCCTATCAGCGCCTGGACTGCCGAGTCCGACAGGGTTCGGCGGAGACAGTTCAGCCCTCGTCGAGAGGCAGCAGGCGGCCCTCGGAGTCGCGCAGCTCCGGTCCTTCGACGCGCAGGCGGCCGTCTCCGAACGGGGCGTCGCGGTCGGCCACGGCTTGCTTCACCCCCTTGTTGGCCAGGTCCTTGAACATCTGTCGAGCCGCGCGCGCCGTGTGGCCGCGCGCGTCGTTCTCGGCGGCGAGGCGCTGAAGGGTTCCGGCGCCCATCAACTCCAGGCCGAGGTTCACGATTCGCTTGTTCGCCGCGAGCAGTGCCGTGTCGATCAGCGCGAGACGGTCGGCGAGACCCTCGACCTCGGCCTCGAGATGTTCCGGCGGCACGCTCTTCATCGCGAAGCCGATTTTGGCCGCATCGGCCCCGCTCATGGTGTCCCCGGTGAGCAGCAACCGCTTGGTCCATTGAGGGCCGCAGTGATAGAGCCAGAGGTGGTTGGGCGGCGAACCCATGTTGCGCAGGGGTGGAAACCCGATGTTGGCGTCGTCGGCGGTGATCACGAAGTCGCAATAGAGAGCGAGGTCGGTACCGCCCGCCAGGCAATGGCCCTCGACCTGCGCGATCGACGGCTTGTGCATGTCCCATAGCACTTGCATGTGACGTTGGAGCCCCTCCAGCATCCAGGCGTCCTCGTCGACGCCCGCGCCCGTGCGTCGGTTGACGCCGTCGTCGTTCTTGGTGGGTGCCGGTGCGAGGTCGTAGCCGGCGGAGAAGGCGGGACCGTTCCCGCGCAGGATGACGCAGTGCACCGCCCGGTCGTCGTCCGCCTCCCACAGCGCGTGCGAGAGCTCTTCGAGCAGTGCGCGCGAGAGAGGGTTGCGCCGTTTCGGCTGATTCAGTGTGATGCGTGCGCGTCCGCGCTCGACTTCGTAGAGGATGGTTTCGTAGCTCATGGTGTCCTTTCGGCGGCGTCGGCAATGGGCCGCCGCCTCCTGCGAGTTGCGGTGCTAGTTCTCTGTGTCCGGCGACCAGAGCAGCGGGAAGACGTCGGGGAAGTCACCGAGGGGCTGTCCGGAGCGCGGCTCGTGGGCGTACAGTGCAATCGGATCGGGCACGATCTGTCCGATCCGATGCTGATAGTGCACGTCGCGCCCGGCCCAGAGCGAGGCATGAGCGCGCCGCGGATGATCGGACTCGAAGTCGCCGCGGGCCGAGTGCAGGATGTTGCCGTGAAAGAGCAACACGTCGCCGGGCGCGTAGTCCCAGCCCAGGATGTCGAAGGAGTCGCGCTGGGCCTCGATGTTCGGGACGTCGGGCAGGCTCTTGTCTCGGATGCCGCTCCAGTAGCTCCAGCGGTCGTGTGCCTCGGCGCCCAGCATCGGCCGATCGGAGCGCGCCTGGTCGAGCATCGCCTTCGCCCGCTCGCTCTCGTCGGGGTCGCGGCCGGCGAGGGGGCTGTACGTCACGTTCCAGCGGTGCGAGCCGCGCACGACCTCGAGGCTCAAATTGCGGGGAACGGGATCCGGGGAGACCCAGGCGCGGATCAGGTCGTCGCCGCCGAGGTTGTAGTAGCAAGTGTCCTGGTGCCACTGGGTCGGGGGGATCCAACCCTGCGGCTTGTAGAACATCTGGTCCATGTAGAAGCGGACCGGACTTCGGAGCGTGCGCCCGACGATCTCGGCCAGCGGCGATTGTTCGACGAGGCTTCGAAGGTCCGGGCAGCGCGCTGCAGGGAACTGGTCGACCCGCATCGGCCCCAGATCTCCCGACAGGGCATCCGGCACAGCGTAGGCCGCGTCCAGGCCGCTGCGGGCACGCTCTACCCACTCGGTCGGCAGCATGCGCTCGAGGAGCACTGCGCCGTCGCGATGGAACGCCTCGATCTCGTCCGACGTGACCGGACGCAACGGTCGCGTCGTCATCGGAGCTACGCCTGCACTAGGAGGCACCATGTCGCAGCAGCCTCCCGGGTGTCGCGCCCGTGCACGCGCCGTCCTCGAACGTGACCTCTCCGTTCACCACCACGAGGCGGTAGCCGTCAGCTTTGCAAGCCAGCCGCCAGTCGCCGGCGGGGAAGTCGTAGAGCCGCTCACTGGGGAGTACGCGCAGCGCCTCCAGGTCGTAGGCCAGCAGGTCGGCCGGAACACCCTCGCGCAGGAACCCGCGGTCCTCGATGCCGGCCGCCTGGGCGGGGTAGGCAGACAAGCGCCAGTGCGCCTCTTCGAGACTCATGAGCTCGTGGTCGCGTACGAGCAAGCTCAGGAACTCGGTCGGGTAGCGGCCGAGGGTCACGAACTTCATGTGGGCGCCGCCGTCCGACACGCCCGGAAGCGCGTAGCGGGAGTTCACGACCTTCCGCATTGCAGCCATGTCGAGTTGCTGCGGTGGAGTGACGAAACGGGTGCGCAGACCGTCCGAAACGGCGAGGTCGAGCATCGCGTCGATCGGGTGCGCGCCGGATCGCTCCGCGATCTCGCCGATCGAGAAGCCCTCGTATTCGGTGAGCCCCGGGTCGCCCACCTCGATGACCCGCAGCTGCGGAATCGCGGTCACCGTCGCCCCGACTACGGTCTGGCCGGGGCGGAAGGCGTCGCGAAGCGGCGCGCGCAGGATCGGATCTGCCATCTTGGCGAGGCGCTCCTCCCGCGTGCCCAGCGTCACCTCGCGCCAGGCCGGAATCGAGTCGAACAGATTCCACTCGTCGAGCGTGAACTCGTAGTTGTTTCGGCAGGTGAGGGCCTGGGCGAAGACCCGATGCCCACGTTCGTTCGCTGCGTCGATCCAGCGGATCACGTCCTGGTACTGGCCGTAGGTGTTGCCGTGCTGGTCCGCGGCGAGCACCAGCGCGTTCCAGATCACGGGCCGACCGCTGGCCTCGCACAAGGCTTCGGTGAGTTCCGGGTCGCTGCCGATGACCTGGATGCAGCCGCGACCCTTCTCCTTGAGGACGCCCGCAAAGAAGAGCAGGTCGTCTGGCGACATTGTGTCCGTCACCATGGGCGTACCGTCGTAGTCGCGTTGCACGCTGTCGGCGCCGAGAACCTGGGCGGAGAAGCCGCACGCACCCGCGTCGAGGGCTGCGGCGAGGATCTCCGCCATCGTCTCCCGTTCAGCCCGGTTGGCCGGCCGAGACTTCGCCGCGTCGAGCCCCATCACATAGGTCATCAGTGGGTTGAGTCCGACGTAGCTCAACAGGTTCACGCCCTTGGGCGTGCGCTCGAGGCTCGCGAGGAACTCGGGGATCGTCTCCCAGTCCCAGGGCATTCCCGCGGCCATGGTCTCGGCCCGCACTGCCTCGTTGCGCTCCATCGTGAGCATCGCCCGCTCGCGGTCGGTGGGCCGGACCGGCGCGAAGCCGAATCCGCAGTTCCCGATCACGACCGATGTCACGCCGTGCCAGCCCGAGATGGTGCAGTACGGATCCCAGAAGACCTGCGAGTCGTAGTGGGTATGGAGATCGACGAAGCCGGGACACACGATCAGGCCGCGCGCGTCGAACACGCGCCCGGCCGAGTCTCGCGGGATCGATCCGATCTCTGCGACACGACCATCGCGAATGGCTACGTCGGCGACGCTCCGCGGATTGCGCAGCCCGTCGACGAGCGTTCCGCCCGCGATCAGGAGATCGAAGGAAGGCACGGGCGCGCTAGTCCGGGAGACCCGAGCGGAGCAGGGCGGGCAGGGCGTCGTCGTCCGTCGCGATCAGCGCATCCACCCAGCGGTGGAAGCGTTGGCCGCCGCCTTCGTTGCGACCGAACAGGCAGGCATCCTTGGCGCCGGAGCGGAGCGCCTGCTGCACTCGGAGGCCCGTGTAGTAGTCCTCGTCGCGTACGACTCCCTCGAGGAACCGCATCGTCTTGTCGATCTGCTGCTGGCGCTCTGCGCCCGGGGGCGTGAGCGTCAGGAAAGTCTGCACCGTCGTCGATTCGCCGGGGGTCTTCCCCGGGACGAGTTGCGAGATCATGTAGAGCTTGCCGCCCGCATCGAACTCCGCGATCGAGACGTGCGGGAAGACGGTCCAGATTCCGGAGATCAGGTGCTGCGGGTCCCACTCGTCCTCGGGCTTCTGCTCGAGCTCCAGGTAGGCCGGGTTTGGCATGCTCACGCGCTGGTGGGGACCCCACGCGTCGTAGAGTGCGTCACTCGAGATCCGCGACCCGAACGACTCGCGATGCAGGATCGGCAGGTGGTAGAAATCGAGGTAGCCGTCGTAGGCCACCTTCCAGTTCGGTCCGGCGACCGTCTGGCGACCGACCACGCTGCAGGTCGAGAGGTGGAGGTACTCGAGCAGCCCGTCATAGCCGCCGAGGAAGGCATCGAAATCGACCTGCGCGTTCGGCGTGAGCGCCGCGAAGATCAGGCCGGCACGCTCGGAGATCGGGAGCGGCGTGAGGCCGAGGCACGACCGGTCGACCTCGCCGAAGTCCTTCTCGTTGTGGATGGCGGCGAGCTGGCCCTCCGCGTCGTAGGACCACGCGTGGTACGGGCACGTGAAACGCAGCGCGTGACCGGTTCCTTCGTCGACCACAATGGCGCCGCGGTGGCTGCAGACGTTGAGGAATGCGCGCGCCGAGCCGTCGCGCGCCCGTGTCAGCAGGACCGGTACATCCGCGAACTGCAGAGCGCGGTAGTCCCCCGGCTTCGGGAGCTCGGCCGAGAAGCCCAGCACGAGCGGGAGGCGCCGAAAGATGCGCTCGATTTCGAGCTGGAAGCGCTCCGGGTCGTAGTAGTTCTTCGCGGGTACGCGATGGACCTCGGGAGCCTGGTCGACGGTGCCGGCCTTCACGTGGGCGAGATTGCGCTTCGCCATCGCGACGAGCTGCTCTCGACTTGAGACGGCCGCATCTCGGCCGGGTTGGGCATCGGGCATAGGCCCTGCCTCCAAGCGGGAATCGGATTAGATCCTCTACTCTATATCATGATAAAGTTAAGTGAGGCGAGCAAGATCGGCCGGATTCGCCGGACGACGGATCGGGAGAGGGCGGGGCGTGACGCTGCGTGAGCAGAAGATGGCCGAACGGCGAGAGCGGATCCTCTTGTCCGCCCGCGAGATCATCGCGGAAGGCGGCCTCCAGGCTCTCACCACGCGCGACCTGGCCCGGCGCGCCCGCGTGACCGTTCCCACCGTCTACAACCTCGTCGGTGCGAGGGACGAGGTGCTGTTCGCGGCAGTGGAGGACCAGACGACGCGCTTCCTCGCTGCGATCGGCAGCCGGGAGGGGCTGCGGCCGGAGACCCGCGCGATTGCGGTGAGCCGCGACTGCGTGGCGGAACTCGTCCGCACCCCCCACTACTACCGAGCGATCCTCTTGCTGATGCACTCGTCGGACGCCGGCGCCGAGGTGCGCCGTTCCGTCGGCCGCACGGTCGTCCTGCAGTTTGAGGAGGCGGTCCGCGCGCTACGCGACGCCGGCGAGCTGGTGGACTGGATCGAGCCTCGCAAACTGGCCGAACGCCTCGGCGCCGCGCTCACGGCGGCGGCGCTGCAGTGGGCGACGGGCGACCTTGGCGACACGGAGTTCGAGCAGACGGCTGTTCTCGGGACGTGCCTGCTCCTTCTGGGCATCTGCCAGGGCGAGACGCGCGCAGCCGTCGAGGCCGAGGCGCGACGTCACTCCTCGAAGCTCCGGCGGCGGCGGCGCGCGGGTGAGAGCGACGCGCCGGGGACTCCGCGATGAAGTTCGGTGTTCACCTGCCGCAGTCGGGACCCGCTGCGTCCGCGAACGCCGTCTGCCGCATCGCTCAGCATGCCGAGTCAGTCGGCTTTGCCGACGTCTGGGTGAGCGATCATCTGGCGCTTCCCCAGGGCGCCCCGTATCCGCCGTCGTCCTACATCCTCGACCCCATCGTCTCGCTCACCTGGGCCGCCGCCACGACCGATCGCATCGGGCTCGGCACGAGCGTGCTGGTACTGCCGCTGCGGCCTCCGGTGCTGCTCGCCAAGGCGCTCGCGTCGCTCGATCTCATGAGCGGGGGCCGCCTCACGGTCGGCGCTGCCGCGGGCTGGCTCGAGGCCGAGTTCGACGCGCTCGGCGTGCCGTTCCGGGAGCGAGGAGCGCGCACCGACGAGACGCTCGCGCTGCTTCGGCGCTGCTGGACCGAGGACCCGGTGGATGCCGAGGGCGTCGCTACGGGCGCCAAGCTGGCGAAGATGCGCGTCAAGCCCCAGCCCGGGCGCGCGATCCCGATCTGGATCGGCGGTCTCAGCGACGCAGCGGTCGAGCGCGCGGTCCGCAGCGGCGACGGCTGGCACGGCGCGTTCCAGAGCCCCGAGGAAGCCGCCCCGGTCGCGAGTCGGCTGCGCGCCGCGCGGCCCGAGGAGACGTTCGTGCTCTCCATGCGGCCGAGCTGGGACGTACTGCGCGACGGTGCGGACGTCGTCGCACGCGAGCTCGACGCCTTCCGGGAGGCGGGCTTCCAGCACATCGTCGCCGATCCGGTCCAGCGCGACCTCGATACGTGGCTGCGCTGCGTCGACGCCTTCGCCCGAGTCTTCGAGATCGCGTGACCCTCCCCCCTGCCCGAAACGAGGACCTCCGTTGGAGCTGAACCCGAGCGTCATCTACTTCACCGACAGCCTCGCCGCCGCCGCGCTCGAGGCCTTTGCGCTCCGCCTCGAGGCCCTCGGCTATGAGTCGCTGTGGGTGCCCGAGTTCTTCGGGCGCGAGCCGTTCTCGACAGTCTCGTTCGTGCTGGCGCGGACCACCCGGCTCTCGGTCGCCACGGGGATCGCGAACGTGTACGCGCGCGACGCGCTGGTCGCGGCCCAGGCGCGGCAGACCCTCGCGGAGCTGTCCGGAGGACGCTTCGTGCTCGGGCTCGGCGTGTCGCATCCCCCGATGGCAGAGGCTCACGGTGTGCCCTGGCAGCCGCCGGTGCGGAAGATGACGGCGTACCTCGACACGCTCGAGGAGACCGAGGTGGCGTCGCCGCCGCCGGTGAGGCCCGCTCCGATCTGGATCGCTGCGCACGGCCCGAAGCTGTTGGCGCTCGCGGCAGCCCGCGCCGACGGAGCGAACACCTACCTGATGCCGCCCGCACACACGCAAGAGGCACGCCGCATTCTCGGTCCCGACAAGCGTCTCAACGTGGTCGTGCCCGCGTGCCTCACCGGCGATCCGGGTCGCGCGCGCGAGGTGGGCCGCAGGGCGATCGGGATCTACCTGCCGCTTCCCGCGTACCGCCTGCAATGGAAGGCGTGGGGCTTCGAGGACGGCGACTTCGAGAACGGCGGCAGCGACCGGCTGATCGACAGCGTGATCGCGTGGGGCAGCGAGGACGAGGTTCGCGCTCGCATGCGGGCGCATCGCGAAGCCGGCGCGTCGCACATCACCGTGAGCGCGCTCAACCCCGGCGGGCGCGGCCCGGCCTGGCCGCTGCTCGAAGCGCTGGCGCCCACTGTGAGTGGCGGATGACCCCCCGCTTCGAGCTGCTGGCCGGCGGCTTCGGACTCGTCGAGGGACCGCGCGTGGACGACGAGGGTCGGCTCTACTTCAGCGACGCCCGCGGTGGCGGCGTCTACTGCCGCCAGCCGACCGGGGAAGTCGAGACCGTGGTGCCGAAGCGGCGCGGCGTCGGCGGCATCGCGATCCATGCCGACGGCGGCATCGTGATCTCGGGTCGCGACATCAGCCACGTGCGCGACGGCAGCACTCGCAGCGTCTTCCGCAGGGAGGACGTGCCGGGCTTCAACGATCTGTTCACCGATGCAGCGGGGGGCGTGTGGGTAGGCTCCCAGATGGCCGACCCGTTCGCGAAGGGGCCCAAGGCGGCCCCGGGCGAGCTCTTTCGGATCGGGGCCGACGGCACCGCGGAAGCGCTCTATGGCGACGTCGGTCTCACCAACGGGATCGGCTTCTCGCCGGATGGGACGCGCCTCTACCACAGTGACAGCGCCCGCGGTCACGTGATCGGGCACGCGCTGGACGAGTTTGGCCGTTGCAGCGCGCGCTCGGTCTTCGTCGAGACCAAGGGGGGTGCCCCCGACGGCCTCGCTGTCGACGAAGAGGGGTGCGTTTGGGTGGCGCTCTACGGCGGCGGCTGCGTCGCGCGCTACACGCCCGATGGAAAGCTCGATCGAAGGCTCGAGGTGCCGGCGCGCGCGGTCGCGAGTGTCAGCTTCGGCGGGTCGGATCGGCGCGATCTCTACGTCGCGACCGGAGACAATCTCGACGACCCCGCGCTGCGGGGCTCGATCTTCCGCACGCGCGTCGACGTCGCGGGTCTGCCCGCGCCGAAGGCGCGCGTCTGATGCAACCTCGCAAGTTACACACGCACAGGAGCAGCCGATGAGCCAGGATCGATTCGACTCCATCTTCCGACCGGGCCTCTTCGACGACCGGATCGTGCTCGTGACCGGGGGCGGGACCGGCCTCGGTCGTTGTATCGCCCACGAACTCGCCGCGCTCGGCGCCACGCCGATCCTCGCCGGGCGGCGCGAGGAACCGCTCGAGATCGTCGCGTCCGAGATCGAGGCGGCCGGCGGCCGCGCGGTGTACCGCACGCTCAACATTCGGGATCAGGAGGCGGTGGACGCCACCGTCGCTGCGCTCGTCGAGGAACACGGGCGACTCGACGGGGTCGTCAACAACGCGGGCGGGCAGTTCCCGACGGCGGCGGGTGACCTCCGGCCCAAGGGTTGGAACGCCGTCGTCGACACGAACCTGAACGGCACCTGGTGGGTCACCCACGCGGCGTTCAATCAGGCCTTCAAGCAGCAGGGGCACGGGGCCATCGTGAACATGGTGGCGGACGTCTGGATGGGGGCGCCGGGCATGGTGCACACCGGCGCCGCCCGCGCGGGCGTGATGAACATGACGGTGACCCTCGCGGCCGAGTGGGCGACGTGGGGCGTGCGCGTGAACGCTGTCGCCGCGGGCCCCATCCTGACGAGCGGGCTCGCGACCTACCCGGAGGCGCTCCAGCAGCGCACCCTGGACGAGGCCCGTGTCACGCCTCCCTCGCGCCTCGGGACCGAGAGCGAGATCTCGGCTGCCGTCGTGTTCCTGCTCTCACCGGCCGCCGCGTACGTCAGCGGCGAGGTCATGAAGGTGGATGGCGCCACCTCGGTCTACAAGAACCCCATCGTCCCGCTGGGCAATCACGAAGGCACACCGCGCTGGGACGGCTTCCACCTCAAGCCACAGCTCGGCGGCCTCTACGCCGAGGCTGAACGCAAGAAGAAGCAGACGCCGTGAGGATCGGATTCGTGAGCGCCCGCGCCGGTCGCCCCGAGACGCGGCTGGACGAGATCGTCGCCGAAGCCCAGCGCGCCGAGGCGGACGGCTTCGAGTTCTACGTCGTGCCGAGCATCTTCAGCCTCGACGCCATCGGCATGCTGATCGCGGTGGGGCGCGAGACGAGTCGGATCGAGCTGATACCGGCGGTGGTGCCGACGGCGCCCCGGCACCCGGCCGCGCTGGCGCAGCAGGCGCTGACGGCCCAGGCGGCGAGTGGCGGTCGTTTCACACTCGGAGTCGGTCTCTCGCATCGCGCCGTGATCGACGACATGTTCGGGCTCTCCTATGCAAAGCCGGCGCAGCAGATGCGCGAGTACCTGTCGGTGCTGGTGCCGCTGCTGGAGGGCAAGCCAGCCTCCTTCGACGGGGACTGGTACCGCGTCCATGCCCGTCTCGACGTGGCTGAAGCGGATCCGGTGCCCGTCCTCGTGGCGGCGCTGGGCCCGAGGATGCTCGAGGTCGCCGGAGAGCTCGCCGCCGGCACCGTCACGTGGATGACGGGACTCGAGACGCTCGCGAGCCACATCGTGCCCTCGATCCGGCGCGCCGCCAGCGCGGCGGGGCGCGCTGTCCCGCGGATCCAATCCGCCGTTCCGATCTGTCTCACGAGCGACGCCGAGGCCGCGCGCGAGGACTGCAACCGCACGTTCTCGATCTACGGAAAGCTGCCGTCCTACCGCGCGATGCTCGATCGCGAGGGCGCCGCGCGGCCGGGCGACGTCGCGCTGGTCGGGGACGAGGCCGAGCTCCGGGTCGGCCTCAGCCGCTATCGGGAGGTCGGCGTCGACGACTTCGCGCCCAGCGTGTTCGGTGCCGACGTCCAGGGCGTCGAGCGCACGCTCGCGTTCTTGAAGAGCGAGAGGGCCGCCTCGCCAGCTCAGAAGATCGAGTAGCCGCCGTCGACGCAGATCGTGTCGCCGGTGTGGAAGCGGGAGCCCGCGGATGCGAGGTAGACCGCGATCCCCTCGAAGTCGGACGGGTCTCCCCAGCGCCGCGCCGGCGTTCGCTTTCTCACCGTCTCGGACAGGAGCTCATTCTCGCGCATCGGCTCGGTCGCTTCCGTCTCGATCCAGCCGGGCTGCAGGTTGTTCACCTGGATGTCGTGGCGTGCCAGCTCGATCGCGAGCGAGCGCACGAGCGCGCCGAGCGCTGCCTTGCTGGCGGCGTAGCCCGGCTGCTTGGCGGCACCGAAGCGCTCGGTGATGGACGAGATCGTCACCAGCTTGCCACCGCCACCCCGCTCCACCATGTGCTTCGCCACCTCGCGCAGCGTCAGGAACGTGCCGTCGAGGTTCACGTCGAGCACTTTGCGCCAGCGCTCGAGGCTCGCCTTCAACGGGTTGTAGTAGTCGCCGAAGCCGGCGTTGGCGAAGCAGGAGTCGATGCGTCCGAGTGCGTCGATCGTCGCGGCGCACGCTTGCTGGATCGACGCTTCGCTGCTGATGTCGCAGGGAACGGGCAGCGCACGGACGCCGAGCTCCTCGAGCTCGGCCGCCGCGGCCTGGTTCTGGTCCTGGCTGCGCGACCACACGGCGACGCTCGCGCCCGCGCGAGCCAGGCCGCGCGCCATCCCCAGTCCGATTCCCTTGTTGCCTCCGGTGACGACGGCGACGTGGCCCTCGAGATCGAAGAGCGGGCTCGCTCCCACGGCGGTTCCTCCTGATCGGGGCGGCGCCGTGAAATGGGGCGCCCACTCCGCATTTTATGATTCGCGACCTGGATCGACGAGGATCTTGATCTCGCCCGACGGCTTCATCAGGCGCTCGATCGCCGCCTCCAGCTGGTCGAGTCCGACGGTGTCGGTCACGAGGGGTGCGAGATCGAGCGCTCCGTCGCACGCCAGCTGCTGGGTGATCTCGAACTCTTCGTGCGTGTAGCCGAGGGAAGCCGTCAGGGTGACCTCCTTGGCGAGCCAGATGGCGGGCTGGATCGTGGCGGGCGTCGAAGCCAGTCCGACGAGTCCCACGCGACCGCCGCGTCGCACCAGCTCGACCGAGCGCTGGATCGTCGACGGAACCCCGGCACACTCGAGCACGAGCTCCGGTCCCGCTCTGCCGCACGCCTCGCGAAGCTGCCGCTCGAGATCCGCGAGGTCCGGCGCAAAGACGTGGTCGGCGCCCAGCTTGCTCGCGAGCGCCGCGCGCGACGGCTCCGGTTCGATGACGACGACGTGGCTCGCTCCGCCGGCTCGCGCGAGTTGCAGCGCCAGCAGCCCGATCGGGCCCGCTCCCAGCACGACGACCGATTCGTCGGGGCGGACGGGCGTTCGTCGGAGCGCGTGGGTCACCACGGTGGCCGGCTCGAGCAGGGCGGCCTCCGCGTCTCCGATCTCGGGCCGCACGCGATAGAGGCGACTCGCGTCCACCGCGATGGCCGTGGCGAAGCCGCCGTGCGGCGGCGCCATCGGGTCGAGGCCGAGCATGCTCGCGAGCACGGTCGTGCACTGCGCGGGCGCGTCGGCTCGGCACAGCGCACAGTGCCCGCAGGCCGGCGCGATGCCGATGGCCACGCGATCCCCTTCGTCGACGACGTCTACCCCCGCACCGCAGGCACTCACCTGGCCGGCCCACTCGTGGCCGCAAATGGCGGGGGTGTAGGGTCCGCCGTGCGCGTATGCGTGCACGTCGGTCCCGCAGATCCCGCAGCGCGCGATCTCCACCACTGCCTTGCCGGGCTCGGGCGACGGAGTCGGGAACTCACGGAGGGTGAGGTCTCCCCTTCCGGCGATCAGGCCGACGCGCATGGGCTCACGCGTTCACGTACTTCTCGAGCAGCGTGTGGAAGTGCCGGATCTTGGTCTCCTGGTACCGCGCGAGTGTCACGTGCTCGTGGGACGCGGCCCGGAGTCCGCGCTGGACGTTGCCGAGGTTGAACGTGTCCTGGTCGAAGATGTTGGCCAGGCTTCCGAGCTCGGGGGCCTGGGTCCAGGGCTCGCCGATGTCGAGCCAGGTCGTCTTGGCGGGCGCGGGTCGCGTTCCGCGGAACGGCGAAAGCAGGAATACCTCCATCACCGCGCGATTCGGATCGTTCTCGAAGGGGCGGAAGCGGTAGTTGACTCGCGTGTAGCCGCCCCAGGGATGGAAGTTCGGGAACAGCGTGTAGTAGATGCTGTCGTTGAGCTCCGCATCGGAAACGCGCTGGACGGACGGCACGCTCGCCTGGAGGTTCATCCGCATCATCTGCCCGAATATCTCGCGCGCGGTCATGCCCTCTGGCACCGGCATCGGCGACGGCTTATCGAGACTCGCGAGGATGAAGGAGTCGAGCATCTGTTGCTGCGACGGCGTCTCGTCGAGGTGGGGGCTCGGCACCATCTGCGGCGTCAGTGCGCGCGAGAACGTATCCCAGGCGTCGTACTGGCTGTTGCAGTCGCCGAGGGAGAAGAGCAGGTGAGGGTGCGTCGCGATGACGTGATACGCCTCCATGAAGGCTTCTTGCAGGACCTTCCAGTTGCAGGGCATCACGTGTGCGACGTGGGCCTCGGTGTACCGCTCCTCGAGCGGCCAGACCTCGAAGTGCCGGGGCAGTTCGCCGAGGTGCTGCGCGAGCGGGATGGAGTCCGGGTCCAGGTTCACGAAGACGAAGCCGGCCCAGGTTCCGACCTTCACCTCGGGCAGTCCGAACTCCTTGCTGTTCGCATGGGGGAAGTCCCACTTGCAGGGGATCTCGCGCGGCGAACCGTCGAGGTTCCAGCTCCAGCCGTGGAACGCACACCGAAGCTCCTGGCTGCGGCCGGGCACATCCTTCAGGCGTCGCCCGCGATGCAGGCATACGTTGTGGAAGGCGCGAATGCGGTGGTCTTCGCCGCGCACGACCACGATCGAGGTGTCGCCGATCTCGTAGACGGCATGATCGCCGGGTTCGGCGATGACCTCCTCGCGGCAGGCCATCTGCCAGACCCGCTTCCAGACCTTCTCCATCTCCAGGTCGTGGAACTCCTGCGAGACATAACGCTCGATCGGTACCCGAACGACGGGCAGCTCGCGCGCGGAGCGCCAGCGCAGCACCTCCGGCACGTCGCGTGTGTCGGTGTCGAGGATCTGCTGGTACGAATCGCCCGGCGAGAGCGCGTCCTGCTCGGGATCCGACTCTTGTAGCCCGTCGTGAGGCTCAGCCATGCGCTTGCTCCCGCTCGTCTCGCCGCCCTAGTAGGCCACGCGCTTGGTGAACCCGCCATCGGCGACGAGGTTGGCACCGGTGATCAGGCTGGCGGCCGGGCTCGCGAGGAATACGACGGCCCGGGCCACCTCCTCCGGAGCACCCATGCGCCCGATTGCGCATTGCCCGAGAGCGGCCTCGTAGATCTTGGGCATCGCCTGCTTGATCATCTCCCAGTTGCCGCCTTCGAAGTAGATCGGACCGGGGGACACGACGTTCACGCGGATGCCCCGGGGCGCGAGCGCCTGGGACAGATCGCACGCGTGGGTGATCACGGCCGCCTTCATCGCGTTGTAGCCCTGGGGGATGCCCAGATACTCGAGCGCGGCTGTCGAGCTGATGAACACGACACTGCCGGAATCGCTCTCGGTGAGGAACGGAAGCGACGCCTCGACGCCTCGCACGCCGCTCATCACGTCGACTTCGAAGCCGGCTTTCCAGGCCTCTTCGCCCGGACCCGAGCCGCCGCTGGCGTTGCTCACGAAGACGTCGAGACCGCCGAGATCGCTCGCCGCGTCCTCGACGAAAGATTTGAGCTCAGCCGCCGCCGATACGTCGAAGGCGCGAGTGAAGACGCGCGCGCCGCGCGCTTCCAGATCCTTGCGGGCGCTTTCGAGACCGGCCTCGCCCCGGGCGCAGATCGCGATGTCGCAGCCGGCGTCCGCGAAGGCCTGGGCCCCCGCAAGGCCGATGCCGCGGCTCGCGGCGGTGATCAGCACCTTCTTTTCGTTCAGACCGAGATCCATTTCTTCGCTCCTTTCCCGGCTCGTGGCGCCGGTTCCGAGGGTTGGGACCGGGACGCCGCGGCGTTCGCCGCTCGATCGACCCGTCAACGACTGAGGTCGGGTCTCGGGGGCGCACACGATCCCGGTCATGTGGGGATCGGCCTCCCGCAGCGCGCCGCGGATCCACACGCCCTTGCGCGTGAAGAAGCCCGAACGACCGTCGGCGGATTCGACCTCGATCGTGTCGGGATCCCGCCGCGTGTAGATATCGCCCGTCAGCGGATGGCGCAGCTGCATTGCGTCCCCGGTGGCGACGCTGGGCGTCGCGCACCTCTGTCATGAATTTCGACGATACTATATCATGTTCAATCGAGGTTGGTGCCCCGTCCTCTAGGTGAGGCCTCTTCAGACCCGAAGGTCATCCTTGCCGCTCACGACTAGGAGCCCTCATTGAGCAAGCGCACGCTTGAGATGAACCGCCGCCGCGACCGCATTCTCGCCGCCGCGCGCAAGCTGATCAGCAAGCAGGGCTACGGCAACCTGACGATGCGGGCGCTCGCCGAGGCGGCCGACATCACGGTGCCGACGATCTACAACTTGATCGGCAACAAGGATGCCGTCGTCGGGGCGACGATCCACGAGGGCACGGCGCGCTTCTTCGAGAGCGTGGGGTCCAGCGCGAATCCCGTCGCGATTCTCGAGAAGAACGTGACGGAGCTGCTGAGCCAGTCGGCCTACTACCGTCCGCTGCTGCGCGCCCTGCTTCATGGAGAGGCTCGGGAGGCCATGGCAGAGATCGACGCGCTGTACCTCGAACACCTGCACGACTCGATCGAGGCGCTCAAGCAGCGCGGCGATCTCGAGCCCTGGGTCGACCCCGGCATCCTCGCCGAGCGCATGCTCTCGAACTTCTTCGGGGCGGCCTCCGAGTGGGCCTCATCCGTGTTGAGCGACGCGGCTCTCCCCGTGGCGACGAGCTACGACGCCAGCATTACCCTGGCCGGCGTGGCCACGGACAAGGGCCGGGCGCGCTTCCAGAATCGCGCGCGAAGGCTGCAGAAGGGCACGATCGAGAGCGAACGGGGTCGCCTGCGCGCCGGCGGTCTTCGCTCCTCGGGCGCTCGCCGCTAAGCTGAGCGCTTCTAGCGGCCCTTGGTGAGGCGTCCGACGTCGATGTAGCGGCGGATCCTTCCCTGGCTCTTCAGCGGAGTCCCGGTCGCATCCCAGAAGTCGATGCGGTTCCCGGTCCCGGTCTGCACGTTGACGATGATGTCGCTGACGACCCGGAGATCGCTGGGCTTCGGAACTCCGTCCCATCCGGGGTACCACTCCGGATCGTCTTCACTGAAGCGATGGTTGTGCCAGATGATCTTCCAGAGCTCGCCCTTCCGGTCATAGGCGGCAGAGTACATCGGTGTCAGGGTCTCCTTGTCCACATAGATGTCCTTGTGGTGGTACGGATGATCCTGGTTCCTGGGGACGAAGCGGAGCTTCACCGCCTTGCGCACCTCCCAGTTGTCGTCGGCGTAGGAGAGCCCGTACGGGCCGAAGTTGTGGTCCCTGTTGTACGGGTACGCTCGTATCTTCGAGTTCATCGGGGCGATGAGGTCCATCTCTCCGAGGCATTCCCACTCGTATTGGGGAATGATGCCGGAGAAGCTGCGGAGATCGTCGAAGGTGAAGTCCGTCCCGGAGATCGCGTCGGTCCGCTGGGCCGTGGAGATCCTCCGGACCCGGCGCAGAGAGGGTACGTAGACCCAGGTGTCGTCGTTCTTGGCCTCGGACGCCGGCAAGTCCGCGGTCTTGTACCGATAGGTCAAGAGACTGATGCCGCGGGCATCGAACGGCTGGTTGACTTCGATCCCGAACGCTTGCTTGCGCTGCTCGTTCCGGAAGAGGTCCCCGCCGCGAGTGTCGAGGAGTTCCTTCTCGACCCGGTGGGAGAGGAGGACGGCCCTGGCCTTTCCCTCGTAGAAGAGCGGGAGCTCCTCACCGCGGTCCCAGTAGGAGTAGTAGTAGTCGGAGGCGCCGCCGCTCCCGCTCCACTGATAGTCGAAGTTCCAGATGATCTTTGTTCCCGCGTCGGGGTCGACCAGGCACTCGATCTCGTCCATGGGGAAGGGTTGACCGGCGGTGTAGTTCTCGAGGCTGTTCTCCGGGCCGACCCGCGCCTGACCCCGAAACTGCTCGGTGGCCGCCTGATACTCGGGCGGAGGTGCATAAGAGCGGTAGAACGGACCGATCTCGAGCTGCATGCCTTCATAGAAGAAGAAGTCCCGAACCCCCCAGACCTCGGGCGGGAGGAAGGGCTTCAGGGACTCCAATCCGTCCATGGTGACGACGTCCCCTTCCTTGAAGGTCGGGGCTCCGGCGGTGGCGTCCTCCGGCTCGGCGAGACCCGGGACGGCGAGCGCCAGCGCGATCGAGAACACAAAGAACAAGCGCGAGCGCATTCGATCTCCTCTTCCTGTCGGCGACCGGAGTCTTCGCGACTCGTTCGGTCAGGCTAGCAAGCAACGGCGGTCGGCTTTCAGAACGTGTAGCGGACTCGCATGAAGGCTTCGTCGCGATTTCTCAGAATGGAGAGACCGCTCTCTGTGAAGTCCTTGTAGGCATGGCGCCCGACTCGGTTCTGAAGGGCAATCTCGTTGATCGGCATCTTCGTCTGCTTGTAGCGGCCGAAAAAAGCCGCGACGCCGAAGGTGACCGAGAACTTCCCCGAGTAGCGGTAGGTGACCTGCGGAAGGAAGGCACCCGAGTTCGAGTTGAAGTCGTAGACGAAGGTCGCCGACGTGAGCAGGCGGTCCTGGAAGTACCCCGTCTGCACCGACAGTGTGGCGAGCACGTTCCACGGGCCATTGGACGAAAAACTCTCACGGTAACCATCGATGTACTGGAAGAACCACTGACTGTTGATGAAGAACGTGCGGTTCGAGTTCAGGAAGTTGATGAAGGTCGGGCGATCGACAGAAACCGTGAGGTTGTAGGTGTCGACGTCGGTCAGACCATCCAATTCGTCGGCATCCGCGAACGGGCGCCCCTCGAGCCAGGTCGTTTCGATGCTCCAGTTCGTCTTGGTGAAGTCGTTCGAGAAGTCCATCGAGAATCCGAGGACGTTGCGCTTCTCGTAGCGGAAGGCGACCGGACTGCCCGCGTGCCAGATGAAATCGCGGCGACCGTAGCGACCGTTGCCCCCCGCATTGATCGTGTTGCGTCGCGTTCCGATGGGACTGAGGAAGAAGGAGAAGGCGTTGCAGAGCTGCGGCTTGGCGAAGGAGCAGCCGTCCTTTCGGAGCGACTGGTTCTCGTCGAACTCGTCGATCTCGGCCTGCTCGCCGTCAGCTGGCGCGGAGAGCGCGACGAAGAGCATCATGAAGTTCCAAGAGAGCGCCGCCATCTCTCGGCGCCACTTCTGTCCGGTGAAGGGGTGGCCGGCGAGGCCGGTGTCCAGGTTCGCGAGGGTGTTGGGAGGGGTCCCGTCGACATTCGGGTCGTAGCCCGGATCCCCAGGGCCGCGACAGCCCGGAAGAATGAAGGTCCGCCCACCCTCGTACCGGGTGCAAGCCGGTCCGCCCTCGAAGCCGACCGTGCCCGGCTGAGCGCGGCTGCCGTCGGTGGTGTCCCAATCGACGCCGAAGGTCCCCTCGAAGCCGACGAAGGACATGCCGAGGGCGCTGGCTTCGGTGTTCAGCAAGTCCATGCCGTCGAGGTCGCACGACGTTCCCCAGAACGGCCCGCAGCCGAGCAGCGCCTCCTGCTCGTCGGTCAGGGACCCCATCAGGTCTGCGTCGACGACCCCGAAGAAGCCGCTGCCGGCGCCGTCGTTGGCGTCCCGGTTGAGCGGGACCAGGGGCGAAATGGGAGGGCTGCCGCCGTTCGGAAACGCGAAAGCCGGCCACAGGACCCGACTGCGGTCACCCGCGAGCATGGTGGCGAGGCTCTCCGCGAGCGTGACGTCCACGGGAGCTTGCGCCGGGATCTCCTGGCTGTTGAACACCGACAGCCCGCACGCCGAGCGATCGATCGACATCCCGAAGTTCGCGGCGCAGCTGATGTCGAACATCGTGCGGTTGGCCGACGTATTTTGGAGGGCGTCTTCTCCGGGCTGCAGGCAGTCCTTCTCCTTGCCGGTCTTGCAGTTGCCTCGGGAGCTGAGACGCCGCGCTCGGCCCGTCTTCGGGTCTACGTTCCGCTCGAAAGTCAGGATCTTGTCGATGTAGAACATGTCGTCGTAGCCGTAGAAGTCCGTGAGGGCGAAGCTCAAGTTCTTCCAGCGCCACTCGAGCCGCGCACCGATCTCGATTCCCTTCCAGCTGTTCCAGGGGTCGGGGGGGTTGCGAACCCCTGCGATGCCAATCCCCTCGAAGCTGTTGATCGCGGTCGCGAACGAGAGCACGCAGATCAGCGCCAGGCTGTACGGCTCGCCGCAGGTGCCGAGGTCGTTGGGCTCGACCTGGTCGAGGTTGACCGCCAGCTCCAGACGCACGTCGTGGAAGGGGCCCACTTCGTAGAAGGACCACACGCCGCGCGCCGCCCAGAGGGCGACCCGGGATTCCTCGAGGCTCGGCAGCGAGGACAACGCGAAGTCCTGGGGGTTGAATTGGTCCTGGCTCCGGAAGAGCTCAGTCTTGCCCCAGACGATGGCCTGCTTGCCGAGGCGCAACCAGAGGCGAGTGTCGAACAGCTCGATGTCGACGTAGAGCTCTTTGAGTTCCTTCTCCCACCCCTGGCTGGATCCGCGGTTCCAGGCCAGCTCGTTCTGGGTAAAGTTGATGTCCGGGTCTTCGAGGTCGCCGTCCCGGAGTTCCTTGGCCATCTCGGCTCGAGGGATCCACAGCCCGCGTGCGATGTAGTCGGGCGTCCCGGCGAGGTAGCTCTTGGCCGGCGCAGGACGGTAGGGCAGCTCCCAGGCGCCGCTGCTTCGCGTGATCGGGTTGAAGTCGCCGCGCCGGAAAGGATTGGGCCGGTCGATCATGCCGGCGACGCCCGTGACGTCGCAGGCCGGGTCGATGAAGCCCAGGATCTGCGTGGCGCTGCCGTTAGTCGGCCCCTTCACTTGACGGCTGCTGAGCTTGCACGAGTCGCCGCCGTCGAAGTAGCGCGACAGGATGTACGGAGCCGGGTCGTCGGCGGTGCCCAGGACGCCGTCGATTCCGGCGTAGTTGAAGAACACGCCGAACGTTGGTGCCGAATCGAGGTGGTACGGTCGGCGCGAGCCGCGGGGCATGTCGCGGTACTGGATGCCAGACTGCTCCGGGGGCTCCCCGCGGTAGTAGCGGGTGTCCCCGTTGAAGACGTTCCCGACGTAGCCGGTGCGTCGCCCGTCGTTGAGGCGCTTCGGCAGCTTCTTGGCACCGTCCCCGAATGCGTTCACGCTCGGAAAGACGCCGCACGCGCGGGTCCAGATGCAGTCGTAGCGGATCTCGATCCGCGAATAGGCGCTGACGATGTCGAAGGGTCCCCAGCCCTGCTCGACGAGAGAAGCTTCGAACTCCAGGTTGAGGACGTGGGCCATCTGGGTGAGGTCCCAGTCGTCGGAGCCGTCGAAGTCCCGTGCGATGGTCCGGGTCTGAGACTCGTAGAAGCCATTCACCTGAAGACGCTCGCCGAGGAGCTCGATCGCCCCCGCCGGCGGGGCGGCCAGGAGCGCCAGGGTCAGGAGGGTGCCGGAAAGAACCCGGTACAGGGCACGCTCCATCACTCCAGGCACTCCCGTGTTCAACGCGTTCAGCGCGTCCCAGTCAACATTTAACACGTTCAAGGTTCCGCAGCCCGACTCAATCTCGATTCGGGCGCAGCGACGTCGGGAGCCGTAGAGCGGGGCCCGGAACCGAGAGGCCCGAAGCCCTGGCGGGCCGCGGCGGCCGGCTCGGCGGCGGAGCCGCGAGGGAAGTTCAGGATGGCCGCCCCCGGGCGTGGCCTGGCGGGTGCGGCAGCGCCGCGGGTCTCTACGGGCGCACGTTCTTCCGCCGGACGACGAGGACCAGGGCGATGACGCCCGTGCCCAGCATCAGCATCGCGCCCGGCTCGGGCACGATCGTGTAGCGGTAGATGTTCTGGAGCTGTCCGCCGCTGGCGTCGAACACCTCGTTGACGATGATGGTGCCGTCGTAGTCGGGGCCGTCTGCTGTGTCGATCCAGGCACCCGGCGCCCCGAGGGTCGGCCCGGAAGCGCCGGTCGGCGGCCAGGGTTCGACGGAGTCGGGGACCGAGTCGCACACCAGACCCCCGAGTCCGCCCAGGTTGGTGCAGTCGACCGTACCGGTGGTACTCGAGCTGGTGACCGGCAACTCGCCGACACCCGGGGTCCACGAGCCCGTCTGGCCCCAGCCCGCTGTGAGGATTTCGGCGTCGAGAGTGGCGTCGGCGAGCACGTCGAGGAGGATCTCGAAGTCCGGCAGGCTGAAGGTGTAGGTGCCCGCAGCCTCATCGACGTCGCCCGAGCCGTCGAACGGGAGCGGCGGGGTGAACGTCGTCGTGGTCTCGAACCCCGCATCGAAGGTCGTGGCGCTCTCGAACGTGAACGTGACCGGGGCTGCCGAGGCGCTCCCCGCGAAGAGGAAGAGGGTGCTGACCAGCATCAGCGCGCGCGTGAGTCTCATCATCGGTTCCTTCAGTCGATTTTCTGCCGATCCCGGAACGATCCCGTACGGGCCCGCTTCCTTTAGCAAAGCAGACTGTGTTTGAACACGTTCAAGATGACAGTTAACACGATCGAGGATCCGCGGGCGACCCCGGGGCCTCGGGGGGGCGTCTCCGCGGCGGAGCGAAACGAGAAGGGCGGCCATCCTGCGAGAGGATGAACCGCCGTGGCGAGATAGGTCGTGGTAGTTTGGAGCGTGCCGTTGGCGCCCTGGTTGAGGTCGCTGAAGAGCTCGATCTCGAAGCTGAAGACCGTGTCATTGCCGACGAACCTCGAACGCCCCATCCCCGCGCCCTCAGCGGTTGGCATCGAACTCCAGGCGGAGCTCGAGGGTGCCGAGCATGATCCCCGGCTGGTGGCGGAACGTGTTCCCGGGCGCATAGGCGAGACGTTCGATTCGCTCGAGCAGCCCATTCCAGGCGCACGTCTGCTCCAGCCGTGAGATGCCCGCCCCCGGACAGGTGCGCGGTCCCTGCGAGAAGGTCAGGTGTCCGCCCAGGCGCTTGCGATCGAGCATTACCTGATGCGGGCACTCGTACGCTTCGGGATCGACGTTGCCCGCCCCGAAGCGGAGGTGGAGGAGCGAGCCCGCCGGCACCCGGGTGTCCTGGAATACCTCTTCCTGCGTGGTCAGACGGGTCGAGAGGCCCTGGGTGGGCGCGCGCAGTCGCATCGCCTCCTCGGTGAACGCCCGCAGTTTCGAGCGATCGGCCCGCACCGTCTGGAATAGCATCGGATCGTCGCAGAGCAGCTGAGCCTCTTCTGCCAGGGCGTACTGCGTGGTCTCGAGGCCCCCGAGCACCATCGCGTAGACGACGCCCTCGATCTCGGTGTCGTGGAGCTTGCGGCCGAGTGGGCTGTAGGTGACCTGGGTGAGAAAGGTCGTCATGTCGTCCCCCGGCTGCCTGCGCTTCCGGCCGACCTGGTCCTTCACGTACTGGCCGAACTCCGCGAGCGAAGCGGCCTGGGCCTCGAGCTCGGCCCTGGGCAGAAGGTTGCGATGGCCTCTTCCGTAGACGAACGGGCGCACCATGGTGGTGCCCCAGTCTGCGAGCTGCGGGAGATCCTCGAGCGGGAAGCCGAGCACGTGAGCCATCACGATCTGGGGAAGCGGCCTCGCGAATTCAGCGACGAACTCGACTCGCCCGCGATCGATGAATCCGTCGATCAGCATATCGACGCTGCGGCGGATCATCTCCTCGTGTCTTCTGGCGCCCGGGCCTACCCACGGATCGGTGAGCTCCTGCTTGTGGGCGCGGTACAGGTCCTGGGTGGGCCGCAGGGATGCCATGGAGACGATCATCGCGTTGATGGCCGGTGGGAACTCGCACTCGCCGCCGTCCTTGCGGGCCTTCTCGACGAGCGGTCGGATGTCGTCGACGGCAAGAGTGATCAAGGGCGTGAAGCGGGCCGGGTCCTTGACGACCCGTGTGATGTCCTCGTGCCGGGTGAGGACGAAGGCGTCGGAAGCGCGCCCCATCCCCTCTCCGGGAATCCGCAGCACCGGCGACTCACGGTGCAGGATCTCGTAGGCCTCGTTCCAGTGCTCCTGCGCCCCGGCGCCGAACAGGTCCACGTCTTCGACGGTCACCGGACAGTGCTTTTCGCTGAGCGAGTGGTTGGGTGTCTTCGGCGACTCGGGGCGGTCGATGGCCATGGGGTGTCGAGAATGCCACAGGCGCTACGGGGTCCGTGCTCGTCGCCACGAGATCGACCCGCGGAGGCGGCTATGCTGGCCGAACTTTGGGAGGTCGTGCGCACGTCTCAGCGCGGGAGGCTCAGACGATGGCGACGCTGCTGGCCCACATCCAGGTGAAACCAGGGCGCGAGGCCGAGTTCGAAACCATCGCCGCCGAGCTGTACCGGGACACTCGCGCCCACGAGCCGGCGTGCCTCCGCTACGAGTACTGGCGCGGCGCCGAGCCGGGCTACTACTACTCGCTCCTCGCCTTCGAAGACTTTCGCGCCTTCCTGCGGCACCAGGTGAGCGACCATCACGAGACGGCGTCACCGCGCATCGGCGACACGTGCGAGCGCGTGCGCCTCGAGTGGATCGATCCGATCGCGGGCTGCAGCGAGCTACCGGCCACCGAGATGCAGCCGCTGCAGGACGGTGCCGACGAGAAGACGACGCTCTACCACAGGGTCTTTGCCGCCGTCGTGCAGGAGTGGTGGCCTCGGTGAGGCTCGAAGACTTGGGGTGCAGTGCACTCTGCATGGAGAAGAAACCGTGAGTGAAGACAAGGCCTACTACGAAGATCTGCGGCCCTTTGCGCTGAGCGAAGCGGATCGGGACGCGTTGCTGGCGACCCAGACCGAGTGCAGCTTCTGCTGGGGGACGAAGGACGGCTCGCCCATGGGGGTGATCATGGGATACGTGTGGCACGACGGGAAGATCTGGCTCACGGCGACGAGCCAGCGCAAGCGGATCTTCGCGCTGCGCCGCGACCCGCGCTGCGCCGTCATCGTGACGAGTCTGGGGGTCAACCTGCCCCCCGGACGCACCGTCACGGTCAAGGGCACGTGTACGATTCGCGAGGACGCGGAGACGAAGTCCTGGTTCTACCCGCGGCTGGCCTCCCGCGTGGTCCCGCATCCGGGCTCGGCCCAGGAAGCGTTCCGGAAGCACCTCGACTCGCCCATGCGGGTCGTCCTCGAGGTCGAGCCCACGCTGTGGCTCACCTGCGATGCGGCGCAGATGATGGGTGAGTCCTTCAAGGAACTCGGCGTTTAGAAAGGCACGGCTGGGGAACGAGCGGACTGATCAGACGTCGGGCCTGCCGGCCGCGAGCGCTTCGAAGTACTCCCGCACCGTGATCTTCCCGCGCGCCGGCCCGACACCGTCCACTTCGCCCGATCGCACGATGAACTCGGCCAAATCGCCGAACTGGGTGCTCAACAGCCCGATCCCTTTCACGAGCCCGTTGCACAGCCAGGCGGGCACCACCGTTACCTTGACGGGTTTTCCGACGACATCGAAGGCGATCTCGGCCAGGTCCCGTTGGCTGAGGATCTCAGGCCCCCCGGCCTCGACGACACGGTCCTCGCCCTCGCTGGCATCGACGCAGACCTCGGCGAGATCGCGGCCGTGGATCGGGTTGAAGCGGTTGTTGCCGTCGCCCACGAGCAGCACCCGACCGCGCCGCGCCATGTCGAGCACCGCGCCCATGTCCGAGAAGTAGCCCGAAGGGCGCACGATGGTGTGCGGGAGCCCGGAGGCTTCGAGATCTTGCACCACGGCTTCGTGGGCCTTCGTGATGGCGAGGTCCGCGATCTGGTCGGCACCTAACATGGACACGTAGGTGAAGCGGCGGATCGAATGGCCCGCGCATTGGTCGATCAGGTTCTTGTTGGCATGGTGGTCGACCTGCTCGAAGGTCAGGCCGTCGCGCTGTCGCGAGATGCCGACGCAGCTGAATACGATGTCGATGGAGTCGTCCACGAGGCCCGCGAGGGTCTCGGGTCGCGTGGCCTCGCCGACGAAGACGTCGTCGATCTCGTCCGCCGGGATCCCGGGCGCGCTGAAGGGCCCGGGGGTCGCGAGTCGCTCGGCGCTGCGGGTGAGCGCGCGCACCCAGTAGCCCCGCTGCTTGAACGCGCGGACTGCGTACTTTCCGAGGTAGCCCGTGGCCCCTGCCACGACGACGCGGCCCTTGAATTCGGCGGAGATCGGCATGGACGGACGCTAACCCAGAGAGGGAAGCCGGTGGCCGCCATCCCAGCGCAGATGGCAAGCGCTGGTGGAAGCCGGCGGAGGCGTCACCTCTACCACGTCCCCTACGTCTGGGAAACGGTCGCCTTCTCTCGGACCGGCAGAAGCCGTCGGAGCCCCACGTCCGAGTGCACGTTTCGGTCGGTTGCGGGAAACCTGCGACCGAAGAGGCCCCTCGGGGCAGCGTCACGCGGGGGAGTCTGTGGGCCACTTCTCAGCAATTCCCCCCAAATATCCGATAGTCGGCACTAGTTAGGCCCCGCCCGTGCGGCGGAGTTCAGAGAGGAATCATGCCGGAACGCATCCCGCAACTTCCGTCCGACCAGGACGCATCGGGCCGCTCCTTGGGCGACGAGGAGTTGGCCGCCGTCGCGGAAGCTCTCCGCTCAGGAACGCTCACGAGCACGAAGGGGCATTTCGTGAAGGCTCTCGAGGAGCGCTTCGCAGAGCAGATCGGCGTCCGGTTCGCAGTCGCGACGAGTTCGGGTACTGCCGCGATTCACGCCGCGGTGGCGGCACTCGACCCGGAGCCGGGTGACGAGATCGTGACCACATCGGTGACCGATATGGGCGCGCTCGCGCCGATCCTCTATCAGGCAGCGATTCCGGTGTTCGCGGACGTCGACCCCGAGACGCTGAACGTCACGGCCGAGACCATCGAAGCGCGACTCTCGGAACGAACGCGCGCCATTCTCGTGACGCACCTGTTCGGCAATCCGTGCGAGATGGCGGCGATTCGCGCGCTTGCAGACCGGCACGGGATCCCGCTGATCGAGGACTGCGCCCAAGCGTTCCTCGCACGGGTCGACGGGGACGTTGTAGGGCGGATCGGTGCGCTCGGCTGCTTCAGCCTCCAACAGGGCAAACACATCACCGCCGGGGAAGGCGGGTTGGTCGTGACCGACGACGAAGCGCTCGCACGTCGAGTGCGTCTCTTCGTGAACAAGGCCTGGCCCTATGGAGAGTCGGGGCCCGATCACGAGTTCCTGGCGCTCAACTATCGGATGAACGAGCTGACGGGCGCAGTGGCCGGCGTGCAGCTCGGAAAGCTCGCGGCGGGCGTCGACGCGCGCATCGACCGGGCGGAGCGACTCACGCGCGCGCTGCGCGGAATCCCGGGGATCGGAGTGCCCGAGCACGCACCCGACTCAGTCCATGTGTATTGGCGCTACGCGCTCCGCGTCGACGGACGCGTGATTTCGGGCGGACCGGTCGGGCTGGCCGAACGGCTCGGCACATTCGGCATCGCATCGGGCCCGCGCTACGTGCAGAAGCCCGCGTTCGAATGCCGTGTCTTTCGCGAGCAGCGCACGTTCGGAAACAGCCGCTTCCCGTTCGATCGCGCGCGCCCCGAGGCACTCGATTGGCGCGGTGAGCGATTCCCGGGCACCTACCGGGGCCTCGAGCAGGTGCTCGTGCTGCCGTGGAACGAACGCTACGAGGACGCGCACATCGACTCGCTGGCCGCCTCCATCGAGCAGGTCGCAGCGCCTGACGTCCGTCGGGTCGGGGTGGTTCAGCACGAGCGGGAGAGCGCCTGAGATGGCGGGTGCGGTGCGTTTCGGGCTGGTTGGCGCTGGCGTGATCGCCCAGAGTCACGTGGCGGCGCTCCGGTCGCTGCCGGGCGCCGAGATCGTCGGAGTGGCCGACTCGCGCCCTGAGGCGGCGCGTGCACTGGCCGAAGAGTGCGGCTGTGCGGCGTACTCGGACCACGTGACCCTCGCGCAGGTGACGAACCTCGATGCGGTGATTGTCTGCACGCCTCCCGTGTTCCATCCGGCGCTGACGATCGACCTGCTGGAGCGGGACATCGCGGTGCTCTGTGAGAAACCGCTCGCCATCGATTCCGAGGCCGCTCAGGCGATGTGTGAGGCATCCCGCAGGAGTGGGGCGCTCTTTACGATGGCTTCGAAGTTCCGGTACGTGGAAGATGTCGTACGCGCTCGCAGTCTGGTGGCGTCCGGCATCGTCGGGGATGTGGTCCTCTTCGAGAACGCATTCACGGGACACGTGGACATGTCGCAGCGCTGGAACTCTCAGCAGCGGATCTCCGGCGGCGGCGTCCTGATCGACAACGGAACCCATGCGGTGGATCTGTTGCGCTATTTCCTCGGCCCGATCGAGGAGGTGCTCGCCGTCGAGGGCAAGCGCCTGCAGCATCTCGAAGTCGAGGACACCGCGCAGCTCTTCGTCCGGAGCGGAGATGGCGTGATGGGGACGATCGATCTTTCGTGGAGCGTGGACAAGCGCCTCGACGATTTCTTGCGGATCCATGGATCCGAGGGCACGCTGCGCGTCGGCTGGCAGGGTTCATATTATGCCCGCCACGGCTCGCCGTGGGTTCGCTTCGGGGACGGTTACGACAAGTTGGGCGCGTTCACGAGCCAGCTCGAAAATTTCGTAGCGGCGCTGCGCGGAGAGGAAGCTCTCCGCGTCACTCCCGAGGACGGCCTCGCGTCGGTGCGGGTGATCGAGGCCGCTTATCGCTCGCTCGATTCGAGCCGCTACGTCCGTGTCGAGCCGGCGCTGCGAGCCGTCGTGGAGCCCCGAGGCGCGTGAGCGGACAGGTCCATCCGACCGCGCTGGTCGAAGACGGGGTCGAACTCGGGATCGGGACCCGGGTCTGGAGCCACGTGCACGTGCGCGGCCCGTCACGCATCGGCCGCGACTGCATCGTCGGGGAGAAGAGCTACATCGCCTACGGCGTCGAGATCGGCGATCGCGTGAAGATCAACGCCTTCGTCTACATCTGTACTGGCGTCGTGATCGAGGACGGCGTGATGGTGAGTGCCGGGACGATCTTTACGAACGATCGATTTCCTCGCGCGACGACACCAGACCTCACGGAGTTGCTGGCGTCCGAACCAGACGAGCAGACCGAGGGCGCTCGCGTGTGCGCGGGCGCGACGTTGGGCGCCGGCGTCCGAGTCGGGCCCGGTGTCGAGATCGGGCGCTTCGCGATGGTCGGAATGGGAGCGCTGGTGACGCGCGCCGTGCCGGCACACCACCTCGTCGTCGGGCAGCCGGCGCGCTCGATCGGCGCGGTGTGCCGCTGCGGTCGGCCGCTCCTCCGATTCGAGGCGGGCGCGGCGCCGGCCGAGAAGGCGCTGCACTGTGCTTCGTGCGACGAGCACTACCTCTTCTCGGCAGGGCAGGTCGAGCGTCGTGGCGGACCCGCCTCATGAGTGCGGGCCGGAGCTGGGCGATCGTCGGTGGGGGCCTCCTGGGCCTCACTCTGGCGCGCCGGCTCTCCGAGGCGGGACATCGCGTCACCGTCTACGAGGCGGCGCCGACGCTCGGTGGGCTGGCTTCGGCCTGGAGTCTCGACGGCGTGGTCTGGGACCGTCACTACCACGTGGTCCTCCGCTCCGACGAGTTCACACGCGGGCTGCTGTCCGAACTCGGACTCGAGGACGAGCTTCGCTGGGTCTCGACACGGACCGGATTCTATGGAAACGGCCGCTGGGCGCCGCTCGGCAACGCGGTGGACTACCTCCGATTGCCGGTGTTGTCCCTTGTGGACAAGGTGCGACTCGCAGCGACGATCCTGCTCGCGGGTCGCATTCGCGATTGGCGCCGGCTCGAGCGCACGCCGCTCGAGGAGTGGTTGGTCCGGACGTCCGGTCGCCGCGCGTTCGAACGGCTCTGGCGCCCGCTGCTTCGCGCCAAGCTCGGAGAAAGTTGGCGCGAGTCGTCGGCCGCATTCCTGTGGGCGACGATTCGCCGGCTCCATGGGGCCCGGGGCAGCGGTGTCGGCAAGGAACAGCTGGGCTGGATCCCCGGCGGCTATGCGCGCGTCCTCGAACGCTTCGAGAGCGCGCTGCGCGAAGGCGGTGCCACGCTTCGCGTGGGAACTCCCGTGCGTGCGATCGAGCGCGCGGGAGAGGGGGTGGTCGTTCGGACGGACGCGGGCGAGGAATGCTTCGATCGCTCCGTCGTGACGCTTACGCCGTCCCGTGCGGCCTCGATCTGCACCTCGCTCCCGGAGCCGGCGCGGCGGCGAATGCGAGACGTTCGCTACCAGGGGATCGTCTGCGCGTCGCTGCTGCTCGAGCGGCCGCTGGCGGGTTACTACCTCAGCTACCTGACCGACGCGCTGCCGTTCACTTCGGTGATCGAAATGTCGGCGCTCGTGGACCCGGCCCAGTTCGGCGGTCGATCCCTCGTCTACCTGCCGCGCTACGAGGCTTCGGATGGGCCTTTTTTCGAGCTCTCCGACGAGGACGTCCAAAAGATCTTCCTCGACGGTCTGGAGCGGATTCTTCCGGATTTCCAGCGTTCCGATGTCGCCTGCTTTCGGGTCTCGCGGGTGCGTGAGGTCTTCCCGGTGCCGACGCTCCGGTATTCCGAGACCGTTCCGCCGCGGACGACGAGCGTGCCGGGGCTCCACCTCGTCAGCTCGGCCCACATCGTCAATGGAACGCTCAACGTCAACGAGACGGTTCAGCTTGCCGAGCGGAGCGCGGAGGCGCTGATCCGTTCCGATGGGCTCGACCCCGGCGGAGAGATCGCATGAAGCCGTTGGCGACGCTCTCGCTCGATCTCGATGACGAGTGGTCCTATCGAAAGACGCACGGCGACCCAGGCTGGCAGGATCTGCCGACCTATCTCGACCGGGCAGTGCCGCTCGCTCTCGAGCTGTTGGCCGAGCAAGAGCTCCGGATCACGTTCTTCCTCGTCGGGCAGGATGCCGCGCGCGAGCGCCATCGCGAGGTGCTGGGCGCGATCCCCGCGGCCGGGCACGAAGTCGGCAACCACTCGTTCCATCACGATCCGTGGCTTCATCGCTATGCGCGCGATGAAGTCGACACCGAGATCGCTCGGGCCGAAGAGGCGATCGGCGACGCGACGGGTGTACAGCCCATCGGCTTTCGCGGGCCGGGCTACAGCGTGACTGCCGACGTGCTCGAGATCCTCTGGTCCCGCGGCTATCGCTACGACGCCTCCACGCTGCCGACGTTCCTGGGACCGCTCGCCCGGGCGTACTACTTCCTGCGCGCCGACTTGCCGGCGGACGAGCGCCGCAAGCGCGGAGCGCTGTTCGGCTCGGTCCGCGATGGCTTCCGGCCGCTGCGCCCGTATCGACTCGCGACCGGAGAAGGGCAGCTCCTCGAGATTCCGGTCACGACGTTTCCCGGGCTGCGGACGCCGTTCCATCTGAGCTACGTGCTTTGGCTGTCGCGGATGAATGCCGCGGCGGCGCGCAGTTATTTCCGGAACGCACTCCGCGCCTGCCGGCTCGCCGGGGTCGAGCCGTCCGTGCTTGTCCATCCGCTCGATCTTCTCGGCGGGGACGACGTCGACACGCTGTCCTTCTTTCCGGGAATGGATCTTTCGGGAGCGCTCAAACGCGCACGCGTCGCCTCGTATCTGAGCGACCTGAAGGCGCGGTTTCGTGTCGAACCGCTCGGTGAGTACACGGCGATGCTGGACGCGCGGCAGGGTCTGCGGGTCCGGCCGGCGTCGTGGCTCGAACGGGGGAGTGAGGCGTGAGCGCGGCCGCGGAAGTCCTCGTGCTGGTCGGCACGCGCCCCGAGTTGATCAAGCTCGGACCGGTCGTGCGGGCGCTCGGCGAGGGCGGGGCGGGCCTCCGCGCCTGGACCGTCGCGACCGGGCAGCACCGCGATCTCGTGGCTCCGCTCGCGCGCGAACTCGGGGTTCGACTCGACGAGGACCTGGCCGTGGGACAGGCCGGGCAGGCGCCGCTCGAGTTTCATGCGCGTCTTCTCGGGTCGCTCGGCCCGCTCCTTCGAGAGCGGCGCCCGGCCGCGGTGATCGTCCAGGGAGACACCGGGAGTGCGTTCGCCGGGGCACTGGCGGCGTTCCACGCCGGCATCCCGGTCGGCCACGTCGAGGCGGGGCTGCGGACCGACGACCCGAGGAACCCGTTCCCGGAGGAGATGAACCGGCGGCTCATCACGCGGCTCGCCGATTTCCACTTCGCCGCGACCGCGCGCAACGCGCGAGTGTTGAGGGAAGAGGGCGTGCCCGCGGCGCAGATCGCCGTCACCGGGAACCCGGTCGTGGATGCGGTGCTGAGAACCCGCGCCCGGACGCGGCCGTCGGCAGCGCTCGTCGATCTGCTCGAGCGGGTCGGGGATCGTCGGCTCCTGGTGCTCACGACCCATCGACGCGAGAGTTTCGGCGGCGTGATGACCGAGCGACTCGCAGGGCTGCGCCGCTTTTCGGACGCCCATCCCGAGCTGGCGCTGGTGTTCCCGGTGCATCCCAATCCTCAAGTCGAGGCGACCGCCGGCCGGGTCCTCGGCAGCACCTCCGGCGTGCTCCGGGTCCCGCCTCTCCCCTACACCGACTTCATTCATCTCCTCGATCGCGCCTGGCTCGCCGTCTCCGATTCGGGCGGAGTCCAGGAGGAAGCCCCGTCGCTCGGCACGCCGGTGCTCGTGATTCGCGAGAACACCGAACGCCCCGAGGCCGTCGAGGCCGGGGTGGCCCGCCTCGTCGGGGCTTTGCCGGGCGCGCTCGAACACGCGCTCGAGGCGTGTCTCGCGGACAACGCGTGGATCGACGGAGTGCGCTCCATCCCGAACCCGTTCGGCGACGGGAAGGCGGGTGTCCGAATCACCGAGGCGCTTGCGAGGTTCCTCGCGGAGAGGGGCCGGGCATGACGGCGGGGGCGACCGGCGCAGCGGCCGTGGAGCCGAAGCAGCACCTGCTGACGGTCGCGGTCGAGGACTACTTTCACGCGACCGCACTCCACCCGCTCATTCCGTCCCGTCACTGGACCCGGCTCGAGTCGCGGGTCGCCGACAACACCCGGCGTGCGCTCGACCTGCTCGACGAGTACGACGTCCACGCGACGTTCTTCGTGTTGGGGTGGATCGCCGAGCGTCAACCGGAGATCGCCCGCGAGATCGTCGCGCGGGGCCACGAGGTGGCGAGCAAGGGCCATGCCCACCGCTCGCTACACGAGATGTCACGCCACGAGTTTCGTGAGGACGTGTGCCGCGCGCGGGACGTCCTCGAGGACGCCATCGGCGAGCGGGTCCTCGGCTATCGCGTGCCGGAGGGGAGCTTCGGGCTGGAAGACCTGTGGGCGCTGCGAGTGCTGGCCGAGGAAGGCTTTCAATACGATTCGAGCATCTATCCGCAGTTTCGGTCGATCGCGCGAGAGCCGTGGCGCCGCTTCCCGCACGTTCAACGTTGCGGCGATGAGCTGGAGATTCTCGAGTTTCCGATCTCGTCGCTCGGGTCCGACAGATTCTTGCTGCGTGGAGCCGGTGGGAACTACCTCCGACAACTTCCGACGACGCTCGTGCGGAGTGCCGTCGCCCAATGGGATCGGACTTATCAATCTCCGTTCAATATGTACTTCCACGTCTGGGAGCTCGACCCGGAGCTGCCGAAGATCGCGCCGGCCGGCTTCTTTACGCGTGTGCGTCAGTACCGGAATCTGCGGAAGATGCCCGAACGGCTGCGCTGGTTCCTCGATCACCACGCATTCCGGGGGATTCGCGATCTCCTCGGGACGGAGCCGGAGCTGGTGGAAGCTCGCGAACGGTCGGCCCAGGTTTCGATCGCGTGGACGCCGGCGGCTGCGGCAGGAGACGAGCGGACCCCTCTGACCGTCGTCATTCCGTGCTTCAACGAGGAACGCGTGCTGCCGTACCTCGCGAACACGCTCGACGAACTCGGGGCCGAGCTTGGACGGCGCTATCGCGTCCGGTTTCTGCTCGTCGACGACGCGAGTACCGATCGGACCTGGGAGGCGATGCAAGGCGCCTTCGGGGCGCGGGAAGGATTCGAGCTGGTGCACCACCCCGAAAACCGCGGGGTGGCCGCGGCGATCCTGACCGGGATTCGTCAGGCAGAGACGGAGATCGTGTGCTCGATCGACTGCGATTGCAGCTACGACCCGGCCCAGCTCGCCGCAATGATTCCGTTGCTCGAGGACGGAGTGGCCCTCGTGACGGCGTCTCCCTATCACGCGCTCGGCTCTGTTCTCAACGTCCCGGACTTCCGGCTCGTCCTTTCGAGAACCCTTTCTCGCCTGTACGGTCTGGTGCTTCACCATCAATTCGCCACCTACACGAGCTGCTTTCGGGTGTACCGCCGCTCGATGATCACCGGTCTCGATCTGCGGCACGGCGGCTTTCTCGGAGTCGCAGAACTGCTCTGCGAGCTCGATCTGCGAGGCGCCCGGTTGGTCGAATGCCCCGCGGTTCTCGAGGCCCGGATGCTCGGTCGCTCGAAGATGAACACACTGGCGACGATCGTCGGGCATCTGCGCCTTCTCGGGGGGATCGCGGTCCGCCGCTTGCTGCGACGGGACCCGGAACCCGCCGTGCAGCGTTCGTCTCCGTAGGCCGCCGTCCGGCTGTGGAGGAAGGCCCTCGTTCTCTGGGGGCCGCGGAGTGGCATGATTCGATGAGCATGGTGGAGCAACGCGAGAGCACTGGACTGCGACGGGCGCTGGAGCGGTACGTGCCCCTCCATTTCCGCGACCCGCTGGGGCTTGCGTTTCGCTTGCTGCGATCGGGCAGTCCGGACGCCGGGGCCGCGGCCATTCAGGCCGTCCTCGGAGCCGCGGCCGCGCCGGTCGACTTGCTGCTGCGACCCCTCGAGACGGCGCGGCTCGAACGCGCGAGAGCGCCGACAAAGCCGATCCTGTTCGTGGCGGGCCCCCCGCGGAGCGGGACGACACTGGTCACCCAAACGCTGATTCACGCATTGCCAGTGGCCTATCTGACCAACCTGAGCGGTATCTTTCCGCGCGCACCGATCACGGCGGGGCGCCTGTTTCGAGCGCGCCTCGCGAACGAGAAAGTGCGCGCGCGCAGCCACTACGGTCGGACATCGCGGCTCTACGGTCCGAACGACGGGCTCCAGCTGTGGGACCGCTGGGTAGGCGGCGATCGGACCCGGATTCCGGCAGAACTCGGCCCCGCAGAGTGTCTCGCGCTGACACGATTCTTCGGCGCATACGAGCGGGAGCACCAGAGGCCGCTGGTCGCCAAGAACAACAGTCTCAACCTGTTCGCGGCCCTCGTCGCCGACGCGCTCCCCACCGCTCGGTTCGTTTGTCTGCGACGCGAGCCGCTCTTTCTCGCCCAGTCGCTGCTTCAGGCTCGGCGCCATATCCATGGCACGGATGTCCTCTCCTACGGACCGCACTCGCCGAACCGAGACAGCACGCTGAGCCCGACGGATGACGTTTGCGCACAGATCCGATTCCACGAAGACACGGCGCGACAGCAGCAGCAAGCCATCGGTGCCGAACGGTTTCAGTTTCTCGCGTATGAAGCGTTTTGCGACGATCCCGCAGGTTTCGTGATGGAGGTTTCGGAGAAGCTGGGACTGCCGCTCGAGGCGTGCACGCCGGTGGCTCCGCTGCAGGCTTCGAGGCGCCGGACCGTTTCGGCGGAAGAATTTGCCGAGCTCGAGCGTGCGGTCGAGCGCGCCGGACTTGGGGACGTCTAATGAGGGCCGATCGCAGCGCCCTCTCCCGCACCGGCCCGCTGTTGGTGATGCTGCTGGCCGTCGGACTGCAGGTCGCAGGCGCAATCGTGCTGAAGACGCTCGCCGACCGCGTCGATTACACGTCCGCCACGATGGCGGCGCTCGGGATCGGAGCCGTCGTCGCGCTCAACCTGCTCCGGGTCGGTGTCTGGGGGGCGGCGCATCGTCGCTATCCGCTCAGCCAGACTTTCCCGCTCTCCGCACTGTTCTTCCCGGCCATGCTGCTGCTTGCGCTCGCATACGGCGAAGAGGCGGGCGCCCGGCAGGTGATCGGAGCAGTCTTGATCACCGCGGGCGCCTCGTGGCTCACGTGGCAGGCGTCGGAATGAGCGCCGTGCTCGTGCTCGCCGGCGCGCTCGCTTGCACCGCCGCCGGGCAGCTCACCTTCAAGCTCGTCTTCACGCGCAATCGGAGATTCTTGCCCTTGGCGCTGCTGCTCTTCGTAGTCGCGCAGGTGTGCTTCTTCCTCTCTCTCCGGGTCCTGCCCCTCGGAGTGGTCTACATGAGCACAGGGATCACCCACGCGCTCGTCCTCGGTGCATCCCGCTTCGTACTCGGAGAGACGGTCACCCGCAGCCACGCGCTCGCTGCAGCGATGATCGTCGCAGGCATCGCGATCTATGCCGGCTAGACGCGGCTCCGCGGCTGGGGAGGTCGCGCTCCTGTTGGGGCTCTTCGCGCTCCTGGCGCTGCTCCATGGACTCCAGCTCGACGCCGACCCGCCGGGCGCGGTCCAGCGGCACTTCTTGACCGACGAAGGTTGGTGGGCTCACGACGCGCGCACGCACTATCTGTTTGGAAAGTGGTCGATGGACGATCACAACGTCGCGTTGCTCTGGGCGCCGCTGTTTACCGGAGCGCTGCGTCTCGTGTTCGAGGTCAGCGGGGAGGGCCTCGTCCAGCTGCGGCTATTGAGCGCGGTCTCGGGTCTGCTCACGTGCCTGTTGGTATTCGGTTTCGTGCGCGGCTGGCATGGCCCGCGCGCTGCATTCACCGCGACACTTCTGCTCGGCACCCACTTCTTCACGCTGACGCATCATCGGATCGGCTACCCGGAGACGTTCCAAGGGCTCTTCGTCGCTGGGACGTTTCTCTCGACGATGGCCGCCGCGTCTCGCCCCGGGTGGGGCGTCGTCGCCGGCGTGTCGTTCGCGTGCGCGCTCCTTGCCAAGATTTCGGCGCTCTGGGTCGCGGCGCCGCTCGCGGTCTTCTGGGCGGTGCACTTCCGGAGGGGAGACGACGCCGCGTGGCCCCCGTTTCGCTGGAGCGCGGTCGGTGCGTTCGCGGCCGGCTCGGTAGCCGTGGGAGCCGTCGTCGCATTGGTTCTGGTCTGGCCGCACCTCGAGTGGATCGAGGTCGGGGTGGCGCGCCGCATTTCGGTTGCCGGCAGCGAGAATCCACTTCGCGGTCTGGCGCAGCTGGGGCTGCATCACGGCTATCCGCTGGGGGAGATCGGCGCGTCGGGCTTCCTCCGCCAGAGCCCGCTGCTTCTGCTCGCTCTCGGGATCGGCCTGCTCGGAGGCGGTGTCGGGAACGATCGCCGACGGGGCTCGCCCCTGACCGTGATGTGTGGGTGCTGGCTCGCCGTCGGTTTCCTGGCGGTCGGAGCCGAGATCGAAGCGCCGGACCGGCGCTTTCTCGCGCTGACACCGGCGCTCTGCATCCTCGTGGCCATCGCCCTGGTCGAAGGCCGGATATCGGTGCCCGCGCGAATTCAGCGGAGCCGGATCTACGACCGAAGCGCGCTCGCTTTGGGTCTCGCGGTCGGAGCGCTCCTCGGGCTGGTTCTGCGCGCGGGACTCGCCGAGTGGATCCGAGCGACGCTCGATCTTCCGCTGTCAGCGGCGAGTCTCTGCGCCTGGGGCGTGTTCCTGTCCTGTGCCGTCGTGTGGGTTCCGCCGCTCTTGCGATGGCTTCCGGTGCGTCCCGTCGTGGTTCCCGCGGCTGCTTTCGTGCTCGTCTTCCTTGCGCTTCACCTCGGCCGGTTTGGGTCGGCGCTGGTCGATCCGCATTACACGATGCGCGATGGGGCCGAACGCGTGGCCTTGCTCACGCAGGACTGGCCCCCCGGCGAGAGGGCGATCCTCGGGGACGTGGCCGACACGCTGGCGCTCGGATCCGGCCAGTTCGCCTTCGTGATTCGCCGCTGGGAGCACCTCGGCGTCTTCATGAATCTCGACGGCTGGGAGCGGTTCGAGCCTTGGCTGGTGCTTGGGGACGCGCCGGATCAGCCCGGATTCGAGTCCCTGCCTCCGCTCCAACTGGCGCCTGGTCGGGACGGCGTGCAGCGGGCCACCGTCCCGTTGCATGTCCGTCGCGAAGCGGGTCGGGTGCCCCTTCAGTAGGGCCGAAGGCGCTCTCCGTCGAAGACGAAGATCGCGTACCGCCGCTCGGCAGGGAGTGCGTCGAGCGGGAACTCAAACCCGCGCCGATTCGAGAGCGGGGTGATCGTGGTGCCCTGGCGGTCGGGCGCCTTGTAGGCGGACGAACCGTCGCCGAACGAGATCGCGACGCGCTGCGCACCGGCCTCGTCACGGACTGCGATCTCTGGGATTGATACTTCGCTCACGAAATCCGCGGCTCCGAGCACGACGACTTCACGGTCGATGCCGTGTACATGCGTCCAGACGTCAATCGACCGGGGCCAGAGAATCGCCGCGGAACGCGTGACGCGCAGCTGAGAGTCGTTCTCCCGGTAGTGCCCCGGAAGGTTGATGATGACAGGCGTCGCTTCGGGGGGAAGGCCCTCGGCCACGCGCGAAAGCTCCGCGAGGAATCGCTCCGAGAGCCCACCGGCGACCTCCCAGGCGGGGAAACGCTGGACGGCAGGGGAGGTCCAGATGAGTGGGAGCACGACCGCGGTGACTCCGGCGAGCGCGCAAGCGCCCCGCGCTCGGGCGGCACCGCCGCGCGCGCAGGCGCTCGCGCCCTCCATTGCGACGGTGACGAGCAGGAGCCCGAGTGCGGGAACAGCGGTGTAGGGGTACCAGCTCTGCCCTTGACCGGCGATCGAGAACAGGAGTCCGTATCCGACGATCCAGGCGAGCGAAAAGAGCAGGGTCCCTTTGCGCTCCGACCGCCAAAAGATCCAACCCGCGCTCGCGGCGCAGACGACTGCGACCGCGAGCCAGGCCGCGATTGCGACGGACGAGGCTGGTACCTGCAGATCAATCAGCTGCTGCGGGTGGATGAGCTGCAGGAGATACTCGGCAAAGATCCGGGTAGCCCGAGCGGGTTCGAAGAAGACGCCGCCGCCTCCGAACAGGGCGGCCCGCAATCCGTAGAAGGCGATCGCGATGCCGAACACCGGCAGGGTTCCCCGCAGTACCCGTTGCAGCCTCGGCGACGCGCTCGCATCGTTCGGTGGCTGAAAGAGCAGGTATGCGAAGACGATGCCGGGGACGACAAGGCCGCGCTCGACCGCGCAGACGGCGGCCAGACTCCCGAGAACGAGCAAGAACCAGCCGCGCCGGGTCGGGAGGCGCGCCGCTCCGATCAACGCGAGCGCAAGGGCGACGACGAGCAGCGGCTCTTGTCGACGCGAGACGGCGGGCACGACTTCGTTCACGACGGGATGCAGCAGGAAAATCGCGACGACCGCGAGCGCGGCGGGCACGCTTTGCCCGAACGCGAGGAGAATCATCCAAAGGACCGCCAGGGCCGCGAGCGCGTGGCATGCGAGGTCCGTCGCATGGTAACCGCGCGCGTTCCATTCCCAGATCAAACTCTCGGCGCCGTAGGTGAATAGCGTCAGTGGGCGATAGTAGGCGGCGCCGGGCTGCACGCCTCCGCGCAGCTCGCGGCCGAGAACCGCAGGGAGGTCGCCAATCGACTCGGCGTGTGCCGCTGCGATCGTCGGAACCGAATCGACGCCCGTCAGTGGCAGGTCGATCACCCAGGCGTAGGACGCGACGGCCAGCACGACAACGAGCATCGACCCCATCACTCTCGCGCCCATCCGGCGACATTAGCCTGCTGGCCTGTCGGCGCCCCTGCTTCCAACCCGGACGTCGTGTTCGCGACACGAGGACTACTCGAGCAGTTTGAAGGAAACGGCGGAGAGGAACCCGAACAGCGTGCCGAGGCCGACGCGCGATCCGGAGCCCGAGAGGTGGACCGCCTCCGGCAGCATCGTCGCGGTGATCGCCGTCAGCATGGCCCCGGCGGCGATCCCTTCGACACCGGCGACGGCCACGTGAGGCAGCGACCCCCCGATGAGAAACCCGACCCCCGCGCCGACCGCGGTGACGGCCATCAAGAGGCTCCACAATCCGACGACCGAGCCGGCTTTCCAGCCCTGCTGGCGCATCGCGATCGAACTCGAGAGAGCCTCCGGAAAGTTCGAGAGGAAGAGCCCGGCGACGAGCGTGTACGGGATCGCTTCGGCAAAGCCCAAGGTGTCGCCGGCGGCCAACTTGGCGGTCAACAGGCCGACGAAACCAGCGCCGATCACGATGCTCTCGGGGATTCCGTCGATCAGCATGCCGAGCCAGACGGCCAGGCCGGCGCCCGGGTGTTCGTCCGCCATGCGTCTCACTTCGGCCGGTGTCGGAACGCTGCTGCCGCTGCGAAGTGCCGAGATGGCGGCACGCGCCCACTGGTCTTCTTCGGCTCCGATGACCGCATCCCGCTGGCGCACTTCCTCTAGCCGATCCGTCGCGAGTTCGCGCACCCCCGCATCGAACTCCGGGCAGAGGCCGCGCCAGCGTTCGAACGCCTTGCGACCCAATACGAGGACTTCACCCTCGGTGGCAGCGAGCGCAGACATCCGGTGCGGAACGTCCGCGACGAGCGCCAGTTCGCCGAGGATCCCGCCGGTCCCGATCCGCTGCAGCGGGGAGCCTCCGCGCAGGAGTTCGACCTCGCCGCGGCGCACGAACAGTAGACGGGTGGCGAGGTCGCCCTCGCGAAAAAGGTCTTCGCCCGCGGAGAAGGACTCGGCCCTCACGTCGCGAACCAGGAGGCCGACCTGGTCTGCTGGCATCGCCCGCAGCAGCGGGATCGCACAGAGCTCGTGGAGCCACTCGGTATCACGCGTCTGGCGGCGCTGGGCCACCTGGCTGAGAGTGGTGCTGACCTTCCTCAGGAAGCCGCCGCGAGTCGCAAGCATTCGGTCGAGCGTCACGAAGATCAGGCCGCCGGCGATCGCGCCGAGGGCCAGGGCCAGGAAGGCCGGGACCGCGTCCGGATCGTGCCCCAGGGCTTCGACCGAGGGGGCCACGAGCTCGACGGTCAGAGCAGCGATCAGGGCGCCGGCTCCGAACGCCGCCAGGACGGCAGTGATGCCCGCTCGGGGGCGCAGCAGGAGGCCCGTGATCGAGCCGAGTGGCAGTGAGACTGCGCTGAGGGCGCCGATGGCCACCGCCCAGCCCAAGTAGGACGCGTTCGAATCCATCTCGGTCTCCCTTGGCCGCCCTCGAAGGGCCAGATGTTCGCAGTCGTTGCGATGTGCTGCCGCGAGAAAGGATACGGGGGTCTTTGCATTCGGGCCTCGCTGTAACTCAGGCCCGCGTGCGAGCATCTGGGAGACTGCGACTCCGGAAGACGAAGCGAGGACCCACGTGGCCCCGAGCCTTTCACTCCTGCTGATCCTGGGGACCTCCCTGATCTTGACCCGGGTCGCGTCGGTCGCCCTCGAGCACACGGGCCTTAGCCGGGAGGCGGCCCGGTTTCAGGCGCGGTCTGCGTTCACCGGAGCTGGATTCACGACTGTCGAGTCGGAGCATGTCGTCGGTCATCCGGTGCGCCGCCGCATCATCATGTGGCTGATGCTGGTGGGGAACGTCGGCATTGCCTCGGCGATGGTCGCGCTGCTGCTCTCGGCGATCGATCTGAGGACGGAGCAGGGCGTGGGCATCGTGGCGGGGGTACTCGCGTTCGGGGTCCTCGTGCTTCTGTTCCTCAGCACGAGCTCGTGGGTGGATCGGCAGATGTGTCGATTGATTCGCTGGGCGCTCGCACGCTTTACCGAGCTCGACGCGTCGGACTACGTGCGGCTGCTCCATCTGCAGGAGGGCTACGCCGTCGCTCGGTTTTCCGTGTCGGAGGACGGGTGGCTCGGTGGGCAGAAACTGGGCAGTGCCGGGCTTCAGGAGGAGGGCCTGCTCGTTCTCGGGGTCGATTGCCCGGGCGGGCATTTCATTGGCGCGCCGGGGTCCGGGGTCGAGGTGCGGAGCGGCGACGAAGTGCTGGTCTACGGGCCGGGAGAGCGCATCCACGAACTGCGCGAGCGCGCTGCGGGCGCAGGTGGAGACGAGACGCACGCTCGCGCTCAGGAAGAGCGCCGGGCCCGCGTCGGAGAGGAGCGCCAGTCAGCGGGACGCTGATGGCGCCACGTTGTCATCAGGAAGGGTTTACGCCTGGTGTCGCAACACCCGTCCGGCGCGAGCGCCCGTGTGTTCGCCCTCTAGGACATTGATCTGTCCGTTGACCAGCGTGGCTTTGTAGCCCTTCGAGCGCTGGATGAAGCGCGGCGCGCCACCTGGGAAGTCGTGCACGATCTCCGGCTGCCGTTCCGCGACCTGGTCCGGATCGAGGACGTTCACGTCGGCGCGCAGGCCGGGCGCCAACACGCCGCGATCGGTCAAGCCCAGGATCCGCGCCGGGCCCGAGGTCAGGCGACGAATCGCATCGCCCATCGAGAAGAGCCCCTGGTCGCGCACCCAGTGCGAGAGTACGAAGCTCGCCCAGCCCGCATCCATGATCTGCGACACGTGCGCGCCCGCGTCTCCGAGGATCGGGAATATGTGGTCGCTCGCGAGCAGGTCGCCCAGCGCATCGATGTTGAGGTTGAACATGCGCAGCGTGAAGAGGGCTTTGCCCTGAGATTCCCTCGAGAGGCGCACGAAGGTTTCGACCCAGTGCTCACCAGCGGCCTCGGCGACCTGTGAGAGGTTCTCGACCGTTGTGTAGTCGGGGGAGTCCCCATCCCCCATCCAGAACACCTGGCGGGGGTCGGCGGCACGTCGCGAAGTCTTGGCATCCTCGACCAGACGGTGGACGAAGTCGGCGTCGGAGATCGCCGCGAGGCGCGCCGCGAAGTCCATCCGGCGGAGTTCTCCCCACGCCTGCCCGGCGACCGGGAGCATGCTCTGCAGGCCGAAGATGAACCCGGAGCCTCGGGGCTGGGTGACCGCGCTGATGTCGCGTCCTCCCTCACGAAGCGACTCGAGGAACGCCGCCCCATTCTTGCCCGAGGCGGTGTCGGGGCCGGCCCCGAAGCTGAAGAGAACCCGGCTGCCGGATGTATCCGCCATGTCACGGAGGAGCTGGGTCGTGAAGTCGAACTGCTCGAAGTCGAGCACGTTTTGCATCAGCGCCCCGCGCGGTCCGACCTCCTTCGCGATCTCGAGCAGCTCCGAAGCGTCGGCATAGGTGCCCGGAATGGAGCGCCCGTCCGGGAGCACGTGAGGCGGGTAGCGATTGGTCGAAAACCCGACTGCGCCGTTGTCGATCGCCTGGCCGACGATCGCCGCCATCTGGCGCTTTTCCTCGTCCGTGGCCTGTTCCTCGACTGCGCGTTCGCCCATCACGTAGAAGCGAACCGCACAATGGCCCACGAGCCCCGCGATGTTGATGCCCGGCTGGAGGCGCTCGATCGCATCGAGGTACCCGCCGTAGTCTTCCCAGTCCCACGGGAGCCCGCTGAGAATCGCGTCCTTCGGAATGTCCTCGACGGTCTCCATCATGCCCGCGAGAAACTCGCGATCGCTCGGCCGGCACGGCGCGAAGGTCACGCCACAGTTGCCCATCATCGCCGTCGTGACGCCGTGCCAGCTGACGGGCGTGCAGTCCGGATCCCACCCGATCTGCGCGTCGAGATGAGTGTGGATGTCGACGAAGCCCGGCGTGACGAGGTGTCCCTCGGCGTCGATTTCGCGCTCGCCTCTGCCCTCGACAGCACCGACGGCCGTAATCACGCCTTCGTCGATGGCGAGGTCGCCCGGCGTAGGTTCGTTGCCACGGCCGTCGACGATTTGGCCGCCCCGAATCACGATGTCATGTGCCATCAGAGTCTCCTTCGAATACAGAGCGGCCCGGTCCTCGGGCCTCGGTTAACGTCACTGATTGGATTCAGCGTGAACGATGAGGCTGTGGACGATCATGTCTACGACGGTGGTTCGCACGGCGTCCGAATCCGCGAGCTCGCCGGGTTGGGGGTCGCCGTGTCGCTTGCGCGCGAAGTAGACGCAGGTTTCGAGCATGAATCGCGCGGCCACCTTCGAGTCGGGGGGTACCCGGAAGTGGCCTAGCGCGCTTCTGCGCTCGACGTAGCGCGCGAGCCGCGTGATGAGGTGGCCGCGAACCCGGGTGAACCAGATATTCGCGAGCTCCGGCTGGTCGAGTGTCGATGCCTCGATCACGGTGGCAGCCTTTCGCCCGCGTTCGATGCGGTCGTAGAGCTCGGAGACCACCTCCTCGAGCTCGCCGCGTGCGTCGGTCACCCGCTTTCGCTCGAGGGCGCGGTCGAGAGCCGGAAATCGCCCAGCTCGGATGGCGCGCGAAGTGAGCAGCTTCTCGAGCCGCTCGCGTCCCGGGTCGGGGACGGGGAGCGGCTCCGGGATGGCGACTTCCGCGGTCGCGGTGCCCCTTTCGAGCACGTAGTAGAAGAGCGCTTCCTTGCTCTCGAAGTAGTGATAGAGAGTCCCCGGTGCGACTCCGGCCTCTTCCGCAATCTCGGTCATGCGCGCGCGGCGCAGGCCCTTGCGAGCGAAAATCCGGGTGGCGGCCGTGAGGAGACGCTCGAGCTGTCCGGGGGGGCGGGGGCGAGGCACGTCGACTAGCGTAAACCGAATAGCCGAATCAATCAATCGGGAATGGTCGATGAGGTCGTTCGGCGGGACGGAGATCGAGTATGCGTGGCCGCCTGGCGATTTCGGGTCGCAAGTCAGTGTGGATTCTGGGAATTCTGGCCGCGCTGGGGGCACCGGCGGGGGCACTGGAGCCGGCGCCGACCGGGCACCCGGTGTTCGCGAGCCCTCACGCCGGCCCGGTCGCGCTGTCGCCCGACGGGACCGAACTCTATGTCGTGAACACTCCCGGGGACACGCTCGACGTGATCGACACGGCGACCCGGACGGTCACCAGTCGCATTCCGGTAGGCCTCGATCCCGTGAGTGTTGCGGTACGACCCGATGGAGCGGAGGTCTGGGTCTCGAATCACGTGTCGGATACGGTCAGCGTGATCGACGTCGTGGCTGCGAGCGAGACCCGCCACCAGGTCCTGGCGACGGTCACCGCCTGGAAAGAAGGCGACGGCTTCGTCACCGATTTCGACGAGCCGTCGGGGATCGCGTTCGCGTCGAACGAGAAGGCGTACGTGGCTCTCTCGTCGGTCAACCGCATCGCCGTTGTCGACGTCGGGACGCGGACGGTGACGAGTCAGTTCCAGGTGCTCGCACAAGAGCCGCGCGCAATCAGCGTCCGCGGGGGCCGGCTCTACGTCGCAGCCTTCGAAGGGATGAACCAGACTGAGATTTCGGGCTGTTTCACCGGGGCCGGCCTTTCGCCAGGGTGTACGTTCGACATCTTCGACCTCCAGAGCAACTCCATCGACGTGATCCTCACCCGGAACATGGTGGCCGACATCATCCGGAACCCGGAGACGCCGGATCGCGACCTGTTCGTCTACGACACGTTGGACGAGAGCCTGCTGCACGAGGTGTCGGGGCTCGGGACGCTCCTTTATGGACTCACGGTCGACTCCGCGGGGCGTGTGTTCGTTGCGCTGACCGAGGCTCGCAACGACGCGAACGGCCTCACCGGCACGGCCGGCCACGATCTTGCGGAGCTCGAGAATCGGGCATTCCTGAACCAGGTCGTCCGTGTGGACTGCTCCGCGGGTTGTGCGAAGGAGTTCATCGACCTCGAGCCGCTTCCGCCCGTGCCGCCGACGCCGGGCATGCAGCTCGCAACCCCGTTCGGAATCGCCGTCAGTGAGGACGACTCGACCCTCGTCTCGGTGGCCGCGAGCTCGAGCCGCCTGTTCACCCTCGATGCCGACTCGGGCGCGATCCTCGGAATCGTCGACGTCGGTGCGATTCCGCGTGGCGTGGCGCTCGAATCCGCGCCGGATGGCTCGCCGGCGGTCGCCTGGGTGTTCAATGCGATCGGCAACAGCGTCTCGGTCGTCGACGTCTCGGATCCCACTGCCCCGTCCGAGCTCCAGCGAATCGCGCTCGAGGATCCGACGCATCCCGACGTCAAGACGGGGCGTATTGCATTCAATGACGCGTCGGGATCGACGACGGGGACGTTTTCTTGCGGCAGCTGCCACCCGGACGCACACACGGATCAGCTGCTGTGGAACCTCGGTGCGCGTTGCGTCACGCCCGGATGCGATCAGGCGCAGCCTCGCTCGACGATGCCCATTCGGGGTCTGCGCGACACGCTTCCGCTCCACTGGGACGGCGTCGTCGGCGACCCGTTCGGCGGCATCAACGCCGAGGTCAACGACTCGGGCATCGACGTGGCTCCGACGTGCTTCGACGAGCACGGCTGCTTTCGCGAACTCGTGAACGGATCGCTGGCGACGACGATGTGCGACCAGGCCGGGTGCCCGGCCGACGCGAACGAACAAGCTCTTGCCGGGGCGTTCGACGAGGAGACCCGCGACGCGCTCGCGGTGTTCCTGCGAGCCGTGCCCTATCCGCCGGCGCGGGAACGTCGCATCGACGACACGCTGTCACCGCTGGCGGCGACGGGGCTCCGCTACTTCGTGATCGGCACCGACGACGGTCACCCGGGGTGCAGCCGGGCAGGCGGGTGCCACTCGATGCCCTTCTGGACGGGCACCAACACGCCCTCCCAAGGCTTCGACGCGCCGACCTTCCGAGGGATCCCGGACCGCCATCTGCTGCTTCCGAACGGCCGCTCGAACATGTGGGGGCTCGTGCAGCTCGATCTGGTGAGCGACTCCGGCTGGGACCCGGATCACGGACCCGACGAGCTCCACTCGTGGGGACTCACTTTCGGGAGCGAGGGGGTTCCGCTGGTGAACCGGAACTCGCTCGGAGCCGGACCCTTCGAGCTGTTCCAGCTGTTCCTCGAGGGGTCGATGGGGTCTTCGGGGGCGGTGGGCCGCCAGGTGACGCTCGACGCCGAAACGGCTGCGGACGAGGAGACGCTCGCGGTGCTCGCCCGCCTCGAGGAGGCCGATGCCGACGGAGTCGTGAACCTGCACGCGGATGGAACTCGCGACGACAACGGAGTGTGGCGGCCCCTGCGGCTTGCGTACGTCGACGGCGCGTACGAGGCCCGCGAGGCGCCCGACCTCTCGTTTACGCGCGAGGAGCTGATCGCGCTCGCGGCGGGCGGAGACGCCATCCTCACGGTCACGGGGCGCTTCGGGCCCAACACGGAGGTAGACACGCCTCAACCTGCGCTCTGGCTGCCTTCCCCTAGCCGTCCGACCTTCCTGGCGCAGATGCCGACCTTCGATCTGGATCCGTCGTGGGCGATGTTCGGCCGCCATCTTCTGGACGACCCGATCTTGCTCGTCGACGGCCGCCCGGTGGACGGGGCCGTTTCCTGCGAGAGCGGAGGGACGTTCCCCGAGTGCGAGGAAGAGGCGCTGCGCGTCGAGTTGGCGAGCCTGCCTTCGGGCGTCGGGGATCACACCTTCCAGCTCGCGAACCGGGGAGGGCTCGTCAGCAACGAGCTGCTGCTGGTCCGCGAGGCGTGCCCCGAAGAGTCCACGCTCGAGGCCGCGGAGTGCCGGCTCGGGACGCTCCGCAACGACTTCGAGGCGAGTGCCCAGCCGGGGAAGCTCCTCGAGAAGCTCGAGAAGACTCTCGGCAAGGCGGAAGCCAAGATCACGCAGGTGGCGGAGAAGCTCGCGCAAGGGAAGAAGGGTGGCGCGAAGCGCGGGCTGAGGTCCGTCGCGCGACAGCTCAAGAAGTTCTCGAAGCAGGTGAAGTCGAAGCTCGCGCAGGGCGAACTCGCCGAGGACGTGCAGGTGTCGTTGTCCGCAGACGCATCGGCGCTGCGTGAGGAAGTGCGAACGCTGAAGTCCTCGCTCTGAGCGCGGCTATGCGTTCGACTGGATGAACTGGTCGATCAACGCCACGAGTGTTTCCGGGACGTCTTCCTGGCAGAAGTGTCCGGCGTTCGGGAGCCGCACGATCGGGCGATCGGGCCAGACTCCCTCGAAGTCCGCGATCGCGACCGCCGGCGGAATGCCCTTGTCGCACATGCCCTCGGCGAGCATCGCCGGCTTCTGCTTGAGGTCGCCGACGCCCTTGGCCCCCTCGATCGTGTAGTCGCGGATCCGCCCGAGGTACGCATCGAGCGGGAACTCGTGGCCCCCGATGCAGGACTCGGGAGTGGGGAAGGGGGCGGAGTACGCCCGAATCCACGTGTCGTCGACGGCCGCACTGTTCTCGAAGCCGATGATCTTCATCACGGACAGCACCGTGCTCCCGAGGTTCCGGAGCACGGCTTCGGTGCGCCCGTTCTCGAGGCCGCCGCCGATCCACTGGAACCACGCGCTCTCGGAGACCGGCGGCACGTCTTCCCGGCCGGCGAGGCCGTATCCGGTGATCGTGTTGGCGAGAAACAGGCGCTTCACGCGTTCGCTGTGTCTTACGGTGTACTGGGTGGCGATCGGGCCGCCCCAGTCCTGCGCGACGAAAGTGAGATCGCGGAGGTCCAATGCGTCGAACAGAGAGGCGAGGTTCTCGACGTGGCTCTGGAGGGTGTAAGTCCGGTCCTGCGGGGTCTCGCTCTTTCCGAATCCCATGTGATCCGGGACCACGACGCGGTACCGCTCGGCGAGTTGCGGCACGAGGTTGCGGTAGAGGTAGCCCCACGTCGGCTCGCCGTGCAGGCAGACAAGAAGCTGCCCGTCGCGTGGCCCTTCGTCGATGTAGTGCATCCGGAACGCCGCAGCCGATTCCGTCGCCGGGACTTCATGAAAACGGGCGGCGAAGGGCCAGGTGCCGGCGAACGTCTCGTCGGCCGGGATCATCGGCTCAGCCTCGCGGCGGAAGGTCGTGCACGAGCGTCAAGAAGTGGAGGGTGGTCGCAGCACGTCGATGCTCCGAGAGGGTCTGGTACTCGGGGTCGGCAAACCATTCCTTCGCAGCTTTTTCGGAGGGGAATCGGAAGAGCACGATTCGGCCGGGCGGCGGAGCTTCTCCCTCGAGGGTCTCCGTCTTGTCGTCGAACGTGGTGAACGAACCGCCGTGGCGCTTCAGAATCGGGAAGAAGCCCTTCTCGTAGTTCTTGTAGCCGTCGGCGTCGTGGACGCTCAGATTCGCAATCAAAGTCACGCCTGCTTCGGCCATCGGCATCTCCAGCTCTCGAGGAAGCCCGGGGTCCGCATTCGAACGGCTCGGGGTCGAGGAGCCGGAAGACTACGCGCTTGCGGCGCGGGATGCGACAGAATCGCCTCTGGTTAGATACCCCTATGGGGTATACAATCAAACGATGAAATCGGAAACACGGGACCAGGCTCGCAAACGACTTCGACGCATCTCTGGACAGGTTGCGGGCCTCGAGCGGATGCTCGAGGAAGACCGCTACTGCGTGGACGTTCTCCTGCAGGTGGCCGCTGCACGCGCGGCGCTCGACGGCGTGGGCAAGGTGCTGCTCCGTTCACACGTCGAGACCTGTGTCGCGGACGCGTTCGCATCGGGGCGACCCAAGGAGCGGAAAGAGAAAGCGGAGGAGCTGATCGAAGTCTTTTCGAAGTTCGCGCACATCGGCGGCCGCTGAAGTGTCCACCGAGCAATCGTCGGCTCTGGACCCGGTTTGCGGGATGACCGTCGATCCGGGCAACCCGCGCCGCCACACCCACGAGGCGAAGGAGTACTTCTTTTGTTCGGATCGGTGCCTCGCGCGGTTCCGGGCGGAGCCCGGGCTCCACCTCGGAGCGCAGCGACCCGAGCCCGCTGCGACTCCGGGAGCGAGCTGGACGTGCCCGATGGATCCGGAGATCGTTCGTGAGGATCCGGGCAGCTGCCCGATCTGCGGGATGGCGCTCGAGTCCATGGCACCGACCGGCAGCGCCGAAAATCCGGAGCTCTCGGACATGTCACGGCGCTTTTGGGTGAGCCTCGCGTTCACTGTGCCGCTCTTCTTGCTCGCGATGGGCGAGATGATCGCACACGGCTTGCTCCCGGCTCAGCTCTCACCGCGCGCTTTCGTGTGGCTTCAGTTCGCGCTGGCCGCACCCGTCGTCCTCTACGGGGGGGCGCCGTTCTTCGCGCGGGGCGTAGCGTCGCTGCGTACGGGCCATTTGAACATGTTCACGCTCATTGCGATCGGGACGGGTGCCGCGTTCTTCTACAGCACCGTGGCCGCGCTGGTGCCCGAGTGGTTTCCTGCGGGCTTCCGGCATGCGAACGGTGCGGTCGCGGTGTACTTCGAGGCGGCAGCCGTGATCGTGACGCTGGTGTTGCTCGGGCAGCTTCTCGAGCTGCGAGCGCGCGCGCGGACGGGAGCTGCGATCCGTGGCCTGCTCGAGCTGGCACCGACCACGGCGCGGCGGATCGATCCCACCGGGGCCGAGATGGATGTCGCACTCGACGAGGTGGGCGTGGGAGACCGCGTGCGGATCCGTCCCGGAGAGAAGGTGCCGGTCGATGGACGAGTGGTCACCGGAGAGAGTGCTGTCGACGAGGCCATGATCACCGGGGAGCCGCTGCCGGCTCTGAAGTCGGTCGGTTCCGAGGTTCGGGCAGGGACGGTGAACGGAACCGGGTCGTTGGTCGTCGAGGCAGAGAGTGTCGGCGCGGCAACACTGCTCTCGCGAATCGTTCGGATGGTGGCAGAGGCGCAGCGGAGCCGAGCGCCGATCCAGCGATTCGCCGATCGGGTGGCTGGCGGCTTCGTGCCGGCGGTGCTCGCTGCGGCGGCCCTCACGGCCGTCGTCTGGGCGGTCTACGGCCCCGAACCGCGCTTCGCCCACGCCTGGATCCAGGCAGTGGCGGTGCTGATCATCGCGTGCCCGTGCGCGCTCGGACTCGCAACCCCGATGTCGATCCTCGTCGCGACCGGGAAAGGCGCGACTGCGGGTGTGCTCTTTCGCGATGCCGAGGCAATCGAGGTTCTGCGTGAGGTGGATACGCTGGTCATCGACAAGACCGGGACGCTCACGGAAGGGAAGCCGCGACTGGTCCGCGTGCTCGCCGCGGAGGGCAGGGACGAGCGCGAGGTCCTGGCGCTCGCTGGATCCCTGGAGCGCGCGAGCGAGCATCCGCTCGCCGCGGCCATCGTCACCGGTGCGGAAGATCGCGGGATCCCGCAGACCGACGTGAGCGACTTCGAGGCGCTGCCGGGCCTCGGAGTCCGGGGTCGCGTCAGTGGTCACTCCGTCGCGATCGGCTCGGAGATCTTTCTCGAGAGCCTCGGGATCGCTTCTCCCCCATCGTCGAGTGAGCTGTCCGAGCTGCGCGCGCAGGCACAGACCGTGATGTGCGTCGCGATCGATGGTGCGTTCGCGGGGCTCCTCTGTGTCGCCGACCCGATCAAGGAGTCGGCACCGGGGGTTCTCGAAGATCTGCGACGCGAGGGGCTTCGGATCGTGATGCTGACGGGGGACAGCCGTGCGACCGCGGAGGCCGTCGCCAGCCGACTCGGTCTCGATGAGGTGGTGGCGGAGTGCCTGCCGGATCAGAAGGCTGCCACGGTCCGGCGCCTCCAGGAGGAAGGGCGGATCGTTGCAATGGCTGGCGACGGCGTGAACGATGCGCCCGCTCTCGCGAGTGCCCAGGTCGGAATCGCCATGGGGACCGGGACGGACGTGGCGATGGAGAGTGCGGGGGTGACCCTGGTCGGCGGCGACCTGCGCGGCATTCTGCGGGCGCGCCGGCTCAGCCGGGCGACGATGAGGAACGTTCGCCAGAACTTGTTCTTCGCGTTCCTCTACAACGCAGTGGGGGTCCCGGTCGCGGCGGGCGTGCTCTATCCGGCTTTCGGCTGGTTGTTGAGCCCGATGCTCGCCGCGGCGGCGATGAGCCTGAGTTCGATCTCGGTGATCGCCAACGCGCTGCGGCTGCGGTCGGCCAAGATCTGATCCACCGGAACGACGAAATCTCGATTTCGGGGCAGAAGGGACTTGATCGCGCGGGGCGCGAAGATCCATAACGGGGAGGTCGCGACCCGTGCCAGGAGACCGAGTTGTCCAAGCTTTCCGATCTCGATCGTGCCCACGTGTTTCATGCCTATACGTCCATCGCGGACCAGCAGCGCAGCGGCCCGCACGTCCTTGCGGACGCCAAGGGCGTCTGGATCCGCGACGGGGAAGGGCGCGAACTGCTCGACGCGATGGCGGGGCTGTGGTGCGTAGCGGTGGGCTACGGCCGGGAGGAAATCGCAGACGCGATGGCGCGCCAGGCGCGGCGACTGTCCTACGCGCACACGTTCCTCGGTCAGTCCAATGAGCCCGGGATCGAACTGGCTGCCCGGATCGCTCGGCTCACGCCGCCGGGTCTCGACCACCTGTTCTTCTGCAACTCGGGTTCGGAGGCCAACGACACGATCGTCAAGCTTGTCTGGTACCACTCGAACCTGCGCGGCAAGCCGGAGAAGAAGAAGATCATCGCTCGCCACGGGGCGTATCATGGGGTCACGCTGGCTGCGACGAGCCTCTCGGGGCTTCCGTACATGCACGCTTTGTTCGACGCTCCGCTTCCGGGTTTCCTTCACGTCGGGAAGCCGCACTACTACCGCGAAGGGCAGCCGGGTGAGAGCGAGACCGAGTTCGCGGCAAGGCTCGCGAGCGAGCTCGAGGATCGGATCGTTGCGGAGGGTCCGGACACGGTTGCGGCGTTCATCGGAGAACCGCTGATGGCCGCAGGGGGCGTCCTCGAGCCCCCGGTCGGCTATTGGGCCGCGGTGCAAGAGGTGCTCGATCGCCACGACGTGCTGTTGATCGCAGACGAGGTGGTGTGCGGATTCGGGCGACTCGGGGTGCCTTTCGGATCCGATTTCTATGGGTTGAAGCCGGACTTCATGACGGTCGCGAAGGCGATCACGAGTGCCTACTTCCCGGTCAGCGCGGCCGTCGTCTCGGATCGCGTCTGGGACGTGTTCGAGAGCGCTTCGGGGGAGCGCGGTCCGGTGTCGCATGGAAATACGACGAGTCTGCACCCTGTGGGTGCCGCCGCTGCGCTCGCCAATCTCGACATCCTCGAACGCGAAGGTCTACTGCGACGTGCGGCCACGCTTGGACCCGCCTTCCAGCGCACGCTCCGCGACACGTTCGGCGACCACCCGCTCGTCGGGGAAGTGCGGGGGCACGGCTTGATCGCCGCGGTCGAGCTGGTCGCGGATCGCGAGACGCGCGCGTCATTCCCGCCCGCCGAGAAGATCGGGATGCGGCTCCACAACCTCGGTCTCGAAGAGGGCGTGATCTGTCGCGCGGTGGGCGGCGACTCGCTCGCGTTCTGCCCGCCGCTGATCATCCAGGAGGATGAACTCCAAGAGGCCGTCGCACGGTTCGGTCGAGCGCTCGACCGGCTGACCGCCGAACTCGGTCGGTAGGGCGTCCTGGGTCTCTTCGACCACGCCCGCTTCGACCACGCACGTCGTCCGGCGGGCCCAGGTTCTCAGGAGAAGCGCTTGACGAACGTCTGATGGGCCGACACGGTGCCGAGCATCACCAGTTCGGCGCCCGGTTCGAGAGGCGTGGACGCCGGGGGATTGGTGGTGGATACGCCGTGGGTTCGAACGGCGATGACGTTGAGGCCGGTCTCGGCACCGATCCCGCTCTCGGCGAGAGTCTTGCCTTCGAGCTTGCCTGGAGTGGTTTCGAGAAACAGGTCGGCGCCCTCGCCGAGGACCATGAGATCACTCGATTGAACGGTGGAGAGAACGGACTTGGACGCGAGCGAACCATGGCTGAGCGCGAAATCGGCGCCCGCTCGGTGAATCGCCTCCAGGTTCCACTCTTCCGTGATTCGGCTGACGATGCGCGCGGTGGGATTCAGACGCCGGCAATAAACGGCCAGGAAGATGTTGGTGGCGTCATCATTCGTCGTCAGGACGACGGAGGGAGCTTCACGGAGGCCGGCGCGGGTGACGACGTCGAGATCTGCCGCGTCTCCGACGACCAGACGGTCGGCGGAGTCGATGAGGTCGTCTTCCAGCGAGGGATCCTTGTCGAGGATCGTGACTTTCGCATCCCGGGCCCGCAGCGAACGCGCCGCGGCGCCACCGACTTTGCCACCGCCGATCACGAGGACCGGGTTCTCGTTGGGCAGGTAGATCACGAAAAGTGCATCCAGCTCCAACATCTGGTCTTCCGAGCCGACGATCACCGGGACAGAATGTGAGCTGAGCACGGTGTCGGGACCGGCGGGAAGCAACTTGCCGCGCTCCCAGACCGCGACGATGCTGAGACCGGTGAGCTCACGGAGACGGGTGTCGCGGATGCTGCGGCCCGCCAGCGATGTGTGCTCGATCGGGAACTCGGCGACCACGAGATCCTCGAAGGTCCCGATCCGCTGCGCTTTGGGCGTGCCAACCGTCACGCGGCTCGCGAGATGCTCGCCGAGCTGTCGCTTGAGCGGCAGGATCTCCGTAGCTCCGCTCAACTCCAGGATGTCGATCGCGTTGTCGTCGTCCACGAGCGCCAGGATCGGCACTTCGGGCGCGTGCTCTCGCACGGCGAGAGTGATGTTCGTGTTCTCAGCATCTCCGAGATTCGCGAACACCAGCGCAGCCTGGTCGGCGTGGAGGGCCTGATAGGTCGCCGCGTCCGTCCTTTGGCCCGCTGCGACGGAAGTGCCGTCTGCGTGAAGGTTGGCGGCGAGCGTCGGGTCCCCTTCGATGACCACGTAGGGGATCGAGAACTCCTCGAGGCGTCGAATCAAGCCGGCCGCGATCTCGTCGTGCCGACAGATGATGACGTGCCCGCGCGTGGAACTGGGCAGGCTCCGAGGCGCCCGAAGCTTGATCTGCGCTTCGAGCCAAGGCGCGTAGAAAAATCGAATGAACATGAACGGCAGCACGATGAGCAGCATGATGATGCCCGAGACGAGCACCACGATGCTGAAGAACCGTCCGAGATCGCTGTGGAAGGTGATGTCACCGAAGCCCAGCGTGCTCATGACGGTGAGCGTCCAATAGAAACCGGTCACCCAGGAGTGCTCCTGGCCCTCGTGCAACATGATCGCGTGGAAGAGCGCCGAGAAGAGCACGATCGTCGCGGCGAGCAAAGCCAGGTACTTGGACAGCGCGGTCATGTTGCGCTGCATCTCGCGCTCACCGAGAACGGCAGCGAGTTGGGCCGGCAGGAACTTCATGGCTGGCGGGAGCGTAACGTGCGCTTCCGGACTCTCCTAGGCGAAGGGTGTCGATCTTCTCGGAGCGGGGGCCCGTGGTGTCGGTATCCTGCCAGCTCGGCCCCTCTCATGGGGTAGGAGAGTTTCGATCGAATCCGGCGAGCGCACGACGATCCTGATCCACTACTACCGCGCTCTCGTGGGCCGTGCGGACATCTGGCGCATGCGGATGGACGCCACGACGAACTGGGCGATCGGCACGACCGCGGCGGTGGCGACGTTCGCGGTCGGCAACCAGAACGTTCCGCACTTCGGCATCTTCGTGGCGACGCTCCTGACAATCGGTTTCTTGTTGCTGGAAGCCCGCCGGCTGACGTTCTACCACCTCTGGCAGCAGCGGGTACTGCGGCTGGAGCGCGGGCTGATCGCGCCTGCGATCGATCCGGCGGTGGCGCCTGTCGGACTCGAGAGCCTGGCGCCCGAGCTCGGGCGTACGGTGCCGACGATGTCACTCGGCAAGGCTGTCGCGCGCCGGCTCCGGCGGGTCTACTCGTACTTGTTCGTCGCGCAGGGGTTCGCCTGGATGCTCAAGCTGGCAAGCCACCCGGGGGCCGACGGAAGCCTCGCTGAGATCCTCGTGCACGCCCGAATCGGGGCGGTTCCCGGCCCCGTCATTGTGGGTCTGGTCGCGATGGCGACGACCGGCGCGCTTGTGGGTGGGTGGGGGTGGGGCGGCGTCGAGCGTACGGCACCGGAGAGCCGCTAACTTCGCGCTCCTCAATGCGTGTTCTCTATCTCGACATCGATACTTTGCGTCCTGATCATCTCGGTTGCTACGGCTACCCGCGCGCGACGAGTCCGAACATCGATACGCTGGCGGCCGATGCGGTTCGCTTCGAGAACGTCCATGCCTCCGACGTGCCCTGCCTCCCGAGTCGGACCGCGCTGCTGACGGGGCAGTTCGGGATCCACAACGGGGTCGTCAATCACGGCGGAACCGATGCGGACCCGGTTCCCGACGGCGCGGGCCGTGGCTTCTGGTCACAGCTCCAGATCGATAGCTTCCCGTCTCGTTTGAAGCGTGCCGGGTTGCGCACGGCGAGCGTGAGCTCCTTCGCCCAACGCCATTCTGCGTTTCACTGGTATGCGGGCTTCGACGAGGCCTTCGATGTCGGCAAGTTCGGGCTCGAGACTGCGGACGAGGTGTTTGCGATCGCAGCAGACTGGCTCGGCCGGAAGGGCCGCGACGATTCGTGGTTCCTGCATGTCCATTTCTGGGATCCGCATACGCCGTATCGCGCCCCGGCGCGCTATGGAGAGCCGTTCTCGGACGATCCGCTCCCGGCCTGGCTGACCGAAGAAGTGCGCGAACAGCACTGGCGCGGCTGCGGGCCCCACTCCGCACAAGAGAGTGCCGGCTACGCCCCGAATCCGAAGCTGGCCGAGGTGTTCCCCCGCCAACCGCAACAAGTCCCCGACATGGCCGGAGTCCGGCGAATGTTCGACGGATACGACACGGGCGTCCGGATGGCGGACGAGTACGTGGGGCGCCTGCTCTCCTTGTTGGCGGAGCTCGGAATCGACGACGAGACGGCGATCATGCTGTCATCCGACCACGGCGAGACTCTCGGGGAACTCAACGTCTACGGGGATCACCAGACGGCAGACCAGCTCACGACGCGAGTGCCGATGATTCTGCGTTGGCCCGGGCTGGGAGCCGGGACGCGCTCGGCCTTTCACTACCAGGTCGACGTTTCGGCGACCCTGCTCGAACTCCTCGGCACCGCCGTTCCCGAGCGCTGGCATGGCGAGAGTTTCGCGGAGTCGCTTCGCGCGGGGGCCGATGTGGGGCGCTCTCATCTGGTGGTTTCACAGGCGGCGTGGGCGTGTCAGCGCGGGGTGCGTTTCGACGATTGGATGTATCTCGAGACGCCGCACGACGCCTATCATCTCTACGACGACCCGATGCTGTTCGAGCTAGGAAGCGATCCGCACGAACAGTTCAACCGCGCCGAAGCCGAGCCTGAGGTCGTGAAGAGAGCAGCGGATCTCCTGCGACGTTGGCGCGAGGATCTGCTGCCGGGCGCGGCCCGGGGCCGCGACCCGCACGACGCGGTGATGTCCGAAGGCGGGCCGTTTCACGTGCGCGGCCGTTTGCCCGACTACTTGAAGCGGCTCCGCGACACGGGTCGCGGAGCGCTCGCGACGCAGCTCGAGGCGCGCTGGGGCTCTTGAGCCGCGCTCAGGAGACCTCGTCCATCATCACGATCTCGGGCGGCCCCGCCATCACGCCGGCGAACTCCTTGCCCACCTTCTTCAGGTTCTCGCCGTGGGCCGCGAAAGCGGCGCCGTCCTGATACTTCTCGTAGAAGACGAAGGTCGTCGCGTCGTCCTTCCGCTGGTGAGGGATGTACGCGAGCGTGCCGGGTTCGTTTTCGAGGACTCCTGCCGCCAGCCTCGCGAAGAGCGCCTTCGCCTCGTCCACCTTGTCTTCCTTCACCTTGATCGTCGCGATCACGCTCGGCATCTCGTCTCCTCCTCCTTCAAGTTGGGGAGGCTGAGGCTAGAACGTTCGGGCGTGGCCCGCTCCTGAGGGCCGCTACGGCGTGGCGGTGCAGCCCGGTTCGCAGCCATCTCCGGAGGCCGTGTTCCCGTCGTCGCAGGCTTCGGGAGGTTCGACCATGCCATTGCCGCAGACGGCGGGCTCGTTCTGACAGAGGTCGCAGCCATCTCCCGAGGCCGTGTTCCCGTCGTCGCAGGCTTCGG